>OJZI01000003.1_pt1 | contig 384708 bp, 328 predicted proteins | sample 1610781 | NCBI WGS metagenome assembly OJZI01 (sample SAMN04436685, study PRJEB24849) | human gut metagenome | biome: human gut; feature: NICU; material: stool | host: Homo sapiens | place: USA: Saint Louis, MO | collected 2010-07-17
CGTTTACGGCGTGGACTACCAGGGTATCTAATCCTGTTTGCTCCCCACGCTTTCGCACCTGAGCGTCAGTCTTTGTCCAGGGGGCCGCCTTCGCCACCGGTATTCCTCCAGATCTCTACGCATTTCACCGCTACACCTGGAATTCTACCCCCCTCTACAAGACTCTAGCCTGCCAGTTTCGAATGCAGTTCCCAGGTTGAGCCCGGGGATTTCACATCCGACTTGACAGACCGCCTGCGTGCGCTTTACGCCCAGTAATTCCGATTAACGCTTGCACCCTCCGTATTACCGCGGCTGCTGGCACGGAGTTAGCCGGTGCTTCTTCTGCGGGTAACGTCAATCGACAAGGTTATTAACCTTATCGCCTTCCTCCCCGCTGAAAGTACTTTACAACCCGAAGGCCTTCTTCATACACGCGGCATGGCTGCATCAGGCTTGCGCCCATTGTGCAATATTCCCCACTGCTGCCTCCCGTAGGAGTCTGGACCGTGTCTCAGTTCCAGTGTGGCTGGTCATCCTCTCAGACCAGCTAGGGATCGTCGCCTAGGTGAGCCGTTACCCCACCTACTAGCTAATCCCATCTGGGCACATCTGATGGCATGAGGCCCGAAGGTCCCCCACTTTGGTCTTGCGACATTATGCGGTATTAGCTACCGTTTCCAGTAGTTATCCCCCTCCATCAGGCAGTTTCCCAGACATTACTCACCCGTCCGCCGCTCGTCACCCGAGAGCAAGCTCTCTGTGCTACCGCTCGACTTGCATGTGTTAGGCCTGCCGCCAGCGTTCAATCTGAGCCATGATCAAACTCTTCAATTTAAGTTTGATGCTCAAAGAATTAAACTTCGTAATGAATTACGTGTTCACTCTTGAGACTTGGTATTCATTTATTGTCCGAAGACATTAAGAATCCATGTCACTTTGAGTGCCCACACAGATTGTCTGATAAATTGTTAAAGAGCAGTTGCGACGCGCTTTAGCGCTCTGTCGCGAGGTGGCGTATATTACGCTTTCCTCTTTCAGAGTCAACCCGTTTTTCAGGATTTTTCTCTTCAACCGAACCGGCTGTTTGTGTGAAGTGATTCACATCCGCCGTGTCGATGGAGGCGCATTATAGGGAGCCCGCCGGGAATGACAAGCGGAAAAATACAATTTTATTTCAACCGCTCATCTTTTATACGCAACGCTTATTTTTGCTGCTTTTTAATCGCCGCCGGCAGCTCTGTCAGGCTATTTAGCACCCAGTCCGCGGCTTTTTCCGCTTCTTCAGTAACAGGCTTACCGGTACGCACCAGCACTTTAGTACCGACATCAGCGGCCGCTGCAGCCTGCATATCTTCCAGTTTGTCCCCTACCATATAGGAAGCGGCCATATCGATATGCAGATAATCGCGAGCGGAGATCAGCATCCCCGGATGCGGTTTACGGCAATCACAGGTCTGACGGTACTCCTCAACCGCACCCTGCGGGTGATGCGGGCAATAATAGATACCGTCCAGATCGACGCCACGGTCTGCCAGAGACCAGTCCATCCATTCGGTCAGCGTTTCAAACTGGGCTTCGGTAAATTTACCGCGAGCAATACCGGACTGGTTAGTGACCAGCACCAGCGCGTAGCCCATCTCTTTTAGTTCGCGCATTGCGTCAATGACGCCATCGATAAATTCAAAATTGTCGATTTCGTGGACGTAGCCATGATCGACATTAATAGTGCCGTCACGGTCGAGAAAAATTGCGGGTACTGACTTTGCCACCGGTTTGCTCCTGAAAAAGGCTAGTGCCGTTAGTATCGCATGTTTCCGCATGCAAGAAAGTGCTCATTATAAAGAGTCAGATTGATTTAGACGTCTGGATGCCTTAACATCCATTTCATTGCCAGGCATCGCCTGGATACGGCAGAAGAAAATGCCACGGCAAACGGCTAAACGATAATAAATAACTGATGATTAAACTTTCCAATATCACCAAAGTGTTCCAGCAGGGGAATCGCAGCATTCAGGCGCTGAATAACGTCAGCCTGCATGTCCCTGCCGGACAGATTTACGGCGTCATCGGTGCCTCCGGCGCCGGTAAAAGTACGCTGATTCGCTGTGTTAACCTGCTGGAGCGCCCGACCGAGGGCAGCGTACAGGTTGACGGTCAGGAGCTGACTGCGCTGTCGGAAAAAGAGCTAACCCGCGCTCGCCGTCAGATTGGCATGATTTTCCAGCATTTTAACCTGCTGGCATCCCGCACCGTTTTCGGCAACGTGGCGTTACCTCTGGAGCTGGATAACACGCCACAGGCAGAAATCAAACGCCGCGTGACGGAGCTGCTGGATCTTGTCGGCCTGGGTGATAAGCACGACAGCTATCCGGCTAATCTCTCCGGCGGTCAGAAACAGCGTGTCGCCATTGCCCGCGCGCTGGCCAGTAACCCCAAGGTACTGCTGTGCGATGAAGCCACCAGCGCCCTGGATCCGGCCACCACCCGTTCCATTCTCGAACTGCTGAAAGATATTAACCGTCGTCTGGGGCTGACCATCCTGCTGATCACCCACGAAATGGATGTGGTGAAACGCATTTGCGACTGCGTGGCAGTGATTAGCAACGGCCAGTTGATTGAGCAGGACACGGTGAGCGAAGTCTTCTCCCATCCGAAGACGCCGCTGGCCCAGCAGTTTATTCAGTCGACCCTGCACCTGGATATTCCGGATGACTACCAGGCGCGCCTGAAACCTACCGCTACAGCGGATAGCGTACCGATGCTGCGCATGGAATTTACCGGCCACTCCGTCGATGCGCCGCTGCTTTCTGAAACCGCGCGTCGCTTCAACGTGAATAACAACATTATTAGCGCGCAGATGGATTATGCCGGCGGGGTGAAGTTCGGCATCATGCTGACTGAAATGCACGGTACACAGGAAGACACTCAGGCGGCTATCGCCTGGCTGCAGGAACATCATGTAAAAGTAGAGGTATTGGGTTATGTCTGAGGCAATGATGTGGCTGCTGTTGCGCGGCGTATGGGAAACGCTGGCAATGACCTTTGTCTCCGGCTTCTTCGGTTTTGTCCTTGGTCTGCCGGTGGGCGTGCTGCTGTACGTGACCCGTCCGGGGCAAATCGTCGCCAATGCTAAACTGTACCGGACGCTGTCGGCGCTGGTGAACATTTTCCGCTCCATCCCGTTCATTATCCTGTTGGTCTGGATGATCCCGTTTACCCGCGTGATCGTCGGCACCTCAATCGGCCTGCAGGCGGCGATCGTGCCGTTGACAGTGGGCGCCGCGCCGTTTATCGCTCGCATGGTGGAGAACGCGCTGCTGGAGATCCCGACAGGCCTTATTGAAGCCTCCCGGGCAATGGGCGCTACGCCGCTGCAGATCGTGCGTAAGGTTCTGCTGCCTGAAGCGCTGCCGGGTCTGGTCAACGCCGCCACTATCACTCTTATCACCCTGGTGGGCTATTCCGCCATGGGCGGCGCGGTGGGCGCCGGCGGTTTGGGGCAGATTGGTTATCAGTATGGCTATATCGGCTACAACGCCACCGTGATGAATACCGTACTGGTATTGCTGGTTATTCTGGTTTATTTAATTCAATTCTCTGGCGATCGCATCGTCCGGGCTGTGACTCATAAATAACGTTATTGGCAGACAACACTCATTCTTACAGGAAGGAAATAACATGGCCTTTAATTTCAAAACCTTTGCGGCAGTTGGTGCGTTAATCGGTTCTCTGGCGCTGGTGGGTTGCGGTCAGGATGAAAAAGATCCGAATCATATTAAAGTCGGCGTTATCGTCGGGGCGGAGCAGCAGGTCGCTGAAGTCGCGCAGAAAGTGGCAAAAGAGAAGTATGGCCTTGACGTTGAGCTGGTGACCTTCAACGATTACGTTCTGCCGAACGAAGCGCTGAGCAAAGGTGATATCGACGTCAACGCCTTCCAGCATAAACCGTACCTCGACCAGCAGATTAAAGACCGCGGCTACAAGCTGGTGGCTGTCGGCAACACCTTCGTCTACCCGATCGCGGGTTACTCGAAGAAAATCAAATCGCTGGACGAACTGCAGCCGGGCTCGCAGATCGCCGTCCCTAACGATCCGACCAACCTCGGTCGTTCTCTGCTGCTGCTGCAGCAGGTGGGCCTGATCAAACTGAAAGACGGCGTTGGCCTGCTGCCGACCTCGCTGGATATCGTCGAGAACCCGAAAAACCTGAAGATTGTTGAACTGGAAGCGCCGCAGCTGCCGCGTTCTCTCGACGACGCGCAGATTGCGCTGGCCGTTATCAACACCACTTACGCCAGTCAGATTGGCCTGACCCCGGCGAAAGACGGCATCTTTGTTGAAGGGAAAGAGTCGCCGTACGTGAACCTGATCGTCGCCCGTGAAGACAATAAAGATGCTGAGAATGTGAAAAAATTCGTTCAGGCTTACCAGAGCGATGAAGTTTACGAAGCAGCAAACAAGATCTTTAACGGCGGCGCAGTGAAAGGCTGGTAATCTTTTCTCACCGTAATATCATTCAGGACGGGCTTCACGCCCGTCTTGTCATTTATGCAAGCACCTGATTCAATAACGCCCTGTTTTTTATTCATTGAGGAAATATTATGCGTGCTTTACCGGTCTGTTTGATAGCACTCATGTTAAGCGGTTGTTCCATGCTAAGCAGATCTCCCGTCGAGCCTGTTCAAAGCACTGCAACTCCTCCGGTTAAATCGGAGCCGACCAAACCACGCGCAACCCGTCCGGCGCCGGTACGTATTTATACCGATGCGTCAGAGCTGGTAGGTAAACCGTTCCGCGATCTGGGTGAAGTGTCTGGCGAGTCCTGCCAGGCTTCGAATCAGGATTCTCCGCCGAATATCCCTACCGCCCGCAAGCGCCTGCAGATTAATGCCGCACGAATGAAAGCCAATGCTGTCCTGCTGCACCGCTGCGAAGTGACCAGCGGTACCCCAGGCTGCTACCGTCAGGCGGTTTGTCTGGGCTCGGCGCTTAACGTATCGGCGCAATGAGTGCATTTCAGTTCGCGCAGATAGGCGTTATCCGCTCGCCGTATAAAGAGAAGTTTGCCGTGCCTCGCCAGCCGGGTCTGGTCAAGCACGGCGGCGGAGAACTCCATCTGATCGCGCCCTACAACCAGGCCGACGCCGTGCGTGGTCTGGAAAGCTTCAGCCATCTGTGGATCTTGTTTGTGTTTCATCAGACCATGGAAGGCGGCTGGCGTCCGACGGTGCGCCCTCCCCGTCTCGGGGGCAACGCGCGTATGGGCGTCTTCGCCACCCGTTCCACGTTTCGCCCCAATCCCATTGGCATGTCGCTGGTTGAGCTGAAGGGCGTTCGCTGTCAGAAAGAGCAGGTGATACTGGAGCTCGGCAGCCTCGATCTCGTCGACGGTACGCCGGTGGTCGACATCAAACCCTATCTGCCGTTTGCCGAAGCGCTGCCCAACGCGCACGCCAGCTACGCGCAACAGGCACCGCAGGCGGATCAGGTCGTCAGTTTTACCGCCGAGGTCGAAACGCAGCTTTTGCATCTGGAGAAGCGTTATCCGCATCTGAAGGCGTTTATCCGAGAGGTGCTGGCGCAGGATCCGCGTCCGGCCTACCGTAAGGAAGAAGAGGCAGGTAAAAATTACGCCGTCTGGCTGCTGGATTTCAACGTCCGCTGGCGGGTGACTGCCGCCGGTTTTGAAGTCTTTGCCCTCGAAGCGCGCTAATTTTATTTTCCTCTCTTTTGGCATCTTTGCCACACTGGTAAACTAAACCACTTTTTTTGTTTCAGGCTGGGCAACCAGCCTGTTCCGCTCGTTTAACTGGAACCGTTACAACATGCGTACTAGCCAATATCTGCTCTCCACTCTGAAGGAGACACCTGCCGACGCCGAGGTAATCAGCCACCAGCTGATGCTGCGCGCCGGGATGATCCGCAAGCTGGCCTCCGGGTTATACACCTGGCTGCCGACCGGCGTGCGCGTCCTGAAAAAAGTCGAAAACATCGTGCGTGAAGAGATGAACAACGCCGGTGCGATCGAGGTGTTAATGCCGGTCGTTCAGCCATCTGAACTATGGCAGGAGAGCGGTCGCTGGGAGCAGTACGGCCCGGAACTGCTGCGCATTGCCGATCGTGGCGATCGTCCGTTCGTCCTCGGTCCAACCCACGAAGAGGTCATCACCGACCTGATCCGCAACGAGCTGAACTCCTATAAGCAGCTGCCGCTGAACTTCTATCAGATCCAGACCAAATTCCGCGACGAAGTGCGTCCGCGTTTCGGCGTGATGCGCTCCCGCGAATTCCTGATGAAAGATGCGTACTCTTTCCATACTTCGCAGGAATCGCTGCAGGAAACCTACGATGCGATGTACGCCGCTTACAGTAAAATCTTCAGCCGCATGGGGCTGGACTTCCGCGCGGTACAGGCTGATACCGGCTCTATCGGCGGCAGCGCCTCTCATGAATTCCAGGTGCTGGCGCAGAGCGGCGAAGACGATGTGATCTTCTCCGACAGCTCCGACTACGCGGCAAACATCGAGTTTGCGGAAGCCGTTGCGCCGAAAACGCCGCGCGCGGCCGCCACCCAGGAGATGACCCTGGTCGACACGCCGAACGCCAAAACCATCGCCGAGCTGGTTGAGCAGTTCAACCTGCCGATCGAAAAAACCGTGAAAACCCTGCTGGTGAAAGCGGTTGAAGATAGCGCTTCCCCGCTGGTTGCCCTGCTGGTGCGCGGCGATCACGAGCTGAACGAAGTGAAAGCGGAAAAACTGCCGCAGGTCGCCAGCCCGCTGACCTTCGCCACCGAAGAAGAGATCCGCGCCCTGGTGAAAGCCGGTCCGGGCTCCCTGGGTCCGGTGAACCTGCCGGTGCCGGTGATTATCGACCGTACTGTGGCGGTGATGAGCGATTTCGCCGCCGGCGCCAACATCGATGGCAAACACTACTTCGGCATCAACTGGGACCGCGATGTCGCCACGCCGGAAGTCGCGGACATCCGTAACGTCGTCGCCGGCGATCCGAGCCCGGACGGCAAAGGTACCCTGCTTATCAAGCGCGGTATCGAAGTGGGTCATATCTTCCAGCTGGGGACGAAGTACTCCGAGGCGATGAAAGCCGCGGTCCAGGGCGAAGATGGCCGCAACCAGATCCTGACGATGGGTTGCTATGGTATCGGGGTCACTCGCGTAGTGGCGGCGGCGATTGAGCAGAACTTTGACGATCGCGGTATCGTCTGGCCGGATGCGATTGCGCCGTTCCAGGTGGCGATCCTGCCGATGAACATGCACAAATCTTACCGTGTGCAGGAGCTGGCGGAGAAACTGTACGCCGAGCTGAGCGCCCAGGGTATTGAAGTGCTGATGGACGATCGTAAAGAGCGTCCGGGCGTGATGTTCGCCGATATGGAGCTGATCGGTATCCCGCACACCATCGTGCTGGGCGATCGTAACCTCGACAATGACGATATCGAATACAAGTATCGTCGCAACGGTGAGAAGCAGCTGATTAAGACCGGGGATATTGTGGAATATCTGGTTAAAGCGATAAAAGGCTAATCACCCAACCAGGGCCCTGAACGGATGTCAGGGCCTTTTTTTTACAAGGACTGTACCCATGACTGCACCTCTTCTCAGCAGCGGGCTGCTGACCTCCACCCTGCTCCTGCCTACCGCCTGCACTGTAGACGTCGGCCGCAACGCCCCTTCCGCATCCGCGACGGATAGCCGCTCAATGCCATGGGCGGTCCCCCTCCAGCGCCAAAGCTCGATTGCCGGCAGCGGACTGCGCGAAATCGCCGAAAGCGACCTACGTTCCGGCGACCTGCTCTTCTTCTCCAGCCTCGGCGTCACTTCGTTTGGGATCCGCGCCTTCAGTCCCTCTTCCGTGAGCCACGTCGCGCTGTATCTGGTGAACAAACCGAAGGCCGGTGCGGAGTAAAAGAACGATTTGCCCTTTCCCACCCGTCATGAGGCTCATGATTCGTGCGCTATGGTTGGTGGAAAAGGGGGACGGTAAAACCACCATGAACGAAGTCCGCTGGCCGGCTACCGCTGAGGCGTATCTCCTGCCCATTCTCCGGGCAGGAGCCGGACAATCAGTGTCCGCAGTCTTTCCCTGGAATAAATTTGCCGGCCTGATCCGTCATCAGCGTTTTCATCATTTCGCCGGTATCCGGGTTCGCCTCGAGGGTAAAGTGCCCTTCCACCACCAGCAGAACCGGACGTGAATCATTGCCGCGGGCAGCGGCATAATCCCGCTCAAGCTGGGCATTGTTCGCCACCGCGACGCGTTTACCGGTCGCGCAATCAGTAAAGGTTGCCGCATCGGCCATATAGAAGTACATGCCACGCATCGCCATCGGGGTGGTCGGCAGGCTGGCCTTCACCGGCTCCAGGGTATAGTTGAGAGGAGACTGAATGGGACTCCCGTTGCGGTCGAGCATCTCCAGCTTGTCGCCCTTCGCGCGAAAGTACGATTTTTCGCCCTTGCTGTTGGTCAGTACCAGCTTATCCGCTGTACGCGCCCAGGTGCCGTAAGAGGCAAAGGAAGATGGTTCACGACCAGCGCCCTGGTAGTGCTCATTCATCACCCAGGTACCGTCTTTTTCCAGGAACAGCGAGGTGTCGATGCCTTCGCAATCCGCGCAGGGCAGCACCCCACGCCAGCTTTGCTGCATCGGTTTGAGCTCTTCCATCGCTGGCGGCTGAACCGTGTCATTTTCGGCGCGATGGTTACAACCAAACAGCGCGAACAGCGAACAGGCCGCTATCACGGAGAATATGATTTTCTTCACTCTACTTTCCTTATGATCCATTCCACCCGTTCGCCGACGCCTTCACTGGCGAACTTTTCCACGCAGCGCCTTGACCGAGGACTTTTGCGCCTTAGAAGCAAGGCGTCGCTCTTTGGATGCCCGAGTCGGTCGCGTCTCCCGGCGACTTTTTTGCACTGCGGTTAATTCTTTGATAAGGGCCACCAGCCGGGCGATCGCCGCTTCGCGGTTCATCTCCTGACTGCGATATTCCTGAGCCTTAATGATAACCACACCGTCAGCAGAAATTAAGTGGTGGCTGGCGGCGAGCAGGCGCTCTTTGTAAAACGCCGGCAGGCTCGAGGCTTTAATATCGAAGCGCAGATGGATCGCGGTCGACGCTTTGTTCACGTGCTGGCCCCCGGCCCCCTGGGCGCGAATACCTTCCAGCGTGATCTCGTTATCAGCAATGGCCACACTGCGGCTGATAGTAATCATGCCGGCGCTTGCCAGGCGGTAAGCTGAATTTCCAGATTATTCTGAGCATCGGATAACCAGATGCTCCCCTCCTGCAACGTGGCCTGCAGCGTCATCGTGCGGTCGGCAAAAGTGCTAAGCTGCGCCAGCTGGGCATCATCAAGATACCAGATGGTCAGCTTCGGGTACGCCGCAAGCTTGTTCTGATTTTGCTGCCACCAGATTTCAGCCGCCCGGCTGTTATAGGCGAACAACGCCACCGCCTGCGCCCGCGAGCAGGCTTTCTTGATACGTTTCTCGTCCGGCAGCCCCAGCTCGATCCACAGATCAACCCCGAGATGATCGTTAAGCAGCCACAGCTCCGGCTCGTCGTCTGACGAGAGGCCGCGTGTAAACTGCAGCCGTTCATCGGCATATTTGATCCACGCCAGCAAGCGCAGCATCATGCGCTCCTGGGTTTCCGACGGGTGCTGCGCCAGCGTCAGGTTAGCATCCAGAAACTGGTTGCGATCCAGATCGGCTACATTCACCGCGGCTTTATATATCGTCGCTTTCAGCGCCATGAATAAACTCCTGAAAAAAATGGCGTACATTGTAGCGAAACTGGCGGCAAAAGGCTGTCAGCAATCGCAGCAACCTGTTTCATCCTGCTGAAATTGCTTAAATGACTATGATATAGTTCCCTTGCTAAACAGAGTTTATCTTCGTAGGCTTAAACTTGCATCCCACGGTTGAGTCAGAACGCTGACAGGAGGGCATGTGGACCACTATTGTGAGTTAATACGCAAGCGGTATGCGGAAATAGCCAGCGGAGACTTAGGGTATATCCCGGATGCGCTGGGTTGCGTGTTGAAAGTATTGAATGAGATTGCGGCGGATGAGGCCCTTTCGGAGTCAGTCAGGGAAAAGGCCGCTTATGCGGCAGCAAACTTACTGGTGAGCGATTATGTCAATGAATGATACTTATCAACCCATTAACTGCGATGATTACGACAACCTGGAGCTGGCCTGCCAGCATCACCTGGTGCTGACGCTGGCGCTGAAGGATGGCGAACAGCTGCAGGCGAAGGCCAGCGATCTAATCTCGCGTAAAAATATCGAGTATCTGGTGGTCGAACTCGCCGGCAACGTCCGCGAGCTGCGCCTGGATAAAATCGCCAGCTTCAGTCACCCGGAAATCGGCACCGTGGTGGTGAGCGAATCCTGAATCAAAACGGGCTTAACCGCCCGTTTTCCTCCATGTCAGACTGACTCCTTCCCCGTCTTTGACTTCACCTTCGTGGGTCACAAACAGATCGTCCGCTGCGGCAATCGGCGTTTCACCGTAAAACAGCAGCGGCGTGGTGTCTCGTCGCCACGGAGCAACGCCCAGCTCCTGCCAGATCTTCTTTAGCTTTCGGCCGCCATGACGCCCGACGATATGCAGATTGCCGCTGGCGCGAAAGCGGACGGTGATCGGCTCATCCGCCGAGGGCGGGCGCAGCCTGCCGCCCGGCTGCAGCATCAGCTCGCCGAGACCGTCCGCCAGCCGCAGCGGCTTGCGCCAGTCGGGCCAGTGCTGGACGCTATCCGCCTGCCCGGGTACATATCTCACCCAGTACAAGCGCTGCTGAAAACGACGGACGGTAAATTCCCCCAACCGCAGGCAGGGGCTGGCATCTTCCCGCGCCAGCGCCACCTCGTGCCAGAGGCGCTCCGGCACCTCGCGGGCCGGCATCGGCGCCCGCTGCCCGGCGAGCCAGCGACGCAGCAGCGCCGCGCGGCGGGGAGAACTCATCGACGTCAGTGGCGCGATAGCCAGCGACCCGTCTTCGGCCGCCAGCGACGCGAGCTCCGCCGCCAGTAACTCGTCCAGCAGTTGCTCCTGCTCGGCGCACAGGCTGGCGCTGCGGGCGACGGCCTCGCTAAAGTGCGGCCAGCGCTCGCGCAGCAGCGGGATCACCCGCAGGCGCAGAAAGTTGCGGTCATAGGTATCGTCCTGATTACTCTCATCTTCAATCCACGACAACTGATGGGCGAGCGCCCACTGGCGTAGCGATTCGCGGGTTTCATTGAGGAGAGGACGCAGTAGTCGGCTCTCGGCAAAAGCAGAGGATGGCGCCATCGCCGACAGACCAGTAGGACCGCTGCCGCGTTTTAACGCCAGCAGCAGCGTTTCGCATTGGTCATCCTGGTGCTGGGCGGTCACTAACACCTCGCCGGCATTGAGCGTATCCTGAAAGGCCTGATAGCGCGCCGCACGGGCATGGGCCTCGACGCCCAGGCCGCCCCGGGCTAACGTCACGCGATGCACCACCAACGGCACCTGCCACTGCTGGCAAATCTGCCGACAGTGCGCCACCCAGTCGTCTGCGTGGGCGCTAAGGCCGTGGTGAACATGCACCGCCCGCAGCGTCAGCGAGGGATCCTGTTCCCGCAGCAGCACCAGCTGATGCAGAAGAACCGTCGAGTCCAGACCGCCGCTGAAGGCCACCAGCAGCTGGCGATGGGGATGAAGCGTATGCGCAATGTCAGCCGTCATAACCACAAACATACCGAGAAGTGATGGCCCGGCACGTTACCGGGCCAGGGGCGCGCTGGCAAGGTTTACTGCTGATATATTTCCAGCGGCAGGTCGTCCGGATCGCTAAAGAAGGTAAAGCGTTTACCGGTAAAGGGATCGACGCGAATCGCTTCGCACTCCACGCCATGCGCAGTCAAATGCGCTACCGCAGCGTCGATATCATCCACGCTAAAGGCCAGATGACGCAGCCCGCAGGCTTCCGGACGACTTGGGCGGGCCGGCGGAAACGGGAACGAGAACAGCTCAATCACATACTCGCCGTTGAGCGCCAGATCGCCTTTCCAGGAGTCACGCTCGGCGCGATAAAACTCGCTTTGCAGCGTAAACCCCAGAGTATCGCAATAGAACGCTTTACTGCGGGCGTAGTCGGTCGCAATGATGGCAATATGGTGAACCCGTTTCAAACCCAGCATGGTCAAACTCCTTCTGTTAAGCCAGCCACGTTACTCGTGCGCGCCGTTAACGCGCAAGCCTTTCGTCATTTTTTAAGACTCGTACCCGATAAACGCCGTCCTCATCGCGCTTCGCGCCGTGAATATCGGTCTCAAACCCCGGGTAATGACGTCCTATGGAGCAGAGCATCAGCAGGAAGTCGAGCACCGCCCGGCTCTCCTCCGTAATCATCTCTCCTGGCATCAGCAGCGGTACCCCCGGCGGATAAGGGAGGATCATGTTGGCCGAAATCCGGCCCACCAGGTTCTCCAGTTCAATGGTTTCCACCTCACCTTTAATCTGGCGCTGCCAGGCATGATGCGGCGTCATTTTCATTTCCGGCAGGACGTCAAAGGCGCTGAGCATCAGCTGCGGCAGCTGGTGCTGGCGGATCAAGCGGTGGATCCCCTGCGCCAGATCCTGGATCCGCATATTGCGGTAGAAGTCGGGATCTTCGGCGTACAGATCCGGCAGCATATTCTTCACCCGCAGATTGAGATCGTAGGCACGCTTAAACTCGGTCAGGCCGCGCAGCAGCCCCATCGCCCGGGTTTTATCGATACCGATGCTAAAGAGGAACAGCAGGTTGTAGGGGCCCGTTTTCTCCACCACCACGCCCCGCTCGTCGAGGAACTTCGCCACCAGCGCCGCCGGGATCCCCTCTTCATCCATATTCCCCTGCTCGTCCATGCCCGGCGTCAGAATGGTGACCTTCACCGGATCGAGATACATATGATCCGCATCGGCATCTTTGAAACCGTGCCAGTCTTCGCCCGGCGCTACCGGCCAGCACTCGGCTTTATCCACCGCTTCCGGCTGCCAGATATCAAAGAACCAGCCGTCCGACTCTTCGCGCAGTCGCTGCACCTCTTTACGGAAGTCCAGCGCCCGCTCAATGGAGCGCTGGATCAGGCGCTTACCGGAGTTACCGCGCAGCATCGCCGCCGCGGTCTCAATCGACGCGACGATGGGGTAGCTCGGCGATGTAGAGGTATGCATCATAAAGGCTTCATTAAAGGTCTCTTCATCATAGTTGCCCTTAATGTGGATCAACGAGGCCTGCGACAGCGCGGCCAGCATCTTATGCGTCGACTGCGTCTCGAAGATGACTTTACCGGGGATCCGCTCACCGCTCATGCCGCTTTTCCCCTGATATATCGGATGGAAATGGGTATACGGCACCCAGGCGGAATCGAAATGGATCGACGGGACGTCGAGCGTCTCTTTAAGCCAGGTGGTGTTGTAGAGCAGGCCATCGTAGGTGGAGTTGGTGATCACCGCATGCACGGGCCACTGCGCCCCGCCCGTGTCGCGCACTTTCTGCTGAATACTGTCGCGGGTAAACTCGCGCCGGGGGATACCGCCGAGGATCCCCAGCGCGTTGCGGGTCGGCTTCAGCCACAGGGGGACCACATCGCTCATCATCAGCAGGTGGGCCAGCGATTTGTGACAGTTACGGTCAATCAGCAGCGTGCTGCCGGCGGGCGCCGAGTACATGCCGACAATTTTATTGGACGTTGAGGTACCGTTGGTCACCATATAGCTTTGCTCGGCGCCAAAGGCGCGAGCGATATACTCCTCCGCCTCCAGATGCGGGCCGGTATGATCCAGCAGGGAGCCCAGCTCGGTGACCGAAATCGAGACATCCGCCTTCAGCGTATTCCCGCCAAAAAAGTCATAGAACAGGCAGCCCACTGGGCTTTTCTGATAGGCGCTGCCGCCCATATGACCCGGCGTACAAAAGGTATATTTACCCTCCTGCACATAGTTAAACAGCGCGCGGGTAAACGGCGGGGTGATATTGTCCAGGTACTCGCGGGTATACTGCCCGATACGGGTGGCGATCTCTTCGGAGAGTCCCAGCGCATATTCGAAGAACCACAGCGTCATGCGCAGATCCTGACTGCTGACATCCATCGTCGAGTGGGCGTTAATAAAGGCGTACAGAGGCAGATATTCATTGAGCTGATTGATATCGCTGCACAGATCGACGCTGTACTCATCCCAGTCGAAGATCACGCCGCAGATGCGCGGGTTGTGCTCGATAAACTGCAGCAGGTCGGCGCTGTTTTGCGGCCAGATGGTCTGAAAGCCCTGGCGCTGCAGCGCCGCTTCCAGTTCTTTGATCGGCTCGTCTTTGTGATAGACGCCGTGAGGCCCCATGATGGCGATGATATTCACGCATTCCTCCTGGTATTCACCTAAGTCCAGCATCATAGCAATCCCCTGGGCGCATCGCACATAAAAAAGGGCCGGAAAATCCGGCCCTTAGTCTTTTGCGCTAGCGGAATACTTAGGCGTAACCGTAGCTCATCAGACGTTGATAGCGGCGGTTAAGCAGCTCTTCTTCGCTGAGCAGATCGAGATCGGCCAGGTCCGCCAGCAGCTGCGCTTTCAGGTTTGCCGCCATCGCTTCCGGGTTGCGGTGGGCGCCGCCCAGCGGTTCCGGAACGATAGAATCGATCAGCTTCAGCTCTTTCAGACGCGGGGCGATAATGCCCATCGCTTCCGCAGCCAGCGGCGCTTTATCCGCGCTCTTCCACAGAATGGAGGCACAGCCTTCCGGCGAAATCACCGAATAGGTGCTGTACTGCAGCATGTTGACCTTGTCGCCCACGCCGATAGCCAGCGCGCCGCCGGAGCCGCCTTCGCCGATCACGGTGCAGATCACCGGCACGCTCAGACGCGACATTTCACGCAGATTGCGAGCGATCGCTTCCGACTGGCCGCGCTCTTCCGCGCCAACGCCCGGGTAGGCGCCCGGGGTGTCGATGAAGGTGATGATCGGCATTTTAAACCGCTCAGCCATCTCCATCAGGCGCAGCGCTTTGCGGTAGCCTTCCGGGGCCGGCATACCAAAGTTGCGACGAATTTTTTCTTTGGTTTCGCGACCTTTCTGATGGCCAATGATCATCACCGGACGACCATCAAGACGCGCGATACCGCCGACAATCGCTTTATCGTCAGCGTAGGCACGGTCACCGGCCAGTTCGTCAAACTCGTCGAACGCCAGGCGGACATAATCCAGGGTGTAAGGACGGCGCGGATGGCGCGCCAGTTGCGCAACCTGCCATGCACCGAGATCGGAGAAGATTTTGCGCGTCAGCTCTACGCTTTTCTCGCGCAGACGATGCACTTCTTCGTCGATGTTAATATCCAGTTTCTCATCCTGACGGCTTACCGCAGTCAGGGAATCGATTTTCGCTTCCAGCTCTGCAATCGGCTGTTCAAAATCTAGGAAATTCAGACTCATAGTATTCCTGTATTAGTCAAACTCCAGTTCCACCTGCTCCGAGCCGATAAGGCCACGCAGATCGTTGAGTAAACGATCGCTCGGAGAGACGCGCCATGTTGCGCCGAAACGCAACCGCGCGCGTGCATCCGCCCTCTGATAGTAGAGGTGCACTGGAATGGTTCCCGAACGGTGGGGTTCCAGAGACTGACGGAGTCGGTTTAAAAGCTGGTCATCAATTTGCCTGTCCGTCAGCGAGATAGCAAGCCCGCGAGCATATTTTTCCCGGGCTTCGTCAATGTCCATGACTTCACGGGCGGTCATTTTAAGCCCCCCGCTAAAGTCATCAAAGCTGACCTGTCCGCTGACGATAAGTATGCGGTCTTTTTCCAGCAACTGCTGATATTTATCCAGCGCGTCGGTGAATAACATCACTTCCAGCCGCCCGGAACGGTCATCCAGGGTACAGATGCCGATACGATTGCCGCGCTTGGTGACCATTACCCGCGCCGCAATCACCAGCCCCGCCGCCGTGGTCACTTTTCCACGATCGGTCGGATGCATGTCTTTGAGCCTCACGCCGCCGACGTAGCGCTCAATCTCTTTCAGATACTGGTTAATCGGGTGCCCGGTCAGGTACAGCCCCAGGGTCTCCCTTTCACCATCCAGCACCACCTGCTCAGGCCACGGCTGGCAGCTGGCGTAGGACTGTTCAATCTGCTCAGGCTCTTCCGCCAGTACGCCGAACATATCAGCCTGGCCGATGGCCTCGGCTTTGGCGTGCTGGTCGGCGGCTTTCAGCGCATCGCCCAGCGAATTCATCAGCGCCGCACGGTGCGGACCGAGACGATCGAACGCCCCGGACATAATCAGCTTTTCCAGCACGCGACGGTTGAGCTTTTTAATATCGGTCCGCGCGCAGAGGTCGAACAGCTCGCGGAAATAACCGCCGTTGTTGCGCGCCTCAATGATCGCTTCGATCGGCCCTTCGCCGACGCCCTTGATGGCGCCGATACCGTAGACGATCTCGCCGTCGTCGTTGACGTGGAAATGGTACAGGCCGGAGTTAATATCCGGCGGCAAAATTTTCAGCCCCATCCGCCAGCACTCGTCCACCAGGCCAACGACCTTCTCGGTGTTGTCCATATCGGCGGTCATTACCGCCGCCATAAACTCAGCCGGATAGTGCGCCTTAAGCCATAGCGTCTGGTAAGAAACCAGCGCGTACGCGGCGGAGTGCGATTTGTTAAACCCGTAACCGGCGAATTTCTCCACCAGGTCAAAGATTTTCATCGCCAGTTCGCCGTCAATGCCGTTTTTCTTCGCCCCATCCTCAAAGATAGAACGCTGCTTGGCCATCTCCTCCGGCTTTTTCTTACCCATCGCGCGACGCAGCATATCCGCGCCGCCGAGGGTATACCCGGACAGCACCTGGGCAATCTGCATGACCTGTTCCTGATACAGGATGATGCCGTAGGTCGGCTCCAGCACCGGTTTCAGGCTTTCATGCTGCCACTGCACGTCCGGATACGAGATCTCTTCTCGGCCGTGCTTACGGTCGATAAAGTTATCTACCATCCCCGACTGCAGCGGGCCCGGGCGGAACAGGGCCACCAGAGCGATCATATCTTCGAAGCAGTCCGGCTGCAGGCGTTTAATCAGATCTTTCATGCCGCGCGATTCAAGCTGGAAGACCGCAGTGGTTTCCGAGCGCTGCAGCATGTCAAAGCTTTTCTTGTCATCCAGCGGGATGGCGGCGATATCCAGCGGCCCTTCGCCGTTCTTCTCACGGCGCTTATTAATCATCTCCAGCGCCCAGTTAATGATAGTGAGCGTACGCAGACCGAGGAAGTCGAATTTCACCAGCCCGGCGTATTCCACGTCGTTCTTGTCAAACTGGGTAACCGGATGCAGCCCCTGCTCATCGCAATACAGCGGGGCGAAGTCGGTGATCTTGGTCGGTGCGATAACCACGCCGCCCGCATGCTTACCGGCGTTTCGCGTCACCCCTTCCAGCTTACGCGCCATGTCGATCAGCGCTTTCACTTCTTCGTCCGCCTCGTAGATCTCCGGCAGCTGCGGCTCGGCCTCGAAGGCTTTCGCCAGCGTCATGCCCGGATCGGGCGGCACCAGCTTGGAGATGCGGTCGACAAAGCCGTACGGGTGACCCAGCACGCGGCCCACGTCGCGGATGACCGCCTTCGCCGCCATGGTACCGAAGGTGATGATCTGCGATACCGCGTCGCGGCCATACATATCCGCCACGTGCTCGATAACCTGGTCGCGTTTCTCCATACAGAAGTCGACGTCAAAGTCGGGCATTGAGACACGTTCCGGGTTGAGGAAACGTTCGAACAGCAGGTCGAATTCCAGCGGGTCAAGATCGGTGATCTTCAGCGCGTAGGCCACCAGCGAGCCGGCGCCGGAACCGCGGCCCGGGCCGACCGGCACGCCGTTATCCTTCGACCACTGGATAAACTCCATCACGATCAGGAAGTAGCCGGGGAAACCCATCTGGTTGATCACCTGCAGCTCGATATCCAGACGCTCGTCGTATTCCGGCCGGCGCTTCGCGCGCACTTCCGGATCCGGGAAGAGGAATTCCAGCCGCTCCTCCAGACCCTCTTTCGATTTCATCACCAGGAAATCTTCCGTGGTCATATCGCCGGTCGGGAACTGCGGCAGGAAATATTCGCCAAGCCGCACGGTGACGTTGCAGCGCTTGGCAATTTCAACGCTGTTTGCCAGCGCTTCCGGAATATCGGCGAACAGCTCGCACATCTCTTCCTCGCTGCGCATATATTGCTGCGGCGAGTAGTTGCGCGGCCGTTTCGGGTCGTCGAGGGTGAAGCCGTCGTGAATAGCGACGCGGATTTCATGGGCGTCAAAGTCGCCAGTGTCGAGGAAGCGGACATCGTTGGTCGCCACTACCGGCAGACCACGCGCTTCCGCCAGCGCCACGGCGGCATGAAGATAACTCTCTTCATCCTGACGACCGGTGCGGATCAGCTCCAGAAAATAGCGATCCGGGAAATGCTCTTCATAGAAGGCGACGCACTGCTCAACCAGCGGCATGTTGCCGCGGATCAGGCTGACGCCGACGTCGCCTTTACGGCCGCCGGAGAGCAGAATCAGCCCTTCCTGATGTTCCACCAGCCAGTCGCGATCGATCCACGGCCCCAGGGCGCCGTAGCCGCGCTGATAGGCGCGGGAAATCAGCAGAGTCAGGTTCTGATAGCCGGTGTTATTCGCCGCCAGCACGGTCAGCTCGGTAAATTCGTCGCCGAGCAGGTCGCACTGCACGTGGAAATCGGCGCCGACGATCGGCTTAATCCCCGCGCCGTGTCCCGTCCCGTAGAACTTCACCAGCCCGCAGAGATTGGTGAAATCAGTGATCGCCAGCGCTGGCATGCCAAGCGAGGCCGCCTTTTTGACCAGCGGCCCGGTCTTTGCCAGCCCATCGATCATGGAATAGTCGCTGTGCACCCGCAGGTGTACGAAACGTGGTTCAGCCATCTTTAGATCCCGGTGACTTAGTTGGACGCCAGGCCCAGGGCACGCTTCACCGGGCCAAAACTGCGCCGGTGATGCTCTGTTGCGCCGTGTTCCTGCAGCTTCTGCAGGTGAACAGCGGTGGGATAGCCTTTATGCTGGGCAAATCCGTAGTGGGGAAATGCGAGGTCCAGCGTGGCCATTTCGGCGTCACGAGTGACTTTTGCCAGAATAGACGCTGCGCTGATTTCTGCCACCCGGCTGTCGCCTTTGACTACTGCCAGGGAGGGCATCGGTAGCGATGGGCAGCGGTTGCCATCGATCAGAACAAACTCGGGTACAATGCTCAGGCCGGCGACGGCGCGCTGCATCGCCAGCATAGTGGCATGCAGGATATTCAGCTCATCGATTTCGTGCGGCTCGGCGCGTCCCAGGCTCCAGCACAGCGCTTTCTCTTTAATCTCATCGAACAGCGCCAGACGACGCTTCTCGCTGAGTTTTTTGGAATCATTCAGACCCACAATCGGCTTCGCCGGATCGAGGATCACCGCCGCGGTCACCACCGCGCCAACCAGGGGGCCACGCCCGACCTCATCGACGCCGGCAACCAGATGGGTATGCGGATAGACGAACTCCATCATTGTTTTGCTAACTCCAGTACGGCATCCGCCGCCTGCTCATCGGCGTTGCAGCGGATCTGCTGATGCAGCGCGCGGAATGTCTCATGCATCTCATGGCTGGTTTTGCCATCGGCCAGCAGCGGCTGCAGAGCGGCAGCCAGCGCCTGCGGCTCGCACTCATCCTGCAGCAGCTCTTTAACCAGCTCGCGCCCGGCAAGCAGGTTCGGCAACGAGACGTAGTCGGTTTTAACCAACCGCTTCGCCAGCCAGAAGGTGAACGGCTTCATGCGATAGCCAACCACCATCGGACATTTCGCCAGCATACACTCCAGCGCCGCCGTCCCGGAGGCCAGCAGCGCGGCGTCGCTGGCGATCATCGCATCGCGCGCCTGACCGTCCAGCATATGGACGATCATATCCGGCGCCGTCTCAGCTTTAATTCGCTCAAACTGCTCCCGCCGTTTGGCATTAACCAGCGGCACCACCACCTGCAGATCGGGATAGGTAGCCCGCAGAAGCTGAGCGGTTTTCAGAAAGTCCGCGCTGAGCATTTCGACTTCTGCGCCGCGGCTACCGGGCAACAGCGCCAGGCAACGCACGTCGTGCGGGATCCCTAACCGATCGCGCGCGGCGCCTTTGTCAGGATCCAGCGGCATCGCATCCGCCATGGTATGGCCGATAAAACGGCAGGGAACGTTAAATTTGTCATAAAACGCTTTTTCGAAAGGCAGAAAGGCCAGCACCAGATTGGTGGATCTGCCGATTTTGAAAACGCGTTTTTGTCGCCAGGCCCAGACCGACGGGCTGACGTAGTGAATGGTTTTGATGCCCTGCTTTTTCAGATTCCCTTCGAGGGTAATATTGAAATCAGGGGCGTCGATGCCGACGAAGACGTCGGGACGCAGCTCGCCGAAGCGGCAGGTCAAATCGGCGCGAATATGGAGTAAGCGACGCAGGCGACCGAGCACTTCAACAATACCCATCACCGCCAGCTCTTCCATTTCGTACCAGGCTTCACACCCTTCCGCCTGCATCAGCGGTCCCGCCACGCCGACAAAGCGCGCATTCGGGATGCGTGCTTTGAGGGCGCGGATGAGGCCGGCGCCAAGAATATCGCCGGAGGTTTCTCCGGCGACCAGGGCAATCGTCAGGGGACGCTGTTCAGTCATTAACGAATCAAGCCGCGGGTAGAGCGGGCGAAGAAATCGACAAACGGCTGAACTTCAGGATGCTGAGTCGCCAGTTCGGCGATCTCCGGCTTGGCTTCTTCCAGCGTCTTGCCGCTGCGGTACAGCAGTTTATACGCGTTGCGGATCGCGGTAATCGCTTCCCGGCTGAAGCCGCGGCGTTTCAGGCCTTCGATATTGACGCCGAATGGCGTCGCATGGTTGCCCTGGGCAATCACGAACGGCGGAACGTCCTGCGCCACGCCGGAGCAGCCGCCAACCATAACATGTGAGCCAATGACGCAGAACTGGTGCACCGCGGTCATGCCGCCGATAATGACATAATCATCCAGCGAAACATGGCCTGCGAGCGTCGCGTTATTGGCCAGGATGCAGCGATCGCCAAGCGTACAATCGTGCGCCACGTGGGCGTTGATCATCAGCAGGTTATCGTTGCCCACCTTTGTTAATCCACCGCCCTGTACTGTGCCGCGATGAATGGTGACGCTTTCGCGAATGCGGTTGCGATCGCCAATTTCCACCCGGGTCGGTTCGCCAGCATATTTCAGATCCTGGTTAACTTCGCCGATGGAAGCGAACTGATAGATCTCATTGTCACGGCCGATTTTGGTGTGGCCATTAACGACAACGTGAGACTTCAGTACGGTGCCTTCGCCGATTTCGACGTTGGCGCCAACAATACAAAACGGACCAATGTGGACGTTAGCGCCAATCACGGCGCCTTCTTCTACAATGGCGGTAGGATGAACAAAAGCGGTTTTATCAATCACGTATCAGGCCTCCCGGCTACGCGCACACATCATCGTCGCTTCGCAAACCACTTTACCGTCAACCAGCGCAACGCCTTTGAAACGGGTCAGGCCGCGGCGGGTTTTCTCGAAAGTGACTTCCATAATCATCTGATCGCCTGGTACTACCGGGCGTTTGAAACGTGCTTCATCGATGCCCGCGAAGTAATACAGCTCGCCTGGTTCCAGTTTTCCAACGCTTTTGAATGCCAGAATCCCGGTGGCCTGCGCCATTGCTTCCAGAATCAGGACGCCAGGCAAAATCGGCTTACCAGGGAAATGCCCCTGGAAAAACGGCTCGTTTACAGAAACATTTTTTACTGCGCGCAGAAAACGACCTTCTTCAAAATCCAGCACGCGATCTACCAGCAGGAACGGGTAACGGTGAGGCAGAAGTTCCAGAATCTCTTCAATGTGCAGAGTATGAGTGTCAGTAGTCAAAATACTCTTCCTGTCTAAATGTACTAAAAGGCAATAATAACACGGCCTGCGGCAATCTTTTAGCGAATGCAACAGGCCGGAAATGTCATGTGACCAAATGATGAATTAGTCTTGTTGATTAACCTTGCGCTCAATCGCTTTCAGGCGCTTGCTCATCTCGTCAATATTCATCACCAGCGCAGCGGTTTTACGCCACGCCTTGTTCGGCTGCAGCGGAATACCGGAGGAGTATACGCCAGGTTCGCTGATAGGACGCATCACCATCCCCATCCCCGTGACGGTGACCTTATCGCAGATTTCCATATGGCCGTTAATCACGCTGGCGCCGCCAATCATGCAGTAGCGGCCGATTTTCAGGCTGCCTGCCATGATAACGCCGCCGGCAACCGCGGTATTGTCGCCAATCACCACGTTATGTGCAATCTGGCACTGGTTATCGATGATAACGCCGTTGCCAATCACGGTATCGTCCAGCGCGCCGCGGTCAATTGTGGTGCAGGCGCCGATCTCCACGCGATCGCCAATAATGACGCGACCCAGCTGCGGGATCTTCACCCAGTTGCCGCGATCGTTGGCGTAGCCGAAGCCATCCGCGCCGATCACCGTGCTGGACTGGATCAGGCAATTCTCGCCGATCTCAATCTCATGGTAAACGGTCACATTGGCCCACAGACGCGAGCCGGCGCCTATTTTCGTATTTTTCCCAACGAAGCAGCCTGCGCCGATGACCACGTTATCACCCAGCACTACCCCGGATTCGATAACGGCGTTGGCGCCGATGGCAACGTTGCTACCCAGCTTCGCCGTCGGATCGATAACCGCGCTCGGCGCGATATCCTGTGCCGGCTGCGGCGTGGTATCCAGAATTTGAGCCATGCGCGCATAGGTCAGGTAGGGATTACGCACTACCAGCGCGGCGCTATGGGCAAAAGGCAAATCATCCTGCGTCATCACAACGGCAGAAGCCTGGCAAGCGGCCAGGTGCTCACGGTACTTAGGGTTGACCATGAAAGTGATTTGGCCCGTTTTCGCGCTCTGCATGGACGCAACGCCGGTGATGACGATGTCGCCATCACCGTGTAATTCTGCATCCAACTGCTGCGCGAGATCAGCCAGTCGAATTGAAGGCATTACTTATTTAACCTGTTTCAGCACATCAGCGGTGATGTCTTTTACATCGCTGCTGTTGTATGCAACGGCATTCGCGTCAACCACCAGATCGATGCTCTGATCTTTCGCTACGCTCTGTACGGCAGTCTGGATACGGGTCACCAGTTTGCCACGCTCTTCGTTGGAACGACGAGCGCGATCCTGTTCAAACGCCTGCGCTTTCTGGGAGAAGGTCTGGCGCTGAGCCATCACGTCTTTTTCCAGTTTGGTACGATCGGCGCCCGGCTTCATGGACTGCAGACGCTGCATTTTAGACTGCAGGTCGCCTTCCATACGCTGCAGTTCGCTAGCGCGGCCTTTGAACTCGTTTTCCAGCGTGTTGGAAACGCCAGTTTTCTGGGCAACCTGTTGGAACAGGCTGTTCATGTTCACCAGGGCAATTTTATCTGCCGCCTGAGCGGAAGTTACCATTGCCAAACCCAGACCTGCAGCTAATAACCACTTTTTCACAATAAACTCCTTACCATCCCATGAGTACCCAGGGGTACCGTTATTTGCGTGGCGAGGCGATAAACGCGTTATCGCCTACGGTCAGCGCTATACTGCACTTGCATTCCGTTGCCGCCAACAATTACCAGGTTTTACCAATGTTAAACTGGAACTGTTCGGCTTTGTCTCCATCGTACTTTTTGAACGGTTGGGCGTAGGAGAAGACCAACGGCCCCAACGGCGACATCCACTGCACGGCAATACCCGCAGACATACGGATGTTGCTCGGATCGCTGTAATCCGGATATCCAGCGTACGCGTTCGAATCCCAGTGAGTATCCCATACGGTACCCATATCCCAGAAGAAGGAAGTCCGGACCGAGTTCGCATATTTGTCACTAATAAACGGCGTCGGGGTAATCAGCTCCAGGCTGGCCACCGCCATGGCGTTACCGCCCACCGCATCATCGGATTTACACGGTGCGGATTCGGTGCTCTTACAGTCGTTGGTATAGCCGCTGTCGCCATCATGACGGCTGCTCGACGGGAAGTACACCGCCTTCGGACCAATGGTGTTCGACTGGAAGCCACGCACGGTGCTGGAGCCACCTGCATAGAAGTTCTCATAGAACGGCATCTCTTTGCCGCCGATACCATCGCCATAGCCAAAGCGGGTACGACCCAGCACCACCCATTCATGATCGTTGTCGATCGGCACATAGGTGGCGGTATCCAACGTCGCTTTGTAGTATTCGTTGTCCGAACCCGGAATGGTCACTTTACCGTTCAGGTTGACGCGCGAACCTTCGGTTGGGAAGAAGCCGCGGTCAAGCTTGTTATAGGTCCAACCGTAGTTGAAGGTGAAGTCATTCGCACTGAACGAGTTCCGGTCGTTGGTGTTGTCCGGATACTGGCCCATCGAGTTCAGGTAACGCCACATCGCCACCTGCGGCTGCATATTGGACAGGGAGTTATGCACATACCCGACGCCCGCGCGCAGCGTGTTGTATTCGTTGACCGGGAAGCCCAGCGTGACGTCTGTACCATAGCTTTTGTTGGTATAGTCAGACAGATCCGCATCGTTCGCGTCAAAGTCATTATAGAAGATACGACCGCCGAGGCTCACACCGTCTACGGTGAAGTACGGGTTGGTCACCGACAGCTCGGTATAGGTCTGGTAGTCGTTTTTGGTGCCGTTGATCCCGACAGCATAGCCAGTACCTAACCAGTTATCCTGCTGAACGCCCGCCTGGAAGCTGACGCCGCTCTCGGTACCGTAACCGATACCGAAGTTGAAGCTACCGGTGTTACGCTCTTTCACCTTGTAGACTACGTCGACCTGGTCCGGACTGCCTGGTACGCGCTGGGTATCGGTATCGACCGTTTCGAAGAAGCCTAAACGGTTGAGACGGTCTTTACCCTGATCGACGAGGTCGCTGCCCAGCCACGCGCCTTCCATCTGGCGCATTTCGCGGCGCAGAACGGCGTCTTTGGAGGTGTCATTGCCTTCGAAGCGAATTTTACGCACGTAATAGCGGTTGCCCGCGTCGACGTTGACGTGCAGCTTAACGGTTTTATCGCTGTCGTTGATCTCCGGCTGCGACTGTACGCGCGGGTAGGCGTAACCATAACGACCCAACAGTTTCTTGATGTCGTTTTCCATCTTGGTCACTTTCGCGCCGTTATACAGTTCACCCGGCTCGACTTTGGTCAGCGCTTCGATTTCCGCGGAATGGCCGGCGAGGTTGCCCGTCACCTGTACCCCGGAAAACTTGTACTGATCGCCTTCGGTGATGTTGACGGTGATATAGATCCCTTTCTTATCCGGCGTCAGGCTGACCTGGGTAGAATCAATGTTGAAACGGGCATAGCCGCGATCCAGGTAGTAGCTGCGCAGGGTTTCAAGGTCGCCCGCCAGTTTCTGCTTCTGGTATTTACGGTCGCCGACCACGTTCCACCACGGCACTTCATCGCGCAGCTGGAAGTGGGAGATCAGCTCATCAGTCGAAAACGCATGGTTGCCGACGATGTTGATCTGCTGAATTTTAGCGGAGACGCCTTCCTGGAAGACCAGTTTCAGGTCGACACGGTTACGCGGCAGCGGGGTAACGACCGCTTTGACGCTGGCGCTGTATTTACCGACGCTGTAGTAGAAATCCTCGAGGCCCTTCTCGATATCCGCGATGGTCGTGCGGTCAAGCGACTCGCCCACCCGAACGCCAGAGGCCTCAAGGTTCTGCTTGAGCATGTCATCTTTCACCGACTTGTTGCCGGAGAAGGTGATGCTGGCGATCGTCGGACGCTCTTTCACCTGCACCAGCAGGGTATCACCATCGCGCAGGACGCGGACGTCCTCGAAGTTGCCAGTGGCAAACAGCGCGCGAATAGTGTTACTGATATCATCGTCGGTCACCGTATCGCCAGGACGCACTGGCATACTGAGGAGGGCCGCACCAACAGCGACACGCTGCAAGCCTTCGAAATGAATGTCCTTCACCACGAACCCTTCAGCACCGTATACAGTCGCGCTGCTAAACAGCAGCGACGCTATGAGCAACTTTTTCATCGCCATCGTTATTATGCGTTCTTCCTAACAAACTCTCTTATAACCGAGAGAAATCATTGAAAAGTGCAAGCCCCATTAACAGCACCAGCAGTATTGAGCCAATGCGATAACTAAAGTCTTGAACTCGCTCGGATACCGGCCCGCCCTTCAGCTTTTCAATCGCCAAAAACAGCAGATGTCCCCCATCCAGTACGGGTAGTGGGAACAGGTTGATGATTCCGAGGTTCACGCTAATCAGCGCAAGGAACATCAGATAATAAATCAACCCAAACTCCGCTGACATTCCAGCCCCCTGAGCGATAGAGATCGGCCCACTGAGGTTGTTCAGTTTGACATCACCGGTTATCAATTTACCCAGCATCCTGACCGTCAGCGACATCAGCTGCCAGGTTTTATCCGTGGCTTCAGCGATGGCGGCAAACGGTCCGTACTGACGTACTGTCTTGTATTCTTCAGGCAGCGGGATGACCTTTGGCACCACCCCTGCGAACCCTTCTGCCTTACCTTTCACCGTTTTTGCATCCGGCGTCAGGGTTAACGGCAGCGCACTCCCCTGCCGTTCAATCTCCAGCGCCAGCGCTTTGCCCGGATTATCGCGCACCAGATTAACAAACGTCATCCACTGCGTTAACGGTTGACCATCGACTTTAACGATCCGGTCGCCCGCTTGCAAACCTGCTTTCTGCGCTGCCGAGCCCGCCTGGACCTCCGCCAGCACCGTATCAATCTGCGCGCTGCGCGGCTGAATCCCCAGCGACGTGACGGGATCTTGCTTGTCTGGCTCAAACGCCCAGTGCCGCAGATCGACGATTTTATCCTGGCGCTGATTAGTCCCGAAAGGGGCGACGGTAAGTATTGTTTGCGGGTTGCCGATTTTGGCCACCAGCTGCAGACGCACCGCATCCCAATCAGGCGTTTCGATACCATCTATCGCTTTAAGTTCCGTTCCTTTTGCAATTTGTGCTTGCGCGGCAACCGAATTGGGCGTTATTTCACCCACTACCGGACGGACCCCAGGAACGCCGATGATGAAGACCAGCCAGTAGGCAAAGATAGCGAAAAGGAAGTTAGCGATGGGACCGGCGGCAATCACCGCCGCGCGCTGGCCGACGGTTTTATTATTGAACGCGTAGTGGCGCATCTCCGGCGCCACCGCTTCAACACGCTCATCCAGCATCTTGACGTAGCCGCCCAGCGGGATCAGGGCAATGACGAACTCCGTACCCTGCTTATCCATCCGCCGCCACAACGCTTTGCCGAAGCCGATAGAAAAACGCTCAACCCGGATACCGCAGCGACGCGCTACCCAAAAATGGCCAAACTCATGCACCGTAATCAGTACGCCAAGCGCAATGATAAAAGCTGCCAGATTCCAGAGCACGCTCAGCATATCACCTTCCGTCAAATCGTCCTGAAGACCAACAGTAGCAGACAGGCGAAGACCGGCACCGCCGCCGTCAGGCTGTCGATACGATCGAGAATACCGCCGTGTCCGGGAATCAAGTGCCCGCTGTCCTTAATGCCGGCCTCGCGCTTAAACATACTTTCCGTCAGATCGCCCAGCACCGAAGCCAGGGCGGCTACTACCGAACAGACCAGCAGCACCGTTGGCGTAACGTCAAGATGGGCCCACACCCCGTAGGCCCAGGAGATCACCGCCGCGGTCAGCAACCCGCCAAAAAAGCCCTGCCAGGTTTTTCCCGGCGAAACCTTCGGCGCCAGCTTGTGCTTGCCAAACATTTTGCCAAACATATAGGCGCCGGAATCCGCGCCCCAGACCAGAATCATCACGTACAGGAGCCACAGCGCACCGCTGTAATGGTTATCGGTATAGTGCCAGGCGCGCAGCGCCAGCATGCCCCAGAAAAACGGGACAATGGTCAGGATACCGAAGATGAGGCGCAGCACTTTAGAGTGACGCCAGAATGCCGCCGACGCCGGATAAGAGAGCACCAGCAGCAGCGCGACGATCCACCAGGCGAAAGAGGCCCACAGCGAGCCTTCAACCATCGGTTGATGAACGTCATAATGGTATTCCGGCAGCAGAAACAGCATCGCCGCCAGCAGAAGGCCGCACAACACCGCCAGCCAGACCCGCTGCGACGTCGAGGTGAAACCACTCAGTTGCCCCCACTCCCATGCGGCGAGCATACAGACCACCAGGGTCACGATAGCAAACCCCATAGGCGGCAATAAAAACAGCGCCGCAATGACGACGGGGATTAAGACGAAAGCAGATATCAGGCGATACTTCAGCAAAAGTGACCCCCATCAGGCATGACTGCCACCCGGCTCAGTGCCGCCGAAACGACGCTCTCGATTAACAAAGGCATGGAGTGCACCTTCAAAGTCCTGTTCAGCAAAATCGGGCCAAAGAACATCCGTAAAGTAAAGTTCGGCATAGGCAATTTGCCAAATCAGAAAATTACTTATTCGGTGCTCTCCCCCGGTCCTAATAACTAAATCTACGGGAGCCAGTTCATGCATGCAGACCTGCTGACTCAGCATGTCTTCCGTGATCTGCTCAGGCAGCAGCGTCCCGTCCTGTACCTGTTTCGCCAGCAAACGAACGCCCTGGGTAATATCCCAGCGACCGCCGTAATTGGCCGCAATATTCAGCGTTAAGCCGGTATTGTTCGCGGTCAGCGCTTCCGCTTTGCGGATACGCTCCTGCAGGCGCGCATTGAAGCGCGTGGTGTCGCCAATAATCCGCAAACGCACATTGTGTCGGTGCAGGCTTTTGACTTCGCTATCCAGCGCCCAGACGAACAGCTCCATCAGCGCACTGACTTCCTGAGCCGGACGGTTCCAGTTTTCGCTGCTGAACGCGTATAACGTTAACGCCTCAATCCCATTATTCGCCGCGAAAGAGACCGCGCGACGCACGGATTTCGCACCGGCCTTGTGCCCGAAAGCGCGAATTTTACCTTGCCGTTTCGCCCAACGGCCGTTGCCATCCATAATAATGGCGACATGACGGCAGCCATGTGTGGGCGATATTTCGCTGACAGTTTGATTAGCAGACAACATCACGCGTTTTAAGTCCATAATAAGGATTAACTAGCCACCAAACAGAGGCCACCGGGCCGCGCTGGATACGCCTTTTTATCCGGTGCCGGGGCTGCAGCCAATCGCAGAGAACAACCAAAAGCTTTACGCAAAAAAGCCGTGTTTTGCCACGGCCACCGTAATCTTTAACAACAAAATGCAACGATCGGGTGGCGCAGACTATATCACTGAAGCTTTGCGCCCACAAATATCACCGCGTTACGCCTGGGTGACCAACCGTTTCAGCTGTTGATGAGCAACCGCGCGGGCCTCAGCGTCGATAACCAGAACGTCATCAATGCTTTGCGGCTCCTGCAGGTTCATCTTATCCAGCACAGTCTGGTTAACCGCCGCAATATCGGTAAAGCGGATATCGCCATGCAGAAACGCGGCAACCGACTCTTCATTGGCCGCATTCAGCGTGGTGGTCGCCGCCTGGCCGACGTCAAACGCCTCCATCGCCAGCTTCAGGCACGGATACCGCGTATAGTCTGGCGCGGAGAAGCTCAGATTGCTCAGTTGGCAGAAGTCCAGCGGCTTAGCGCCGGAGTTCAGCCGCTGCGGCCAGCCCATGGTATGGGCGATCGGCGTGCGCATATCCGGCTCCCCAAGCTGCGCCAGCACGCTGCCGTCCTGATAGCGAACCATCGAGTGGATCACCGACTGCGGATGGATAAGGACCTCCATCTGCCGGGCCGAGGCGTTAAACAGCCAGCGCGCTTCAATATATTCCAGGCCTTTGTTCATCATCGTAGCGGAGTCAACGGAGATCTTGCGTCCCATCGACCAGTTAGGATGACGGCAGGCCTGATCCGGCGTCATCGCCGCCAGTTCAGCTACCGCTGTCTCACGGAAAGGCCCGCCCGAGCCGGTCAGCAGGATGGATGAAACGCCATTCTGCGCCAGGTCAGCGTATCCCAGATGCTGCTGAATTGTCTCCGGCATACTCTGAAAAATCGCGTTATGTTCGCTATCGACCGGCAGCAATCGCGCCCCCGACCGTTGAACCGCCTCCATGAACAAGCGACCGCAGGTCACCAGCGACTCTTTATTCGCTAACAACACCGTTTTCCCGGCGCGGATCGCCGCCAGCGTCGGCACCAGCCCCGCCGCGCCGACGATAGCCGCCATCACCTGATCGACCTCCTCCAGCGCTGCGACCTCTGCCGCCGCCTGCTGGCCGCTCAGCACCTCGGTACGGCAGCCATGTTCCTGCAGACGGGTGCGCAATCGCTCAGCGCTTTGCGCATCGTCCATCACGGCGTAACGGGGGGTAAATTCAAGGCATTGTTCAACCATACGGTCAACGTTTTTCCCCGCGACCAGCGCGGCGACGGAAAAGCGACCGGTATTATGGCGCACCACGTCCAGCGTGCTACAGCCAATGGAGCCGGTCGAACCGAGAACGGTTAATTGCTTCATGAGACGTCCAGAAGAGTGGAAACAGAATAAAAAGCAAAACGCCGCCAGCAAGCCCCTACGCAGCAATTATCAGGGATAAGACGGCGGCATTAGGCCTTCAACTTAGCGCTAAAGGCTACAAGGCCAGCGGTCGCAACGCAATCCCGAGAATTGAGCGTACAGTCTTCTGTACGGCGTTTCGGATTTTACTCAGACCAGACGCTGTCAGGCCCGAGTAAGGGCAGAGCATCAGAACTGCATCAGTTCTGCTTCTTTGTCTGCCAGCGCCGCGTCAACTTTCTTGATGGCGGCGTCAGTCATTTTCTGCACGTCGTCCTGAGAACGGCGATCGTCATCTTCGCTGATCTCTTTCTCTTTCAGCAGCGCTTTGACTTTGTCGTTGGCGTCGCGGCGAACGTTACGTACGGCAACGCGCGCCTGCTCAGCTTCACCACGCACGATCTTGGTCAGATCTTTACGACGCTCTTCGGTCAGCGGCGGCAGCGGAACACGAATATCGCTGCCGGCAGAGCTTGGGTTCAGACCGAGGTCGGACGCCATGATCGCTTTTTCAACGGCCGCGGACATAGAACGGTCAAAGACGTTGATTTTCAGGGTACGGGAGTCTTCGACGGTGACGCTGGCCAGCTGGCGCAGCGGGGTCGGCGTACCGTAGTATTCAACAACAATCCCGTCCAGCAGGCTCGGAGAAGCACGACCCGTGCGAATTTTGCTGATTTGGTTTTTGAATGCTTCGACGCATTTTTCCATGCGGATTTCAGCATCTTTTCTGATATCGCTAATCACGTTACGAATCCTTGAAAGCTTGTCTCAGTCAGACCAGACGGGGCACCCGTCGGAAAATGAGCTAAGTATAGTCAGATTTAATGAAAATCACCGGGTAATATCCCCGCGAAAGTAAAGCGGAATATTACCCGGATTTGGCGCTGACGGGAATTATTCCGTGATCAATGTGCCTTCTTTTTCGCCCATCACCACGCGACGCAGGGCGCCAGGTTTGTTCATGTTGAAGACGCGAATCGGCAATTTATGGTCACGCGCCAGGGTGAAGGCCGCGAGATCCATCACTTTCAGCTCTTTTTCCAACACTTCGCTGTAGGTCAGCTGATCGTACATCGTGGCGGAAGGATCTTTGGCCGGATCAGCGGTGAATACGCCGTCAACCTTGGTGGCTTTCAGCACCACATCGGCTTCAATTTCAATACCGCGCAGGCAGGCTGCGGAATCGGTGGTAAAGAACGGGTTGCCGGTACCCGCGGAAAGGATCACCACGCGGTTGTTGCGCAGCAGGCTGATCGCCTCTGCCCAGCTGTAGTTGTCACACACGCCGTTCAGCGGAATGGCGGACATCAGACGAGCGTTCACATAGGCGCGGTGGAGCGCATCGCGCATCGCGAGGCCATTCATAACCGTTGCCAGCATGCCCATGTGGTCGCCCACAACGCGGTTCATACCCGCTTTCGCCAGACCAGCACCACGGAACAGGTTACCGCCACCAATTACTACGCCAACCTGAATACCCAGCTCAACCAGCTCTTTGATCTCCTGAGCCATGCGGTCAAGTATGCTTGCATCAATACCGAAGCCTTCTGAGCCCTGCAGCGCTTCGCCACTTAATTTCAGCAGAATACGTTTGTAGACGGGTTTTGCATTGGTAGCCATGTTTCTTTCCTGAGACTGTCAACGAATGAGATGTGAGAATTCCGGCGACATTGTATGTCGCATTTCAGCGCGGTCACTATAAGCAGTTGGCTGAATTTACAAAATGGGCGCAAAAAGAAGCCGCCCTCAGGCGGCTCCTTGTAAAAATTAAGACTGCTTGGACATCGCAGCAACTTCTGCTGCAAAGTCAGTCTCAACTTTCTCGATGCCTTCGCCCACTTCAAAGCGGATGAAGCCAGTCACGTCAGCGTTGTGCTCTTTCAGCAGCTGACCAACAGATTTGCTCGGCTCCATGACGAAAGGCTGACCAGTCAGAGAAACTTCGCCGGTGAATTTCTTCATGCGGCCTTCAACCATTTTCTCTGCGATTTCTTTCGGCTTACCGGACTGCATCGCGATGTCCAGCTGAACCTGGTACTCTTTCTCTACCACTTCAGCAGACACGTCTTCCGGCTTAACGAATTCCGGCTTGCTTGCAGCAACGTGCATTGCCAGCTGCTTAACCAGCTCTTCGTCAGCGCCTTTAGCGGCAACCAGAACGCCGATGCGCGCACCGTGCTGGTAGCTGCCCAGAACGTCGCCTTCCAGAACAGCGATACGACGGATGTTGATGTTCTCACCGATTTTAGCAACCAGGGCAACACGTTCTTCTTCGAACTGCGCTTTCAGAACTTCAACGTCGGAGATTTTACCCGCAACAGCGGCGTCCAGTACTTTGTCAGCAAATGCCTGGAAACCACCATCTTTAGCAACGAAGTCAGTCTGGCAGTTAACTTCCAGAATGTAACCGTAGTTGCCTTCGATTTTGGTTTTGATCACGCCGTCAGCAGCCACGTTGCCTGCTTTCTTCGCCGCTTTGATCGCGCCGGATTTACGCATGTTTTCGATTGCCAGCTCGATGTCGCCATTCGCTTCAGTCAGCGCTTTTTTGCAATCCATCATGCCTGCGCCAGTACGTTCGCGCAGCTCTTTTACCAGGGAAGCGGTAATTTCAGCCATTCTAAAATCCTCGGGAGATGTGGATACTGCCCGGCCAACGGCCAAACAGCGTAAATTGAAAAAAGGGGCCGATAATGGGCCCCTATTCATACACGGTACTAATAAGGGCTTAAACCTTATTATTCAGCTTCTACGAAGCTTTCTTCCGCCTGAGAAGCCAGGTCCTGAGAGCGACCTTCACGAACGGTAGCAGCAACAGCGCCCAGGTACAGGCTTACTGCGCGGATTGCATCGTCGTTACCCGGGATAACGAAGTCTACGCCGTCCGGATCAGAGTTGGTATCAACGATAGCAAATACCGGGATGCCCAGGTTGTTTGCTTCTTTGATAGCGATGTGCTCGTGGTCAGCGTCGATTACGAACAGTGCGTCCGGCAGGCCGCCCATGTCTTTGATACCGCCCAGGCTGTTTTCCAGCTTGTCCAGCTCACGAGTACGCATCAGCGCTTCTTTCTTGGTCAGCTTGTCGAAAGTACCGTCCTGGGACTGAGTTTCCAGGTCTTTCAGACGTTTGATGGACTGACGAACGGTTTTCCAGTTAGTCAGCATACCGCCCAGCCAGCGATGGTTCACGAAGAACTGGTCGCAGCTCAGAGCAGCGTCTTTTACCGCTTCGCTTGCAGCGCGCTTAGTACCAACGAAAAGGATTTTACCTTTACGAGCAGCGATCTTGTTCAGTTCAGCCAGAGCGTCGTTGAACATCGGTACGGTTTTCTCAAGGTTGATGATGTGAACTTTGTTACGCGCACCGAAGATGAACGGCTTCATTTTCGGGTTCCAGTAACGGGTCTGGTGACCGAAGTGAACACCAGCCTTGAGCATGTCGCGCATGGAAACAGTTGCCATGTTTAAAACCTCTATAGATTAAATTGGGGTTATGCCTCCACGTATCCCATATTACCGACCCCAAAGGGCACCCCGGAATATGTGCCGATACGTGTGTGTTGTTACACAAAGTGAGATTTGTCGCTCCCGTCCATCCTGTGTATCTGAGATGGATCGGAAGTCCGGCGCGCTTTATACCACAAAATCCACCCAGACACCAACTCTTGTTGACGTCGCGTGCTGTTAATGATTCTCAGTTTGGCACCAGCCTGCCCGGACTGTTACCATTGACAGGACTTACTCTATTATTGTCGAAAATATCGACACTGCTGGACATACTCCATGGCTATCTCTATTAAGACATCTGAAGATATTGAAAAAATGCGCGTTGCCGGTCGCCTGGCCGCTGAAGTGCTGGAAATGATCGAACCCTGGGTTAAGCCGGGCGTCAGCACTGGCGAACTGGACCGTATCTGTAACGACTATATCGTTAACGAGCAGAAGGCCATTTCCGCCTGTCTCGGCTATCACGGCTATCCGAAATCCGTCTGCATTTCGGTCAACGAAGTGGTCTGTCACGGTATCCCTGACGACGGCAAACTGCTGAAAGATGGCGATATCGTGAATATCGACGTGACCGTCATTAAAGATGATTTCCATGGCGATACCTCCAAAATGTTTATCGTCGGCAAACCGACGATTCTCGGCGAGCGCCTGTGCCGCATCACTCAGGAAAGCCTGTACCTGGCGCTGAAGATGGTGAAGCCGGGCATCAATCTGCGCACCATCGGCGCGGCGATCCAGAAATATGTGGAAGCGGAAGGATTCTCCGTGGTTCGCGAATACTGCGGTCATGGCATCGGCCGCGGCTTCCATGAAGAGCCGCAGGTGCTGCACTACGACTCGCCGGAAACCAACGTCGTGCTCAAACCAGGCATGACCTTTACCATCGAGCCGATGGTCAACGCCGGTAAAAAAGAGATCCGCAGCATGAAAGACGGCTGGACGGTGAAAACTAAAGACCGGAGCTTGTCTGCACAGTATGAGCATACTATTGTGGTGACAGACAACGGCTGCGAAATTCTGACGCTACGTAAGGATGACACCATCCCGGCGATAATCTCGCACGATGAATGATGAAAAGCCGGCGCCCGCCGGCTTTTTTATTAGATAGTTTTTTCTTATGGTGACGCGATGAGCAACTCATTACCTGACACAGCCTCCCCTCTTCTGCCCATCCCGCCGGAACATCCGGTGAGCTGGCCGCAGGGCGATCTGAACTGTGCTGCAATAAAGGCGCACATCGATACCTTTCAGCACTGGCTGGGCGAGGCGTTTGACGCCGGTATCGCCGCGGAGCTGCTCATTGCGGCGCGCACCGAATTTATCGACCAGCTGCTGCAGCGGTTGTGGATCGCCAGTGGATTCGAATCCGTCTGCGACCTGGCGCTGGTGGCCGTCGGCGGCTATGGCCGCGGCGAGCTGCATCCGCTTTCTGACGTCGATCTGCTGATTCTCAGCCGCAAAAAGCTGCCGGACGACCAGGCGCAAAAGGTCGGCGAACTGCTGACGCTGCTGTGGGACGTCAAACTGGAGGTAGGCCATAGCGTACGCACTCTCGAAGAGTGTTTACTGGAAGGGCTTTCAGATCTCACCGTCGCCACGAACTTAATCGAATCGCGCCTGCTGATCGGCGATGTCGCGCTGTTCCTTGAGCTGCAAAAACATATTTTTAGCGACGGCTTCTGGCCATCAGAAAAGTTCTTCGCCGCCAAGGTCGAAGAGCAGAACGTCCGTCATCAGCGTTATCACGGCACCAGCTATAACCTCGAGCCGGACGTGAAAAGCAGCCCCGGCGGCCTGCGCGATATCCATACGCTACAGTGGGTGGCTCGCCGCCATTTCGGCGCCACCTCAATGGATGAGATGGTCGGCTTCGGTTTTCTGACCGAAGCCGAGCGCAATGAGCTCAACGAGTGTCTGCATCAACTGTGGCGTATCCGCTTCGCGCTGCATCTCGAACTCACTCGCTATGACAACCGCCTGCTTTTCGACCGCCAGCTCAGCGTCGCCCGCCGGCTCGGCTATGAAGGCGACGGCAACCAGCCGATTGAGCATATGATGAAGGACTTCTTCCGCGTCACCCGCCGGGTGAGCGAGCTGAACCAGATGCTGCTGCAGCTGTTTGAAGAGGCCATCCTTGCGCTGACCGAAGATGAAAAACCGCGCCCGATCGATGATGACTTCCAGCTGCGCGGCACGCTGATCGATCTGCGTGACGATACGCTGTTTATTCGCGAGCCGCAGGCCATTCTGCGCATGTTTTATATTATGGTGCGCAACAGCACCATCACCGGCATCTACTCCACGACGTTGCGCCATCTGCGCCACGCCCGCCGCCATCTGACCCAGCCGCTGTGCTATATCCCGGAGGCGCGCACGCTCTTTCTCAGCATGCTGCGCCATCAGGGAGCAGTGAGTCGCGGACTGCTGCCGATGCATCGTCACAGCGTGCTGTGGGCCTATATGCCGCAGTGGTCCCATATCGTCGGCCAGATGCAGTTCGACCTGTTTCACGCCTATACCGTCGATGAACACACCATCCGCGTGATGCTCAAGCTGGAGAGTTTTGCTAAAGAAGAGACTCGTAGCCGCCACCCGCTGTGCGTGGAGCTATGGCCGCGCTTAACGCACCCGGAGCTGATTTTAATCGCCGCCCTGTTCCACGACATCGCCAAAGGGCGCGGCGGCGACCACTCGATCCTCGGCGCGCAGGATGTGCTGAAGTTTGCCGAGCTGCACGGGCTGAACTCCCGGGAAACGCAGCTGGTCGCCTGGCTGGTGCGTCACCACTTGCTGATGTCGGTCACCGCCCAGCGGCGCGATATTCAGGATCCGGAGGTGATTAAGCAGTTCGCCGAGGAAGTGCAAACGGAAAATCGCCTGCGCTATCTGGTGTGTCTGACCGTCGCCGATATCTGCGCCACCAACGAAACCCTGTGGAACAGCTGGAAGCAGAGCCTGCTGCGCGAACTCTATTTCGCCACTGAAAAACAGCTGCGTCGCGGCATGCAAAGCACCCCGGACATGCGCGAACGCGTGCGTCACCATCAGTTGCAGGCGCTGGCCCTGCTGCGGATGGACAATATTAATGAAGAGGCGCTGCATCAGATCTGGAACCGCTGCCGCGCCAACTATTTCGTGCGACATACGCCGACGCAGCTCGCCTGGCACGCCCGCAACCTGCTGCGCCACGATCTGAATAAGCCGATGATCCTCCTGAGCTCGCAGGCCACCCGCGGCGGAACGGAGATTTTTATCTGGAGCCCGGATCGCCCTTACCTGTTCGCCGCGGTGTGTGGCGAACTGGACCGTCGCAACCTCAGCGTCCACGATGCGCAGATCTTCACCACCCGCGACGGCATGGCGATGGACACCTTTATTGTCCTCGAACCCGACGGCAGTCCGCTGTCCGCCGATCGCCACGAAGCGATCCGCCAGGGTCTGGAACAGACCATCACGCAGCGCAGTTGGGAACCCCCGGCGCCCCGTCGTCAGGCGGCAAAACTGCGTCATTTCTCGGTGGACACCGAGGTAAATTTCCTGCCGACCCATACCGATCGGAAATCGTTTCTCGAGCTGATAGCCCTTGACCAGCCCGGGCTGCTCGCCCGTGTCGGTCAGGTATTCGCCGACCTCGGAATTTCGCTTCACGGGGCGCGAATTACGACAATTGGTGAGCGAGTAGAAGATTTATTTATAATCGCTACCGCCGACCGGCGTGCCCTTAATAATGAGCTGCAACAAGAAGTGCAACAACGGTTGACAGCGGCCCTCAATCCAAACGATAAAGGGTGACGTATTTTTTTTAGTGAATGGAAAGAAACAATGCAGCAGTTACAGAACGTTATTGAGTCCGCTTTCGAGCGTCGCGCCGACATCACGCCGGCTAATGTGGACACCGTGACCCGCGAAGCGGTTAACCAGGTTATCGCCCTTCTGGATTCCGGCGCGCTGCGCGTCGCTGAGAAGATCGACGGTCAGTGGGTGACGCATCAGTGGCTGAAGAAGGCGGTACTGCTCTCTTTCCGTATTAACGATAACCAGGTTATCGATGGTGCGGAAAGCCGCTACTTCGATAAAGTCCCGATGAAATTCGCTGACTATGACGAAGCGCGTTTCCAGAAAGAAGGTTTCCGCGTGGTGCCGCCGGCAGCGGTTCGTCAGGGCGCGTTCATCGCCCGCAACACCGTGCTGATGCCGTCCTATGTGAACATCGGCGCCTACGTTGACGAAGGCACCATGGTTGACACCTGGGCCACCGTCGGCTCCTGCGCGCAGATCGGTAAAAACGTTCACCTGTCCGGCGGCGTCGGCATTGGTGGCGTACTGGAGCCGCTGCAGGCGAACCCGACCATCATCGAAGATAACTGCTTCATCGGCGCGCGCTCTGAAGTGGTTGAAGGGGTGATTGTCGAAGAAGGCTCCGTGATCTCCATGGGCGTTTACCTCGGTCAGAGCACCAAAATCTACGATCGCGAAACCGGCAAAGTCTTCTACGGCCGCGTGCCGGCTGGCTCGGTAGTGGTATCAGGCAACCTGCCGTCGAAAGATGGTAAATACAGCCTGTACTGCGCGGTGATCGTGAAGAAAGTCGATGCCAAAACCCGCGGCAAGGTCGGCATTAACGAACTGCTGCGCACCATCGACTAAAGCAAATAAAAAGCGGGAGATATCCCGCTTTTTTTATATTTGATGCTGGCGAAAATGGATTTTTTCGTTAATTATTCAATGGTTATGATGCTATCAAAGGTACCGTTATGTACGATAATCTGAAAAGTCTTGGCATTACCAACCCTGATGAGATCGATCGCTATAGCCTGCGGCAGGAAGCTAACAATGACATTCTGAAAATTTACTTTCAGAAAGACAAAGGCGAATTCTTCGCCAAGAGCGTGAAGTTCAAATATCCGCGTCAGCGCAAAACCGTCGTCGCCGACGGCGTCGGCCAGGGCTACAAAGAGGTCCAGGAGATCAGCCCGAACCTGCGCTACGTTATCGATGAGCTGGATCAGATCTGCCAGCGCGATCGCACTGAAATCGATCTCAAGCGTAAAATCCTCGACGATTTACGCCATCTGGAAAGTGTGGTCACCAACAAGATCAGCGAAATCGAAGCCGATCTGGAAAAGCTCACCCGTAAGTAAGCGCATCCCCGGCGGCGCGTCGCCTGACCGGGCTGGCGGTATCAAGCCGCTACCGACAGTATACATCCTCCAAGGCCGGGTATGGCGAGTCGCTACCCGGCATTTTTTTACCTCCACGCCTTAGCGTTGTTCATCCAGCTGCAGCGCAATATACAGCAGCAGCCGGTCGTCAAAGCTGCCAAGATCCAGCCCCGTCAGCTCCGAGATACGATTCAAACAGTACTCCAGGGTATTGCGATGAATAAACAGCGCCTTTGACGTCGCCAGCGGCTGCACGTTATGGCGAAACCACGCCTGCAGCGTTCGCCGCAGCAGCCCGTTGTTGTCCATCGCCTTGAGACGCGCCAGCGGACGGGCCAGCTCATTGGCCTGCCAGCCGCCGCGCAGGCTGTCAAGCAGCACCGGCAGCATCAGATCCTGATAGAAGTAGCAGCGGCTCTCCGGCATCCGCTGCTTGCCCACCATCATCGTCGTGCGTGCGGTACGGTAAGAGCGGGCGATACTCCCGGGACCGGTGAAGAAGTTGCCCAGCGCCACGCGGAAGCGGAGCTGCCCATTCTCTTTCATCCTGGCGATAAGCTGCTCGACGCGGCGGACGTGATCGTCTGCGTCCCAGCGGCCAAAGCTGTTCAGCGCCGGTTTCAACACCACCATTTCCGTGAGCGAGACAATGGCCACCAGATTATTGCGATCGGGGGTGGTCAGCGCGTTCTGCAACTGCTGTAGCTCCGCCATCGCGCTGTCCACGCCGAGCTGGCCGCTGTCCACCTCAATCATCGCCACCACGCGCGGCTGATTCAGATCAATTCCTAAACGCTGCGCCCATTCGTTCAGCGCCGGGGTATGCTCTTCCGCCTGAATCAGGTTCATCACCAGCTCTTCGCGCAGACGGCTGTCCTGCGCCAGGAGATGCATCAGTCGCGACTGCTCAAGCATCATCTCAGCCGTCATGCACACCAGCTCGCCATATTTTCGCAGCGACTCCGGCTCGCCGGTCAGGCCGATCACCCCGACGATCTCCCCCTCCAGGCGCAGCGGCAGGTTAATGCCCTGGCGCACCCCGTGGAGATGGCGAGCCACCGCATCGTCGATATCCACCACCCGCCCCTGGGAAAGCACCAGCAGCGCGCCTTCGTGCAATTCACCAATCCTTTCCCGATCGCCGCTGCCGATAATCCGCCCGCGGGCATCCATCACGTTGATGTTGGTATCGATGATGCGCATCGTCCGCGCCACAATATCCTGCGCCATTTTGGTATCAAGATGCCAGCCAGCCATGTAATCCTCCCCTTTGCAGGGCACCAGCATAAAAGAGTCGTTGCTCTGCTGCATTGTGCATATGCCCGAAGCCCGGGTGAGATATGTGGAGTTGTGGAAGCGGTCACAGAACGAAAAAAAGCCCCTGCCCTCGGCGAGGGAAGGGGCTGGAGAGCGAGCGCTGACTGTTACTGCAACAGCAGATAGATAGAGGCGTCGCCGCGCTGAATGTTCAGCGCCAGCACGGACGGTTTGGCGTCGAAGATTTTCCGCAGATCGGCGATGTTTTTCACCGGCTGCTGGTTCGCTCCGACGATGACGTCGCCTTTCTTGAGGCCAATCTGCGCCGCCGGGGTACCGGCTTTCACATTATTGACCACCACACCTTTGTCCTGACCCTTGTTGCTCATTTCCGCCCCTTCAATCCCGTTGAAGATGGTGCTGGAGTCAACCTGGGTCTGGTTGCTCTGCTGCAGTTCGACGGTCACGGTAACCGGTTTGCCGTCGCGCAGCAGACCAAGCTCAACTTTGCTGCCGATAGGCATGGTGCCGACCTGGGCACGCAGCGCGGCGAAGCTGCTGATCGCCTTCCCGTTGAGAGAGGTGATCACGTCGCCGGCTTTAATGCCCGCTTTCGCGGCCGCCGACCCCGGCATCACCTGGCTGACAAAGGCGCCGCGCTGAGCGTCGACTTTCATCGCTTTCGCCAGCTCAGAGTTCAGTTCGGTCCCCATGATGCCGAGCTCGCCGCGTTTCACCTGGCCATATTTCACCATCTGCTCGGTCAGGTTTTTCACCATGTTGCTTGGGATAGCAAAACCGATACCGATGTTGCCGCCGTCCGGCGCCAGAATGGCGGTGTTGATGCCGATCAGCTCGCCGTTGAGGTTCACCAGGGCGCCGCCGGAGTTCCCGCGGTTAATCGCCGCATCGGTCTGGATAAAGTTTTCGTAGTTTTCCACGTTCAGGCCGCTACGACCCAGCGCGGAAACAATCCCGGAGGTCACGGTTTCGCCCAGACCGAACGGGTTACCGATAGCCACGGTGTAGTCGCCAACGCGCAGCGCGTCAGAGTCGGCGAGCTTAATCGCCGTCAGGTTTTTCGGATCCTGAATCTGAATCAGCGCGATATCAGAGCGCGGATCTTTGCCAACCACTTTGGCATCAAACTTACGGCCATCGCTCAGTTGAACCTTAATTGTGGTGGCGTTGTCCACGACGTGGTTGTTGGTCACCACATACCCCTTGGCCGCATCAATGATCACGCCGGAGCCCAGCGCCATAAATTTCTGCTGCTGGCCGCCGTCAGGCTGACCGCCCTGTCCGCCGCCCTGGCAAAACGGCGAACTCTGGAAAGGAGAACCGTCCTGGCAGAACGGCGAGTTATCGCCAAAGAACTGCTGGAAGTTACGTGGCATCCGTGGGGTATTAACGGTGGTGCTACCTTCAACGTTAATGCTCACCACCGACGGCATCACCTTCTCCAGCATCGGGGCCAGGCTTGGCATCTGCTGTGCATTAGTGGCCGAAGATGCCGTTTCTGCCGCGCTCGCAGAGAGCGGGGACAACGCCAGACCTAAACTCAGAGCCAGTGCACTCATTGCTAACGTGGTTTTTTTCATCAGTTTCAATCTCAATATCAGAAAACGAAAGTTGCTGTGTACGTGACTATCAGAGTCATTTTATAGCGCTAAGTTCCGGAATTAAGTTTCTGGAAAAAGTAAAAATTTATTGTCCATCTTTACAAAACTCCAGCTTATTCCACCGCCATTAGCCGCCGATATTCATCCCACGCATACAAATCCGTCATCCCGCTGATATAATCCTGAATCAGACGGCAGCGATAATAGTATTCCATCAGCGCAAATTCAGGCGCCGTGCGCGCCAGCTTATTTACCGCTTCCACATAGGCCAGCCGGTGGCGGGTTGATAGTTTCTGATACAGCCGGGAGGCAATGGGTAAACGCCGTACCCGCTCCTGCGCCACTAATTCGCTGAAATCCTCGAGCGATAATTTCAGCAGCGGCTGATAGATATCCAGCAGGCCACTGATCACCCGGTAGCCCTGCAATTCCAGCTGCTCGACATCCGGATGGCTAAACACCTGTTTCATCGCCACATTTTTATAAAGCTCCAGCAGCTGACTGCAATCGCTGTCGTCCTCGAGCAGCGCATGATTAAAGTCGCCCGTAAAGATGGCCGGCAGGTTGTCAATAAATCGGCGCGCCGCGTAGGGCACCAGCTTATTCAACGTGTTCACCCGCAAATACATAAAAAACTGATCTTCCGCGCTCTGTTTCAGGGAATTGGCTCGTGATTTCTCCCAGGCATTTTCCACTACCTGTGAGAATAACGATCCTTTTTCATGGCAGCCCCAGGCGTCGTAAAGATGCTGATAAAGCTGCTCAGCGCTGAAAATACGTTTTTCCACCGCGTCCTCGAGATCCGCGACGCAATATGAGATGTCATCCGCGGCTTCCATAATCCAGGTTAATGGGAACCGATTGTAAGGCGCCAGATCCAGTTCTTTACGCAGGCGCGCCACATACTCCTCTTCGGCTAAATAGTAGCCAGGCTTTTTCATTAAATAGCTGTGGCTGGCTGGCGTCGCCTCGGACCACCACGCCGGCCGAGTATATTTCAGAATACAGCCGACCTGCGCCCAGGTCAGATTCATGCGCATCAGCGTATGGACCAGACGAATGCCCTGGGCGTTGCCCTCAAAGCTGCAGAGATCCTGGCGCACTTTGCGGCGCAGCTCGTTAAGCGACGTTTCCCCTTCATGCAAGCGTAATGCCTGCACTTCACAGCGATCGTCGGTCAGCGGCTGCCCGAGCGCATCGCCGGGCGCCAGACGCTGGCGGAACCAGTCGTTAATCGCCGCCTCGCCAAAATGGCCAAACGGGGGATTGCCGATATCGTGCATCAGGCAGGCCATCTCCACCACGCTCTCGAATGGCCCGGTCAGCTCTTCCAGGCCATACTCTTCCAGCAGCCTCAGCTCTTTCAGACGGCTCAGCACCTCTTTGGCGATATAGCGTCCCACCTGCTGCACCTCCAGCGAGTGGGTCAGGCGGGTACGCACCGCCGCGTTGCGCTCCAGCGGGAAGACCTGAGTTTTTTGCTGTAAGCGACGGATTGCCGGCGAGTTGACGATCCGTCCCCGATCGCTTTCGAAGATCCGCAGGATGTCGCGCTCCGTCTCGACACGCGGCGGCGAACGGAAGCGTCGACGCCAGTTTATCTTGTTGCGAAAATCAATCTTTGCCATAGCCTCTCCCGCGCGAGCAATACGCTTCCCCTTAAGCGCATGATAGACTATGCAACTAATCCTGACACATCGCGAGTAAATCTATGAAAATTGGCATTATTGGCGCTATGGAAGAGGAAGTTACCCTTCTGCGCGACAAAATCGAAAACCGCCAGACTATCACTATTGGCGGGAGCGAAATCTATACCGGCCAACTTCACGGCGTTGACGTCGCGCTGCTGAAGTCTGGTATCGGGAAAGTGGCGGCGGCGATGGGCGCGACCCTGCTGCTGGAGCGCTGCCAGCCTGACGTGATCATTAATACCGGCTCTGCCGGCGGCCTGGCGCCGACGCTGAAGGTCGGCGATATCGTCGTCTCCGATGAAGCGCGCTACCACGACGCCGACGTCACCGCCTTCGGCTATGAGTACGGCCAGTTGCCTGGCTGTCCGGCCGGCTTTAAAGCGGACGAAAAACTGGTGGCCGCGGCGGAGAGCTGCATTAACGCGTTAGATCTCAATGCCGTTCGCGGCCTGATCGTCAGCGGTGATGCCTTCATTAACGGCTCTGTCGGTCTGGCGAAGATCCGCCATAATTTCCCGCAGGCGATCGCTGTGGAAATGGAAGCGACCGCCATCGCTCACGTCTGCCATAACTTTAAGGTTCCTTTCGTGGTGGTTCGCGCCATCTCCGATGTGGCCGACCAGCAGTCTCACCTCAGCTTTGAGGAGTTCCTTGCGGTCGCCGCCAGACAGTCCACCCTGATGGTGGAGAATCTGGTACAGAACCTGGCACGTGGCTAAGTCGCTCTCCTTCGCGCTTGCCGCGCTGCTGTTACTCGCCCCGGCGTGGCTGCTGGCCGCGCCGCGGGTGATCACCCTCTCCCCCGCCAATACCGAACTGGCCTTTGCCGCCGGGATCACGCCGGTCGGCGTCAGCAGCTATTCCGATTATCCGCCGCAGGCCAAAACGATTGAGCAGGTTGCCAGCTGGCAGGGAATGAACCTGGAGCGCATCGTAGCGCTCAAGCCAGACCTGGTGCTGGCCTGGCGCGGGGGCAATGCCGAACGTCAGGTTAACCAGCTGCAGTCGCTGGGGCTCCACGTCCTCTGGGTGCAGACTTCGACCATCGAAGAGATCATCGCCACCCTGCGTCAGCTGGCGCAGTGGAGTCCACAGCCGGAAAAAGCACAGCAGGCAGCGCAGGCGATGCAGCAGGAATACGATGCGCTGAAAGCGCGCTATGCCAGCGCGCCGAAGAAACGCGTCTTCCTGCAGTTCGGTTCCGCACCGCTATTCACCAGCGGCCCCGGCTCAATTCAGGATCAGGTGCTGAGGCTGTGCGGCGGCGAGAATATCTTTGCCGCCAGCCGCGTTCCCTGGCCGCAGGTGAGCCGCGAACAGGTGCTGGCCCGTCAGCCGCAGGCGATTGTGGTGACCGGCGACGCCAGCCGCATCGCCGAAGCGCAGCGCTTTTGGCAACATCAGCTCACCATTTCGTTGATTGCGTTACACAGCGACTGGTTTGAACGCGCAAGCCCACGTATTATCCTCGCCGCCAAACAACTTTGTGCGGCGCTCGACCAGGTAAAATAACCATCCGGCATACCGGATGTTCAGTGGGAATCAACGATGCTTGTCTATTGGCTGGATATTATTGGCACAGCTGTCTTCGCGATCTCCGGCGTTCTGCTGGCGGGGAAATTGCGTATGGACCCATTCGGCGTGCTGGTGTTAGGCGTGGTGACGGCGGTGGGCGGCGGTACCATCCGCGATATGGCGCTGGCGAATGGCCCGGTATTCTGGGTCAAAGATCCCACCGATCTGGTGGTGGCAATGGTCACCAGCATGCTGACCATCCTGCTGGTCCGCCAGCCGCGCCGGCTGCCGAAATGGATCCTGCCCGTTCTTGATGCCGTCGGTCTGGCGGTGTTTGTCGGCATCGGGGTGAATAAAGCGTTTCTCGCCGGCAGCGGCCCGCTGGTCGCGGTGTGCATGGGCGTGGTGACCGGCGTTGGCGGCGGGATAATCCGCGACGTGCTGGCGCGCGAAATTCCTATGATTCTGCGCACCGAGATCTACGCCACCGCCTGTATTGTGGGCGGCATTGTCCACGCCACCGCGCACGACACCTTTCATCTCCCGCTGGAGAATTCGGCGATGATGGGGATGGTGGTGACCCTGGTGATTCGTCTGGCGGCGATCCGCTGGCACCTGAAGCTGCCGACGTTTGCGCTGGACGATAACGGACGGTCATAAAAGCAAAACGGTAACCTGAGGTTACCGTTTTTAACGTTGGCACCCTCTCGCAGAAGGGGAAGACGCCCGGTCGCACTCGCTTTACACGCTGAACGAGGATCCGCAGCCGCAGGTGCTTTTCGCGTTCGGGTTGGTCACGATAAAGCGCGAACCTTCCAGCCCTTCGGTATAGTCGACAGAGCCGCCGACCAGATACTGCAGGCTCATTGGGTCAACCACCAGGCCGACACCCTGTTTCTCAATGGTCATATCCCCTTCGTTCACCTGATCGTCGAAGGTGAAGCCATACTGGAAACCGCTGCAACCGCCGCCGGTAATATACACGCGCAGTTTCAGGTTCGGATTATCTTCATCCGCAATCAGGTGTTTTACTTTATTGGCTGCGGCTTCGGTAAACTCCAGCGGCAACGCTACGTCATCACTCATTTTTTGCTCCCATTGATACTTCCGGCCGGTTAAAGAATAACCGGGCCTTTTGAGCCATTATCTAATACCCTGGTAAATCGTTCAAGTATTCTCCCGGGGCGCCTGCTGCGCTTTTGCCGCCTGCTCGGCCTCCTGCTTCGCCAGAGTACGTTGCAGAATGGTCGAATACAAAGGCTTACCGCCGAGGAATTGCGCCAGTAGTGTTGCGCCAAGGCAGGTAATAATCATTGGCAAAATGAGCTGATAGTTATCGGTCATCTCCAGCACCAACACAATACCGGTCAGCGGCGCGCGCACCGAGGCGGCGAGCAGCGCGCCCATGCCGGCGATAGCGAAGGTGCCGGCATCGAGATGGTAGGACGGAAACAGCGGAATAGCCGCCATGCCGAACGCCGTGCCCAGCAGCGTGCCGAGCGCCAGCATCGGGGCGAAGATGCCCCCCGGCGCGCCGGAGGAGAAGCAGATCAGCGTGGTCACCACGCGGGCAATAAAGATAAACAGCAGCAAACCGACGGAGAAGTTACCAGCGGCGGCGATGGGGATCAGGTTAAAGCCACCACCCACCGCGGAGGGCTGCATCAGCCCCAGCAGACCGCAAAGCCCGCCGATGATCCCGCCCATTAACACCCATTTTTTGATGTTGCCGCCGTGAATGTGCTGGAACAGATCCTGGGTGCGCAGCACCAGAAAATTAAACAGCGGGCCGAAGCAGCCAAACAGCATCCCCAGCACCAGGTACAGCCACAGGGTATTCACCGGGGCATTGCTCAGCTTGCCCACCTCTATAATTGCCGCCTCGCCGTTAAAAATGCGAAACACAATGCTCGACATGATCACGCCGGTAAATACCGCTTTAATGGAGATCAGGTTGTAGCGGAACTGCGGGCGCATCTCTTCGATGATAAACAGGATACCAGCCAGCGGCGCGTTAAAAGCCGCTGAGAGACCCGATGCTGCGCCGGTCGCCAGCAGCGTGTGCCGCGCTTCCGGACTGCGCATGCGGAAAATATCCAGCACCATGCGCCCAATGTTGCCGCCAAGCTGCACCATCGGCCCTTCGCGTCCCAGCACCATTCCGGCGCCCAGGGTCCCCATGCCGCCGATGAATTTTACCGGCAGCACGCGCCACCAGCGCACCGGCCGCAGCTCCTCCAGCGCCCCTTCGATCTCCGGGATCCCCGATCCGCCAGCCTCCGGCGCAAAGCGGCGCACGAGGAAATAGCCGACCATCGCCAGCAGCGCCGACAAGATAAACGCCAGCGGCCAGACCAGATACCAATGGTCCGCTACCTGCGCCAGCGCGCCGATCCGCTGGTTCTGCACCCAGTTCACGCTCTTTTCAAACGCCACGCCCACCAGCCCGGCCAGCGTGCCGACCACCGCCGCCATAAACAGCACCGCCAGCGGCGTTTTATCGCGCTGAATTAAGCGGCGCACCGCATCGCCGCGACGCACCCGCACGAACTGATGTGCTTCAAAAGAGGGAGTTTCTGCTTTCATGCCGTTATCAATTATTGGTAATACAAATGAAGAGAGAGGCATTTTAGCCGCCCCGGCGCGCTGCGTCGTCAAAAAAATGCCCTTGCGGCACATTGTTTCAATTGGGCAAAACTTTCATAACCATCCTGGAATAACTTAGAATAGCCGATAAAACATTTTTCACGAACCAGGACCCTGGCCATGAGCAAATCTGAAAATCTGTACCATGCTGCGCGCGAACTGATCCCCGGCGGCGTTAACTCGCCGGTGCGCGCCTTTACCGGCGTCGGCGGCACCCCGCTGTTTATCGAACGCGCGGATGGCGCTTACCTCTATGACGTGGATGGAAAGGCCTATATCGATTATGTCGGCTCGTGGGGTCCGATGGTGCTGGGCCACAACCATCCGGCGATCCGCAACGCGGTGATCGAGGCGGCGTCACGCGGCCTGAGCTTTGGCGCGCCGACCGAAATGGAAGTGAAAATGGCGGCGCTGGTGACCGAGCTGGTACCGACCATGGATATGGTGCGAATGGTGAACTCCGGTACCGAAGCCACCATGAGCGCGATTCGCCTGGCGCGCGGCTTCACCGGCCGCGACAAGATCATCAAGTTCGAAGGCTGCTACCACGGCCATGCCGACTGCCTGCTGGTGAAAGCCGGTTCCGGCGCGCTGACCCTCGGCCAGCCGAACTCGCCGGGCGTGCCGGCTGATTTCGCCAAACATACCCTGACCTGCACCTATAACGACCTCGCCTCGGTGCGCGCGGCGTTCGAGCAATATCCACAGGATATCGCCTGCATCATCGTCGAGCCGGTCGCCGGGAATATGAACTGCATTCCGCCGCAGCCGGAGTTCCTGCCGGGCCTGCGCGCGCTGTGCGACGAATTTGGCGCCCTGCTGATCATCGACGAAGTGATGACCGGCTTCCGCGTGGCGCTGGCGGGCGCGCAGGCTTATTACGGCGTGGAGCCGGATCTGACCTGTCTCGGGAAAATCATCGGCGGCGGGATGCCGGTAGGCGCTTTCGGCGGCCGTCGCGAGGTGATGGACGCTCTGGCCCCCACCGGCCCGGTTTATCAGGCCGGTACCCTCTCCGGTAACCCGATCGCCATGGCCGCCGGCTTCGCCTGCTTAAGAGAAGTGGCGCAGCCGGGCGTACATGAAACCCTCACCGAGCTGACCAACCAGCTGGCGCAAGGTCTGCTTGATGCGGCGCGTGACGCCGGGATCCCGCTGGTGGTCAATAACGTCGGCGGCATGTTCGGCATCTTCTTTACCGATGCCGAAACTGTCACCTGCTATCAGGATGTGGTGAAGTGCGATGTCGAACGCTTCAAGCGCTTCTTCCATCTGATGCTGGAGGAAGGCGTGTACCTGGCGCCGTCAGCATTTGAGGCTGGCTTTATGTCCGTGGCCCACAGCGAAGAAGATATCGACAATACCATCGACGCCGCGCGTCGGGTGTTTGCCAAACTGTAAGCTCCCTGCATGCCGGGTGGCGCTCCGCTTACCCGGCCTGCCAAACCCGCAATGGCACGGACCGTAGGTCGGGTAAGGCGTTAGCCGCTACCCGACAAAAAAACGGCACCGTGCGGTAGCCCGGATAAAGCGCAACGCGCCGCTATCCGGGATCTTTCGCGCTAACGCCACGCGTTAGCGGCTCTGCTTTCTCAGCAAATAGATAAAGTACGGCGCGCCGATAAAGGTTGATAACAGCCCCGCCGGGATCTGGTAGGGAAACATGATCATTCGTCCGCACCAGTCGGCGAAGACCAGCAGCAGCCCGCCAGTCAGCCCGGAGATCACCATATGCGGCAGCGTGCGCCGGAAGCCCATCATCCGTGCGATATGCGGCGCCATCAGCCCGACGAAGCTCAGCGGGCCGATGGTCAGCGTCGCCGCCGCCGTTAGGCAGGCCGCCAGCAGCAGCAGAACAATCCGCGATGAGGTCAGCGCCATGCCCACCGCTCGCGCCGCCTCCCCGCCCAGCGGCAGGATGGTCAGCCAGCGGCGACAGAGCGGCGCCAGCGCCAGCAGGAGCAGCATCACCGCGCCGCTGCGGACCACCCTCTCCGGCGTCGCGCTGTAGGTCGACCCTGAGATCCACGTCAGGATCTGCGCCATGCGCGGATCGCCGCTGGCCTGCAGCATCATCAGCAGCATGGTGAAGGCGGTACTGAGCGCCATCCCCGCCAGCAGCATCCGATGCGGCGAAAAGCCGCCGCGCCCGGCGGCCAGCATAATGATCAGCAAGGTGCCGGCCGCGCCAAGGCTCCCGGCCGGCAGCAGCCAGCCAAAGGCGTCGCCAGGGACGAAGAACAGCATCAGCACCACGCCAAAGGCGGCGCCGGAGCTGATGCCCAGCACTTCCGGACTGGCCATCGGGTTGCCGGTCAGGCGCTGGATAATACAGCCGGCGACCGCCAGCATCACCCCGGCGAACAGCGCCGACAGCACTCGCGGCCAGCGCCAGGGCAGCAGTTGCTCCAGCAGATCGCCGTGAGCCCACAGCCAACCGTGGGCATCGCGACCAAAGGCCAGCGCCACGCTCACCGCCAGCAGCAGCAACGCGACGCCCCCGAGAACAAACCCTTGCACGTGATAGCGCTCAGGCTGCACGTTATCGCCGCCGTTCATCACCGGGGCGCTGATGCTGCGCAGCCGCGGCAGCAGCCACAGCAGCAGCGGCGCGCCAATCAGGGCGGTGACCGAGCCGGTGGAGACTTCCCGCCATACCCTGCTCAGCCAGAGGATCACCTGATCTGAAAGCCACAGGAGCAGCGCGCCGATCAGCGCCGCCAGCAGCAGCCGGGCCAGCAGTCGACGGGCGCCGAGCATTTTCGCCAGCAGCGGCGCGAACAGGCCGATAAAGCCGATAATCCCGACCGCGTTGACCAGCAGCGCGCTCATCACGATCGCCAGCGTCAGGGCGCCGAGGCGCGCCAGAGACAACGCCAGCCCAAGGTTGCGCGCCACTCCGTCATCGAGCCCCATCAGGGTCAGCGGACGCAGCAGCAGCAGCGTGAGTACTGCGCCGCCCAGCAGCTGCGGCCACAGGCGCTGCGCCACGCTCCAGTCGGTTTGCGTCAGCGTCCCGGTGCTCCACAGGAACATGCTCTGCAGCTGGTCGTGATGGAAAATCACCATCAGCTGGTTAAGCGCCCCGCAGTAGAGGCTGACCACCAGGCCCGCCAGGATCAGCGTTACCGGCGACAGGCGCTTGCCCCAGGAGACGCCAAACACCAGCGCTCCCACCAGACAGGCTCCGGCCAGCGCGGCAAACTGCGACGCCAGCACGCCGGGGATGGCCCACAGCGTAGTGACTGTGATCCCCAACTGCGCGCCGGTGGCGACGCCAAGGGTGGTTGGCTCCGCCAGCGGATTGCGCAGCACCTGCTGGAACAGTACGCCGACCAGTCCCAGCCCGGCCCCCACCAGCAGTGAAACGGCCACCCGCGGCAGCAGGCTGTAATGAAACAGCATCTGGGCAATCCGATCGCTATCCGGCTGCCACAGCGCCTGCCGCCATTGCGCATAGGGCAAGGCGACGTTGAGATTGACGATGCTCAACGCGAAGGCGGCAACCAGCAGCCCGGCCAGCAGGATAATGGCTAACGGTGAAATACGCCTATTCATGCCGGATTCCCCTGGGCCTCGGCCAGCACGCGGGCAAAATGCATCGCCGACAGCGTCGCGCCATAGAACCACACCGCCGGAACGCGCTGGAAGCGCCCCGCGCGCACGAACGGCATCGCCTGCCACAGCGGGGTCGCCAGCAGTTGGGTCATCTCCCGCTCGTTACCATGATCGAAACAGATCACATCGGCCTCGTTAAACGCCGCCAGCCGGTCGATGCCAACGCTGACGCTGCCCCAGAACGCCGCTTCGCCGCGCCAGGCGTTTTTGATGCCAAAGCGATCGAGCACTTCCTGGAACAGGCAGTTTTCGCCAAAAACCAGTACATGGCGCGGATCGAGCAGGGAGATCATCAACAGCGGACGGTCGCCGCGCCCGGCAAAACGCGGCTTCAGGCTCGCCATCAGCGCCTCAAACTCCGCCAGGTGGTGCTGAGCCTGTTGTGTTTTGCCCAGCAGGTCAGCCATCTCCAGCAGCGAGCGCTGAGCCATCGCCAGCGGACGTTTGCCATCGCTGAAGGTAAATCCGCGGCCGGGGGCGATACGCGCCAGCTTCTCCGGCGACGGGCCGTAGCCTGCCGACCAGACGATAAACGACGGTTTCATCTGCGTCAGCAGTTCAAGATTGGGTTCGGTACGCAAACCGACATCGATCACCGAGTCGGGCAGCGCGGGTTCGTTCACCCACAGGCGATAGTTGGGGATATCGGCCACGCCGTAAGGCGTGACGCCCAGCGCCAGCAGCAGCTCCGCCGGCAGCCACTCCAGGGCGACCACGCGCTGCGGGTCAACGTTCGCCGCCTGCGCGCCGCGCATCTGCCACAGCAGCGGCGAGAGCGCCATCGCGGTCAGCAGGCGGCGTCGGGTTATCTGAGTCGGGGTCATCATCAATAGACAAAGCTTACCGGCGCCGCGCCGGCCGGGTGCGGCAGGATCCCCATCGGGATGCCGTAGATTTGTTCCAGGGTGTCGCTGCGCATCAGTTCCGCCGGCGTCCCCTGGGCGATCATTTCTCCGCCGCGCAGGGCCACCAGATAGTCGCAGTAGCGGGCCGCCATATTAATGTCGTGCAGGACGGCGATCACCGTCAGGCCGCGCTGCTGGCTGAGACGATGCACCAGCGCGAGGACATCAACCTGATGGGCGATATCCAGCGCCGAGGTGGGTTCATCGAGCAGCAGACAGCGGCTATCCTGCGCCACCAGCATGGCGATCCACGCCCGCTGGCGTTCGCCGCCGGAGAGGCTGTCCACCAGGCGATGGGCGAGCGGCTTCAGCCCCACCAGCGCAATCGCCTCTTCCACTTTCTCGCGGTCCGCCGCGCCAAAGCGACCCAGCGCGCCGTGCCACGGGTAGCGGCCGATGGCCACCAGCTCACGCACCGTCATACCTTCGGCCGGCGGCAGCTGCTGCGGCAGATAGGCCACTTTGCGGGCAAAGGCTTTGCTGCCCCAGCTCTCCAGCGGCTGCCCGTCCAGCAGCACATCGCCTGCGGAAGGCGGCTGATGACGGCCAAGCATTTTCAGTAACGTCGACTTGCCGGAGCCATTATGACCGATCAGGCCTGTGACTTTTCCAGCCGGGAAGGTGAGCGAGAGCGGATGGAGCAACGTGCGGCCAGGCACACGGAAAGTGACGCGATCCAACGCGAAGGTGGTTTCTGCGTGCGGAGTCTGTTCCTGCATAGCGATAACCTGATAAAGGGCGCGGCGAACCGCGCCCGTAGGTGGTTAGAAACGGAAGGTGGCGGTGGCGACGACCTGACGTCCGGCCCCCCAGTAGCAAGCGTATTCGCTGTAGCAACTGGAGACATATTCGCGGTCGAACAGGTTGTTGACGTTGACGCCAACCGACGATCCCGGCAGGCCAAAGCGCGCCAGATCGTATTTCACCGTCGCATCCATCAGCGCATAACCGGCCACACTAAAGGAATCATTTTTCTTACCGGTGCTGGTGTCATTTTTGTAGTAGCTGACCGTTGAACCGATATAGCGCGCCCCGGCCCCAATCGTCAGACCGCTGAGCGCGGTTTCGTGGAAGGTATAATCCGCCCACAGGGAGGCCATATTACGCGGCACTTCCGCCGGACGTTTGCCGTTGAACACCGTATCGTGAGTGTATTCCGCATCGGTATAGCTGTAGGCTGCGGTCAGGTTGATATTGGCGTTAACTGCCGCTTTCGCCTCCAGCTCAAGGCCGCGGGAGCGGATCTCGCCGGTCTGGATGCTGAACGCCTGGTTAGCCGGATCCGCCGTCAGGTTCTTGTCTTTGGTCAGCTGATAGACCGCCGCGGTGACCACCACCGGCATATCTTTCGGCACATATTTCACGCCGGCTTCATACTGCTTACCGCGCGACGGATCGAACGGCTTGCCGCTGCTGCTGGAGCCCGATACCGGTTCAAACGATTCGCTGTAGCTGAAGTACGGAGAGATACCGTTATCGAACAGGTAGTTGATGCCGCCGCGCCAGCTGAACTGCTGGTCGTGGTTCTCCGCCAGGCTGTTGGTGGCGCGGGTTAACGTTGAGGTGGTGGCGTAGTCGTAACGACCGCCCAGGGTCATGACCCACTTATCCCACTCCATCTGATCCTGCGCGTACAGGCCGGTCTGTTCCATCCGGTTGAGCACCGCGTACGGGAAGGTAACCTGAATATTCGGGTTGCCGTACTGCGGATTATTCATGCTGATAGGATCCGCCGTCCCGTAGTCGGCATCCACATCATTACGCATCCGCGAGTAGTCCACGCCGGTCAGCAGCGTATGGCTGACCGCGCCGGTGGCGAAATCAGACTGCAGCTGGGTATCGACGGTAAAGGTGTTCAGATGCTCGTCGGAGCGCACATAGGCGCGATTCATGTAGCCCGGCGCGACATAGCCATTGCCGTACACCGAGCGATACAGGGTATCGACCTCGGCATAGCGCAGGTTCTGCCGCACGGTAAAGGTGTCATCGAACTGATGGGAGAAGCTGTAGCCCACCATCTTCTGGCGGCGGGAGATTTTATTATCCGCCTCGCCTTCATTGAAATCGGTTGGCAGCTTGTGCGCCTTACCGTTGGCGTCGTAATACGGCACCACGGTGCCTTCACGCGGCAGCCAGCCGTAGTAGCCCGCATCCGGGTCATTCTGGAAGTTGCTCAGGAATGTGAAGTCGGTTTTATCGTCAGGACGCCAGCTAAAGGAGGGCGCCACCGCGTAGCGGGTCGATTTCGCCATCTGCTGCTGGGCATCCTGGCTGCGGCCCAGGCCGGTCAGGCGGTAGGACCAGACGCCGGCATCATCAATGGCGTCGCTGAAGTCAAACCCGGTCTGCCACAGATTGTCGGTGCCCATCTTAAACTGCACTTCTTTCAGCGGCTCGGTGGTCGGGCGTTTGCTGACCATGCTGACGATACCGCCCGGGTTGCTGTTGCCGTACAGCACCGAGGTTGGCCCGCGCATCACTTCCACGCGCTCCAGGAAGTAAGGATCCATGGAGACTTCAGAGTAGTTATTCCCCTGCAGCTTCATGCCGTCCAGATACTGGTTGGTGTTGACGGTCGTCGAGGTGGTGAAGCCGCGAATGGTGACCACGTCATAGGTGGTCGAACTGCCGCGGGTGGAGAAGACGCTTGGCGTATAGGAGAGCGCCTCTTTTACCGTCGTCGGCTGGCGCATCTCCATCTCCTGGCGCGTCACCACCGACACAGACTGCGGCGTTTTTTCAATCGGGGTATCGGTTTTCGTCGCCGTGGCGGAGCGTTTCGCCGCGATGGTCGGCGCCGGTCCCCAGGCGCTTTCCTGGGCGGCCGGAGCGGCAACGACGGTAATGGTTTCTTCTTGCTTCGGTTGTTCTGCTGCCTGTGCGTAGACAGACATGCCGCTAACCGCCGTGGCTACTACAGCTGCGACTTTACGCAGCGAGTGATTTGGCTGAGCAGTTTTTGGACGCGCCATGGGTATATCTCTGATGAAAGTGAATGATAACGTAAACGAGAATTATTATTATGACGGGCGATATAATAGGCGAAACGTCGAAGGCAAGGCAAGCGATATGCCTGTCGCTGCGGGTCGAGGGCTGAATTAATAACCAGATAGTTATTATGGAGTTAAAGAGCCGTTAACTTTTTTACAGACGTAAAAAAACCCCTTAATACTTTCGTCTTAAGGGGTCTGTTCTTATGGCGTAGATCAGTTACTGCCGAACATATCCTTGATCCAGCCCGCGACGCCGTCGCTCTTCTCCTGCTGCTTCGGCGGCTGTTGCTGCGGTTGCTGTTGCTGCTGAGGCTGCTGCTGCCCGGACTGATTGAACGGGTTGTTCGCTTCCTGCTGCTGCAACTGCTGCTGCTGCATCATCTCGCCCTGGCGGCACAGCGCATCCGGCTGCGTCGTCCACACTGGCAGCGAACGCATCCCGCCGCTGCAGACGAAGTTGCCGTTGCTGTCCACGCCCATGTCGACCACATCTTCCGGCGGCGTCAGCACCAGCGGCGTTGGCGTCTGGTTCGCCAGATAACGCTGATAAATCGACATCGCACCGCTGGCACCGTACAGTTTGGTTGGCTGGTTATTGTCGCGACCCACCCAGGTGATGGTCACCTGGCTACCGTCGATCCCGGCAAACCAGGTATCGACGTTATTGTTGGTGGTCCCGGTTTTCCCCGCCAGATGGAGGCCCGGATACTTCGCCCCCAGCTGACGCCCCGTCCCGCGCTGCACTACCTGCTGCATGGTCCACAGCGTCATGTAGGCCGCCTGGGCAGGCACCGCGCGCTCCGCCTGCGGGTAGCTCTGATACAGCACCGTGCCATCTTCCGCAATCACTGACCGCAGGGCGGAGAGTGGTGCACGGTTGCCGCCGCTGGCGATGGTCTGGAAGGCCTGGGCCACTTCAATCGGCGTCAGGTTCAGCGCGCCAAGCAGCATCGCCGGCACGGCGTTGAGCTGATTCTTCGGCGCCCCCAGTTTGGTCCAGGTATCGACCACCGCCGGCAAGCCCAGCGCCATCCCGAGGTTAACCGTCGGCACGTTCATCGAACGAGTCAGGGCATCTACCAGCATCACCTGGCCGCTGAAGCGACGATCGTCGTTCTGCGGCGACCAGGTCTGGCCATTGGACAGGCGAATGGTCACTGGCGCATCGGCGATCCACGTATTCAGGCGATACTGATTCGGCTGGCTCAGCGCGGTCAGATAGGTCGCCGGCTTGGCCAGAGAACCAATCGACCGGCGGGCCTGCATCGCGCGGTTGTAGCCGGCGAACTGCGGCTCCGCGCCGCCGACCATCGCCCGCACTTCACCGGTAAAGCGGTCCACCACCACCATGGCGGTTTCCAGATCTGCCAGCTTGCGCTGTTTCTTCAGTACCGGGATCCCTTCAGTAGCCGCTTTTTCCGCGGCATCCTGCGCCACCGAGTCGAAGGTAGTGAAGATCTTCACGCCGGAGAGATCTTTTACTTTATCGCCCAGCTTCGCCTGCAGCTCCTGACGCACCATCTGCATGAACGCCGGCTGTGGTGAAATGACCCCGCCGCGCGGCTGCACGCCCAGCGGACGCGCGCTCAGCATGTCGTACAGCTCCTGGTCGATGACCTGCTGCTGCTGCAGCAGACGCAGCACCAGATTGCGTCGCTCAAGGGCCAGCTTCGGGTTGCGCCACGGGTTATACACCGAGGCCCCTTTCACCATCCCCACCAGCAGCGCCTGCTGATCGAGGCTCAGCTCTTCCACCGGACGGCCAAAGTAGTACAGGCTGGCCAGCGGGAAGCCGCGAATTTCGTTATCGCCGCTCTGACCGAGGTACACCTCGTTCATGTACAGCTCAAGGATGCGATCCTTGCTGTAGCGGGCGTCGACGATCAGCGCCATGTACGCTTCGTTGGCTTTACGCCAGTAGGAGCGCTCGCTGGAGAGGAACAGGTTTTTCACCAACTGCTGAGTCAGGGTACTTGCCCCTTGCACCGTCCGGCCTGCCGTCAGGTTCGCCAGCACCGCACGGCCGATGGAATAGAGGCTGATGCCATCGTGCTCGTAGAAGTGGCGGTCTTCGGTCGCCAGCAGTGTATCCACCAGCAGGTCAGGGAAGCCGCTGCGCTTCACGAACAGACGCTGCTCGCCGTTCGGCGACTGCAGCATGGTAATAAGCCGCGGATCGAGGCGGAAGAAACCGAACTGGCGGTTGTTATCCATATTCTCGATGGTTTCCAGATGGTCGCCGTCGAAGGTCAGACGCGCGCGCACCTGCCCTTCTTTACTGTCCGGGAAATCGAACGGACGGCGGATCATCTCGATGCTGTTGGCCTGCACCGTATATTCGCCGGGACGCGTCATCGCGCTAACCTGACGATACTGGGTGGCGTTCAGCAGACGCACCATCTCGTTTTTGCTGATCTGCATGTCCGGCTCAAGGTTCACCATCCGTCCATAGACCGCAGCCGGCAGCTCCCAAACTTTACCGTCGATGCGGCTGCGGATTTTCTGGTCGAGGTAGACGCCATAGGCGGCAATCAGCACCGCGAAGACAATCCCCAGCTTGACCAGCAGCCACAGCCAGCTGCGCTTACGACGAGGCTTGCCACCTTTGCCTTTGGCTTTTCTCGGCACCGGTTTCTCATCCTCATAATCATCGTCATCATACTCGTCGTCGTAGTCCTCTTCCCGGACCCGGCGACGGGTGACTTTCTGTTTTGTCGGACGTGAGGGTCTTCCCTTACGTCCGATAGGCTCGCGGTCATCTCCCGCCATGCTTTTTCTCCGCAACGTTCAGGCGCAAAGGCCTGATTCTCAATACTTCCTCCGTTCAGAGGAAGAAGAAATCTCTCAAATTAACGTTCAGGCTGCTCATCCTCAGGACGACAACCTGCTGGCGGGCAGAACGCGCCGCCCACCTTTCAAAGGGTTGCTTTGCTTCGCTTCACATGATACTAACAATAGAAATTCACCATAAAATCAATGTGTTAAACGCATCACTGGCAGAATAAGTCAGAACATAGCACGTAATGTTCAGGGCATACAGGATAGCACTAAAATGCGACATTCTTAACCAGCATTTTACCTCGTGCTTACGTAACAAGATGGGAAAGAGTATGTTTTTTAATAACATAAAAAATGACGCTCGCCCTGATGCCAAATGCGGCGGCATCGCCTCAGACTGAAAATATATTTCCTGGACGACAGCATTTATTATTGAGAGAAGTAAAGGGGATGAATCGAGTTTCTGCCAATAAAAATGAGAGGCTGTTAACATTTATGTAGAATAATATTTTATGATGACACCAGGGAAATATTTGTTAAACTAGCGGCCAGTGATTCATTATTTTGATTACTCTACTATGCGCATTCCACTTATATTCCCGCTTTGCGTGGTGGCCTTACTCTCTGGCTGCCAACAGAAACCCGCCTCAACGCTCAGTCCGGCCATCAGTAGCCAGGCACAGCTCGAGCAGCTCTCGTCCGTGGCGGCAGGAACGCGCTATCTCAAGAATAAATGTAATCGTAGCGTTCTGCCCGCCGATGAAACTATTTATCGGGCGGTGGTGAATGTCGGCAAAGCGCGCGGATGGGGAAATATTGACCCGGCAACGTTAAGTCAAAATAGCGACCGGCTTTACCAACAGCTTTTACAGGACAGCACCCCGGAAGCCACACAGTGCAGTCAATTTAATCGCCAGCTTGCTCCCTTTATTGCCAGACTACGCGGCGACTAAGCAAAATATCTTCAACGCGCATTGAATTGCGCTTGCTCCTTATTCGCCTTTCGGCTCCTCGTCAATTTTCCCGCCGGGCCAGTCCTCCAGCGCCGCGAGGGTAAAGGTCGTGCCACTGAAGCTAAAGATCGTCACATCCTGCTGGATCTGCTCCACCACCAGATTGGGCAGCGGGGAATCGCCCTCGGTCCACGCTTTGCCGTTTAACACAATGCTGCGCTTTTCCGCTAACGAGGCGTAGACATGGGCGCTGTAGCGCAGAGGCGGCAGCGTATCGCTGTCCACCACCGGCGCGGCGGGCGCGCTGGCTTTTGCCGCCGGTGGCGGCGTCTTTGGCGCGGCCTCTCCGGCAGCGGTTAACGGCAGAAGCGCCGCATGCGCCACCGGCAAGGGCAGCGTTTGCGGCGGTGCCGGGTGACGCCACTGCTCGCCGCCAAACCAGCCGAGCGCGATAAATAATCCGGCGTACAGCGGGATAATCCAGCCAGGGATCTGCACCATCCGGCCGCGGACCACCGGCGCGTCCGCCAGTGTGGTGGGCGACTGATGCGCCACCAGCGGGGGGATCCCTCTTTCACTGTCATCACGAACAATCACAACGGTCTCCTGTTCCCTCATGATAACGAGAAGGCGCCCTTACGGGCGCCCCACGTCACCTTATTTACTGCTCACCGGCAGGCCGGCGCCCTGCGATTCGCCCTGCGGCAATTCGAGGACGGCAACCGACCAGGCCGGCAGCGTGACCGAGCCGTCAGCGGCAACCTGCACGCCGCTGGCCAGCGACCGGTCGCCCGCCGCCTGCTGAATAGCGCTCAGCTGGAGCGATGTGCCGGCGAAATCCTGCAGCGTCCGGCTTTCCGGGGCAGCGTTGATCGCTACCACGATGCCGTCGACGCGGCTGTCCAGGCTGGCGCCAGCCTGCATCCCGTCATCGATGGTCATCACCAGCAGACCAGTCTGCTGATCGGCGCCGGTATTGCGGAAGTCCACGCGCTGCATCACCGTCGCGCCGTCGCCGAGGGTAAACAGCGGCGACGATTTACGCAGCGCGGTCAGCTCCTGATAAAACGCGGTCATCTGCTTGAGCTCGGCTTCGCCCGGGGTGGCCACCCAGTCCTTCACGCGGGCGATGATGTCATAGTTGCTGCCATCATCGCTGCTGCGCGGCATACCGACGTTGTAGTTGTTGTCCTGCAGGGAGTAGTCCACGCGGTTAAACCAGTCGCCGGAATCATACGAGTCGCGGGTAAAGGATTTAGAGCGCAGCAGCTCTGAGCCCTGCTGGTCAAAGGCGATCCCCTGGCCGAGCATCACCGTCGCCAGCGACACCGCCTGCATCCGGACGCGGGTATCGAGATCTGCCTCCTGAGCGGCTTTATAGCTGATCATGTCCCACAGCGTCTGGTTATCGTGTTTTGACACATAGTTCACGACTTCCGTCGGATCAGCCGCGTAGCCGCCTGGCGCGCCGTTATAGTCAATCTCGCTGCCTCTCTTCACCGCGCCGTCTTTGTCGATCAGCACGAAGTCCGCAAGGTTACCGGCCATGCCGAGACGGGTCAGATCGGCGAGGTGACGCGCCTGATCGTCGGTCAGGGTGGTCAGCTCATTCGGCAGAACGCCGGCCCCGCTGCCCACGCCCTGGTTCTGGCGCAATGCATCACCGGAGTCGAACGGCCCGCCGCCGCGCACGGCGTCGCGCAGACGATCGGAGAACGTGCCGATCCCGGTGCCTTTGAGATTGATTTGCGAGGCAATTTCAAAGCGATCGCTCTGGTTGGAATCCCAGCCTTCGCCAAAGAAGTAGATATCCGGGTTCAGCGCTTTAATGCGTTCCCAGGCCGAGAGGATCTGCGCTTTCGGGTGGTAGCCCATCAGGTCGAAGCGGAAGCCATCGATCTTATAATCGGTGGTCCATACCGCCAGTGAATCGGCGATAAGCTTGGCGAACATCCGGTGCTCTGGCGCCGAGTCGGAGCAACAGGTAGCCGATTCCACGCTGCCGGTAGTTTCGTTCAGACGCTGATAGTACCAGGGGACGATCTTATCCAGTACCGAAGTGCGGTCGGTCGGGCCGGCGGCGTTGGTGTGGTTGTACACCACGTCCATAATGACGTTCATTCCCAGATCCTGCTTGATCGCCTGAATCATGGTGCGGAACTCTTTAATGCGCGCCGTGCCTTCCGGATCGGTGGCGTAGGATCCTTCCGGTACCGTGTAGTGGAACGGATCGTAGCCCCAGTTATAGGAGTCGGTCAGCGCCACCAGCGTATTCAACGCCTGCACCTGCGGGTTATCCTTGCTGTCGTTCTGCTTCAGCTGAGTCAGCACCTCTTCAACCGTCGAACCGCTGTCGCAATAGCCCGCGAACTCGCTGCTCTTCACCGCGCTGTTGACCTCGCACAGGCGACTGAACGGCTGCTGAATATCAGCGACTTTGTCGCTGAACTCATTGACCGTCGCCAGATCGAAGACCGGCAGCAGCTCAATATGGGTCACGCCCGAGGCCGACAGCTGTTTCAGATGCTGGACCATATTGCTCTCCTGGGCGGTGAGCGCCAGATACTTACCGCGCAGCTCCGCAGGAACGGTTTGATCCCAGGCGGAGAGATCGCGAATATGCGATTCGTGGATCGTCATTTTCGCCAGGTCGGCTTTGGGTTTCTGCGCGTGCGGCATCGTCAGCCCGTCCCAGCCTTCCGGCTTCAGCGCGCTGTCGTTCAGATCGACCACCTGGCTGTACTCCGAGTTGGTCGACAAACTATGGGCGTAGGGATCGGTCACTTCGTACTGCTCGACTTTACGCGACTGCGGGTGGTAGACCGTCATCGCGTAGCGGTAGAACGCGCCTTTCAGGTCGCTCCCGCCCTGCCAGGACCAGGCGCCGGAGGCGCTGTCGCGGGTCATCGGGTGACTGGCTATCACTTTCTTGTCCGCGCTATAGATCACCAGCTCGACCTGCTGCGCCGTGGGCGCCCAGACGCGGAAGGTCACGCCGCTATCGGTTAGCTGGGCGCCATAGCTCAGCGCCTCGGCGGCGGCGGCATAGGTATCGTCCAGTACGCCGGCGGTCTGCACCTGGGTGGCGGAGCTCAGGATCCCGTCGCTTTCGGCGGATATCGCCACCGTCTCGCCCTGCAGCAATTCATCGACGTTGACGTCATCCGGCAGCTTAAAGGCAGGATAGCTAGCGAGATGCGGGAAGCGCATGCTCACCTGCTGGCTGACGGTGGTGGGGGTCAGCTTGACATATTTATCGGTAAATTCGCCGTTACTGTCGGCTGCCACCTTACTGCTGTGGCTGTAATAGAGGCGCACAATGGGTTTATTTTCCCCGCCCGGCCACAGCAGAGTGGTCTTATCGACCCAGTGCGCATCGGCCAGCGCCACGCCAAAGGCGGCGCGGAAGGCGTCGGCGCGGGAGTCATAGACCGCGCTGTTGCCGGCGATGACCGATACCGTCCGATCGGTGAAATCGCTGAAAGAGACGCGCAGGTCGCTGTCGATAAGCTTATTGGTGCCATCGCGGACGATAACGTTGATACATCCGCTCTCTTTGGTCAACGGGATCACCCAGTAAGGGCCATATTTGTCGCTGCCGGTCGGCGTGGTGCTGACATCATTCCAGTCCGCCACCGGCGCGCTCAGCGCATCGCAGGTTTCGTTATTCCACAGATAGAGGTTTTTGCTGGCATAGTCGGCCGGCGTGCTGCTGGTGATGCCGGCGATATCGACGAGATGAATGACAGCCTGGTTGGCAGAGGCCTGTACCGCTTCGCCAGGGACGGCAACGTCCGGTAAACGGACGACGACATCCTGCGGGTCGGGCGTGCCGGGATTACCTGGGTCGCCAGGTGAGCCAGAGGAAGAGGAGGAAGAGCTGTTATCACAGCCACTCAATAATACTAACGATCCAATAAATAGGGCATGACAGGTATATCTGAGCATTCGATAGTCCCTAATATGCTTATTAAATTATAAAAGGTAAGAAAGGATGAATATCTTTACAGCGCGCTAATTAGATATTTTTGCTTTCCCAGGCGCAATCATCCCCCACAAATGAGAGGGGGGCGTAGGAAGCCGGGGGAGTAAATGAATAAAGGGAATGACGACCGCAAACCGCAAACTGATTATGATTCGCCACGCTTATCGCCACTCTCCGGCAATAATTCATTCAAAAACCAATAATCACCTACCTGTTTCGGTAGGGTATTACGCCAACGTGCAGAAAAATAAATTAGCAAAGGAATTAAAATGCCAGTTTCTGTGATGGGGTTAACAAATATAAATAAAGGGATAATTAAATTATTACCCCAAATTGTGACGCTCATCATATTAATAACCGCCATTCCGCAGCTGGCGAAATTAACCTGGCGGGTGGTATTCCCTGTCAGTTCTGAGGATATTTCCGCCCTGCCGTTAACCGCGCCTCCGGCAGCGGAACCGGAATTAAAAAACGTGCGGCCCGCATTTACCCTGTTTGGCCTGGCGGCTAAAAACCCCCCCGCGCCAGCGGTGGCCACCAGCCTCAATCAGGTGCCGGTTTCCAGCCTGAAGCTACGCCTGGCCGGGCTGCTCGCCAGCAGCAACCCGGCACGATCCATCGCGATTATTGAAAAGGGAAATCAGCAGGTTAGCCTTAGCGTCGGCGATACCACCCCGGGGTACGATGCGCAGATCGCTGCCATCCTGCCAGACCGGATCATCGTCAACTATCAGGGGCGCCAGGAGGCCATTTTATTATTTAACGATACCCGCGCGCCGTCGTCATCGCCCGCCGCCGCGCCCCGTCCGCCCCTGATGAAGCGACTCCGCGAGCAGCCGCAAAATATCCTCACGTATTTAACGATTTCGCCGGTACTCAGCGGCGACAAACTGCAGGGCTATCGACTTAATCCTGGCAAAGACCCCTCGCTGTTTCGCCAGGCCGGCCTACAGGCAAATGATTTGGCGATTGCCTTAAATGGCATCGATTTACGCGATCAGGAACAAGCGCAACAGGCGCTGCAGAATTTGGCCGACATGACCGAAATAACGCTAACCGTTGAGCGGGAAGGCCAACGACACGATATTGCTTTCGCCCTGGGGGATGAATAATTGCCAACCATGAAACGCCTGCGAAAAATGCTGCCTGCGCTGCTGATATTAACCCCGCTGCTATTTTCCCCGGCCGCCGCGGAGGAATTTTCCGCCAGTTTTAAAGGCACCGATATCCAGGAATTTATCAATACCGTCAGCAAAAACCTGAATAAAACGGTGATTATCGATCCCAGCGTACGCGGCACTATCACCGTGCGCAGTTACGATATGCTCAATGAAGAGCAATATTATCAATTCTTCCTCAGCGTGCTGGATGTATACGGCTTCGCCGTGATTAATATGAATAACGGCGTGCTGAAGGTGGTCCGCGCTAAAGACGCCAAGACCTCGGCCGTTCCGGTCGCCAGCGAGGCCGCGCCGGGCGAAGGCGATGAGGTCGTCACCCGGGTGGTGCCCCTGACCAACGTCGCCGCCCGCGATCTCGCGCCGCTGCTCCGCCAGCTGAACGATAACGCTGGCGCCGGCAGCGTGGTCCATTATGAACCCTCCAACGTCCTGCTGATGACCGGCCGCGCGGCGGTCATCAAACGCCTGCTGACTATTGTCGAACGCGTCGACAACGCCGGGGATCGCAGCGTGGTGACCGTGCCTCTCTCCTGGGCCTCCGCCGCGGAGGTGGTCAAACTGGTTACCGAACTCAATAAAGACACCAGCAAATCGGCGCTGCCGGGATCGATGGTGGCGAACGTGGTGGCCGATGAGCGTACCAACTCGGTGCTGGTGAGCGGCGAGCCAAACTCGCGCCAACGCATTATCGCCATGATCAAACAGCTCGACCGCCAGCAGGCGGTGCAGGGCAACACCAAAGTGATCTACCTGAAGTACGCCAAAGCCGCCGATCTGGTGGAGGTCCTGACCGGGATCAGCAGCTCGTTGCAGAACGATAAGCAAAGCGCCAAACCGGTGGCCGCGATCGATAAAAATATCATTATCAAAGCCCACGGCCAGACCAACGCCCTGATCGTCACCGCCGCGCCGGACGTGATGAACGATCTGGAGCGAGTGATCGCCCAGCTGGATATCCGCCGCCCGCAGGTGCTGGTGGAGGCGATTATCGCCGAAGTGCAGGATGCCGACGGCCTCAATCTCGGTATCCAGTGGGCCAATAAAAACGCCGGCATGACCCAGTTCACCAACAGCGGTTTGCCGATATCCAGCGTCATCGCCGGCGCCAACCAGTACAACAAAGACGGCACCATCAGCAGCTCGCTGGCCAGCGCCCTCGGCTCGTTTAACGGTATCGCCGCCGGTTTCTATCAGGGGAACTGGGCGATGCTGCTGACCGCCCTCTCCAGCAGTACCAAGAACGATATTCTGGCCACCCCCAGCATCGTCACTCTCGACAATATGCAAGCCACCTTCAACGTCGGCCAGGAAGTCCCGGTGTTAACCGGCTCGCAAACCACCTCCGGCGACAACATCTTTAATACCGTCGAGCGCAAAACCGTGGGCATTAAGCTGAAGGTGAAGCCGCAGATTAACGAAGGCGATGCCGTGCTGCTGGAGATTGAGCAGGAAGTATCGAGCGTCGCCGATTCGGCCTCCAGCACCAGCAGCGATCTCGGAGCGACCTTTAATACCCGGACGGTGAATAACGCCGTGCTGGTCGGCAGCGGCGAAACGGTGGTGGTTGGCGGGCTGCTGGATAAAAGCGTCACCGATACCGCCGACAAAGTGCCGCTGCTCGGCGACATCCCGGTGATCGGCGCGCTGTTCCGCTCCGACAGCAAGAAAGTGTCGAAGCGCAACCTGATGCTGTTTATCCGCCCGACCATTATTCGCGACCGCGATGAGTACCGCCAGGCCTCTTCCGGCCAGTACACCGCCTTCAACGATGCGCAAACCAAACAGCGGGGCAAAGAGAGCAGCGAAGCATCGCTCAGCAACGATCTGTTGCACATCTACCCGCAGCAGGAGACCCAGGCCTTCCGCCAGGTCAGCGCCGCCATTGACGCTTTTAACCTCGGAGGCCGCCTATGACGCCAGCCGCCGAACGCCGTCCGCTGCTGCCCTTCGCCTGGGCCCGCGCGCACCATCTGGTGCTGCTGAGCGACGGCGAACGCTGCGAAGCGCTGTGCCGCGCGGACACCGCCGCCCGGGCGCTGCTGGAAGCGCGCCGCCTGGCGGACGGGCCGATGAGCATCAGCCGTCTGGCGCCGGACGCGTTCGAGAAAGCGCTGGTGCTCAGCTATCAGCGCGACTCGGCGGAAGCGCACCGGATGATGGCCGACATCGGCAATGAGCTTGACCTCTATACCCTCGCCGAAGAGCTGCCGGATACCGACGATCTGCTCGACAGCGAGGACGATGCGCCGATTATCCGTCTGATCAACGCCATGCTCACTGAGGCTATCAAAGAGAAAGCCTCCGATATCCATATCGAAACCTATGAGCGCCATCTGCAGATCCGCTTTCGCGTCGACGGCGTGCTGCGGGAAATTCTCCGCCCGCAGCGGCGGCTGGCCGCGCTGTTAATTTCGCGTATCAAGGTGATGGCGAGCCTGGACATTGCGGAAAAACGGGTTCCCCAGGATGGCCGCATGGCGCTGCGCATCGGCGGGCGGGCGATAGACGTGCGCGTCTCCACCCTGCCCTCCAGCCATGGGGAACGCGTGGTGCTGCGCCTGCTGGACAAAAACAGCGTCAACCTGGATCTGCTGACGCTGGGCATGCCCCCCGCCCTGCTCGACCAGGTCGACGCGCTGATCGCCCGGCCACACGGCATCATTCTGGTCACCGGGCCGACCGGATCCGGGAAAAGCACGACGCTCTACGCCGCCCTCAGCCGCCTCGACGCCCGGGAGCGCAACATCATGACCATTGAAGATCCGGTGGAATATGAGCTGGAGGGCATCGGCCAGACTCAGGTCAACGCCAAAGTCGAGATGACCTTCGCCCGCGGCCTGCGCGCCATCCTGCGCCAGGATCCGGACGTGGTGCTGGTGGGCGAAATCCGCGATGGCGAAACCGCGCAGATCGCCGTTCAGGCCTCGCTCACCGGCCACCTGGTGCTGTCGACCCTGCACACCAACAGCGCGCTGGGCGCTATTTCCCGTCTGCAGGATATGGGCGTGGAGCCTTTTTTACTCTCCACGTCGCTGCTGGCGGTGATGTCGCAGCGGCTGGTGCGCCAACTGTGCCCGCACTGCCGTCAGCCCACGCAGGCGGATGCTGACGCCGCCCGGCAGATGGCGGTCCCGACCGGCACGCCGCTGTGGCGGCCAAAAGGCTGCGCCCGGTGTAATTTCACCGGCTATCGCGGACGCACCGGCATTCACGAGCTGCTGCCGATCGACGACCGCGTCCGCGCCGCCATCCACCGCGGCGAAAATGAGATCACCCTGATCCAGCAGCTGGGGCCGGCCTGGCAGACCCTGCGCCATGCCGGGCGCGATAAAGCGCTGGCGGGGATCACCAGCTGGGAGGAGGTGATGCGGGTCACCGAACAGCAAACGGCGGACAGCGTCTGAGATGGCCCTGTTTCGCTATCAGGCGCTGGACGCGCAGGGCAAAACCCGCCGCGGCGTTCAACAAGCCGACTCCGCCCGCCACGCCCGCCAGCTGCTGCGGGACAAAGGCTGGCTGGCGCTGGAAGTGGCCGCCGCCGACCCGGCGAGCCGGCTGTGGCGCGGCGGGCTCCTTACCCGGCGCACCAGCGCCGGTGATTTAGCCCTGCTCACTCGCCAGCTGGCCACCCTGGTCGCCGCCGGCATTCCGCTGGAGAAAGCGCTCGATGCCGTCGCCCAACAGTGCGAAAAGGCGCCGCTGAGAACGTTAATGGCCGGGGTGCGGAGCAAAGTGCTCGAAGGCCATTCGCTGGCGGAGGCGATGCGCGGCTATCCCGCCTGCTTCGACGGCCTGTTCTGCGCCATGGTGGCGGCTGGCGAAACCTCCGGCCATCTCGACGGCGTGCTGAATCGGCTGGCGGACTATACCGAGCAGCGCCAGCAGCTTCGCGCCCGCCTGCTGCAGGCGATGATCTACCCCATCGTGCTGACGCTGGTCGCCATCAGCGTGATCGCCATTCTGCTCTCCACCGTGGTGCCGAAAGTCGTCGAGCAGTTTGTCCATCTTAAACAGGCTCTGCCCTTCTCTACCCGGCTGCTGATGAGCCTGAGCGACATGATGCGCAGCGCGGGCCCCTGGCTGGTGCTGCTGTCGTTACTGGCGCTGCTGGGGCTGCGCTATCTGCTGCGCCAGCCTGCCCGGCGGCTCGCCTGGGACCGGGCGCTGCTGCGCCTGCCGGTCATCGGCCGCGTGACGCGCAGCGTCAACAGCGCGCGCTACGCCCGCACCTTAAGCATTCTTAACGCCAGCGCGGTGCCGCTGCTGCTGTCGATGCGCATCAGCGCGGGCGTTCTCAGCAATGCCTGGGCGCGCAGCCAGCTGGAGACCGCCAGCGAGTCGGTGCGCGAAGGCGTCAGCCTGCATCGCGCGCTGGAGGCCACGGCGCTGTTTCCGCCGATGATGCGCTACATGATCGCCAGCGGCGAACAGAGCGGTGAGCTGACCGCCATGCTGGAGCGCGCGGCGGAGAACCAGGACCGGGAACTGAGCGCGCAGATCCAGATGTCCCTCAGCCTGTTTGAACCCCTGCTGGTGGTCACCATGGCCGGCATGGTGCTGTTTATCGTGCTGGCCATCCTGCAGCCGATCCTGCAACTGAATACCCTTATGAGTATGTGACTGTATTAATGGAGAAAACTATGCAACGGCAACGCGGCTTCACGTTACTGGAAATTATGGTGGTGATCGTCATTCTCGGTATCCTCGCCAGCCTGGTGGTACCTAACCTAATGGGCAACAAGGAGAAAGCGGACCGCCAGAAGGTGGTCAGCGATCTGGTGGCGCTCGAGGGGGCGCTGGACATGTATAAGCTGGACAACAGCCGCTACCCGAATACCGAACAGGGTCTGCAGGCACTGGTGACCGCCCCGGCCGTCGAGCCGCATGCCCGCAACTACCCGGAAGGCGGCTATATCCGCCGCCTGCCGCAGGACCCATGGGGAAATGAGTATCAGCTGTTAAGCCCCGGTCAGCATGGCGCCATCGACGTCTTCAGCGTCGGCCCGGACGGGATGCCCGACACCAATGACGACATCGGCAACTGGACCCTCGGGAAGAAATAGTGTCTCAGCGCGGTTTCACCCTCCTGGAAATGATGCTGGTCCTGCTGCTGATCGGCGTCAGCGCCAGCATGGTGCTGCTGGCGTTTCCCTCCGCCCGCACCCAGGAGGCCACGCAGATCCTGGCGCGCTTTCAGGCGCAGCTGGATTTTGTCCGCGAGCGCGGGCAGCAAACCGGCCAGCTCTTCGGGATCGTTATCCACCCTGACCGCTGGCAGTTTATGCGCCTGCAGCCTGCCGACGAAGGCGCCCCGGCGGCGGCTGACGACCGCTGGGGCAACGCGCAGTGGCTTCCGCTGCAGGCCGGGCGCGCCACCACGGCGGAAACCCTCCCGCGGGCCAGGCTGACGCTGCGCTTTCCCAACGGCCAGGCGTGGACGCCGGGCGAGCAGCCCGACGTGATCATCTTTCCCGGCGGCGAAGTCACCCCGTTTCAGCTGCGGATTGACGTCGCGACGGGCATCAACATCGACGCCCAGGGCGACAGTCAGCCGCTGGCGGCGCGGGAGCAGCCATGAAACGCGAGAGCGGAATGACGCTTATCGAAGTGATGGTCGCGCTGGTGATTTTCGCCCTCGCCGGCCTGGCGGTGATGCAATCCACCCTGCAGCAGACGCGGCAGCTCGGGCGTATGGAAGAGAAAATCCTCGCCAGCTGGCTGGCGGATAATCAGCTGGTGCAGCTGCGGCTGGAGAAACGCTGGCCTGCCCTCAGCTGGTCTGAAACCACCGTGGAGGCCGCCGGGACGCGCTGGTTCGTCCGCTGGCAGGGGGTGGAAACCGCGCTGCCGCAGCTGCGGGCGCTGGACGTGGAGGTCCGGCGGCAAAAAAGCGATCCCGCGCCGCTGGCGACTCTGCGCACCTGGGTGACGCCGCCATGATAACGAAAATGCGCGGTTTCACCCTGATTGAAACGCTGCTGGCGCTGGCTATCCTCGCCGTCCTCAGCGCCGCCGCCGTGATGGTGCTGCAGAACGTCATCCGCGCCGATGGCCTCACCCGCGAGAAGAGCCAGCAGATCGCCGCCCTCCAGCGCGCTTTTCGCCAGATAGCCGACGATGTCACGCACATCATTCCTCGTCGCGCCAGAAACAGCGACACGCTTTTCTTTGCCGGACGTTTTCAGTTGCAGAGCGATGACTGGGGGCTGGCCTTCAGCCGCAGCGGCTGGCCGAATCCGCTGGGGATCCTCCCGCGCTCGGAGATCCAGAACGTCAGCTACCGCCTGCGCCAGCAGCAGCTTGAAAGGCTGAGCTTCGATCAGCAGGATCCGCTGACCGGGAGCCAGCCGACGGTCCGGGTGCTGCTGCGCGAGGTGACGGCGTTTCGCCTGCGGTTTTATGCCGACGGGCGCTGGCAGGAGACCTGGGACCGCCCTCAGACGCTGCCGCAGGGGCTGGAGATCACCCTGACCCTGGCGAACAGCGGGGAGATAACCCGCCTGTTTTTACTTACCCCGGGGGGCGGCCAGTGAAAAATCGGCAACGCGGCGTCGCGCTCCTGATGGTGCTGTTCATCCTCGCCCTGATGATGATCCTCGCCAGCGCCATGACCGAACGCACCTCGGTCATGTATCAACACACCGCCGTGACCCTCGATAATCTGCAGGCCAGATGGTACGCCCTGGCGGCGGAAAACATGGCCGCTGCGCTGCTGCAACGCGACGCGCTGGACTCGCCCAGTCAAACGAACCTGGCGCAAACCTGGGCGCAGGAGGGACGCCGCTTTACCCTCGACGATGGCGAAATCCTCGCCACGATCCGCGACGGGCACGCCTGCTTTAACCTCAATGCCATCAACCATCGCGCGGATGAGGCTGGCGGCGAAACGCCCTACCCGACCGACGTCTTCGTCCGGCTGCTGGCGCTGCTCGGCGAATCACCGCTGCGCGCCAGCCAGATCGCCGCCGCCCTCGGCGACTGGACGGACAGCGACGGCCAGCCGCGACTGAACGGGACGGAGGACGAGGTTTATATGGCGCAAACCCCGGGCTATCTCGCCGCCAACCAGCCGATGCAGGACGTCAGCGAGCTGCGCCTGCTGGCCGGTATGGACGCCGCGCTCTATCAGCGCCTGCTCCCCTTCGTCTGCGTCCAGCCGGATGACGCGCTGCAGGTCAATGTCAACACCCTGCGGCCCTCACAGGCCGCCCTGCTGGTGGCCCTCTTTCCCGGCGATCTGACGCTGCAGGAGGCGCAACAGCTGTTGCACAACCGCCCGCGAACCGGGTGGAGCAGCGTCGCCGCGTTTCTCGCGCAGCCTACGCTGCAGAAAACCGATACCACGCTCGCCCGCCCCTGGCTGACGGTGCGCAGCACACGCTTTATCGCCGCCTTCACCGTGGTGACCGGCAATCTTCGCTTTCAGCTGCATAGCGTCCTGCAACAGGAGGGGCGCGCCTTTACCGTCGTCCAGCGGCGATACGGACTTTCTATGGTGGTTGATGAATAAGTTTAACGCTTCCCCCCAGGCCATGCTGATCGTGCGCTTCGCCCCCGGGCAGGCGCCGCTGCACTGGCAACTCTTCGCCCCCGGCGATCCGCATCACGAAGCCAGCGGCCGGTGGCCGGCTGACGACGCCAGCCCTTTCCCGGCGCTGGCGGCGCATTACCCGGCCTGGGTGCTGATCCCGGCCAGCGACTGCGCGTTTCACCCCCTCAGCCTGCCGGCGGGCCTGCGTAAACCGCCGCTGCAGGTGGCCCCGTTCCTGTTGGAAGAGCAGCTGGCCGACGATGTGGAAGCCACCCATTTTGCCCTGCTCCACCGCCAGCAGGCCCAGTGCGAGATCGTCGCCGTGCAGCGGCAAAAAATGCGCGACTGGCTGGCGCGCTGCGAGTCGCTCTCCCTACGGCCCCTGGCGTTGACGCCCGATGTGCTGGCCCTGCCCTGGCAACCGCCGGCGTGGAGCGCGGTCCAGGTGGACGAGCAGTGGCTGATCCGCCACCAGCCATGGAGCGGCATGGCGGCGGAAAGTTCCTGGCTGGCGGAGCTGCTGCAGGACGAGGCGGAAGAGCACGTCATCGACAGCTATTCGCCGCCGCCCGGGGCGCCGGGAGCGTGGCGCGCGCAGCCTGCGCAGACGCTGCTCTCCCTCGCCGCAAATCATCCGGCGGCGCAGAAGCTCAGCCTGCTGCAGGGAGAGTTTGCCATCCGCCGTCGGCAGCCTGCGCAGGGGAGCTGGCGTCCGGCGCGGTATGCCGCGCTGGCCCTGGCGCTGCTGGCGGCGGTGAACAGCGTACTGGATCATCGCGATCTGGCGCGCCAGGCCGAGGCGGCCCAGCAGGCCAGCCGGGCCTACTATCATCGCTGGTTTCCTACGGAGAAAAAGGTGATTAACCCGCGACTGCAGATGCAGCAGCATCTGCAAACCCTCGCCCGTCAGGCGCAGCATGCCCCCCTCGTCGACCGCCTCAGCGCGTTGCAGAACATCATCAGCGAAACGCCGGGGATCCGCCTGCGGGCGCTGAGCTGGGATGCCGCGGCCAACCGTCTGCAGCTGGATATCGCCGCGGCCTCTTCCCGGGCGCTGGAGCAGTTCACCCAGCGGGCGCAGCCGCGGTTTCGCGTCCGGCCAGGCGACATGACCACGAAACCGGATGGCATTGAGGGACAACTGACGCTGGAGGAAAACGATGGCTAATCTGTTTATCTGGTGGCGGCAGCGCACGCCGTCGGAGCAGCGCCTGCTGCTCGGACTCGCGGGGCTGCTGGTGGTGTGCGCCCTCTGGTACGGGCTGTGGCAGCCCTGGCGAGCCCGCGAGGCGCAGTGGCGGCAAACCCTGGTGAAAGAACAGGCCAGCCTGCGCTGGATGACGCAGCAGGGTCCGCGCCTGCAGCAGCTCAGCCAGCAGCCCGCGCCGGCGGCAAAAGAGGCGCTCACCGCGCTGGTGATGCGCGAGGCGGCGAGCCACGGGCTGGAAGTCGTTCGTCTGCAGCCGCAGGGAAAACGTCTTCAGGTCACCCTTCAGCCCTGCGCCTTTCAGGCGCTGATGGACTGGCTGGACGCCCCGGCGATGCGCGGCGTCAACGCGGTCTCGCTATCCGTAACCGCACAGCCGTCGCGGCCGGGCTGGGTCATGGTCAACCATCTGCTGCTGGAGCGCGACGATGAAAGCTAACGGGTTCGCGGTTGGGCTACTGCTGGCGCTCTATCTGCTGTGGTTGACCGCCACCGCCCCGGCGCGCCTGTTAGTCCCGATGCTGCCGCCCGAGGTACAGGTGGCCAACCTCAGCGGCAGCATCTGGCGCGGCGCGGCGCAGTCAGTCTCCTGGCGCGGCGAACGACTTGAGCGGCTGACGTGGTCGCTTACCCCGGCTGGCTGGCAGATCGCGCTCAGCGATCCCCGCGGCGTGGAGGGTCAGGCCCGGCTGTGGGGCATCCGCGATCTGCGCCTGCAGGAGGGGCGGCTCACCGCCCCCGCCAGCCTGCTCGGTCGCTGGCTAACGCCGACCATGCCCGTCAGCGCCGAAGGAGAGGTCACTTTCAGCCTGGCCGAAGCGCACTTCAGCGAGGGGCGCTGTCGGCAAATCACCGCCGGACGTGCGCAGTGGCTTCAGGCCAGGCTGCACTCTCCGGTCGGTAGCCTGGAGTTAGCCCAGGTCAGTGGCACCTTAAGCTGTACGGCGACCGGCGCCGTGGCGCTGGCCATCCGCCAGGATTCTCATCAGCTGAGCCTCAGCGGCCAGGGAACCCTGTCGCCCGATGGCCGCTATCTGTTTCACGGTACGCTACAGCCCCGGCAGGGGATACCGCCCCTGCTGGCGCTGCTGGTCACCCGCCCGATGGCCAAAAACGACCAAGGCCCTACGCCGTGGCAGCTGCAGGGCAAATGGTGATTAAAGGAGCAAAAATGACGACATTAGCCGCTTTATCGCTGCATTTCCCCCTTGTCTGGTATGGTTTTCTGCTGCTGTTCGGCCTGGCGCTGGGCAGCTTTTACAACGTGGTGATCTACCGTCTGCCGCGCATGCTGGCCCAGACCGCGGATGACGAGCCGCTAACCCTCAGCACGCCGGGCTCATCTTGTCCGCAGTGTCGCCAGCCGATCGCCTGGCGGGACAATATCCCGCTGCTCAGCTTCCTCTGGCTAGGCCGTCGCGCCCGCTGCTGTCAGGCGCGCATCTCGTGGAGCTATCCGCTGACCGAGCTGACCACCGGCCTGCTGTTTATCCTCGCGGGGGCGCTGCTCGCGCCGGGACTGGCACTGGCGGGCGGCCTGGTGCTGCTCTCCTTTCTGCTGATACTGGCGCGGATTGATGCCCGGACCCAGCTGCTGCCCGATCGCCTGACCCTGCCCCTGCTGTGGGCCGGACTGCTGTTTAATCTTAACGAGGTGTACATTGCGCTGCCGGACGCGGTCGCCGGGGCGATGGCTGGTTATCTGGCACTGTGGTCGGTCTATTGGCTGTTCCGCCTGCTGACCGGCAAAGAGGCTCTGGGCTATGGCGATTTTAAGCTGCTGGCGGCGCTGGGCGCCTGGTGCGGCTGGCAGGCTCTGCCGCAGGTGCTGTTGTTCGCCTCGGCCAGCGGGCTGATGTGGACCCTGCTGCAGCGCCTGTGGACCCGGCAGTCGCTGCAGCAGCCGCTGGCCTTCGGCCCCTGGCTGGCGCTGGCGGGAGGGGGCGTTTTTCTCTGGCAGCAGATGGTCTAGCGTGAGTGGTTCGACTGGCCGGGCAGAATGCCGCCCGGCGCCTGGGGCTACGAATATTTTTTGCTGCGCCGGGTCGGGGCGGCGTTGGCCGGATCGTCCGGCCAGACGTGTTTCGGATAGCGTCCCTTCATCTCTTTCTGTACCTCACGGTAGCTCCCCTGCCAGAAGGCGCTGAGATCGCGAGTGATCTGCAACGGACGCTGAGCGGGCGACAGCAGCTCCAGCACCAGTGGCACTCGCCCCTCGGCGATAACCGGCGTCGTGGCCTCGCCGAACATCTCCTGCATACGCACCGCCAGCGCCGGCGGGTTCTCCGCATGGTAACGGATCGCCAGACGGCTGCCGGTCGGCACGGTATAGTGCGTCGGCAGCTCGCGATCCAGCTTCTGGCGCAGCGGCCACGGCAGCCAGTCCTGGAGCGCCTGCCGCAGATCCAGCGCCTTCAGCGCCCGCAGCGAGTGAACGCCGTTCATCTGCGGCAGCAGCCATGCCTCCAGCGAGGCCAGCAGCGAAGCGTCATCCACCGCGGGCCACGCCTCTTCCGGCAGCCATTGCGCCGCACACTGCAGCCGCAGCCGCAGCTGCTCGGCCTCTGGCGTCCAGTTGAGCACACCGAGGCCTTTCTCACGAATCCCGTTGAGCATCGCCTGATGCAGCTCCGCCTCAGAGGGCTTCGCCAGCGGCTGGGTCTTAATCACCAGCTGGCCCGTCACCGTCCGCCGCCAGGCTTTCAGCGTCCCCTGCGCTTCATCCCACTCCACCGTGTCGGAACGCTGCGCCAGCTCGGGACGGGCGGCGATCAGCTCGCCGATATCCACCGGCAGAGCCAGCAGCATGCGGGCATCCGGTGAGGCGCTGCCCTGCAGCAGCAGCGGAGCGATCAGCCACTCATGGCGGCCCAGCGCGTCGTCGGCGTCCAGCATCGCGCCCATACCGTTCGCCAGCTGATAGCGTCCCTCCTGACCGCGGCGGCGGGCGATGCGGTCGGCGAAGGCCGACGCCAGGAGCGCAGCCATTCGTCCCGCGTCGGGCTGGCCGCTGCGGCAGGCCAGACGCTTCATCAGCTGCTGCGCGCGCTGCTGCCAGTTGGCCTGCTGACGGGAAAAGACGGCGCCCAAATCCACCAGCCCGCCGCGCGGCGGCTCCTCAAGGATCGCCGCCAGCCTGGCCGCCGTCGCCACCTCGTCATCGGTCTGCGCAGCGGCCAGCATCGCCGCCAGCCGGGGCTCGTTGCCGAGGGTGGCCATTTTGCGGCCAAACGCCGACAGCCGCTCGCCGTCCAGCGCCGAGAGCGCCTCCAGCAGGCGGCGCGCGGCAGCCAGGTTCACCGCCGGCGGCTGATCCAGCCAGGCCAGCGAGGCCGGATCGTGGCAACCCCACTGCAGCAGCTCCAGCAACAGCGCCGACAGATCGCTGTGCAGGATCTCCGGTTCGCTCTGCGCCGCCGCTCGTTCGGCCTGTTCTTTGCCGAGCAAATGCAGGCAGATCCCCGGGGAGAGACGACCGGCGCGTCCGGCGCGCTGGGTCATCGATGCCTGGCTGATGCGCTGCGTCACCAGCCGGGTCAGGCCGGTGCGCGGGTCAAAGCGGGCAACACGCTCCTGGGCGGTGTCGACCACCAGGCGGATGCCCTCGATGGTTAAACTGGTCTCAGCAATGTTGGTGGCCAGCACCACTTTGCGCTTCCCGGCCGGCGCCGGGAGGATCGCTTTGCGCTGCTCGCTTAGGGGCAAAGCGCCATACAGCGGGCAGAGGATGACATCCTCCGCCACGCGCTCCGTCAGCTGTTCCTGAACGCGCTGGATCTCGCCGACGCCGGGCAGAAACAGCAGCATCGATCCCTGTTCATGCCGCAGGAGCTCCTCCGCCGCTATCGCCACCGCCTCATCAAAACGCTGGTGCGCGGAGAGCGGGCTGAAGCGACGCTCCACCGGATAAGCGCGCCCCTCCGAGACCACCACCGGCGCCTCAGGCAGCAGACGCTGCAGGCGATCGTTATCAAGGGTCGCCGACATGATGAGCAGTTTGAGATCGTCACGTAACCCCTGCTGGACATCAAGCAGCAGGGCCAGCGCCAGATCCGCCTGCAGGCTGCGCTCGTGAAACTCATCGAGGATCACCAGCCCCACGCCCGTCAGCTCGGGATCGCGCTGGATCATGCGCGTCAGGATCCCCTCCGTGACCACCTCCAGGCGGGTCTGTGGCCCGACGCAGGTTTCGGCACGCATGCGGTAACCCACGGTCTCCCCTGGCTTTTCGCCGAGCAGTTCAGCCAGCCGCTGCGCGACATTGCGCGCCGCCAGACGCCTCGGCTCCAGCAGGATAATGCGTCCCGCGATGTTACCCTCAGCGAGGATCTGCAGCGGCAGCCAGGTCGACTTCCCGGCGCCGGTCGGCGCGTTGAGCAAAACCTGCGGCGCATGCTGCAGGGCGGATAACAGTTCTGGGAGGACGGCGGCAACCGGCAATGAGGACACAAAAGGCTCCGGGGGTTAACATTCAGGGGCTCGCATTGTAGCATCCCCCTAATTCATTACCGAGTCTCTATCATGTCTGAGCCGAAAAGGCTGTTTTTTGCGATTGAACTGCCGCCTGCCGTCCGCAAACAGATTGTTCAGTGGCGGGCAACGCACTTCCCTGAGGATGCCGGCAGGCCCGTCGCGGCGGATAACCTTCATCTGACGCTGGCGTTTCTCGGCGAGGTGAGCGCGGAAAAACAGCGGGCGCTGTCCGCCCTCGCCGGCCGCCTCCAGCAGCCGGGCTTTACCCTGACGCTGGACGATGCCGGACAGTGGCTGCGTTCGCGGGTGGTCTGGCTCGGGACCCGTCAGCCGCCGCGCGGCCTGCTGCAGCTTGCCAGTATGCTGCGCGCTCAGGCGGCGCGCAGCGGCTGCTATCAGAGTCCGCAGCCGTTTCATCCGCACATTACCCTGTGGCGCGATGCCCGTCAGGCGGTGCCGATCCCGCCGCCCGGCTTTCGCTGGACGTTTCCGGTGAACGAGTTCGTGCTCTATGAATCCAGCTTTAGCCGCGGGCGCACGCGCTACACGGCGCTGGAACATTATCCGTTTGATAAGGAAAATTGATGCAGTTTGATCCGCCGTTGCAACCCGCCATTTTGCTTAAACGTTACAAACGTTTTCTTGCCGACGTGGTGACCCCCGATGGCCGCGAATTGACGCTCCACTGCCCAAATACCGGTGCCATGACCGGCTGCGCCGTCCCGGGCGACACCGTCTGGTATTCCACTTCTGACAATGCGAAGCGCAAATATGCCCATACCTGGGAATTAACTGAAACGCAGCAGGGCGCCGTTATTTGCGTCAACACGCTGCGCGCGAATACGCTGGCGAAAGAAGCAATTTCCGCCGGAATAATCCCTGAACTTTCCGGCTATAACCAGCTGAAAAGCGAAGTGAAATATGGCGCTGAGAATAGCCGTATCGATATTATGTTACAGGCAGATGATCGCCAAAACTGCTATATTGAAGTGAAATCGGTTACGTTGGCGGAGAAAGAATACGGTTATTTTCCTGATGCGGTGACTATGCGCGGACAGAAGCACCTGCGGGAGCTGATGGCCGTCGCGGCAAATGGCGACCGCGCGGTGATTTTATTTGCCGTCCTGCATTCGGCAATTGACCGTTTCTCTCCCGCGCATCATATTGATGCCAGATACGCACAGCTGTTAACAGAAGCCCGCGACAAGGGGGTGGAAATTCTCGCCTGGAAAGCGGAACTTTCTACGACGAGGATGACTCTGAATAAGCCGATCGCCGTGGTGTTAAACCCCGGTAAATAAGTGGCTAAATAGTGTTCGGGTCGCAAGCGCGAATACGCTTTTCTTCACAGGGTTGTCAAGTGTAACGTTTAGATAATTGCTATCCGGAAAAGCATCTGCTATTTATAGCGGCCTGATTTTCCCCCACATGGGGATCGATAGTGCGTGTTAAGGAGAAGCAACATGCAAGAAGGGCAAAACCGTAAAACATCGTCCCTGAGTATTCTCGCCATCGCTGGGGTGGAGCCGTACCAAGAGAAACCGGGCGAAGAGTATATGAACGAAGCCCAGCTGGCGCACTTCAAGCGTATTCTTGAAGCATGGCGTAATCAACTCAGGGATGAAGTGGATCGCACCGTATCGCACATGCAGGATGAAGCTGCTAACTTCCCGGACCCGGTAGACCGTGCCGCCCAGGAAGAAGAGTTCAGCCTGGAGCTGCGTAACCGCGACCGCGAACGTAAACTGATCAAAAAGATCGAGAAAACGCTGAAAAAAGTTGAAGACGAAGACTTCGGCTACTGCGAATCCTGCGGCGTGGAGATCGGCATTCGCCGTCTGGAAGCGCGTCCGACAGCGGATCTGTGCATTGACTGCAAAACCCTGGCGGAAATTCGCGAAAAACAGATGGCGGGCTAATCCCCTGCTGCCTCACTCTCTGGCGGGAGTCTCTCCCGCCTGGTTCTGTTGTCCGTACCATGACTGACTCACGCTATATAGGGCGCTTTGCTCCCTCCCCCTCCGGCGAACTCCACTTCGGCTCTCTGATCGCCGCGCTCGGCAGCTACCTGCAGGCCCGCGCGAACCAGGGTATCTGGCGCGTTCGTATTGAAGATATCGACCCGCCGCGCGAAGTCCCCGGGGCCGCCGACACCATCCTGCGCCAGCTCGACCACTACGGTCTGCACTGGGACGGCGAGGTGCTCTGGCAGTCGCAACGGCACGAAGCCTACCGCGAGGCGCTGGCCTGGCTGAGCGAGCAAGGGCTGAGCTACTACTGCACCTGCACCCGCGCGCGGATCCACGCCGTAGGCGGGATCTATGATGGTCACTGCCGCGACCTTGGGCTGGGGGCGGAAAACGCCGCGCTGCGTCTGCGCCAGACCCGTCCGGTTCTGCAGTTCACCGACCGCCTGCGCGGCACGCTGGTCGCCAACGAGCCGCTGGCGCGAGAAGATTTTATTATCCACCGTCGCGACGGACTGTTTGCCTACAACCTGGCGGTGGTGGTCGATGACCACTTTCAGGGGATCACCGAGATCGTCCGCGGCGCCGATCTGATTGAGCCGACGGTGCGGCAGATTTCGCTGTATCAGCATTTTGGCTGGCAGGCACCGGACTACCTCCATCTGCCGCTGGCCCTCAATGCCGACGGCAATAAGCTCTCTAAACAAAACCACGCGCCGGCGCTGCCGGAAGGCGATCCGCGCCCCGAAATCGTCCGGGCGCTCCGCTTTCTGAATCAGGAGATCGCCGGGGAGTGGCAGGCCCTGAGCATCGATGATTTACTCGCCCAGGCCGTCGCCAACTGGCAGCCGGCGAAAATCGAGCATTCTCAAATGGCTCCCGCTGAGCTATGATTAGCCGCTATTTTTACACTGTACAGTTGATCTGAAGTCCGTCTGACACTACGAGGTGCACCATTTTTACCCGAGTCGCTAATTTTTGCCGTAAGGTGCTAAGCCGTGAGGAGCGCGAGGCAGAAGCCGCCGTCGAACCAACGCCTATGACGGTGATCCCGCGTGAGCAGCATGCTATTTCCCGCAAAGATATCAGTGAAAACGCCCTCAAGGTCATGTACCGCCTCAACAAGGCGGGCTACGAGTCCTGGCTGGTCGGCGGCGGCGTCCGCGACCTGCTGCTTGGCAAAAAGCCAAAAGATTTTGACGTCACGACCAACGCCACGCCGGATCAGGTGCGTAAGCTGTTCCGCAACTGCCGTCTGGTCGGGCGCCGTTTCCGCCTCGCGCACGTCATGTTCGGGCCGGAAATTATTGAGGTCGCTACCTTCCGTGGCCATCACGAAGGACACACTACCGATCGCGTCACCTCCCAGCGGGGCCAGAACGGCATGCTGCTGCGTGATAATATCTTCGGCTCGATCGAAGAGGACGCCCAGCGTCGCGACTTCACCATCAACAGCCTCTATTACAGCGTGGCGGACTTTACCGTTCGCGACTACGTCGGCGGCATGAAGGATCTGCAGGACGGCGTGATCCGCCTGATCGGCAATCCGGAAACCCGCTATCGCGAGGATCCGGTACGCATGCTGCGCGCGGTGCGCTTCGCCGCCAAGCTGGATATGACCATCAGTCCGGAAACGGCCGAACCGCTGCCACGGCTGGCCGCCCTGCTCCACGACGTGCCGCCGGCGCGCCTGTTCGAAGAAGTGCTCAAGCTGCTGCAGGCCGGGCATGGCTATCAGACCTACCTGCTGCTGCGGGAATACAACCTGTTCCAGCCGCTGTTCCCGACCATCACCCGCTACTTTACCGAGCGCGGCGATAGCCCGATGGAGCGTATCATCAACCAGGTGCTGAAGAACACCGATACCCGCATTCGTAACGACATGCGCGTCAATCCGGCCTTCCTGTTCGCAGTGATGTTCTGGTATCCGCTGCTGGAGACAGCGCAGAAAATCGCCCAGGAGAGCGGTCTGGCGTACTATGACGCCTTCGCCCTGGCGATGAACGACGTACTGGACGAAGCCTGCCGTACGCTGGCGATCCCTAAGCGCATCACCACCCTGATCCGCGATATCTGGCAGCTGCAGCTGCGCATGTCCCGTCGCCAGGGCAAACGCGCCTGGAAGCTGATGGAGCATCCGAAATTCCGCGCCGCCTACGATCTGCTGGAGCTACGCGCTGGCGCTGAAAACAACGGCGAACTGCAGCGTCTGACCAAATGGTGGGGCGAATTTCAGGTCGCCGCGCCGCCGGCGCAAAAAGATATGCTCAACGACCTCGGGGACGATCCGGCGCCGCGCCGTCGCCACCGCCGTCCGCGCAAGCGCGCGCCACGCCAGGGTAACGCATGACCCTGGCCTATATCGCCCTCGGCAGTAACCTCGCTTCGCCACTGGCGCAGGTGCAGGCGGCTATCCACGCCCTGGGCGAAATTCCGCACAGCCGCGTGGTGAACGTCTCTTCGTTCTACCGCACGCCGCCGCTGGGCCCGCAGGATCAGCCAGACTATCTCAACGCCGCCGTCGCGCTGGAAACCACGCTGTCCCCTGAGGCGCTGCTCGATCACACCCAGCGCATTGAGCTGCAGCAGGGTCGGGTGCGCAAAGCCGAACGCTGGGGGCCGCGCACCCTCGATCTCGACATTATGCTGTTTGGCGATGCGGTCATTAACAGCGAGCGCCTGACCGTTCCGCACTACGATATGAGAAACCGCGGCTTTATGCTCTGGCCGCTGTTCGAGATCGCCCCGGACCTCCACTTTCCTGACGGCATGGCGCTGCGCGCCGTGCTGGATGATCTCGGCGCGGCAAAGCCCGCTATCTGGTAATTCCCTCTCCTTTTTTAGCATTTGCGGCGATCGTCGTAATCGGTTGCCCAAAATCATTGCCCCTCTGAATGCTGCTGCTAGAATGCCGGTTAATATGACTTTCATCATCAGGAAATGTTATGAAACCGACCACCATTGCCCTGCTGCAGAAATGCAAACAGGAAAAGAAGCGCTTTGCCACCATTACCGCCTACGACCATAGCTTCGCGAAGCTGTTCGCCGATGAAGGCATTAATGTGCTGCTGGTGGGCGACTCGCTGGGAATGACGGTGCAGGGTCACGACTCCACCCTGCCGGTCACCGTAGAAGATATCGCCTATCACACCCGCGCCGTCCGCCGCGGCGCGCCGAACAGCCTGCTGCTCGCCGACCTGCCGTTTATGGCCTACGCCACGCCGGAGCAGGCCTTCGAAAATGCCGCCGTCGTGATGCGCGCTGGCGCCAATATGGTCAAACTCGAAGGCGGCGCCTGGCTGGCCGAGACCGTGAAGATGCTGGCGGAACGCGCGGTGCCGGTTTGCGGCCATCTCGGCCTGACGCCGCAGTCGGTGAACGTCTTCGGTGGCTATAAAGTGCAGGGACGCGGCGATGCGGCGCAGACCCTGTTTGAAGACGCGTTAGCGCTGGAAGCGGCAGGCGCGCAACTGCTGGTGCTGGAGTGCGTCCCGGTCGCCCTGGCGAAACGCATCACCGAAGCCCTGACCATTCCGGTGATCGGCATCGGCGCGGGCAACGTCACCGATGGGCAGATCCTGGTGATGCATGACGCTTTCGGCATTACCGGCGGCCACATTCCGAAATTTGCCAAGAATTTCCTTGCCGAGGCGGGCGACATCCGTGCCGCGGTGCGGCAGTATATTGCCGAAGTCGAATCCGGGGTCTATCCGGGCGAAGAACACAGTTTCCATTAAGGAGTCTTGTTGTGCTGATTATAGAATCCGTGCTGCTGCTGCGTCAGCATATCCGCCGTCTGCGTCAGGAAGGCAAGCGTATCGCGCTGGTCCCGACGATGGGCAACCTGCATGATGGTCATATGAAGCTGGTTGATGAAGCCAAAGCCAGCGCGGACGTGGTGGTGGTCAGTATTTTCGTCAATCCGATGCAGTTTGACCGCGCCGATGACCTGGCGCGCTACCCGCGCACCCTACAGGATGATTGTGAAAAGCTGAACAAGCGTCATGTCGATTTTGTCTTCGCGCCGACGCCGGCGGAAGTCTACCCGCAGGGCACCGAAGGCCAGACCTACGTCGACGTCCCCGGCCTGTCCACCATGCTGGAAGGCGCCAGCCGCCCGGGCCATTTCCGCGGCGTATCGACCATCGTCAGTAAGCTGTTTAACCTGGTTCAGCCTGACGTCGCCTGCTTTGGCGAGAAAGACTTCCAGCAGCTGGCGCTGATCCGCAAGATGGTTGCCGACATGGGCTACGATATCGATATTATCGGCGTGCCGATCGTCCGCGCCAAGGATGGCCTGGCGCTAAGCTCGCGTAACGGCTACCTGACCGCCGACCAGCGCAAAATCGCTCCCGGCCTGTATAAAGTGCTGAGCGCGGTGGCGGAAAAACTGGCCGCCGGCGACCGTCAGCTCGACGAGATCATCGCTATCGCCGAACAGGAGCTGAACGAGAAAGGTTTCCGCGCCGACGACATTCAGATCCGCGATGCCGACACCCTGCTTGAACTGACCGACGCCAGCCAGCGCGCGGTGATCCTGATGGCCGCCTGGCTCGGTCAGGCCCGCCTGATCGACAACCAGATCGTCACGCTCGGTCAGTAGACAGCGGGTAAAAATCGGGCAATACTTGCCCGGGCTTTTCTCAGGGCGGACGTCGTGTCCGCTCTGCTACATTAAGGTTATAGGGTAGAAGTTATGATGCGTAATATGCTGCAGGGCAAGCTCCACCGCGTAAAAGTGACGCAGGCTGACCTGCACTATGAAGGTTCCTGCGCCATTGACCAGGACTTCCTGGATGCGGCCGGTATTCTGGAGAATGAAACCATTCACCTCTGGAACGTCACCAACGGCAACCGTTTCTCCACCTACGCCATTGCCGCCGAACGGGGCTCCAGAATCATCTCCGTTAACGGCGCCGCCGCGCACTGCGCCAGCGTCGGCGATATCCTGATCATCGCCAGCTTCGTCACCATGTCTGACGAAGAGGCGCGCCGCTGGCAGCCCAACATCGCCTACTTCGAAGGCGACAACGAAATGAAGCGCCAGGCAAAAGCGATTCCGGTGCAGGTCGCCTGATGTCCACGGCGCCGCGCTCAGGCGCAGCGCCGAAGTTTACCCCTGCGGCTGGTTACTGATCAGCCGCGACATCGTCTCCAGCGAATCCGTGCGTAAGATATATAACCGCTTTAGCAGAAACGGATTGTCCCCCGGCTTCACCTTCCCACGCACCGTCGTCACCGCCATATGAAACCCGGCGTCATTCGCCGCCTGCACCGCCGTGGCGTTATAGCCGCCGAAGGGATAGGAAAGGTAGAGCACATGTGGATTAAACTGGCTCAGCGCCCGGCGCGAGCGGGCAAAATCAAACAGAATATTATGGTAGTTGCGGCTGAATAAGATCGGCCGCCGGCTGGCGTCCACCCGGTGGAGAAAGTGGGTATGCGACTGAATGTCAAAGACGTCCTGGATCTGCCGGAGCTCAGAAATGCTCATGAACTGCAGCGATTTCGGATCCCATTGCTGCGGATGACGCTTAATACGCGATGAAATAATAAAGGCGGTGGCGTGGAAGCCATACTGTTTCAGCACCGGATAGGCGTAGCGATTTACCGATTTCAAGCCGTCATCGAAGGTGATGGCGACTGCCCGCGCCGGAAGGTTGATTTTATTGCGCACGTAGCCTTCCAGCTGATAGAGGGTCAGCGTGGCATAACCCTGATCCCGCAGCCAGGTCATCTGGTTATTAAAGGCGCGTACCGAGGTGGTGGTCGAGGTATGGCGGAAACGGGTGTTCTCTTCGTCACGCAGAATATGGTGATAGGTCAGCACGGGGATCCCGTTATCCTCCTGCGCATCCAGACTGCTGACCCACGCCAGCCGGTCGCCAATGCGGATCTGAAACCAGGTCTGATTGAGCCGGTCCTTCAGCTTGCTGAGGATCGGATAGCGCAGATTATTGGCCAGCGTGCCGAACGGCGCGCTGCTCACTGAGGGAGCGTCATAGAGCGGCGTATCTTTCCAGGTGAGTAAATTCTGGTTACTCAGCGGCTTATTGAGATCCCCAAGACGGTCCTCCACCCGCTGCTTACCCTGCACTGGCTCCAGATGGCCCTTGTCAATAAACCCGGTGCCGAAGCCGAAGCGAAACTCATAGTAATCAGCCGCCGTCGGGACAACTGCGAGGATTTGCCCGGCACGCACATTGCCGACGCTGACCACATGGTTCCCCACCTGCGCCCAGATAACCGCGTCTTCGGTGGTTTGCATATAGCGCACAGGCTTGCCCTGCTGGCTAAGCAGACTGGCGGAGGCGCTGAGTGAGGTCAGTAAAAGAAGCAGAGTAAAAAATCGGGCAAGCATGCGCATCGAACCGGTAAACCATCAACGGCGGTTATTGTAACAAAAGCGGCATCTGTACCGCTGCTTAATTTCCAAAAGTATCATGACGCAACCGGAACGGGGGGTTCTTCTGCTGCTGATGCCACAGGCTGCTCACCATCGGACCGCCCGCGCTGACGATAGCCTGGCGAAACGCCTCGCTGCTTAACGTATTCCGCAGCAGATACATTCGCTCAAGTAATGAATAGCTGACGCCGGAGATCACTTCGCAGTGGGTATGTTTGTGGCTCATCAGCGCCGCGGCCCGATAAGGCGCCGCGCCGGTTCTGTCGGTAAGGAAAATGACCCCGTCCCCGGAGTCGGTGGCATGCAGCGCATCGCACATCATCCGGCTCAACATATTGCTGCTGAGATTGCGCCAGTAATTGACCGCCCGGCACTGGGCCAGTGGACCAAATTTTTGTTCAAGACGATCCAGCATCTCCTGCGCCAGCTCATCGTGGCAGGTAATGACCCAACCAAGCATGCTTCCCTCCTTAGCCAGCCAACAATGTAGCAAGGGGAAGATGGCGTATCGGTGATGGCGGTCAAAGATAAGCGGTTAGCGCTTCGCGTATTGGCGTCCGGAAGCGCTAAACCGTGATGAGTATCAGCTACGCAGGCCGCGGCCGCGCTGGATTAACGACCAGCAGAGGAGATAGAAGGCGACGATGAAGACCACCAGCACCGCAAAGGTGGTCACCAGCGGCACATCGTTGATACCGAGGAAGCCGAAGCGGAAACCGCTGATCATGTAGACGATGGGGTTCAGATGCGACAGCCCCTGCCAGAACGGCGGCAGCAGGGTCAGCGAGTAGAACACCCCGCCGAGATAGGTCAGCGGCGTCAGCACAAAGGTCGGGATCAGGCTGATGTCATCGAAGGTCTTGGCAAACACCGCGTTCAGCAGCCCGGCCAGCGAGAACAGCACCGCGGTAAGGAGCAGCGTCAGGGCGACAAACAGCCAGGAGTGAACCTGGAACGGCACAAAGAACAGCGACACCGCGGTCACCAGGATGCCCACGCACAGCCCGCGCGCCACCCCGCCGCCCACATAGCCGGCGATAATCACGTGCGTCGGCACCGGTGCCACCAGCAGCTCCTCAATGTTGCGCTGAAACTTGGCGCTGAAGAACGACGAGGCGACGTTGGCGTAAGCGTTGGTGATCACCGCCATCATGATCAGGCCCGGCACGATAAACTGCATATAGGTAAAGCCATGCATCTCGCCGATGCGCGAGCCGATCAGGTTGCCGAAAATCACGAAGTACAGGGTCATGGTGATCACCGGCGGCACCAGCGTCTGCACCCAGATGCGCATAAAACGGTGGATCTCTTTGGTCCAGATGCTTTTCAGCGCGACCCAATAAAGCTGCATCATGCTGACTCTCCTTTTCGCTCATGCACCAGGGTGACAAACAGCTCTTCCAGACGGTTGGCTTTGTTACGCATACTCAGTACCTGCACCCCCTGGGCGCTCAGCTGCGCGAAGACGCTGTTAATCCCCTGCTCGCGCAGGACCTCCACTTCCAGCGTCGAGGTATCGACCAGCTGATACTGGTAGCCCTCGAGCTTCGGCACCGGGCTTTTTGGCGCGAGGTCGAGAATAAAGGTCTCTGACTTCAGCTTCGACAGCAGCGCTTTCATCGAGGTGTTTTCCACCAGCGTACCGTGCTGGATGATGCCGATGTTGCGGCACAGCATTTCGGCCTCTTCGAGATAGTGGGTGGTCAGAATAATGGTGGTTCCGCGATCGTTGAGATCCTTGAGGAAGCCCCACATCGAGCGGCGGAGTTCGATATCGACGCCGGCGGTCGGCTCGTCGAGGATCAGCAGCTTCGGCTCATGCATCAACGCGCGAGCGATCATCAGGCGGCGCTTCATCCCGCCGGAGAGCATCCGCGCGCGTTCGCTGCGTTTTTCCCACAGATCGAGCTGTTTTAAGTACTTTTCGCTGCGGGCGATGGCTTCTTTACGCTCAACGCCGTAGTAGCCCGCCTGGTTAACGACGATCTGCTGCACGGTCTCGAACGGGTTAAAGTTAAACTCCTGCGGCACCAGGCCAAGCTGGCGCTTGGCGTTGACGACATCTTTCTCCAGATCGTAGCCAAAGACATTGACCTGACCGGAGGTTTTGTTCACCAGCGAGCTGATGATGCCGATCGTCGTGGATTTTCCCGCCCCGTTCGGGCCCAGCAGGGCATAGAAATCCCCCGCTTCAACCTGCAGGTCGATTCCCCGCAGTGCCTGAACCCCGCCGGGGTAGGTTTTTTTGAGCTGTTTTAATTCCAGAGCAATGGTCATTAAATATCTCTTCTCGTGTCATGACACGTCATTAACCCGCCTGACTGACGTTTGCGCTGTACTCACGCGGACAGCGCATCTGCAGCCTGAAGTATCACGGGTTAAGATGGTTTTAAAAAAGGTGAGCTTACCCTATATTAGCGCAACGCACTTACTTGGTTACAGGCCGATAACGTCCATGAATGATATAGATACACTCATCAGCAACAATGCACTATGGTCAAAAATGCTGGTGGAAGAGGACCCCGGCTTTTTTGAGAAACTGTCGCAAACGCAGAAACCGCGCTTCCTGTGGATTGGCTGTTCTGACAGCCGCGTTCCCGCTGAGCGACTCACCGGCCTGGAGCCAGGCGAACTGTTTGTGCATCGTAACGTGGCGAATCTGGTGATCCACACCGACCTCAACTGCCTGTCGGTGGTGCAGTATGCCGTCGATGTCCTTGAAGTTGAGCACATCATTATCTGCGGCCACTACGGCTGCGGCGGCGTGCAGGCGGCGGTGGAGAACCCGGAGCTGGGGCTCATCGACAACTGGCTGCTGCATATCCGCGATATCTGGTTTAAACACAGCTCGCTGCTGGGGGAAATGCCGGAGGAGCGCCGTCTGGATACCCTTTGTGAACTGAACGTGATGGAGCAGGTATACAACCTGGGACATTCGACGATTATGCAATCCGCGTGGAAGCGCGGACAGAAGGTGACCATCCACGGCTGGGCTTACGGGATTCACGACGGACTGCTGCGCGATCTGGATGTCACCGCCGTGAGCCGGGAAACCCTCGAACAGCGCTATCGCCACGGGATCTCCAACCTCAAGATCAAGCACATCAACCACAAATAGCCTTCAGACTTAGCCACTCAGGCGCGAGCGGCGCGCGCCTGAGTGGAATATCCCCTTACTCGTCCAGCAGGGTGACTTTGCCGATATACGGCAGATGGCGGTAGCGCTGAGCGTAGTCGATACCGTAGCCCACCACGAACTCGTCCGGAATGGCGAAACCGACGAACTCAACCGGGACATTCACTTCACGGCGGCTTGGTTTATCCAGCAGCGTACAAATGGCCAGCGACTTCGGCTCGCGCAGACTGAGGATCTCACGCACTTTAGACAGGGTATTGCCGGAGTCGATGATGTCTTCCACGATCAGTACGTCTTTACCACGGATGTCTTCGTCCAGATCTTTGAGGATTTTCACATCACGGGTGGTGGACATGCCGCTGCCGTAGCTCGAGGCGGTCATAAAATCGACTTCATGCGGCACCTGCACTTCACGGCACAGGTCGGCCATGAACATAAACGAGCCGCGCAGCAGCCCCACCAGCACCATTTCGCTGCCGCTGTCCTGATAATGTTCGTTGATTTGACGACCCAGTTCCGCGATGCGCGCTTTGATCTCGGATTCCGGGATCATCACTTCTACAGTATGTTTCATAAGACTAACCATTTGATTCTAAATATAAATCATCAAAGCCGCTGCTTTCGCCCCGACGATGACCGGCAAGCCATCCAGTATACCAGCAAAAAGAAATCTGCGGTGCAGGGATTAATAAAGCCATATTTGTGATTCCGATCACACTTGTTAAATCCTATAATTAATTGCAGTTAAAAAATTAACAAACACATGAGTAACTTTCTATGGCTGAAACAAAGTCTCAACAATCAAGGCTCCTGGTGACGCTGACTGCGCTATTTGCAGCGTTCTGCGGCCTCTATCTTTTAATCGGCGGAGCATGGCTGGTCGTGCTTGGCGGCTCCTGGTACTACCCCATCGCCGGTCTGGTGATGCTGGGCGTGACCGTGATGCTGCTGCGCGGCAAGCGCGCTGCGCTGTGGCTGTACGCCGCGCTGCTGCTGGCGACCATGATCTGGGGCGTCTGGGAAGTCGGCTTCGACTTCTGGGCGCTGACGCCGCGTAGCGACATCCTCGTCTTCTTTGGTATCTGGCTGATCCTGCCTTTTGTCTGGCGTCGTCTGCCGGTGCCTTCCGCTGGCGCCGTAGGCGCGCTGGTCGTCGCCCTGCTGATCAGCGGCGGCATGCTGACCTGGGCTGGTTTTAACGACCCGCAGGAGATCAACGGCACCCTGAGCGCCGACGCCACCCCGGCCGCGCCGATCTCCACCGTTGCCGACGGCGACTGGCCGGCCTATGGCCGCAACCAGGAAGGTCAGCGCTTCTCCCCGCTGAAGCAGATTAACGCCGACAACGTGAAGAACCTGAAGGAAGCCTGGGTGTTCCGCACCGGCGACCTGAAACAGCCGAACGATCCGGGTGAAATCACTAACGAAGTGACACCGATTAAAGTCGGCGACACGCTCTTCCTGTGTACCGCCCATCAGCGCCTGTTCGCGCTTGACGCCGCCACCGGTAAAGAGAAGTGGCATTTTGACCCGCAGCTGAACGCCGACCCGTCATTCCAGCACGTCACCTGCCGCGGTGTCTCGTATCACGAAGCGAAAGCGGATAACGCCCCTGCTGACGTCGTGGCCGACTGTCCGCGCCGCATTATCCTGCCGGTGAACGATGGTCGCCTGTTCGCAGTAAACGCCGACAACGGTAAGCTGTGCGAAACCTTTGCCAACAAAGGTATTCTCAACCTGCAGACCAACATGCCAGTGACCACGCCGGGCATGTATGAACCCACTTCCCCGCCGATTATCACCGATAAGACCATCGTGATTGCCGGCGCAGTCACCGATAACTTCTCTACCCGTGAGCCGTCAGGCGTGATCCGCGGTTTTGATGTGAATACCGGGAAACTGCTGTGGGCCTTCGATCCAGGCGCGAAAGATCCGAACGCCATCCCAAGCGATGAGCATCACTTCACGCTCAACTCACCGAACTCCTGGGCGCCTGCCGCCTACGACGCCAAACTGGATCTGGTCTATCTGCCGATGGGCGTGACCACTCCGGATATCTGGGGCGGCAACCGCACGCCGGAGCAAGAGCGCTATGCCAGCTCGATTGTCGCGCTGAACGCCACCACCGGTAAACTGGCCTGGAGCTACCAGACCGTCCACCACGACCTGTGGGATATGGACATGCCTTCTCAGCCGACGCTGGCTGACATTGAAGTCAATGGCAAAACCGTGCCGGTCATCTATGCTCCGGCGAAAACCGGCAACATCTTCGTGCTGGATCGTCGTAACGGCGAGCTGGTGGTCCCGGCCCCGGAAAAACCGGTCCCCCAGGGCGCCGCCAAAGGCGATTATGTGGCCAAAACTCAGCCCTTCTCCGATCTGAGCTTCCGTCCGAAGAAAGATCTGACCGGCGCGGACATGTGGGGCGCCACCATGTTCGACCAGCTGGTGTGCCGCGTGATTTTCCACCAGATGCGCTATGAAGGTATCTTTACCCCGCCGTCTGAGCAGGGCACCCTCGTCTTCCCGGGTAACCTGGGGATGTTTGAATGGGGCGGCATCTCCGTCGATCCGAACCGTCAGGTGGCTATCGCCAACCCAATGGCGCTGCCGTTCGTCTCTAAACTGATCCCACGCGGCCCGGGCAACCCAATGGAACCGCCGAAAGATGCGAAAGGCTCAGGCACCGAGTCCGGCGTGCAGCCGCAGTACGGAGTCCCTTACGGCGTCACCCTGAACCCGTTCCTGTCGCCGTTCGGCCTGCCGTGCAAACAGCCGGCATGGGGCTATATCTCCGCGCTGGATCTGAAAACCAACGAAGTGGTATGGAAAAAACGTATCGGTACTCCGCAGGATAGCCTGCCGTTCCCGATGCCGGTTAAACTGCCGTTCACCATGGGTATGCCGATGCTGGGTGGGCCGATCTCCACGGCGGGTAACGTCCTGTTCATCGGCGCGACCGCGGATAACTACCTGCGCGCGTACAATATGAGCAATGGTGAGAAACTGTGGGAAGCCCGTCTGCCAGCCGGCGGCCAGGCGACTCCGATGACTTACGAAGTGAATGGCAAACAGTATGTTGTCATCTCTGCCGGCGGTCACGGCTCGTTCGGTACAAAAATGGGCGATTATATCGTCGCCTATGCGCTCCCGGATGAGGCGAAATAAAACGCAAAACGGCAACGAAAGTTGCCGTTTTTTTGTCTTTATCCCCTATTTCCACGCGCCAGGGCTATACCGCCCTAAACCGTGAATCCCAACATCATCCCGGTGTCTTCATGTTCCAGCAGGTGGCAGTGGGCCATATAGGCAAACTCCTTCGGCGCCGGATGATCAAACTTCACTAATACTTCACTCACGTCCCCTTCCACACGAACGGTGTCTTTCCAGCCGCTACGATGCGCCGCTGGCGGCTTGCCGTTTTCGCTAAGTATGCGGAACTGGGTGCCGTGAATGTGGAACGGATGCAGCATCATGTCGCCCTTGCCGGAGATGACCCAGCGTTCATACTCTCTTCTGGCGGCGGCAAACATCGGCACATTCATGTCGAAGGCTTTGCCGTTGATGCGGTTAGCGTTATGGAAATCAAACCCCTTAGCCGACGACATACCATGATTCATGCCGGACCCGTGGTTCATGTTGCTCATGTCGCCGTGGTGCATATTCCCCATGTGGCCCATCCCGCCGTGCCCCATCATGCCGTGATCCATTCCGGCCATCGCCTGATCGCCATATTTCTCCATCAGCGCCTGCATGCCCATCCTGTCAAGCATCGGATCCATCGACAGCTGGAGCTGACGCTGCGTCAGCCCCGTCAGGGACGGTAGCGCCGGCAGAGCGGCCAGGGTATCCAGCAGCTTACCGGAGGCAGGAATAACCAGCGGCTGGACGCGCAGTACCGGCTGTGGTTTATCGAAAGGCGCAATGGCCATGCCCATCTGGCTCACCGGCAGGGTCACCAGATCAAAAGGTTTACCGTCGCTGGTGTCCACCAGCACCTCAAAACGCTCCCCCATCAAGACCGGCAGTTCATTGACCTTCACCGGCTCCGCCAGCAGACCGCCGTCGCTGGCCACCACGTACAGCGGGCGCTTATCGCTGGTCGCAAAATTGAGGGAACGGGCATTACAGCCGTTCAGCAAGCGCAGACGTAGCCAGCCGCGCGGAGCGGCATGTTCAGGATAGAGAGCGCCATTGGTCAACAGCGTATCGCCAAACCAGCCTACGGCGGCGCTCATGACATCCAGCTGATAATCAATTTCGCCAGCGGCGGTAAACTTCTTGTCCTGTACGATCACCGGTACATCATCGATTCCCCACTGCTTCGGCAACAGCAGGCGTCCGCTCTCTTCATCCTCGATCAGCACCAGCCCCGCCAGCCCCATCGCCACCTGCCGACCGGTGGTCCCGTGCTGATGGGGGTGAAACCAGCAGGTGGCCGCCCGTTGCGTTGGCGTGAAGCTCACCGTCCGAGTGGCGCCCGGGGCGATAACCCCCTGCGGTCCCCCGTCGACCTCGCCCGGTACCTCCAGACCATGCCAGTGCAGCGTGGTCTCTTCTGCCAGCTGGTTAGTAATGTCCACCGTGATGGTCTTCCCCTGCGTCAGCTGCAGCGCGGGCCCCAGCAGCGAGCCGTTATACCCCCAGGTGGTGGCGTTCATCGCGCCAAACTGCGTTTTGCCCGCCTGGATGGTCAGCGCGATACGGTTGCGCGCATCGGCCGTCAACAGCGACGGTACCGGCAGGGCCGGGCGACTGGCTGCAAAGACCGCACGGCTCCAAAGCGGTAACGCGCTGGCCATGCTGACCGCGGCGGTCAGTTTGAGGAAGTCTCGACGTTGCATATTCACATCCTTTTATTCTGCGGGCGAATATTTGAGCTTAAACCCTACCGTAACGGGAAGGTCAAGCAGAAGAGTGAGAATAAAGATCGGCGCTGTGTAAAGAAGTATGCTAATTTGAAGCGTCGGTGATCTAACGGTAGAAAAAATGAAGACGCTTTTCAGAACAATGGTACTCGGCAGCCTGCTTACTCTCTCCGCCAACAGCTACGCGCTCAGCGAATCCGAAGCGGAAGACATGGCTGATTTAACCGCGGTTTTTGTGTTTCTGAAAAACGACTGTGGCTACCAGAACCTGCCCAACACGCAGATCCGGCGCGCCCTGGTGTTCTTTGCCCAACAGAACCAGTGGGACCTGAGCAACTACGACAGCTACAACATGAAAGCGCTTGGCGAAGACAGCTATCGCGATCTCAGCGGCATTAACCTTCCGACGGCGAAAAAATGTAAAGCGCTGGCCCGCGATTCACTTAGCCTGCTGGCTTACGTCAAATAATTTCCCGCGCGGGCGGCAACGCGCCGCGCTTTTCCCCTCCTCACCCGCCTCTAATATTTACCATTATTATTTTATATAAAATAAACCTTATATATATCGCAATACATCAATCCAATAAATAAATTAAACCCGTACTAACAGCCTTTCCAGAAAAAAACAATAAAATATCCCTAGTGATATATTGCAAAATAAAAAACAGCCTTTTAGAATCCGTTGAAAATATATCTACTTCATGGACTGAAATTGTGAATATCTCGCTGACTCTTCGTATTATTCCACTCGCCGCTATGTTATTAGCCGGCTGTAGCAATACCGCCTCTCGCCAGCAGGTAAAACCGCTCACCACTCCTCTAACGTCACAGCAGCAGGCAGAGCAGGAGCGCGCGGCTAGCGAACAAGCGCGTATTGAATCCTGCCGACAGGCGCTGGACTCGCTAAAAGAGGTTAACCCACAGCAGGCAACCAAACTCAGCAATGACTTCAATGCCTTAGTGCGTGCGGCATCACAATACAACAGCGTGCGCGAGAAAGTGGCGGATCCCACCCGGCTTGGCATTGACTCCATGTATCAGTTTAAATCCATCAAACTATGCGCCGATATCCAGAAAACGCTGATCGATAGCCTGGTACAGCGGGGTGAAAGCAAACAGCCATGAACAGAGCCGCCACGCTGACCCTCAACGCGCCCCTGCTGATGCTCGTCGCGGCGCTGGCGCTTTCAACACCGTTCTTCGCCGGCGCCGCGCCGGCGTTTCTTGACTACGCCCAGCAGCAAACCCAGGCGCATGAAAAAAGCGATGCTGCAACCGCAAAGCAAACGTCAGGCGATCGTCAAAATGCGGATAATAAAAAAAAGACGCCTAATACCGCGCAATTGCAAAAAAGAATCGCCAGCCAGCAGGCGACCATTGAACAAAAAGATAAAACTATTCAGCAATTAAAAAAACAGCTTGCTAACACTCCGGCCACCGAAACCTCCATCGCAAATGAGCAAGCGGCATTAAATAACAAAATAAAAGAATTACAGGTCGCCTTAACCGCCGCCACCGCGAAAAATGAGGCGTTAATAAAAAAAGAAAGCACAGCCCAGAATACTATTCTGCAGCAAAGTCAGGCCACCGCGCTGCAGCAGATCCAACAATTAACGTCACAACTTCAGCAAGCCGAAGCTGAAAATAAACGGCTCAGCGCCAGCCTCACCGCTCTGAATACGGATAAACAGACGCTCGCTACCCGGTTGGCCGCGATGGAAAAAGCGCAGCAGGCCGCTCCTGACCACGCAAAAGCCCTCGCCGCCGACAAGCAGTCGTTAACCACCCGGCTGGCCGTGATGGAAAAAGAGAAGCAGACCGCTCTCGACCAGGTCAAAGCCCTTAACGCCGATAAACAGTCGCTGACAAACCGGCTCGCCGCGGCAGAGAAGACGCAGCAGACCGCCCTCGAGCAAGTCAAAGCCCTTAACGCCGATAAGCAGTCGCTGACAAACCGACTCGCCGCGGCAGAGAAGACGCAGCAGACCGCCCTCGACCAGGTCAAAGCCCTTAACGCCGATAAGCAGTCGCTGGCTAACCGGCTCGCCACGGCAGAGAAGACGCAGCAGACCGCCCTCGACCAGGTTAAAGCCCTTAACGCCGATAAGCAGTCGCTGACAAACCGGCTCGCCGCGGCAGAGAAGACGCAGCAGACCACCCTCGACCAGGTTAAAACCCTTAACGTCGATAAGCAGTCGCTGGCTAACCGGCTCGCCGCGGCAGAGAAGACGCAGCAGACCGCTCTTGATCAGGTCAAAGCCCTTAATGCCGATAAGCAGTCGCTGGTTAACCGGCTCGCCGCGGCGGAAAAAGCGCCATCGAGCCGCGCCGATGCCGCCGTGGCGGCAAAAGATGAGCCCCCCGAGATGGCGGCCATAGTGGCGGCCTATCGCCTGCAGGCGGACAAAGATAACGCCCAGCTGCGGATGAAAGAGGATGAAATCCAGCTGCTGCGGACGCAGCTGACGGTCCCGCCGAGAAATACCACCGGCAAAACCGCCGCCAAACTCAGCGCGCCAGGTGAACAGCAGGCTTACGCCATCGGCGCCTCGATGGGTACAGAGGCGCTTAATGTCCTCACGACTCGTCGCACTCAGGGGGTTAACGTCGACGCCGACCTGGTGCTGCAGGGCATCGAGGATGCCTTCAGCGGCCAGCTTCGCCTCGGCGAACAGGAGCGTAACAAAGCGCTGTTTGACATTTCACAGCAGGTTTTCCAGAACCTGAATAAAATCGAGCAGAAAAACATCAGCGCCGGTCAGAAATACCAGCAGGCATTTGCGCGCAAAAAAGGTGTGGTCTTCAAAGAGGGCGTCTACAGCCGTATCGATTACCCGGGTAAAGGAAAAATTAGCGGCAACGATCTGGTGACCGTGGTGATCAAAGAGATGCTGACGGACGGAACGGTGATCAATGATATGGAGACGAAAGATCAGGCGCTTACCCAGAAACTGGATGCCTATCCCCCGGTATTTCGCGGGCCGCTGAAGCGCCTGCAGAACCACGGCTCCGTGACGCTGGTCGTCCCGCCCGACAAAGCCTATGGCAGTAAAGGGTTGCCACCGAAGATCCCCCCAGGCGCCACCATGGTCTATTCCGTGCGGATAGTGGATAGCCAACCCGCGCCGGCAAAATAGCCCTGTCTCCCCACCGCCCTCTCCGGGCGGTGCTGTTATTCCTGCCGCATTGCTGCAATAACCGCCGTGCATCCTCATCTATAGTTGTCTATGATGTTGCACTCGTTTTACGGGTGTAACAGATGTTAACGAAGGAGGAGCCTCACCGTGGCCGATAATCCACTGTGGCATGAAACGCTGCATGACCATTTTGGTCAGTACTTTAGCGTTGATAACGTGCTGTACCACGAAAAAACCGATCATCAGGATCTGATCATCTTTGACAACCGCGCCTTTGGCCGGGTAATGGCGCTGGATGGCGTCGTGCAGACCACCGAACGCGATGAGTTTATCTATCACGAAATGATGACCCACGTTCCGCTGTTGGCTCACGGCAACGCCAAGCATGTCCTGATCATCGGCGGCGGCGATGGCGCGATGCTGCGCGAAGTCTCTCGTCACCGCAGCATCGAAAGTATCACCATGGTGGAAATCGACGCCGGAGTGGTCTCATTCTGCCGCCAGTACCTGCCCAACCATAGCGCCGGCGCCTATGACGATCCGCGCTTTACGCTGGTGATTGATGATGGCGTCAATTTTGTTAACCAGACGACGCAAACGTTTGACGTGATCATTTCGGACTGTACCGATCCTATCGGCCCGGGGGAAAGCCTCTTCACCTCGGCTTTTTATGAAGGCTGCAAACGCTGCCTGAAGCCGGGAGGAATTTTCGTTGCACAGAACGGCGTCTGCTTCCTGCAGCAGGACGAAGCGGTGGGCAGTCATCGTAAGCTGAGCCACTATTTTCGCGACGTCAGCTTCTACCAGGCGGCGATTCCGACCTATTACGGCGGGATCATGACCTTTGCCTGGGCGAGCGACAACGAGGCGCTGCGCCATCTTTCCAGCGAAATCATTCAGGCGCGCTTTCACAAAGCCAACCTGACCTGCCGTTACTACAATCCGGCAATCCATACGGCGGCCTTCGCCTTACCACAATATCTGCATGATGCTCTGTCCGCACCGTGAAGCGAAATAAGGGGGTGAACTAAATTGAAAAAATTGAAGCTGCACGGCTTTAACAACCTGACCAAAAGCCTGAGTTTTTGTATCTACGATATCTGTTACGCCAAAACGGCAGAAGAGCGCGACGGCTACATCGCCTATATCGACGAACTCTATAACGCCAATCGCCTGACAGAGATCCTGAGCGAAACCTGCTCTATTATTGGCGCTAATATCCTGAATATCGCCCGCCAGGATTATGAACCCCAGGGCGCCAGCGTGACCATTCTGGTAAGCGAAGAGCCCGTCGACCCGCGGCTTATCGACCAGACCGAACACCCCGGCCCGCTGCCTGAAACCGTGGTCGCCCATCTCGATAAAAGCCATATCTGCGTGCATACCTATCCGGAGAGCCACCCGGAAGGCGGCCTGTGCACCTTCCGCGCCGATATCGAAGTCTCTACCTGCGGGGTTATTTCACCGCTCAAAGCGCTGAACTATCTGATCCACCAGCTGGAATCGGACATTGTGACCATTGACTACCGCGTGCGCGGCTTTACCCGCGACATCAATGGGATGAAGCATTTTATCGATCATGAAATCAACTCAATTCAGAACTTTATGTCTGACGATATGAAGTCGCTGTATGACATGGTCGACGTCAACGTTTATCAGGAAAATATCTTCCATACCAAAATGTTGCTTAAGGAGTTCGACCTTAAGCATTACATGTTCCATACCCGACCGGAAGAGTTGACCGCTGAAGAGCGCAAGGTCATTACCGACCTGCTGTGGAAAGAGATGCGCGAGATTTACTACGGCCGCAATATTCCTGCCGTGTAATGCCTCAAATGCCCGGCGGCGATTTTGCGCGCCGGGCCTGGGTTCTGCGCCGGCGGGAAGCGGGGGAAAGGTACTCGTCGCGACCCGGAGATGTGCCCTGCGCACGCGACGCTTAGCCGGGCTACGGTTTTCCGCAGCCCGGCGCAAAACGAGTCATCAACGCTGCTGCATAAACTCACGATAGGCGGCAACCACCTGCAGGAAATCCTCAACACCACACAGAGAGAGGCTTTCTTCGTCGTAGTAGCTCATCCCCTCCTCGATTTCGTCGCCGGAAAATTCCAGCTGATTGGCGCGGATCATCACCTCTTCGCCATCCAGCCACAGCGTATATTCATGTCCGGCACGCTGCCAGGAACGTTCACTGCCTTTCACGGTGCGCGCAGCCTGCTCCACTTCGTCAAGCAGAGCAAGATTGTCTTTCACCTCCTCGTTGAACCAGTGGCCAATCGCCTCGTGATCCATCGACATTCGCACCTTTACCACTCCGGTAATATCGCGCAGAAATTCGTAGTCCATCGTCTTTTCCTCTGCAAGGGCAATGCGTCACCGCTGCACTGTACCCATGGAGTAATTATCGCAGCAGACCGAAAGAAAAAAAGCGTAACAGGCAGGAGGTTTGGAAATAAAAATGCCCGGTGATGCAATGTTCACCGGGCATTGGGGAGTTTGTAGCCAAACGGTCAGCCAGGCTGACCGATTGGTTTTACACCGCGGTCTGGAAGATCACGCCGTCAGCTTTTTCAGTGTACTGATCCAGCTGGTTGAAGTTCAGATAGCGATAGGTATCTTCCGCTGTCTTATCCACCTGCGCCACGAAGGTCTGGTACTCTTCCGGCGTCGGCAGTTTACCAAGCAGAGAAGCCACCGCTGCCAGCTCGGCAGAGGCCAGATAGACGTTAGCGCCGGTACCTAAACGGTTCGGGAAGTTACGGGTAGAGGTGGAAACCACCGTCGCGCCGTCGGCGACGCGCGCCTGGTTACCCATACACAGGGAACAGCCAGGGATTTCGATACGCGCCCCGCTCTTACCAAATACGCTGTAGTAACCTTCTTCGGTCAGCTGCGCGGCGTCCATACGGGTTGGCGGCGCCACCCACAGGCGAGTCGGCAACTGGCCTTTGTAGCTGTCCAGCAGCTTACCGGCGGCACGGAAGTGGCCGATGTTGGTCATGCAGGAGCCGATGAACACTTCGTCGATTTTCTCGCCCTGTACGTCAGACAGCAGGCGGGCATCGTCCGGATCGTTCGGCGCGCACAGAATCGGCTCTTTGATATCCGCCAAATCGATGTCGATCACTGCCGCGTATTCCGCGTCAGCATCGGCTTCCAGCAGCTGCGGATCCGCCAGCCATTTCTCCATGCCCTGGATACGACGCTCCAGGGTACGGCGGTCGCCGTAGCCTTCGGCGATCATCCACTTCAGCAGGACGATGTTGGAGTTCAGATACTCAACGATCGGCTCTTTGTTCAGCTTGATGGTGCAACCTGCAGCAGAACGTTCAGCGGAGGCATCGGTCAGCTCGAACGCCTGCTCCACTTTCAGATCCGGCAGACCTTCAATCTCAAGGATGCGGCCAGAGAAGATGTTTTTCTTACCTTTCTTCTCAACGGTCAGCAGGCCCTGCTTGATGGCGTACAGCGGGATCGCGTGGACCAGGTCGCGCAGCGTAATCCCCGGCTGCATTTTACCTTTGAAACGCACCAGCACCGATTCCGGCATATCCAGCGGCATCACGCCGGTCGCGGCGGCGAAGGCCACCAGACCAGAGCCCGCCGGGAAGGAGATACCGATGGGGAAACGGGTGTGGGAGTCGCCGCCGGTGCCCACGGTATCCGGCAGCAGCATGCGGTTCAGCCAGGAGTGGATCACGCCATCGCCCGGACGCAGCGAGACGCCGCCGCGGTTCATAATGAAGTCCGGCAGAGTATGATGCGTGGTGACGTCAACCGGCTTCGGATAGGCCGCAGTGTGGCAGAAGGACTGCATCACCAGGTCAGCGGAGAAGCCCAGGCACGCCAGGTCTTTCAGTTCATCACGGGTCATTGGACCGGTGGTGTCCTGAGAACCGACGGAGGTCATTTTCGGCTCGCAGTAGGCGCCCGGGCGGATACCGGCAACGCCGCAGGCGCGGCCAACCATTTTCTGCGCCAGAGAGAAGCCGCGGGTGCTTTCCGCCACGTCTTTCGCCTGACGGAAGACATCGCTGTGCGGCAGACCCAGCGCTTCACGCGCTTTGGTGGTCAGGCCGCGACCGATGATCAGCGGGATACGGCCGCCGGCACGGACTTCGTCGATCAGCACATCGGTTTTCAGTTCGAAGCTGGCCAGCAGTTCGTTGGTTTCGTGATTACGCACTTCGCCTTTGAACGGGTAAACGTCGATGACGTCGCCCATGTTCAGGTTTGACACATCCACTTCGATAGGCAGCGCGCCCGCATCTTCCATGGTGTTGAAGAAGATTGGCGCAATTTTGCCGCCCAGGCACAGGCCGCCGCCGCGCTTGTTCGGCACGTTCGGGATATCGTCGCCCATAAACCACAGCACCGAGTTGGTGGCCGATTTACGTGAAGAGCCGGTCCCGACCACGTCGCCAACGTAGGCCAGCGGGTAGCCTTTCTGCTGCAGTGCTTCGATCTGTTTGATCGGGCCAACCACGCCCGGCTGATCCGGTTCAATGCCTTCGCGGGCGTTTTTCAGCATCGCCAGGGCGTGCAGCGGGATATCCGGACGCGACCAGGCATCCGGCGCCGGAGACAGGTCGTCGGTGTTCGTTTCGCCAGTCACCTTGAAAACGGTAACGGTGATTTTTTCTGCCAGCTGCGGGCGGTTCAGGAACCACTCAGCGTCGGCCCAGGATTGCATAACCTGTTTAGCGTGCTCGTTACCCGCTTTCGCTTTCTCTTCCACGTCGTAGAAGTTATCGAACATCAGCAGAGTATGGGACAGCGCTTTCGCGGCAATCGGCGCCAGTTTCGCGTCGTCCAGGGCATCGATCAGCGGGTGGATATTGTAACCACCCTGCATGGTGCCCAGCAGTTCAACGGCTTTTTCAGGGGTAACCAGGGGGGAGGTCGTTTCGCCTTTGGCGATCGCGGCAAGGAATCCAGCTTTAACATAGGCGGCTTCGTCGACGCCCGGCGGTACACGGTTAATCAGCAGGTCTAACAGGAATTCTTCTTCGCCCGCAGGCGGGTTTTTCAGCAGTTCTACCAGCGCGGCCATTTGGGTTGCATCTAAGGGTTTGGCAACAATCCCCATGGCGGCACGCTCAGCTACGTGCTTACGGTATTCTTCTAGCACGACGGTTCTCCTCGCTTCTCATTGTCATAATGCGGCCTACACGTCTTCAATCAATCTGCTTCGGTATTGGCAGTTTGCCGCCTTGACGCATCTTGAAGGATTTAGTGGCTGGGCGATTTTCTTCACGCTCCTGTGAGACAGCAGTTTGTAGGGTAAATGCCCGATACCGCGTCGGCAGCATAGCAGGATTTTTGAAAGGTGTTAATCTGTTTACAAAAAAGCAACATTAAAATTTAGCTGAATCGTTAAGGGCAGGATATTGCAGGCTTTCTGTTCAAATCCCGCGACAAAAATTCCTTTCCGCGTACAACGCCATGGGCCGATCCCAACAATCATCAATAAAAAGCCATACCGCTTACTTATACTCAGCAAACGCGCCGTTTTCGCCGATACTTTAGCGAGATGGGTTACTTTTTGGGTCAGGAGCTTCTATGTCACTGCCGTTCAAACCCCATATTATCACCCTGCTCTGTAGCGCTGGCTTACTCGCGGCGGCGGGAACACTCTATGTGCAAAGCCGTACTCCAGAGACGGTCACTCAGCCAACGGCGCAGCCTGCGCCAGCGCCAACGCCAGCCGCACCCGCCGCCGCGGAGCCGGTGGCCGCCACCTACACCCAGGCGCAGATTGACCAGTGGGTTGCCCCCATCGCGCTCTACCCGGACAGTCTGCTGTCGCAGGTGCTGATGGCCTCCACCTACCCGGACAACGTCATGCAGGCGGTGCAGTGGTCCCAGGATAACCCCACCATGAAAGGGGATCCCTCCGTTCAGGCAGTTGCCAGCCAGCCATGGGATCCCAGCGTCAAATCGCTTGTCGCTTTCCCTGCCCTGCTGGCGATGATGGGCGAGAATCCGCCCTGGGTGGAAAATCTGGGTAATGCGTTTTTGGCCCAGCCGCATGATGTGATGGACTCGGTGCAACGCCTGCGTGCCATCGCCCAGGAGACAGGGACGCTGAAATCTACGCCGCAGCAAAAAGTGATTGTCGCCGCAGCGGCGCCTGTGCCGGCCACCACTTCGAAAAGCAGCACCGTATCAACGTCAACGACCAGCGCGACGGCGCCCGCACCGACGCAGGTCATAAAAATAGAACCGACCGATCCACAGGTGGTCTATGTTCCCAACTACAACCCCTCCACCGTCTATGGTACCTGGCCGAACAGCGCCTATCCTCCGGTCTATCTGCCGCCGCCTCCCGGGGAGCAGTTTACCGATAGCTTCGTCAAAGGCTTCGGTTACAGCCTGGGCGTGGCGACCACCTGGGCGCTGTTCAGCAGCATCGACTGGGATGATGATGATGACCACCACCATCACGATGACGACTACCACCGCGGCGATTACTCGCATAACGGCGATAACATCAATATCAATGTGAATAACTTTAACCGCATTACCGGACAAAACCTGCCGGGCGACCGCGTAAACTGGCAGCACAACCCCGCCTATCGCGGTCACGTGCCATACCCCGATAATACCGTCGCCCAGCGCTTTCATCAGACCAACGTATCCGGCGGACTGAGCGCGACCCAGCATGCGCCGGTCGATCGTGAGGCGCAGCGCCAGGCGGCGATGGCCCAGCTTCAGCAGCGCAGCGCGCCGACCGCCACGGCGGGCAACCTGGCGGCAAACACCGCCTCGCGCGATGCCCAGCGTCAGGCGGCCTCGGCGCAGTTGAAACAAGCCACCCAGCGCAGCAACTACCGCGGTTACGACAGCGAGCCGACATCGACCCAGCAGCGTCGAGACGCGGCGAAAGCGCAGTTGAAAAACCCGACGCCGCAGCAACAGCAGCGTAGGGAAACCATTAAGAGCCGCGAGCAGAATACTACACCGCAGCAGCAACAGCGCCGGCAGCAGCTCCAGTCCGCCACGCCAGCCCAGCGTCAGCAGACGGTCAGTCATCTGCGCGCCAGCGCCCTTAGCGGCAACGAAAGCCGCGCCCCCTCCTGGCAAGCACAGCAGGAACGGGGACGGCAGAGTCGTCAGTTTTCCAGCGTAAACCGCGAGCAGCGCGACGGCGCCAGAGAGCGTCTTTCTGAACACCATGAACTACGCCGCCGCTGAGGATGAGCAGAATGAGAAACCCATTATCAATTGCCCTGTTCACGTTAATGCTGTCGCCGCTTGCCGCCTTCGCCCAGCAGCAGTATGCCACCCCCGAGCAGGCCGCAAACGCGCTGGCCGAGGCGATCGGCCAGCAAAATGATGCGGCGCTGAGTGAAGTGCTTGGCGATAGCTGGCAGCATTTTTTACCCCCCGACGGGATCGACCCCACTGCCGTCGACCGCTTCCAGCGCGACTGGCAGGTGAAACATGTGATTGTGCAGCAGGGTGAAAAAGCCTGGCTCGACGTCGGTAGCGAAGCATGGCGGCTGCCAGTCCCCATCGTCAAAGCATCCCAGGGCTGGCGCTTTGATATGGCCGCTGGCGAAGAAGAGATCCTCACCCGCGCTATCGGCCGTAATGAACTATCGGCGATAGCCGCCATGCATGCCTACGTTGACGCCCAGCAGGATTACTATCAACTGAACCACCGCTGGGCGCAGAAAATCATCAGTAGCGAAGGCAAAAAAGATGGTCTGTACTGGCCCACCTCGCCGGGCGAAGCGCCAAGTCCGCTTGGGCCAGCCTTTAGCCCGACGGTTCCCGGCAGCGGCTACCATGGCTACCGCTTCCGCATTATCACCGGTAGAGATGAGCAGAGCGTCGCCTTGCTGGCGTGGCCTGTGGCGTGGGGGGAAACCGGCGTGATGAGCTTTATGATCGATCAGCACGATACGGTTTATCAGGCCAATCTCGGTGAAGAGAGCGCGGCAAAGGCCCAGGCGATAACGCGCTTTGCCCCCGACGCTGACGCCGGCTGGCAGGTGGTCAATCCATAAAAAAACGCCCGGTTACGTATACGCAACCGGGCGTTTTCATTCACTTAGCCCTGGTGGGGCATCAGCGACGGATCGCCGGCAAAGGCTGGTTTCGTACTGGACAATGCCGATTCGTCAGCGCTGATGCTGCCGGAATTCGCCGCCCATACTCCTTCACTGGTCTTGGTCACTTGCTGATGCTGAGCATTCAGATCCTGGCCCATCGCCGCAATATGGGTCGTTTCCGTACCACCGCTGTTATCCGCCCACGGAATCGTGGCGTCAGCCGCGCAGGCGACACCGGATAAGCACGCTGCTGCGACCAGCGCTGTGGTTAAAAAGCGTTTCATCACACACCTCATTGATATCGTTAACTACCTATAAGTTTACAGAGTGACTATTTACAAAGTATGTATGAGGTGTAGCGGTTTATGAATAGCGACATAGTTCCAAACATCAGGCATAAAAAAAGCGGCTCCGGGAGCCGCTTATGCTTTTTGCCTGAAAGAAAAAGTTACTTTTTCTTCGCTTTGGCATTCGGCAGGTCGGTGATGCTGCCTTCGAAAACTTCTGCCGCCAGGCCAACAGACTCGTGCAGAGTCGGGTGAGCGTGGATAGTCAGCGCGATGTCTTCAGCGTCACAGCCCATCTCGATAGCCAGGCCGATCTCACCCAGCAGCTCGCCGCCGTTGGTGCCGACAATCGCGCCGCCGATAACACGGTGGGTCTCTTTGTCGAAGATCAGTTTGGTCATGCCGTCTGCGCAGTCGGAAGCGATAGCACGGCCGGAAGCAGCCCACGGGAAGGTGGCGGTTTCGTAGCTGATGCCTTTCTCTTTCGCTTCTTTCTCGGTCAGACCGACCCATGCCACTTCTGGCTCGGTGTAGGCGATCGATGGGATCACTTTCGGATCGAAGTAGTGCTTCAGGCCGGAGATAACTTCTGCGGCAACGTGACCTTCGTGGACGCCTTTGTGCGCCAGCATCGGCTGACCGACGATATCGCCGATAGCAAAGATGTGCGGCACGTTGGTGCGCATTTGTTTGTCAACGCGGATGAAGCCACGATCGTCAACTTCCACGCCCGCTTTGCCTGCGTCGAGGTTTTTACCGTTCGGTACGCGGCCGATAGCCACCAGCACGGCGTCGTAACGCTGTGCTTCCGCCGGCGCTTTTTTGCCTTCCATGGAAACATAAATACCGTCTTCTTTTGCTTCAACGGCAGTCACTTTGGTTTCCAGCATCAGGTTGAATTTCTTGCTGATGCGTTTGGTGAAGACTTTCACCACATCTTTATCGGCAGCCGGGATGACCTGGTCGAACATTTCAACCACGTCGATCTCTGAACCCAGCGCATGGTATACGGTACCCATTTCCAGACCGATGATACCGCCGCCCATGACCAGCATGCGTTTCGGCACAGATTTCAGCTCCAGGGCGTCGGTGGAGTCCCATACGCGCGGATCTTCATGCGGAATAAATGGCAGTTGAATCGGACGGGAGCCCGCCGCGATGATGGCGTTGTCGAAGTTGATCACGGTTTTGCCGTTTTCGCCTTCCACTTCCAGGGTGTTAGCGCCGGTGAATTTACCCAGACCGTTAACCACCTTCACTTTACGCCCTTTGGCCATGCCAGCCAGACCACCGGTCAGCTGAGTGATGACTTTTTCTTTCCAGGTGCGGATCTTGTCAATGTCAGTTTTCGGTTCGCCGAAAACGATGCCGTGTTCGGCCAGCGCTTTCGCTTCTTCGATAACTTTTGCCACGTGCAGCAGCGCTTTAGAAGGGATACAACCCACGTTCAGGCACACCCCACCGAGGGTGCTGTAACGTTCTACGATGACGGTTTCCAGACCTAAATCAGCGCAACGGAAGGCTGCAGAGTAGCCTGCAGGACCTGCCCCAAGTACCACGACCTGAGTTTTGATTTCAGTACTCATCATGACCTCTGTAATTTATATCCGGCGGGTCTGACGCTATTATTTTTACGCCCAAGTCCACCGGGACGTTCTATCCGCGTGTATTTTACAAAATTGTTAACAATTTTTAAACAACAAACGGCAAACGATTTTGTCCTTTGTTGCTGATAATCCCAAACAGCCTGAGGTTATCAGAAAAAAGCCGGCCGTCAGGCCGGCTTTTTCAATTACATCACCAGGCGGCGAATGTCGCTCAGGGTGTTGTTGATGATGGTAATGAAGCGGGCACCATCAGCACCGTCGATGACGCGGTGGTCGAAGGACAGAGAGATCGGCAGCATCAGACGCGGCACGAACTCTTTACCATTCCATACCGGCTCCATCGCGGACTTAGACACGCCGAGGATGGCCACTTCCGGCGCATTAACAATCGGCGCGAAGTGGGTGGTACCCAGGCCGCCGATGCTGGAGATGGTGAAGCAACCGCCCTGCATTTCGCCCGCCGTCAGTTTGCCATCGCGCGCTTTCTTCGAGATGGTGGTCAGTTCACGAGACAGCTCGGTGATGCTCTTCTTGTTCACGTCTTTAAAGACCGGAACCACCAGACCGTTCGGGGTATCCACCGCCACACCGATGTTGATGTATTTCTTCAGCGTCAGACGCTGACCATCTTCGGAGAGCGAGCTGTTGAAGCGCGGCATCTGCTCAAGCGCAGCGGCCACGGCTTTCATGATGAAGACAACCGGGGTGAATTTCACGTCCAGTTTACGCTTCTCAGCTTCGGCGTTCTGCTGCTTACGGAACGCTTCCAGATCGGTGATATCGGTTTTATCGAAGTGCGTAACGTGCGGGATCATGACCCAGTTACGGCTCAGGTTGGCACCAGAAATTTTCTGGATACGGCCCAGCTCCACTTCTTCGATTTCGCCGAACTTGCTGAAGTCAACCTTCGGCCATGGCAGCATGCCCGGGATACCGCCGCCAGCGGCAGCCGCCGGTGCGGATTCAGCACGCTTAACAGCGTCTTTCACGTAAGCCTGAACGTCTTCGCGCAGGATACGACCTTTACGGCCGGTGCCTTTCACTTTCGCCAGGTTAACGCCGAACTCGCGCGCCAGGCGGCGAATCAGCGGAGTGGCGTGGACGTAAGCATCGTTTTCAGCGAATTCGGTTTTACCTTCCGCTTTCGCAGCCGGTGCCGCGGCAGGCTTAGCGGCCTGAGCCGGAGCTGCAGCCGGTGCCGGAGCAGCGGCCTGAGCCGGTGCGGCGGCAGGCGCAGCGCCTTCCACTTCAAAGACCATGATCAGGGAGCCGGTTTTGACTTTATCGCCGGTGCTGATTTTGATCTCTTTGACGGTGCCCGCGAACGGCGCCGGCACTTCCATAGATGCTTTGTCGCCTTCGACGGTGATAAGGGACTGCTCAGCAGCCACTTTATCGCCGACTTTTACCATCACTTCGGTCACTTCAACTTCGTCGCCGCCGATGTCCGGTACGTTAACGTCTTTCGCACCGCCAGCCGCAGCTGGAGCAGCCGCCGCCGGAGCAGCAGCCTGAGCAGGTGCGGCAGCAGGCGCAGCGCCCGCCACTTCGAAGATCATGATCAGGGAGCCGGTGGACACTTTATCGCCGGTGTTGATCTTGATCTCTTTCACGGTACCCGCGAACGGCGCCGGCACTTCCATCGAGGCTTTATCGCCTTCGACGGTGATCAGAGACTGCTCAGCCGCAACGGTATCGCCCACTTTCACCAGAATTTCAGTGACTTCAACTTCGTCACCGCCGATGTCCGGCACGTTCACTTCTTTCGCTGCCGCGGCAGCTGCTGGAGCAGCGGCGGCCGGAGCGGCTTCTTTCTTCTCTTCCTGCGCAGGTGCAGCGGCTGCTGCACCCTCGGCGGAATCGAAAATCATAATCAGTTTGCCAGTCTCGGTTTTGTCGCCGACGGAGACTTTAATCTCTTTCACGACGCCAGCCTGCGGAGACGGGACTTCCATAGAGGCTTTATCGCCTTCTACGGTGATCAGCGACTGTTCAGCTTCAACTTTGTCGCCCACTTTGACCAGAATCTCGGTGATTTCAACTTCATCAGCCCCGATGTCCGGTACTTTGATTTCGATAGCCATTATTCTTTTACCTCTTACGCCAGACGCGGGTTAACTTTTTCTGCATCGATGTTGAATTTGGTAATTGCGTCCGCAACCACTTTCTTATCGATTTCACCACGTTTAGCCAGTTCGCCCAGCGCTGCAACGACCACATAGGAAGCATCGACTTCGAAGTGGTGACGCAGGTTTTCACGGCTGTCGGAACGACCGAAGCCATCGGTACCCAGTACGCGGTAATCGTCAGCCGGTACGTAGGTACGAACCTGCTCGGCGAACAGTTTCATATAGTCAGTGGATGCCACTGCCGGAGCGTCGTTCATCACCTGAGCGATGTACGGCACGCGCGGGGTTTCCAGCGGGTGCAGCATGTTCCAGCGTTCGCAATCCTGGCCATCACGCGCCAGTTCGGTGAAGGAGGTGACGCTGTACACGTCAGAGCCCACGCCGTAGTCTTTCGCCAGGATCTGCGCTGCTTCACGGACGTGACGCAGGATAGAACCGGAGCCCAGCAGCTGAACTTTACCTTTGCTACCTTCGATGGTTTCGAGTTTGTAGATACCTTTGCGGATACCTTCCTCGGCGCCTTCCGGCATGGCCGGCATGTGGTAGTTTTCGTTCAGGGTAGTGATGTAGTAGTAAACGTTCTCTTGTTTCTCACCGTACATACGCTCCAGGCCGTCATGCATGATGACCGCCACTTCGTAGGCGTAGGACGGATCGTAAGAGATACAGTTCGGGATAGTCAGAGACTGAATATGGCTGTGGCCATCTTCGTGCTGCAGACCTTCGCCGTTCAGCGTCGTACGACCGGAAGTACCACCAATCAGGAAGCCGCGAGCCTGCTGGTCGCCTGCCTGCCAGCACAGGTCGCCGATACGCTGGAACCCGAACATCGAGTAGTAGATGTAGAACGGGATCATCGGCAGGTTGTTGGTGCTGTAAGAGGTCGCCGCAGCCAGCCAGGATGCGCCTGCGCCCAGCTCGTTGATCCCTTCCTGCAGGATCTGACCTTTCTCGTCTTCTTTGTAGTATGCAACCTGCTCACGGTCCTGCGGGGTGTACTGCTGGCCGTTCGGGCTGTAGATACCGATCTGACGGAACAGACCTTCCATACCGAAAGTACGCGCTTCGTCGGCGATGATCGGCACGAGGCGGTCTTTGATGGATTTGTTCTTCAGCATCACGTTCAGGGCACGAACGAACGCGATAGTGGTAGAGATCTCTTTATTCTGCTCTTCCAGCAGCGGGCGGAAATCTTCCAGCGTCGGCAGCTCCAGCTTCTCAGTGAAGTTCGGCTGACGGCTCGGCAGATAGCCGTGCAGTTTCTGACGCTGAGCGTGCAGATAGGTGTGCTCTTCGGAACCTTCCGGGAAGGTGACGTACGGCAGTTTTTCCAGATCGGCATCGGCAACCGGCACGTTGAAACGATCGCGGACGTAGCGAACGCCGTCCATGTTCATTTTCTTAACCTGGTGAGCGATGTTCTTACCTTCAGCAGTGTCACCCATGCCGTAACCTTTGATGGTATGGGCGAGGATAACGGTCGCTTTGCCTTTGGTTTCCTGCGCTTTTTTCAGAGCAGCATAAACTTTCTTCGGATCGTGGCCACCGCGGTTCAGGGCCCAAATCTGCTCGTCAGTCCAGTCGGCAACCAGCGCAGCGGTCTCCGGATATTTACCGAAGAAGTGCTCGCGCACATAAGCGCCGTCTTTGGATTTGAAGGTCTGGTAATCGCCGTCAACGGTTTCTTCCATCAGCTGAATCAGCTTACCGCTGGTGTCTTTACGCAGCAGCTCATCCCAACGACCGCCCCAGATAACCTTGATAACGTTCCAGCCAGCGCCCGCGAAGATGCCTTCCAGTTCGTTAATGATTTTGCCGTTACCGGTGACCGGGCCGTCAAGACGCTGCAGGTTACAGTTGATAACGAACACCAGGTTGTCGAGCTTCTCACGGGTGGCGATGGTGATCGCGCCTTTAGATTCCGGCTCGTCCATCTCACCGTCGCCCAGGAACGCGTAAACGGTTTGTTTGGAGGTGTCTTTCAGACCACGGTGTTCCAGGTATTTCAGGAATTTAGCCTGATAAATCGCCCCGATTGGGCCCAGGCCCATAGAAACGGTCGGGAACTGCCAGAATTCCGGCATCAGTTTCGGGTGCGGATAAGAGGACAGACCTTTACCGTGAACTTCCTGACGGAAGTTGTTCATCTGCTCTTCAGTCAGACGACCTTCCAGGAACGCACGCGCATAAACGCCCGGAGAGATGTGACCCTGGAAGTACACCAGGTCGCCGCCATCCTGCTCATTGCGTGCGCGGAAGAAGTGGTTGAAGCACACTTCGTAGAAGGTTGCGGAAGACTGGAAAGAAGCCATGTGGCCGCCCAGTTCGAGATCTTTTTTCGATGCGCGCAGAACGGTCATGATGGCGTTCCAGCGGATCGCAGAACGGATACGACGTTCCAGATCCAGATTACCCGGATATTCCGGCTCATCTTCAACGGCAATAGTGTTGACGTAACCGCCGGTCGATGCGCCAGCAGCCACTTTCACCCCGCCTTTGCGGGCTTCAGAAAGGAGTTGGTCAATAAGATACTGAGCGCGCTCAACACCTTCTTCACGGATGACCGATTCGATCGCCTGTAGCCAGTCGCGAGTTTCGATCGGATCCACGTCATTTGGTAAACGTTCTGACATGGGGGGTATTCCTTATCTATCTAATCGTTGATTAATCTGGAACCTGTCCCATTGAACTCTTCGTTCTTCACCTTTGAACAACCAAAAATTCAATAAGACAGGTTCTGCGTTAAGTTGCCGCGCTCTAAAAATGGCGCTTAAGAACCGGAGTTCTCGTCCTTTCGTTGCTGTAAACGACGCAGCGAGCGTTCTCTACGACTCTGCTCACGGCTACGGTCCAGCAAAATTTCCTCAATGAACGCCAGGTGACGGTGCGACGCCTCACGCGCCTGCTCCGGCTCCCCGGCCATTATCGCCTCGAAAATGCGAGTGCGATGGTTGCTGACCAACGGGAGCATTTCCCGGCGGGCATACAGCAATTCAAAGTTCTGACGCACGTTTTGCGCCAGCATCGGCTCCATACACCTTAGCAGATGGAGCAAAACCACATTGTGTGCCGCCTCGGTGACGGCGATTTGGTACTGGACGACGGCGCCGGACTCAGCGTCCAGATCGCCCGACTGCTGAGCCCGCTCAATAGCCTGATGCAGCTCGCGGATACGGTCGCGATCTTCATCATTGCTGCGCAGCGCCGCGTAATAAGCTGCAATGCCTTCCAGCGCGTGACGGGTCTCAAGCAGATCGAATTGGGATTCAGGGTGATCGGACAGCAGCTCGACCAGCGGATCGCTGAAGCTCTGCCACAGGCGGCTCTGAACAAACGTTCCACCTCCCTGACGACGAAGCAACAGGCCCTTGGCTTCGAGGCGTTGAATCGCCTCACGCAGCGAGGGGCGGGAAACGTCGAACTGTTTAGCCAGTTCGCGTTCAGGCGGGAGTTTTTCACCGGGGCGCAAGGTCCCCTCAAGGATCAGAAACTCCAGCTGCTGCTCTATCACATCGGATAATTTTGGTTGGCGGATTTTGCTGTAGGCCATATTCCCTGTCTCTGCCATTAGCCCGGAGTCAATTGGTCTTACCAATTTAAAGTTCGTAGCGCTAAAGTAACAAAGTATTCACCTTCTGTCCATACAGGTTTTGATTGAAATCAGTAAACGACGGACATTTTAACAACCTTACAGAAATAACATTTCAGAAATGTAACCTTGCACAAATGTTACGTTTACTCATAAAGAGGTAGCATTAACTTAATGGAAACGAAAAATTACGCTATCTGAACCGATTCAACGACCTAATAAATGAATACAAAGACAATACAATTGAATAAATAATCACAAAGAAGCAATGCATCGGAATAATACAGAATGTGTCTATTGATGTCTTTTTAGACACATGGTCATCATCCCTTCATAAAGCAGGTGCATTCAAACGCGCTTACCACTATTCTCCCTGAGACGAAAGGCCTTTTTCTGAATTACCGCACCGCCTTCCGTAAACAAAACAATACAGAAACGGAAGTCGCTAAATACACAAACACAACAATATGTGCGCGCCATCACTCAGGTAAAAAGTGGGCCACTTCGCCCAAATTTTCGCTGGCTATGCTTTCTGGCAGGGACAGCAGTGAAGCAGCAACCTGACGGATGACGTACACAAAAAATAATCACACACGAGGTTTCATATGGAAGGTCAACAGCACGGCGATCGGCTGAAGCGCGGCCTGAAAAACCGCCACATCCAGCTCATCGCGCTGGGCGGGGCTATCGGCACCGGCCTGTTTCTGGGGAGCGCGTCCGTCATTCAGTCCGCCGGCCCGGGTATCATTCTTGGTTACGCGATTGCCGGTTTTATCGCCTTTCTGATCATGCGTCAGCTGGGCGAAATGGTGGTGGAAGAGCCGGTAGCCGGTTCGTTTAGCCACTTTGCTTATAAATACTGGGGCGGCTTTGCCGGCTTCGCCTCCGGCTGGAACTACTGGGTGCTGTATGTCCTGGTGGCCATGGCGGAACTCACTGCCGTCGGCAAATATATCCAGTTCTGGTGGCCGGAAATCCCAACCTGGGCCTCAGCGGCGGTCTTCTTCATCGCCATCAACGCCATTAACCTGACCAACGTGAAAGTGTTCGGGGAAATGGAGTTCTGGTTTGCCATTATCAAAGTGGTCGCCGTTGTGGCGATGATTTTGTTCGGCGGCTGGCTGCTGTTCAGCGGTAACGGCGGCCCGCAGGCGACAGTACGTAACCTCTGGGATCAAGGCGGGTTCCTGCCGCACGGCTTTACCGGGCTGGTAATGATGATGGCGATCATCATGTTCTCCTTCGGCGGTTTGGAGCTGGTGGGTATCACCGCGGCGGAAGCGGATAACCCGGAGCAAAGCATCCCGAAAGCCACTAACCAGGTTATCTACCGTATCCTGATCTTCTATGTTGGCTCGCTGGCGGTCCTGCTCTCGCTGCTGCCGTGGACGCGTGTGACTGCGGACACCAGTCCGTTCGTCCTGATTTTCCATGAGCTTGGCGATACGCTGGTGGCAAACGCCCTCAACGTAGTGGTGCTGACGGCGGCCCTGTCGGTGTATAACAGCTGCGTCTACTGCAACAGCCGTATGCTGTTCGGTCTTGCCCAGCAGGGGAACGCACCGAAAGCGCTGCTCAGCGTCGACAAACGCGGCGTGCCGGTGAATACCATTCTCGTCTCCGCCGTGGTCACCGCCCTGTGTGTGCTGATCAACTACCTGGCGCCGGAATCCGCATTTGGCCTGCTGATGGCGCTGGTAGTCTCCGCCCTGGTGATCAACTGGGCGATGATCAGCCTCGCGCATATCAAATTCCGTCGCGCCAAACAGCAGCAGGGGGTCACCACTCGCTTCCCCGCCCTCTTCTACCCGCTGGGTAACTGGGTGTGCCTGCTGTTTATGGCCGCGGTGCTGGTAATTATGCTGATGACCCCGGGGATGGCGATTTCCGTTTGGCTGATCCCGGTATGGATCGCCGTGCTGGGCGTGGGCTATCTGTTTAAACAGAAAGCCGCCGCCACCATAAAAGCACAATAATACATCTCATCAATAATTCTCTTTGCTCTGCGCCCCCTCCCTGAATGACGGGCGCAGAGCATTGTTATCTGCTTCACACTTTCCCCTCCATAGCTTTTTTATCCATATCGTCAACGCGTTCCTGCAACGTAATTCTCTCGATAGCAGCCAATAATTCTCTCCATACTGCAACGGAGAGACCGCACATGGCAGACAATAGACTTTCAATAAAAGAAAAGATTGGTTATGGGATGGGGGATGCCGGATGCAATATCATCTTTGGCGCCATCATGCTGTTTGTTAACTATTTTTATACCGATATTTTCGGTCTGGCGCCGGCGCTGGTGGGCGTACTGCTGCTGTCGGTGCGCGTCATCGATGCGGTGACCGACCCGATCATGGGCGCCCTCGCCGACCGCACCCGCAGTAAATATGGCCGCTTTCGTCCATGGCTGCTGTGGATTGCTTTCCCCTACGCCCTGTTCAGCGTCCTGATGTTCACCACTCCTGAGTGGACCTATAACAGCAAAGTCATCTATGCGTTTGTCACCTACTTTCTGCTGTCGATTACCTATACCGCGATTAACATCCCCTACTGCTCGCTGGGAACGGTGATGACCGCCGATCCGAAAGAGCGCGTTGCCTGCCAGTCTTATCGTTTCGTGATGGTGGGTATCGCCACGCTGTTGCTGTCATTAACGCTGCTGCCAATGGCCGACTGGTTCGGCGGCGCCGATAAAGCGAAGGGCTATCAGATGGCGATGACCGTGCTGGCCTTCATCGGCATGTGTATGTTCCTGTTCTGCTTCGCTACCGTACGCGAACGCATCCACCCGGCGGTACAGACCAATGATGAACTGAAAAAAGATCTCAAAGATGTGTGGAAAAATGACCAGTGGGTACGCATCCTGTTGCTCACGCTGTGCAACGTCTGTCCGGGCTTTATCCGCATGGCCGCCACCATGTACTACGTCACCTGGGTAATGGGGCAAAGCACCCATTTTGCCACTCTGTTTATCAGCCTCGGCGTGGTCGGGATGATGATTGGCAGCATGCTGGCAAAAGTCCTCACCGACCGCTGGTGCAAACTGCAGGTCTTCTTCTGGACCAATATCGTGCTGGCGATCTTCTCCTGCGCCTTCTATTTCTTTAATCCGCACGCCACCACGCTGATTATGGTGCTCTACTTCCTGCTCAACATCCTGCATCAAATTCCCTCCCCGCTGCACTGGTCGCTGATGTCCGATGTTGACGACTACGGCGAGTGGAAAACCGGCAAGCGCATCACCGGCATTAGCTTCTCCGGCAATCTGTTCTTCCTCAAAGTCGGCCTGGCGGTCGCCGGGGCGATGGTCGGATTCCTGTTGTCATGGTACGGCTACGACGCTGGCGCCAAAGCGCAAAGCGCCTCCGCCCTCAACGGCATCGTGCTGCTGTTCTCGGTTATCCCCGGCGTCGGCTACCTGATCACCGCCGGCGTGGTGCGCCTGCTGAAAGTTGACCGCACCCTGATGCGCCAGATCCAGAGCGATTTAGAGAAGCGCCGCAGCAACTACAGCGAGCTGAATGAATACCAGGAACTGAAAACCAGTGAACACGTAAGGAAAGCCTGATGAATAACTGGCCCAACCCCTTTATTGAACAGCGCGCAGATCCCTTTATTCTGCGCCACCTTAATCACTACTACTTTATTGCCTCGGTGCCGGAATACGACCGGCTGGAGATCCGGCGCGCGGCGACCCTTGAAGGATTACGCGATGCGGAGCCGGTAGTGGTCTGGCGCGCACCGCAAAGCGGGCCGATGAGCCAGCTGATTTGGGCGCCGGAGCTACATGAGATAGACGGGAAGTGGTATATCTATTTTGCCGCCACCCATACCCACGATCTGGATGCGCTGGGCATGTTCCAGCATCGTATGTTCGTGATCGAGTGCGCCGACAACGATCCGCTGACCGGCCGCTGGCAGGAAAAAGGCCAGGTGGTCACGCCTTTCGATACCTTCGCCCTCGATGCCACCACCTTTATCCATCAGGGCAAACGCTGGTACCTGTGGGCGCAAAAATCGCCGCATATCGAGGGCAACTCAAACCTGTATCTCGCTGAAATGGCCAACCCGTGGACGCTAAAAGGCGAGCCGGTCATGCTGAGCAAGCCGGAGTTCGACTGGGAGTGTCGGGGATTTAAGGTCAATGAAGGACCCGCGGTGCTGGTGCATGGCGATAAGCTGTTCATCAGCTATTCCGCCAGCGCCACCGACGAAAACTACTGCATGGGGTTGCTCTGGATTGACCGGCAGGCCGATCCGCTGCAGCCGGCAAACTGGCATAAAGCCCCGCAGCCGGTGTTCCGGACCAGCTATGAAAACCGCCAGTATGGCCCGGGCCATAATAGTTTTACCCAAACGCCGGCGGGGGAAGATGTGCTGGTCTACCACGCGCGGAATTACACCGAGATTGAAGGCGACCCGCTGTATGACCCCAATCGTCATACCCGGCTAAAACTCGTCAGCTGGAGAGAGGACGGCATGCCCGACTTCGGCATCCCGCCGGCGGATACGCTGTAGCGGTTCGGTATGCGGCCCGCGGGCACGGATTCTCCAGGCCGGGTCAGGCGAAACCGCCGCCCGGCAACATGCCAGGTACGGCGTCTGATATAGAACCCGGCGCCGCTGTTGCTTGCTGGGCCTGCGCAGTGTGGGTCTCCAGGCCGGATAAGCGCAACGCCATCCGGCAAATAACGCCCCAGATGTAAGGGTATCGTGGCAGGTAGAGTACGAGCGCAGGCCGTTACACCAGGGTGCCGTAAATCGTCAGCAGCGCCATGATCACCACCACCACCAGCGAGGTTTTCTTGGCCATCGACACCGCGGCCTTCGGGGTCGCCACTTTATCCACGTGCGGTTCACGAGCCAGGGAATACTGCGCCAGGCGGGTCAATACCTGATACTGCGACGAATGGCGGTCGCCTAACGATGCAAACCACGCCGGGAGCGCTTTCTCTCCATGCCCCACCAGAGCATAGACAACCCCCACCAGACGCACCGGCAGCCAGTCCACAATATGCAGGATACCATCGATTCCGGACTGCAAACGATGATGCGGCGTCTGGTAGCGCGCCAGCCACGTCTGCCAGGCACGCAGGACGCTATAGGCGATAAGCGTCAGCGGCCCCCACGCCCCACCGACCACAAACCAGAAGAGTGGCGCCAGGTAGTAACGATAGTTAATCCATAGCAGCGCATTTTGCAGTTCGCTAAGGTACTCGCGCTCATCACAGCCCGGGGGGACGCCGTGTATCAACGTCAGCTCGCTAGCCATCGCATCGCAGGCGCGGCTGTCATTGCGCGACGCCGCTTTCAGATAGGCATGATAGTGCAGCCGAACCTTACCGGCGCCGATGCACAGCAGGCCTAGCAAAATCCAGAACACCAGCAGCGGTACGTTGAACAGCTGCCCCTGCAGCAAGCGCTGAATAATGTAGACCACCGCGACGGCGACCAGGGTCATCAGCAGCGTTCCCGGCAACGAGAAATGTTTTATCCGGCGGAACGCCACCTCCAGCCGATGATCAAGCTGCCAGTGTTCGCCCAGTTTAAACAGGCGTTCAGCGATAAGCACCAGCAGCGTAGTAAACAGCGTCATGAGGTCTCCTTTTCGGACGGCGCGCTGAGCAGCGCACGAAATTTTTTCCAGTCAAAGGCCGGTCCCGGGTCCGTCTTGCGAACGGGCGCGATATCGCTATGGCCCGTGATGTTTGCGGCGATGGCAGGATAAATCGTGATAAGCAGATCCGTCACCGCCGCCAGCTGCTGGTACTGCGCATCGGTATACGCCAGGGTATCCGTGCCTTCCAGCTCTATACCGATGGAAAAGTCATTGCAGCGTTCACGCCCCTGATAGCTGGAGACACCCGCATGCCATGCACGCTTATCGAAAGGCACATACTGCACGATTTCACCATCACGGCGAATCAGACAATGCGCCGAAACGCGCAGATGAGCGATCTCGGCAAAGAAAGGATGCGCGTGAGGATCCAGGGTGCCGGTGAACAGCGCGTCAATCCATGGACCACCAAATTCACCTGGCGGCAGGCTGATATTATGCACCACCAATAAGGAAGGGGCCTCTTCATCCGGACGGCAGTCATGGTGCGGCGAGGGAACCCGCCGCGCGCCGACCAGCCATCCCTCGTTCAACTGCATGCGGGATCTCCTTTCGCGAACTCATGCTTCCGGGCCACACGCCGGCCCAAAGGATGAAGTGTGTATGGTACTGAAACGTCGTTCAGGTTAGCATGTTTCCCACTTCTGAATCTTATCTATCTGGAGCTTTATCATGTCGCCTCGTCGTTACAACCCCGACCGCCGCCGTGACGTGCTGCTGGAACGTATTAATCTCGATATTACCGATGCTGTCGCACACTCCCTGCGGGAAGATTTGGGCGGCGAAGTCGACGCCAGCAACGATATTAGCGCACAATTATTGCCGCAGGATGCACGCTCCCATGCGGTGGTCATTACCCGCGAAGATGGCGTCTTCTGTGGTAAACGCTGGGTGGAAGAGGTCTTCATTCAGCTCGCCGGTGACGACGTGAATATCACCTGGCACGTCGCCGATGGCGATGCGGTCAAAGCCGATCAACCCCTGTTCGAGCTGGAAGGCCCATCGCGCATTCTGCTCACTGGCGAACGTACGGCGCTGAACTTTGTGCAAACCCTCTCCGGCGTCGCCAGCGTTGTCCGCCGCTATGTCGACCTGCTGGCGGGCACCAAAACCCAACTCCTGGATACGCGCAAAACGCTGCCAGGGCTGCGAACCGCTTTGAAATACGCGGTTCTCTGCGGCGGCGGCGCCAACCACCGCCTGGGGCTGTTCGACGCTTTCCTGATTAAAGAAAACCACATCATCGCCTCCGGCTCGATCCGTCAGGCGGTGGAAAAGGCGTTCTGGCTGCATCCTGATGTGCCGGTGGAAGTGGAAGTGGAAACGCTGGATGAGCTGGAGCAGGCGTTAAAAGCCGGGGCCGATATCATTATGCTCGATAACTTCACCACCGACCTGATGCGCGAGGCGGTGAAAATTACCGCTGGCCAGGCGGCGCTCGAGGTCTCCGGCAACGTCACCTTTGACACCATCCGCGAATTTGCCGACACCGGGGTCGACTATATCTCCGTCGGGGCCCTGACCAAACATGTGCAGGCGCTCGACCTGTCGATGCGTTTTCGCTGAAGATTGGGCCTTCACGTTTCCGGCGTGAAGGCCTGAATTTGCGACCCGACTCGCAGCCGCTCTTGCTCACCATGCAATCCCGCTAAAAACCCTGGAACCCGGTTTCCCGGATCGTTTTCGTCTCCTCGCCTGTCCCCCTGAATCCCGTCACAGTGCTTCTGTCACAACAAGGAGCGACTTATGGATAAACAACGAGGTTTTACCCTGATTGAACTGATGGTGGTCATCGGCATCATCGCCATTCTCAGCGCCATCGGCATCCCGGCCTACCAGAACTACCTGCGTAAAGCCGCCCTCACCGATCTGCTGCAGACCTTTGTCCCCTACCGGACGGCAATTGAACTTTGCGCGCTCGATCATGGCGGCCTGACGACATGCGACGGCGGCAGCAATGGCATCCCCTCGCCAACCACCACCCGCTACCTCTCCGCCATGAGCGTGGCAAAAGGGGTCGTTACCCTCACCGGCCAGGAAAGTCTCAATGGACTGGGCGTCACCCTAACCCCGACCTGGGATAACGCCGAGGGCGTCACCGGCTGGCAGCGGGTCTGCACTATCACCGACAACAGCGCGCTTCAGCAGGCCTGCGAAGACGTCTTCCGCGTGAAGTGAGGGCGACAACATGAAAACAGAACAGCTGATCCCTCTCTGTCGTCGCCATCACGCCCTGCTGCTGCACAGCGATGAGCAGACGATATCCATTGCGGTGGTCGATACCCCGCCGACGGAGCTAATGGAGGCGCTACGTTTCGCGACGCAAAAACGGATCGATATTGAATGCTGGAGCCAGGAGCAGATGGATAAGCGCCTGCAAGTCCAGGAAAAGCAGGCGCTGCTGGCGCAAAATGCAGGGCCGGAAAACATCGCCGAACGAGTCAATCAGATCCTCGAGCAGGCCCTGCGTCAGCGGGCCTCCGATATTCATATCGAACCTACGGAAACACACTTACGGATCCGCCTGCGTGTCGATGGCGTGCTACACGCCCTGCCGCTGCTGGCGCCCGAGCTGGCCGCGCCGGTTATCGCACGACTCAAAGTGATGGCCAGTCTCGATATCGCCGAGCATCGTTTGCCGCAGGATGGTCAGTTCGCGCTGAACCTCGCCGGACGGCAGCTCTCCTTTCGCATCGCCACTCTGCCCTGCCGCTATGGCGAGAAAATTGTCCTGCGCCTTCTGCATCAGGTTGACCAGGCGCTGGATCTGGAGGCGCTCGGCCTCTCATCCTCTCAGCTGGCGGCCTTCCGCCAGGCGCTGAATCAGCCGCAGGGGCTGCTGCTGGTCACTGGCCCAACCGGAAGCGGGAAAACGGTAACCCTCTACAGCGCCCTGCAGGCGCGAAACCGGGAGCAAGTGAACATCTGTAGCGTCGAGGATCCTCTGGAGATCCCCATCGCCGGGATGAACCAGACGCAAATCAACCCGCGCGCCGGGCTGACCTTTCACAGCGTACTGCGCGCCCTGTTACGTCAGGACCCGGATATTGTGATGGTGGGTGAAATCCGCGATGCCGAAACCGCTGAAATCGCGCTGAAAGCCGCCCAAACGGGTCATCTGGTGCTCTCTACTCTGCACACCAATTCCACCAGCGAAACCCTTACCCGCCTGCAGCAAATGGGCATCGCCCGCTGGATGATCTCCTCTGCGCTCTCGCTGGTTATCGCCCAGCGTCTGGTCCGCAAGCTGTGCCCCCACTGCCGGCGCAATGCCGGCAGTGCCGCCGACCTGCCGCACAGTCTGTGGCCCCGCCCGCTGCCGCGCTGGCAGGCTGCGGGCTGCGAACACTGTTATCACGGGTATCACGGCAGGCTGGCGCTGTTCGAGGTCTTGCCTGTCACTCCGGGGCTACGTCAGGGGATAGTCCAGGGGCTCAACGCCATTGAGATCGAATCTCTGGCGCGAGCCGCGGGCATGATGACGCTCTTCGAAAGCGGATGTCAGGCTATCGAACAGGGCTTGACCAGCCTCGAAGAGGTGGTGCGGGTGCTGGGGATCCCCCATGGCGACTAAGCGTCTCTGGCGCTGGCGAGGCGTTGATGCGCAAGGCGCTCCTTGTCAGGGGATGCTATGGCAAGCCAGTCGTCCGGAGGTGCTGCATCACCTCCAGCAGCAGCGCATCCTGCCGCTGGCTATACGCCGCTGTACGGTGAAGCAAAGCCTGTGGCACCCGCGCTACAGCAGCGAAACAATCCGCCAGCTGGCTACCCTGCTGCAGGCCGGGCTACCGCTGGCGGAAGGGTTATCGCTGCTGGCTCAGCAGCAACCGCATGCGCAGTGGCAGGCGCTGCTTGAGGCGCTGGGCCGCGAACTGGCCCAGGGCGTGGCTTTCTCTGCCGCACTGGCGCAGTGGCCGCAGGCTTTTCCACCACTGTATCTGGCGATGATTAGCACTGGCGAACTGACGGGCAAGCTCGATATTTGCTGCCAGCAGCTGGCCAACCAGCAGCAGGAGCAGCAGCGGCTCGCCGGCAAGGTCAAGAAGGCGCTGCGCTACCCGCTGATCGTGCTCACACTGGCGCTGCTGGTGGTGCTGGGGATGCTTTATTTTGTCCTTCCTGAATTCACTGCCATCTACCAGACGTTCAATACGCCGCTGCCGTTATTAACGCGAATGGTTATTGCGGCAGGGGACATGCTGAGCCGCGGCTGGCCGTTACTGCTGGCCTTTCTGCTGGGCCCGCTGCTGCTCAACCAGCTGGTCCGGCAGCGCGCCGACTGGCTGCTGCGTCGCCAGCAACTGCTTAACGCGCTCCCTCTCATCGGCCCCCTGATCGGCGGCCAACAGCTGAGCCTGATATTCACCGTTCTGGCGTTAACCCAAAGCGCCGGTATCAGCTTTCTGCAGGGGCTGCAAAGCGTTGAAGAGACCCTTTCGTGCCCGCTGTGGCGCCAGCGCCTGGCGCAGGCCCGCGCGCTGATCGTTCAGGGGGATCCGATCTGGCAGGCGTTAAGCCGCTGCGGCGGTTTTACACCGCTGTGTCTGCAGCTCATCCGCACGGGGGAAAGCGCGGGGGCACTGGATCAGATGCTGGAAAACCTGGCGCATCATCATCGTGAGCAGACCCATCAGCGAGCCGACAGTCTGGCTGCGCATCTGGAACCCCTGATGCTGGTGATAACCGGCTCGCTGGTCGGGATCCTGGTGGTGGCGATGTATTTGCCCGTTTTTCATCTGGGCGATGCCATTGGCGGGGCGGGAGGATAAGCAACGCTGGCACCGCGCAGGCGCCAGCGCAGCCAGTTACAGGCTATTGAATACCCGGTTCTCTTGTTCCTGAACGCGGATAAAGGTGGTGCGTTTGGTCAGCTCTTTCAGTCGCGAGGCGCCAACGTAAGTGCAGGCAGAGCGCAGGCCGCCGAGAATGTCGCGCGCGGTATTGTCCACCGGGCCACGCAGCGGCAGCTTAACGGTTTTCCCTTCCGCCGCGCGGTATTTCGCGACACCGCCCACATGGCGGGTCATCGCCGATTCGGAGCTCATACCGTAAAACAGCATGAATTTTTCACCGTTCTCTTCAACCACAGTACCGCCGCTCTCTTCGTGGCCCGCCAGCATACCGCCGAGCATCACGAAATCAGCGCCGCCGCCGAAGGCTTTCGCCACATCGCCCGGCATGGTGCAACCGCCGTCGCTGATGATCTGGCCGCCAAGGCCATGTGCGGCATCAGCACACTCGATCACGGCGGAGAGCTGCGGGTAGCCGACACCGGTTTTGACGCGGGTGGTGCAGACGGAGCCCGGGCCAATGCCAACTTTGACGATATCGGCACCGGAGAGGATCAGCTCTTCACACATCTCACCGGTGACCACGTTCCCGGCGATAATGGTTTTTTGCGGCCAGGCTTCGCGCGCCTTCGCCACAAACTGGACGAAGTGTTCAGAGTAGCCATTGGCGACGTCAATGCACACAAAGTTCAACTGTGGGTTCTGAGAGAGGATCTGTTGCGTTTTATCGAAATCCGCATCGGAAGTACCGGTGGAAACCATCACATGCTTGAGAACGTCTGCGGATACGCTCTGGACAAACGCCTGCCATTCTTCCGCGGTGTAGTGCTTGTGTACTGCCGTCAGAATGCCAAAAGTGGCCAGCGCTTTCGCCATGCTGAAGGTGCCGACGGTGTCCATGTTAGCCGCAATAATCGGCACACCGGACCAGGTCAGGCCTGAATGTTTAAAGGTGAATTCACGTTCCAGCTCAACATCAGAACGGCTTTTGAGGGTAGAGCGTTTCGGGCGGATAAGAACGTCTTTGAAACCAAGCTTCAGATCTTCTTCAATACGCATGTGCGAATTCCTGGGGTTAATGGCATTAATGTGAGAGCACAACTCCAGTGACGTTATCATACGCACGAATCAGGCCCGCGCAAGACTGCGATTTTCACTTTTTTTACGCTACAATCGTATAAATTTACCTGGTGAATGGAGAAAAAAGCGCTTATATCTCCACCCGCCAGCGCATTATTTTTAACCATTTGATTTGCTTGATTAAAAGAAACAGAATAGCGGACGGTGCTCCCGGCTGGCACGGGGCCATCACGACAAGATCGCTGTCGCCTCTCCGGCATACTGCCCGTCCTCGCTGTCTGAATACCAAAAATACGAGCAATCCGTTTCAGGGTCAGAAGATATGGGGTACACAGTCGCGTTAACAGGCGGGATTGGCAGCGGTAAAAGTACGGTCGCCGACGCCTTCGCGCAGCTCGGGATTAAGGTTATCGATGCCGATGTTATCGCCCGCCAGGTGGTCGAACCTGGCACCCCGGCGCTCCAGGCCATTGCTGACCACTTCGGGCCACAGATGATTGCCCCCGACGGCACGCTAAATCGCCGTCTGCTGCGGGAAAAAATTTTTGCTCAGGTGGAGGAAAAAGCCTGGCTCAACGCGCTGTTGCATCCGCTGATTCAGCAGGAAACGCGCCGCCAGATGCAGGCCGCCACCTCCCCTTATCTCCTCTGGGTCGTACCTTTGCTGGTCGAAAACCGCCTGTCCAGCCAGGCCGATCGCGTACTGGTCGTCGATGTGCCAAAAGAGACGCAAATCGAACGCACCATGCTGCGCGATAAGGTCAGCCGCGAACATGCTGAAAATATTCTTGCCGCCCAGGCCACGCGCGAGCAGCGCCTGGCCGTCGCGGACGATGTTATTGAAAACACTGGCACTCCGGATGCAGTGGCATCGGATGTTGCCCGCCTGCACGAAAAGTACTTAACGCTGGCATTGCAGGCCGCCTCACAGGAAAACTCGTAATGCATACCCCCGTTCTGTTTGAACATCCTCTTAATGAGAAAATGCGCACCTGGCTGCGCATCGAATTTCTGATCCAGCAAATGGCTTTCCATCCGATGATTGCCAGCCATGCCGATGCGCTCCATTTTTTCCGTAACGCCGGCGATCTGCTGGATGTCCTGGAGCGCGGCGAGGTGCGTACCGATCTGGTCAAAGAGCTGGAGCGCCAGCAGCGTAAGCTCCAGTCCTGGGCAGAAGTGCCGGGAGTCGATCAGGAGCGCATTAACGCGCTGCGCCAGCAGCTCAAGCAGTCTTCCAGCACCCTGATGGCCGCGCCGCGCATTGGTCAGTTTCTGCGTGAAGATCGCCTGATTGCGCTGGTGCGTCAGCGCTTGAGTATTCCTGGCGGCTGCTGCAGCTTCGATTTACCGACCCTGCATATCTGGCTCCATATGCCGCAGGCGCATCGTGACGAGCAGGTGGCCAGCTGGCTTGCCAGCCTCGATCCATTGGTCCAGTCCCTGAGCCTGATCCTCGATCTGATTCGTAACTCCGGACAGTTTCGCAAACAGACCAGCCTCAATGGCTTTTATCAGGATAATGGCGAAGATGCCGATCTGCTGCGCCTGCGTCTCGATCTGGCCCACCAGCTTTATCCGCAGATCTCTGGCCATAAGAGCCGTTTCGCCATCCGCTTCCTGCCGCTGGACAGTGAGTATGGGATCGTGCCGGAGCGCTTTGATTTTGAACTGGCCTGCTGTTAAGGAGATAACATGTCAGAAGAGACCATCGTCAATTGTCCGACCTGCGGCAAAAACGTGGTATGGGGCGAACAAAGCCCCTATCGTCCATTTTGCAGCAAACGCTGCCAGCTGATCGATTTGGGAGAATGGGCAGCAGAGGAGAAGCGCATCCCCAGCGCGGGCGATCTCTCCGACAGCGATGACTGGAGCGAACAGCAGCCCTGATTTGACGGCACGCTAACCCAACGCCAGTTGGGTTAGCCTCCCAACCTGGGGTTCAGCCCTGGGCGATAAGTTTGCGGATAACCGGTTCATTCGCCGGGGGAAACGCTTCCGGATCCAGCGCCTGCCGCGTCATCCACTGTCCCGGCTGCCCCTCTTTACCCCAGGGCTCGCCTTCCCAGCTTTCCACGAGGAAAAACCACAGCGTAATGTGGCGATCGGGGAAGTGATACTCCAGCTTATCAAATAGTGAAAAGGTAGTGGCCGTAATTCCCACCTCTTCCTGCAGCTCGCGGATCAACGCCAGCTCCGGCGTTTCATCAGATTCAATCTTCCCGCCCGGGAACTCCAGCTTATTCGCCATATGGGCATCCGCGGCACGCTGGGTAATAAAGATGTCGCCTTCTGGATTGCGAATTATCCCTACGGCGATTTGCAGTTTTTTCATTGAATCAGCTCCATAAAAAAGGCGCAGAACTCTGCGCCTTTGTTTTTTTATCAGCCCTTAGCTCAGACGGCCATGGCACTGTTTGTATTTTTTACCGGAACCGCACGGGCAAGGATCGTTACGCCCCACTTTACGTTCGCCGGTTTGTGCCGCCAGATCCTGTGCAGCGGCTTCATCATCGCTCTGATGGCTGAGCTGCTGCATCTGCGCCAGGCGCTCGGCCTCTTCACGACGTTGCTGCTCCATCGCCTCGACTTCTTCCGGCATCCGAACCTGCACTTTGCTCAGGGTGCTGATCACTTCATACTTCAGTGACTCCAGCATCGCGGCAAACATAGAGAACGATTCGCGCTTGTACTCCTGCTTCGGATCTTTCTGCGCATAGCCGCGCAGGTGGATACCCTGGCGCAGGTAGTCCATCGCCGCCAGATGTTCTTTCCACAGTGAATCCAGAGTCTGGAGCATCACGCCTTTCTCGAAGTGGCGCATCATTTCAGCGCCGACCACTTCTTCTTTACGCTGGTAGGTCTCTACCGCGCTCTGCAGAATACGTTCGCGCAGGGTCTCTTCATGCAGCTCCGGCTCTTTATCCAGCCACTCTTTGATTGGCAGGTCGAGGTCGAAGTCGTTTTTCAGACGCTCCTGCAGGCCTTCGATATCCCACATCTCCTCCAGCGACTGCGGCGGAATATGGGCATCGATAGTCGCCTTAAACACGTCTTCGCGGATGCTGTTGATGGTTTCGCTGACATCAGACACGTCCAGCAGTTCGTTACGCTGGGTGTAAATCGCCCGGCGCTGGTCGTTGGCCACATCATCATATTCCAGCAACTGCTTACGAATATCGAAGTTACGGCTCTCGACTTTACGCTGCGCGTTGGCGATAGCCTTGGTGACCCACGGGTGCTCAATAGCTTCGCCAGGTTTCATCCCCAGTTTACGCATCATGCCGGAAACGCGATCGGAGGCGAAGATACGCATCAGGGCGTCTTCCATCGACAGGTAGAAGCGGGAAGAACCGGCATCCCCCTGACGACCGGCACGGCCGCGCAGCTGGTTATCGATACGGCGTGATTCATGACGCTCGGTACCGATAATGTGCAGGCCGCCTGCGGCCAGTACCGCATCGTGGCGCACCTGCCAGTCGGCTTTGATTTTTTCAATCTGCTCAGGCGTTGGATTTTCCAGCGCCGCGACTTCCGCCTGCCAGCTACCGCCGAGCATAATATCGGTACCACGGCCCGCCATGTTGGTAGCGATGGTCACCGCGGAAGGATAGCCTGCCTGAGCGACGATATCCGCTTCGCTGGCATGGAACTTGGCGTTCAGAACGTTGTGCTTAATGCCGGCTTTGGTCAGCTCACGGGAAACCACTTCCGATTTTTCGATCGAGATTGTCCCCACCAACACCGGCTGACCGGCTGCGGTACGGGTTTTGATATCTTCGATAATCGCCTGAATTTTTTCCGCTTCAGTCATATAGACCAGATCCGCCATGTCTTTACGGATCATCGGACGGTTGGTCGGCACGACCACAGTATCCAGCTTATAGATAGAGCTGAATTCAAAGGCTTCAGTATCGGCGGTACCGGTCATCCCCGCCAGTTTCTCATACAGACGGAAATAGTTCTGGAAGGTGATAGAGGCCAGAGTCTGGTTCTCGTTCTGGATCTCCACGCCCTCTTTGGCCTCAACGGCCTGGTGCAGACCATCGGACCAGCGGCGGCCCTGCATTGTACGACCAGTGTGCTCATCGACGATGATAACTTCGCCATCTTTAACAATGTAGTCAACGTCGCGGGTGAACAGCGCATGGGCGCGCAGCGCGGCGGTGACGTGGTGCATCAGCATAATGTTGGTCGGGGAGTACAGGGACTCACCTTCATCCATAATGCCTTCCTGTACCAGCAGCTCTTCAATCAGCACCAGACCACGTTCGGTCAGGTTAACCTGACGCGCTTTTTCATCCACCGAGAAGTGGCCTTCGCCGGTGAAGGTGTCAGAATCTTCTTTTTCCTGACGGATCAGGTGCGGAATGATCTTGTTGACCTTACGGTACATTTCAGAGCTGTCTTCCGCCGGGCCGGAAATGATCAGCGGCGTACGCGCCTCATCGATCAGGATGGAGTCCACCTCATCCACCAGCGCATAGTGCAGTTTACGCTGAACGCGCTCTTCCGGGCTGAAGGCCATGTTGTCGCGCAGGTAGTCGAAGCCGTATTCGTTGTTGGTGCCATAGGTGATATCGGCAGCGTAGGCTTCACGCTTCGCCGGCGCCGGCAGGCCGGACATGTTGATGCCAACCGTCATGCCGAGGAATTCAAACAGCGGGCGGTTATTTTCGGCGTCACGCTGCGCCAGATAGTCGTTGACGGTCACCACGTGAACGCCTTTGCCGGTCAGCGCATTGAGGTAGGCCGGCAGGGTCGCGGTCAGGGTTTTACCTTCACCGGTACGCATCTCGGCGATGCAGCGATCGTTAAGCACCATACCGCCCAGCAGCTGGACGTCGAAGTGGCGCATGCCGAACACACGCTTACTGGCTTCGCGAACGACGGCGAACGCTTCAGGGATCAGGTTTTCCAGCACTTCGCCTTTTTCCAGGCGCGCGCGGAATTCAGCGGTTTTCGCTTTCAGCTCGTCATCAGAGAGTTTTTCCATCGCCGGTTCCATACCGTTGATGATATTGACGACTTTGCGCATACGACGCAGCGTACGGTCGTTACGGCTGCCGAAAACCTTAGTTAACATTTTAATAAGCATAATAAAATCTCAAACGCCCCGCGGTGCGGAGTCACAAAAAATAGGATGGTCCGTGGTTATTTTCAGCTGAGACGTTGAGGGCCTGCGCGGATCCCTGCTACCTGGCTTATCCAGGCGCTGACGCGGAAGGCAGAATATGAGGAAGGGATATACGCCGCCTGGCGGATCACTACCGGCGGCGTACTGTCCTGCGTCAGCAGCGCGCTGAGCGTGTCGAGCAGCGCCAGATGCTGCGCCTGCAGCGGAGACGCTTCTTCCACCACCGGCAACGCCTGCGGCGCCATGGCGAAAGAGAGATGACGAATAACGGTGCGAATGGCATGCTGATGCCAGTAGTCGACGGTAAAGTTGGGCCGGCGATTCGTCTCCAGCAGCGCCAGCTGGGAGAAATTAACTTTACTCGGGTTGTGGTTGCTGGCGGTCGCCTTTGCTGGCGTCGCGGTCTCATGGCCGTTGCTAAGCGCAGGCAGGCCGAGGCTGGCCGCGACCATCCCCAACAGGAGATGCGGCCAAAAATACCGTCTGCCAAACTGTCGCCAGCGCGTCAGCAATCCACTCACGTTCATTACCTTTCTTTGGTATACCCGTCGTCGTTCAGGCTGTCTCTTTATTGACGTTTTTCGCAGGACAACCTGATGTCCACGGGGTAAAGCAACCCGGAGAAATAATTTTGCGCTCAAATACTAACATTAATAGCGCGCTGAGGCAGCATGAATGAAGGCTGTTGCCCGGGGAAAACGCTTAATAAAGCAGCGAACGCGCGCTAATTATTACCCAGAAATCGCAGCGAAAAATAACGGGAAGAGGCTATAAAAGAAAAACGACTGGTTCCCTGGTCGGAGAGAGTACCAGGTTACCAGTCGAATTTACTGAATGGTCAGGCTTACGCCAAAACCATCGACGGTGCGCGGAACGCCATTGGCAGTTTTGCGTCGTCTTCGAAGGTCACATACTCCCAGGCTTCCTGTTTTGCCAGAACAGCCTGCAGCAGTTTGTTATTCAACGCGTGACCCGATTTGTACGCCGTGAATGCGCCGATAATGTTGTGACCACACATAAACAGGTCACCGATCGCATCCAGCATTTTGTGGCGAACAAATTCGTCTTCAAAGCGCAGACCGTCTTCGTTCAGTACGCGATAATCGTCAACAACGATGGCACAATCGAAGCTGCCGCCCAGGCACAGGCCGCGGGACTGCAGATATTCGATATCGCGCATGAAACCGAAGGTACGCGCACGGCTAATCTGACGCATGAACGCATCGGCCGAGAAGTTCAGCGTATAGCGCTGGGTGCTGGCATCAATCGCCGGATGGTTAAAATCGATGGTGAAGTCCAGCGAAAAACCATTGTACGGTTTGAATTCAGCCCATTTGTCGCCATCTTCGACGCGAACCGTCTCTTTGATACGTACAAATTTCTTGGCGCAGTTCAGTTCATCGATGCCGGCGTCCAGCAACAAATAAACGAACGGAGCCGCACTGCCGTCCATAATCGGGATTTCCGGTGCATCGACTTCAACAATAATGTTGTCGATACCCAGGCCAGCCAATGCGGCGTTCAGGTGTTCAACCGTAGAAATCCGCACGTCATGCTCATTAACCAGGCAAGTACAGAGCATGGTATCACGCACAGATTTGGCATCAGCCGGAAAATCTACCGGTGGATTCAAGTCGGTGCGACGATAGATGACCCCGGTATTTGCCGGCGCAGGGCGTAACGTCAGTGTGACTTTCTTGCCGGTATGCAAACCGACACCAGTCGCCTGAACGATACGTTTAAGAGTCCTTTGTTTGATCATCGTATAATCTCGCCAATTTACCTATCCAACCGAAGTGTACACCACTATCGGGAGGCCAGTTTAGCACAAAGAGCGCAGATGCCCAACTTCCAGTCGATTCTTAATCGGCTTGCTTACGCAGGAAGGCTGGGATATCCAGATAATCCGGCTCTTTCGCGGTTTGCGGCGTATTGTCGTTCACCACTTTTGCCGCCGGCTTCTGCTCTTGCGTCAGCGGGGACATACCGTGCTGCTGGTAGCGATCCATCACCGGCTGCTGAACCTGTTTGTTGGTCACCAGGGTAATTTCCGGACGCTTGTCCATGCCGATACCGGTCGCCACTACGGTGACGCGCAGTTCGTCGTTCATATCCGGGTCCAGAGAGGTACCGATAACCACGGTGGCGTTATCCGAGGCAAATGCGCGGATAGTGTTACCCACGGTTTCGAACTCATCCAGACGCAGGTCGAAGCCTGCGGTGATGTTAACCAGCACGCCGCGCGCACCGGACAGGTCGATATCTTCCAGCAGCGGAGAAGAGATGGCCATTTCAGCCGCTTCTTCCGCACGGTCTTCACCGCTCGCCACGCCGGAGCCCATCATCGCGTAGCCCATTTCAGACATCACGGTACGGACGTCCGCGAAGTCAACGTTCATCAGACCCGGACGGGTGATCAGTTCAGCGATACCCTGCACCGCGCCTTTGAGGACGTCGTTTGCCGCGCCGAACGCGTCAAGCAGAGAAATACCGCGGCCAAGTACTTTCAGCAGCTTGTCGTTTGGGATGGTGATCAGTGAGTCAACGTGCTTGGACAGCTCGGTGATCCCCTGCTCAGCAAACGCCATGCGCTTCTTACCTTCAAAATTAAACGGCTTAGTGACCACCGCAACGGTGAGGATCCCCAGATCCTTAGCCACTTCGGCAACAACAGGCGCCGCGCCGGTACCGGTACCGCCGCCCATGCCTGCCGCGATGAACACCATGTCTGCGCCATCAAGGGCCGCACGCAGCGCTTCACGGTCTTCGTCCGCCGCATTACGGCCGACTTCCGGGTTCGCGCCAGCGCCCAGACCTTTGGTAATACCGCTACCGATCTGGATAGTCTGGCCAACAGCCGTTTTACGCAGCGCCTGCGCATCGGTGTTCACCGCGAAGAATTCAACACCCTCAATGCGCTCGCGCACCATGTGTTCAACGGCATTACCGCCGCCGCCACCGACGCCGATGACTTTAATCACCGCGTCGTTGGTCAGTTCCATAGGTTCAAACATAGTTTCTCTCCGTCTTGTGCCTGTCGCCTGAGAACGCTAATTGTCTGCGTTCTCTTAAAAAATTAAAACTCTTTTCGCAGCCAGCTGTTGAGTCGCTTAATCCACGAGCCCACCGACGCCGTCACGCGTTTTTCGACTTCCGCTTCACCACTCAGATGTGACTCTTTTCCGTAGTGCAGCAGCCCCACCGCCGTCGAATAATACGGCTCCTGGGCATAGTCCGTTAAACCGGTGATGTTCAGCGGCGCGCCAATGCGCACCTGGGTATGGAACACGCGCTGCGCACAGGCCGCCAGACCTTCAATTTGCGCCGCGCCGCCGGTTAACACAATCCCCGCCGCCAGATGGTGTTTCACCCCCTGCTGGCGGAGCTGTTCCTGCAGCTGCAGGATCTCTTCATTGACCAGATTAAGCAGTTCGGTATAGCGCGGTTCAATCACCTCAGCCAGCGTCTGACGTTGCAGGCTACGCGGCGGCCGTCCGCCTACGCTCGGTACTTCGACGTTTTCGTCTTTACCGACGATGGAACCCAATGCGCAACCGTGACGAACCTTGATGGCTTCGGCGTCGCTCGGCGGCGTCCCGAAGGCATAGGCGATATCGCTGGTCACCACGTTGCCCGCGTACGGGATCACTTTGGTGTGACGCAGCGCGCCGCCGGTATAGACGGCGATATCCATTGTACCACCACCAATATCCACCACGCAGACGCCCAGCTCACGTTCGTCTTCTGTTAATACGGAATAACTGGCCGCTAAACCGGCGAAAATAAGTTGGTCAACTTTCAGACCACAACGTTCCACCGCTTTAACAATGTTTTTCGCCATATCGTTATGGCAGGTAATCAGATGCACCTTCGCCTGCATGCGCACGCCGGACAGCCCAACCGGGTTTTTAATCCCTTCCTGGTAGTCAATGGCGTATTCCTGCGGAATCACGTGCAGGACGCGATGCTCATCGCGGACGCGAACCGACTTCGCGGTATGGACCACGTTTTCGACGTCGTCCAGCGTCACTTCTTCTTCCGAAATCGGTACCATCCCGATTTCATTCTGACAGCTTATATGTTTACCCGAAAGAGCCAAATAAACTGATGAAATCTGGCAATCCGCCATCAGTTCGGCCTGGTCGATGGCGCGCTGTACGCATTTCACCACCGACTCGAGGTCGTTCACACCGCCTTTATCCATACCACGCGATGGGCAACTGCCCACGCCGATGATATTAATCATGCCGTCGGGCAGAACTTCCCCTACTAAAGCGGCCACCTTGGCGGTGCCAATCTCCAGTCCAACTACCAGTTTTCTGTCCGTCGCCTTGATCATTGTTGTTCTGCCTGTGCCTGATTCTGTTGTTGATTAGTTTCCTCTGCGGGAGCAGGTACCCAGCCCACTGCCGCACCCGAGTCATAACGCAAATCAACGTAGCTAATCCGTTTGCCGTCGGTCTGCGCCTGCTGCTGAAGAACCGGGTAGAGTTCCATAAAGCGCTGAAGCCGTTTCATGGTGTCGCCACGACCAAGGTTGAGCTTAATGTCATTATTAAGCGTCAACTGCCAGGAGCGACGGGCGGTCATCGCCGCCACTTTCAACGTGAATTTATCCTTTGCCAGCACCTGCCCCATGTCACGATACCCTTGCAGCACTTCGTTCTCGCTGCCTTCCGGGCCGTATAACATCGGTAAATTCTGTTTGCTGGTGCGATCCGCCGGCACGCTGAAGGCATTTCCCTCTGCATCCACCATATGTTGATCATTCCAGCGCGCAATCGGCACATATTCAACCAGATGAATCTTCAATTCATCGGGCCACTGCTTTCGGACGCTCGCCTGCTTAATCCACGGCAGACGTTCAATCTGACTCTGAATGATGTTCACGTCCTGAGTCATAAAGGTGCCCGGCGAACCCAGCGCCAGGATCGCCTGGCGGATGTCATCATTGCGCGTATAGTGACGCTCGCCGGTCACCACCATCTTCGACAGCGGTAAACGCTGCGCGTCTTCCATCCAGCCAAGAACCATCCACCCGCTGACCAGCACGGTAAACAGCACCGCCAGCAGGAAAACGATCCCTGCCAGCCGCGTTCCATTACTCCGACGCGAAGAAGAAACGTCCTCTTCATGGTTCCGCGTATTCAGCGCAGCCTGCGACATATCACCCCGCCAGGTCCAGAATTCGTACAACAAGCTGGGAGAAGCTCATTCCTGCCTGACGCGCCGCCATCGGTACAAGGCTATGGCTGGTCATGCCCGGAGAAGTATTCGCTTCCAGCAGATAAAACTGGCCATCGCTGTCCAGCATGACGTCAATACGGCCCCAGCCTTTGCAACCCAGAACATTCCAGGCTTTAAGCACCAGGCTTTGAATGGCTGCCTCACGCGCTGGATCCTCCAATCCTGGGCAGAAATATTGCGTCTCATCAGAGAGATACTTCGCCTCATAATCATAGAAGGTTCCAGCCGTCTGGATACGTATTGACGGTAAAATTTCTTCACCGACGATGGCGACGGTAAATTCCGGCCCACTGAGCCATTTTTCGACTAAAACTTCATCATCATGCTGAAAAGCCAACGCCAGTGCACTCGCTAAATCACAGCTTTCGCTGACTTTCGACATCCCAACGCTGGAGCCTTCGCGGCTGGGCTTGATGATGAGCGGCAGACCCAGCGCCGCAATCTGCTGTTCGACATCAGCAGACAATCCGGCGCTAAACTGGGCGCGGGTCAGAGCCACCCACGGCGCGACCGGTAATCCGGCCCCCTGCCACAGCCATTTGCTGCGCAGTTTATCCATTGAAATCGCCGAAGCCATCACGCCGCTGCCGGTATAAGGCAGCTGGATCAGATCCAGCAGCCCCTGCAGCGTGCCATCTTCCCCGCCGCGGCCGTGGAGGGCAATAAACGCTTTCTTAAAGCCCAGCTTTTTCAACTGGGTAATATCGACATCGCGCGGGTCAACCGGATGGGCATCCACCCCGGCTTCACGCAGCCCGGCCAGCACCGCGGCGCCTGAATTCAGCGACACTTCACGTTCAGCGGAGGTTCCACCGAAAAGCACCGCGATTTTATCAGCCATGGCGCTCCTCCTCCGTTTTTTGCGGGATCAGTTTGATTTCAGCCAGGTGACGGGCGATTTTTCCAATGTTTCCGGCCCCCTGCACCAGCACTAAATCGTTGCCGGTCAGCACCGACGCCAGCATCGCCGCGGCCTGCGTCGGGTCGGACACCAGAATCGGGTCAACTTTACCGCGACCACGGATTGTACGGCACAGCGAGCGGCTGTCGGCACCCGGGATCGGCGCTTCGCCTGCCGGGTAGACATCGAGCATCAGCAGCGCATCGACCTGGGTCAGCACGTTGGCGAAATCATCGTACAGATCGCGAGTACGGGTATAACGGTGCGGCTGGAATACCATGACCAGATTTTTATCCGGCCAGCCGGCACGCGCCGCTTTGATAGTGGCGTCGACTTCCGTCGGGTGGTGGCCATAGTCATCGATCAGCATCGCGCTGCCCGCTTTGCCGTTGACTTCCGTCAGCGGATATTCGCCAAGGAAGTCGAAACGACGGCCGGTACCCTGGAAGCTTTCCAGCGCGCGCAGGATCGCCTGATCGTCAATCCCCTCTTCCGTCGCCACGGCGACCGCCGCCGCCGCGTTCAGCGCGTTATGGCGTCCCGGGGCATTGAGCGTCACCTGCAGCAGTTCTTTATCCTGACGCACCAGGCGGAAATGCCCCTGCGCTCCAACCTGACGGTAGTCTTCTACGCGGACGTCGGCGTCGTCGCTAAAACCGTAGGTGGTGATCTGCCGGCCGACGCGCGGCAGCAGTTCCCGGATCACCGGGTCATCCACACACATCACCGCGCGTCCATAGAACGGCAGGTTGTGCAGGAAGTTAATAAAGGTCTGCTTCAGATTCTCGAAATCGCCATGGTAGGTGTCCATGTGGTCGGCTTCGATGTTGGTAACAATGGCCACCATCGGCTGCAGGTGCAGGAACGATGCATCGCTCTCATCCGCTTCCGCAATCAGGTAACGGCTATGGCCGAGGCGCGCATGGACGCCCGCCGCTTTCACCAACCCGCCGTTGACGAAAGTCGGGTCCAGCCCGGCTTCGGCGTAAATACTGGATACCATCGCGGTGGTGGTGGTTTTGCCATGGGTCCCGGCAATGGCGATCCCGTGACGGAAGCGCATCAGCTCCGCCAGCATTTCCGCACGACGGATCACCGGGATACGCGCCTCGTGCGCGGCGACGATTTCCGGGTTATCGGCGGAAATCGCGCTGGAAACTACGACCACGCTGGCATCGCGCACGTTTTCCGGGCGATGGTTGAAATAAATAGTGGCGCCAAGCTGCGACAGCTGCTGGGTCACCGGATTCGGCGCCAGGTCGGAGCCGCTGATCTGATAACCTTCGTTAGCCAACACTTCGGCAATACCGCCCATACCGGCACCGCCGATGCCGACAAAGTGAATGTGCCGGACGCGACGCATCTCGGGCACTATGGAACGCAGTTTTGCCAAATCTTGTGTATTCATTCTTTACGCCATCAACTTCTGTATTCGGGCGGTGAAAATCACCGCAATTAGCGCGCCAAAGCTACGGCGCTGACCTCTTCTGCTACCCGCTCGGTAGCGTCCGGAATCGAAGCGCCACGCGCTCGTTCCGCCATATCCAGCAAGGTTTCCCGATCCCAGCTCGCCAGAGTAGAGGCTACCGCCTCAACCGTGAACGCCGGCTGTTCGAGAATTTTCGCCGCGCCGGCTTTTTCCAGCGGCAGCGCATTCCAGTACTGCTGACGATCTTTGTGCTGGAACGGTACAAACAGCGCCGGTAAGCCCGCAGCCGCGATTTCGCTAACCGTCAGGGCGCCGGAACGGCATACCACAACATCTGCCCAGGCATACGCCGCGGCCATATCATCAATAAATTCCGTCACTTTATGCTGCGGCTGCCCCGCGGCGGCATAGGCCTGCTGTACGGTTTGCTGGCCGCCTTTACCGCTCTGATGCCAGATGGTCACCGTATCGCCGAGCTTCGCCGCCACCTGCGGCATGGTCTGGTTCAGGACGCGCGCGCCCTGAGAGCCACCGACCACCAGCACGCGAATCGGCCCCTGACGGCCTACCAGACGTTGCCCTGGCAGCGGCAGCGCCAGCACATCGGTGCGCACCGGATTCCCGACGACGTCCGCATGCGGAAAGGCGCCGGGAAACGCCTGCATCACTTTCTTCGCAATCTTCGCCAGCCATTTGTTGGTCAGGCCGGCAATGCCGTTTTGTTCGTGGAGGACCACCGGGATCCCCAGCGACCACGCCGCCAGGCCGCCAGGCCCGGACACATAGCCGCCCATACCCAGCACCACGTCCGGCTGGAAACGCTTCATGATCGCCCGCGCCTGACACCAGGCGTTGAAGATCCGCACCGGCGCCAGCAGCTGTGCTTTAATCCCTTTGCCACGCAGGCCGGAGATACGGATAAAATCAATCTCGATGCCGTTTTTCGGCACTAAATCCGCTTCCATACGATCGGCGGTACCCAGCCAGCGAACCTGCCAGCCCTGGTCCATTAGATAGTGTGCGACCGCCAGTCCCGGGAACACATGCCCGCCGGTACCGCCCGCCATCACCATCAACCGCTTTTCCTGACCGCTCATCGAACACCCCGTGTAAACGCCTGGGCTTTTTCCAGACGCGTTTCATAATCAATTCGCAACAACAACATGATGGCCGTCGACATAATCAGCAGACTGGAACCACCATAACTGATCAGCGGCAGCGTCAAACCTTTCGTCGGCAGCATCCCCGCCGCCGCCCCGACGTTAACTAACGCCTGGAAGCTAAACCAGATACCAATCGCACAGGCGAGGAAGCCGGAGAAGCGATGATCGATCTCCAGCGCTTTTCGGCCAATCGACATGGCGCGGAAAGCGACGAAGAATACCATTAAAAGCGCCAGTACCACACCGATATAACCGAGTTCTTCGCCGATGATGGCGAAGATAAAGTCAGTGTGCGCTTCCGGCAAATACTCCAGTTTTTGCACCGAGTTGCCGAGTCCCTGCCCCCACATCTCGCCGCGGCCAAAGGCCATCAGCGACTGGGTCAGCTGATAGCCGCTGCCGAACGGGTCTTCCCACGGGTTCCAAAAGGAGGTCACGCGGCGAATACGGTACGGTTCGGCGAGGATCAACAGGACCACCGCCGAGATGCCCATGCCGATAATAGCGATGAACTGCCACAGCTTGGCGCCGGCGAGGAAAAGCATCGCCAGCGTGGTGACGAACAGCACCACCACCGTACCGAGGTCAGGCTGCGCCAGCAGCAGGATGGCCAGTACGAAAATCACGCCCATCGGTTTTAAGAAGCCGCGCAGGTTGTTGCGCACTTCGTCGGCTTTGCGCACCAGATAGTTGGCGATGTAGCAGAACAGCGACAGCTTGGTGAACTCCGCCGGCTGGATGCGCAGCGGACCGAGGGCGATCCAGCGCGATGCGCCGTTTACCGAGCTACCCACCACCAGCACGATCAGCAGCATGACGATCGAGGCGATCAGCATCGCGGTACTGTGGCGCTGCCAGAAATCCATCGGCAGGCGCAGCGTCACCAGCGCGAGGACAAAGGCCAGCACAATGTACAAGCCGTCACGTTTGGCGAAGAGGAAAGGATCGTTCGCCAGGCGCTGCCCCACCGGCATTGACGCCGAGGTCACCATAATAAAGCCGATCGCCGCCAGGCCGAAGGTCAGCCACAGCAGCATCCGGTCATACATCACCAGACTGTCGTTATCTTTTGGGCGCGAGCCCATCACCCAGCCTTTCAGCGCGGCGAACAGCCAGGCGAAGATAAACATCCCCGGCAGTCGCGGCAGTCTCAACCGAGGCAAGCTCAGCTGCGGCATTCTCAGGCGTGGGAGAGAGAAACGCATCAACCTAACTCCTTCGCCAGGCGGGCAAACATCTCGCCCCGTTGTTCAAAGTTCTTAAACTGATCCAGGCTGGCGCAGGCTGGCGACAGGAGAACCATATCGCCCGCCTTCACCAGGGGCGCTATCTGACGCATCGCCTGCTCCATGGTTTCAGTTTGTACCGCCACCTCAGGACGCAGCTCGGCGAGCTCGGCGCCGTCGCGACCAAAGCAGTACAGACGGATACGATCGCCGCCAAGGTAGCGCTTCAGCGGAGTGAAATCAGCGGACTTGCCGTCGCCGCCCAGCAGCAGATACAGCGTGCCATCAAGCTGCAGGCCGTTCAGCGCCGCCTCGGTACTGCCGACGTTGGTTGCCTTCGAGTCGTTAATCCAGCGCACGCCGTTGTGATCCAGCACCAGCTGGAAGCGATGCGCCAGGCCGGTAAAGGTGGTCAGCGCCTTCAGGCTGCTGGCACGCGGCAGACCCGCGGCATCGGCCAGCGCCAGCGCCGCCAGGGCGTTGCTGTAGTTATGCTGACCCGTGATAGACATCTCTTTCACATTGAGGACTTTCTCACCTTTTACGCGCAGCCAGGTCTCGCCCTGCTGACGGTTAAGGTGATAGTCACCGACGTCGATACCAAAGCTGATGCAGCGATCGTCCGCGCCGCGTACCGGCATGGTGAGCGCATCGTCCGCGTTGACCACGCAGGTCTTCGCATTCTCGTAAATCCGCAGCTTCGCGGCGCGATACTGCTGCAGCCCCAGCGGGTAGCGGTCCATATGGTCCTCAGTCACGTTGAGGATGGTTGCCGCCACCGCCTGCAGGCTGGAGGTGGTTTCCAGCTGGAAGCTGGAGAGCTCCAGGACATACAGCTCACGATCGGTATCCAGCAGCATCAGCGCCGGCAGGCCGATATTGCCGCCCACGCCGACGTTAATCCCGGCCGCTTTCGCCATCTCGCCCACCAGGGTGGTGACGGTGCTTTTGCCGTTCGAGCCGGTAATGGCGATGATCGGCGCCTGCGCTTCGCGGCAGAACAGTTCGATATCGCCAACGATCTCTACGCCAGCATCTGCCGCCGCACTCAACGAAGGATGGGCCAGCGCGATGCCAGGACTGGCGACAATCAGATCCGCCGCCAGCAGCCAGGTATCATTGAGGCCGCCGACATGGCATTCGACCGATTCAGGCAATTTATCCAGCCCAGGAGGCGCGACGCGGGTGTCCATCACGCGCGGGGTTACGCCGCGCGCCATGAAAAAGTCCACGCATGACAGGCCGGTCATGCCCAGCCCAATAATGACGACTTTTTTACCCTGATAATCTGCCATGATTAACGTACCTTCAGCGTCGCCAGGCCAATCAGCACCAGCATCAGCGAAATAATCCAGAAGCGCACGATAACGCGCGGCTCCGGCCAGCCTTTCAGTTCATAGTGGTGGTGGATCGGCGCCATGCGGAAGATACGCTGACCGCGCAGCTTAAAGGAGCCAACCTGCAGGATCACCGACAGGGTCTCCACCACGAAAACGCCGCCCATAATCACCAGCAGGAATTCCTGACGCAGCAGCACGGCGATAATACCCAGCGCGCCACCGAGCGCCAGCGAACCGACGTCGCCCATAAAGACCTGCGCCGGGTAGGTGTTAAACCACAGAAAGCCTAGCCCCGCGCCGACGATCGCCGTACAGACGATCACCAGTTCGCCGGCGTGGCGCAGATAAGGAATGTGCAGGTAGTTGGCGAAATTCATGTTACCGGTCGCCCACGCCACCAGCGCAAAACCCGCCGCGACGAAGACGGTGGGCATGATCGCCAGGCCGTCGAGACCGTCGGTCAGGTTAACCGCGTTGCCGGTGCCGACGATCACGAAGTAGGCCAGCAGGATATAGAACAGCCCCAGCTGCGGCATGACGTCTTTAAAGAACGGCACCACCAGCTCGGTCGCCGGGGTGTCTTTCCCCGCCAGATACAGGGCAAAGGCTACCCCAAGGGCAATCACCGACATCCAGAAGTACTTCCAGCGGGCGATCAGACCTTTGGTGTCTTTGCGCACCACTTTACGGTAATCATCAACGAAGCCGATGATGCCGTAGCCGATCAACACCGTCAGCACGCACCAGACGTACGGGTTGGACGGGTAAGCCCACAGCAGCACCGACACAGTGATCGCGGTGAGGATCATGATCCCCCCCATGGTCGGGGTACCGCGCTTACTGAAATGAGACTCCGGACCGTCGTTACGAACCACCTGGCCGAAGGAGAGTTTTTGCAGACGAGCGATCATGCGCGGGCCCATCCACAGAGAGATGAACAGCGCGGTCAGCAGGCTGACGATGGCGCGAAACGTCAAATACGAAAAGACGTTAAAGCCGGAATAATATTTGACCAAATGTTCGGCCAGCCATACTAACATGTCCCAGTCTCCTGTAATGCGCGTACTACCTCTTCCATGGCGGCACTACGTGAACCCTTCACTAAAATGGTCATTATCTTATGCTCCGCCAGCAGCTCGCGCAGGCGAGCCACCACGGCGGCTTTATCGTTAAAATGTTCGCCCACGCCGCTGGCGTGGCTGATATCCGCGCTCAAGGCGCCGACGCTGAGAACGCGATCCAGGCCTGCCGCTTTCGCCGCTTCGCCGACTTCACGGTGGCAAGCCGCGCTTTCCGCGCCAAGTTCGGCCATATCGCCGACCACCATCGTCCGGAAGCCCGGCATCTCTGACAGGACCTGCACCGCTGCGGTCATCGAACCGACGTTAGCGTTATAGGAGTCATCCAGCAGCAGCTGGCTCTCGGTCAGGCGGATCGGGAACAGACGTCCCGGAACGGCCTGCAGCTGCGCCAGACCGGCTTTCACCGCCGCCAGATCGGCGCCTACCGCCATCGCCAGCGAGGTCGCCGCCAGCGCGTTAGCGATGTTGTGGCGTCCCGGCAGCGGCAGCAGTACATCAACGTTACCGATTGGAGTCTGCAGCGTAAATTCGGTGCCGTGGCTGGTGATCTGCACGTTAGTCGCAGTGAAATCGCTGTTGGCCGCATTCGGTGAGAAGCGCCACACTTTGCGATCGCCAATCACTGCCTGCCAGTTCAGCCAGTCGTTGTTGTCGGCATTGAGAATGGCGATGCCGTTTTCCGGCAGACCGGTATAGATTTCGCCCTTCGCCTTCGCCACGCCCGCCAGCGAGCCGAAACCTTCAAGGTGCGCGGCGGCAAGGTTGTTGACCAGCGCCGCTTCAGGACGCGTCAGGCTGACGGTCCAGGCGATTTCGCCCTGGTGGTTGGCGCCGAGCTCAATCACCGCGTACTGATGTTCTTCGGTCAGACGCAGCAGAGTCATCGGTACGCCGATATCGTTGTTCAGGTTACCGGCGGTATACAGCGTATTGCCGCACTGGCTGAGGATCGCCGCGGTCATCTCTTTGACCGAGGTTTTACCGGACGAGCCGGTTAGGGCGACGACGCGGGTCGGCACCTGCTGACGGACCCAGGCGGCTAACTCGCCGAAAGCCTGCCGGGTATCTTTCACGATCACCTGCGGGAGATCGCAGGCCAGCGGACGGCTCACCAGCAGCGCGCCGGCGCCTGCCGCTTTCGCCTGTTCGGCAAAATCATGGGCGTCGAAACGCTCGCCTTTTAGCGCCACAAACAGGCAACCCGCTGTGACTTTACGGGTGTCGGTGGTTACCTCGTCGATAGCGATATCGCTACCCTGCCGTTCGCCATGGGCGATCGCGGCGAGCTGGCTTAACGTAAAGCGAATCATGCTACCGCTCCCAGCAGACGCGCGACGGTGACGCGGTCGGAATAATCCAGACGACGGTTACCGACGATCTGGTAATCTTCATGGCCTTTACCCGCCACCAGCACCACGTCGTTCTCCTGCGCCTGCATCACGGCGTTGGTCACCGCTTCCGCACGGCCTTCCATCACTTTTGCATGACCTGCATCGAGCATGCCGGCCAGAATATCGTTGATAATCGCCCGCGGTTCTTCGGTACGCGGGTTGTCGTCAGTGACGACCACAATATCGGCGAACTCTTCTGCAATCGCCCCCATCAGCGGACGCTTGCCTTTGTCACGGTCGCCGCCGCAGCCGAAGACGCACCACAGCTTGCCGCTGCAGTGCAGGCGCGCGGCCTGCAGTGCTTTTTCCAGCGCGTCAGGGGTATGGGCATAATCCACCACCACCGCCGGTTTACCGGGCGCGCTGAACACTTCCATACGGCCGCATACCGGCTGTAAACGCGCCGCAGTTTTCAGCAGATCGGCCAGCGGATAGCCCAGCGCCAGCAGCGTGGCCAGCGCCAACAGGAGGTTGCTAACGTTAAAGGCGCCCATCAGGCGGCTTTCGATTTCACCGTTGCCCCAGCTGGAGTCAAACTGGATGGTGGCACCGCTGTCGTGATAGTTAACCGCGGTGGCCTTCAGCCAGCGGCCGTGGCAGTTCGGATTGATATGATCTTCCATCGACACCGCCACCGCGTCCGGCAGCTTCGCCAGCCAGCGACGACCGACTTCATCGTCAGCGTTGACGATGGCCTGGCCGCAATGGTGGGTGGAGTACAGCAGCCATTTCGCCGCTTCGTAGTGCGCCATGTCGCCATGGTAGTCGAGGTGGTCGCGGCTCAGGTTGGTAAATACCGAGGCGGCAAACTGCAGGGCCGCCACGCGGTGCTGCACCAGCCCGTGGGAAGAGACTTCCATCGCGCCGAAGGTTGCCCCCTGCTCGACCAGGCCGGAAAGCACGTGCTGAACATCGACCGCAGAACCGGTGGTGTTTTCGCTCGGCACCACTTTATCAAGCAGGCCGTTGCCGACGGTCCCCATCACCGCGCTGGTTTCGCCGAGCAGTTTCGCCCATTGCGCCAGAAGCTGGGTGGTGGTGGTTTTGCCGTTGGTACCGGTCACGCCCACCAGACGCAGCTGCTGCGACGGCTGATGATAAAAACGCCCGGCCAGCGCCGATAAGCGTTCGTTAAGCTGGCTCAGGTAGATAACCGGCACGCCGTGCATTTCACGGATCTCACCGTCTTTAGCTTCGCCCTGGGCTTCAGCAATAATGGCAGCCACACCTTGCGCTATCGCCTGCGGGATATAACGACGCCCGTCCGCCTGATGACCCTGTACCGCGATAAAGAGATCGCCGGAAGCAGCCACCCGGCTGTCCAGCGTCATCTCTCGCAGAATGCGCTCCGGTGCGTTTGGCACCCATGGAGCGAGAAGGTCGCGCAAATTACGATCTGCCACCTGTTCCCTCGCCTTGATTAATTACAAATTCACTTTTTTCGCCCGTTGCCAGCGCATCCGGCTCGATGTTCATGGTGCGCAATACACCGCCCATGATGGCACCGAACACCGGCGCGGAAACGGCGCCACCGTAGTATTTACCTGCCTGCGGGTCGTTGATCACCACCACCAGCGCAAAGCGCGGATGGCTGGCGGGCGCAACGCCTGCGGTGTAAGCAATATATTTGTTGATGTAGCGGCCATCCGGCCCCACTTTTTTCGCCGTACCGGTTTTAATCGCGATGCGATAGCCTTTGATCGCCGCCTTCACGCCGCCGCCGCCAGGCAGCGCCACGCTTTCCATCATATGAACGACGGTACGAACGAGTGATTCCGGGAAGACACGTTCGCCCGGAACCGGTGGATCAACTTTGGTAATCGACAGCGGGCGATAGATGCCGTAGCTGCCAATCGTTGCGTAGACTCGCGCTAACTGTAACGGGGTTACCATTAGCCCGTAGCCGAAAGAAAAGGTGGCCCTCTCTATGTCAGACCACCGTTGTTTTTGAGGATATAAGCCACTGCGTTCTCCGACCAACCCCAAATTGGTCGCCTTTCCAAGCCCAAAACGTGAGTAAGTATCTACTAACGCTGAGGACGGCATCGCTAACGCCAGCTTAGAAACACCGACGTTACTCGACTTCTGTAGCACCCCGGTCAGGGTCAATTCGCTGTAGCGCGCCACGTCTTTAATTTCGTGGCCGTTAATTCGATAAGGCACGGTATTGAGCACGGTATTTTCGTTGACGATACCGCGCTGCAGCGCCGTCATCACCACCATCGGCTTCACCGTCGAACCCGGTTCGAACACGTCGGTGATGGCGCGGTTACGCATGGTGTCTTTCGCCGTGCCGGCAAAGTTGTTTGGGTTGTAGGACGGGCTGTTGGCCATCGCCAGCACTTCGCCGGTGTTCACGTCCACTAACACCGCGCTGCCGGACTCGGCTTTGTTAAAGGCCACGGCGTTGTTCAGCTCACGATAGACCAGCGCCTGCAGACGCTCGTCGATGCTCAGCGCCAGGTTGTGCGCCGCCTGGCTGTCGGTGGAAGAGATGTCTTCAATTACCCGGCCATAGCGGTCTTTACGCACGATACGCTCGCCCGGCTGGCCGGTAAGCCATTTATCAAAGCTCTTTTCGACCCCTTCAATCCCCTGGCTGTCGACGTTGGTAAAGCCGATGAGGTGAGCGGTCACTTCCCCGGAAGGGTAGTAACGACGGGATTCTTCACGCAGATGAATGCCCGGCAGCTTCAGTTTTTTGATGTAGTCGGCCATGTCAGGGTTAACCTGACGCGCCAGATAGATGAAACGCATCCGCGGATTGGTATTGATGCGCGTCGCCAGCTGATCCAGCGGCATATTGAGGGCATCCGCCAGCGCCTTCCAGCGCGTATCCAGGGTTACCCCGCCGGCATCATGAAGTTCTTTTGGATCGGCCCAGATAGCCTTCACCGGCACGCTGACCGCAAGCGGACGACCGGAGCGGTCGGTAATCATCCCGCGCGCGGTGGATACTTCCTGTACGCGCAGAGAACGCATATCGCCCTGGCGCACCAGCATGTCCGGGCTGACTACCTGTAGCCAGGCAACCCGCCCCAGCAGAAAAGCCAGCGCCAGTAGAATACAGCCGCACAGCAACGCAAAACGCCAACTGATAAAGTTGGCCTGTTCTTCCTGACGTTTTGCTTTAGGCGTTTTTGGCGCTGCTTTCATCCGTCGCAATAATCCTTATTTCTGTACAACGATATTTTCTTGGGATGGATCGACGTGCTGCATCTGCAACTTCTCGGTCGCGATCCGCTCAACCCGACTGTGATCGCCGAGCGCGTTCTCTTCGAGGATCAGGTTGCGCCATTCAATGTCCAGGGCGTCGCGTTCCAGAACCAGTTGTTCACGCTGCGCGGTCAGCAGGCGCGTGTGGTGCGCGGTGGTGACCACGGTAATCGCCGTAATAATGATGCAAATGAACAGGCAGAGTGGCAGTTTCCCAAACCGCAGAAGGTCGTCCCCGATCACGCCAGGCAAAGCATGGCGCTCGTTGCTTCCAATCGACCCTTTAACCTTGCTTAAGGCCTCTGTCACTCTGCCGATCATGCGTTCGTCCTCTCTGCAATACGCAGCACTGAACTACGGGCACGTGGATTCTCTGCCACCTCTTCTTCGCCCGGCATCAACTTGCCTAGTGCTCGTAACTCACGGCCGCCCAGTTTTTTGAGCTGCGATTCGGTCATCGGTATTCCCGCCGGAACCTGCGGACCGCGGCTTTGCTCGCGCATAAAGCGCTTTACAATGCGATCTTCCAGCGAATGAAAACTAATGATCGACAGCCGCCCGCCTGGGGCCAGCACGCTGAGCGAGCTTTTTAGCGCCTGCTCTATCTCCTCCAGTTCACTGTTTACCCAAATGCGCACCGCCTGGAAGGTACGGGTCGCGGGATGTTTGTGCTTATCTTTTACCGGCATCGCCGCGGCGATGACCTCCGCCAGCTCTTTGGTGCGGGTCATCGGTGCAATGCGATTACGTTCGACGATCGCGCGGGCGATCCGTTTGCCGAAACGCTCTTCGCCGAAGGTTTTAATCACCCAGGCGATATCCGCTTCTTCAGCGGTCTGCAACCATTCGGCCGCAGACTGACCGCGCGTCGGATCCATGCGCATATCCAGCGGTCCGTCGCGCATAAAGGAAAAACCGCGTTCCGCATCGTCAAGCTGTGGGGAAGAGACGCCGAGATCGAGCAGAATGCCGTCGATCTTACCGGTAAGATTGCGCTCGCCGACGTACTCAGCAAGCTGTGAAAATGGACCATGTACGATGGAAAAGCGGGGATCATCGATGGTTTGCGCGACGGCAATCGCCTGTGGATCGCGATCGATTGCCAGCAAGCGTCCTTCCGCTCCCAGCCGGGAGAGGATCAGGCGCGAGTGACCGCCGCGACCAAAGGTACCATCAATATAGATACCGTCTGGACGAATATTGAGGCCGTTGACGGCTTCATCCAGAAGTACCGTAGTGTGTTTAAAATTTTCCATCATTTTTATAAAGACAAATCCTGCAGGCGCTCCGACAGTTCACCGGTCGCGGACTGCTCAGCGTCGATATCTTCCTTGACCCGTTGATACCAGGTCGTTTCGTCCCACAGTTCAAATTTATTAAACTGCCCGACCAGCATCACTTCTTTTGTCAGCCCGGCATGCTGCCGTAACACCGGCGCAATCAGCAAGCGACCAGCATTATCCATCTGACATTCGCTGGCATGACCCAGAAGCAAACGCTGTACGCGCCGCTCAACGGGATTCATGCTCGATAAACGCGACAATTTCTGCTCGATGACTTCCCATTCAGGCAATGGATAAAGCAGCAGGCACGGGTGATGAATGTCAATGGTGCATACCAATTGACCGGCAGCGTCCTCGATCAGCCCATCGCGATAGCGCGTTGGCACGGCCAGGCGGCCTTTGCTGTCGAGATTGACTAACGTTGCTCCACGGAACATGCCAGCCTCACCCCTTTTCGCCACTTTATCCCACAAATTCCCACCAGAAGGAGTTTACGGAGCGGAGGAAAAGCTTGTCAAGCCAGCACGAATGCCAACGGAGCTCAAAAACCCATTATTTACAGCCGACATTAGCCCTGATGAAAAATTCATCAACAGGCGAGGCAAATTAACGTTATGAATACGTGTAAGAAAATAACCAACAAACTCGTAACAGTTATAAACAACAAAATATCTTCGGCGGGAAAATATAAAGTGTCAGTTTGCGACGCGAGCGGCATTTTAGGCCATTATGCCGGCCGTTAACAGTACCTGTTGCTGCCTGAGGGGTGGACCAGGCGCGGGATAAGGCAGGGGAGAACGGTAGTGGCGAACAAAATGGGTGTTAATTCAGCAATTAACCTGGTGAATGTAACAAAATAATACAATTAAAGCCTGCACCATCATTTTTTGTGTCCTGTTTTGAGTCACAAAACGATTGCCAGGGAATAAAACAAAATAACGCGTAAAGAAGTTTAGGGATTTGTCTGAAATATATTCAGTTTTGCATTCTGGACGTCAGTTGCCTGATTTATCGCCAGCGGCCTGCTCTCTGGCAGGCCTGCCAGGAATAATCCTGGATGCTGACGATATTGCGCCCTTAACGGCGATTCAGGCTGCCGCGGCGATAAAGATTACGACGAATACGGCTGAGGCCTGGTTTCGGCTTGCGCGGTTCATCGAGGCTAGCGAGGACGATCTCGAGCACCCGCTCAGCAACATCGCGATGGCGCTGGGCCACGGCCAGTACCGGACACTGCAGGAAATCGAGCAGCTCGTTATCGCCGAAGGTGGCGATCGCCAGCTCGGAAGGCAGTTTACCCTCACGGCGCAGCGTCACATCCATGACGCCCTGCAGCAACGGGAAAGAGGTGGTGAACAGCGCCTGCGGCATCGGATGGGTTTCAAGCCATTTCTCAAACAGCTGGGCCGCCGCTTCTCGCTCGTAGCTGTTGGCATAGAGATAATGCACCTCTCGCGGATCGTCCTGCCAGGCTTTACGGAAGCCTTGCTCGCGCAGGAAGCTCACCGACAGTTCCGGCAGCGCGCCCAGATAAAGCACCGTTTCGCCGGGAAAAGTCCGCAACTCGGCGGCGAGCATCTCGGCATCATCCTGGTCAGCGCCGACGACGCTGGTGAAGTGCTCGCGGTCAAGGGCGCGGTCGAGGGCGACAATAGGAAACGGATCGTTAGCCCAGCGCTGATAAAAAGGGTGCTCCGGCGGCAGCGAGGTGGAAACAATGATGGCGTCCACCTGGCGCTGTAGCAGATGCTCGATACAGCGCATTTCGTTATCGGGCTGATCCTCCGAGCAGGCAATCAGCAGCTGATAGCCGCGCTGGCGCGCCTGCCGCTCCAGATAATTTGCAATGCGGGTATAGCTGGTGTTCTCCAGATCCGGGATCACCAGACCGATAGAGCGTGTGCGTCCTGCACGCAGGCCAGCAGCGACCGCATTCGGGTGATAGTTGTGCTCTCGCACGACAGCCATCACTTTTTCGACCGTTTTGTCGCTTACGCGGTACTGCTTCGCTTTGCCATTAATCACATAGCTCGCGGTGGTTCTTGAAACACCGGCCAGCCGGGCGATTTCATCCAGTTTCACAATTGCCCCTTGGGTAAGAAGTGCCAAACATAACCATTATTCAGGTATGGAACCCTTTTTATAACATCTAAGCGCAGAATAGTTAGCGCAGCAACCGCTTTCGCTTACAGTTCCTACTGATTTCGCAAAAAAAAAGCCCGACAGTCGCTGCCGGGCTATTTTTGCATCAGTTCCCGATCCTCAGCGCATGATTTTATCACCGCGAGACAGGCCGACCACGCCGGAGCGAGCCACTTCCACGATCCGAGCGACATCGCGCAGGGAGGCCAGGAAAGCGTCGAGCTTATCGCTGGTGCCGGCGAGTTGAACGGTATAGATAGAAGGCGTCACGTCGATAATCTGTCCACGAAAGATTTCGGTGTTGCGCTTCACTTCTTCACGGCCGTAACCGCTGGCCTGGACCTTCACCAGCATGATTTCGCGTTCGACATGAGCCCCCTGCCCCAGCTCGCTGACCCGCAGGACATCCACCAGCTTGTGCAGCTGCTTTTCAATCTGCTCGATCGCTTTTTCATCGCCCACGGTCTGGATGGTCATCCTGGAGAGGGTCGGATCGTCCGTCGGGGCGACAGTCAGGCTTTCTATATTATAGCCGCGCTGGGAAAAGAGGCCGATAACGCGGGACAATGCGCCCGATTCGTTTTCCAGTAATACCGATAATATCCGGCGCATAATCAGGTCCTCTCCGTTTTGCTCAACCACATTTCATCCATGCCGCCGCCGCGGATCTGCATGGGGTACACATGCTCACTGCCGTCGACGGTGACATCGACAAACACCAGCCGGCGCTGTCGCACCTGCTCCAGGGCTTCTGCAAGCTTCGTCTCCAGCTCCTGCGGCTCGCTGATGCGGATCCCAACGTGGCCGTAGGCTTCCGCCAGACGAACGAAGTCCGGCAGCGACTCCATATAGGACTGCGAGTGGCGCCCGGAATAGAGCATATCCTGCCACTGCTTCACCATCCCCAGATAGCGGTTGTTGAGGTTAAGCACCAGGACCGGCAGCTCATACTGCAGCGCAGTAGAGAGTTCCTGAATGTTCATCTGGATACTGCCGTCACCGGTCACGCAGACGACCATTTCGTCCGGCAGAGCCATTTTGACCCCCAGCGCAGCCGGTAGGCCAAAGCCCATGGTGCCGAGGCCACCGGAGTTAATCCAGCGCCGCGGCTTGTCGAAGGGGTAATAGAGGGCGGCGAACATCTGGTGCTGACCCACATCGGAAGTGACATAGGCATCGCCCTGAGTCAGGCGCCAGATAGTTTCTATCACCGCCTGCGGTTTGATCTTGTCGCTCTGGTCGTCGTAGCGCAGGCAATGGCGGGCGCGCCACTGCTCAATCTGCTGCCACCAGTCGCGAATGTCGTCCAGCGGCTGCTGCGCCTCTTCCTGCTCCAGCAGCTCCAGCATCTGCTCCAGCACCAGCCGGGCATCGCCGACGATCGGCACATCTGCTGGCACGGTTTTCGAGATTGAGGTCGGATCGATATCAATATGCAGCACAGTCGCGTTCGGACAGTATTTGGCCAGGTTATTGGTGGTCCGATCGTCAAAGCGAACGCCGACGGCAAAAATCACGTCTGAATGGTGCATGGTCATGTTGGCTTCATAGGTGCCGTGCATGCCCAGCATCCCCAACGCCTGCGAGTGCGTCGCCGGGAAAGCGCCCAGCCCCATCAGGGAGGAGGCCACCGGCAGCTTCAGCTTTTCCACCAGTTCGCGCAGCTGTGGTTCGCATTGCGCACTGATCGCCCCGCCGCCGACGTAGACGACCGGCTTGCTCGCCGCCACCAGGGTCTGCAGGGCGCGTTTAATCTGGCCTTTATGGCCGCTGGTCGTCGGGTTATACGAGCGCATGCTGACCGCGTCTGGCCAGACGTACGGCAGTTTCTTCGCCGGATTGAGTATATCCTTCGGCAGATCGACCACCACCGGCCCGGGGCGACCGCTGGCCGCTAACCAGAAGGCTTTCTTCAGCACGCCGGGAATATCTTCGGTCTGCTTCACCAGGAAACTGTGCTTCACCACCGGTCGGGAAATCCCCACCATGTCGCACTCCTGGAAGGCATCGTAGCCGATAAGCGATGTCGCCACTTGCCCTGAGAGGATCACCAGCGGGATAGAGTCCATATAAGCCGTCGCGATACCGGTGATGGCGTTCGTCGCCCCAGGCCCTGAGGTCACCAGCACCACACCGACCTCCCCGGTCGCTCGCGCCAGACCATCCGCCATATGCACCGCCGCCTGCTCGTGGCGAACCAGCACATGATCGATACCGCCAAGGGTATGTAACGCATCATAGATATCGAGGACTGCGCCTCCGGGATAGCCGAATACTTGCTTGACGCCCTGATCGACAAGCGATTGGACGACCATCTCGGCTCCTGACAACATCTCCATGGTTTGCCTCCAGGCTTATTGTTTTACGACAGCGGAACTCAATTTCCGCGCGCTCGCACGATGCGAAGGAGTACCCCTCCGCACTGAGGTGAATGGACTGCATGCCACTACCATAACTGCTCGCCAGCAGGCAGGCAATTCGCCACGACAGGGGCTTTCTAAGTAGAATAAGAAGAAAAACAAGCGGAGAGAGGAAAATATGGTGGAATGCTTCAGATATAAGAAAAGAGAATAGTAAATACTCGGAGAAAAGGCGCGATAGCAGGAATTGATCCATTTTTTGTTAACGGGAGGAGAGCAACCGAAAGGGTAAACAGCATAAAATTCTGCATTATTGTAATTAAATCATATAAAAAAAGGAGCCGAAGCCCCTTTCATGCTTATTGCCATCGGCTCAGCGCTGACAAATATCCACCAGCAGCTCTTCCATCCACTGATGACCTTTATCGCGACCCGCCGCTTCGTGCCAGGAGAGATAGCAGGTCCGGCTATTCACCTTCAGCGGCAGAGGTAATATTTGCAGCGCTAACTTATCGGCAAACTCATTTGCCAACCAGCGCGGCGCAATGGCCACCATCTGTGTTTGTGACACCACGTTTAATACGCTGACCATCGCATTACCTTGATATGCGATGCGCGCTTGTTTATCGGCCGTGTCATACCACGGCAGACTGAATGAGGCATACCGATCGAGAGCCACCGCGGCATGCTCCTCGCGATAAATATCAGCCTCCATCACCGGTCCGGAGATACGCGGATGGTTGCGACTGGCCACCAGAACCATTTCATCTTTGAATAGCGGTACACAGGCAAATTCAGGACGACGAAACTCTTCATAACCGATCACAAATTCCGTTTCCTGATAACGTAACTGATGTTCCGTATTTTGATTAAGCGCTGATTTAAAGACTAAATGAATATTGGGCGCGATTTCGGCGACTTTATTAAAAATTACCGACGTCAGGATGTTATCCAGCGGGCTACAGACGCACAGATTGAAAACACGCTCACTGCTCAAGGGTTCAAAACCGGAGCCTGGCAATTCGTTTTGTACCAGCTGCAGCGCCTGGCGCACTGAGCCAAACAGCTGATAGGCCCGCGCCGTCGGCTGAATACCGCGGCCATAGCGCACAAACAGTTCATCATTAAACATCACTTTCAGACGTGAAACCGCGTTGCTCACCGCTGGTTGAGACATGCCGAGCGTATGGGCGGCACGGGTAATATTCTGTTCCTGCATAACCGCATCAAAAACGGTAAGCAGATTGAGATCAACCATCCGTAGTTGAGGTTTTACGACTTCCTGTCCGGGGGCTGATTTATATTCTGGACTTTCAATTAACATATCTAGTTCCGCCGTCACGATGAATTCCCTTTACTAAACCGCTATGATTAGCGGCGAAAATATCATTTATCATGCTAATGACATTTGCAAAATAGCAAAGGTGTATTTTAGGAATATATCAAGGCTATGAGTGGCAGTGTAAATCCGGTACCGCCGGAATAGGTGAACTGCTCAAACCATACTAGTTACTTAATGATGATGAGTTTAACCATAATTCAGAAAAATAAAAACAACACCAATGATTAACTGTAACTTAAGCAATAATAAAGCATTTTATTTTCTACCCCATAAAATTAACAACCATTTATCATTGAAAAAAGAGCCGCTAAGGGGTGGAGATATTCACACGAAAAATAAATATAATCTTTTCATTTAGATAGCGATTTTTTGCCGCCTCGCTCGCGGCGCATCGTGAGCGAAGCCTTTAATGCAAAGTACATTGTCAAATGAAACATATCCCAGTGCGCTCCCGCAGGGCCAAAAAAGGATCTTCGGCAAAAAAGGGCAAACATCAGCACAATTAGCTAATTCACGCCGTGGACCAAAAACGCTTTTTCCATGCCAGGGGTTGACTTTGAAACGGCTATCCAGTAACTCTAAAAGCATAACGATTTCATCTGGAGTTTGACGCAATGATTCGCACCACTCGTATCACCAGCCTACTACTACTAAACGCATGCCATTTGCGCGGTAGGCTGTTGGGCGACGTTCAGCGTTAAGTCATCTTCCAGCAAGACTATAAAACCCGCGCCTTGGCGCGGGTTTTTTTATGCTCGTCAACAAGGCGCCAGGACACAGACTAAGGATCCAAACCATGAGCCAGCAAGTCATTATTTTCGATACGACCTTACGTGATGGCGAACAAGCGTTACAGGCAAGCCTGAGTGTCAAAGAGAAGCTGCAGATCGCTCTGGCCCTCGAGCGCATGGGTGTTGACGTGATGGAAGTCGGTTTCCCGGTTTCTTCTCCGGGCGATTTTGAATCCGTGCAGACCATCGCGCGCACCATCAAAAACAGCCGCGTATGCGCTCTGGCGCGTTGCGTTGAGAAAGATATCGACGTGGCGGCGGAATCCTTAAAGGTGGCCGAAGCGTTCCGTATCCACACCTTCATCGCCACCTCGCCGATGCATATCGCCACCAAACTGCGCAGCACCCTGGATGAAGTCATTGAGCGAGCGGTTTATATGGTGAAGCGGGCGCGCAATTACACTAACGATGTCGAATTCTCCTGTGAAGACGCCGGCCGTACGCCAATAGCTGACCTGGCTCGCGTCGTGGAAGCAGCGATTAACGCTGGCGCCACCACCATAAATATTCCGGATACCGTCGGCTACACCATGCCGTTCGAGTACGCCAACATTATCAGCGGCCTGTATGAGCACGTACCGAATATCGACAAAGCCATTATCTCCGTTCACACCCATGATGACCTGGGCATTGCCGTCGGCAACGCCCTCGCCGCGGTCCACGCCGGAGCTCGCCAGGTAGAAGGCGCGATGAACGGTATCGGCGAGCGCGCCGGCAACTGCGCGCTGGAAGAGGTCATCATGGCGATTAAAGTGCGCAAAGACATCATGAACGTGCACACCAATATCAACCACCATGAAATCTGGCGCACCAGCCAGACCGTCAGCCAGATCTGCAACATGCCGATCCCGGCGAACAAAGCCATCGTCGGCACCGGCGCCTTCGCCCACTCCTCCGGTATCCACCAGGACGGCGTGCTGAAGAACCGCGAAAACTACGAGATCATGACCCCGGAATCCATCGGTCTGAACCAGGTGCAGTTGAACCTGACCTCCCGTTCCGGCCGCGCGGCGGTGAAACACCGGATGGAAGAGATGGGCTACCAGGAGAGCGATTACAACCTGGATCACCTGTACGACGCGTTCCTGAAGCTGGCGGACAAAAAAGGACAGGTCTTCGATTACGATCTGGAAGCGCTGGCCTTTATCAACAAGCAGCAGGAAGAGCCAGAGCATTTCCGCCTGGATTACTTCAACGTTCAGTCCGGCTCCAGCGATATCGCCACCGCCTCGATCAAACTGGTCTGTGGGGATGAGATCAAAACTGAAGCCGCCAACGGCAACGGTCCGGTCGATGCTATCTACCAGGCGATTAACCGCGTCACCAATTACAACATTGAATTAGTGAAATATGGCTTAAGCGCGAAAGGCCACGGCAAAGACGCCCTGGGCCAGGTGGATATCGTCGTTGACTACAACGGCCGCCGTTTCCACGGCGTTGGTCTGGCAACGGATATCGTAGAGTCGTCAGCCAAAGCGATGGTTCATGTGCTGAACAACATCTGGCGCGCCGCCGAAGTCGAAAAAGAATTGCAACGCAAAGCTCAGAATAAAGAGAACAATAAGGAAACCGTGTAATGTCGAAGAATTACCATATTGCCGTTTTGCCGGGTGATGGCATTGGCCCGGAAGTGATGAACCAGGCGATGAAAGTACTGGAAGCCGTGCGCCAACGTTTTGCCATGCACATTACCACCAGCCAGTACGACGTCGGCGGCGCGGCCATCGACCGCCAGGGAACTCCCCTGCCGCAGGCGACGGTCGCCGGATGCGAGCAGGCGGACGCGATCCTGTTCGGCTCCGTCGGCGGCCCGAAGTGGGAACACCTGCCGCCCGCAGAACAGCCAGAGCGCGGCGCCCTGCTGCCGCTGCGTAAACACTTTAAACTGTTCAGCAACCTGCGCCCGGCCAAACTGTATCAGGGGCTGGAAGAGTTCTGCCCGCTGCGCGCCGACATCGCCGCCAACGGCTTCGACATTCTCTGCGTTCGCGAACTGACCGGCGGCATCTACTTCGGCCAGCCGAAAGGCCGCGAAGGCAGCGGTCAGCATGAGAAAGCTTTTGATACCGAGGTGTATCACCGCTTTGAAATCGAACGTATCGCGCGCATCGCTTTTGAATCTGCCCGTAAACGTCGTCACAAAGTGACCTCCATCGATAAAGCCAACGTTCTGCAGTCCTCTATTCTGTGGCGCGAAATCGTCAGTGAGATCGGCAAAGAGTATCCGGACGTTGAGCTGGCGCATATGTATATCGATAACGCCACCATGCAGCTGATTAAAGATCCGTCTCAGTTCGACGTGCTGCTGTGCTCCAACCTGTTCGGCGACATCCTCTCCGACGAGTGCGCAATGATCACCGGCTCGATGGGTATGCTGCCGTCCGCCAGCCTTAACGAACAAGGTTTCGGCCTGTACGAGCCTGCAGGCGGCTCGGCGCCGGATATCGCTGGCAAAAATATCGCTAACCCGATTGCGCAGATCCTCTCCCTGGCGCTGCTGCTGCGCTATAGCCTTGACGCTAACGAGGCGGCGAGCGCAATTGAAAGCGCGATTAACCGCGCTCTGGAGGAAGGGGTTCGTACCGGCGACTTAGCGCGCGGCACGGCGGCGGTCAGCACTGATGAAATGGGCGATATCATTGCCCGCTATGTCGCAGAAGGGGTGTAATCATGGCGAAGACGTTATACGAAAAATTGTTTGATGCGCACGTGGTGTATGAGGCGCAAAACGAAACCCCGCTGTTGTATATCGACCGCCATCTGGTGCATGAAGTTACCTCCCCGCAGGCCTTTGACGGCCTGCGCGCCCACGGCCGCCAGGTGCGCCAGCCGGGTAAAACCTTCGCCACCATGGATCACAACGTCTCGACGCAGACCAAAGACATTAACGCGTCCGGCGAGATGGCCCGCATTCAGATGCAGGAGCTGATTAAGAACTGTAAAGAGTTCGGCGTTGAGCTGTACGACCTGAATCACCCGTACCAGGGCATCGTTCACGTAATGGGCCCGGAACAAGGGGTGACCTTGCCGGGGATGACCATTGTATGCGGCGACTCCCATACCGCCACCCACGGCGCGTTCGGCGCGCTGGCCTTCGGCATCGGCACTTCCGAAGTGGAACATGTGCTGGCGACCCAGACCCTGAAACAGGGTCGTGCGAAAACCATGAAAATCGAAGTGCAAGGCAAAGCGGCGCCGGGCATCACCGCCAAAGATATCGTGTTGGCGATCATTGGTAAAACCGGCAGCGCCGGCGGCACCGGCCACGTGGTGGAATTCTGCGGCGAAGCGATCCGCGATCTGAGCATGGAAGGTCGCATGACCCTGTGCAACATGGCGATCGAGATGGGCGCCAAAGCGGGCCTGGTCGCGCCGGATGAAACCACCTTCAATTACGTACGCGGCCGTCTGCACGCACCGAAAGGCAAAGATTTTGACGATGCGGTGGCGTACTGGAAAACCCTGAAAACCGACGACGGCGCCACATTTGACACCGTGGTGACGCTGCAGGCGGCTGAGATTGCTCCGCAGGTGACCTGGGGCACCAACCCAGGCCAGGTGATTTCGGTCACCGATAATATCCCCGATCCTGCGTCATTCAGCGACCCGGTGGAACGCGCCAGCGCTGAGAAAGCGCTGGCCTATATGGGACTGAAATCCGGCATCCCGCTGACGGAAGTGGCTATCGATAAAGTGTTCATCGGCTCCTGTACCAACTCGCGTATCGAAGATTTGCGCGCCGCGGCGGAAATCGCCAAAGGGCGTAAAGTGGCGCCGGGCGTCCAGGCGTTGGTGGTACCAGGTTCCGGTCCGGTGAAAGCGCAAGCGGAAGCGGAAGGCCTGGATAAGATCTTTATCGAAGCCGGCTTTGAGTGGCGCTTACCGGGCTGCTCGATGTGTCTGGCGATGAACAACGACCGCCTGAAGCCGGGCGAGCGCTGCGCCTCCACCAGCAACCGTAATTTTGAAGGCCGTCAGGGCCGCGGCGGACGCACGCACCTGGTGAGCCCGGCAATGGCCGCGGCGGCGGCTGTGACCGGCCATTTCGCCGATATCCGTAATCTGAAGTAAGGAGACCATCATGGCAGAGAAATTTACTCAACATACCGGCCTGGTGGTTCCGCTGGATGCTGCAAACGTCGATACCGACGCGATTATTCCCAAGCAGTTTCTGCAGAAAGTGACCCGCACCGGCTTTGGCGCGCACCTGTTCAACGACTGGCGCTTCCTCGATGATAAAGGTCAACAGCCGAACCCGGAGTTCGTGCTGAACTTTCCTGAGTACAAAGGCGCCTCTATCCTGCTGGCGCGGGAAAACTTCGGCTGCGGCTCCTCCCGCGAGCATGCGCCGTGGGCGCTGACCGATTACGGTTTTAAAGTCGTTATCGCCCCAAGCTTTGCCGATATTTTCTACGGCAACAGCTTCAACAACCAGCTGCTGCCGGTGACGCTGAGCGATGAGCAGGTCGACGAGCTGTTCAGACTGGTGCAGGCCAACCCGGGCATTACGTTTGAAGTGGACCTGGAAGCGCAGGTGGTGAAAGCGGGGGATAAAACCTACAGCTTTAAGATCGACGATTTCCGTCGCCACTGCATGCTTAATGGCCTGGATAGCATCGGCCTGACGCTGCAACATGAAGCGGCGATTTCCGACTATGAGCACAAGCTGCCGGCGTTTATGAATTAAGCTTCGCGCCCGGTCATTTGACCGGGCTTTTTAATTTATTGCGGCAGAAAATTGAGATCTCACGCACAAAAAACAATATTAATTCTTCGAACGTCAGCCCATGACGTTGGCCTGCCCCACGCGATAAAGACGAATGATTTCGCTTTCTTCCCCCTGACCTGCGCGGTTTATGTATTAACCCTTCACTGCAAGTAAAAATAAGGTATGAGTGTTTAATATAAAAATATAACAATGTGAAAGAAGCGTTAATCTCATAGAGAACCCCTATAGCTCACAGCAAAAAAAAACATTATTTTTCAATTTTTCCCCTCGCTATCTTTTTCCACAGAGAAATATTAACTAAGGACACGCCCGGGCCCCCGCATAGCGGCCTCCCGGCCTCCTGTGGAGAGAAGAGATGAGCCACTATCCGCACCTTTTCAGTCCGTTGACCATCAACGGCATGACGCTAAAAAACCGCATTATTATGCCCCCGATGGGCACCAATATGGCTACGCTCAATGGCGAGGTCTCGCAGGAACAGCTGGAATACTACGAACTACGGGCCAAAGGCGGCACCGGTCTTATCACCATCGAAAACATCTGTATTGATTTCCCTTTCGCTTCCAACGGCACCACCCAACTGCGGATCGATAACGATCAATATATCCCGCGGCTGTTTAAATTAACCGAGACCCTGCATAAACACGGCGCCTGCGTATCCATTCAGTTAAATCACGCTGGCGCTTCCGCTTATGCCTACCGCCTCGAGGGTCAGACACCGCTCTCCTCCTCGACGACGCCCTCGAAAAAGCACGGTAATATTCCGCGGCCAATGACCCATGAGGAAATTTATCACGCGGTGGAAAAATTCGGGGACGCCGCAGAGCGCGTTCGTCGCGCGGGTTTTGACTGCGTCGAAATTCATGCCGGCCACTCCTATTTAATTAGCCAGTTTTTATCGCCGTTATTTAACAAACGCACCGATGAATTTGGCGGCAGCGTCGAAAACCGCACTCGAATATTAGGTCTGATTGTCGATAAAGTTCGCGCCTGCGTCGGGCCACGTTTTCCGGTCAGCCTGCGCATCAGCGCCGACGACTTCCTCAAAGGCGGCAATACTCTCGAAGATTCCTTGCGCATCCTTGAGCTCTGTCAGGAGAAGGTCGATATCATCAACGTCTCGGCGGCGCAGAACGACAACCTGAATCTGCAAATCGACCAGATGTCGCTGGAGGATGGCTGGAAGCGTTACCTCTCCCGCGCGGTGCGCGATAAATTCCATAAGCCCACGGTCATCGCTGGCAATATCCGTACCCCGCAGGTGGCCGAGGATATCCTCGCCAGCGGCGATGCCGATCTCATTGCCATTGGTCGCGGTCTGATTGCCGAGCCGGAGTGGGTGCAGAAGGTGCAAAGCGGTAAAGAGCGCCTGATGCGCAAATGCATCTCCTGCAACATCGGCTGCGCCGACCATCGCATCGCCCGCTCGCGTCCGCTGCGCTGTTCAATTAACCCGGACATCATTCACGGCGATGCCTACAAAACGCGGCGCGTTAATCGCGAAACGAACGTGGTCGTCATCGGCGCCGGCACTGCCGGGATGGAGGCCGCCTGCACCGCGGCGGAAGTCGGTTGCCACACCTGGCTGCTGGAGGCGAAAAATCACGTCGGCGGTCTCGCCAGCGATATCGCCCGTCTGCCGGAGAAAAAACGCATCGCGGATTTCCCGCAGTTTATGAAAAACCGCATCGCCGCGCTGGACAACCTGATGCTGCAGGTCGGCAAACGGGCAGACGTGGCCTCGGTTTCCGCCCTGCGTCCACATCTGATCGTCAATGCCACCGGCTCAACCCCCCTGCTGCCGCCCATTGCTGGACTGCGGGAGAATATTGACGCCGCGGAAGGCAAAGTCTTCTCCATTACCGGCATGATCGACAATCTGGCGAAATTTACCCATGTCGAGGGCAAACGCATCGCCGTTGTCGGCGCGGGCGCCGTTGGCCTCGACGTCATCGAATACTTTACCGCTCGCGGCGCGCAGGCGGTCTTAATCGAAATGCAGGACGCCGCCGGTCGCGATCTCGACATCATTACCAAGAATGCCATGTTGACCATGCTCGACGAGCACCAGGTCGAACAGCACATGAATACGCAACTGATGGCGGTGGCTGCCGACCATTTCCAGGTGAAAAATACACAGCACACCTTCGATATCCCCTTCGACTACGGCTTTGTCTGTCTGGGGATGCGCGCCAACCGGACGGGTCTCGACGAGATCGAACGCTGGGCCAATGCCAATAACGTCAAAATCATGAATATCGGCGACAGCGTGATAGCGCGACGCATTATCGACGGCATCCGCGAAGGCCGCAACGTGCTGGACACCCTCGAAGACATGGGTGCGCTGGGCAGCCGCGAAGCACAACGAATTCCCTTTCTAACTTATTGAGGATTTTTGTCATGGCAGAACGTATTACTGGACACACTGAGCTGATTGGTCTGATCGCCACCCCGATTCGCCACAGCATGTCGCCCACCATGCACAACGAGGCTTTCGCCCATCTCGGGCTGGACTACGTCTACCTGGCTTTTGAAGTCGGTAATCAGGAGCTGAAAGACGTTGTGCAGGGCTTCCGGGCTTTGAAGCTGCGCGGCTTTAATGTCTCTATGCCGAACAAAACCGAGATTTGCCAGTATCTCGATAAGCTGTCGCCGGCGGCGCAGCTGGTCGGGGCGGTGAATACCGTGGTCAATGACGACGGCGTCCTGACCGGGCATATCACCGACGGCACCGGCTATATGCGCGCCCTTAGCGAAGCGGGTATCGATATCATTGGCAAGAAGATGACCGTGCTCGGTGCCGGCGGCGCGGCGACCGCACTCTGCGTCCAGGCGGCACTGGATGGCGTGAAGGCGATCTCCATCTTCAACCGTCGCGATAAATTCTTCGCCAACGCCGAAGAAACGGTCGCCAAGATCCGCAACAACACGCGCTGTGAGATCCATCTGTTCGATCTTGACGATCATGACAAACTGCGTGCCGAAATCGATAGCAGCGTGATCCTGACCAATGCCACCGGGGTCGGCATGAAGCCGTTCGAAGGCCAGATGCTGCTGCCGGACGACAGCTTCCTGCGTCCGGATCTGATCGTCTCCGACGTCGTATACAACCCGCGCAAAACCCACCTGCTGGAAGTGGCTGAGAAAAAAGGCTGCCGCACGCTAAACGGCCTCGGGATGATGCTGTGGCAAGGCGCGCGCGCGTTCGAAATCTGGACGGGTAAACAGATGCCGGTTGATTACATCAAAAGCATCCTGTTCTAAGGGGCAAGCGATGAAAAATAAATACGTCCCTACCGCGGCAGGGCTGTACCTCAACTACCTGATCCACGGCATGGGGGTGCTGTTAATCACCCTCAACATGGCCCATCTTCAGGAACAGTGGGGAACAGATAAAGCCGGCGTATCGATCGTTATCTCCTCGTTAGGTATTGGTAAGTTAGCGACCATCGTGACCGGATTTCTCTCGGATCGCTTCGGTCGCAAGCCCTTTATCTATCTGGGGATCCTGAGCTACCTGATCTTTTTCGTCGGCATTCTGCTGACCAAAAATATCTATCTGGCCTATGTCTTCGGCATTATGGCGGGCCTGGCGAACAGCTTCCTCGACTCCGGCACCTATCCGGCGCTGATGGAATCTTTCCCGCACTCCGCCAGCCGGGCCAACGTGCTGATCAAAGCCTTCGTTTCCGCCGGGCAGTTCCTGCTGCCGTTCATTATCAGCTTCCTGATCTGGGCGAATCTATGGTTCGGCTGGTCGTTCGTGATTGCGGCGGCGCTCTTTGTACTGAGCGGGATTTACCTGCTTAAAATGCCATTCCCTGACAGCCAGGCAGCGAAAAAAGAGGAATCTCCTGAGCCACAGGCGGAAACGTTCGCCCGTCCGCAGGCCAACAAACTGGATATGATGATCTTCACGCTGTACGGCTATATCGGCATGGCGACGTTCTATCTGGTCAGCCAGTGGCTGGCGCAGTACGGCCAGTTCGTGGTCGGGCTGCCCTATGCCTCGGCGATTAAGCTGCTCAGCATCTATACCGTTGGGTCGTTGGTCTGCGTCTTCGTGACTGCTGCCTTCGTCAAAGAGGTGTTCAGCTCTGCCGTCGCCATGATCATCTATACTGGCCTGTCGATGGTCTCGCTGCTGCTGGTGTGCCTGTTCCCGACGCCGATGATGGTTACCGGCTTCGCCTTTGTCATCGGCTTTGCCGCCGCGGGCGGAGTGCTACAGCTGGGAGCGACGATCATGGCGATGAGCTTCCCGAACGGGAAAGGCAAGGCAACCGGGATCTTCTACACCGCCGGCAGTATCGCCAGCTTCACGATCCCGCTGATCACCGCCAAACTTTCGCAGATCAGTATTGCCAGCATTATGTGGTTTGATTTTGCGATCGCCGTGATCGGCTTTGTGATCGCCCTGTACATCGGCTATCGTCAACTGCAGGCTCGGGCGGCGCAAAAAGTATCACCCACCGCAGTCACCGCCTGAGGTTCAACGCGAATAATAATGGATGCCTACATGACAAATGCAGTTACCGTAAAGAACATCACCTTCCAGGAAGGGGAAACCTTAATTTGTGTACCGCTGATCGGCAAAACGCTGGATGAAATACTGGGTAACGCCCACGGCCTGGTCGACGCCGGCGCCGATATCATCGAATGGCGCGTTGATCACTTTACGCAGGTCAGAGAGATGGCCCAGGTGATGGCCGCGCTGGCGGAAATCCGTGGTGCGCTGAAAGCCCTGCCGTTGCTGTTCACCTTCCGCAGCAAGAAAGAAGGCGGCGAGACCGAGCTCAGCGACGATGCCTACTTCGCGCTCAACCGCGAAGCGGCGCGCAGTGGACTGGTTGATGTCATCGATGTCGAGCTGTTCAATGATGAAGCGCAGATCCGCGCGCTGGTTGACGATGCGCATGCCGCGGGCGTCAAAGTGATCATGAGTAACCATGATTTTCATAAAACCCCCGCCCAGGAAGATATCATCTATCGCCTGCGCCGCATGCAGGATCTGGGTGCCGATCTGCCGAAGATCGCGGTGATGCCGCAATCGCCGCAGGACGTTCTGACCCTGCTCGCCGCCACGCTGACCATGAAAGAGAAGTATGCCACCCGCCCGCTGATCACCATGTCGATGGGAAAATCAGGCGGCGTCAGCCGGGTGACCGGGCGTCTTTTTGGCTCAGCCATGACCTTCGGTACCGTGGGTCAAGCTTCCGCGCCGGGACAGATCGCCATCAATAAGCTGCGTGAAGTGATGGATATTCTCTCCTGATAACCCCTTAGCCCGGAGGACCACTCCGGGCTATTCGCTAACAGATCTTCTGGCTGTCGTGGATGACCACATTTTTAAACGACCGCAGCGCCGGGGAAAGTCCCCGGTCTTTCATGGTCGCCAGATAGATATAGCGCGGAGGGAGGGTGTTTTTAATCTTCAGGATATGGACGTTGTAATGGGAGAGCGCCGAGATCCGCGGCATGATCGCGATCCCGTAGTCAATGCTGACCAGCCCGGCCATCGCGGTATCCTCTTCCACGTAGCAGGCAATCTCCGGCACCAGCTTTTGCTGCATAAATACATTATCGATAAACGGACGTAAGCCGCTATTTTCTGAAAAATAGATATAGGGATAATGAATCGTCTCCACGAGGTCGACTTCATGTTCATACAGACGGGCCAGCGGATGATCCCTGGCGGTCACCACCACCAGCTCCTGCTGAATAACCGGAATAAAATCGATATCTGGCTCATCGGCAATATAAGAGCAGATCGCCAGATCGACTTTTCCCGCTTTCAGCTCCTGCAACAGCGTCAGCGAGGTCCCTTGAGTAAAAGAAAAAGTCACATTGTGAAACTCAGGTGAAAGAGAATATTTATTAATTAACTGCGGAACAACATATTCGCCCATCGTGTAAATAAAGGCGATACGAATGTTTTCTTTATTTTCAGCGCCGTTTTTTTGCAAAACTGTGCGGCCATTTTCCAGTGAGGCCAGGGCATCTTCGACATACGGCAGAAAACGCTTGCCGTTTTGCGTAATTTTAACGTTCCGTCCCTGTCTGGCGAACAGCGCGACCCCTAACTCCTTCTCCAGCTCTGATATCGCATGGCTTAGCGAAGGCTGAGTGATGCACAGACTGGAGGCCGCTTCGGTATAATGTTCAGTTTCAGACAGACGTTTAAAATAATAAAGTTGCTTTAGGTTCATTATTTTTGCCCGTATAATATAAGAATAAATCCACTGATGCTAATATACCATGCAAGCCACCAATAATGCGCATGAGCGGGTAAATATCGGCGGTGTATCAAATATTATTTTCTGAAGCGTATGAATGTGCCACAAAGCGTTGCCATTCATAGATACTACCTATAGTTCCCGGAGATATTTTTGCATATACAAATATATGCAAAAATATTTTAAACTTTAAAGGATCTCGCTATGAGTATGTCAAACTCTCAGGAAGTCCTCACTTCCTCATCAGGGACGAAAAAAAGAAGCCGCGTTCGGATAGTTATTTTACTGCTGTTGTCCGTCGGAACGATGATCAATTATCTCGACCGCACCATCCTCGGTATCGTTGCCCCACAGTTAACCCAGGAAATTCATATCGATCCGGCGATGATGGGCATCATTTTCTCCGCCTTTGCCTGGACCTATGCCCTGGCGCAGATCCCCGCCGGCATGTTTTTAGACCGCTTCGGCAACAAACTGACCTATGCCCTGTCAATTTTCTTCTGGTCGCTGTTTACCCTGCTGCAAAGTTTCACCCTCGGGCTTAAATCTCTGCTGCTTCTGCGCCTGGGACTTGGCGTCAGTGAAGCGCCCTGCTTCCCGGCCAACAGCCGCATCGTCAGCACCTGGTTCCCGCAGCATGAGCGCGCACGGGCGACGGCAACATATACGGTTGGTGAATATATAGGACTGGCGGCCTTCTCACCGCTGTTATTTTTAATCCTCGAACATCACGGCTGGAGAACGCTTTTTTTCCTCACCGGAGGATTAGGTATTTTATTTACTTTGGTGTGGTGGCGTTTTTATCACGAACCCCATGAATCGCGCACGGCTAATCAAGCGGAGCTGGATTATATCGGCGCAAACGGTATTAACAATAAAATCCAGAACGTTCCATTTAACTGGCGTGACGCCAGGCGCCTGCTGGGCTGTCGCCAGATCCTCGGCGCCAGTCTGGGTCAGTTTGCGGGCAACACCACGCTGGTGTTTTTCCTGACGTGGTTTCCCAGCTATCTGGCCAACGAGCGCCATCTTCCCTGGCTGCACGTTGGCTTCTTCGCCACCTGGCCGTTTCTCGCCGCCGCCATCGGCATCCTCTTCGGCGGCTGGATCTCGGACCGACTGCTGAAGCGAACCGGCTCCGTCAATATCAGTCGGAAGTTACCAATAATTTCCGGATTATTACTCTCCAGCTGTATTATTGCGGCGAACTGGGTGAGCGCCAACAGCACCGTTATTATTATTATGTCAGTGGCATTTTTTGGTCAGGGAATGGTTGGTCTGGGCTGGACGTTAATTTCTGATATTGCCCCGGAAAATATGGCAGGCCTGACCGGCGGGATATTTAATTTCTGCGCTAATATGGCGTCGATTATAGCCCCACTGATAATTGGCGTGATTATCTCCGCAACGGGTAACTTCTTTTACGCACTGATCTACGTCGGCCTGACGGCGCTGATCGGCGTGATTGCCTACATTTTTATCATCGGCGACATCAAGCGAATCGAACTGAAGTAAAGACGGCGGCCCCGGCGAATTGCACGCCGGGGCGAAGAGGACGGTCAGATATCTTTCACCTTGCTGGTTAAAAACAGCGTCACCAGCGAAATCGCGGCGATCGTCCAGTAGACGCTGGCGTGGCCATAGCTCTGCGACAGCGCCCCCTGCATCACGCCGGCGAGGATCACGCCAGTGGAAATACTGTTGGTAAACAGGGTGGTCGCCGCCCCCGCGCGTCCCGGCATTAAATCCTGGAACCACAGCATGCCGATCCCGGCGATTATGCCGATAAAAATGGCGTTGAACAGCTGCAGGGCCAGCAGCGCCGTTCGGGCATGAAACAGGATCAGCCCCAGATAAAACAGCACACCGGCCGCCACCGCCGCTACCATCATTTTACGTTTACCAAAGCGCTTCACGTAGTAGCCGGCGAGGATCATCGCCGGAATCTCCAGGCCGGCGGCGGTGCCCATCAGGATCCCGGCCAGACTGTCGGGAAGCCCGAGATCGCTGCTGATCCACAGCGGCATATCAATGATATACATGGTGTTGCAGGTCCACATCAGGGTGGAGGCGATAAACAGCATCCGCACATTCTTGTCCTGCCAGCCGCCGGCCTGCGCCAGCGCCTCCGCCTCTTCCGAGGGCTGTTCCACGCGCGGAACCGAGGGCAGTTTGACCGCAATCAGCGCCAGGCTGATCGCAAAGATGCCCGCCGCAATAGAGAACATGGTGGTAAAGCCATAGTTGAGCGCCAGCATAAAGGCCAGCGGCGGGCCAATCACCCACGCCAGAGACAGCTGGGCACGCATGACCGAGCTGAACATCACCACTTCCCGCGCCGAGCTGTCGGCATATTCCCGCGCCAGGGCAAAGAGCTGCGGCATGGCGGCGTTAGCGATGGATGCCAGCATCACCCCACAGGTGATCAGCGTCAGATAGTGGCGGTTGAAGGCAAACAGCAGCGCATTGCCTACCGCCATCAGACAGCAGAACATAATTAACCGCCGCCGGTCGCCGCGGCTATCGGAGCGCTTGGCCAGCGCCAGACTCACCAGGATCCCGGCTATCGCATTCACGGTGTAGAACAGGCCCACCCAGAACGGCTGCGCCCCCACTTCGCGGCTGAGAAACAAACTCAACGTCGGCGCCTGCAATGCGCCCGCCACGCCCATCATAAAAGCAACCAGCATAAAGGCGGCATAGACGCCGTTTAGCCGTCGTCCCATCGTCATCAACCACAGCATGAAATGTCCTTAACACACGCGAAGTAAACGAAAAAAGCCAGCAGAGGCTTTCTGCTGGCGGGTGATTCTATACTCTGTGGATTTCACGTTGCAGGAAAAACGGTTAACCGTTTTGCGCAGCGCTTACGCTGGCTCCGAAAGGGTGAGTCCCGTAGGGGCGATTCACGCGGCCAGAACATAGGCTCTGGGAGCATCGACAGCGATAGACCCGGGCAAGCGCGCACCTGCAGCTTGAAAAACGACGAGTATAACACCAATACTCAGTCACACATGATGTCTGCAAGTCAATGATCAGAGGTCTTTGACGTCACTCCCCACTGCATCAGTTCGCCCAGGATTTCCTGCTGTCGTCCTGCCATCAGGCGGGCCAGCCAGGACGCTTCCTGCGTCGCAGAAAAGTAGCGCTGGTAGAACGATTTTGCGGTAGACCTCATCTTATTCACCTCCTCGCTTCATCGGGATTCATTATTGGCTTAATATGGGGAGTAATAAATTGCTGAGTTTTGCGCAGGAGTTCCCCTTTTATGTCTTCCGGCCGTCTGCAACAACAGTTCATCCGTCTATGGCAGTGCTGCGACGGCAAGTCGCAGGAGACCACCCTCAACGAGCTGGCGGAAATGCTAAGCTGCTCGCGCCGCCACATGCGCACCTTGCTCAATATGATGGAGTCCCGCGGCTGGCTGACCTGGAAGGCGGAGGCTGGCCGCGGAAAACGCTCGCGGCTGACCTTTCTCTATACCGGCCTCGCCCTGCAGCAGCAGCGTGCCGAAGATCTGCTTGAACAGGATCGCATCGATCAGCTGGTGCAGCTGGTCGGCGATAAAGCCGCCGTCCGTCAGATGCTGGTCTCGCATCTCGGGCGCAGCTTCCGCCAGGGGCGGCACATCCTGCGCGTGCTCTACTACCGGCCGATGAAGAATTTACTGCCCGGCAGCGCGCTGCGACGTTCGGAAACCCATATCGCCCGGCAAATATTCAGCGCGCTGACGCGGGTAAATGAGGAAAATGGGGAACTGGAAGCTGATATTGCCCACCACTGGCAGCAGTTGACGCCCACCCACTGGCGCTTTTTCCTCCGGCCAGGCATCCATTTTCACCATGGCCGTGAGCTGGAGATGAGCGATGTGATCGCTTCTCTGCAGCGCAGCAATGCCCTGCCGCTCTATTCGCATATCGAACGCATCGAGTCGCCCACCGCCTGGACCCTGGATATTCATCTGCGCCAGCCCGACCGCTGGCTGCCCTGGCTGCTGGGCCAGGTGCCAGCGATGGTGCTGCCGCAGGAGTGGCAGACCATGAACCACTTTTCTTCGATGCCGGTCGGCACCGGCCCGTATGCCGTGGTGCGTAACAATCAGAACCAGCTCAAGATCCACGCCTTTGAGGACTATTTTGGCTACCGGGCGCTGATCGATGAGGTGAACGTCTGGGTGCTACCGGAAATTAGCGAAGAGCCCAACGGCGGCCTGACGCTGCAGGGCAATACCGAAAGCGAAAAGGCGGTGGAGAGTCGTCTGGAAGAGGGGTGCTACTACCTGCTGTTTGACTCGCGAAGCCCGCTGGGCGCCAACGAGGCGGTGCGCCGCTGGTTAAGCTATTTGTTCCAGCCCGCGAACCTGCTCTACCACGCGGGCGAACACTACCAGGGCAACTGGTTTCCCGCCTACGGCCTGCTGCCGCGCTGGCATCACGCCAGCAATCACGCCAGCGACAAGCCGGCGGGGCTGGAGACGGTCACCCTCACCTATTACCGCGATCACGTCGAACACCGGGTGATCGGCGGGATCATGCGCGACCTGCTGGCCGCGCATCAGGTGAAGCTGGAGATCCAGGAGCTGGAGTACGATGCCTGGCATCGCGGCGAGGTAGTCAGCGATATCTGGCTCAACAGCGTTAACTTCACCTTGCCAATCGAATTCTCGCTATTCGCCTATCTGTACGAAGTCCCGCTGATTCAGCGCTGCATCCCCATCGACTGGCAGGAAGACGCCAGCCGCTGGCGCGCGGGAGAGTTTAATCCGGCCACCTGGAGTCAGCGTCTGCTGGCCAGCCAGCATATCGTGCCGCTGATCCATCACTGGCTGATGATTCAGGGCCAGCGCAGTATGCGCGGCGTGCGGATGAACACCCTCGGCTGGTTCGATTTTAAATCCGCATGGTTTGCGCCGCCGGAGCCGTAAGCCTTTCCGTCATCTGACAAAATCATTACACTAAGGCCGTTCTCAACGGGGTGCTAATAAACATACGCAATATCATTCAAGTTGCATCAAGGCAGCAAGCGGGTGAATCCCCTGGAGCATAGATAACTATGTGACTGGGGTGAACGCGCGAAGCTAACGCAGATGCGGCTTGAAGGATGAAGCGTATGGGCTGAGAAAATACCCGTCGAACCTGATCCGGATAACGCCGGCGAAGGGATTTGAGGCTCACTCAAAATCCTTTGCCCCCCCTTTTTTCTGAGGTGCAAAGTGTTGAAAAAATTACTCCCGCTGCTGGCGCTGGTCGCCATGCCCGCTCTGGCGAAGCCTGTCCTCACTGTCTATACCTATGACTCCTTCTCTGCCGACTGGGGCCCCGGCCCGGCGGTCAAAAAAGCGTTTGAAGCGGACTGCGGCTGCGAGCTGAAGTTCGTCGCGCTGGAAGATGGCGTTTCGCTACTGAATCGCCTGCGCATGGAAGGCAAAAACAGCAAGGCCGACGTCGTGCTGGGCCTGGATAACAACCTGCTGGAAGCCGCGGCGCAGAGTAAACTGTTTGCCAAAAGCAACGTACCCGCCAGCGCGGTCAGCGTGCCGGGCGGCTGGGATAACGACACCTTTGTCCCCTACGATTACGGCTATTTCGCCTTCGTCTATGACAAAAACAAACTGGCCAACCCGCCGAAGAGCCTGAAAGAGCTGGTCGAGAGCCCGCAAAAATGGCGGGTCATCTATGAAGATCCGCGCACCAGCACCCCGGGGCTGGGGCTGCTGCTGTGGATGCAAAAGGTCTATGGCGATAAAGCGCCCGAGGCCTGGCAGAAGCTGGCGGCGAAAACCGTTACCGTCACCAAGGGCTGGAGCGAAGCCTACGGTCTGTTCCTGAAAGGGGAAAGCGACCTGGTCTTGAGCTACACCACCTCGCCGGCCTACCACATGATTGAAGAGAAAAAAGACCACTATGCGGCGGCGAACTTCGCCGAAGGCCACTATCTGCAGGTCGAAGTTGCCGCCCGCACCGCCGCCAGCAAGCAGCCGGAACTGGCGGAAAAATTCCTCAAATTCATGGTCTCGCCTGGCTTCCAGAACGCCATCCCCACCGGCAACTGGATGTATCCGGTGACCCAGGTCGCGCTGCCGGCCGGTTTTGCAAGCCTGGTAAAACCGCAGACCACGCTGACGTTTACCCCGCAGCAGGTCGCCAGCGAGCGTCAGACCTGGATTAGCGCATGGCAACGCGCCGTCAGCCGCTAAACCTGAGCGGGCTGCTGCCGGGCCAGTTCGCCGCTACGCTGCTCTGCGCCGTCGCGCTGGCGGCGTTTCTGGCGCTGTGGTTCAGCGCGCCCGGCGCGGGCTGGCGGACGGTCTTCACCGATAGCTACCTCTGGCATGTGGTGCGCTTCTCCTTCTGGCAGGCGTCGCTGTCAGCGCTGCTCTCGGTGGGGCCGGCTATCTTTCTCGCCCGCGCGCTTTATCGGCGTCGCTTCCCCGGCCGCACGTTGCTGCTGCGTCTGTGCGCGATGACCCTGATCCTGCCGGTGCTGGTGGCGGTGTTCGGCATCCTCAGCGTCTATGGCCGCCAGGGCTGGCTGGCCTCGCTGTTTCACACTTTCGGCTGGCTGTGGGATTTCTCACCTTACGGCCTGCAGGGCATCCTGTTGGCGCACGTCTTTTTCAATATGCCGATGGCCACCCGCCTGCTGCTGCAGGCGCTGGAGAACATTCCCGGCGAGCAGCGGCAGATTGCCGCCCAGCTTGGCATGCGCGGCTATGCCTTCTTCCGCCTCGTCGAATGGCCATGGATGCGCCGGCACATTCCCGCCGTCGCCGCGCTGATTTTTATGCTCTGCTTTGCCAGCTTCGCCACCGTGCTGTCACTGGGCGGCGGCCCGAAGGCCACCACGATTGAGCTGGCTATCTACCAGGCGCTGAGCTTTGACTACGATCCGGCGCGAGCGGCAATGCTGGCGTTGATTCAGATGCTCTGCTGCCTCGGGCTGGTGCTGCTCAGCCAGCGCCTCAGTAAAGCGGTGGCTATCGGCGTCAGCCATGTCCGCGGCTGGCGTGACCCTGACGATCGCCTGCATAGCCGGCTGAGCGATGGGTTGCTGATCGGCGCCGCCCTGCTGCTGCTGCTGCCGCCGCTGCTGGCGGTCATCGTCGACGGGGTCAACCGCAATATGCTGGACGTGCTGGCGCAGCCCGCCCTCTGGCAGGCATTAACGACTTCCCTGCGCATCGCCATCGCCGCCGGGCTGTTGAGCGTGACCCTGACAATGATGCTGCTATGGAGCAGTCGAGAGCTGCGCGCCCGCCAGCGGCCGCTGGCCGGGCAGGCGATGGAGCTGAGCGGCATGCTGATCCTTGCCATGCCGGGCATCGTGCTGGCTACCGGCTTCTTTCTGCTGCTCAATAACAGCATCGGCCTGCCGGAGTCCGCCGACGGCATCGTCATCTTTACCAACGCTCTGATGGCGATCCCCTACGCGCTTAAAGTGCTGGAAAATCCGATGCGCGACATTGCCGTCCGCTACAATATGCTGTGCCAGTCGCTGGGGATCGAAGGCCTGACGCGACTGCGGGTCATCGAACTTCGCGCGCTCCGGCGCCCCCTAGCCCAGGCGTTAGCCTTCGCCTGCGTGCTGTCGATTGGCGACTTCGGCGTGGTGGCGCTGTTCGGCAACGAGGCGTTCCGCACCCTGCCTTTCTATCTCTACCAGCAGATAGGCGCCTACCGCAGCCAGGACGGTGCCGTCACCGCTCTGCTTCTGCTGCTGCTCTGTTTCTTACTATTTACGCTGATTGAAAAACTTCCGGGGCGTGATGCTAAAACTCAATGATGTGACCTGGCTGTACCAGCATCTGCCGATGCGCTTTACTCTCGACGTCGCGCGCGGCGAGCGCATCGCGGTGCTCGGCCCCAGCGGCGCCGGAAAGAGCACCCTGCTGAATCTGATCGCCGGTTTTCTGCCGCCCGCCAGCGGCAGCCTGCAGATTAACGGCGAGACGCATCACGCGACGCCGCCGGCGCAGCGTCCGGTCTCGATGCTGTTCCAGGAGAATAACCTGTTTAACCATCTGACCATTCGGCAGAATATCAGCCTCGGGATCCACCCTGGCCTGAAACTGAGCCGCGAACAGCAGCAGAAAGTCACGGCGATTGCCGCCCAGATGGGAATTGATGCCCTGCTTGACCGCCTGCCGGGAGCGCTCTCCGGCGGTCAACGGCAGCGCGCGGCGCTGGCCCGCTGTCTGGTGCGCCAGCAGCCGGTGCTGCTGCTGGATGAACCCTTCTCGGCGCTCGACCCGGCGCTGCGTCAGGAGATGCTGGCGCTGGTGGCGGATGTCTGTGAACAGCAGCAGCTCACCCTGCTGATGGTTTCGCACAGCGTGGAAGATGCCGCGCGCATCGCGCCGCGCTCGATTGTGGTCGCCGAAGGGCGCATTGTCTGGGATGGCGCTACCGCCGAGCTGTTAAGCGGCCGCAGCAGCGCCTCGCATCTGATGGGGATCAGCGCGCGATAACCTTGTGCAGGATCGCCAGATAGACCGGCATCAGCGGATGGCGGAAGACAAATGTTAACGCCGTTGCCGCCAGCGCGACCATACACGGCGCCAGCCACAGCAGACGCCCGCGCGGCAGCCAGCGGGACAGCCGATCGCCAGACGTTTTCGCGCTCCGCCACAGCCGCCAGCACAGCCACCCCGCCAGCCAGGCCAGCAGCGCCGCCCCCAGCAGCAGCCATTGAAAGCTGGCGCTGTTTTCATCGGCCGGAATATCAATCGCCGCGCCGGCGAGAATCCCCGGCAGGAAATAGAGCGGCGGCCAGAGCAGGCAGCCGATAATATTCGGGAGCACGAATTTGGCCACCGGCAGGTCGAGCATCCCGGCAACCATCGGCACCAGCGGACGCGTCGGCCCGACAAAGCGGCCAATCAGGATGGTGATCATGCTGTGCTGGTGCAGCGCATGCTCGGTTTTTTCCAGCAGGGCGCGGTTTTTCTTCATGAACGACCAGCGGTGCAGCGGCTTTTTAAAGCGCCAGCCGAGCCAGAATGAGATCCAGTCTCCCAGCAGACAGCCCACGATCCCCGCCAGCCACGCCTGCCAGAAATTAACCTCACCGCCGCCAATCAGCGCCCCAAGGCCGGCCATCATCACCGTTCCGGGTAAAATAAGCCCCACCAGCGCCAGCGACTCGAGAAAGGCCACCAGCATCACGGCTAACAACGAGTAGACCGTGGATTGGGTAATAAAGTGTTCGAGCAATGCTTGCATAATGTACCCGGTTAAAAAACGAAGCCCGGATTCTCCGAAGCCATCGCGCCGTCGTCAAGCCAACAATTGTCTTAATAGTTTACTGGCTGTGACATTTAAGCGGGTCATCATTTCACTTTCTTTACTTTTTATTCACATCCCGCGCGGAATTCGCTCGGGCTGGCGCCGGTGCATTTTTTGAACACGCGGGAAAAATAGAGCTGATCTTCAAAGCCGACGTTGCGCCCGACGGTGGCGATCGGCATCCGCGTGGTGCTCAGCAACAGTTTGGCCTGGCTGATGCGCTGGTCTTCACGCCAGCCGAGCACGCTGATCCCCAACTGCTGGCGGAACAGGTGCGACAGACGCGAGGGCGACAGGCAGACGTGCTGGGCGACGCTGGCGATATCAAAATGGCTGTCCGCCAGATGGTCGCTGATGTACTGGCAGGCGTCGCGCACCCGGTTATCCAGCGGCGGATGCAGCGATTCGTTGATCGCCTCCATCCGCCGCAGCAGGAGCTGTTCCAGCAGATTAATCGCCAGCAGTTCGGAATAGCGCCCCGCCCCCTGTCCGGCATCGACTATCTGGCCGAACAGCTCGCCAAAGCGCGCCTGCCACTGTTCGTCCGGACGGAAAAAGCCGGTCTGGGCGAAGATGGTCGGCCAGTTGAGCCACTCGTGCCAGTAGGCGCGCGGGCGGAAGTAGACCCACTGGTGATACCACTCGCTGGCGTCGGGATGGCGGCCGTAGTGATGGATCTCCCCCGGCGGGAACAGCAGCATATCGCCCGGCCGGCAGACAAACTGCTCGCCGTGGTTGTTGATCACCCCCTCGCCGCGGATCGTCAGGTTGAGGATATAGCCTTTCATACCCAGCGGGCGGTCGATAAAAAAATCCAGGTATCCCTGCGCCTCAATCGGCGTCAGACCGGTGACCAGATGAGCGTTAAAAGAGTAGCCCGGCAGCAGCGGATCGTTTTGCGTTTCGGCCATACGCGTGGTTCTCCCCGAAGGTATTAGTGACACCAATTGTCCATATTCATCATTTTATCGCTCTCGGCCCTGTCACGACTGCGACGGCAGTGGGAATTTCGCTAAAAAGCCGCACAGCAAGCGAAAAAAGCGCCAGCGGCGTGCATTCCACCGTGATATGCCGGGTAACAAAAGTGTCTATAAATACGGCAGGAAAGTCCACATCGAATATTTGCACGGCGTCACACTTTGCGAGGTGACAGCAAAATAATCCATAAGATTAGCGAATCCGGCCTGACGGATTTTGCCGGGGATATCTACTGTTGCTGCATGAATGATTTCTGCATGGAGTAACAAGATGGCAATTGCGATTGGCCTCGACTTTGGTAGTGACTCAGTCCGCGCCCTGGCGGTGGAATGCGCGTCCGGCGCAGAACTGGCGGCAAGCGTGGAGTGGTATCCACGCTGGCGGGAAGGACAGTATTGCGATGGCGCTAACAACCGGTTCCGCCACCACCCGCGAGATTACATCGAGTCCATGGAAGCGGCGCTGAAAAGCGTACTTGCCTCCCTGAGCGCCGAACAGCGCGCCGACGTCGTGGGCATTGGCGTCGACAGCACCGGCTCAACCCCGGCTCCCGTTGATGCCGAGGGCAACGTGCTGGCGCTGCGCGAAGAATTCGCTGACAACCCTAACGCCATGTTTGTCCTGTGGAAGGATCACACCGCGGTCGAGGAAGCCGAGGCGATCACCCGCCTGTGCCACCAGCCGGGCAAAGAGGATTACTCGCGCTATATTGGCGGGATCTACTCCAGCGAATGGTTCTGGGCCAAAATCCTCCACGTCACCCGGGAAGATAGCGCCGTCGCCCAGGCAGCCGCCTCGTGGGTGGAGCTTTGCGACTGGGTACCCGCCCTGCTCTCCGGCACCACCCGTCCGCAGGATCTGCGCCGCGGCCGCTGCAGCGCCGGGCATAAATCCCTGTGGCATGAGAGCTGGGGCGGTCTGCCGCCGGCCAGCTTCTTCGATGAGCTTGATCCCATCATTAACCAGCATCTGGCCTGGCCGCTGTTCACCGATACCTGGACGGCCGATGTGCCGGTCGGCACGCTGAGCGCAGAGTGGGCCCAGCGCCTGGGCCTGTCGCAGACCGTGGCCATCTCCGGCGGCGCCTTCGACTGCCATATGGGCGCCGTGGGCGCCGGCGCGCAACCTAACGCGCTGGTGAAAGTCATCGGCACCTCCACCTGCGACATTCTGATTGCCGATAAAGAGAGCGTCGGCGACCGCACGGTCAAAGGCATCTGCGGCCAGGTCGACGGCAGCGTGGTCCCGCACTTTATCGGTATGGAGGCAGGCCAGTCCGCCTTCGGCGATATTTACGCCTGGTTTGGTCGCATTCTCGGCTGGCCGCTGGAGCAGCTAGCCCAGCAGCAGCCAGCGTTGCGGGAGCAAATCAAAGCCAGCCAAAAACAGTTACTGCCGGCGCTCACCGAAGCCTGGGCCAACAATCCATCGCTGGAGCATCTGCCTGTGGTGCTTGACTGGTTCAACGGCCGCCGCACGCCGAACGCCAACCAGCGCCTGAAAGGGGTGATCACCGACCTTAACCTGGCCACCGACGCGCCGGCGCTGTTCGGCGGTCTGATCGCCGCCACCGCCTTCGGCGCCCGCGCCATTATGGAGTGTTTCACCGAGCAGGGGATCCCGGTTAACAACGTCATGGCGCTTGGCGGTATCGCGCGGAAAAACCAGGTCATCATGCAGGCCTGCTGCGACGTGCTGAACCGTCCGCTGCAGATTGTCGCCTCCGATCAGTGCTGCGCGCTGGGGGCGGCTATCTTCGCCGCCGTCGCCGCCGGCGTCTATGAGGATATTCCAGCCGCCCAGCAGCGGATGGCAAGCCAGGTGGAAACCACCCTGCAGCCGCGCCCGGCGCAGGCACAGCGTTTCGAACAACTCTATCAGCGCTACCAACAGTGGTCGGTCAGCGCCGAACAACACTATCTCCCTTCGGCTGCAAAGGCGGAAAAAGCCCCGCAATCTCAGGCAGCGCTCACCCATTAAGGATACGAAAATGACGATTTTTGATAACTATGAAATATGGTTCGTTATTGGCAGCCAACATCTGTACGGCCCGGAAGCCCTGCGCCAGGTGACGAAGCATGCCGAACATGTGGTGAACAGCCTGAATGCGGAAGCCAAACTGCCGTGCAAACTGGTCCTTAAGCCGCTGGGCACCACCCCGGACGAAATCACTCACATCTGCCGCGACGCTAACTACGATGACAAATGCGCCGGGTTAGTGGTCTGGCTGCACACCTTCTCGCCGGCAAAAATGTGGATCAACGGCCTGACCATTCTCAACAAGCCGCTGCTACAGTTCCATACGCAGTACAATGCCGCGCTGCCCTGGGACAGCATCGATATGGACTTTATGAACCTGAACCAGACCGCGCATGGCGGCCGCGAGTTCGGCTTCATCGGCGCCCGTATGCGCCAGCAGCACAGCGTGGTGACCGGCCACTGGCAGGATAAAGAGGCCCACCAGCGCATCGGCAGCTGGATGCGCCAGGCGGTCTCCAGACAGGATACTCGCCATCTGAAAGTGTGCCGTTTCGGCGATAACATGCGCGAAGTGGCGGTGACCGACGGCGATAAAGTCGCGGCGCAGATCAAGTTTGGCTTCTCAGTGAACACCTGGGCGGTCGGCGATCTGGTGCAAGTGGTCAACAGCGTCAGCGACGGCGATATCAGCGCCCTGGTCGATGAATACGAGAGCAGCTATCGTCTGACCCCGGCGGCGCAGGTTCACGGCGACAAGCGTCAAAACGTGCTGGACGCCGCGCGCATTGAGCTGGGGATGAAACGCTTCCTCGAACAGGGCGGTTTCCACGCCTTTACCACCACCTTTGAAGATCTCCACGGCCTGAAACAGCTCCCGGGGCTCGCCGTACAGCGCCTGATGCAGCAGGGCTACGGCTTTGCCGGCGAGGGCGACTGGAAAACCGCCGCTCTGCTTCGCATCATGAAGGTGATGTCAACTGGTCTGCAGGGCGGCACCTCCTTTATGGAGGATTACACCTACCACTTCGACAACGGCAACGATCTGGTGCTCGGCTCGCACATGCTGGAAGTGTGCCCGACGATCGCCACCGCCGAGAAACCGATCCTCGACGTCCAGCCGCTGGGCATCGGCGGCAAAGCGGATCCGGCGCGCCTGATCTTCAATACTCAGACCGGCCCGGCGATTGTCGCCAGCCTGATCGACCTGGGAGACCGCTTCCGTCTTCTGGTCAATACCATCGAAACCGTCCCGACCCCGCACGACCTGCCGAAGCTGCCGGTGGCCAACGCCCTGTGGAAAGCGCAGCCGGATCTGCGTACCGCTTCGGAAGCCTGGATCATCGCCGGCGGCGCGCACCATACCGTCTTCAGCCATGCGCTGAACCTCGACGATATGCGCCAGTTCGCCGAGCTGAATGATATCGAGCTGACGGTCATCGACAACGACACCCGTCTGCCGGCCTTCAAAGACGCGCTGCGCTGGAATGAAGTCTATTACGGTTCAAAACGCTAAGAGGTCGCCCCCTCACCCTCCCCCTCTCCCCGCCGGGGAGAGGGTACCGGCCTGGCGCGATGCCGCCTTTCTCCCTCTCCCGCCAGGAGAGGGTCGGGGTGAGGGATACCCGACTCGCCTGCTATTCGGAGCACACTATGTTAGAAGATCTTAAACGCCAGGTGCTGGAAGCCAATTTAGCGCTGCCGCAGCATAATCTGGTGACCTTAACCTGGGGCAACGTCAGCGCCGTCGACCGCGACCAGGGCGTTCTGGTTATCAAACCCTCCGGCGTGGATTACCGCGTGATGACCGCCGACGATATGGTGGTGGTCAGTCTGGAGAGCGGCGAAGTGGTGGAGGGTAAGAAGAAACCCTCGTCGGATACCCCGACCCATCGCCTGCTGTATCAGGTCTTCCCGACGCTGGGCGGCATTGTGCATACCCATTCGCGCCACGCCACCATCTGGGCGCAGGCCGGTCAAGCTATTCCGGCGACCGGCACCACCCACGCCGACTATTTCTATGGTCCGGTGCCCTGCACCCGGCTGATGACCGATGCGGAGATCAACGGCGAATACGAATGGGAAACCGGCAAGGTGATTGTCGAAACCTTCCGCCAGCGCGAGATCGACCCGGCGCAGATGCCCGGCGTGCTGGTGCATTCCCACGGCCCGTTCGCGTGGGGTAAAAACGCCGAAGACGCGGTGCATAACGCCATCGTGCTGGAAGAGATCGCCTATATGGGCATCTTCTGCCGCCAGCTGGCGCCGCAGCTGCCGGATATGCAGCAGACGCTGCTGGATAAACACTATCTGCGTAAGCATGGGGCCAAAGCCTACTACGGCCAATAATCACCCTGCTCGCGCTGCGTTTAGCAGGGCTACGGCTCTGCACCGTCTGGCAGACCGGATAAGGCGCAAGCCGAAATCCGGGGCCACCTCAGCGCCGAATACCTGTATAAAATCCCAGCACCCATTGAGAAACCAGGCTATAATCAGGCCTGGTTTTTTATCATCGAGAGCACCCGTGACCCAGCCACGAGCAGGTTTTCTACTCACCCGTCACTGGCGGGACACTCCGCAAGGCACCGAGCTTTCCTTCTGGCTGGCCACCGACGACGGCCCGCTGCAGGTCACGCTGCCGCCGCAGGAGTCCGTCGCCTTTATCCCCGAAGCGCAGCGGGCGCAGGCTGAGCGACTGTTGCAGGGTGAGAAAGGCTTCCGCTTCGCCCCGCTGGCCCTGAAAGATTTCCATCGCCAGCCGGTTGTCGGCCTCTACTGCCGCGCCCATCGTCAACTGATGCGTCTGGAGAAGATGCTCCGCGACAGCGGCGTCACCCTCTATGAGGGCGATATCCGTCCGCCGGAGCGCTACCTGATGGAGCGCTTTATTACCGCCCCGGTGTGGGTGGAAGGCGAAACGCGCGGCCCACAGCTGGTTAACGCGCGCATGAAACCCAATCCTGACTATCGCCCGCCGCTGAAATGGGTGTCGCTGGATATCGAAACCAGCCGCCACGGCGAGCTGTACTGCATCGGCCTGCAAGGCTGCGGTCAGCGGGTGGTCTACATGCTGGGCCCCGAACCGGAAACGCCGCCAGACGTCGATTTCGATCTGGTCTACGTCGTCAGTCGCCCCCTGCTGCTGGAAAAGCTCAACGCCTGGTTTGCCGATCACGACCCCGACGTGCTGATCGGCTGGAACGTGGTGCAGTTCGATCTGCGCGTCCTGCAAAAGCATGCCGAACGCTACCGCATCCCGCTAAGGCTCGGCCGCGGCAACAGCGAGCTGGAGTGGCGCGAGCACGGTTTTAAGAACGGTGTCTTCTTCGCCCAGGCCCACGGCCGGCTGATTATTGACGGCATCGACGCGCTGAAATCGGCGTTCTGGAATTTCTCCTCCTTTTCGCTGGAGGCGGTGGCCCGCGAGCTGCTGGGCGAAGGCAAAGCCATCGACAACCCATGGGATCGGATGGACGAGATCGATCGCCGCTTCCATGAAGATAAACCGGCGCTGGCCATCTATAACCTACAGGACTGCGAGCTGGTGACGCGGATCTTCCACAAAACGGAGATCATGCCATTTCTACTCGAGCGGGCGACGGTCAACGGCCTGCCCGCCGATCGCCACGGCGGCTCGGTCGCCGCCTTCAGCCACCTCTATTTTCCGCGCATGCACCGCCTGGGCTACGTGGCGCCGAACCTCGGCGACGTGCCGCCCCAGGCGAGCCCCGGCGGCTATGTGATGGACTCCCGCCCCGGCCTGTATGACTCGGTGCTGGTGCTGGACTACAAGAGCCTGTATCCGTCGATCATTCGCACCTTTTTAATCGATCCGGTCGGCCTGGTGGAGGGCCTGGCGCAGCCCGATGACCAGCACAGCATTGAGGGCTTCCTCGGCGCCCGCTTCTCGCGAGACAAGCACTGCCTGCCGGGGATTGTCAGCCAGATCTGGCACGGCCGCGATGAAGCCAAGCGCCAGCACAATAAGCCGCTCTCCCAGGCGCTGAAGATCATCATGAACGCTTTTTACGGCGTGCTGGGCACCAGCGCCTGCCGCTTCTTCGACCCACGTCTCGCCTCGTCGATCACCATGCGCGGCCACGCGATCATGCGTCAGACTAAAGCGTTAATTGAAGCCAATGGTTATGACGTCATCTACGGCGATACCGACTCCACCTTCGTCTGGCTTAAGCGCCCGCACAGCGAAGCGCAGGCGGCGGAGATCGGCCGGACGCTGGTGAACGACGTCAACGCCTGGTGGGCGCAGGAGCTTGGCAAACTCCAGCTAACCAGCGCCCTGGAGCTGGAATACGAAACCCACTTCTGCCGCTTTTTGATGCCGACGATCCGCGGCGCCGATACCGGCAGCAAGAAGCGTTACGCCGGAATGATTCAGGAGGGCGACGGCCAGCGCATGGTTTTCAAGGGTCTGGAAACGGTGCGCACCGACTGGACGCCGCTGGCCCAGCAGTTTCAGCAGGAGCTGTACCTGCGCATTTTCCGCAACCAGCCCTATCAGGATTATGTGCGGGAGACTATCGCCAGGCTGATGAACGGCGAGCTCGATGAGCAGCTGGTTTATCGCAAACGCCTGCGTCGGCCGCTGGCGGAGTATCAGCGCAACGTGCCGCCGCACGTGCGCGCCGCGAGGCTTGCCGATGAGCACAACCTGAAGCGGGGTCGGGCGCAGCAGTATCAGCAACGCGGCACCATCAAATACGTCTGGACCACCGGCGGTCCGGAACCGGTGGATTATCAGCAGTCGCCACTCGATTACGACCACTATTTGTCAAAGCAGCTGCAGCCGGTAGCGGAAGGGATCCTGCCCTTCGTCAACGACGACTTTGCTACAATAGTGACAGGACAGCTGGGGCTATTTTGATTTTTTCTCACCCATTCCGCGGGCGCAGAAGCCTGAAAATGAACCGTGAGGAGGACGTGACGAACGTTCTGCCATCCAGTAATATAGCGCCCTTTCCATTCCTGGCCCCAATTTTGACGCATCTCCGGTTGTACATGGAGATGATCAACTATTGCCTGCAATTAAAGAACTAAAGAGCCGAACATATATGCCTTTTACACTTGGTCAACGCTGGATTAGCGACACAGAGAGCGAACTAGGATTAGGGACGGTGGTAGCGCTGGATGCGCGCATGGTCACTCTCCTTTTCCCCGCCATCGGCGAAAACCGTCTGTACTCACGCAACGATTCCCCGATCACTCGCGTGATGTTTAACCCGGGCGACACCATTACCAGCCACGAAGGCTGGCAGCTCCACGTTGACAAAGTGCATGAAGAGAACGGGCTGCTGTCCTACACTGGCACCCGCCTCGATACCCAGGAAGCGAACGTCACCCTGCGTGAAGTGCTGCTCGACAGCAAACTGGTGTTCAGCAAGCCGCAGGACCGCCTGTTCGCCGGACAAATCGACCGCATGGACCGCTTTGCCCTGCGCTACCGCGCGCGCAAGTTCCAGAGCGAGCAGTACCGCATGCCGTGGAGCGGCCTGCGCGGCCAACGCACCAGCCTGATCCCGCATCAGCTGAACATCGCCCACGACGTGGGCCGTCGTCACGCGCCACGCGTCCTGCTGGCCGATGAAGTGGGCTTAGGTAAAACCATCGAAGCCGGGATGATCCTGCACCAGCAGCTGCTCTCCGGCGCCGCCGAGCGCGTACTGATTGTGGTTCCAGAAACTCTCCAGCACCAGTGGCTGGTGGAGATGCTGCGCCGCTTCAATCTGCGCTTCTCGCTGTTTGACGACGAGCGCTACGCCGAAGCGCAGCATGACGCCTACAACCCGTTCGAAACCGAACAGCTTGTGATCTGCTCTTTAGACTTCGTGCGCCGCAGCAAGCAGCGTCTGGAGCACCTGTGCGACGCCGAGTGGGACCTGATGGTGGTCGATGAAGCGCACCATCTGGTGTGGAGCGAAGACGCCCCGAGCCGCGAATATCAAGCTATTGAACAGCTGGCCGAGCGCGTGCCGGGCATTCTGCTGCTGACCGCGACGCCGGAACAGCTGGGGATGGAGAGCCACTTTGCGCGCCTGCGCCTGCTGGATCCGAACCGCTTCCACGATTTCGCGCAGTTTGTCGAAGAACAGCAGAACTACCGTCCGGTGGCCGACGCTGTCGCTCTGCTGCTGGCGGGCAACAAGCTAAGCGATAGCGAACTCAATACCCTCGGCGATCTAATCGGCGAGCAGGATATCGAGCCGCTGCTGCAGGCCGCCAACAGCGATCGCGAAGACGCTCAGGCCGCGCGCCAGGAGCTGGTCTCGATGCTGATGGACCGCCACGGCACCAGCCGCGTGCTGTTCCGTAACACCCGTAACGGCGTCAAAGGTTTCCCGAAACGCGAGCTGCACACCATTCGCCTGCCGCTGCCGACCCAGTACCAGACCGCCATCAAAGTATCCGGCATCATGGGCGCCCGCAAAACCGCGGAAGAGCGCGCGCGCGACATGCTCTACCCGGAGCAGATCTATCAGGAATTTGAAGGCGATACCGGCACCTGGTGGAACTTTGACCCGCGCGTCGAGTGGCTGATGGGCTACCTGACCAGCCATCGCTCGCAGAAGGTACTGGTGATTTGCGCCAAAGCCGCCACCGCGCTCCAGCTGGAGCAGGTGCTGCGCGAGCGCGAAGGTATCCGCGCCGCCGTGTTCCATGAAGGGATGTCGATTATCGAACGCGACCGCGCCGCGGCGTGGTTTGCCGAAGAAGACACCGGCGCCCAGGTGCTGCTGTGCTCTGAGATCGGTTCCGAAGGACGTAACTTCCAGTTCGCCAGCAATCTGGTGATGTTCGATCTGCCGTTTAACCCGGATCTGCTGGAGCAGCGTATCGGACGTCTCGACCGTATCGGCCAGGCGCACGATATCCAGATCCACGTCCCGTACCTGGAAAAGACCGCGCAGTCGGTGCTGGTGCGCTGGTATCACGAAGGCCTCGACGCCTTTGAACATACCTGCCCGACCGGACGGACCGTCTACGACAGTGTCCATGACGAGCTGATCAACTACCTTGCGGCGCCGGAATCCACCGACGGCTTTGACGATCTGATCAAATCCAGCCGCCAGCAGCATGACGCCCTGAAAGCGCAGCTGGAGCAGGGCCGCGACCGTCTGCTGGAGATCCACTCCAACGGCGGCGAGAAAGCCCAGGCCCTGGCGGAGAGCATCGAAGAGCAGGATGACGACACCAGCCTGATCGCTTTCTCGATGAACCTGTTCGATATCGTCGGCATCAACCAGGACGACCGCGGGGAAAACCTGATCGTCCTCACCCCTTCCGACCATATGCTGGTGCCGGATTTCCCGGGGCTGCCGGAGGACGGTTGCACCATCACCTTCGAGCGTGACGTGGCGCTGTCCCGTGAAGACGCGCAGTTCATCACCTGGGAACACCCATTGATCCGCAACGGCCTCGACCTGATCCTCTCCGGCGATACCGGCAGCAGCACCATTTCCCTGCTGAAGAACAAGGCGCTGCCGGTCGGCACTCTGCTGCTGGAGCTGATCTACGTGGTCGAAGCGCAGGCGCCGAAGCAGCTGCAGCTCAACCGCTTCCTGCCGGCGACCCCGGTTCGCATGCTGCTGGATAAAAACGGCAACAACCTCGCCGGCCAGGTGGAGTTTGAAAGCTTCAACCGCCAGCTGAGCGCGGTCAATCGCCACACCGGCAGCAAGCTGGTCAACGCGGTGCAGCAGGACGTTCATGCCATTCTGCAGCAGGGCGAAGCGCAGATCGCCAAGGCGGCGCAGGGGCTGATCGACGCGGCGCGTAGTGAAGCCGACGATAAGCTGACGGCGGAGCTCTCCCGTCTGGAAGCGCTGAAGGCGGTCAACCCGAACATCCGTGACGACGAACTGGCGGCGATTGAAAGCAACCGCCAGCAGGTGCTGGAGGCGCTGGGACAGGCCGGATGGCGTCTGGACGCGCTGCGTCTGATCGTCGTCACTCACCAGTAACGGAACGCGAAATGGCGATGGAAAACTACAATCCGCCGCAGGATCCCTGGCTGGTGATCCTGTATCAGGATGAGCACATCATGGTGGTCAACAAGCCGAGCGGCTTGTTGTCCGTGCCGGGTCGTCTTGATGAGCATAAAGACAGCGTGATGACGCGCATTCAGCGCGACTTCCCGCAGGCCGAATCGGTGCATCGCCTTGATATGGCCACCAGCGGCGTGATTGTGGTGGCGCTGAATAAGGCGGCCGAGCGCGAACTGAAGCGCCAGTTCCGCGAGCGCGAGCCGAAGAAGCAGTACATCGCCCGCGTCTGGGGCCATCCGCAGCCGGCGGAGGGCCTGGTGGATTTACCGCTGATTTGCGACTGGCCGAACCGGCCAAAGCAGAAGGTGTGTTATGAAACCGGCAAAGCGGCGCAGACCGAGTATGAGGTGCTGGAGTACGCGGAAGATAATACCGCCCGCGTGCGCCTGAAGCCAATTACCGGACGGTCACACCAGCTGCGCGTGCATATGCTGGCGCTGGGACATCCGATCCTTGGCGACCGCTTTTACGCCACGCCGGAGGCGCTGGCGATGGCCCCGCGCCTGCTGCTTCACGCCGAGACGCTCACCATCACCCACCCCGCCTACGGCAACGCGATGACCTTCCGCGCGCCGCTCGACTTTTAGGACCTCCCCGGCAGCGCTCTGCCGCCGGGGAATGCTAACCCGTTAATCGCGGGCAAACCACGCGTCAATCATCTGCTCAACGCGGGCAACGACGAGATCGGTGTCGTGACGACGGCTACGCGCGCAGGCGTGCGCCGGCTCATCGCACAGCAGGCAGCGGCGCTGCGACTCGCCCAGCGACTGGCGTCCCACCTGCCCGCTCTGCGGACAGATCACATCGATATCCCACAAGCGTCCCAGCGGATGGCTCTGCTCCAGCGTACTGCACATCGCTTTGATTTCGCTGGCCGGATGCGCCACGCACCACAGCGCTTCAGGCCCGGTCGGCAGCCACAGCACCTGACGATCCAGCGTTTGCCAGCGGTGCTTCCAAAGCAGCTGATCGCAGGCCTGGAGGGCTACGCCCATCATGTTGCGATAGCGAATGCTGTCCTTCACCGCCCCGGGGGTTACCAGGGTCAGGGAAATAACAGGCTGCTGATAATGGGCCAACCAGTCGGCCTGGCGGGCTGCACGCTGCTCTTTCGCCGCCAGCAATGCGTCGATGCTGACGCCCGCCTGGGCGGGAGTATCCACTGACATTAATTCCTCTCCTACATATGATAAATGCGACAGCGCCTGGACTGTCATAATGATGGTTGCGATAGCCGATCGCGCGCTGATTGTAACGCTAAATGCGGAGCATTTAGGATACAGAACGCAGATATTTTCGGCGTTCTGTAGCGGAAAATAGCAGTTTTATCGCTGAGCGTAGCGTTATATCACGCCAGATAGTGGCTGAGGAACAGCAACCCCAGAGAGACATTTATCGCCCCGCCAATCCGGGTAGCGATCTGCGCGAACGGCATCAGGCTCATGCGGTTACCAGCGGTCAGGATCGCCACATCGCCGGTGCCGCCCTGCCCGCTCTGGCAACAGGAGACAATCGCCACATCGATCGGGTGCATCCCTATCTTTTTACCGACCAGGAAACCGGTCGCCACCAGCGCGGAGACGGTGCTGACGATCACCAGCAGATTGGTGAAAGTGAAGGCGTTCACCAGCTCCTGCCACGGGGTGATCGCCACACCGACGGCAAAGAGGATCGGGTAGGTGACCGCGGTGCGGAAGAATTTATACACCATCTGCGATCCCTCCTGCAGGCGCGGAGACACCACATTAGCCAGCTTTAACAGCACCGCGAGAAACAGCATGCCCACCGGCGCCGGCAGACCAATCAGTTTGTGGCCGAGCATCCCCATCATATACAGCAGTACCGCCAGCAGCGCGCCGGAGGCCAGCGTCCCGACGTCGGTTTTACCGCTCATGCCTTCACTCTCGCCGAGGCTGCGGGTTTCATGGCTGCGGTTCGGCATCAGTTGCCCTTCGCCGGTCAGATGCGGGAAGCGCTTGCCGAGTTGGTTGAGGCAGCCGGAGATGACGATCGCCGTCAGGCTGCCGAGCATTACCATCGGCAACACCCGGCCCAGGGCCACCCCCTGCTCTATATGCATCAGCGCGGCATAGCCCATCGACAGCGGGATCGCCCCTTCCCCCACGCCGCCGGCCATGATCGGCAGCACGATAAAGAAGAACACCTGAAACGGCTCCATGCCCAGCAGCGTGCCAACGCCGATGCCCACCAGCATGCCGACCACCTCGCCGCACAGCATTGGGAAGAAGATCTTCAGGAAGCCCTGAATCAAGGTGGTGCGGTTCATACTCATGATGCTGCCGACGATAATGCAGCAGATATAGAGATAGAGGATGTTGGTGGATTTATAGAATTTGGTGGTGGATTCCACGACCACGTCCGGCAGCAGACCGTAATGGACCAGCGCGGAAGGAATAAAAGTGGCGCAGATCGCCGCCGCGCCGAGTTTCCCCAGCACCGGCAGGCGTTTACCAAACTCGCCGCAGGCGAAGCCAAAGAAAGCCAGAGTGGCCACCATCACCACGATATCGCTCGGCAGTTTACCGCCAAGGCAGTCGAGGGCAATCAGCCCCCCGGCCAGCAAAAACAGCGGCAGCGGGACGATCCCTACCTTCCAGTTATCCATGATGTGCCACCAGCGCTGCCTGAGCGTGGCTTTCGGCGTATTGATCGGTTCAAGGGTTGCAGAGAATGCATTGTCTGTCGTGCTCATAAATTCAGCCCTGTCGTTATTATTCATTTTCAGCGTAAAGGGACAGCGGCGTCGTTAATGTGAAGCTCCCCGAATTAAAAAAGAAGTTTTAATGGTCACTATGGTTTTTATGGTTTCTATTCGCGGATCCGCGCAGGGGTGATATATCTCTGATTTATTATCGTGGTTTTTATGGTTTTTATTTCCCATCACGCCTTATACCCACCGCAACCGCTGGCGGCAGCCCGCGCCTGCGCCGCTGATCACAACTTTTCTTTAACATTTACGTCACGTGACAGAAAAATGATAGAGTGCCGGTATGGTGAATACGTCGTCCGGGACCTATGAAATTATCTTTTCAATATAAGCTGTTTATTTCGCTGGTCGCTTTTTTCTCAGTCCTCTTTATCGCGCTGGGTATTTATTATTACTTTGATGCCAGCCGCCAGCTTTATCAGGAAATGAGCGCCCGGGCCAAAATTCAGGCCGAAGAGATAGCCCTGATGCCAAATTTACGTCAGCAGGTCAGCCGGCATGACCCACAGGCGATTCAGGCGTTTATGCAGCAAATCGCCGCCCATAGCGACGCCAGCTTTATCGTCATCGGCGACCGCCAGGGGGTGCATCTGTTTCATTCGGTCCATCCGGAGTGGGTCGGCACGCGGCTGGTTGGCGGCGACAACCAGGCGGTACTGGAGGGAAAATCCATTACCACCATTCGCAAAGGCGGACTTGGGGTCTCGCTGCGCAGCAAAACGCCGATCGTCGATGATGAGGGACGGGTGATCGGCATTGTCTCCGTCGGCTACCTCACCAGCTATCTCGACAGCATTACCCTGACCAAAGTGATCAATATTTTTATCGCCGCCGTTCTGCTGCTCATCGCCCTGTTTATCTTCTCCTGGTACTTTACCCGCAGCATCAAAAAGCAGATTTTTTCGCTCGAGCCGCGGGAGATAGGCCTGCTGGTGCGACAGCAAAAGGCGATGATGGAGTCGATCTTTGAGGGGGTGATCGTCATCGATCGCCAGCGGCGCATTGAGGTGATAAACCATGCCGCCCGCAGCCTGCTGGGACTCAGCCAGCCCGCCAGTCAGCTGCGCGGTCAGTCGATTGACAGCGTGATTTCCCCGCAGCCCTTTTTCGCCAGCGGCGACATGCTTGAGCGCGACACCCACGATGAGCTGTGCCGCTTCAACCAGTTGACCGTGCTCGCCAGTCGGGTGCGCATTATGCTGGAGAATACCCTGCAGGGCTGGGTGATCACATTCCGTGACCGCAATGAAATCAATGCCCTCACCGCCCAGCTGAGCCAGGTGATGCGCTATGTCGACAATCTGCGCATCATGCGCCACGAGCAGCTCAACCGGATGACTACCCTCTCCGGCCTGCTGCATATGGGCCATTATGACGAAGCGATCCGCTATATTCAGGCCCAGTCGGAACATGCTCAGGAGCTATTGGACTTTATCTCCTCGCACTTCCACTCGCCGACGCTGTGCGGTCTGCTGCTCGGCAAAGCCACCCGCGCCCGCGAAAAAGGCGTGGCGCTGAGCTTCGACCCGGCCTGCCGCATCGACCGTCCCCTGCCGTCGCTGATGGAATCCGAGCTGATCTCCATCATCGGCAACCTGCTGGATAACGCCATCGAAGCCACGCAGCGCGCCGAGCTTCCGCATGAGCCGGTGGAAGTCCTGATCCAGCTCAACGCCCGGGAGCTGATTATCGAAGTGGCCGACCGCGGCGTCGGCATCCGCCCCGATATCCGCGAGCGCATTTTTGAACGCGGCGTCACCACCAAAACCCGTGGCGATCACGGCATTGGTCTGTATCTTATTGAACATTATGTCACTCAGGCGGGCGGCACCATCGAAGTCGCCGATAATGCGCCGCGGGGAACGATCTTCACCCTGTTTATCCCGGCCGACGCACCTGCCCGTCCGCACCCGGAGGCCCACGATGCATCATGACCTGGTCGATGTGCTAATCATTGAAGATGAGAGCGAGCTGGCGCGCCTGCACGCCGAGCTTGTGCAGAAACACCCGCGTCTGCGGCTGGCGGGCATGGCGGCCTCCCTCGCCCAGGCCCGCCAGTTGCTCCACGCCACCCCGCCGCAGCTGGTACTGCTGGATAACTATTTGCCGGACGGCAAAGGGGTGACGCTGATGACCGATCCGGCGCTGGCGACCAGCCAATGCTCGGTGATCTTTATCACCGCCGCCAGCGATATGGAAACCTGCAGCCAGGCTATCCGCAACGGCGCCTTCGACTATATTCTTAAGCCGGTATCATGGAAGCGGCTGAGTCAGTCGCTGGAGCGTTTTATCCAGTTCTACGATCAGCAGCGGGAGTGGAAAATCGTCGATCAGCAGAACGTCGATTCCCTCTATCAACTGCAGGCGAAGAACTATCGCGTAGATAGTGGCAGCAAGGGGATTGAAGAGAAGACGCTGGCGCTGGTGCAGGGTCTGTTTAGCGGCCGGGAAGCGCACTGCTTTTCCGTTGATGAGGTGGTCAGCGCCGCCGGACTCAGCAAAACCACCGCCCGCCGCTATCTTGAACACGGCGTTGAGACCGGGTTTCTGGAGGTGGAGATGCTGTATGGAAAAATCGGCCATCCGCGGCGGCTGTATCGCCGCGCACAGGCCAAACGCTAACCCCTCTCGCCGGGCGAGGGGCTGAAAAACTCAGAAGCCGCGCTGTTCTTTGATCAGCTCCCAGGCCTTCTGGATCTCCTGGGCTTTCTGTTTGGCCATCTCCATCATCTCCGGCGGCAGCCCTTTCGCCACCAGCTTGTCCGGATGGTGCTCGTTCATCAGCTTACGATAGGCGCGCTTCACCGTCGCCGCGTCGTCAGTCGGTTTCACCCCCAGCACGTTGCAGGCGTCCTCCAGCGTTGGCCCGCGCTGCGCCTGCTGCCAGCCGGCGTTGCCGCCGTGCTGACCATAAGATTGCTGCTGCGAACCGCCGCCAAACTGGGCGCCGCCCTGCATCATTCGCAGGAATTGATCGAACTGGGCGCGAGAGATGCCAAGCTCATCGGCGATGACGAACAGCACTTCACGTTCGTTAGGGTGCAGTTCGCCGTCAGCGAACGCCGCCTGCAGCTGAATTTCCAGAAACATCCGAATCAGATCGAAGCGGCCAAAGCAGACGCTGCGCAGCTGGCGCATCTTCTCGCGCAGCGGATAATTGTCGGCTTTGCCGTCGCGAAACGCCTGCTGCGCCGCGGTACGCGAAGCGCCGTGCAGATTCATGCGATCCATCAGCACATTGGCGACGTGAATATCCGCCTCGGTAACGCGACCCTTGGATTTGGTCAGATGCCCCATCACTTCAAAGGTGGTGGAAAAGAAGAGCGACTGACGCTCCTGCTGATTGGCGAAGAGATTCAACCGGCGGCTGCGCGCCCGGTCAAACATATGGCCGACCAGGAAGCCGAGCACCACGCCCCAGAACCCACCGCCCATCAGCAAAGCTACTGCCACGCCAATCACTTTACCCAAATACTGCATAGACTCCCCAACTGTTTGTCGCCGTTAAGCACGAATATGACCGCACGTTACCCGGCACTCGCGCCTCGGTCAATTGTGGGACATAGCCTATAATTTGCTTTATCATACTCGTCATTCAACAGGGTGCCTAACGCTCGGGCTCGAAACGGGCAGGATTAACACTAGCGTGATAAAGTTGAGTAAGTTAGGCTCTGACCGTTTGCAAGCCGCTGCCACAAGATGATGGAACAATAAATACAACGTATGAAAAAACGTATTCCCAGCCTCCTGGCTACGATGATTGCCAGCGCCTTGTATAGCCAACAAGGCCTCGCTGCCGATCTCGCAACGCAATGTATGCTTGGCGTGCCAAGCTTTGATCGTCCGCTCGTGGAAGGGCGGCCTGGCGATCTGCCGGTGACGATTAACGCCGATCATGCGAAGGGCAATTACCCGGACAACGCCGTCTTTACCGGCAACGTCGATATCAACCAGGGGAATAGCCGCCTCCGCGCCGACGAAGTTCAGCTGCATCAGCAGCAGGCCGCGGGCCAGGCGCAGCCGGTGCGCACGGTGGACGCGCTGGGCAACGTGCATTACGACGATAACCAGGTGATCCTCAAAGGGCCAAAAGCCTGGTCGAATCTGAATACCAAAGATACCAACGTCTGGCAGGGCGATTATCAAATGGTCGGACGCCAGGGACGCGGTACTGCTGACCTGATGAAACAGCGCGGTGAAAACCGCTATACCATTCTGGAAAACGGCAGCTTTACCTCCTGTCTGCCGGGCTCCGACACCTGGAGCGTCGTGGGTAGCGAAGTTATCCACGATCGCGAAGAGCAGGTCGCCGAGATCTGGAACGCCCGCTTCAAGCTTGGCTCCGTGCCGATTTTCTACAGCCCCTACCTGCAGCTGCCGGTGGGCGATAAGCGTCGTTCAGGCTTCCTGATCCCGAACGCGAAATACAGCACCAAAAACGGCGTGGAATTCTCCCTGCCGTACTACTGGAACATCGCGCCAAACTTCGATGCCACCATCACCCCGCACTATATGAACAAGCGCGGCGGCGTGATGTGGGAAAACGAATTCCGCTACCTGACCCAGCTCGGCAGCGGCTTAACGGAGTTCGACTACCTGCCGTCGGATAAAGTCTACGAAGATGACCACTCCAGCGACAGCAACAGCCGCCGCTGGCTGTTCTACTGGAACCACTCCGGGGTTATCGATCAAGTGTGGCGTCTGAACGCTGACTACACCAAGGTCAGCGATCCTGACTACTTCAACGATTTCAGCTCGAAGTATGGTTCCAGTACCGACGGCTATGCGACGCAGAAATTCAGCGCCGGGTATGTCAATCAGAACTTTGACGCCACGGTCTCAACCAAGCAGTTCCAGGTCTTCGATCGAGAGTCGAGCAACTCCTACTCGGCTGAGCCGCAGCTCGACATTAACTACTACCAGAACGATGTCGGTCCGTTCGATACCCATCTGTACGGCCAGGTCGCCCATTTTGTTAACTCGAATAACAACATGCCGGAAGCGACCCGCGTTCACTTCGAGCCGACGATCAACCTGCCGCTGTCGAACGGCTGGGGCAGTCTGAATACCGAAGCCAAGCTGCTGGCGACCCACTACCAGCAGAGCAACCTCGATAAGTACAACGCCGCCAACGGCACGGACTACAAAGAGTCCGTTAGCCGTGTGATGCCGCAGTTTAAAGTCGACGGCAAAATGGTCTTCGAGCGCGACCTTCAGGAGGGATTCACCCAAACGCTGGAACCACGCATGCAGTATCTGTATGTGCCGTACCGCGATCAGAGTGAAATCGGCAGCTATGACTCCACGCTGTTGCAGTCAGACTACTCCGGCCTGTTCCGCGACCGTACCTATAGCGGTCTCGACCGCATCGCGTCGGCCAATCAGGTCACTACCGGTATCACCTCGCGCGTGTACGACGCCGCCGCGGTGGAACGTTTTAATATTTCCGTTGGTCAAATCTACTATTTCACCGAGTCACGCACCGGTGATGACAACATCAACTGGGAGAACAACGACACCACGGGTTCACTGGTATGGGCCGGCGACACCTACTGGCGCATTGCCGATAACTGGGGTCTGCGCGGCGGGATCCAGTACGATACGCGTCTGGATAACGTCGCAACCGGTAACGGCACCATTGAATACCGTCGCGATGAAAACCGCTTAGTCCAGCTTAACTATCGTTACGCCAGCCCGGAATATATTCAGGCCACACTGCCGTCATATTCCACCGCGGCGCAATATAAAGAAGGTATCTCGCAGGTGGGGATGACCGCCAGCTGGCCGATCGTCGATCGCTGGTCCGTGGTCGGTGCCTACTACTACGATACCAATACCCGGAAAGCAGCAAACCAGATGTTGGGTGTCCAGTATAACTCCTGCTGCTACGCCATCCGTCTTGGCTACGAACGCAAAGTCAACGGCTGGGATAGCAACAACAACGGCGGCGAGAGCAAATACGACAACACCTTCGGAATCAATATCGAATTGCGCGGTCTGAGCTCTAACTACGGCCTCGGCACCCAGCAGATGCTGCGTTCGAACATTTTACCGTACCAGAGCTCCCTGTGATGCGGCTGGTTTACAACATCATCCGCATTTGCGGTTAATCGAAATGGAAAAAGTATGAAGAACTGGAAAACGCTGCTTCTCGGTATCGCCATGATCGCGAATACCAGTTTCGCTGCCCCCCAGGTGGTCGATAAAGTAGCGGCCGTCGTCAATAATGGCGTCGTGCTGGAAAGCGACGTCGATGGTTTGATGCAATCGGTTAAGCTCAATGCTGGTCAGGCTGGCCAACAGCTGCCGGATGACGCGACCCTGCGCCATCAGATCCTCGAAAGACTGATCATGGACCAGATCGTGTTACAGATGGGGCAGAAGATGGGCGTGAAGGTCTCTGACGACCAGCTCGATCAGGCCATCGCCAACATCGCTAAACAAAACAACATGACCATGGATCAGATGCGCAGCCGTCTGGCCTATGAAGGCATCAACTACAACACCTACCGTAACCAGATCCGTAAAGAGATGCTGATTTCGGAAGTGCGTAACAATGAAGTGCGTCGTCGCATCACCGTGCTGCCGCAGGAAGTGGAAGCGCTGGCCAAACAGATCGGCGACCAGAACGACGCCAGCACCGAGCTCAACCTGAGCCACATCCTGATCCCGCTGCCGGAGAACCCGACCTCCGATCAAGTCGCCGCGGCCCAGGAGCAAGCGAATGCTATCGTTGAGCAAGCGCGCAACGGCGCCAACTTCGGTAAACTGGCGATCACCTACTCCGCCGACCAGCAGGCGCTGAAGGGCGGCCAGATGGGCTGGGGTCGTATCCAGGAGCTGCCGGGCATTTTCGCCCAGGCGTTAAGCACCGCGAAGAAAGGGGATATCGTCGGTCCGATCCGTTCCGGCGTCGGCTTCCACATTCTGAAAGTGAACGATCTGCGCGGCGGGACCCAGAACATCTCCGTCACTGAAGTACATGCCCGTCATATTCTGCTGAAGCCATCGCCAATCATGAACGATGCGCAGGCTCAGGCGAAGCTGGAGCAAATTGCCGCCGACATTAAGAGCGGGAAAACCACCTTCGCTAAAGCGGCGAAAGCGTATTCTGAAGATCCGGGCTCGGCGAACCAGGGCGGTGATTTAGGCTGGGCCACGCCGGATATCTTCGACCCGGCGTTCCGCGATGCGCTGATGCGTCTGAACAAAGGGCAGACCAGCGGACCGGTGCACTCCTCCTTCGGCTGGCACCTGATCGAACTGCTGGATAGCCGTCAGGTCGACAGAACCGACGCCGCGCAGAAAGATCGTGCTTACCGTATGCTGATGAACCGCAAATTCTCTGAAGAAGCGGCAACCTGGATGCAGGAACAGCGCGCCAGTGCGTATGTTAAAATTCTGAGCAACTAATATCGATGCCTGAAACCCGTAAAGTTGTTATCACTCCCGGCGAACCCGCCGGGATTGGCCCTGACCTGGTCGTGCAGCTTGCCCAGCGCGACTGGCCAGTTGAGCTGGTGATCTGCGCCGACGGCGCCCTGTTAACTGACCGAGCCCAAAGGCTCGGTCTTCCTTTATCTCTCCTGCCATACGATCCTGCGCAACCGCCCGTTCCGCAGCGTGCCGGTACGCTGACGCTGCTTAACGTCCCGCTGAGCGTCCCGGCGGAGCCCGGCGTGCTGAACGTACATAACGGCGCCTACGTGGTCGAGACGCTGGCGCGCGCCTGCGACGGCTGCCTGAGCGGCGAATTCGCGGCATTAGTGACCGGCCCGGTGCACAAAGGCAACATCAACGACGCCGGCATCGCCTTCACCGGTCATACCGAGTTCTTCGAAGAGCGCGCGCAGGCCAGCAAAGTGGTGATGATGCTGGCGACCGAGGAGCTGCGGGTGGCGTTGGTGACGACCCATCTGCCGTTGAAAGCCATCAGCGAGGCGATAACGCCCGACCTGCTGCGCGAGATCATCACGATTCTCGATCACGACCTGCGCACGAAATTTGGTATTGCCCAGCCGCACGTGCTGGTTTGCGGGCTTAACCCGCATGCTGGCGAAGGCGGTCATATGGGAACGGAAGAGATAGACACCATCATTCCGGTGCTGGAAGAGATGCGCGCGAAGGGGATGAACCTCAGCGGTCCGCTGCCAGCTGACACCCTTTTCCAGCCCAAATACCTTGACCATGCCGATGCAGTACTCGCGATGTACCACGATCAGGGCCTGCCCGTGCTAAAATACCAGGGCTTTGGCCGCGGCGTGAACATTACGCTCGGTTTACCTTTTATTCGCACCTCCGTCGACCACGGCACCGCACTGGAATTAGCGGGCCAGGGAACAGCGGACGTCGGCAGTTTTATCACGGCGCTTAATCTCGCCATCAAAATGATTGTTAATACCCAATGAATAATCGAGTCCATCAGGGCCATTTAGCCCGTAAACGCTTCGGGCAGAACTTCCTCAACGATCAGTTTGTGATCGACAGCATCGTCTCGGCGATTAATCCGCAGAAAGGCCAGGCGATGGTTGAAATCGGCCCCGGTCTCGCCGCGCTGACCGAGCCGGTCGGCGAACGCCTTGACCAGTTGACCGTCATTGAGCTGGACCGCGATCTGGCGGCACGCCTGCAGACGCATCCGTTCCTCGGGCCGAAGCTGACCATCTATCAGCAGGATGCGATGACCATGAACTTCGGCGAACTGGCGGAGAAAATGGGTCAGCCGCTGCGCGTCTTCGGCAACCTGCCGTACAATATTTCGACCCCGCTGATGTTCCATCTGTTCAGCTATACTGATGCCATTGCCGATATGCACTTTATGCTGCAGAAGGAAGTGGTGAATCGTCTGGTTGCCGGACCGAACAGTAAGGCGTATGGTCGGTTAAGCGTGATGGCGCAATATTATTGCCAGGTGATCCCGGTACTCGAAGTGCCGCCGAGCGCGTTCACCCCGCCGCCTAAGGTCGATTCCGCGGTGGTCCGTCTGGTGCCGCACAGCACGATGCCGTATCCGGTCAAAGAGATCCGGGTGCTGAGCCGCATCACCACCGAAGCGTTCAACCAGCGCCGCAAGACCATCCGCAACAGTCTCGGCAATCTGTTCAGTGTGGAAGTGCTGACCGAGCTGGGCATCGACCCGGCCATGCGTGCAGAAAATATTTCCGTGGCGCAGTACTGCCAGATGGCCAACTGGCTGTCTGACAATCTGCCATCGAAGGAGAGCTAACCATGATTAATTCGCCTCGTGTTTGCGTCCAGGTGCAAAGCGTCTATATCGAATCGCAATCTTCTCCGGAAGAAGAGCGCTACGTCTTCGCTTATACCGTCACCATTCGCAATCTGGGGCGGAGTCAGGTTCAGCTGCTTGGCCGCTACTGGCTCATCACTAACGGCCACGGTCGTGAGACTGAAGTTCAAGGTGAAGGGGTGGTCGGCGAGCAACCGCATATTCCCGCCGGCGGTGAATATCAATATACCAGCGGCGCGGTCATTGAAACGCCGCTGGGAACCATGCAGGGTCATTATGAGATGATCGATATCGACGGCGCGCCGTTCCGTATCGAGATCCCTGTTTTCCGTCTCGCAGTTCCAACGCTCATTCATTAAAACAATGTCAACATACCTTATTGGCGACGTTCACGGTTGCTACGATGAACTGATCGCATTATTAGCGCAGGTTGAATTCGACCCGCGGAGCGATACGCTGTGGCTGACCGGCGATCTGGTAGCCCGTGGCCCGGGGTCGCTGGAGGTTCTGCGCTATGTCAAATCTCTGGGCGACAGCGTGCGACTGGTGCTGGGCAATCACGATTTACACTTGCTGGCGGTCTTCGCCGGCATCAGCCGCAACAAGCCGAAGGATCGTCTGAAATCACTGCTGGAAGCGCCGGATGCCGATGAGCTGCTTAACTGGCTGCGTCGTCAGCCGCTGCTCCAGGTGGACGAAGAGAAAAAGCTGGTGATGGCCCACGCCGGCATCACGCCGCAGTGGGATCTGGAGACCGCCCAGCAGTGCGCGCGCGATGTTGAAGCGGTGCTCTCCAGCGACTCCTACCCTTTCTTCCTCGATGCCATGTACGGCGACATGCCGAATCACTGGAGCAACGAGCTGAGCGGCCTGGCGCGCCTGCGCTTTATCTCTAACGCTTTTACCCGCATGCGCTACTGCTTCCCGAACGGCCAGCTGGATATGTACTCGAAAGAAGCGCCCGAGGACGCCCCGGCGCCGCTAAAGCCGTGGTTTGCCATTCCTGGTCCGGTCAGCAGTGCCTACAGCATTGCCTTTGGCCACTGGGCGTCGCTGGAGGGACGCGGTACGCCGGAGGGCATTTACGCGCTGGATACCGGCTGCTGCTGGGGCGGTGAACTCACCTGCCTGCGCTGGGAGGATAAGCAGTACTTTACCCAGCCGTCGAACCGGCAGAAAAGCCTCGACGAAGGCGAAGCCGTCGCGTCCTGAGTCTTCCCGGATGGCGGCGCGTTGCGCCTTATCCGGGCTACATTTCCTTGCGATTTGTCGCCCTAGCAGCGCTCCCGAAAGACGAAGCCCGCGACGGGAAACATGGCGCAGAAAAAATAGTAGCAGCGTCATCCACGCTGAATTCACGGCAAAGAAAACCCCGGTCACGCCAGACGCGACCGGGGTTTTTCATTGCTATCCTTCCCGCTTAACGGCGTTCGAGGATCTCAAAGCAGTAGCTGTGGGAGTTCTGCGCGTCGGCGTCATGAAACTCGCTGAACACCGATTCCCACTGGTCCGGATCGTAATCCGGGAAATGGGTATCGCCTTCCACTTCCGCATCGATATGGGTCAGATAGAGCTTCTGCGCCTTTGGCAGGAACTGCTCATACACCCGACCGCCGCCAATCACCATGATCTCTTCCACATCGCCGCAGGCGGCAATCGCTTCGTCAACGGAGGAGACCCACTGCACGCGATCGTCGCTGCCTGGCTTGCTGCTGATCACGATATTTTTACGCCCCGGCAACGGGCGCCCAATGGATTCCCAGGTCAGACGCCCCATCACTACCGGCTTATTTAATGTGTTGCGTTTGAACCAGGCGAGATCGGCAGGCAGGTTCCATGGCATGGCGTTTTCCATACCAATGACGCGATCTACCGCTAACGCCGCAATCAGACTGATCATTCATTCATTCCTGAGTACAAAAAATTGTCGCCACTATACGGAAAGCGTACAACTTCGTCGACTGGCCGGAGGGTAAAGAATAAGAAAATTTTCTGATTTGCTGGCAAGCCCACGTTCACACCGTGGGCCGCCAGAACAGGATCCAAACGAAAACAGAATGTTACTGATTAGCGTCAGGCGGAGGGCTTATTTTCCGGCTCATCGGCGATATCGCCGGTGTGCCTGCCCTCTTCCGTCCCCTGCCAACCGTGCCGCTGCACCAGCGACAGATGATGACGATCTTCGTTGATGATGCCGGTCAGCATATCGCTGGTCCGCTTGAAGACCGCCACCCGCGACGCCGCGTCGTTTTCCGCCATCGCCACCATCTCTTCGACCATCTGCAGGTTGAAACGACGGAACAGATCGGCCCGCTCGCGCGCTTCATACGCGCCGAGCCCCAGCGCCTCCAGCGTCATTCGGCCGGATTTCAGTGCCGCCTCGAAGGTTTCACGCTCCGGGGCATCAACGCCAGCCTGACGCAGCTGGATATAGTGATCGACATCGCGGGCGCGGGAGATAATCTGCAGATGCGGAAAATGCTCTTTTACCCTCGCCACCAGCTCCAGGCTGACGTGCGGATCGTCAATGGCATTGATCAGTACCTCCGCCTTTTCGGCGCCGGCCGACTCCAGCAGATCGACCCGGGTGGCGTCGCCGTAGAAGACCTTCATATCAAATTTGCGCAGAGTATCGACATGGTCCGGGTCGTGATCGAGGATCACCATCTTCACCCCGCTGGAGAGCAGTAGTCGCCCGGCGATCTGCCCGAAGCGGCCAAAGCCGGCGACAATCACCCGCGGCTGCTCTTCATCAATCTCGTCCGCATCCCGCGCCTGGCCGCTGGACGATTTCTCCAGACGGGTCAACAGCACCAGCAGAATGGGGGTTGCCGCCATCGACAGCGCCACCGCCAGGGTCAGCGCCTTTGCCCATTCGCCATCCAGCACCTCCGCCATCCGCGCGGCGCCAAAGACCACAAACGCGAACTCACTCCCCTGCCCCAGCAGCACCGCAAACCAGCGGCGCTGAGCGCGAGGCACGCCAAGCGGCCTGGCGATAAGCCACAGCATCAGCATTTTTATCGCCAGGAAACCCACCAGCAAAATCACGATACGCAGCGGATGGGTGACCAGGGTGCCGAAATCAATCGACATCCCGACGCCGATAAAAAACAGTCCCAGCAGCAGGCCTTTAAACGGCTCAATATCGCTTTCCAGCGCATGGCGATACTCGGAGCTGGCCAGCAATACCCCGGCGAGAAACGCCCCCATCGCCATCGACAGCCCCACCTCCTCCAGCAACAGCCCAAAGCCGAAGACCAGGAACAGGGCCACGGCGCTGAATACTTCGCGCAGACCGGAACGGGCGACAAAGCGCAGCAGCGGACGGGTCAGATAACGCCCCAGCACCACCACCAGCGCCAGCGCCGCGGCCACCTTCAGCGCGGAAAGGGCAAAAGCCATCAGCGAAGTGGCGCCGCCGCTGGCCGCCAGCAGCGGGATCATCGCCACCAGCGGGATCGCCGCGATATCCTGGAACAGCAGCACCGCGAAGGCGCTGCGCCCCATCTGCGATACCGTCAGATTGCGCTCATTCATCGCCTGCATGGCGATCGCGGTTGAGGAGAGCGCCAGGGTCATACCGATCAGCTCGGCCACCTGCCAACGCAACCCCAGCAGCATGCAGAAGAGGCCGATCAATACCCCACAGGCCACCATCTGCAGCGCACCGCCGCCAAACACCGAAGCGCGCAGCTTCCACAGACGCTGCGGATCCAGTTCCAGACCAATGACGAACAGCATCAGCACCACGCCAATCTCGGCAAAGTGCAGAATCGCCTCGGCATCGGTCACCAGCCGCAGCCCCCACGGCCCAATAATACAGCCGGCGATGAGATAGCCCAGCACCGACCCAAGCCCAAGGCGGACGGCGATGGGCACAATCAGCGCCGCGGCGCCCAGGTAAATCAGCGCCTGTATCAGCGTATGGCTATCCATTTTGATGTGCCTCCTGCCAGTCGATTAAGCGTTGACGATAATGGCGGGCCTGCGCCTGCAGCGTTTCGTCATCGCAGATAAAGGTGCAGTGCATGGCGAACGGCGGCAGCCATTTCATCCCGCAGTAGAGCGCCGTGGCCTGCAGCGGCTGCGCCAGCACCGGGAAACCGGGAAACGAACCGATATCAAAGTGGCTTTCACCGCCGCCGGTGGTCACCGCCCACATCAGCGATTTACCGCGCAGCGCAATACCGTTATGGCCATAGGCCCAGCCGTGCGACAGCACTTTGTCCATCCACAGCTTCAGCAGCGGCGGCACGCTATACCACTGCATCGGGTGCTGCCAGATAACCAGATCGGCACGGGCGAGCGCCGCCTGCTCGGCGGCGACATCGATATTAAAGTCGGGATAGAGTTGATAGAGGGAGCGTATCTCTACGCCTTCAAGCGTCCCTGCTTGTTCAAGCATTCGCTTATTCGCATGCGAATGCTGCGGATAAGGATGCGCATAAATTATCAGAATCATTGATTGGCCTGCGTTAGCTCTTGTCGTAATCAGCAAGAGTGTAGACAGTTAAATGAACCGCTTACAATGATAACTGTGATTTATGTCGCGGTGGTGGACACAACGCGCGCCTGAATGGCAAACGTCAGGCCTTAATTATCCAGCTCATCCATAGATTTCACCTGATCGCGGTTAATCTGCTCCACGCGTCCGGTTTCGGCATTTTTGTAAGAGACCAGACCGGTATCATCATCCACCTGCGGTTTACCGCTGGTGACAATGGTCTTGCCGTCGGTGGTTTTGATCGACTGATTCGATGAGCAGCCGGCCACGAACATGATTGCCGTCGCTGCCAGTGCGGATGCCACCAGAATATTGTTCCGCATTGTATCCTCCTGTCTTTTCATCAATAGGTATCGTTATGGTGCTAACTATAGTTAGCCTGACCCGACAGGGGGTTAAAAGCAGAACTCTCTGAAGATGGCCGCAGCCAAAAAAATGGGCTGACGAAGTCGTCAGCCCAGGTGTGTTGCTATCCGGCCAGGCCGGAGCGCTTATTTGGTGATTTGCGCGTGCATTTCCTGAACCGAAATCACCTTGTCGGTGGCGTCAGCGTTCAGCGCCATCGCGGTGGCAAAGCCGCCGTTCAGGGTGGTGTCATAGTGCACTTTGTACTGCAGGGCGCTGCGGCGAATCAGCTTGGAGTCTTCAATCGCCTGACGACCTGCGGTGGTGTTGATGATGTAGGTATATTCGCCATTCTTGATACGGTCCTGAATGTGCGGACGACCTTCATGCACCTTGTTCACCAGACGCGGGTTGATGCCCGCTTCGCCCAGCACAATCGCCGTGCCGTGAGTCGCATCCAGCTCGAAGCCAAACTTCAGCAGCTTCGCTGCCAGGTCAACCACGCGCTCTTTGTCGCCTTCGCGGACGGAGAGCAGCGCGCGACCTTGTTTCTTCATGGTCGAGTTGCTGCCCAGCTGCGCCTTGGCGAACGCTTCGGCAAAGGTGCGGCCGACGCCCATCACTTCCCCGGTGGAGCGCATTTCTGGCCCTAACAGCGGGTCAACGCCCGGGAATTTGTTGAACGGCAGAACCACCTCTTTCACCGAGTAGTACGGCGGGATGATCTCTTTGGTCACGCCCTGCTGCGCCAGCGTCTTACCGGCCATCACGCGCGCCGCCACTTTCGCCAGCGGTACGCCGGTGGCTTTGGAGACGAACGGCACGGTGCGCGCCGCACGCGGGTTGACTTCAATCAGATAGACTTCGTTATCTTTCACCGCGAACTGGACGTTCATCAGACCGCGAACCTGCAGCTCGAAGGCCAGCTTCTGCACCTGCTCGCGCATCACATCCTGAATCTCTTTGCTCAGGGTATAGGCTGGCAGGGAACAGGCGGAGTCGCCGGAGTGGACGCCTGCCTGTTCGATATGCTCCATGATGCCGCCAATCAGCACCATTTCGCCATCGCAGATGGCATCGACATCCACTTCAATCGCGTCGTCGAGGAAGCGGTCCAGCAGCACTGGCGCGTCGTTGGAGACGCTGACCGCAGTCTGGAAGTAGCGGCGCAGATCCTGCTCGTCATAGACGATCTCCATCGCCCGACCGCCGAGCACGTAAGACGGACGCACCACCAGCGGGTAGCCAATCTCTTTCGCTTTCTCTACCGCCTGCTCAATGGCGGTGACGGTGGCGTTCGCCGGCTGCTTCAGCTTCAGACGGTCAACCGCGTGCTGGAAGCGCTCACGATCTTCCGCCCGGTCGATAGCGTCCGGGCTGGTACCGATAACCGGTACGCCTGCGGCTTCCAGGGCGCGCGCCAGCTTCAGCGGAGTCTGCCCGCCGTACTGCACGATAACGCCTTTTGGCTTCTCGATGCGCACGATTTCCAGCACGTCTTCCAGGGTAACCGGCTCGAAGTACAGACGGTCGGAAGTGTCGTAGTCGGTAGAGACGGTTTCCGGGTTACAGTTGACCATGATGGTCTCGTAACCGTCTTCGCGCAGCGCCAGCGAGGCGTGTACGCAGCAGTAGTCAAATTCGATACCCTGACCGATACGGTTCGGGCCGCCGCCGAGGACCATGATTTTATCGCGGTCAACGGACGGGTTGGACTCGCACTCTTCTTCATAGGTGGAGTACATGTAGGCGGTATCGGTGGCGAATTCCGCGGCGCAGGTGTCCACGCGCTTGTAGACAGGGTGCAGCTCATACTGGTCGCGCAGTTTACGGATTTCCGCTTCCCGCACGCCCGCCAGCTTCGCCAGACGCGCATCGGCAAAGCCTTTACGTTTCAGGGTGCGCAGGAAGTCAGCGTCGAGGCCGTTGATGCCCACTTCCGCCACTTTCTCTTCCAGACGGACCAGCTCTTCAATCTGCACCAGGAACCAGCGGTCGATGTTGGTCAGGTTGAAGACGCCGTCAACCGAGAGGCCCGCGCGGAACGCGTCGGCGATGTACCAGATACGCTCAGCGCCGGCGTCTTTCAGCTCGCGGCGGATTTTGGTCAGCGCTTCCGGATCGTCGAGGCTCACTTTCGGGTCGAAGCCGGTGGCGCCCACTTCCAGACCGCGCAGCGCTTTCTGCAAGGATTCCTGCTGGGTACGGCCAATCGCCATCACTTCGCCGACGGACTTCATCTGGGTGGTCAGACGGTCATTGGCGCCGGCGAATTTTTCGAAGTTAAAGCGTGGGATTTTAGTGACCACGTAGTCGATGGACGGCTCGAAGGAAGCCGGGGTACGGCCGCCGGTGATGTCGTTCATCAGCTCGTCGAGGGTGTAACCTACCGCCAGCTTGGCTGCCACTTTGGCAATCGGGAAACCGGTGGCTTTGGAGGCCAGCGCCGAGGAGCGGGAAACGCGCGGGTTCATTTCAATAACGATCAGGCGACCGTTTTTCGGGTTGACCGCGAACTGAACGTTAGAGCCGCCGGTTTCGACGCCGATTTCACGCAGCACCGCCATCGAGGCGTTACGCATGATTTGGTATTCTTTGTCGGTCAGGGTCTGCGCCGGCGCAACGGTAATGGAGTCACCGGTGTGGATCCCCATGGCGTCGAAGTTTTCGATAGAGCAGACGATGATGCAGTTGTCGTTCTTATCGCGCACCACTTCCATCTCATACTCTTTCCAGCCGATCAGCGACTCATCAATCAGCAGCTCGTTGGTAGGAGAGAGATCCAGGCCGCGGGTACAAATCTCTTCAAACTCTTCGCGGTTATAGGCGATGCCGCCGCCGGTGCCACCCATGGTGAACGACGGACGGATGATGCACGGATAGCCGACGTCAGCCGCTACCGCCAGCGCCTCTTCCATCGTATGGGCGATACCTGAACGCGCGGTGTCGAGACCGATTTTTTTCATCGCGATATCGAATCGGCGACGGTCTTCGGCCTTGTCAATCGCATCGGCGGTGGCGCCAATCATGGTCACACCGAATTCAGCCAGCACCCCCTGACGCTCCAGCTCCAGCGCGCAGTTCAGCGCCGTCTGGCCGCCCATGGTCGGCAGCACCGCGTCCGGGCGCTCTTTTTCGATGATTTTGCGCACCACTTCCCAGTGAATCGGCTCGATGTAGGTGGCATCGGCCATTTCCGGGTCGGTCATGATGGTCGCTGGGTTAGAGTTCACCAGGATAACGCGGTAGCCCTCTTCGCGCAGGGCTTTACAGGCCTGGGCGCCGGAGTAGTCAAACTCGCACGCCTGACCGATAACAATCGGGCCCGCGCCCAGAATCAGGATACTTTGTATGTCTGTACGTTTTGGCATGGCTCTTTTACTCCTGATTATTTCGCGGACTGACGGTATTGCTCAATTAACTCGATAAAGTGGTCGAACAGCGGCGCGGCATCGTGCGGCCCCGGGCTCGCTTCAGGGTGCCCCTGGAAGCTGAACGCCGGCTTGTCGGTGCGATGGATCCCCTGCAGGGTGCCGTCGAACAGCGACTTGTGGGTCACGCGCAGGTTGGCCGGCAGCGTCGCCTCATCCACGGCGAAGCCGTGGTTCTGGGCGGTGATCATCACCACGTTGTTATCAATATCTTTCACCGGGTGGTTGCCGCCGTGGTGGCCGAACTTCATCTTAATGGTCCTGGCGCCGCTCGCCAGCGCCAGCAGCTGATGGCCGAGGCAGATGCCGAACACCGGAATATCGGTCTCGAGGAATTTTTCAATCGCCTCGATAGCGTAATCACACGGCGCCGGGTCGCCTGGGCCGTTGGAGAGGAAAATGCCGTCCGGATTCAGCGCCAGCACATCCGCCGCCGACGTCTTCGCCGGCACCACCGTCAGGCGGCAGCCGCGGTCAACCAGCATGCGCAGGATGTTGCGTTTCGCGCCGAAGTCATACGCCACGACGTGGAACGGCAGCTCGCTTTCCGCTTTCGCTTCCGGCAGGTCGCCCGCCAGGGTCCAGCTGCCTTGCGTCCAGCTGTAGGTTTCTGCGGTGGTCACTTCCTTCGCCAGGTCCATGCCGTTCAGGCCCGGGAACGCTTTCGCTTTTTCCAGCGCCAGCTGGGCATCCGGGCTGTCGCCCGCGATGATGCAGCCATTCTGCGCCCCTTTCTCACGCAGCAGACGCGTCAGCTTGCGGGTATCGATATCGGCAATCGCCACGATGTTATGGCGCTTCAGATAGGAAGAGAGGTCTTCGGTACTGCGGAAGTTGCTGGCAATCAGCGGCAGGTCGCGAATAACCAGACCCTGAGCATGTACCTGAGAAGATTCTTCATCGGCGGCGTTGGTGCCGACATTACCAATATGAGGATAAGTAAGAGTGACGATTTGGCGGGAATAGGAAGGATCAGTGAGGATTTCTTGATAACCGGTCATTGAAGTATTGAAAACGACTTCCCCAACCGCCGTGCCGGTTGCCCCGATGGCCCGACCGTGAAACTGGGTTCCGTCTTCCAGAACCAATAGCGCTGACTTAATCAAAACATCCTCCAGAGAATATCCACTCACTTTATTTGCATATTAATTCATAAACACGATCTGAATCAATGCAAATCTGTTGCCCGCAGATTTTTGGCAAACGGCGGCATTCTGGAGAGATGTCGGATAAAAGTCAACTTAAAGCGGAGATTTTTAATGTCATTTTACGCCACTGGCGCATAACATGTGATTTTTACGCCAAAAAGATCAACAAACCTGGCTGAGAAAACGCTTGCGGACGGCGAAGAGTGTAAAACCTGGCGCTGGACGGCAAAAAAGTGGACCAGATGGTCAAAATTTACATTTCATTCACTTAGAAACCGAACAATATCCTAACTTATAGCCCATTCAGAAAAATAACAACCTAAAGCGGCCAAAAATAAAAAAGGGCAACAAAATATTGCCCCTTGCATCAATAACTTATTGATAGCAATAACCACATCACGATGGGTAATAATCGTTATAAACTATTCAGATCCAGCACATCACGCATATCAAAGAGTCCGCTTTTCTTGCCTTTCAGCCACAATGCAGAGCGAACCGCGCCATTAGCAAAGGTCATTCGACTGGAGGCTTTATGGGTGATCTCGATACGTTCGCCAATATCAGCAAACATCGCCGTATGCTCCCCGACGATATCCCCCGCGCGGACGGTGGCGAAGCCAATGGTGCCCGGGACGCGTTCGCCAGTGTGGCCTTCACGGCTGTAGACCGCGCAGTCCTTGAGATCTTTGTTCAATGCTCCGGCGATCGCTTCGCCCATCGCCAGCGCGGTGCCTGACGGCGCATCCACTTTATGCCGATGGTGCGCTTCGATAATTTCGATGTCGGTGTAGTCGCCCATCACCTTCGCCGCCTTCTCCAGCAGCTTTAACAGGACATTGACGCCGACGCTAAAGTTCGCGGCGAAGACAATGGCAATCTCCTGCGCAGCATCGCGAATCGCCTGCTTGCCGGCGTCGTCAAAACCGGTGGTGCCGATGACCATCCCTTTGCCGTGGTCGCGGCAAAACGCCAGATGGTTCAGCGTGCCTTCCGGGCGGGTAAAATCGATCAACACGTCGAAATCATCTTTTACCGCCGTCAGGCTGCTCTGCACCGTGACGCCCGCTTTGCCGGCACCTGCCAGCTCGCCGGCGTCGCTGCCCACCAGGCTGGACCCTTCACGCTCCAGCGCCGCGCCCAGCGCCACTCCATCCATCTGCAGCGCAGCCTGAATTAACTGGCGTCCCATCCGGCCGCCCGCGCCGGCGATGGCCACGCGGATTTGTGCATCATGCATAGCTATTCTCTTTTGTTAACATTACGTAAATTGTTTTCAGAGTAACCAGCCCGTCAGCGGGCCGCTACTCAAAAACGCCGATAATTAGAAATTTATGACAAACGGCGGACGATATCAGTAAAAACTATACGATTGTGCCGCAATTCCTCGTTTACGCAGTGATAACCAGGATGGCGAATGATGATGCCCCGCCCGCCGGTGCGGGCGAAGGCCATGTTGCAGAGGGTTACAGCGGGAAAAGCGCGCCGGCGGGAAACGCGGATAAAAACCAGGTCACCGCCAGCAGATCGGCGCTACCGCCGGGGCTGAGGTGGCGAGCAATCAGATCGTCATCAAACTGGCGCAGCGCCTCCAGGCCACCGTCAGCCAGTACGCCGCCCTGCCACAGCAGCCGCTGCGCCTCCTGCTGGACATAGTTCAGCCCGGCCAGCCCGCCGCGAGACACCAGATTGGTGTCATCATTCCATGCCATCAGATGCAGCAGGGTTTGCAGCAGCGCCAGATTGCTGTCGCCAGTCTCCTCCATCATGCGGTTAAAGACCGGTAATGCCTGGGTGCGCACGGTCAGGAATCCGCTCTCCGCCTCGCCGCGGGCGCCGGAGAAACCGTAACGCAGAAAATGAATCCCGCCTTTGCTCAGCCGTTCCCCGCTGGCGGAGGATAATTCCTGCATAACCATGCCGCGACAGAAGCGCGCCACCTGGTCGCAAAGCCGGTGCTGTTCTATCGGCTCGCCTTTCGAAACCAGCCTGCCCGCCGCCGCGCTGAGCAGGCCAAAAGCGAAGATCGCCCCACGATGGGTATTCACCCCGCCGGTGACCTCCAGCATATCGTTCTCGCAGGCCATTCCCACCGGCCGCAGCATCATCAATACCTGCTCCGGCGCGACCGCCGCGGTATCGTGGCCCATGATAAAAAACTTCTCCATCCACGGCGCCACCACCGCGGTACTGGCCTCAAACGAGGCCAGATCCATATCCCGGTGCGCGCCAGCGTTACGAATATCCACCAGCCCGGGCTTTGGGGTCAGGCGAACTTCGGTCAACAGCGCGCGCTCTACCGCGCTGACCACCTCTTCGGCGCTCAGTGGTTTCCCGCGTAGCACACGCGGAGGTTGAATTAACACGTCGCTCATAGCCTTTCCCCTCTGCGCTTAGTCGCTGTTTTTCACCTGATGGATCACATCGATGACCGAACCGTCGCGATAGCGGACTACCGCCACCACCCGATCGGTAAATTCGATCGCCTTCGGTTTGCCCGTCAGTAGCTCCGCGCGCTGCTGCAGTTCCTCAATGGTCATCAGCGGAATACCGGCGTTGCGTAAATTGTCGATCAGGTCCTGGCGCGCCGGGTTTACCGCAATGCCATGGTCGGTGACCAGCACATCCACGCTGGCTCCCGGCGTCACGCGGGTCAGCACTTTTTCCACGACGCAGGGAATGCGGCCGCGAACTAACGGCGCGGTAATGATGGTCAGATCCGCGCCGGCGGCGGTATCGCTATGTCCGCCTGACGCGCCGCGCAGCACGCCGTTGGAGCCGGTCATCACGTTGACGTTAAAGTCGGTGTCAATTTCCAGCGCGCTGAGCATCACTACGTTTAAGCGCTCGCAGGAGGCCCCTTTGGAACCCGGGCTGGCATACTGATTGGTAGAGATTTCGACGTGGTTCGGGCTCTGCGCCAGCGAGCGCGCCGCATCGCCATCGAACGATTGGGTGTCGAGCAGCGTTTTAATCAGCCCTTTCTCATGCAGGTCGACCATCGTCCCGGTGATGCCGCCAAGGCCGAAGCTGGCGGTAATGCCGTTGCGGCGCATTTTGTCTTCCAGGAAGCGGCTCACCGCCAGCGAGGCGCCGCCGGTGCCGGTCTGCAGCGAGAAACCATCTTTAAAGTAACCGGAGTGTTCAACCACTTTCGCCGCCTGGCGGGCGATCAGCAGCTCGCGCGGGTTGCTGGTCAAACGAATGGCGCCCGCGGTGATTTTTTGCGGATCGCCCACTTCGTCCACCTGAACGATCAGATCCACCTGATCCTGGGCGATACTGGCCGGGTAGTTAGGGTAGTCCACCCACTCTTCGGTCAACAGCACGACGCATTTGGCATGTTCCGCATCAACTCGCGCGTAGCCCAGCGAGCCGCAGCGCGACTTACCGCTAAAGCCGTTGGCGTTGCCAAACTCATCGCAGCAGGGAACGCCGAGGAACGCCACGTCAATGGACAGCTCACCGCTTTGGATCAGCTGTACGCGACCACCGTGAGAGTGGATCTGCACCGGATTTTCCATCAGGCCGGCGGAGATCTCCTCGCCAAGCTTGCCGCGCAGACCGGAGGTGTAGATCTGACGGATCACGCCGTTTTTAATATGCTCAATCAGCGGCCAGTGGGCGTCGATCAGCGAACTGGACGCCAGGGTCAGATCGCGAAATCCCATCTCCGCTAGCTTCGCCACCACCATATTGACCACTTTGTCACCGCCGCGAAACGCGTGGTGGAACGAGATGGTCATGCCGTTTTGCAGACCGGAGCGACGGATTGCCGTTTCCAGCGAGTCGCAGATTTTACGCTGACGCTTTTCCGTCTCACTAGCCAGCCACGGACTTTTCGCCGTCACGCCGTTGTAAGGGGTCAATCCTTCCGGCATCACGTACTGCTGATTAAGCATTGCTACTGTCTCTTTCATCTTATTCCCCTTAATCACGAATACCGGAAGCCGAAAGCGCCACCACTTTGCGCGCGTGGTCGATAATCGGTCCATCGATCATCTTACCGTTCAGCGACACCACGCCCAGACCGCGCGACTCTGCCTCTTCCGCCGCGGCAATCACCTCCAGCGCATGGTCGACCTCTTTTCGCGTCGGGGCATAGACCTGGTGCAGCAGTTCGATCTGGCGCGGGTTGACCAGTGATTTCCCGTTGAAGCCGAGGTTCTTCGCCAGATTCGCTTCCGCAAGAAATCCCTCTTCATTATTAATATCCGACCACACCACGTCATAGGCGGCGATGCCGGCAACCCGCGCAGCATGTAGCACGGCGCAGCGGGCATAGAACAGCTCAGTGCCGTCGCCGCGGGAGGTGCCCATATCCATCACGTAATCGAAAGCCGCCAGCGCGATGGCCGACAGACGCGGGCTGGCGCGGGCGATCTCGACCGCGTTTACCACCCCCAACGCCGACTCGATGGCCGCCATGAGCCTGGTGCTGCCCACTTCGCGGCCGCACGCACGCTCAATACGCTCAACGTGAGCTTCCAGCTCATGGATATCTTCTTTGCTGTCGGTTTTCGGCAGGCGCACCATATCCACGCCCGCACGAACCACGGCTTCCAGATCGGCCAGTCCAAACGGGGTATTTAGCGGGTTAATACGCACCACCGTTTCGATATCCTGATACAGCGGGTGCTGCAGCGCCTGATACACCAGCAGACGAGCGGTATCTTTCTCGCGCAGCGAAACGGCATCTTCAAGGTCGAACATCACCGCATCGGCGCCGTAGACGAATGAAGTACTTAACATGGCGGCATTGGCGCCGGGGATAAACAGCATACTGCGACGTGGTTTCATAGCTGGCTCCATTGCAATTGAGACTGTTGCGCCGCGCGCAGGGCCGCAGCCTGAACTCGGGCGCGCAGAACGCACTCCAGCGCCCCTTTATCATCCACCACCACGTTGGCCTGGCTAACGCCGAGCTGCATCAGGGTTTCTCTGACCACTCGCTCAATCGCATCGCCAAACTGCTGCTTCACAATGCTGTCGATCTCCAGTTGAATGCCCGGCTGCGTCGCCGGCCCAATCCTGACCATCACATCGCTGGACTCCAGCGTGCCGGCCAGGGCGTCAATCTTCATTTCCATAGAGGCAAATCCTTTGTTATGGCGTAAAAATCAGGCGGTTTGATGTTCGCTTTCCGCCAGTTGCATCAGAAAAGAGAGGGTTCCCGGCGGCACCAGCGCCGCCACCGCCTGCCAGTTGCGCTGCCGGTACAGTTCGCGCACCCTGGAAGCCGATATCGGCCCGCCGTTTTTTTCGATCCGCGCCAGCTCAACGACCTCAACAGGCGGCGCGTCGCCCGGCGCTGCCAGCAACGCTTTCATACGCTGGTTGTAATGGCGGGTCAGCGAACACAGCGGCTCGGTGCCGACAAAACGATGGGTTATCTTCAGCGCCGGGGCTAAATGTTCGCGGAACAGCTGGAGATCGATCTGGTTGTGGCAGTCATCCACCACCCCCTGTTCTTTGAGGAAGTAGCCGGGGAAGGTGGCCCGCGAGATGAGGTATGCCGAACCGGGATGCAGCGTCACTTTGTCGATGCCGGCAATCCCTTTTTCGATTAGCGTGTAGCGATCCTGATACGTGAAACGGGAGGCATCCTCTTTCACCACAAACAGGTGTAGCCAGTCGCATTGACGGGCCGCCTGCTCCACCAGCCAGCGGTGGCCGAGCGTGAACGGGTTGGCGTTCATCACGATAGCGCCGATTTTGCGTCCCGGCTGACGGTACATCGCCAGCTGGCGGCAGTAGCGGGTCAGCCGTTCGCGGCTATTTTCCAGTAACACGGCGAGATTGCCGGCCTGCGCAATTGGCCAGAAGCCGGCGCCGGCAAAGAGCGCGGCGTTACAGGGCTTAGTGAATAAAAACAGTTCGCTGCGCCCCAGTTCGTAAGCCAGGGTGAGTAATTCTGTCAGTAGCTTAAGGCTCAGCCCCTCCCCCTGCAGCGAGGGGTCGATAGCGATGCACTTCAGCACGTTGCCGGCGATGGCGCCGCAGCCGACCAGCCGCTGCCGGTACTCGGCGATAATGGCCATTTCGCAATCAGCCTCTAATGAGAGCTGATGCTGACGGAGAAAGAGGTCAATCGCCTCTCGCCGCGATTTATCCTTCCGTAGCTGAACGCGTTTTAATATCAGAGTCATTTTTTAGCGCTTCGTTATTCCAAAACGACCTGTATTTCGCCAGCGTTCGGCTATCGATTCTTGTATTTAAATCACAGTTTTTCTCGTCGCTTAATTGGCTTTATGGTTTTTATGTTGTTAATTCATTCAGCATAATAAAAATAATTAAATTAATTAAAAACACGAGTATTCAGTGAAGGTTATCACACCTTAACACTGAGTCTATTTATTACTATGCGCCGGTCTTATTACTTCATTGATAAACAGGATAACGTTTATGACTAACATGAACCAGGCTCCGGCGACGGAGAAAAAAGGCGTGAGCGACCTGCTGGGATTTAAAATCTTCGGCATGCCGTTACCCCTTTATACGTTTGCGTTAATTACGCTATTACTTTCCCACTTCTTTAATGCGTTACCCACCGACCTGGTTGGCGGCTTTGCCATTATGTTTATTATCGGCGCCCTGTTTGGCGAAATAGGTAAACGCCTGCCGATATTCAACAAATATATCGGTGGTGCGCCAGTGATGATCTTTCTGGTGGCAGCATATTTCGTTTATGCCGGTATTTTCACGCAGAAAGAGATCGATGCCATCAGTAACGTCATGGATGAGAGTAACTTCCTTAACTTATTCATCGCCGTATTAATTACCGGCGCGATCCTGTCGGTAAACCGTCGTCTGCTGCTGAAATCGCTGCTCGGCTACATCCCGACCATTCTGATGGGCATTGTCGGCGCGTCGATTTTCGGTATCGTCATCGGCCTGGTGTTCGGCATCCCGATGGATCGCATTATGATGCTGTACGTCCTGCCGATCATGGGCGGCGGCAACGGCGCGGGCGCGGTACCGCTGTCGGAAATTTATCACTCCGTTACCGGTCGGTCTCGCGAAGAGTACTATTCAACCGCTATCGCTATTCTGACCATCGCCAATATCTTTGCCATCGTCTTTGCCGCCGTACTCGATATCATCGGTAAAAAACACACCTGGCTGAGCGGCGAGGGCGAGCTGGTGCGCAAAGCCTCGTTTAAAGTCGAAGAAGACGAAAAAGCGGGCCAGATCACTCATCGCGAAACCGCCGTCGGCATGGTGCTGGCCACCACCTGCTTCCTGCTGGCCTACGTGATGGCGAAGAAAATCCTGCCCAGCATTGGCGGCGTATCGATTCACTATTTTGCCTGGATGGTGCTGATCGTCGCGGCGCTGAACGCCTCTGGCCTCTGCACACCCGAAATCAAAGCTGGCGCCAAACGCCTGTCGGATTTCTTTTCCAAACAGCTGTTGTGGGTGCTGATGGTCGGCGTCGGCGTCTGCTACACCGACCTGCAGGAAATCATCAACGCTATTACCTTCGCTAACGTCGTCATCGCCGCGGTTATCGTCGTTGGCGCGGTGGTTGGCGCGGCCCTGGGCGGCTGGATGATTGGCTTCTTCCCGATTGAATCAGCGATCACCGCGGGTCTGTGCATGGCCAACCGCGGCGGTTCCGGTGACCTGGAAGTGCTCTCTGCCTGTAACCGTATGAACCTTATCTCTTATGCGCAAATCTCCTCCCGCTTGGGTGGCGGTATTGTGCTGGTCATCGCCAGCATCGTGTTCGGCATGATGATTTAACCCATTTGCACGATGGCGCCGTTCAACGGACGACGAATAGCATCGCCAGGGTCCAATGCCGGGAGCGGCAGAGGGAAATCCACCCTGCTCCTTAGCCGGGAATGCCAGAAACGTCGCCAGGCAGCGCGCCATCGTGCCCCTATTTTGAGAGGTATACATGACTGATGCTGCGCTGCTAGGCGAAGGCTTCACCCTGATGTTTCTCGGCATGGGCTTTGTGCTGGTGTTCCTGCTGCTGCTCATCTTCGCCATCCAGGGGATGTCCCTCGCCGTTAACCGTCTGTTTCCCGAGCCGCTTCCGGCGTCAAAACCGGCACCGGCCGCCGTCGCGCCCGCCGACGACTTCGCCCGCTTAAAGCCGGCGATTGTCGCCGCCATTCACCACCATCGCCGTTTGCACCCTTAATTCACGGAGGAATTCATGACCGTTGCCATTACCGATGTCGTCCTGCGCGACGCCCACCAGTCCCTGTTCGCCACCCGCCTGCGCCTCGACGATATGCTCCCCGTCGCCGCTCAGCTTGACGACGTCGGCTACCGCTCCCTCGAGTGCTGGGGCGGGGCCACCTTTGATGCCTGCATCCGCTTTCTCGGCGAGGACCCGTGGGTCCGCCTGCGTGAGCTGAAAAAGGCGATGCCGAAAACCCCGCTGCAGATGCTGCTCCGCGGCCAGAACCTGCTCGGCTACCGCCACTACGCCGATGACGTGGTGGCACGCTTCGTGGAGCGCGCCGTCAAAAACGGCATGGACGTCTTCCGTGTCTTCGACGCCATGAACGACCCGCGCAACATGCAGGCCGCCCTGCAGGCGGTGCGCAGCCACGGCGCCCACGCCCAGGGCACGCTTTCGTACACCACCAGCCCGGCGCACACCCTGCAGACCTGGCTCGACCTCACCGAACAGCTGCTGGAGACCGGCGTCGACTCCATCGCCATCAAGGACATGTCCGGCATTCTGACGCCGCATGCCGCCTTTGAGCTGGTCAGCGAAATCAAAAAACGCTACGACGTCACCCTGCACCTGCACTGCCACGCCACCACCGGCATGGCGGAGATGGCCCTGCTGAAGGCCATTGAAGCCGGGGTCGACGGCGTGGATACGGCGATTTCGTCCATGAGCGCCACCTACGGCCATCCGGCAACCGAAGCGCTGGTGGCCACCCTCGCCGGCACGCAATATGACACCGGGCTGAATATCCACAAGCTGGAGAGCATTGCGGCCTACTTCCGCGAGGTGCGTAAGAAGTACCACGCCTTCGAAGGGCAGCTGAAAGGCACCGACAGCCGTATCCTCGTCGCCCAGGTGCCGGGCGGGATGCTCACCAACCTCGAAGGCCAGCTGAAGCAACAGAGCGCCGCCCACCGTCTGGATGAAGTGCTGGCGGAAATCCCTCGCGTGCGCGAGGACCTCGGTTTCATCCCGCTGGTCACCCCGACCTCGCAGATTGTCGGCACCCAGGCGGTGCTCAACGTCCTCACCGGCGAGCGCTACAAAACCATCGCGAAGGAGACCGCCGGCATTCTGAAAGGTGAATACGGCCACACTCCGGCGCCGGTGAACGCCGCCCTGCAGGCGCGGGTACTCGAGGGCGCAGAGGCCATCACCTGCCGCCCGGCGGACCTGCTGAAGCCGGAGCTGGCGCAGCTGGAAGCCGACGTCAGACGCCAGGCACAGGAGAAGGGCATCACGCTTGCCGAAAACGCCATCGACGACGTGCTCACCGTGGCGCTGTTCCCGCAAATAGGCCTCAAGTTCCTCGAAAATCGCCACAATCCGGCAGCCTTTGAACCGCTGCCGCAGCTGGAAGAAGCCAGACCTGCCGCGAAGGCTGAGAAACCAGCCGCCTCCGGCGTCTACACCGTGGAAGTGGAAGGCAAGGCCTTTGTGGTGAAGGTCAGCGACGGCGGCGACGTCAGCCAGCTCAGCGCCGCGCCGGTGGCCGCTACGCCTGCTGCCGCCCCGGCCCCGGCCGGCGCCGGCACCCCGGTGACCGCCCCGCTGGCGGGCAATATCTGGAAGGTGCTGGCCGCGGAAGGCCAGGCGGTGGCCGAAGGCGAGGTGCTGCTGATTCTGGAAGCCATGAAGATGGAGACCGAAATCCGCGCCGCGCAGGCCGGCACCGTGCGCGGTATCGCGGTGAAGTCCGGCGACGCGGTGGCGGTCGGCGACACCCTGATGACCCTGGCGTAAGGACGAGGAGCGGAAATGGAAAGTCTGAACGCCCTGATTCAGGGGATGGGGCTGATGCACCTGGGGTTCGGCCAGGCGGTGATGCTGCTGGTCAGCCTGCTGCTGCTCTGGCTGGCGATTGCCAGGAAGTTCGAGCCGTTACTGCTGCTGCCGATTGGCTTCGGCGGCCTGCTCTCCAATATTCCGGAGGCCGGCCTGGCGCTCACCGCCCTGGAGAGCCTGCTGGCCCACCACGACCCGGCGCAGCTGGCGGTGATTGCCGCGAAGCTCCACTGCGCGCCGGACGTCCACGCCATTAAGGACGCGCTGGCCCTGGCCCTGCCGTCGGTGCAGGGGCAGATGGAGAGCCTGGCGGTGGACATGGGCTACTCCGCCGGGGTGCTGGCCATCTTCTATAAGGTGGCGATTGGCTCGGGCATCGCGCCGCTGGTAATTTTCATGGGCGTCGGGGCGATGACCGATTTCGGCCCGCTGCTGGCCAACCCGCGCACCCTGCTGCTGGGGGCGGCGGCGCAGTTCGGTATCTTCGCCACCGTGCTCGGGGCGCTGACGCTGAACTACTTCGGCATCATCAGCTTCACCCTGCCGCAGGCGGCGGCCATCGGCATCATCGGCGGCGCCGACGGCCCGACGGCTATCTACCTGTCGGGCAAGCTGGCGCCGGAGCTGCTGGGGGCCATCGCGGTGGCGGCCTACTCCTACATGGCGCTGGTGCCGCTGATCCAGCCGCCGATCATGAAGGCGCTGACCACGAATAAGGAGCGGAAGATCCGCATGGTGCAGCTGCGTACGGTGAGTAAGCGGGAGAAGATCCTCTTCCCGGCGGTGCTGTTGCTGCTGGTGGCGCTCCTGCTGCCGGACGCCGCGCCGCTGCTGGGGATGTTCTGCTTCGGCAACCTGATGCGCGAGAGCGGGGTGGTGGAGCGGCTGAGCGACACGGTGCAGAACGCGCTAATCAACATCGTGACCATCTTCCTCGGGCTGTCGGTGGGAGCCAAGCTGGTGGCGGACAAGTTCCTGCAGCCGCAGACCCTGGGGATCCTGCTGCTGGGGGTGATCGCCTTCTGCGTGGGCACCGCGGCCGGGGTGCTGATGGCGAAGCTGCTGAACAGGTTCAGTAAGAACCCGATCAACCCGCTGATCGGTTCAGCCGGGGTGTCGGCGGTGCCGATGGCGGCGCGGGTGTCGAACAAGGTGGGTCTGGAAGCGGACGGGCAGAACTTCCTGCTGATGCACGCCATGGGCCCGAACGTGGCTGGGGTGATCGGCTCGGCGATCGCCGCCGGGGTGATGCTCAAGTACGTGCTGGCGATGTAGGCCGGCATCCTCTCCGGAGGCGTGGCCGTTACCTCGCCTCCGGGTCAGGATTAACAGCGCCCCCTTGCCATCGATCACTTTTCTGAAATTAGCGGTTCTGTGCGCCATCTGCGGGTTCTCGGGCCGCGAAACGGGGAAACTAATCATTTAATGTCTATTGGCGCTATGTATACCCGAAAAATCACCCACTGGTTTGCCAGGCGATCGTTTCAGAATCGCATCTTCCTGCTGATCTTATTCACCTCGACGATCGTTATGCTGGCGATGTCATGGTATCTGACCGACATTACCGAAGAGCGTCTGCATTACCAGGTCGGGCAGCGGGCGCTGATTCAGGCAATGCAGATTTCGGCGATGCCGGAGCTGGTCGAAGCGGTTCAGAAACGCGATCTCGCCAGAATCAAAGCGCTTATCGATCCCATGCGTTCGTTCTCCGACGCCACCTATATCACCGTCGGTGATGCCAACGGCCAGCGCCTCTATCATGTTAATCCTGATGAAATCGGCAAATCGATGGAGGGCGGCGATAGCGATGAAGCATTGTTAAACGCGAAAAGCTACGTGTCAGTGCGCAAAGGCTCGCTGGGCTCCTCGCTGCGCGGTAAATCACCGATTCAGGACGAGACCGGCAAGGTGATTGGCATTGTGTCGGTAGGCTATACCATTGAACAGTTAGAGAACTGGCTCAGCCTGCAGATAAGCTCGCTGCTGATCCCGATGGCGATCATGTTACTGCTCCTGCTCTACTGCGCCCGCCGCTTCTCGTTGCATATCAAAAAGCAGATGCTGAATATGGAACCTCAACAGCTGTCGCAGCTGTTGATCCAGCAAAGCGTGTTGTTTGAATCCGTGTTCGAAGGGCTCATCGCCATCGACTCCCGTTACAAGATCACCGCGATTAATCAGACTGCCCGCCGGCTGCTCAACCTGAGCCAACCGGAACCGACGCTTATCGGTAAAGGGATCAGCAGCGTTATTTCTCAGGAGGCTTTCTTCTACGATGCGCCGCAGACCAATAAAAAAGACGAGATCGTCACCTTCAATCATATCAAAGTGATCGCCAGCCGGATGGCGGTGATCTTAAATAATGAGCCACAGGGCTGGGTGATCAGCTTTCGTAGTAAAGACGATATCAACACCCTCAGCCTGCAGCTCAGTCAGGTGCAACAGTATGCCGATAACCTGCGCGCCGTGCAGCATGAGCATCGCAATCTGATCTCCACCATCGCCGGCCTGCTGTTTCTTAAACGCTACGATCATGCGCTGGATCTGATCCAACAGCAGTCGGAAAGCCACCAGAAAGTGATCGATTTTATCGCGCGGAATTTCCAGGATAACCATCTGGCCGGGCTGTTGATCGGCAAGTATTACCGCGCCAAAGAGCTCGGTCTGGAACTGGTTTTCGATCCGGCCTGCTTCGTCGACAGATTACCCACCGCCCTTTCTCACAACGAATGGATCTCGATCGTGGGGAATCTGCTTGATAACGCCTACAATGCCAGCCTGCAACAGCCGCAGGGCTCAAAGCAGATAGAGTGCCTGATCAACAGCGACGGCCACGAAGTGATTATCGAGGTCGCCGATCAGGGATGCGGCATTGACGAGACGCTGCGCGATCGGATCTTCGAGCGCGGCGTCACCAGCAGCGTCAGCAAAGATCATGGCATCGGACTCTGGCTGGTTCGCAGCTACGTGGAACAGGCAGGCGGCAGCATCGTCGTCGAAAATAACCTTCCCTTTGGCACCATCTTTACTCTTTATATTCCCCTGACCCGAGATGAACATCATGGATAGCATCACCACTCTTATCGTTGAAGACGAACCTATGCTGGCGGAGATCCTGGTGGATAACATCAAACAGTTTCCCCAGTTCGACGTCATTGGCATTGCGGATAAACTCGAGAGCGCCAGGAAACAACTCAGACTGTATCAACCGCAGCTGATCCTGTTGGATAATTTCTTACCTGATGGCAAAGGTATCGATCTGATCCGCCATGCGGTCAGTACCCATTACAAGGGGCGGATCATCTTTATTACCGCTGATAATCATATGGATACCATCAGCGAAGCGCTGCGCTTGGGGGTGTTCGACTATCTAATTAAGCCGGTGCATTATCAGCGCCTGCAGCACACCCTGGAGCGCTTCGCCCGCTATCGCAGCTCGCTGCGTTCCAGCGAACAGGCCAGCCAGATCCACGTCGATGCGCTGTTTAATATTCAGGCTCGGGAACAGACGGAACCGGCCAGCGCACCGCTACGCGGGATCGATGAAAGCACCTTTCAGCGCGTACTCCAGCTGTTTGCCGACCCGGCGGTGGTACATACCGCCGACTCGCTGGCGCGTATCCTTGGCAGCAGCAAAACCACCGCTCGCCGTTATCTGGAACAGGGAGTGAAGAACGACTTTCTGGAAGCGGAAATCAGCTACGGCAAGGTTGGCCGACCGGAGCGTATTTATCGCGTCAAACAGACCTACCCTGAGCAGAACTGAAACGTTTACGTCAGGGAATAGCTGATCACCAACTGCCCCTTCTTCATCTTAATCTGACTAATGACAATGTCGCCCAGCTCCGCCAGACGGGCGACGTGGGTGCCACCGCAGGGATAGGCGGGCAGCTCGCCGAATCCCACTTTGCGCATGCCGTCAGCGAACGTCACCTGACGCGGTAAATCCTGCGCCTGCCATGCCTTTACTAGCGCCAGTAGCGCACTGGCGTCCGGCAGCGCGGCGCTATTCCTGCTGGCAAAGGTTATCCGCCCTTCGCCGGGCCAGTGGTGCGCTTTCACCGGTTGCCAACCAAGCTGTTCGCCCGCCATGCCAAGCAGGTGGCCGGCAGAATGCAGACGAGCATGCAGCTGTCTCGCGGGGGCATCAATTTTCATTTCCACTTCACCGAGGGGAAGCTGTTGCGACAGAATATGCAGCACCCTGTCGCCGCGCACAACCACCGTCTCAACGGCCTGTCCGGCAATCCAGCCGCAATCCGCCGGTTGACCGCCCCCTTGCGGGTGAAACAGCGTCCGATCCAGTTCGATGGCGTAACGGCCATCCGCTTCTGCAGTGCAGGCGATGATCTGGGCGCGCCCGTCGGTAGCATCGCTGGTGTAATAAACCCGTTCAGTCATAGTGATTCTCCTCTCTGTTCGCCCAGTATATTATTAATACCGACAGCGATAATCCCATCATCCGCCAATGCACTCTTGCTCCAGGGGCACAAATGAATCTGAACCTCCTGCCCGACCTTGCCCTCTTCGTACAGATTGTCGACCAGGGCAGCTTCTCCGCCGTCGCCCGCCAGAGCGGCATTACCCCTTCCGCGGTTAGCCGTAGCGTGTCGCGGCTGGAGCGAGAGATGGGCTGCAAACTGCTGCAGCGTACCACTCGCAAGCTGCGTCTGAGCGATGCCGGGGAAACGGTTTACCAGCATGCCCAGCAGATGCTGGAAGCGGCGCGACAGGCGATGGATTCCGCCGGCAGTCGCCAAACGGTCGCCCAGGGAAAGCTGACGCTCAGCGTACCGAAAGCTATCGGCCGCTTTGTGATCCATCCGCTGATGATGGCGTTTTTTCACCGTTACCCGCAGGTTGACGTCTGCCTGCGGCTGGAAGATCGCCCTCTGGATTTTATCGATGACGGTATCGATCTGGCGCTACGCATCACCGATACCCCCTCGCCCGGCCTGCATGGCAAACCGCTGATGCCGGTCACGCACGTTATCTGCGCCACTGAAGCCTATTTACAGCGCCACGGTATGCCGCACACGCCGCAGGAACTGCGGGCGCACAGTTGCATCAGTCTTGGCGAAACGCCTGCCGACGCGCGCTGGAAGTTCCGTCGGGAAGGGAAAACCGAAACGGTGCAAACATACGGGCGGTACGCCGCCAACCATACCGCCGTGCGCCTCGACGCGGTTAAGCAGCATCTGGGGATCGGCAGCCTGCCGCTGTTCACCGCCCGCGAGGCGCTGGCGAATGGCGACATTGTGCAGGTGCTGCCCGAGTGGGAATTTATCAGCAGCTACTCCGGCGATCTGTGGCTGCTGTGGGCGGGAGATAAGCATATGCCCGCCAGAATGCGGGCGATGATTGATTATCTCAGCGAGACGGTGCCGGCGCTGAACGCAGGCAGCACAGAGCCAGCGAAATAACCGCAAACCACGGAATGATAACCCCCAGCACGAACCAGATCCCGGAGCGGCCGATGTCATGCATCCGCCGGCAGCCAACTGCCAGCAGGTGGATCGCCATCAATAGCAGCCACAGCGCCGCAAAGGGTATGACCACAAAGCTGAGGATGCCGTAGCGAGGGTCTAGGCGGGTTGCCAGACACCAGACGGCCAGCGGCGCGCTGGCGATCAGTAGATTGATAAGAAAAAACGTCCAGAACTGCTGTCGGCTGGCCCGGCCGCTAAAATTAAAGGTCTCTTTCCAGCCGCTCAAATACGCCTGTCCATAGGTCATTGCTTCTCTCCTTGAAGATTGGGTGGGTATTACGGCGCCAGAGCAATCACCTCCGCCGCCCAGCGCTGAAACCCTTCCACGTCGATATCCAGCGCCACCTGGGCGTTCGCCGGCTGACCCAGTCGTCCTTCAATATCCACCACCGTGGTGCCGGCGGTCCAGGTGCCCTGCGTCTCCACCGCCACAAAACATGGCTGCAGAGTGAACAGTTCCGGGCGGGCCAGCCATGCGATAGCGCAGAGATCGTGCATTCGCAGACCACTGCTCATGCTGCCGCTGCGATAGTGGCTAAACAGCGCATGGAGCATTTTACCGGTCTGGTTCAGCGTCGGCAGGGTTGCCAGATAATCCGCCGTCAACAGCGCCCGATTGGTGACGTCCAGCCCGCACATCACAATCTCCAGCCCGCTGTGGAAGACTTTCGCGGCGGCTTCCGGGTCGATGGCAATATTGAATTCGGCATTCGGCGTAAAATTGCCGCGGCCCGCCGAGCCGCCCATGATCACCAGCCGGCGAATGTTGAATACGCATTCCGGATACTGGGTCAGCAGCAGCGCAATATTGGTCAGCGGGCCAATCGCCACCAGAGTGATCGGCTCGGCAGCGTGCATAAGCGCATCACGGATCGCCTGGAAGGCCGGCTTCGCCAGCGGTTGACGTTGATGCTCAACAAAGTCATACCCTTCCATACCGGATTCGCCATGCACCGAAGCGGCATCGCGCAGGGGACGCACCAGCGGCATCGAAGCGCCCTGCGCCAGCGGCACATCGGCATGCCAGAAGTGCAGCAGCTGCAGCGCGTTACGGGTCGTCTTCTCCACCGAGACATTGCCCGCCACGGTGGTCATCAGCTGCAGATCCAGCTCGGGAGCGAACAGCGCCGCAGCAATGGCGGCAGCGTCGTCGATGCCCGGGTCAGTATCAAGAATGATCGGTAAGCGCATGGTTTCTCCCTAAAAAAAATGCCAGACGTTAAGTCTGGCATCTTCTCATATTGCAGGCGGAAAGAACTTACTCTACTTCACGGACATCCACACGCAGCTCTTTCGGCACTTCAAAAACGATATTCTCTTCTCGGCCTTCCAGCGGCACCGCTTCGCCACCGCCCAGCTCCTGCAGCCGGGTGATAACGTTCTGCACCAGAATATCCGGCGCCGATGCGCCCGCCGTCACGCCAACGCAGGCCGCATCCTTGACCCAGGCTTCCTGAATATCGGAGGCATCGTCAATCAGGTAGGCTGCCTTACCCATCCGCTGCGCCAGTTCGGCGAGGCGGTTAGAGTTGGAGGAGTTTTTCGAACCGACCACCAGCACCACGTCAGCCTGCTCCGCCAGCGCGCGCACCGCTTCCTGACGGTTAGTGGTGGCATAGCAAATGTCGTCTTTGCGCGGGCCGACGATTTTCGGGAAACGCGCGCGCAGCGCGTCAATCACATCAGAGGTATCGTCCACCGAGAGGGTGGTCTGGGTCATAAACGACAGCCGGGCGTCGTTTTTGACTTCCAGCTTGAGAACATCTTCCGGCGACTCGACCAGGTACATGCCCCCTTGCGGGTTATTGTACTGCCCCATAGTGCCTTCGACTTCCGGGTGTCCGGCATGGCCGATCAGAATCGACTCTTCGCCACGGCGGCTGGCGCGGGCGACTTCCATATGCACTTTCGTCACCAGCGGACAGGTGGCGTCGAACACCGTCAGGTCGCGGCTCTTCGCTTCATTCCGTACCGCCTGCGATACGCCGTGAGCGGAGAAAATCAGGATCGCGCCGTCCGGTACTTCGCTGATCTGTTCGATAAATATGGCGCCGCGCTTGCGCAGGCTATCCACCACATAGCGGTTATGCACCACTTCATGACGAACATAGATCGGCGCGCCGTACAGCGTCAGCGCGTTTTCTACAATGCTGATAGCGCGGTCAACGCCAGCGCAAAAGCCGCGCGGGTTAGCCAACAGGATCTGCATGTTAATCCTCCAGCGCCGGATCGATCTCCAGCACTTCAATATCAAAATGAACGGTGCGCCCGGCCAGCGGATGGTTGAAGTCGACGGTGATGGAATCGCCGTTCACTTCGCGGATCACGCCAGGCATTTCGCTGCCATCCATTGCGGTAAAGAGCATAATCGCGCCGATCTCCGGCTCGCCGGCGTCGATAAACTCGCGGCGAGAGAAATACTGAATCAGGTCCGGGCTCGGGACGCCAAAAGCGGCGTCAGGCTCCAGCGAAAAGGCCTTTTTCTCGCCCTCTTTCAGACCAAGAAGCTGTTGCTCCAGCCCTTCAGACAGGGAGGTGTCGCCGAGGCGAAACAGCGCCGGTTTGCCATTGTTACGGGTGGACTCGGCGGTGGATCCATCGTCCAGCTTCAGCGTGAAGTGAACGAGAACCGCGCTGTTGCTCTGTACGGATTTAGACATGCAAATTGCTCGCTTGTTTTAGGTCACCTGTTGCCCGGAGGCGCTACGCTTACCGGGCGACGGGAGACCACACATTCTGTAGGCCGGGCAGGCGTGGCGCCACCCGGCATTAACATTTACACCTGCTCTTTTGCGGTCGGTTTCGGCAAGAAGCCTTCCAGCACAATCATCGCCGCGCCGATGCAGATAGCGCTATCGGCGAGGTTGAAAGTGGCGAAGTGCCACTCGCCGACGTAGAAGTCGATCATATCGACCACAAAGCCGTGCCACAGGCGATCGAACAAGTTGCCCAGCGCGCCGCCGATAATCAGGGCGTAGGCAATATTGTTCAGCTTTTGCGTCGCCTTCGAACGGTACATCAGCACCGTCAGCACCACGCAAATGCCGATCGCGATCCCGGAAAAGAACCAGCGCTGCCAGCCGCCGCTGTCGGCGAGGAAGCTAAAGGCCGCGCCATAGTTGCGGGCATAATGCAGATTAAGCGACGGGAACAGCGGAACCGTCTCCCCCAGAGCGAAGTTCTGGAGGATCAGGAATTTGCTGCCCAGATCGATAATCAGCACGGCTACGACCACCCACAGCCAGCGTAGCCCCGTTGAACAGATCGATTTACTCATCAGGCGAATTTACGTTGCTCGCCGTCACCGGCGACGTTGCTCACACAGCGTCCGCAGATTTCCGCGTGTTCCGCCACCTTGCCGATATCGGTGGTGTAATGCCAGCAGCGCGGGCATTTCTCACCTTCAGCTTTACTCAATGCGACTTTCAGCCCTTTGAGCAGTTCGCTCTGCTGCGCATCAGCAGATGCGCTCGCATAGTCTGCGACGTTCGCCCCGGAGGTCAACAGGACAAATCGCAATTCATCCCCCAGTGCGTTGAGCTTAGCGGCCAGGTCGGTATCAGCATACAGCGTCACCGCAGCTTCCAGCGAACCACCGACTTTCTTATCCGCACGCGCCTGCTCGATCACTTTGTTGACTTCGCCACGGACTTTCAGCAGCTCATCCCAGAAGCCGTCATTCATCGCTTCGTCGTCGGCCAGGCCGAAGAGACCCTGATACCATTCGCCGGTAAAGACGTATTTCTCACGCTCGCCCGGCAGGTAACCCCAGATTTCGTCCGCAGTGAAGGACATGATCGGCGCCATCCAGCGCACCAGCGCTTCCACGATGTGGAACAGCGCGGTCTGGCAGCTGCGACGCGCCACGCTGTCCGCCTTAGCGGTGTACTGGCGGTCTTTGATGATGTCGAGGTAGAACGAGCCCATCTCAATGGAGCAGAAGCGCATCAGGCGCTGCACCACTTCGTGGAAGTCGTAGGATTCGTAGGCTTTCAGGATATCTTCCTGTGCCGCCTGCGCGCAGCCGACCGCCCAGCGATCCAGCACCACCATCTCTTCCGGTTTGACCATGTCTTTTGCCGGATCGAAACCGTTCAGGTTCGCCAGCAGGAAGCGCGCGGTGTTACGGATACGACGATAGCTGTCCGCAGCGCGTTTGAGGATCTCGTCAGAGACCGCCATTTCGCCGGTGTAGTCGGTGGAAGCCACCCACAGTCGCAGGATGTCGGCGCCCAACTTGTTCATCACGTCCTGCGGGCTAACGGTGTTGCCGATAGACTTGGACATTTTGCGCCCCTGACCATCGACGGTGAAGCCGTGGGTCAGTACCTGACGATATGGCGCTTTGCCTTTCATCGCCGTGGAAATCATCAGCGAGGACATGAACCAGCCACGATGCTGGTCGGAGCCTTCCAGATACATATCGGCGGCGTGACCGGCGAATTCCGGACGCACGTCAACCACGGAAGAGTGGGTCGATCCGGAGTCAAACCAGACGTCGAGGGTATCCGGCACTTTCTCGTAGCTGTCAGCGTCATCGCCAAGGATGTCGCGGGAATCGAGATCCCACCACGCCTGGATGCCGTCGACTTCAACACGCTTCGCGACTTCTTCCATCAACTCAAGGGTACGCGGGTGCAGTTCGTGGGTTTCTTTATGCACGAACAGCGACATCGGCACGCCCCAGGTACGCTGACGGGAGATACACCAGTCAGGACGGTTGGCGACCATCGATTCGATACGCGCCTGGCCCCAGTCCGGGATCCACTGCACGCCTTTGATCTCTTTCAGCGACTGCGCGCGCAGACCTTTCTGATCCATGCTCACGAACCACTGCGGGGTGGCGCGGAAGATGATCGGCGACTTGTGGCGCCAGCAGCACGGATAGCTGTGCTGCATTTTTTCCACATGCAGCAGCGCGCCGCGCTCACGCAGCATCTCAACGATGATATCGTTGGCTTTGAAGACGTTGATACCGTCCAGGGACGGATAAGTGCCTGGCAGATAAGCTCCGTCCGGGCCAACCGGGTTAGCGATTTCCAGACCGTATTTCTGGCTGATCGTGTAGTCGTCCGGACCGTGGCCGCCGGCGGTATGCACCGCGCCGGTACCGGCATCCAGCGTCACGTGGTCGCCAAGGATCGCCGGCACGTCGAAATCCAGGAACGGATGCTGGAAACGCATCAGTTCAAGCTCGGCGCCGTTCACCGCCGCCAGGATGGTGTAATCGGCCGCGCCAACGCGCTTCATCACGCTCTCGACCAGGTCTTTCGCCAGGATCAGCGCCTGACCGTCAACCTGCACCAGCGCATAGTCGAACTCCGGCGACAGGGAGATGGCGCGGTTAGCCGGCAGGGTCCACGGAGTGGTGGTCCAGATAACCAGCGACACCGGGCCGTTGACGTCGGCGACGCCGAATTTCGCCAGCACCGCGGCTTTATCTACCGCGTGGAACGCCACGTCGATGGATGGGGAAGTCTTGTCGTAATACTCCACTTCCGCTTCCGCCAGCGCGGAACGGCAGTCTACGCACCAGTGCACCGGCTTGGCGCCTTTATGCAGATGGCCGTTGCCGATGATTTTGCCCAGCGCGCGAATGATATTGGCTTCGGTTTTGAAGTCCATGGTCAGGTACGGATGCGACCAGTCGCCCAGCACGCCGAGGCGAATAAAGTCTTTACGCTGGCCGTCGATCTGCTCGGCGGCATATTCGCGGCACTTGGCGCGGAATTCTGCTGCGGTGAACTTCTCGCCCGGCTTGCCGTATTCCTGCTCTACTTTCAGCTCGATCGGCAGACCGTGGCAGTCCCAGCCCGGAACGTAAGGCGAGTCATAGCCCGTCAGTCCTTTGGACTTAACGATAATGTCTTTCAGAATCTTGTTTACCGAGTGACCAATATGAATGCTGCCATTCGCATAAGGAGGGCCATCATGCAGAATGAAGGTTTTTTTGCCTTTTTTGGCTGCACGAATGATGCCGTACAGGTCATCATCGGTCCAACGCGCCAGCATTCCCGGTTCGCGTTTGGCGAGGTCGCCACGCATAGGGAACCCTGTTTCCGGCAAATTCAGGGTCGATTTATAGTCACTCATCAGATTCTCGGTTCCGTATTTCGGTTTGATAAACACCAGTGGCTCAGGCCTGGCTGGTCAGCCCAAATAATTCGCGGGCCGTTAACTCATCACGTGCGATTTGCGCCTTCAGCTCGTCCAGCGACGCAAACCGCTGCTCATTACGTATCTTTTTACGCAGTACTACATTGATATGGCGACCGTAGAGGTCCATTACAACGTCCAACAGATGCACTTCGAGCTGCTGACGCACGCCCGCTACCGTTGGACGGGTGCCAATATTGGCGACACCGGCGATCGGTTTGTCGCCCAGACCTGTCACTTCTACCGCATAGACCCCTTTAACCGGGGAAACCTGACGACGCAGCGGTAAGTTCGCCGTCGGAAAACCTATGGTACGGCCCAGTTCGTCGCCATGCACGACGCGTCCGGAAATGCTAAACGGATGGCCGAGCAGCGTCTCCGCAAGAAGAAGATCGTCATCGGCCAGCGCCTGACGCACCGCCGTGCTGCTGATCCGCACCCCGCCTTCGCAGAAGGTTTGGGTGCTGGTGACGTCGAAGCCGTATTCCGCCCCCGCCTTTTGTAATAACAAGAAATCCCCCTGGCGACCAGCGCCAAAGCGGAAATCGTCACCGACGGCAAGGAACTGCACGCCCAGGCGGCGCACCAGCAGTTCACTGATAAAATCCTGCGCCGTCAGCGCGGCGAACCGGCGGTCGAAGCGAACGCACAGCACATAGTCGACCCCGCTTTCAGCCAGATAGCTCAGCTTTTCACGCAGGCGGGTCAACCGCGCCGGGGCTTTATCGGCGGCAAAAAGCTCGAGCGGCTGGGGTTCGAAAATCATCACCACCACCGGTAAACCGCGCTGGCGGCCCTCTTCGCGCAATCGCTGCAGCAGCGCCTGATGCCCACGATGCACGCCGTCAAAATTGCCAATGGTCAGCACGCACCCGTGCGGGGCCTGACTGAGATTATGTATGCCGCGTATCAGCTTCATGTCTGGCTCAAAACAGTGAAAATCGTCCGAGTATACCTTGTACAACTGTCAACGTTAACCAGCGATTGCTCCTCGGCAACGAAAGTTCTCAGGAATTCATTCACTCAGCGCGGGTAAGCGGGAAAACCGCCCGCCCCCGGCGATTTTTATGGTGGAAAAGCTGTATTCGCCTGCAACAAGCTGGTAGAATCTTGCGCCATCACTACGTAATGAAGCGCTGTGGTGTTAAACGGCGCTTATTTGCACAAATCCATTGACAAAAGAAGGCTAAACGGGCATATTCCTCGGCCTTTGAATTGTCCATATAGAACACATTTGGGAGTTGGACCTTGGCTAATATCAAATCAGCTAAGAAGCGCGCCGTTCAGTCTGAAAAGGCTCGCAAGCACAACGCTAGCCGTCGCTCTATGATGCGTACTTTCATCAAGAAAGTATACGCAGCTATCGAAGCTGGCGACAAAGCTGCTGCACAAAAAGCATTTAACGAAATGCAACCGATCGTGGACCGTCAGGCTGCTAAAGGTCTGATCCACAAAAACAAAGCTGCGCGTCATAAGGCTAACCTGACCGCTCAGATCAACAAACTGGCTTAATCGCTGCTTGTTGTCGCTTTGTGAAAAAACCCGCGAAAGCGGGTTTTTTTATGCCTGTCATCTTCCCCGCCCTGGCGCGACCTGAGCCACGCCAGCCACGCTTTCCGGCTATCTGGGTTCAGTAAACAGCGACGAATAATCGCGATTGCAGATGCGCTGTACCGCCGGATGCTGAATCATCCGTTCGGCGAAAATAGCGTGATACTCCTCCATCACGCTATCCATGCGGCCAATTTCGACAATCGATTCATCATGATAGAAATCATGCGCGTAGAGCGTCGGCGCGACAAATATCGCATTATGCGCAGCGCCAAAGGCTTTCATGAGCGCCGCGTCGTCAAACTCGCCGAGAATCTCCACCTTCAGCCCCTGCACATTAATCCAGTTCAGCAGCTTACGTCCCAGCATCGATCGTCGGCCGGGGATTAGCAGCCGTCGCTCTTCGAGACAAGCCGGGAACGGCTTCGTCGGCGCCGGGTTCATACACCAGAAGCTGACGCTACACTCGCCAATCTTCACCGAAAACAGCCCTTCCTGCTGCGTCGAGTCGATCGGGCAGTCAGAGATAATCATATCGAGCTTATGCTGGCTCAACTGCTCCAGCAGCAGCTCATGGGTGGATTCAAAACAGCGCAGATGAATCTGCTCGCTTTCGACAACGGCGGCATCCAGCACGCCGCTGACCAGCCGCTTCGAGAGCGCATCGGCCACGCCGACGTCAAACAGCAGATTAGACTCTTTGCGATAGTTGACGATGTCGAGCATCTCCTGGCTCAGGGTAAACATCCGGTCGGCATAGCGGAAGACCAACTCCCCGAGCTCGCTCGGCTCCAGCCCTCTTCCCTTGCGCTTGAATAATTTACCCTGCAGACGCTCCTCCAGCGCTTTGATCTGCCCGGTAATGGTCTGCGGCGTCAGAAACAGCGCCTCCGCCGCGCCCACGACAGACCCTTCTTTATAGACGTGCCAGAAGTAGTACAGATGGTTGTAGTTGATATGTGACATGCTTCTCTCCCTGATAATGTCCTGGAGGGCCGGAGAGGCCCTCCGCAGAAAGGTTATACCGCGAGGCGAGTATCCGTCGCGCGCTGACGCAGTATGAGGTATCCGGTGACGGCCGATAACACTGAGCCGATTAAGATGCCAAGCTTGGCCCAGTTGATCAACGCGGGATCCACGTTGCCAAAGGCGAGACTGGCGATAAAAATCGACATCGTAAAGCCAATCCCGCACAGGATACCCACCGCCATAATCTGCCCGCAGGTGGTCCCCTCCGGCAGCGAGGCCCACTTCAGCTTCAGGGCCAGCCAGCAGAACAGGCTGATCCCCAGCGGCTTACCGATAAACAGGCCGGCCATGATGCCCAGAGGCAGCAGCGACGTCAGTCCATCAAGTGTGACCCCTTGCAACGAGACACCCGCGTTGGCAAAGGCAAACAGCGGTAGGATCATAAACGCGACCCACGGGTGCAGGACATGCTCAAGCGCTTTGGCCGGGGATTTACCCTGCTTTTCCTGTAACGGAATCATAAAGCCGACGATGACTCCGGCAAGCGTCGCGTGAACGCCGGACTTCAGCACCGCCGTCCACAGCACCGCGCCGACCAGAATATAGATCCCAGTGCGCCGCACGCCGCTCAGATTCAGGGCCACCAGCACCGCAATCGCCGCCGCCGCCACGCCCAGCGAGAGCATTGACAGGTCGTGGGTATAAAACAGCGCGATAATCACGATAGCCCCCAGGTCATCAATGATCGCCAGCGCCATCAGGAAAATCTTTAGCGCCGTCGGGACGCGGCTGCCTAACAGCGCCAGCACGCCAAGGGCAAAGGCAATATCCGTCGCTGCCGGGATCGCCCATCCCTCTCTGGCGACAGGATCCTGAGCGTTAAAGGCCAGATAGACCAGCGCCGGGACGATCATCCCGCCGAGCGCGGCAATCACTGGAAAGACCGCCTGACGACGACTCGCCAGCGAGCCCTGAATCAGCTCGCGTTTGACCTCGAGGCCAATCAGCAAGAAGAACACCGCCATCAGGGCATCATTGATCCAGAGCAGCATATTCTTGTTGATCTCCAGCGCCCCCACCCGCAGCTGTACAGGCGTATCAAGGAAGGAGTGATACAGACCGCTGGTCACGCTGGTATTGGCCATGACCATCGCCAGCACCGCGGCGATGATTAAGACAATGCCGCCGGAAGCATCGCTACTGAAGAATCGTTGCAGATGTTTCACTTTTACTTTCATCCTGTTGGTGAATAACTCGATAAAAGCATAATACACAAACTGATAACTCGAAAAAATCAGATTTAAGTTGAGTAAACATTCGATTTTTACGTATCAAAGAGGAGCGATAAGACAAAAAAAGCCCGGGCAGCAAAGGCCCGGGCCAGGAGTCAGCGAAAGCGGAATTAGCGGGTCAAATCGTCGAAGAACTTCTTCACACCGTCGAAGAAGCTTTTCGAACGCGGGCTGTTGTTTTCCCCGGTCGGGCCGCCGAAGCTTTCCTGCAGCTCTTTCAGCAGCTGCTTCTGCTTCTCGTTCAGCCCCACCGGCGTCTCCACCACCACCCGGCACAGCAGATCGCCCTGCGCGCCGCCGCGAACGGATTTCACGCCTTTGCCGCGCATGCGGAACAGTTTGCCGGTCTGGGTTTCGCCCGGAATCTTGAGATTGACGCGGCCGTCGAGCGTCGGGACCTCAATCTCGCCGCCCAGCGCTGCCATGGTGAAGTTGATCGGCACTTCGCAGTACAGGTTATTGCCTTCACGATCAAAGATAGCGTGCTGCTTCACCTGAACCTGAACGTACAGATCGCCTGCCGGTGCGCCATGCTCGCCGGCTTCACCTTCACCCGCCAGACGGATCCGGTCCCCGGTATCCACGCCCGCCGGGATTTTAACCGACAGGGTTTTGGTCTTCTCAACGCGGCCGTGACCATGACATTTATTGCACGGATCTTTAATCAGCGTACCGCGTCCCTGACAGTGCGGACAGGTCTGCTGTACCGCAAAGAAGCCCTGACGCATCTGTACCTGGCCTGCGCCATGACAGGTCGGACAGGTTTGCGGTTTGCTGCCTGCTTTGGCGCCGCTGCCGTGGCAGACGTCGCACTCTTCCAGCGTCGGAATACGGATCTCTTTGGTGACGCCACGTACCGCTTCTTCCAGCGTCAGCTCCATGTTGTAACGGAGATCGGCGCCGCGCGCCGCGCGCTGCCGGCCACGTCCGCCGCCAAAGATATCGCCGAAAACATCGCCAAAGATATCGCTGAAGTCCGCACCGCCGCCAAAACCGCCGCCGCCGCCCATGCCGCCCTGCTCAAAGGCCGCGTGGCCGTACTGATCGTAGGCCGCACGCTTCTGGGCATCAGTCAGGATTTCATACGCTTCTTTGATTTCTTTAAATTTGGCTTCGGCCTCTTTATCACCCTGGTTGCGGTCCGGGTGATACTTCATGGCCAGGCGCTTATAAGCCTTTTTGATTTCACGCTCTTCCGCTGTTTTGGAGACGCCTAAAATCTCGTAGTAATCTTGCTTTGCCATCGGTGTTTGTCAGCCCCTTAACATGCGTGCACGGGCGGAGAGGAAACCTCTTCGCCCGTGCCAGTGTTTTACCCGTTCAAAGGGCGATTATTTTTTATCTTTCACTTCTTCGAACTCAGCGTCGACAACATCGTCGTCTTTCGCGTTGCTCGCCTGAGCGTCAGCGGAACCCGCCTGCTGCTGAGCATGCTGCTGCTGGGCAATTTCCATCAGCTTCTGGGAAGCCTGCGCCAGCGCCTGCATTTTCGCTTCGATGTCCGCTTTGTCTTCACCTTTCAGCGAAGTTTCCAGCGCGGTCAGCGCAGACTCGATGGCAGTTTTGTCATCAGCCGGCAGTTTATCGCCTGCTTCTTCAACCTGCTTGCGAGTGCTGTGCAGCAGATGGTCGCCCTGGTTGCGGGTCTGTACCAGCTCTTCGAACTTACGGTCAGATTCGGCGTTAGCTTCCGCTTCGCGAACCATTTTCTGAATTTCTTCTTCATTCAGACCGGAAGAGGCTTTGATGGTGATCTTCTGCTCTTTACCGCTGTTTTTGTCTTTCGCGGAGACGTGCAGGATACCGTCAGCATCGATGTCAAAGGTCACTTCGATCTGCGGCATGCCGCGCGGCGCCGGGTTGATACCATCCAGGTTAAACTGACCCAGAGATTTGTTATCAGACGCGCGTTTACGCTCACCCTGCAGCACATGGATGGTGACCGCAGACTGGTTGTCTTCAGCGGTAGAGAACACCTGGCTGTGCTTGGTCGGGATGGTGGTGTTTTTGCTGATCAGCGCAGTCATCACGCCGCCCATGGTTTCGATACCCAGCGACAGCGGGGTCACGTCGAGCAGCAGAACGTCTTTCACATCACCAGTCAGTACACCGCCCTGAACGGCAGCACCGATCGCCACGGCTTCATCCGGGTTAACGTCTTTACGCGGTTCTTTACCAAAGAACTCGGCCACTTTCTTCTGCACCATCGGCATACGAGTCTGACCACCAACGAGGATCACGTCGTTGATATCGGAAACGGACAGACCGGCATCCTGCAGGGCTACTTTCAGCGGCTCGATGGAACGGTTAACCAGGTCTTCTACCAGGCTTTCCAGTTTCGCGCGAGTCACTTTGATGTTCATGTGTTTCGGACCGGTCGCATCTGCAGTGATGTACGGCAGGTTAACGTCGGTCTGCTGAGCAGAAGACAGTTCAATCTTCGCTTTCTCAGCGGCTTCTTTCAGACGCTGCATCGCCAGCGGGTCGTTGCGCAGGTCAATGCCCTGATCTTTCTTAAATTCATCAACGAGGTAGTTGATCAGACGGGTATCGAAGTCTTCGCCGCCCAGGTGGGTGTCACCGTTGGTCGCCAGTACTTCGAAGGTTTTTTCGCCATCCACTTCGTCGATTTCGATAATAGAGATATCGAAAGTACCACCACCGAGGTCGTAAACCGCGATAGTACGGTTGCCCACTTCTTTATCCAGACCGTACGCCAGCGCGGCCGCGGTCGGTTCGTTGATGATACGTTTGACTTCCAGACCGGCGATACGGCCAGCATCTTTGGTGGCCTGACGTTGCGCATCGTTGAAGTAAGCCGGTACGGTGATAACCGCTTCAGTTACCGGTTCACCCAGGTAATCTTCAGCCGTTTTCTTCATTTTTTTCAGCACTTCAGCAGAGATCTGCGGCGGTGCAGTTTTGGTGCCTTTCACATCCAGCCATGCGTCGCCATTGTCTGCGGCAACAATTTTGTATGGCATGATAGAAACGTCACGCTGAACTTCTTCGTCCTGGAAGCGTCGGCCAATCAGGCGTTTAATCGCAAACAGGGTGTTTTGCGGGTTTGTCACTGCCTGACGTTTAGCCGGCTGACCAACCAGAGTTTCACCATCCTGGGTATAGGCAATGATAGAAGGCGTGGTGCGATCGCCTTCGGCGTTCTCCAGCACGCGTGCAGTAGTGCCATCCATAATCGCTACACAAGAGTTGGTAGTACCCAGGTCGATACCAATAATTTTACCCATCTAAACGTCTCCACTAAAAATTCGATCAACATGTGGTTGTGAACCTGTAATAAGGGCGAAACCTGCGGTTTCAACTGCCCAGACATCATTTTTTTTCAGGTTCTTCACTGCGGTTGACTACAAGATGGGGTCGCCCACCCCGGCATCAAGGGGCAAGTAGAAAAATTTTTTGCCGGGGACCAGCCGACGCCCTCGCCCCCTGTCGCCGATGGCTCAGCAAAGGATATTGCCGGGCGGCAAAAAAGATGGCGAATCACCCATACAAATAGCGAATAAAAAAACCAAATATATTCATAATATCATTGACATAAAACGCAATACTTGTGCGCTAAAAGCCCCGTTTTCGCAGTGATAAGATCCCCGCCCTCGCACTTTACTTATTCAGGGGACAGATTAATGAAATCACTATTCCGGCTTTCAGCGGGGCTTATCCTTAGCGTGTCAGTTATCACCTCAGCGGCCGCCAACGACCATAAGATCCTCGGCGTGATCGCCATGCCGCGCAATGAGACCAACGATCTGACGCTGAAGCTCCCCGTCTGCCGGGTGGTCAAACGTATTCAGCTCAGCGCCGAGCGCGGCGATATACAGCTCTTCGGAGCAACCGTCTACTTTAAGGCCAGCCACGGCGCCAGCCACACGCTGAACGTGCCCGCCGGGATCAAAGAGGGCAACACCACCGGCTGGATCACCCTCAACAGCGATAACGACAACAAGCGCTGTGTGAAAAAAATCGCCTTCTCAGGCCACACGGTCAATTCCTCAGATATGGCCTCACTGAAAATTATCGGCGACGACTAACGTCGTCCCCTGCCCGAGAGAAAACGTTATGCGTATTAATTATCTGGATGATGACGATCTCGCCTTTCTGCCTGAGTGCAGCGAGGCGCATCTGGAAGCGTTTACCCGTATTCTGACCCACGGGGAAAATGGCAAACCCCGTCTCTCCAGTACGCTGCTGCGCAACGAAACCTTTCTGTCTATGGAGGGCCACCCGGAGCGCTATCGCCGCAACTGGCAGTTGATCGCCGGCGAGCTACAGCATTTCGGCGGCGACAGCATCGCCAATACGCTGCGCCGCCATGGCAAATTTTATCGCGCCATCCTGCTGGATGTGTGTAAGAGGCTGAAGGCAAAGGTCGATAAACAGATGACGACGCCGCAGATCGAGCAACAGTTGTTGACGCATTTTCTGCAGCACAGCTGGAATAAGCTGGATGCGGAACAAAAAACGCAGTTTCTCGCCGCGGTGGAGTGCCGGAGTCTTGAGCTGGAAAGCCTGCTGCCCCATCTGTTGAGACGCCGCAAGCTGAGTGAAGGCGTTGCCCTGCTACTGGATGAGCGGTTAACCGCCATCCTGCGCACGCACGCCGCCGTGAGCGTCATCGGTCATGGCCTGGTACGCGGCGCCGGGCTGGGGGGGCCGCTTGGCGCCGCGCTGAACAGCGTGAAAGCGGTGAGCGGCAGCGCTTATCGAGTCACCATCCCCGCGGTCCTGCAAATTGCCTGTTTACGACAAATGCTCCACTCGTCGCCGGGCGCAACTGAAATTGGTGAAAAATACCCCGCCAGATCATAGACAGCCTTTACGCGCCTCATTATTATGCCGCGCCCCGCCGCCAAGTCGCGGGGTAATGCTTCCCTTTTAATGATAATTTTGAGGAATTATGGGCAACACTAAGTTGGCTAATCCGGCACCGCTGGGCCTTATGGGCTTCGGCATGACCACTATTCTGCTTAACCTGGCGAATAGCGGCCTCTTCGCATTCGATGTAGCTATCCTGGCGATGGGCATTTTTTACGGTGGCATTGCGCAAATTTTTGCCGGCCTGCTGGAATACAAAAAAGGCAACACCTTTGGCTTGACCGCTTTTACCTCCTACGGCAGCTTCTGGCTGACGCTGGTTGCTATCCTTCTGCTGCCGAAAATGGGCCTGGCTGATGCGCCGAACGCGCACTTCCTCGGCATGTATCTCGGCCTGTGGGGTATTTTTACGTTGTTCATGTTCTTCGGCACGCTGAAAGCCGCACGTATGCTGCAGTTCGTGTTCCTGAGCCTGACGGTGCTGTTCGCGCTGCTGGCGATTGGGCATCTGGTAGATAACGAAGGCATCGTGAAAGTAGCCGGCTGGATCGGCCTGATCTGCGGCGCCAGCGCCATTTACCTGGCGATGGGCGAAGTGCTGAACGAGCAGTTCGGCCGCACCGTGTTGCCGATCGGCGAACCGCGTTAATCTTCCGCCGCCGCCCTGTGACAGGGCGGCGGCTGGTCATCATCGGTAAACCCTGCTTAGCGCTGCAGCTCCCCTTCCGGCAACCTCGCCGCCGTCAGCCCCTGACGCAGCCAGATACCTAATCCCAAGCCCATCAGCGACAAGGCCAGCACATACCAGGCCGGGGCCATCGGCGACACCCCCATCAGCATCGTGACGGCAATCGGCGTCAGGCCGCCAAAAATCGCGTACGACAGATTGTAGGAAAAGGAAATGCCGGTGAAGCGCACTTCCGCCGGGAAGGCCCGCACCATGACATAAGGCACCGCCCCCACCACGCCCACGCAGAGTCCCACCGTACCGTACAGCAGAAACAGCCGCTGCGGGCTGGCGCCGGACAGGTGATAAAATGCCCAGCTGGCAACCGCCAGCAGCAGGCTGCCGACGATAAAGGTGCGGCTGGCGCCGAAGCGGTCCGCCGCCAGCCCGGCGAGCAGACAGCCGATGCACAACATAATCGTGGCAATGCTGTTGGCCTGCAGGGTCATCGCCGGGGCGAAGCCATAGTGTTTCTGCAGCCAGACCGGCGACATCAGGATCACCACCACCACGCCTGCCGACAGCAGCCAGGTCAGCAGCATAGAGACCGCCACCGCCTTCTGGTGCTTGAGGACGACCGCCTTTACCGGCAGTTCCTGCGCCAGCGCTTTGCGCTGCTGCATCTCAAGAAAAATCGGCGTCTCCTGCAGCCAGCGGCGCAGATACATCGCCACCAGGCCAAATACGCCCCCCAGCAGGAAGGGGATCCGCCAGCCGCCGTCGTGGATCCCCTGCGGCGTCAGGCTGGTGTTGATAAGCGTCGCCACCACCGATCCCAGCAGGATGCCTACGGTCAGGCCGGCCGTCAGCGTGCCGCAGGCGATACCAATGCGTTTTTCCGGAACATGCTCGGCGACAAACACCCAGGCGCCAGGCACCTCGCCGCCGATCGCCGCCCCCTGCAGAATACGCATCAGCAGCAACAGCAGCGGCGCGACGATACCCACCGAGCTGTAGGTCGGCAGCAGACCAATCGCCAGGGTCGGCACCGCCATCAGCAGAATGCTGAGGGTAAACATTTTTTTACGCCCTACCAGATCGCCAAAGTGGGCCATGATGATCCCCCCCAGCGGACGCGCCAGGTAACCGGCGGCGAAAATGCCAAAGGTCTGTACCTGGCGCAGCCATTCCGGAATATCCGCGGGGAAGAAGAGCTCGCCGACGACGGCGGCGAAGAAAACGAAGATGATAAAGTCATAAAACTCCAGCGCGCCGCCAAGGGCGGCCAGCGTTAGCGTTTTATAATCCTGGCGGTTGAGCGGTCGGTTTGCATATGACATAACGCGATTTCATCCTGAGGTGTGCAGCGTATTTTATAGTGTGTAAAGTAAACAGCACTATATCGTAAATAAAACGGCACACCATCAGCGATGCAGGTTATGTCACAAATGCATCAAATTCAGGATAAAGTTTCGCGTCTGGCGCTTTTTGGACGAAATGCTTCTACCACACGGCCATCGGTTTCCACATAAGGCCCCTCCAGCAACTGTACACAATAAGGTACACTTGCGAAAATACCGTGCACCAGCACGTTGCCGTCAGCATCTTTCACCCCTTCCAGGGTCTCCTGAATCGCTTTCGGTTGTCCTGGTAGATTGAGGATCAGCGCCTGCTTGCGGATCACCCCGACCTGCCGGGAAAGGATCGCCGTCGGCACAAAGTGTAGGCTAACCTGGCGCATTTGCTCGCCGAAGCCCGGCATCTCGCGATCGGCAATCGCCAGCGTGGCGTCGGGCGTCACATCGCGACGCGCAGGGCCGGTTCCGCCGGTGGTCAGCACCAGGTGGCACCCCATCTCGTCAACCAGTTCGCACAGCGTTTGCTCAATAATGACCTGCTCATCCGGAATCAGGCGAGTCTGCAGTTCAAAAGGGGTGGTGAGGGCACGCGCCAGCCACTCTTCCAGTGCCGGGATGCCTTTGTCCTGATAAACGCCGCTGGAGGCGCGATCGGAAATGGAAACTAAGCCGATTCGTAAGGTATTCATGGTTATTCCGTTCAAACTGTAGCGTTAAACGAAATGATACACTGCTGCTGGCGGGACAGACAGTGTAATGTGGCCGACGGGCGTCGGCCACCTGCGGGATTACAGCAGTTCGCCGATCATTTTTTCCAGTTTTTCCTGGTCGATCGCAAACTTACGGATACCTTCCGCCAGTTTGTCTACCGCCATCGGATCCTGGTTATGCTGCCACAGGAATTCAGATTCGGTAATACGCTCCGGACGTGCTTTCACTTCACCGGTGTACACCAGTTTACGCTCAACGGCCCCTTCGCTCTCGGACAGCTCTTTCAGCAGCGCTGGCGCGATGGTCAGGCGGTCACAGCCAGCCAGTTCGAGAATTTCACCAACGTTACGGAAGCTAGCGCCCATCACTACGGTTTCATAACCGTGCTGCTTGTAGTACTCGTAGATTTCGCTGACGGAAACCACGCCCGGATCTTCTGCCGGCGCATACTCTTTCTTATCGGTGTTGGCTTTGTACCAGTCGAGGATACGACCAACGAACGGCGAAATCAGGAAGACGCCCGCTTCGGCGCAAGCACGAGCCTGAGCGAAGGAGAACAGCAGGGTCAGGTTGCAGTTGATGCCTTCTTTTTCCAGCTGCTCAGCGGCGCGAATGCCCTGCCAGGTGGAAGCCAGCTTGATCAGAATACGATCGTTGCTGATGCCCGCGTCGTTATACAGCTTGATGATGCGCTTAGCTTTGGCGATAGACGCTTCGGTGTCGTAGGAGAGACGTGCATCCACTTCGGTGGAGATACGGCCCGGGATCAGTTTCAGGATTTCGAGACCAATGTTCACCGCCAGCTTATCGGAAGCATCAAGGATCTGCTGCGCGCGATCGCTGCTCTGGCTACGAGCCCAGGCCACAGCGTCATCAATCAGCTTACGGTACTCAGGGATCTGAGCCGCGCCGAGGATCAGGGAAGGGTTGGTGGTGGCATCCTGAGGCTGATACAGCTTCATTGCCGCAATATCTCCGGTGTCAGCGACGACAGTGGTGTACTGACGCAGAGAAGTTAATTTATCCGTCATGATATATTTCTCTTAAACAGCAGTTAAGGGGATGTAACCGGTCTGCCCAGATGATAACACGCTGCCGGGTCAGCGCAACCGCCGACGAGAGAAGAGCGCAGAGTGTGATAAACTATGCAGATTAATTTGCTGAAAGCGCAAGGATTGTCACTTAATTGGTAACGCTTACACTGGCGTGCCGGCATGGACAAGAGGATGTTTAATGCCTGATTTTCTCTCATTTATCAATGAAATACTCTGGGGCTCAGTGATGATTTATCTGCTACTGGGCGCCGGCATCTGGTTTAGCTGGCAAACCCGGGGTATTCAGTTCCGTTACGTGCGCAAATTTAGCCGCAGTCTGAAAAAAAGCCTGCACCCGCAGCCGGGCGGTTTAACCTCTTTTCAGGCGTTATGTACCAGTCTTGCCGCCCGGGTTGGCAGCGGTAATCTTGCCGGCGTCACGCTGGCCATCGCCGCCGGCGGACCAGGAGCGGTATTCTGGATGTGGGTCTCCGCCCTGCTCGGCATGGCCAGCAGCTTCGCCGAATGTTCCCTTGCCCAGTTGTATAAAGAACGCGATAGCCGCGGCCAGTTTCGCGGCGGCCCGGCCTGGTATATGGCGCGCGGGCTCGGCATGCGCTGGATGGGCGTGCTGTTTTCGATCCTCCTGCTGCTGGCCTATGGTTTTATCTTCAATACCGTGCAGGCTAACTCCGTGGCCCATGCCCTGCGCTATGCGTTCGATCTGCCGGCGGCGGTCAGCGGCGGCGTGCTGGCCGTTGTCGTTCTGCTGGCCATCCTCCGCGGTTTACGCGGCGTGGCGCGCCTGATGCAGTGGATAGTGCCCATCATGGCGCTGCTATGGATCGCCACCAGTCTGCTTATCGGCCTGTGGCATATCACCGCTCTGCCGACGATTTTCGCCACCATCTTTCGCTGCGCCTTCGGCTGGCAGGAAGCCGCCGCCGGCGCGGTGGGCTACACCATCAGCCAGGCGCTGACCAGCGGCTTTCAGCGCGGCATGTTCTCCAATGAAGCAGGGATGGGCTCTTCGCCTAACGCCGCCGCAGCCGCCGCCTCATGGCCACCGCACCCGGCGGCGCAGGGTATCGTGCAGATGATAGGCGTGTTTATCGATACCATCGTGATCTGTACCGCCAGCGCGATTATCGTCATGCTGGCGCCGCGGCCCGACAATGAATATACGCTCAATGGTATTCAGGACTTGCAACACGCGATGAGCGTGCTGGTCGGCGGCTGGGGAGCGGATTTTATCGCCCTCATCGTGCTGCTGTTCGCTTTTAGCTCTATCGTGGCCAACTACGTGTATGCGGAAAATAATCTGATCTTTCTGCATCTGGATAAGCCGCGCTATATCTGGGGGCTGAGAATACTCACCGTCCTGATGGTGCTGCTGGGGACCCTGGTTAGCCTGCCGGTCGTCTGGCAGAGCGCGGATATCATTATGGCGCTGATGGCGATGACCAACCTGACGGCCATCCTGCTGCTCTCCCCGACGGTGCGAATTATCGCCAGTGATTATCTGCGTCAGCGCCAGTTAGGCATCCAGCCCACTTTTGATGCGTCGCGCTATCCCGAGATTCACCAGCAGCTGGCCCCGGGCGCGTGGAATGAACTGCCGCGCGAATAACGCGGCAATCGCAGCTATCGATCCCACCATGCACTTTTTTTGTTAAAATTCGTCGAAATTACCTGCAAGGACTGGATATGCTGATTCTGATTTCACCTGCTAAAACGCTCGATTATCAAAGCCCGCTGGCAACGACTCGCTATACCCAGCCCGAACTCCTCGAGTATTCTCAAGAGCTTATCAGCATCGCCCGTCAGCTGACCGCGCCGCAAATCGGCAAGCTGATGAGCATCAGCGACAAGCTGGCGGATCTGAACGCCACCCGTTTCCACGACTGGCACCCTGACTTTACGCCGCAAAATGCCCGCCAGGCGATCCTCGCCTTTACGGGCGATGTCTACACCGGCCTGCAGGCAGAGACGCTCACTGAGGACGACTTTGACTTCGCCCAGCGACACCTGCGCATGCTCTCCGGCCTGTATGGCGTGCTGCGCCCGCTGGACCTGATGCAGCCCTACCGCCTGGAGATGGGGATCCGTCTGGAAAACCCGCGCGGTAAAGATCTGTACCAGTTCTGGGGCGATACCATTACCGAGAAGCTGAATCAGGCGCTGCAGGCTCAGGGCGACGATATCGTCATCAACCTGGCTTCCGATGAGTATTTTAAATCGGTGAAAACGCAAAAATTGCAGGGCCAGCTGATCAAGCCGGTCTTCCTCGATGAGAAGAACGGCAAATTCAAAGTGATCAGCTTCTATGCCAAGAAAGCCCGTGGCCTGATGAGCCGCTACATTATTGAAAATCGCTTAACCCAGCCGGAGCAGCTGAAATCCTTTAATAGCGAAGGCTATTTCTTTGATGCGGAGGCTTCGGAGAAAGGCGAACTGGTGTTTAAACGCCACGAGCAGTAAGTAAGCGTCCCCCTGCGGCGTTCGACGCGACAGGGGGACGGTAAGGATTTAGCCCATCATCAGCTTACGCAGCGCGGCGAAATCCGCCGGCAGGTTGTGAGACAGCAGCGGCAGGTCGGCGCGGTCGGCCAGCTCTTTCGGCAGCGGCAGGGTCTCCTGCAGGATCTCCTCCACGCTCTCTTTGAACTTCGCCGGATGCGCAGTACCGAGGAACAGACCGTACTCTCCCGGCTGCAGCTGATCGCGCAGCGCGCGCCAGGCAATCGCCGCGTGCGGCTCAGAGATGTAGCCGATGGCCTTCAGCTCACGCATTGCCGCTTTGGTGGTCTCATCATCGACCGCGGCATAGCCCAGCTCGCTGAGACGCCAGATTTTACGGCGGAACAGCTCTTCGACACGCGGCCAGTTGTTCGGCTGGCTGACGTCCATGGCGTTGGACAGCGTCGCCTGGGTGGCTTTTGGCGCCCACTCGCCGCCCTGCAGATAGCGCGGAACAGTGTCGTTGGCGTTGGTGGCAGCGATAAAGCGTTTGATCGGCAGACCCAGCGACTTCGCCAGCAGACCGGCGGTCAGATCGCCGAAGTTGCCGCTCGGCACAGAAATCACCAGCTGATTGCGGGCTTCCTGCGGCAGCTGCGCCGCCGCTTCGAAGTAGTAGCAGATCTGCGCCAGCAGGCGGCTGATGTTAATGGAGTTAGCCGAGTTCAGCCCCAGCGTCGCCTTCAGTTCTTCATCGTCAAACGCCTGCTTCACCAGCGCCTGGCAGGCGTCGAAGTCGCCGTCAATCGCCACGGTTTCAATGTTGCCGCCGAGAGTACAGAACAGCTTCTCCTGCAGCGGGCTGATCTTGCCGCGCGGATAGAGGATCACCACCTTAACGTTCGGCAGACCATAGAAAGCATGCGCCACCGCCGCCCCGGTATCGCCAGAGGTCGCCGTGAGGATGGTGACCGGCTTGTCGCCCGCAATGTGGGTCAGCATCTGCGCCATAAAGCGGCCGCCGAAATCCTTGAACGCCAGCGTGGGGCCATGGAACAGTTCCAGACAGCCGACATCCTCCTGAACCTTGCTCACCGGCGCCGGAAACGCAAACGCCGCGCGGACCCGCTGTTGCAGGACATCCTGCGGGATCTCATCGCCGATAAAGGCGGATAAAATTTTGGCGCTGCGGGTGACAAAGTCCTGCGCCAGCATATCGTCGATTTCAGTCAGGCTGAATTCCGGCAGATCGTGCGGAAAGAACAGGCCCTGATGCTTGCCAAGTCCCTGGGTAACGGCCTGCGCAAAGCTGACCTGCTCATTGTGATCTTTTAAGTTATACAGTTTCATTGGTTATCCCACTACGCGTGCGCCCGCCGTATCCAGCCGGCAAATATGAACAAAGCCTTCCTGATTCTGTAGATAGTGCGCGCCAAGCCAGTCGGCGACGCGCTGTGCGGTGTCCGGCTTATCGCACAACGCGAATAGCGTTGGGCCAGAGCCGGAGATGCCGCAAGCCTGGGCGCCCATCTCCATGGCCGCCTGACGCGCTTCGCTAAAGCCCGGCAGCAGTTTGGTTCGGTACGGTTCGGCAATCACATCTTTCATCAATTTTGCCGCCAGCTGCGGCTGGCGGGTGTAGCAGGCATGAATAAAGCCCGCGAGGTGGCGACCATGGGCGATACAATCCTGACGGCGGTACTGCGCCGGCAGAATCGCCCGCGCTTCGGCGGTGGAGACTTTAATCCCCGGATAGGCCAGCACCCACAGCCACTCATCAAACCCGGGCACCTGCTGGCTGATAATCCCGTTCTCTTCGATCATCAACTGCATGCCGCCAAGATAGCACGGCGCCACGTTGTCGTAGTGAATGCTGCCGGAGATACGCCCTTCCATCTCCCCCATCAGCGCCAGCATGCGCGTCTCGTTCAGCGGCTTACCGCAAAACTCGTTCATCGCCACCAGCGCGGCGACCACCGAGCAGGCGCTGGAACCCAGCCCGGAACCAATCGGCATGTTTTTTTCCAGCGTCATCGCCACCGGCACCGTCTTACCGATCTCCCGGCAAAAGCTTTCCCAGCACTGGTAAACAATGTTCTCCTGCGGCGCCGTCGGCAGTTTGCTGGCGAAGCGTCCCAGATTCTGCAGGCTAAATTGCTCCGCCGCTTCGACAGTGACATTGTCGCCAAGCAGCGTGCCATCGACCGGCGTGACCGCCGCGCCCAACACATCAAACCCGACGCTCATATTGGCACTGGAAGCCGGGGCATATACTTTGACCATCTTAAACTCCTAACTTCCAGGAAAGGGTGCGCAGCAGGTCGGCGAATACGCCGGCCGCCGTGACGTCGTTCCCGGCACCATAGCCGCGCAGCACCAGCGGCAATGGCTGATAATAGTGGCTGTAAAAGGCCAGCGCGTTCTCGCCATTTTTGACTTTGTACAGCGGATCGTTGCCGTCAACGGCGGCAATTTTCACCCGGCAGGTACCATCCTCTTCGATGTTACCGACATAGCGCAAGACTTTACCTTCATCGCGCGCCTTAGCGATCCGCGAAGCGAACTCATCATCCAGCGACGGCAGGCGGGCTATAAAGGTCTCGACATCACCGCTGGCGTCGAAGTCCGCCGGCAGCGCCGACTCGACGATAATGTCCGACAGCTCCAGTTCACGCCCGGTCTCACGGGCCAGAATCAGCAGCTTACGCGCGACGTCCACCCCGGATAAATCGTCGCGCGGATCCGGCTCGGTATACCCCATCTCACGGGCCATTGCCGTCGCCGCCGAGAAACTCACCCCCTCATCCAGCTTGCCGAAGATAAACGACAGGGAGCCGGAAAGGATCCCGGAGAAATGGCGCAGTTCATCGCCGGCGTTGAGCAGGTTCTGCAGGTTCTCAATCACCGGCAGGCCAGCGCCAACGTTCGTGTCATAGAGGAACTTGCGGCGCGAGCTGCTCGCCGCGTGGCGCAGCTGATGATAGTAATCCAGTGAAGAGGTATTGGCCTTTTTATTCGGCGTGACCACATGGAAACCTTCGCGCAGGAAGTCGGCGTACTGATCGGCGACCGCCTGGCTGGAGGTACAGTCGACGATCACCGGATTCAGCAGGTGGTACTCTTTTACCAGGCGGATCAGGCGACCAAGATTAAAGGGTTCTTTCGCCTCCGCCAGCGCTTCACTCCAGTTTTCCAGATTCAGACCATGCACGCTGGTCAGCAGCGCCTGAGAGTTGGCCACGCCGCAAACGCGCAGATCGATATGTTTGCTCTTCAGCCAACCCTGCTGGCGTTTGATCTGCTCCAGCAGCGCGCCGCCGACGCCGCCGACGCCGATGACGAACACTTCGATCACCTGATCGGTGTTGAATAGCATCTGATGGGTCACGCGCACGCCGGTGGTAGCATCGTCATTGCTAACCACCACCGAAATGGAGCGCTCGGAGGAGCCCTGAGCAATCGCCACGATATTGATATTGGCGCGAGCCAGCGCGGCAAAAAACTTTGCCGAGATACCGCGCAGGGTGCGCATCCCGTCGCCCACCACCGAGATAATAGCCAGACGCTCCATAATGGCCAGCGGCTCCAGCAGTCCCTCTTTCAGCTCGAGGTAAAACTCATCTTCCATCGCCCGTTTGGCTCGCGCGCAGTCGCTCTGCGGCACGCAGAAACTGATGCTGTACTCGGAGGAGGATTGGGTGATCAGCACTACCGAGATGCCGGCGCGGGACATGGTGGCGAAGACGCGGGCGGCCATGCCGACCATGCCTTTCATCCCCGGCCCGGAAACGTTGAACATCGCCATGTTGTTGAGGTTAGAGATGCCTTTAACCGGCAGATCGTCCTCGTCGCGGCTGGCGCCGATGAGCGTTCCCGGCGCCTGCGGGTTGCCAGTATTTTTAATCAGACATGGGATTTGGAATTGGGCGATAGGGGCGATGGTGCGCGGGTGCAGCACTTTCGCGCCAAAATAGGAGAGCTCCATCGCCTCCTGATAAGACATCGATTTCAGCAGACGCGCATCCGGCACCTGGCGCGGGTCGCAAGTGTACACTCCGTCGACATCGGTCCAGATTTCGCAGCAATCGGCGCGCAGGCAGGCGGCCAGCACCGCAGCCGAATAGTCGGAGCCGTTGCGCCCCAGCACCACCAGCTCCCCCTTCTCATTGCCAGCGGTAAACCCGGCCATCAGGATCATATGGTCTGCCGGGATCTGGCTGGCGGCGATGCGGCGGGTGGATTCGGCGATATCGACCGTGGACTCCATGTAGTGACCAACGGCAAGCAGTTTTTCCACCGGGTTAATGACACTGACTTTATGACCACGGGCTTCCAGCAGACCCGCCATGATGGCGATGGAGAGCTTTTCGCCTCGGCAGATCAGCGCGGCATTGACGCTATCCGGGCACTGACCCAGCAGGCTAATACCGTGCAGGACATGCTTAATCTGAGCAAACTCCTGCTCAACAAAGGCTTTCAACTGGGCGAGCGGGAAAGCGGGCTGGGCGTCGGCAAGGCCCTGAAGAAGTTCGGCAAAAATGCGTTCAGCGTCGGCAATATTGGGGAGGGCATCCTGGCCGCCAATGGTCTTTTCAATCATCGCTACCAGATGGTTAGTGATCTTCGCCGGGGCAGACAGGACGGTCGCTACCTGCCCCTGCCTGGCATTACTCTCCAGAATATCGGCAACCCGCAGAAACCGTTCCGCATTTGCCACTGATGTACCGCCGAACTTCAACACTCGCATGGTTCTTACCCCTTGATCTCTTGTCAAAAAAAAAGCCCGCACTGTTCAGGTGCGGGCTTTTTTCTGTGTTTCCTGTACGCGTCAGCCCGCACCGTTACCTGTGGTAATGGTGGTGGTGATAATGGTGGTAATCATGCCGATGCGATTCATGGATGTTGTGTACTCTGTATTTTTATCTGTCTGTGTGTCCTGCCTATATTGGTTAAAGTATCTGCCGTCTTAAGTCAATGAATTTCTCAATTAACCCTATTTCAGCCGGCTTACGTATTGCGCCACCCCGACAAGAAAAAACACCCAGATTGGCGGAACACCTCCCGCAAAAACAGTACATGCAACCATAAATAAAAAATATGACAGAACTTTATTCTGGTAGGTTTTTTTCAATATCATGCAGCAAACGATGCAACATTGCCGTGTCTCGCTGCTGCAGCAGCCCCAATCGTTGCGACAGCCAGTCGGCCAGTTTGGCATCGTCCTCCACGCCCAGACGCGAAAGCAAGGCCATGGTGCGGAGGCGCAACGCCTGCAGCTGATGATGGTCTGCCGCGGCAGCGGCGGGAGCCGATTGTTGCATAAGCGATGCTAATTGATAGCAGTAAACCATCACCGACTGACCGAGGTTCAGCGACGGATAATCCGCGACCATCGGCACGCCGGTCAGCACATCGGCCAGGGCCAGCTCCTCATTGGTCAATCCGGCGTCTTCACGGCCAAATACCAGCGCGGTATGGGTCATCCAGTTCGCCTTCTCCTCCAGCAGCGGCAACAACTGCTGCGGCGTGGCGTAATAGTGAAACCGCGCGCGACTGCGGGCGGTGGTGGCGACGGTAAAATCGACGTCGTGCAGCGCCTCAGCAAGGGTGGAATAGGTGGTGATGCCATCGAGGATGTCGCCTGAGCCGTGCGCCACCCAGCGTGCCGCCGGCGCCAGATGGGCTTCACTGTCCACGATCCGCAGATCGCGAAATCCCATGGTTTTCATCGCCCTGGCGGCGGCACCGACGTTCTCGGCCCGGGCAGGACCGACCAAAATAATCGTTAAACGCATTGCGGTTTCATTCTCTCTCTCAGGCGTTGTCTGAGGCGCGGAGCCCCCCATTTTACGCGGTGAAAATTTACAAATTTGCAACAAAAATCACTAAAATTGCGTTTTCTTACCCATAAAAAAATCTAAACTGTTCTCAGGAGGCCATGACAAGGAGTATGTTAACAGAACCCATTTATCCATATGATGGGCAATGAAATTTCATCTGACGCATCGTTCCAGACATTGGATTCACTGTATTTATTAATTTATCCACGCAACTAGTTGAGCCGGGTAAAGATTGTGACTATAAAGAGCATGGCGATGCAATGATTTCACAAGACTGTTAACGTGCTACAATTGAACTTGATATATGTCAACGAAGCGTAGTTTTATTGGGTGTTCGGCCTCTCTTAGCCTGTTATGTTGCTGTTAAAATGGTTAGGATGTCAGCCGTTTTTGACACCGTCGGGTCCAGAGGGAAAGTACCCACGACCAAGCTAATGATGTTGTTGACGTTGATGGAAAGTGCATCAAGAACGCAATTACGTACTTTAGTCATGTTACGCCGCGCATGTTAATTTGCGACATGCACCAGGCAGGTCAGGGACTTTGGTACTTCCTGTTTCGATTTAGTTGGCAATTTAGGTAGCAAACATGCAGACCCCGCACATTCTTATCGTTGAAGACGAGTTGGTAACACGCAACACGTTAAAAAGTATTTTCGAAGCAGAAGGTTACGATGTATTCGAAGCGACCGATGGCGCGGAAATGCATCAGATCCTGTCTGAAAATGATATCAACCTGGTGATCATGGATATCAACCTGCCGGGTAAAAATGGTCTTCTGCTGGCGCGCGAGCTGCGCGAGCAGGCCGACGTCGCGCTGATGTTCTTAACCGGCCGCGACAACGAAGTGGATAAGATCCTTGGCCTCGAAATCGGCGCTGACGACTATATCACTAAACCGTTTAACCCGCGTGAACTGACTATCCGCGCGCGCAACCTGCTCTCCCGTACCATGAACCTCGGTACCGTGAGCGAAGAGCGTCGCAGCGTGGAAAGCTACAAGTTCAACGGCTGGGAACTCGATATCAACAGCCGTTCCCTGGTTAGCCCGAACGGCGAACAGTACAAGCTGCCGCGCAGTGAATTCCGCGCGATGCTGCACTTCTGCGAAAACCCGGGCAAAATTCAGTCTCGTGCCGAGCTGCTGAAGAAAATGACCGGTCGCGAGCTGAAGCCGCATGACCGTACCGTTGACGTGACCATTCGTCGGATTCGTAAACACTTCGAATCCACTCCGGATACTCCGGAAATCATCGCTACCATTCACGGTGAAGGTTACCGTTTCTGTGGCGATCTGCAGGAATAATGCGAGTTATTCCGCAGCTATGATGTGAAAACGGCGCCCCGAGGGCGCCGTTTTTTTATGCCGTCACTCTTTCCACAGGCGCAGTTTGTCGTCATCGGCAGACGGCGGCGCACTGCCTTTCGGTAACGATAACGCATACCAGTCCACTCGCCGGGTCAAAAACATCAGAATGCTCAGCGCCAGCGCCAGCACACCGGTCCCCAACAGCAGCGCGCTGTCCTCGGAGTGCAGCAGAAACCACATCACCCCATCCAGCAGCAGCAGCGCGGCGACAAACAGCAGGCTGTTGCGCCATCCCCTGAGCACCGCCTGGAGGTAGATCCCATTCATCACCGCGCCGCACAGACTGGCGGCCAGCCAGGCGGCGGTAAAGCCAATGTGCTCCGAAAGCGCCAGCAGCACCAGGTAAAACAGCACCAGCGATAAGCCCACCAGCAAATATTGCATCGGATGCAGGGGTCGATGGGTCAGGCTCTCGAAAGCGAAAAAGGCCATAAACGTCAGCCCGATTAACAGGATGGCATATTTTGTCGCCCGATCGGTTAGCTGGTACTGGTCGGCAAGCGACATGACATCGGCACTGAACGCCGGTAAGCGCGACCACGGGATCTCCATATCATCCTTGAAATAGCTGCCCATATCATTGGCGAACCAGCTGCTTTGCCAGTGGGCGCGATAGCCGGCAGCATTCACTTCGCGTTTCGTTGGCAGGAAGCTGCCGAGAAAGCCGGGATGCGGCCAGTTACTGGTCAGCTGCAGCTCGCTGTTGCGCCCGAGCGGCGCCAGTGAAAATGCGCCCGTCCCGTTCAGATCGAGCGAAAAAGCAATCTCAAGCGGCTTGTTGTCCTCCGCCAGCGCAGGCATCGGCATATGGATGCCCGCCCCATCGCCGCTGATCCCCAGCCCCGGCTCCACGCTTAATACATTACCATTGACCTCCGGGGCATGGATGGCGCCAATGCCGCGGGCATCGCCAACGCTCACCACCAGCCGCGGCAGGCCCAGGGTGATATGCGTTTTTCGCAGCGACGCCAGACGCAGCGGATCGAAGGTGGCCTTAATCTGCAGGGCGTTATGCCATACCTGCCCGCTGTAGATGCCCACCCTTCTCGACTCCACGGTCTGTTTGCCGGTGACCGCCAGCGACTCCGGCAGCCAGTAGTACACCCAGCTACGCTGATAGGCGACCTCTTTTTGGTTCTCCCTGCGGGTCAGCGTCTCGGTTACCGGAATAGCGATCAGCGGCCCGGCGAGTTTTTGCGAACCGCTGGTGCTCTGCTCAATGGCGTCCACTACCTCGCTGCGATAATCAGCCCGCTCATTGATGAGCTCCCTGACCATCATTAAAGGTAGAGATAACAGCACAATACAGCCTATTAGCGTGGTGATTTTCCAGAATAACGGTGATTTCAACATAGCTTTCTCCCTATCGTGATGGCCTCACCATAGGGCGGCTGTGTGGGGAGAATTTGAAGCTATGTGAAGGGACGGTGAAGTCTCAGCGTAGCGACCACGCCGCCTTCGGGCCGATTGCGCAGACGGATATCGCCATGATGCAGGCGCGCCACTTCACGAACGAAGGCCAGCCCAAGGCCGCTGCTCTTGTGGCCGTCTTCACGCGGTAGCGAGTAGAACCGATCAAAGATCCGCGTCAGGGCATAGTCCGGAATACCGCATCCGTTATCCGTTACGCTCAGTTGCACCTCTGCATTTCGTTTCTCTACCCCCAGGGCGATCTCGCCGCCCTGGGGGGTAAAATCAATCGCGTTGTCGAGCAGATTACCCAGCGCCTGGGCCAGCAGTTCGCCATCGCCATTGACCAGCATCCCACTCGCCTGCCAGCGCAGAGTAATGGCTTTCGCCGCCAGGGCGATGTCGCGCTCCTCCGCCAGGCGTTGGTATAGCGCATCTATCGACACCGGCTGTAGCTTTATCTCCAGCCGGCTTTCCAGTCGCGCCTGCTGGAGTAACCGCTCCACCAGCAGCTGCATGCGGGTGTTCTGCGCGAGGATATTTTCAGTAAACCGCGCCGCCACCGCAGGCGGCGGCCCTTCGCGCAGAATCTCCGCCGCACCGCGAATGGCCGCCAGCGGACTTTTCAGCTCGTGCGTCAGGTCATAGACATAGTTTTCGATGGCGTTTTTGCCTTCGAGCTTCACCCGCATGCTCTCCAGCGCCTGGGCCAGCTTACGCAGTTCGCTGCTGCCGACCTCCGGCAACGGCAGCGGGCGGTCAGCGGTCACGGAGTCCGCATAGCGCACCAGCTTACCGATAGAGAAATTGATCCACCAGACGACGCCGCAGCCGATCAACAGCGCAATGCCCAGCAGGGCACCGCCGGCCCAGAGGATCCGCCGCTCGCTGCGCTTAATGACCGGCGTCATCGCCAGGTTGGGTTTACCGACGCTCAGCACGCCGATAATCCGCCCCTGATCCATCACCGGCGCGGCGATATACATCACCGAGCTGGCTTCATCATGCGGATCGCTGCGCGAACTGCGCGCGCCATACTGCCCGCGCAGGGTGAGCCAGACGTCGTTCCAGCGTGAATAGTCCTGCCCTGTCGCCTCTCCACTGGAGTCAAACACGACCTTGCCCCGGGCATCGGTCAGATAGACGCGGTACTCATTACGCACCTTTTTAATTCCGCCAATGTTGGCGTTTAGCCGCTGCTGGTTGAGCTGGTGAAAGGCCTGCGCCAGCCTGCCCTGCTGCGGGTTTGCCGCCAGCAGGTCCTCACGCGCCAGCGCCGCCAGCAGGGTGGCGGTATCGTTGAGGGTCCCCTCCGTCGCCCGGCGCACGCCCGGCTTCACTTCCTGGACAAAGATCGACAGTACAAACCACGCGGCGATCGCGACGATAAGAAAATAGCCCAGCAGCAGGCGCATGCCGATGCGCATCAGCAGCGCCCCAGGCTGTAACCCATCCCGCGATGGGTATTGATTGGCGACAAATCAGGATTCACGGCCCGCAGTTTAGCGCGCAGGGTTTTGATGTGGGTGTCGACGGTGCGGTCGAGGCTTTCCCAGGCATCGCTCCATACCCGCTCCATCAGCTGCTGACGGGAGAAAACGCGACCGGGCGCGTGAAGCAAAGTTTTCAACAGCAGAAATTCATAGCGCGTCAGGTTCAGGCGCTGGCCGAACCAGCTTATCGACGCCGCCTGCTCGTCAAGCACAAACTCGCCGACGCGAACTACCGACGAAGGCGCGGCAAATTTTTGCAGCCGTCGCAGCACGCTGCGCACCCGCGCGCAAACTTCGCGCGGCGAAAACGGCTTGGCGATGTAATCGTCAGCGCCGATTTCCAGCCCCAGCAGCTTATCGACCTCATCGCTCCGCGCCGTGAGAAACAGCACCGGCAGCGCCGGAAAGCGCGTCAGCAGGCGCCGACAGAGCTCGAAGCCGCTGATATCCGGCAAGCCAACGTCGAGGATGGCGACATCGGGTGCCTGATACGCCGCAGCCTCCAGCGCGGGCAATCCGCGGTCGAAGACGGTGACCTGGAAGCCCTCCTGCTGGAGCATATAAACCAGGGTATCGGCAATACTCTGTTCATCCTCAACTAACCAAATCCGTGGCTGCTGCATGCGCGCTCCCGTTTATTTATTCCAGGGCATAATCGGCACGGCGCTGATGGCGTTCTTCGGCGAACCATCAACTACTTTATCCGAATAGGTCAGGTAGACCAGCGCATTGCGTTTCGCATCATAGAAGCGAACGACCTGTAGCTTTTTAAATACTAACGAGGTGCGCTTCTGGAACACCACGTCACCCTGGCTTTTGCCATTTTTGATTTTGTCCGTCAGCTCAATCGGCCCGACCTGCTGGCAGGAGATGGCCGCGTCGGAGGTATCCTCCGCCAGCCCCAGGCCGCCTTTGATCCCGCCGGTTTTCGCCCGGCTGATATAGCAGGTCACGTTCTGGACATCCGGATCGTCAAAGGCTTCGACGACAATTTTGTGATCCGGTCCTAACCATTTGAAGACCGTATCCACGGAACCAATCTGCTCCGCCTGAGCAATCTGACAGCCGGCCAGCAACAGCAGGCCCATCGCAAACTTCTTGTATTTCATATTGTTACCATTATTAAAAAATATAGCTAAGTGATTATCACGGACCTAGCAGAAAAGGTTTATAGATCACAGCTTTACAAAATTATCGTTCAGATCCACTGACCTACCGCATTTAAAAGCAAAAAAAACACTGAATGCTAAAACATCAAAAAATGCTATTATCCGCTACTTTAATATCAGGCACCTGTGTTTAAGGATGGGGACATTTTATGGATCAAGCAGGGATTATTCGCGATCTCCTTAGCTGGCTGGAAGGTCACCTGGATCAGCCGCTTTCTCTGGACAATGTGGCGGCGAAGGCAGGTTATTCCAAGTGGCATCTGCAGCGAATGTTTAAGGATGTCACCGGCCACGCTATCGGTGCCTATATTCGCGCGCGCCGGTTGTCGAAATCAGCTGTCGCATTACGCCTTACCGCCCGTCCAATCCTTGATATTGCGCTGCAGTACCGTTTCGACTCCCAGCAGACCTTCACCCGGGCGTTCAAGAAGCAATTCTCGCTGACGCCGGCTCTCTACCGCCGCTCGCCGGACTGGAGCTCGTTCGGTATGCGTCCGCCGCTACGTCTTGGCGAGTTTACCCTGCCGAAACATGAATTTGTCGCCCTACCCACGACTCAACTGCTCGGTGTGACTCAGAGCTATACCTGTAAGCTGGAGGAAATCTCCGACTTCCGCAACCAGATGCGGGTCCAGTTCTGGCGAGATTTCCTCGGCAACTCGCCGTCGATCCCCCCGGTGCTCTACGGGCTGCATGAACCGCGTCCGAGCCTGGAGAAAGACGATGAGCAGGAAGTGTTCTATACCACCGCGCTGACGCCGGAGATGGCTAACGGCCACCTGCAGAACGCCCATCCGGTGACGCTGGAGGGCGGCGAGTATGTCATGTTTACGTATGAAGGGCTGGGTACCGGCCTGCAGGAATTCATCCTGACGGTCTACGGCACCTGCATGCCGATGCTGAACCTGACGCGCCGCAAGGGGCTGGATATTGAACGCTTCTATCCTGAAGATGAAAGCCGGGATCAGGCCACGCCGATTCAGTTGCGCTGCGAGTATCTGATCCCGATCCGCCGTTAACGCTGCAGCTCGTCCATCGCGGGGGCGTCAAGATGCGAGACGTCGCCCGCCGTTTCCACCACCCAGCCGGAAGCCAGCCACGGGCTTTGCTGATAATCGACGCGCGAGATCGAGCAGTTGCGCAGGCGCAGACGACGCTCTGCGTATGCCGGCAGCCCTAAAATCGTACTCACCAGGCAGCCCAGCGCGATACCATGACTCACCAGCAGCGGTCGACTACCGGCCGGTAATTCCAGACAGGCGGCCAGCGCCGCATGCATACGTTCGCTAAGCTCCTGCATCGATTCGCCCTGCGGAATGCGACCATCCGGCGTGCCGTTGACCAACTGGCGGCGCCAGCCCTCTTCTTCTTCGCTGAGCGAGTCAATATGGCGCTTCTCCAGCACTCCCATATCCAGCTCGCGCAGGCGCGCATCAGCGATCACGCTGCAGCCGCAGGCTTCGGCGATAATCTCTGCTGTGCGACGGGTTCGCCCCAGATCGCTGGTAATGATATGGGTGATCCCCAGCGTTCTGGCGCGCTCGCCAACCTGCCAGGCCTGGCGCTCACCGTGTGCGGTCAGCGGGCTGTCGGACTGACCCTGAATACGTCGCTCGGCGTTCCACTGCGTTTCACCGTGGCGAACAAGGTATACCTGTAACATGCTTTTTTTCCGTTCTGAACTCGTTATCGACCGCTTGCGGGCATTACCGACTGCCCTGGGGGTGATTTAGAGTATACTGCGATGACGTTAGTTTATTCTGAGTTGTTTTGATTATGCACCATGTTGTCTCAGCGACCACTAATCCCGCCAAAATTCAGGCAATTCTGCAGGCTTTTGACGAGATTTTCGGCGAAGGATCCTGCCACATTGAGTCCGTCTCCGTCGAGAGCGGCGTGCCGGAACAGCCCTTCGGCAGCGAGGAAACGCGCGCTGGCGCACGAAATCGCGTCGCCAATGCGCGCCTCGCCCAGCCCCATGCCGATTTCTGGGTCGCCATCGAAGCCGGAATTGACGATGGCAGTACCTTTAGCTGGGTGGTCATCGAAAGCGCCAGCCAGCGCGGAGAAGCGCGCTCAGCCACGCTGCCGTTGCCTGACGTTATTCTTGAGCAGGTTCGCGCTGGCGAAGCCCTCGGGCCGGTCATGTCGCAGTATACCGGCATCGATCAGATTGGTCGTAAAGAGGGAGCGATTGGGGTTTTCACCGGCGGCAAATTAACCCGCAGCAGCGTTTACCATCAGGCGGTCGTGCTGGCGTTAAGCCCGTTCCACAACGCTATTTATCGCTAGCCAACAGCGTCTGCTCCAGCCACTGGCGCAGCTCAACCGGCGCCGACTTCAGGCTGTTGGACCCGCGGGTAATGGTCGCAATGCCGGCACCGAGCTCATTTTTCAGCTCGCGCTGGCTCATCTCACCGCGCAGCAGCTCTTCGATAATGCGCACCCGAGTCCCCAGCGCTTCACGCTCATCAGGGGTCAGCATGAGCTGCAGCAACGGTAGATGCAGATCCTGCGCATAGGCCTGCTGTAGCAGCGCCACAAAGCGCAGCCACTCCTGATGACGTTGTTCGGCAACGGCCGCGGAATAGGGAGATTGTTGGGTCATATCGCGCCACCATATTGAGACGGGCAGCTTACGCTGCCCGTCGAATGTACTCATCAACGAGTACAAAGCATAACATACTTCCCGGCGATCAGTAACGCTGCCGCCACTCCGCATCGCTGAAGAGCTTATCCTGCTGTCCCATAAAGTAGCGATAGTAGGCGTCATAGGAGAGGACATTCTTCACGTAGCCGCGTGTTTCCGAGAACGGAATACTCTCGACAAACGCCACGGCGTCGATCCGTCCGGCGCTGTTCCCCTGCCAGGTGCGTACCCGACCCGGCCCGGCGTTATAGGCCGCCGAGGCGTAGATGCGGTTATTACCGAACTGCTGGTAAACGTACTGCAGATAGCTGGTGCCGATGTTGATGTTGGTTTCCGGATCCAACAGCTGCGACGGGCCGCTGTAGCCGGGAATGCTGAACATGCTGACGGTATGCGTCGCGGTGCCCGGCATAATCTGCATCAGCCCGCTGGCGCCGACCGGCGAGCGCACTTTCGGGTTCCAGGCGCTCTCCTGGCGGGCAATCGCCATCGCGTAGCTCTGCGGAATATCTTTACCGCTGATATAGCGGGCAAACAGATCGTTATAGGCCAGCGGGAAGCGCTCCTCCAGCTGATCCCACAGTTTTCCGGCGATCGTCGCCTGCACGCTCAGATCCCACCAGTGTTGATCAAAAGCGTAACGCGCGAGCTGCGCCTGCTGGGATTTACTACGGCTGGTGACCAGGTTCGCCCATTCAGTGCGCGCGGTGTTATCCATATTCCAGTACATCAGCTCGCGCACCCGGGCCATCTCCGGACCGGAGGCCAGCGCCGGATCGAGCGTGCCAATCGCTTTATCAATGCGGAAGGTATACTCCTCGCCGAGACGCTGCGCAGCGACCATCGGGTAGAAACCCCGCTGCTGCATCAACGACCGGAGGATCGCCTGCGCCTCCTCGTCCCTGCCGCGCTCCAGCAACAGATCCGCCTGCCAGTAGCGCCATTCGTCTTTCTCTTTCGCCTCCATCGGCAGGCGCGCCAGCCAGGTATTCAGACCATGGCGATCGCCCGTCCCCAGCGCCATCCGTACCCGCCGCTCCACCAGCGGCGTGGACTGCGAGCGCATAATCGCATCGTCGCGCCAGATGGCCTGCTCTTCGGTCACATCGTTCCCCATCAGGCGCCAGGCGACAATATCGCGTAGTTCCTGGGTCTGATCCTCATTGAGCTGCTGGGCCTGCACCAGCGAAGGGATCATCAAACGGGCATTTTCCACATCCTGACGGGCGACGCTGGCGAAAGCGACGGCGGCCATCTGGCGGGTAAAGTCCGTCGCCCCGGTGGTGCGGGCAAAGGTCAGAACGCTGTTAGGATCGTTAGCCAGGGCGACCACGGCGCTGGCGATGCTCTGGTAGTTGGCAGGCATCTGCTGGGCCAGCGATTTCACCAACCCAATATTGCCGGCCTTCATCGCCAGGCGGATCCGTTCGAGATAGGCCAGCGGATCCTGTTGGCCGGAGTCGCGCCAGGCGCTGAACAGCGGTTCACAGGCGCCGGGCTGGTTCTTGCCCGTCAGCCAGAGCGCTTTCGCTCCGCTCCAGGCCTCCTGCGACTGACCCACGCTCAGTTTGGCGTAGTAGTAGTTGCACTGCGCCTCGGTGCTGGTCGGCTTATCGGGGCTAAACGCCAGCAAGCCGCGCCAGTCGCTGCGCCGGGCCAGTTCATTCACGAAACGCGAACGTAATGAACGCGCCGGGGGCAGCGTCGGGTTGGCGTCAATAAAGTTTTTCACCACCAGCGCCGGCTGGTTCATCAGATCGTCGGTAATCTGCCGGTACTGCAAATAGGGATACAGGGGATAGGTGCTTAACGTGGGCATCAGCTGGTCAACCACATCTATCTGCCGGTTATCCCACGCCTGCTTAATTTGTGCGTAGCGGCTGCGCTGTTCATCCAGTGAATCCGCATGCGCCAGCTGACTCAACGCCAACAGACCAACGCTGGCAGCCAAAAGATGCCACGCCATTTTTTTGGCTTTTTCCACAAGCTCTTCCTCTTTCAGGTGCATTTTCGCAGCATCGTGCCGCTTAAAAGCCCCTGCCGGTTCGGCAGGCGGCTTTACTTATGCTAATCAGACAACGCTAAACGCGCCATGTCCTGAACATTTTTTTACGCTTCTGTGAATCCTGTCGCCTCGCTGGGATTAGCGCGCGAAAAAGGCTACACTTCGGCTTTGAACTATCTATCAAAATAGAAAGAGGCGAAGTCCAACGTGGCTCAATTCGTTTATACCATGCATCGTGTCGGCAAAGTGGTTCCGCCGAAACGTCATATTTTGAAAAATATCTCCCTCAGCTTTTTCCCTGGCGCGAAAATCGGTGTGCTCGGTCTGAACGGCGCCGGTAAATCTACCCTGCTGCGCATCATGGCCGGTATCGACACCGAGATCGAAGGTGAAGCGCGTCCGCAGCCCGGCATTAAAATTGGCTACCTGCCGCAGGAGCCGCAGCTCAACCCAGAGCACACCGTGCGCGAGTCCGTGGAAGAAGCGGTCGCCGAAGTGGTTAACGCGCTGAAGGGTCTGGACGAAGTCTATGCCAAATACGCCGAGCCGGATGCGGACTTCGATAAGCTTGCCGCACAGCAAGGCAAGTTCGAAGAGATTATCCAGGCGCACGACGGCCACAACCTGAACGTGCAGCTGGAGCGCGCGGCCGACGCCCTGCGCCTGCCGGACTGGGATGCGAAAATCGCTAATCTTTCCGGTGGTGAACGCCGCCGCGTCGCGCTGTGCCGCCTGCTGCTGGAAAAACCGGATATGCTGCTGCTCGACGAACCGACTAACCACCTGGACGCCGAGTCCGTCGCCTGGCTGGAACGCTTCCTGCACGACTTCGAAGGCACCGTGGTGGCGATTACCCACGACCGTTACTTCCTCGATAACGTCGCCGGCTGGATCCTCGAACTTGACCGCGGCGAAGGTATTCCGTGGGAAGGCAACTACTCCTCCTGGCTGGAGCAGAAAGATCAGCGTCTGGCGCAGGAAGCTTCTCAGGAAGCCGCACGCCGCAAATCCATCGAGAAAGAGCTCGAGTGGGTACGCCAGGGCGCGAAAGGCCGTCAGTCTAAGGGCAAAGCCCGTCTGGCGCGCTTTGAAGAGCTTAACAACGTTGAATACCAGAAACGTAACGAGACCAACGAACTGTTCATTCCGCCAGGCCCGCGTCTGGGAGATAAAGTTCTGGAAGTCAGCCATCTGCGCAAATCCTACGGCGACCGCGTGCTGATCGACGATCTGAGCTTCTCGGTACCGAAAGGCGCTATCGTCGGCATCATCGGTCCGAACGGCGCGGGTAAATCCACCCTCTTCCGCATGATGTCTGGCCAGGAACAGCCAGATTCCGGCACCATCACCCTGGGTGAAACCGTTAAGCTGGCTTCCGTCGATCAGTTCCGCGACGCGATGGACAACAGCAAAACCGTGTGGGAAGAAGTGTCCGGCGGCCTGGATATCATGAAGATCGGCAACACCGAAATGCCGAGCCGCGCCTACGTGGGCCGCTTTAACTTCAAAGGCGTCGACCAGGGTAAACGCGTTGGCGAGCTGTCCGGCGGTGAACGCGGTCGTCTGCACCTGGCGAAGCTGCTGCAGGTCGGCGGTAACGTCCTGCTGCTCGATGAACCGACCAACGACCTGGATATCGAAACCCTGCGCGCGCTAGAAAACGCCCTGCTGGAGTTCCCGGGCTGCGCGATGGTTATCTCGCACGACCGCTGGTTCCTTGACCGTATTGCCACCCACATTCTGGATTACCAGGATGAAGGTAAGGTGGAGTTCTTCGAAGGTAACTTTACCGAGTACGAAGAGTACAAGAAACGCACTCTCGGCGCCGACGCGCTGGAGCCCAAGCGAATCAAGTACAAACGTATCTCAAAATAAAATGCAAAAAGGCAACGCAAGTTGCCTTTTTTAATGTTTGTTCCCTCTCCCTGTGGGAGAGGGCCGGGGTGAGGGCAAGGTAAAAGTAAAAAGGCAACGCAAGTTGCCTTTTTTAATGTTTGCTCCCTCTCCCTGTGGGAGAGGGCCGGGGTGAGGGCAACAGCCCGCAGAGGACCTACCCCTGCTCCCCCATCAGCTGCTTCACCAGCTCGACGCAGCGCAGGAAGCGCGTATCATAGTCCGACTCCTTCACATGGACGAACTCGATCTCATTCTCTTTCAGCAGCGACACCAGCAGCGACTGAAACTCTTTACGATCCACGGAACTCCCAAGACTGCGTAACCCATCAGCCACCCACGGGGTGTTGTTCTCCAGCAGGATCACCAGGTCAAAGCGGTATTCATCAATCAGCGCCTGCACGAACGGGTGCTCACGCCCCTCGTACTTCAGACAGAACGCCTGAGTGCTGACGAAGTCGGTATCGATAAATGCCACCTTGTTGGCATATTTCACTGCGAAATCAATATACTGGGCATGCCCGAGGGCAATTTTATCGTAATCAGAATACTGGAGCGCCATCTCATCGCCGCCGAGATGCGAAAAGACATAATCCCGGCCATATTCCCAGGCGCTGGTAGTATTGAAGATATTGGCGAGCTTATTGACCAGCGTTGATTTACCGCTCGACTCGCCGCCGAGGATCGCCACCGTCCGCACAAAGAACGGTTTCACTTCCGTCGGAATATATTCCCAGTAGCGGAACGGGTTCTCGCGGATCTGGCCGCCGCTAATATTCATAAAGGTCCGCTTAGGATCGATAAGCACCGTCTCGATCCCCAGATGCTCAAGGTACTGCGGCGCATCGGCCTCTTCCGAGGTATAGATCCGGTTCGGCTCGATCCCTTTTTCGCTCATAAAAGCGCGGATCCCATGACTCCACACATCCCAGCCGTGCGGATAGGGCTCCATCCCCTCTTCATTGAACGCATGGATGCGAATATTCTTCTGATACTTAAAGGTCTGCAGCAGCCAGCGCAGGCGGTCAGGCACCGTCGGCTGCTGCGACATGGCGCTCTCTTCAAACAGCTCGCGGTCGCGAGTATCGTCGTAGCCCATGATGATATGCAGCTCATCGACCTGGCTACAGGCGCGTTGAATCAAATAGATGTGCCCGGTATGCAGCGGGTAAAACTTACCAAACACCACGCCGACGCTTTTCTGTCGGCGGGGAAACTCCAGCCCGAGGAAGCGATGCAGCGCTTCAAGCTTTTGAGCGCTCGGGCTTTTGATTTTGGCGTTCAACAGCTGGCTGAGATACCCCTTGGTCATCCCGCTGGCTTCCGCCACCTGCTGCAGGGTACAGCCTTTCTGCTTTATGGCGCTTTTTAAATAGTCAAATGACGACATCGCTAATCTCCTTTTAACTTATTATAAGTCGTCAAAAACGCTTAGCGCGTCTGAAAGCTTTTTCACACCAAAGATTTGCATGCCTTCCGGCACTTTTTTCGGCACATTGGCCGCCGGGACGATGGCGCGGCGGAAGCCATGCTTCGCTGCTTCGGAGATACGCTCCTGACCGCTCGGCACCGGGCGAATTTCGCCGGCCAGCCCCACTTCGCCAAAGACCACCAGATCCTGCGGCAGCGGGCGATCGCGCAGGCTGGAGACCATCGCCAGCAGCAGCGCCAGATCGGCGCTGGTTTCCGTGACCTTCACCCCGCCAACCACGTTGACGAAGACATCCTGATCGGCCATCTGCAGGCCGCCGTGGCGATGCAGCACCGCCAGCAGGATCGCAAGACGGTTCTGTTCCAGCCCCACCGCCACACGGCGCGGGTTGGACATCATCGAGTGATCCACCAGCGCCTGGATCTCCACCAGCAGCGGGCGGGTCCCTTCCCAGACCACCATCACCGAGCTGCCGGAGGTGATTTCATCTCCCCGGCTGAGGAAGATAGCGGACGGGTTGCTCACTTCGCGCAGCCCCTGCTCGGTCATGGCGAAAACACCCAGCTCATTCACCGCGCCAAAGCGGTTTTTGTGGCTGCGCAGAGTGCGGAAGCGGGAGTCGGCATCGCCGTCCAGTAGCACCGAGCAGTCAATACAATGCTCCAACACCTTCGGGCCGGCCAGCGAACCGTCTTTGGTGACGTGGCCGACCATGACGATCGCCACGCCGCGAGTTTTGGCAAAGCGCGTCAGATAGGCCGCCGTTTCACGTACCTGGGCGACGCTGCCCGGCGACGACTGAACGTCGGCCATATGCATCACCTGGATTGAGTCGATCACCATCAGCTGCGGTTTTTCTTCATCGGCAATCTGACAGATCTGCTCAATGCTGGTTTCCGAGAGCATGTTCAGGTTCGCCGTCGGCAGCCCAAGGCGATGGGCGCGCATCGCCACCTGCTGTAGGGACTCCTCCCCGGTGACGTACAGCGTTTTCATCCCTTCCGCCAGCTTGCACAAAGTCTGCAGCAGCAGGGTCGATTTCCCCGCGCCGGGGTTGCCGCCAATCAGGATCGCGCTGCCCGGCACCACGCCGCCGCCGAGTACGCGATCGAACTCTTTAAACCCGGTGGAGAAACGCGGCAGCGCTTCCAGGCTGATGTCTGACAGCTTCTGCACCTTCGAGACGCCGGCGTTACCGGCGTAGCCTGACAAACGCTCGTTTCTCGCCACCTGCGGCGACGCGGCGATGCGCATCTCGGTGATGGTATTCCAGGCATGGCAGGCGCTGCATTGCCCCTGCCACCGCGGATAATCCGCACCACATTCATTACAGACAAATGCGCGTTTTGGAGCTTTCGCCACGTTTACCTCTTACTTTTGGTTCATGCTGCCCGAGAGAATACAGAATACCCCCATCAGGTCAGCGTGGCGGATAGTCACTTCCGCCTGTTCATTCACTTTAGGCTTCGCATGATACGCGATGCCAAGCCCGGCAGCCTTAATCATCGGCAGGTCGTTGGCGCCATCGCCGATGGCCACGGTCTGCGCCGTTGGGATCTCATACTTTTCCGCCAGCTTGCGCAGCGTATTGGCTTTGTATTTGGCATCGACGATATCGCCGAGCACGTTGCCGGTAAGCTTACCGTCGCGGATCTCCAGTTCGTTGGCGAACACCGCGTCGAGATGCAGTTTGTCGCGCAGATACTCCGCAAAGAAGGTAAAGCCGCCGGAGGCGATCGCCACCTTCCAGCCCAGCGTTTCCAGCTTGAGCACCAGCTGCGCCAGGCCCGGCATCAGCGGTAGCGCGTCGCGAACCTGCAGCAGAATGTTGGCATCGGCGTCTTTTAGCGTCGCCACGCGCTGGCGCAGGCTGGCGGTGAAGTCCAGCTCGCCACGCATCGCCCGCTCGGTCACTTCCGACACCAGCTCGCCGGTGCCGGCCAGTTTCGCGATCTCATCGATGCATTCAATTTGGATCGCCGTGGAATCCATATCCATCACCAGCAGCCCTGGGGTGCGCAGATGGGGAATTTTACCCAATGGCGCGACGTCCAGCCCCGCCTCATGCGCCAGTCGCGTCGCTCGCGGGGTAAGCGAGCCCGCCAGGCGGATCACCTGGTAATCCTCGACCACCCAGGAGGCGACGATCACTAACGCGGCGCCCAGCTCGCGCTGCCACGCCGTCAGACGGCGTTTATCCAGCCCACGTCCGTACAGCAGCCAACCGCTGCGCCCGGCGTGATAATCCAGCGGCATGACCTCGTCACCGCTCAGGGAAAGCGGCAACCCAGGCCACAGGGAAACGTCTTCAGGCAGGTCGCACCAGGTCAAACTGTTAGGCATTACGGCTCCACATCTCTTCATTCAGGCGAGGAAAATAACGCATGAGGCTACCTTGTAACCAGCGCTTCTGGCAACATTAAGCTGCAAATTTTCAAAGGTGGAATATGGTTCGCGCAAAACTGAAATTCCGGCTGCATCGTGCGGTCATTGTCCTTATCTGTCTCGCCCTGCTCGTCGCGCTGATGCAGGGCGCCTCGTGGTTCAGTCAGAACAGTCAGAAACAACGCAATCCGCAGCTGGAAGAGCTGGCCCGCACGCTGGCGCAGCAGGTGGTGCTGAATCTCGCGCCGCTAATGCGCAGCGAGACGCCGGACGAGAAGCGCATCCATCAGCTGTTGACGCAGCTCACCCACAACAGCCGCGTACTTGACGCCGGGGTATATGACGAACAGGGCGACCTGGTGGCGCGCTCTGGCGAAAGCGTCGAGGTTCGCGACCGGCTGGCGCTGGATGGTAAGAAAGCCGGCGGCTACTTCAACCAGCAGATTGTCGAACCGGTGCCGGGAAAAAATGGCCCGCTGGGCTATCTGCGTCTGACCCTCGATACCCATACTCTGGCGACCGAGGCGAAGCAGGTGGATAATACCACCAATATCTTACGCCTGATGCTGTTGCTGTCCCTGGCCATCGGCGTGGTACTGACCCGCACGCTGCTGCAGGGCAAACGCACCCGCTGGCAGCAATCGCCCTTCCTGCTCACCGCCAACAAGCCGGTTGAGGATGAAGACGATGAAAAGAAAGGAAATCTATAATGTCCACACTGCGCCTCCTGCTTTCTGACTCTTACGACCCGTGGTTCAACCTGGCGGTCGAGGAGTGCATTTTCCGCCAGATGCCCGCCACCCAGCGGGTGCTGTTCCTGTGGCGCAATGCCGATACCGTGGTCATCGGCCGCGCGCAGAACCCGTGGAAGGAGTGTAATACCCGCCGAATGGAAGAAGATCATGTGCGGCTGGCCCGTCGCAGCAGCGGCGGCGGCGCGGTGTTCCACGACCTCGGCAATACCTGCTTTACCTTTATGGCTGGCAAACCGGAGTACGACAAAACCGTCTCCACCGCTATTGTGCTGGCGGCGCTCAATTCACTCGGCGTAACCGCCGAAGCCTCCGGGCGCAACGATCTGGTGGTCAAAACCGACAGCGGCGACCGCAAAGTCTCCGGCTCCGCCTATCGTGAAACCATGGACCGCGGTTTTCACCACGGCACCCTGCTGCTCAACGCTGATTTAAGCCGTCTCGCCAACTACCTCAACCCGGACCAGAAAAAGCTGCAGGCTAAAGGCATTACCTCGGTGCGCGGGCGAGTGGCGAATCTGGTTGAGCTACTGCCGGGCATTACCCATCAGCAAGTTTGCGAGGCGATCCAGGAGGCGTTCTTCAGCCATTACGGCGAACGGGTAGACGCCGAGGTGATCTCCCCGGACAACACGCCGGACCTGCCGAACTTTGCCGACACTTTCGCTCGCCAGAGCAGCTGGGAATGGAACTTCGGCCAGGCGCCCGCCTTTTCCCACCTGCTGGACGAGCGCTTCCCCTGGGGCGGCGTCGAGCTGCATTTTGACGTTGAGAAAGGCCATATCACCCGCGCGCAGGCCTTTACCGATAGCCTGAATCCGGCGCCGCTGGAGGCGCTGGCGGCACGCTTAGTCGGCTGTCAGTATCGGGCTGAGGTTTTGCAGCAGCAGTGTGAGGCGCTGGTCGGCGATTTCCCGGAGCAGAAAGCGGAACTGAAAGAACTGTCGGCATGGATTGCCGGCGCGGTGCGCTGATAAAAAAAGCCGGATGGCGGCTGCGCCTTATCCGGCCTACAGATTTGACTCAAGCCCGGTAAACAAAGCGCCACCGGGCTATACCACGCTTACTCCTGGTCGCCCAGCAGTACCGATTCCAGCGCGATTTTAATCATGTCGTTGAACGTGGTCTGACGCTCCGCGGCAGTGGTCTGCTCGTGGGTACGAATATGGTCAGACACGGTGCAGATGGTCAGCGCTTTCGCCCCGAACTCCGCCGCCACGCCGTAGATACCCGCCGCTTCCATTTCCACGCCCAGGATGCCGTATTTTTCCATCACGTCGAACATGGACGGGTCCGGGGTATAGAACAGGTCTGCGGAGAAGATGTTGCCGACTCGCGCGTCAACGCCCAACGCTTTCGCCGCGTCTACCGCGTTACGCACCATGCCGAAATCGGCAATCGCCGCGAAGTCATGGTCTTTAAAACGCAGACGGTTCACTTTGGAGTCGGTGCAAGCGCCCATGCCGATCACCACGTCGCGCAGTTTGACGTCTTCGCGCACTGCGCCGCAGGAGCCAACGCGGATGATTTTCTTAACGCCGAAATCGGTGATCAGCTCTTTGGTGTAGATAGAGCAGGACGGGATACCCATCCCGTGGCCCATTACGGAGATTTTGCGGCCTTTATAGGTGCCGGTGAAGCCCAGCATGCCGCGCACGTTATTCACTTCACGCACGTCTTCGAGGAAGGTTTCGGCAATGTGCTTGGCGCGCAGCGGGTCGCCCGGCATCAAAACTACGTCAGCGAAATCGCCCATTTCTGCGTTAATGTGAGGAGTTGCCATCTTCAGTTCCTTTTATATTGTTGTTTTTGCCGGGTGGCGGCTACGCCTTACCCGGCCTACAAAATAGTAGGCCCGGATCGCTGTGCGCCACCGGGCAATGACCTCAGAACATGGCTTTGCCATATTCCATGTCAGACGTACCAAAGTATTTCGCGATAGTCTGGCCGATGTCCGCGAAGGTTTCACGGTGACCGAGCGAACCTGGTTTCACTTTCGGGCCGTACACCAGCACCGGAATATGCTCGCGGGTGTGGTCGGTACCGGTCCAGGTCGGGTCGCAGCCGTGGTCGGCGGTGAGGATCAGAATGTCGTCTTCCCCTACCAGCTCCATCAGCTCCGGCAGACGACGGTCGAACAGTTCCAGACCCGCCGCGTAGCCGGCGACATCGCGACGGTGGCCCCAGGAGGAGTCAAAGTCGACGAAGTTGGTGAAGACGATAGTCTCGTCGCCAGCTTCCTTCATCTCTTTAATGGTTGCGTCGAACAGCGCGTCCAGCCCGGTGGCTTTCACTTTTTTGGTGATGCCGCAGTTGGCGTAGATATCCGCTATCTTACCGACAGACACCACGTGGCCGTTCTTCTCGTCAACCAGCTTCTGCAGCACGGTCGGCGCCGGCGGTTCGACCGCCAGATCGTGACGGTTGCCAGTACGCTGGAAGTTGCCGGCTTTATCGCCGATAAACGGACGGGCGATGACGCGGCCAATGTTGTAGCCGCCTTCGGTCAGCTCTTCACGGGCGATTTCGCACAGCTCATACAGTTTGTCGAGGCCAAAGGTCTCTTCATGACAGGCGATCTGGAATACGGAGTCAGCGGAGGTATAGAAAATCGGTTTCCCGGTTTTCATATGCTCTTCGCCGAGCTGATCGAGGATCACCGTCCCGGAAGAGTGGCAATTGCCGAGGTAGCCCGGCAGGTTGGCGCGTTTCACCAGCTTATCCAGCAGCTCCTGCGGGAAGCTGTTTTCGTGATCGCTGAAGTAGCCCCAGTCAAACAGTACCGGCACGCCAGCGATTTCCCAGTGGCCGGACGGCGTATCTTTACCAGAAGAGAGTTCATGCGCCCAGGCATAGGCGCCAATCACTTCGGCATTGCCATCCATTCCGGCGGCAATTTTACCGGTGGAGCCTTCATGCGCTTTCACCAGCCCCAGACGGGTCAGGTTCGGTAAATTCAGCGGGCCTTTGCGGCCGTGGTCAGCTTCGCCTTTGGCGCAGGCTTCCGCAATGTGGCCCAGCGTATCGGCGCCGACGTCGCCAAAGCGGTCTGCGTCTTCCGTTGCGCCAATCCCAAAGGAGTCCAGCACCATGATAAATGCACGTTTCATCTTGTTCTCCATACATCTTGCGCTGCAAAAAAGCGATCAGATCAGTATATCGCTATTCAGTGATACGGCGATAGACTGTCGGTGTAATTTCCGGAGCTTTATCGTCCAGTTTAATGGCCGCTTTGACCGCTTTCGCGGCCTCCTGCCAGCTGTTCTCGTCTTTGGCATGGATCACCGCCAGCGGACGCTGTCCGTCCACGCGGTCACCCAGACGCGCCATCTCGGTAAAGCCAACGCTATAGTCAATGGTGTCTGATGCCTGACGGCGGCCGCCGCCCATAGAAACCACTGCCATGCCCAGCGCGCGAGTGTCCATCGCGCTGATAAAACCTTCGGTATCAGCATAGACTGCTTTGCTCAGCATCGCCGTCGGCAGATAATGATCATAATTCTCGACAAAGTCGCTCGGTCCTTTCTGCGCCGCGACCATGCGACCAAAGACTTCCGCTGCTTTACCGTTATCCAGCACCGCCTGCAGTTTCGCCCGGGCTTCGGCGTCATCTTTCGCCAGATTGCCGGAAATCAGCATCTCCACACACAGCGCCATCGTCACGTCGAACAGGCGTGGGTTGCGGTATTCGCCGGTCAGGAACTGAACCGCTTCGCGAACTTCAACGGCGTTCCCGGCGCTGGAGGCCAGCACCTGGTTCATATCGGTCAGCAGCGCGGTGGTGCGCACGCCGGCGCCGTTGGCGACCCCGACGATCGCTTCCGCCAGCGCGGCGGAAAGCTCATAAGTCGGCATAAACGCGCCGCTGCCGACTTTAACGTCCATCACCAGCGCATCCAGCCCTTCCGCCAGCTTTTTGGCAAGGATCGAGGCGGTGATCAGCGGGATGGAGTCCACCGTCGCGGTAATATCGCGGGTGGCATAGAAACGTTTGTCCGCCGGAGCGAGGGAGCTGGTCTGCCCGATAATCGCCACGCCGACATCTTTAATAATCTCGCGGAAGCGGTTGTCGTCCGGGAAGATATCGAAGCCCGGGATGGCTTCCAGTTTATCCAGGGTACCGCCGGTATGGCCGAGGCCGCGGCCGGAAATCATCGGCACATAGCCGCCGCAGGCGGCCACCATCGGCCCCAGCATCAGCGAAGTGACATCCCCGACGCCGCCGGTGGAGTGTTTATCGACGATGGGGCCGTTAAGGTTGAGGCTTTTCCAGTCCAGAACGGTACCGGAATCCCGCATCGCCATGGTCAGCGAAACGCGCTCCGGCATAGACATATCATGGAAGAAGATGGTCATCGCCAGCGCGGCGATCTGCCCTTCTGAGATAGTATTGTCGCGGATGCCGTTGATGAAAAAGCGGATCTCTTCATCGCTTAATGCCTGACCATCACGTTTTTTACGAATAATTTCTTGTGCGAGAAACACGGTAACCCCCATGAGGAATCGGGTGAATGGTGGCGGGTGGCGCTACGCTTACCCGCCCTACGATCCTGTAGGCCGGATAAGTGAAGCCTCATCCGGCAATGTCTGACAATCAGTAGCTGCTGGCGCTCTTGCCGTCGCCGTGACCCAAGGCTTTCAACAGGCTGGCCAGCAGGCTGGAGGCGCCAAAGCGGTAGTGACGAGCATCGGCCCAGTCGGCGCCAAACAGCTCATCGGCGATCGCCAGGAACTGCTGCGCATCTTCCGCGCTACGCACGCCGCCCGCCGGTTTGAAGCCAACGGTTTTCTCAACGCCCATATCACGAATGACTTCCATCATGATGCGCGCGCTTTCCGGCGTGGCATTCACCGGCACTTTACCGGTCGAGGTTTTGATGAAATCGGCCCCGGCTTTGATAGAGATTTCAGACGCTTTACGGATCAGCGCTTCTTCTTTCAGCTCACCGGTTTCGATGATCACTTTCAGCAGCACGTTGGCCGCCGCGCAGGCCTCTTTACAGGCTTTCACCAGCTCGAAGCCGACCTGTTCGTTACCGGCAATCAGCGCGCGGTACGGGAAAACCACGTCCACTTCATCAGCACCGTAAGCGATCGCCGCGCGGGTTTCCGCCAGAGCAATGTCGATATCGTCATTACCGTGCGGGAAGTTGGTGACCGTGGCGATGCGGATATCCGGCGTTCCCTGCTCGTTCAGCGTCTTACGGGCAATCGGGATGAAGCGCGGATAGATACAGACCGCCGCGGTGTTACCCACCGGGGTTTTCGCCTGATGACACAGGGCAATCACCTTCTCATTGGTGTCGTCGTCGTTCAGGGTGGTCAGGTCCATCAGTTTTAACGCGCGCAGGCTGCTTGCTTTTAAATCAGTCATTTCATACTCCGCCGGCGCAGTGCCGGTTCAATAGTTTGTTCACCTTGCGAGTCTGTTACTATTGTAACATTCACTCGCTGTTACACTTCGACATTCATCACAGTTAATGAAAACTACTTACTAATTTGCATTACTGTAATGTGATTTTAATCACGAAACATCGGTGCATACCGCGACAATTATCATCACGCCCCTCTTAAGCATAATCAAAACTCTGCAACCAATGGGGATGTGACAATTCTAACACATAATAACAGCGCCACTCGACAACGTGGCGCACATTTTGTCCGCACTGCCGGTAATAAAATGATTATCATTTGAAATGTAAATGGTTTTTCTGAAAACCAGAAATGATGGAATTTTCACAAACTCAATAAAACCAGCGACGCGACGGCCGCTGGTTCAGGTAACAGGTTTAGAGGGCGAGGAAAACCCCGGCGATGGTGGCGCTCATCAGGTTAGACAGCGTCCCCGCCGCCACCGCACGCAGCCCAAGCTGGGCGATATCCTGACGCCGGTTGGGTGCCATCCCCCCGAGGCCGCCAATCAGAATGGCGATCGATGACAGATTGGCGAATCCGCATAGCGCGAAAGAGATAATGGCTTTGGTGTGATCTGAAATGACCTGCAGCCCGGCCGCCGCCACCTCAGCGTCCGCCTTCAGATACTCGCCAAAGTTCATATAGGCCACGAACTCGTTAATGATCAGCTTCTGGCCGATAAACGACCCCGCTACCGTCGCTTCGTGCCACGGCACGCCGATCACCCACGCCAGCGGTGAGAAGACCCAGCCGAGGATCATCTGCAGCGACAGCTCCGGATGGTTAAACCAGCCGCCGACGCCGGACAGAATGCCGTTCAGCAGAGCGATCAGCGCAATAAACGCCAGCAGCATTGCGCCGACGTTGAGCGCCAGCTGCATACCAGACGCGGCGCCGGAGGCGGCGGCGTCCAGCACGTTGGCCGGTTTATCCGCATCCGCGCTCTGGCGGTCATGAGCTGGGTTATCGTCCGGTTTCTCCGTTTCCGGTACGATAATTTTGGCAAACAGCAGTCCACCCGGCGCCGCCATAAACGACGCGGCAATCAGGTACTCCAGCGGAACGCCCATCTGCGCATAGCCCGCCAGCACGGAACCCGCCACCGAGGCCAGGCCGCCGCACATGACCGCAAACAGCTCCGAGCGGGTCATGGTGGCGATATAAGGACGCACCACCAGCGGCGCTTCGGTCTGACCAACGAAGATGTTCGCCGTGGCCGACAGCGACTCGGTACGCGAGGTCTTCAGAACCGCCCGCAGCGCGCCGCCGAGAATGCGAATGACCAGCTGCATAATGCCCAGGTAGTAAAGCACGGCAATCAGCGACGAGAAGAAAACGATCACCGGCAGCACGCGCAGGGCAAAGACGAAGCCGCCGCCGCCAAATACCTCGAACATTTTATCGGAAACCAGCCCGCCGAAGATGAAACTAATCCCTTCATTGCCGTAGGCAATAACGCTGGCGACGCCGTTCGACATCGCTAACAGCGCCGAGCGCCCGGCCGGTACATACAATATTAACGCGCCGATACCCACCTGGATTATCCAGGCGCCGAGCACGGTACGCAGGTTAATGGCTTTTCGATTATTGGAGAGCAGCACAGCAATGGCCAACAGCGCCACCATGCCGATAAGTCCCATGAGGATTTGCATACAGATTCCCTGTGTTTTGATAGTCCAGCACTAACGGCGTGATTATATCCGCCCGAAACTATCCTGCCCGCCTGGCTTCACACATTTTAAGCAAATCAATGATATGGATGGACAATTATGAGAATTCGATCACCATACAGTGGCTGAGGGTAAGGAAAACAAGGCGAGTGTGTTGCGCATTATCCCTTCGGCTATAGCTGCCGGAGGCTCAGGGCGCAGTTCGCACAGGGCCTCAAATACCCGCGCAGCTTGCTCCGGGCGATTGGGCTGTCCCTGAAAGCCATTGAGCGGCATATCCGGGGCATCGGTCTCCAGCAGCAGGGCTGAAAGCGGCAGACGCGCCATCACCTCGCGGGTTTTGCTGGCGCGGGGATAGGTAATGGTGCCGCCAACGCCGATCTTATAGCCAAGCTGCACAAAGCGCTCGGCCTGCTGCAGACTGCCGGCGAAGCCATGTACCACCCCGGTACGCGGCAGGGCATGTTTTTTCAGCAGCATCGCCAGCTTATCGTGGGTGCGTCGGGAGTGGAGAATCACCGGCAGATCGTAACGCTTCGCCAGACGCAGCTGCGCTTCCAGCAGCGCCTGCTGACGATCGAACTGCGGCTCGTCGCGATAGAGATCGAGACCAATCTCCCCCACCGCCACCAGTTTTGGCGGGCGCTGCGCCAGCGACGCCTCCAGTTGCGCCAGCCCCTCATCGGTATGCTGCTCAATGACAATCGGATGCAGGCCCAGCGCGGCATACAGCGCCTCGTGCTGCGCCGCCAGCGCCAGCACGCGGCTAAAACGCTCAGCGGAGATGGCCGGAACGATAATTCGTCCGACGCCGGCCTGCGCCGCACGCGCCAGGCTGGCGACCTCATCTTCCGCGAAGGGGGGAAAATCGAAGTGGCAGTGGGTATCGATAAAACGGTGCGTCACGCCAGATCCTCATGATTAAAGCTTGCGTCATTGGCCTGCGGCGCAGTGATGATGGTCGCCTGCGGCGCTTCATTGGCCACCGGCACCGGCGGCACCACCACCGGCGAGGGCCGGGCAACACGCGGCGCGTGGCGCAACAGCGGCGGCCGGTCAGCCAGCAGTTTACCCACGGTGGCCAGGAAATAACGGCCGCACTGGCGTCCGGTTTTGTAGTCCTCCAGCAGCGCCGGCAGTCGGCTGCCAAGCGCCATGCTGCGCAGCGGCCGCTGGGGATAGATTTCGAAGATCCGCAGCTTACCGGGCGGTTTCTCGATGAACTGCTGGATGGCGCGATAGGTGGTTTCGTGGTGATGCACCAGATTGACCAGCGGCTGCAGGCTGCTCTCCCCCAGCCAGCGCTCCATCCGCTTAAACCACTCCGGGGTATAAAACATCTGCGAGGGGACGGTGCGGATCACCACGATGGTCTGAGCGCCGCGGCGGGCCGCCTCCTGAACCGGGATCGCATCGCTGACGCCGCCGTCAAGGTAGCTGACGCCGTCAAGCAATACGCCGCTGCGATAAAATCCAGGGATGGCGCTGGAGGCGCGGATCAGATCCAGCCAGGTTTGCGGCGTTGGTGAAAAATAGCTGGCGGAGTAATCGTCGCCGCGACAGGCGCACATCCACAGCTCTTTTCCCTGCGCGAACTGCGTTTCAGCATAGTTCATGGCAAGCGGCATCTGCTGCGAGGTGGCCTCGACCAGCCAGTCGAGATCGATAAGGTTGCCGCCGCGCACAAAGCGCATCGGATCGAAAAACTGGCGTGAGGTGGTGTAGCGGGTGATAACTTTGCGGGCATAGCCTTGCTGATTACACATGTAGGCGGAGAGGTTTTGCGCCCCCGCGGAAGTCCCCAGCATCAGGTCAAAGGGGTTAAATCCGGCGCGCATGAATTCGTCCAGAACCCCGGCGGTGAAAATCCCTCGCTGTCCCCCGCCTTCACACACCAGCGCCAGCTTGCCTGGTCGGAAGGGTTTAACCGCCAGCGGGGCGATATTGCCCAGCGTGACGGGAATGCGTTGCCCCACCCTGCTTTCCTGTTCGATTGGTCTTCTCCTGACAAGGTAACGCAATTTGCCCGCCGCTTAAACCGCGAAAGCCAGTCCGCAGGACTGGCTTTGTGTAAGACGACGTGTCAGTAAAAATGCTCAGGCTTCAGCATCGCCCGCATCGCGGGCCACCTAAGGACGTCTGCGTCCAGTAAACAGGCTCACCAGGAACAGGATAATCCCGACGACAAAGACGATTTTCGCGGCGCCAGCGGCAGTACCCGCCAGACCACCGAAGCCCAGGGCCGCAGCAATTAATGCAATGACCAGAAAAATAATTCCCCATCGAAACATACTTTTCTCCTTACCATAATGGACGGTGAACAGCGGTTTGCGCACCCTTTCTGTCTAGCTCATCGCTCAGTGGATGCTGCTATTCGTTCGGCAACCTTGGCCAGACTACACTTTTGTTAATAACTCGATTTACTTCACGCTAAGATCGTTGCGGACGCTTTTCACACCGGAGACCGCTTTCGCAATCTCTGCGGCGCGCTCAGCCTGCGCAGCGGAAGCCACCGTACCGGTCAGATGCACGGCGCCGGCGTTAGTTTCTACTTTCACATTGCGCGAAGGGACAATGTCATCCGCCAGCAGCTTGGCTTTCACTTCGCTGGTAATAGCGGTATCCCCGGCATAGCCTTTCAGCGTCGCCGTCTCGCTCGACGATTTGTGCTGCACCGTCAGTTTGTCGTTAACCTGAGAGACGCCTTCGACCGCTTTTGCCACGCTCAGCGCCTGACTTTTCTGTTCAGCACTGGTGACGTCGCCGCTGAGGGTGACCACTTTGTTTTCCGTTTTCACCGAAATATCGCCGGAGTTAATATCCTTATGGTCGATCAACGCCGCCTTTACCCGCGCGGTAATGGTGCTGTCGTCCATAAAATCGCCGACTTTATTAATCGAATTGTCTACCGCCTCTCCCGCATTGCTGGCAGCTGACTTCGCACTGTCTACCGTTGTTTTTTCCGTCTCTGCCGAGGCGTTCAACGCGGCTAAGCCTAAGAAGAGCGCCAGCAACATATTGGCATTCTTTAGTCTGGTCATCGTGATGTCCTCGTTTTTTCACCAGCGCTGGCGTCTTATCGCAGTGAATTACGCCAGCATTTTTAAAAACACGAATTAAATATAGTAGACAGGCGAAGGGGTTGCGGAGGATATGGATAAAAAACAGACGAATTAGCGGCGTTTTAAGAACTTTCCAGAAGGAAGGAAGCGCGGGCAGAAGAAGAAAAAAGCGCGGCCTGCGCCGCGCTTCGTCAGGGATTAGTGCTCGCGCGTTTTGCGGAACACCACGTCAGGATAACGCTCCTGCGTCAGGTTCAGGTTGACCATCGTCGGAGCGATGTAGGTCAGGTTATCGCCGCCATCCAGTGCCAGCTGAACTTCGTTTTTACGCTTGAACTCTTCGAATTTCTTCACGTCAGTGGATTCAACCCAGCGCGCGGTGGCCACGTTGACGGATTCGTAAATCGCTTCAACGTTGTATTCGCTTTTCAGGCGCGCCACGACGACGTCAAACTGCAGCACCCCCACGGCGCCGACGATCAGATCGTTATTGGCGATCGGACGGAAGACCTGCACCGCGCCCTCTTCAGAGAGCTGAACCAGCCCTTTCAGCAGCTGTTTCTGCTTCAGCGGATCCTTCAGGCGAATACGACGGAACAGTTCCGGTGCGAAGTTCGGAATACCGGTGAACTTCATCATCTCGCCCTGGGTGAAGGTATCGCCAATCTGAATGGTGCCGTGGTTATGCAGGCCGATAATATCCCCAGGATAGGCTTCCTCGACGTGTGAACGGTCGCCGGCCATAAAGGTCAGCGCGTCGGAGATCACCACGTCTTTACCGATGCGCACCTGACGCAGTTTCATGCCTTTCTCATATTTACCTGACACCACGCGCATGAAAGCCACGCGGTCGCGGTGTTTCGGGTCCATATTGGCCTGAATTTTAAACACGAAGCCGGTGAACTTCTCTTCCGTGGCGGTGACTTCACGGGTGTCGGTGTTACGCGGCATCGGCGCCGGCGCCCACTCCACCAGGCCATCCAGCATATGGTCAACGCCGAAGTTACCTAACGCGGTCCCGAAGAACACTGGGGTGATTTCCCCGGCCAGGAACAGATCTTTATCGAACTCGTTCGACGCGCCCTGCACCAGCTCCAGCTCGTCACGCAGCTGCTGCGCGAGATCTTCCCCCACCGCCGCGTCAAGATCCGGGTTGTTGAGCCCCTTCACGATGCGCACTTCCTGGATGGTATGGCCTTTACCGGTCTGATACAGGTAGGTTTCATCTTTGTAGAGATGATAGACGCCCTTGAACAACTTACCGCAGCCGATAGGCCAGGTAATCGGCGCGCAGCCAATTTTCAGCTCGTTCTCGACTTCATCCAGCAGCTCCATCGGATCGCGGATATCACGGTCGAGTTTGTTCATAAAGGTGAGGATCGGCGTATCGCGCAGACGGGTGACTTCCATCAGCTTACGGGTCCGATCTTCGACGCCTTTTGCCGCGTCAATCACCATCAGGCAGCAGTCCACCGCCGTCAGGGTACGGTAGGTATCTTCGGAGAAGTCTTCGTGCCCCGGGGTATCCAGCAGGTTCACCAGGCAGTCATGATACGGGAACTGCATTACCGAGGTGGTGATCGAGATACCACGCTGCTTTTCCATCTCCATCCAGTCGGATTTCGCGTGCTGGCTGGAGCCACGGCCTTTTACGGTACCGGCGGTCTGAATCGCCTGTCCGAACAGCAGCACCTTTTCGGTGATGGTGGTCTTACCGGCATCCGGGTGAGAGATAATGGCAAAAGTGCGGCGTTTGGCCACCTCTTGCAGATAAGGAGACAACGTCATAATTAATCTTCTAAGTAAACGCGGCCATGGGCCACGCATGTGGAATACGAAAAATTGCGGCTATTTTACCCATCAACGGGGGGGAGGCAATCAGTGTTTACACAGGAGCTGCTCCAGTTCGCTTAACGAGGTCACCGTCCAGTCCGGCTCGAGGTCCGCCGGCAGCTCGCGCTGATGCGCATTGAGCCAGCAGGTCGCCAGTCCGGCGTTCACGCCGCCGCGAATATCCGACTCGGCGGTATCGCCGACCATCAGCACCCGCGAGCGCGGTGGGTTACCCGCCTTCGCCAGCGCGTAATCGAAAATGCGCGCGTCCGGTTTAGCGACGCCCACTTCTTCAGAAATAATTAGCAAATCAAAGTGATCGCGTAAACCGGTCCGCTCCAGACGAGTCTGCTGCAGCGAGGTAAAGCCGTTGGTGATGATGCCCATTTTGACCTTGCCCTGCAGCGCGTTGAGCAGAGAGACCGCACCCGGCAGCGGCGCACAGATTTCCGCCATCGCATTCATAAACGCATCGTTGAGCTCCCCGGGCGGCACATTCAAACGTTGCGCCCAGTTGTCAAAACGCTGGTGCTGCAGCTGCAGCGAGGTGATGGCGCCGTTTTGGTAATCCACCCATAGCGGCTTATTCACGGCCTGATAGTCCTGAAAATCTTCGGCGGTAAAGGTCACGCTGTAGTCGAGAAACATTCGCTGTAAACCGCTGAAAGAATCAAACGTAAACAGCGTTTCATCGGCATCAAAGAAAATCCAGTCCCATTTCATCGTATCACCTTGTCTTACATACTGATTGGCAGAGCCATAACAATGGCGTCTTCGCGCCCGTCGGCCGTCGGGTAGTAGTTGCGGCGAATCGTCGCTTCATTGAAGCCTAAGCTTTCATACAGCGCGAGGGCGGCAACGTTGGAGGCGCGCACCTCCAGCCATAGCGTGACGACGCCGAGCTTTTCGACTTCATCAATGACATGTTCCAGCAGCGCTCGCCCCAGGCCACGGCGCTGGTAAGCGGGATCGACAGCGATATTGAACAGCGTCGCCTCATCCAGCACCACTTGCGTAATGGCGAAAGCCGCCATTTCGCCATCCACCGACAGCTGATAGTTGCGATAGCGTTCCCCCTGGTTACTGGCCAGGGTCTGTTCGCTCCACGGGAAAGCGTGGGCGCGGGTTTCGATTTGCCAGGCTCGGGTTAAATCAGCCGTGCTGAGGGTAGAAATCGTGTTCATGTGCGCAGATTTGTTGCCAGAGCGCCCTGCGAGCCGGCGCGCTGGTCTGGAGTTCATCAAAAGCGGGGGTGGACACCTGGGCGCCCGCCAGCGGCAGCGACGCCTCTGTGCCCAACCGCCAGCTGTTACAGCGGCTGTCCTGCGGCAGCATCGCCACCCGCTCCGGGGTCAGCTGCAGGACCTGATCTGGCGTTACGGCCAGCGCGCGCAATACGTCGCCAATCAGCGGCTCTGTCAGCGACGGCGGGGTTTCCGCCACCATCACCAAACGAATATGTTCAGGAAGCGAGATAGCGATTTCGCCCTGTAACGCCCCCGGTCGGCGCAGCGACCACTGGGTAATGCCCAGCTGCTGTAGTTGCCAGTCTCGTCGGGATGTCATAGCGAAACACTCCTGTTAAACAAGCGCGCAATATAGCAAATCCGTCGTATCTGCGCCAACAAACTACTATAATCGGCGCCAGTCTTAATGAAGGAGTGTTTCATGTCCGCTTTTACCCCGGCAAGTGAAGTCTTGCTGCGCCACAGTGATGATTTCGAGTCCGCCCGCGTTCTGTTTGCCGGTGACCTGCAGGATGACCTGCCTGCGCGTCTGGATACCGCGGCCAGCCGCGCCCACACCCAGCAGTTCCACCACTGGCAGGTCCTCAGCCGCCAGATGGGTGACACCGTCCGTTTTAGCTTAGTGGCTGAGGCGGCTGACGTCGCCGAGTGCGACACCCTGATCTACTACTGGCCAAAGAACAAACCAGAGGCGCAGTTCCAGCTGATGAACCTGCTCTCTCTGCTGCCGGTGGGAAGCGACATTTTCGTCGTCGGTGAAAACCGCAGCGGCGTCCGCAGCGCGGAGCAGATGCTGGCTGAATACGCGCCATTAAACAAAGTGGATAGCGCTCGCCGCTGTGGCCTCTATCATGGCCGTCTGGAAAAGCAGCCCGCCTTCGACGCCGAAGCTTTCTGGGGCGAATACACACTGGATAATCTGACGATTAAAACCCTACCGGGCGTCTTCAGCCGCGACGGTCTGGACGTCGGCAGCCAGCTGCTGCTCTCCACCCTCGAGCCGCATACCAAAGGGAAAGTGCTGGACGTCGGCTGCGGCGCGGGTGTGCTGGCCGCCGCGCTGGCCAGCCATTCGCCGAAAGTGCGCCTCACCCTGTGCGACGTCAGCGCCCCGGCGGTTGAAGCCAGCCGCGCGACGCTTGCCGCCAACGGCCTGGCTGGCGATGTGTTTGCCAGCAACGTCTTCTCCGAGGTCAATGGTCGCTTCGACATGATCATCTCCAACCCGCCATTCCATGACGGCCTGCAGACCAGCCTCGAAGCCGCCCAGGCGCTGATCCGCGGCGCGGTTCGCCATCTCAACAGCGGCGGCGAGCTGCGCATTGTCGCCAACGCCTTCCTGCCGTATCCGCAGGTGCTGGATGAGACGTTCGGCTTCCATGAGGTGATCGCCCAGACCGGACGTTTTAAGGTCTATCGCACCATCATGACCCGTCAGGCGAAAAAATAATCGTCTTTTCACGCCGGCGGCCCGCTCCTGGTGCCGCTGGCGCTTCCTGCGGGCAAATCCGCCCATTTTTGCAGCAATCGATACAACCTGCATAATTAACTATTGACGTGTCGCCGAAAACCACTAGAATGCGCCTCCGTGGTAACGATACTTTCATAGTGTCGATGGTATGCGAAGGTGGCGGAATTGGTAGACGCGCTAGCTTCAGGTGTTAGTGTCCTTACGGACGTGGGGGTTCAAGTCCCCCCCCTCGCACCAACGAGGCAATATCCAAAGAAAGAATACTGTGCGAAGGTGGCGGAATTGGTAGACGCGCTAGCTTCAGGTGTTAGTGTCCTTACGGACGTGGGGGTTCAAGTCCCCCCCCTCGCACCAATATTCTTCCCTCTCCCGACGTTATCCTCTCAGTTTGATATCCACCATCATCAGCATTATCCCACCAATCAATGCAACGCACGATGGCAGCAGGATAAAATGGCGCAGTTGACGATGCCATATCATCACCGCGGACATCAGCATGCCCACCGCGACCAGCGTCCGCCATACGTCAGCCGACACCCCGGCATACCCGAGAGCGACAATCAGCGCGCCGGGAACGACGACTGCCCAACCGCTTCCTAATGCTCGCTGCAGCATGGTTTTACCTCTCACAACGATAATGATAACCAATATCATATGATAATTTTTATCATTTGTCATTTGCAAAGTGCTCTGTGCCTTATTCTTTACGTTCGCGGTAATGACATACATTCATGAAGGTGATAAATTAAGCGGATTATCGATATATATTAAATATTTTTCTTATTTTGCAAATAACCTTTTTTTGCACATTGTTATCAGACTCTTCATTTTTGGCTTTCATCATTTTGAAATTTAACGACTAATAATGATTCTTCCGATATGACTGCACAAACCTGGCGAGCACACTACGCACAAAAATATCAATATTCCTTACGGCTTTTTTTACTGCTTAATTTCATTTCTTCCTCTCTGTCGCTGGTCACCCCCCTATTTACGGTAGTTCGTTTTACGCTGCCCTGCGCTCTGATCGTGGCCTGCAGCGGGTTGCTGCTGCTCTGGCACTGGAAATGGCCGCAATCGAAAATAAATATTTCCGCTATCTCGTTGTTATTTGGCATGCTATGGGCATGGCACGTAGTGACAAAGGCGATGCTATTGACACCGCCGCATTTTAACTATCTGGTGATCGCCCTATTAAGCATTCTGTTTATCGGCACCATCGCTTTTTCCAATAATATCACTGCCTTTACCCTCCACTCTTTACCGACTTTCCTTGCCTGCCTGATAATGGCGGAGGGAGAACAATGGTTGCGCATGACTTACTGTTTTATGCTGCCTATTGCCGGTATTACCCTGCAAAATATTATCCAGAAGCGCAGCGATGCCTTTACACAAGGATTGATGGATAAACTGATGCAGGAACGCAACACCCTCAACGATCTCAGTATGCTGGATCCCCTGACCGGTTTGTATAATCGCCGCGGACTGCAGAATCGCCTCGATACCCTGCTGGCGCTGGACGGCGATAACCACTTCGTGCTGCTCCTCGATATCGATCATTTCAAAGCCTATAACGATCACTACGGTCATATGATGGGCGATCAGGCGCTCATTCGCGTCTCTGCTGCCATTCGTAACGCCGTACGCTCGCGCGATATTGTCGCCCGCTTTGGTGGAGAGGAGTTTATGGTGCTGCTGACCAATAGCAGCGAAGAAACGGCCTGGCAGGCTGCCGAACGAATTCGACAGCGGGTCTATGACCTGAAAATCCCGCATATGTTTAATGAGAGCGTCGCCACCAACGTGACCATCAGTATTGGTCTGACGCCGCTCATTGATGACAATATTGAGCAAGCGCTGGCGCGAGCCGATGGCGCACTCTATGAAGCTAAAAATAAAGGCCGCAACATTATTTTGGCCAGTTAACCCGCGCGCGCTGCGGCATCGTGGCGCCGACAAAATTCTTGCCATGCCGCCTGCAAACAACTAATATCAGGAATCATTATCATTTAGATTTGTATCTGGAAATCGAATGGCCTGGCGTTCCCTTCCTCTCAGCGATGAACTTATCTGGCGGGCCCCTTTGCCGACGGCTGAGCGCGCCCTGGCGGAGAGTATTCGGGAAAAAATCGCCACCCTGCGCCCCCATCTGCTCGATTTCCTGCGCCTGGATGAATCCGCTCCCGGTCACGCGTTGACGCTCGCCGAGTGGTCGCAACCCACCGCCTTACGCTCCCTGTTGGCCACTTATTCCGATCATATCTATCGTCATCAGCCAACGCTGACACGGGAACAGAAACCTCTGCTCTCGCTCTGGGCGCAATGGTATATCGGTCTGCTGGTGCCGCCGCTGATGTTGGCGTTGCTCAATGAACCACAGGGTCTAAGCCTGGCGCCGGAACATTTCCACGTCGAATTTCACGAAAGCGGCCGGGCGGCCTGTTTCTGGATTGATGTCCATAGTGATGCCGGCATCGAGAGACTGTCACCGCTGTCGCGGATAGATGCCCTGGTGACGCGCACCCTGCAGCCGGTTATTGAGGCGCTGGAAGCGACGGGCGAAATCAATGGCAAACTTATCTGGAGTAATACAGGCTATCTGATTAACTGGTATCTTGGGGAAATGCGCGCGCTGCTGGGGGATGAGCAGCTTGCCGCCCTGCGCCAGCACTGTTTCTTTAAAAAACAACTCGCCGATGGTCAGGATAACCCACTATGGCGAACGGTCGTGCTGCGTGAAGGGCAGTTAGTCCGACGCACCTGCTGTCAGCGCTATCGCCTGCCGGACGTCCAACAGTGCGGCGACTGCACGTTAAAATAACGCCCTGTTCCCAATAAGCTACGGGCAGCCTGTGGCCGCCCGGTCACTATTTATGCGGTCTGCTGACTCTCCTGTTCCGCCCGTTCGGCCTCTTCCGCTTCCTGAGCAAGCAGCTGTTTCTCATACACCTTAAAGAACGGGAAGTAGATAATCGCCGACACGCAGGCCAGAACGATGACCAGAATTGCCGCCCGGAAATCCCAGCCCAGCGCCCAGGCACCGCCAATCGGCGCCGGCGCCGTCCACGGCACCACGGAGATGACGCGGCCGATCAGATCCAGCTTCATTGCCGCCCAGGCCAGTACCGCATTCACCATCGGCGCCAGCAGGAACGGAATAAAGAACACCGGATTCATGACAATAGGCGTCCCAAAGATGACCGGCTCGTTAATGTTAAACAGGCTTGGCACCACGCTCAAACGACCAATGGAGCGCAAATGCGCTGAACGACTGCGCAGATAGCAGAACACCAGCCCCATGGTGGCACCAGAACCTCCGACCACGATAAAGAAGGTCCAGAACGCCTCCATAAAGATATGCGGCAGAGGTGCGCCCTGGGCCAGCGCCTGCTGGTTCATACCGAGGTTGGTCAGCCAGAACATCTGCAGCATCCCGGAAACGATCGCCGCACCGTGGATCCCGGCAAACCACAGCAGGTGGCCGATGAGAACCGCCAACAGGATCGCCGGCAGGGAATCGGCCGCCGAAACCAGCGGTTTGAAAATCGCCATAATGGCCTGCGGGATCAGCATGTCAAAATGGTGTTGAATAAACAGGCTCAGCGGATAGAGCGTTAGCACAACCACCAGCACGGGGATCAACAGATCAAAGGAATTTTTGATCATCGGAGGGACCTGATCCGGTAGACGGATACCGATGTTATGTGCCTTGAGAAAACGCATCATCTCCACACAGTAGATCGCCACCAGAATGGCGGTAAAGATCCCTGTTCCGCCGAGGCTATCCACCGGCAGCGTGCCATTCGTCTTCGGCGCGGCAATCAGTAAAAAGGCCATGATCGACAGCATCGCGCACATAAAGGGATCGAGCTGATTGGATTTCTCGTAGTGCTTACCGAGGTTGTAAGAGATTGCCGCGCAGATGTAGATCGACATGATCCCCATTGTCATATCAAAGGGGGTCAGAATGCGCCCCTCGAACTCTTTTGCCAGATCCAGCCAGGCGCGGGCGAAACCCCAGGTGGTATCCGGGGAAAAAGGAGGATAAGCAAACACCAGCAGAAACGATCCGACGATCATAAACGGCATGGCGGAGATAAAACCGTCACGGATAGCCATGACGTGACGCTGCGATGAGATCCGCCCTGCTATGGGGCTTATGTAATTTTCTACAAAGCGAAATATCAAATTAAACGCAGCATGGTTAGCAGACATAGTAGCCCTCCTGACAGGCTATTGATACTGGCCCAACAACGATTACCCTGCCGTTACGATGACCGCTTTTTGATGCAGCAGGCCGCGGGTGGATCACCGGCTATACTGCTCATAACACAACGATTCATACACGGCTCTTTTGTTATAAATAAAAGGAGAAGTGACTGTTCCAGTATTCATCTCAATGCAGATAACCGCAACCGGTTACAGTAACCGGTTACGGTGAATGTGAAGGAGATCGACAAAATAGAAAGAATCTGGATTGTCCGCGCCGATATTTACACTCCGCCAAGCTTGTGACAGATTTAACCAGGCTTAAATCAGGAGAATCCAATGAGTCTGCAGTCTGTACGGCAGTTCTTTGCCGAACACGCCCCCGATATCGAAATTATTGAGTTAAACCAGAGTACCGCCACCGTGGCGCTCGCCGCTGCCGCGCACAACGTTGAGCCGGGACAAATAGCCAAAACGCTGTCGCTCAAGATCAAAGATAAAATTGTACTGATCGTCGCCAGGGGCGATGCGCGGCTGGATAATAAAAAGCTGAAAGAAACCTTTGGCGCAAAAGCGCGTATGTTGAGCAGCGATGAGGTGGTGACCTGGACCGGCCATCCGGTCGGCGGCGTGTGCCCGTTTGGTCTGGAAAATCCGCTGGACGTCTTCTGTGACGTCTCGCTCAGGCACTATCAGGAGGTACTACCCGCAGCGGGGGCTATTCACAGCGCCGTTCGCATCGAACCAGAACGAATGGCGCAGCTCACCGACGCAACATGGGTAGACGTATGCATATAGCCGCGTTATGCCACCTGTTTAACGGCGCTGGTCGGGCCGTTTATCGGTAAATGCAGCAAGATATCCGCCGCGTTTAATAAACCAATGTCAGAGCGAACCCCGAGCTTGGTCATGGCGTTGAACTTATGCGCGCGGATGGTTTTAATGTTCCGGTTCAGCTGCACCGCAATTTCCGAAAGCGAATATCCCCACGACATATACCGAAGAATAGCGTGCTCCGTCGGACTTAGCGGATCGTTGCATGCCTCTCTGCCGCAAAAATGCTCTTTGCCGGCGAGGGAATGATTATCCAGCAGCTGTAACAAATGCTCCTGCAACCCGCGTCGCGGCGCAGATTTATTTAATATACCGTGCAGGCAGGACGGCATTAAATGGCCGATCAGGCGCATTTCGCTTTCATTATTAGCCAGAATAATCGTTTGGACTTCCGGTCGGATCCTCGCCATCTCGTGAAGAAAAAGCAGGCTCTCGGCTCTGGACGAACGACTCCCTGAAAGTGAAAAGATCATTGCTGACCATGGGAACGACGCTTCCACCGCCCTGAGCAAATTGATATTTTTAAAAAAATGAATGCGGTATTGGCTGTTATCTTCACGGCTAAAGATATAGCGCCAGGCCATTTCCGTCATCACACATTTTTCTACGATGGCGACATGACGGGTTGTGCTATTTTTTTCCATTCCATTTGCTCCCCGTAAGCTGAATTGATATTCAGCTCTTGCATTCCCTGCGCGCTGTTGATCCAGGCATACATTTCAGCGTTGCTGCGTAGCGATAAGCGACGCATTGCGCTATTTTTCTGCGCGCTGATCGTCTTATTGCTCTTTTTCAACAGCGCGGCGATCTGGTTAATTCCCCATCCCTTCGCCAGAAGGCGCAGAACTTTTCGCTCTGACAGGGTCAGCATCGCCGCAGAGTGGTAGCTTGCGAAATCGCTGTCCTCATTCCCGGTAAACAGCGTACGGCTAATCTGCTCAGCCGCACGGCTACCGGCACAAATCACCTCAATCAGCCGGTTTACCGGCTCGCTCTCGGAGATGAGCGAGCTTTCGGGACGAATTAATAGCTCAACGGCTAATGGATAGAGGCTGTCGCTGACCATAAAAACCCAGTGAATATCACGATACTGGGTCATGAGGGAGTAATAACGCTCGCAGACGGCCCGGGGTTGCGCAATCTCGCCGGAGATATCCGCAACGACCAGCACCGCCCGCCGCAGTTGTAAAAGGGTGAGCTCATCATGAGAGCGACAAAAACTGAGTTCGTAATCCGGGAGGTTCTCATTGAAGATCACCTTTAACCCTGACTGCATGACGGGGATTTTACTAATAACGACGCCAAACTTACCTTGTTCTGGTAACATAACACCTCCGCTTCCTGTCGAAGTTCCTTCGCTTGCCCGTAAACGTTCGGCGAGTGACTCGATCGCCATACCATTTACTGGATGAATATTAAAAACATATTCATGGCCCGCGTACACGATATACTGAATGACCGAACCGTGGTCATACCGTGTAAATATTATTCCTGTGTATACTTGCGATGAATATTAGCACAGACGCCTCTGCGCTAATAAATTAGAAAAGATAAAACTATTATTTAGCAAAAATAATTTCAGGCTTGAAAATTATGAAGCATTCTCTTTAATTGCTTCTCTAAATGCTTTAGGCGACATGCCACTGTAGCGGCGGAAAAAGCGAGAAAAATAGGCGGCGTCGCTAAAACCCAAATAATCAGAGAGTTGCGTTACCGTCATGCGAGTGTACTGCAGGTTACGCCGCGCCTCAAGCATCAGTCGCTGATGCAGTACCCCGAGAGCGCTACAGCCATAGAACTCGCGACATAAATAGTTTAAATGCGTGACCGACAGCCCAATCAACTTCGCATACTCCGCCAGCGGGAGATGCTGCCGGTAGTGGCTCTCAATAAGCCGGGAAAAATGACGCATCATACTGCGCTTTCGCTCCGCTTTGTCTTCCGCGGGCGGTGCGGGGCGGCACTGCCGGTTCAGCCAGACCAGCAGCGTTCCCAGCAGCGAATAAAGCATCATTTCCCGTGCGTCATGATCGGCACTGTACTCCTCGCGAAGCGCTGAAAACAGCGTATGCATACGCCCCCGGGAACGCCCCACCGGCAGACACTGCGCTACGCTAAGCACATCCAGCGGCCGGCCGAACTGATTTTCAAAGCGGCTCAGCAGCGGCAGCGCCAGGGAGAGCACAAATCCGTGCGTCCCAGGTGAAAAATGAAAGCCATGAATGCAGAGGGCGGGCACCACCTGGATGCAGGATTCCGTCATCACCGCAGTGGTGCCTTCAATTTCGATCTCCGCCCGACCTTTGTGCAGATAGAGGAGCTGGACCATTTCGGCGTGCTGGTGGACACGAATATGCCACTGATACAGGCTGCTGCGCTGCAAAATCGATTCGCAGTGCAGCAGGTCCGGCGTCGGCCAGCCGCGCTCCTCGCCATAGAGCTTAAATACCGGAACAGTTTGGACGGGCGACATAGTTACTCCTGTTCAGTCAGACGACGCGCTCCATGGGCAGGCCCACGTAGTTTTCCGCGATGGTGGTCAGCCCAGCGCGCGAGCCCAGATAGTAGCGGCGATCGGCCGCCTGCATTTTGGCGTCGAATTCGTTCTGCTGCGGGAAATCGTGCAGCAGGCGGGTCATGAACCAGCTAAAGCGTTCCCCTTTCCAGACCCGATCCAGCGCCAGTCGCGAATAGGTCGCGAGCAGATCGCTCCGGCCATGATGGTAGTATTCGCGAAGGATCCGCCACAGATAGTTCACGTCCGATGCCGCCAGGTTCAACCCTTTAGCGCCGGTCGGCGGTACGATATGCGCGGCATCCCCCACCAGAAACAATCGCCCATATTGCATCGGCTCTACGACGAAGCTGCGCAAGGGAGCGATGCTTTTCTCAAGTGAGTGACCAGTCACTAACTTTGATGACAGATCCGCCGGTAATCGGCATTTCAACTCCTGCCAGAAGCGTTCGTCCGACCAGTCTTCCACTTTATCGCTCAGCGGAACCTGCAGATAGTAGCGGCTGCGAGTAAGTGAGCGCTGACTACATAAAACGAATCCCCGCTGATGATGCGCATAGATCAGCTCCGGATTGACCGGCGGCGTATCCGCCAGCAGGCCTAACCAGCCGAACGGCCAGACGCTCTCGTAAGTCTTGAGGATGTCAGCGGGAATACTTTGCCGCGACACGCCATGGAACCCGTCGCAACCGGCGATAAAGTCACACTCCAGGCGGCAGAATTCTCCTTCGCTAAGATAGGTGATCGTCGGCCGGTCGCTTTTCGCGTCATGGATAGTCACTTCGCTCACGCCGTACACGATCGGCGCGTCGCTGGCGGCCCGGGCAGCCATCAGATCGCGGGTCACTTCAGTCTGGCCGTAAACCATCACGCTCTTGCCGTCGGTCAGCTCGCTCAGTGAGACGGGCACCCGCTGGCCGTCAAAGAGAAACTCCACCCCATGATGCACCAGGCCTTCGACGTCCATTCGCTGCGCCACGCCCGCTTCGCGAAGCAGATCGACGGTACCGCTTTCCAGAATTCCCGCGCGGATGCGCCCCAGCACATACTGCGGCGTTTGACGCTCAAGAATGACCGTGTGGATGCCGGCGTTGTGCAGGAGCTGCCCCAGCAGCAGCCCGGAAGGGCCAGCGCCAATAATCGCGACCTGTGTTTTCATAGGATTGTCTCACTTTTGCAGGGTTAATTATTTGTATATTTTTTGTTTAATAAAAGTGCTTTCCTGCATTTTTGATAAGTCAGACGGGAAAAAGAAGGGATGAATGGCGACAAAAATTGCACTTTTCACCAAACTGGCAAAAGTGTGGGAAGCTTCAAATTCTGCCCCTCCGGCGGGCGGGAAATTTTTGCACATTATTTGATCCCACCCCCCTCAGCCGCCCAGGCGCTTCAGGTTAAAGTATCGGCAGATACCAGGCGTCGCGGACAGCAGAGGAAATATGCAGGTTGATCGGGCACAGCAGCGGGCAATCACACGATTATGCATCCAGTGTGGTCTTTTTTTGTTACAGCACGGCGCCGAAAGCGCGTTGGTGGAAGAGCTTTCAACGCGTCTCGGGCTGGCGCTGGGGATGGACAGCGTCGAAAGCGCCATCTCCTCCAACGCTATCGTCCTGACCACCATTAAGAATGGCGAATGTCTTACCTCCACGCGTAAAAATGTCGACCGCGGCATTAATATGCATGTGGTGACGGAAGTGCAGCATATCGTGATCCTCGCCGAGCATAAGCTGCTGGATTATCGCGACGTCGAGAAGCGCTTCGCGCAGATTAGGCCCCTGCGCTATCCCCGCTGGTTGCTGGTGATCATGGTGGGCCTCTCCTGCGCTTGTTTCTGTAAACTGAATAACGGCGGCTGGGATGGAGCGCTGGTCAGCTTCTGCGCCAGCACGGTGGCCATGTACATTCGCCAGGTGCTGACCCACCGTTCCATGCATCCGCAGATCAACTTCTGCATCACCGCCTTTGTGGCCACCACGATCTCCGGGCTGCTGCTGCGCCTCCCTACCTTTGCCAGCACCCCGACCATCGCCATGGCCGCCAGCGTCCTGCTGCTGGTCCCGGGCTTTCCGCTGATCAACGCCGTCGCCGATATGTTTAAAGGGCATATTAATACCGGCCTCGCCCGCTGGGCGATCGCCAGCCTGTTAACCCTTGCCACCTGCATTGGCGTAGTGATGGCAATGACCGTATGGGGGCTGCGGGGATGGGCATAATTTCGTTTATTTTCGCGCTGGCGGAAGACATGCTGCTGGCGGCGATCCCTGCCGTCGGGTTTGCGATGGTCTTTAATGTCCCGCAGCGCGCCCTGCGCTGGTGCGCGCTGCTGGGGGCCATCGGCCACGGTTCGCGCATGGTCATGATGAGCGCCGGTTTTAACATTGAATGGGCCACGTTTCTCGCCGCCCTGCTGGTGGGTTGCATCGGCATCCAGTGGTCGCGCTGGTATCTGGCGCATCCGAAGATTTTTACCGTTGCCGCCGTGATCCCGATGTTTCCCGGTATTTCCGCTTACACTGCGATGATCTCCGCGGTAAAAATCAGTCATTTTGGCTATTCTGAAGAGATGATGATTTTGCTGCTGAGCAATTTTTTAAAGGCCTCTTCAATCGTGGGCGCCCTCTCCATCGGCCTGTCGATACCCGGTCTGTGGCTGTATCGTAAGCGCCCTCGCGTCTAACCCCGGCGTCGCGGTAAAGCCGCGACGCTCCTTCCGCGACGGGCTCTGTGCTACTATGTGCAGATCACCCCACTCTTTGCAGTTCAGAGTTGAGATAGAGTTATGTCTTCGCGAATTTTAACCTCCCATTTTAGCGGCCTGGAAGAGTTCCTCCAGCAGCACGCGGCGCTGCTGGCGAAATCGACTGACGGCACTGTCGCCGTTTTTGCCAACAACGCCCCGGCGTTCTATGCGCTGACCCCAGACCGGCTGGCGCAGCTGCTGGAACTGGAAGCCAGGCTGGCGCGCCCCGGCAGCGACATCGCGCTTGACCCGCAGTTTTTCGACGAGCCCGCGGCGGCGCCCGTTGCGGTGCCGATGGGCAAATTTGCCATGTATGCGGCCTGGCAGCCGGACGCCGACTTTCAGCGTCTGGCCGCGCTGTGGGGCATCGCCCTGAGCCAGCCGGTCACCCCGGAAGAGCTGGCCGCTTTCGTCGCTTACTGGCAGGCGGAAGGTAAAGTGTTTCACCACGTGCAGTGGCAGCAGAAACTGGCTCGCAGCGTGCAAATCAGCCGCGCCAGCAACGGCGGGCAACCGAAGCGCGATGTGAACAGCGTGAGCGAACCCGACAGTCATATTCCGCGAGGTTTCCGAGGATGAGCATGAAAAACGTTGGCGATCTGATGAAGCGCCTGCAGAAAATGATGCCGGCTCATATCGAACCGGCGTTTAAAACCGGCGAAGAGCTGCTGGCCTGGCAAAAAGAGCAAGGCAAGCTGCGTTCCGAAGCGCTGGAGCGGGAGAACCGCGCGATGAAAATGCAGCGCACCTTTAACCGCTCGGGGATCCGCCCGCTGCATCAGAACTGCTCCTTTGATAACTATCGCGTCGAGTGCGAGGGGCAGATGAACGCCCTCGCCCGGGCGCGTCAGTACGTGGAGGAGTTTGATGGCAATATCGCCAGCTTTATCTTCTCCGGCAAACCGGGCACCGGTAAAAACCACCTCGCGGCTGCTATCTGCAACGAACTGCTGCTGCGCGGGAAATCGGTCTTAATTATCACCGTGGCTGATATTATGTCAGCCATGAAAGATACCTTCGGCAATCGGGAGACGAGCGAAGAGCAATTACTGAGCGATCTCAGCAAGGTCGATCTTCTGGTGATTGATGAAATTGGTATGCAAACGGAGTCTCGCTATGAAAAGGTCATTATTAATCAGATAGTTGACCGCCGCTCTTCCTCCAAACGGCCTACCGGTATGCTAACCAACAGTAATATGGAAGAGATGAATAAGCTGCTCGGCGAACGGGTGATGGACCGTATGCGCCTGGGCAACAGCCTGTGGGTTATCTTCAACTGGGAAAGTTACCGGCACCGCGTCACCGGCAAGGAGTATTAAGAGATTTCCGGACAACGGCGGCGTTATACTAAAGTGATTCTTCAGTCACGCTTATGAGTCCGTCTATGAAATCGTTAAAAAATGGCTTACTTGCCGCGCTTACCCTCAGCGCATTTACCCTCTCCGGGGCCCACGCTGCCTCCTGGCAGGATTCTCTCAACAGCGCCGCCAGCCAGCTCAGCGGCGGCAGCACCCAGGCTGGCAGCGGCGGCATGTCCGTCTCCTCGCTAACCAGCCTGCTCAGTGGCAGCAGCCAGTCGCTGACCGCCAGCAGCATGAATAATGCGGCCGGGATCTTGTCATATTGCGCGCAACAGAAGCTGGCCTCCGTGACCAGCGCCGATAACGTCAAAAACCAGGTGCTGGATAAACTAGGACTCAGCACGCCGGAAAAACAGAAACAAGACACCAACTATCTCGATGGCCTGCAGGGGTTGCTCAACAGTAATAACGGCCAGCAGCTGGACCTGAATACGCTTGGCAACAGCTCGCTGGCGAAACAGGTGAAAACCAAAGCCTGCGATCTGGTCTTAAAACAGGGCGTTAACTTCCTCTCCTGATACGTACTGCTAATGCCGCGTTTGTCGCCTTCGCGACGGCAGCGCGGCCTGAAACGGCTTTTTTCTCCTTTTTCTCCTTGCGCTTCCCCGCCACGCCGGCTGCGACGCCGATCAAAAAAAGCAACTTCTAAACCAATTCTGAATAACTGCACACTTTCATGACGCTAGAATTGCAGCAAGATGGCGCTGCAATTACAGTGTGGCTTGAAAAGTAATCTGTTCTGCCAGCCGATAACTGGCGTTAATGAGGATGAGCTGTGTCAGAGTTGTTATCCATTGCCTTATTTTTAGCTTCGGTGGCGCTTTATGCCTGGAAAGCGGGTCGTAACACCTGGTGGTTTGCCGCCACGCTCACGGTGTTAGGCCTGTTCGTGGTGCTGAATATCACCCTCTACGCCAGCGACTACTTTACCGGCGACGGCATCAACGACGCGGTACTCTACACTCTGACCAACAGCCTGACCGGCGCCGGGATCGGCAAATACATTCTGCCGGGCGTCGGCGTGGCCGTCGCGCTGGTTGCCGTTTTTGGCGCCCTGGGGTGGGTGCTGCGCCGCCGTCGGCATCATCCTCATCACGTCGGCTACAGCCTGGCGGCGCTGCTGCTGGCGCTGGCCTCGGTCGACGCCAGCCCGGCCTTCCATCAAATCAGCGAGCTGGTTAAATCGCAATCACGGGAAGGAGACCCGGACTTTGCCGCGTACTACAAAGAACCGTCGAAGCGTATCGACAATCCGCAGCTGAATCTGGTCTATATCTATGGCGAAAGCCTTGAGCGCACCTATTTTGATAACGATGCGTTCCCCAACCTCACCCCTGAGCTTGGCAGAATTAAAGATGAGGGCATTGATTTCAGCAATACCATGCAGCTGCCGGGGACCGATTACACCATCGCCGGCATGGTCGCGTCACAGTGCGGCATTCCGCTGTTTGCGCCGTTTGAAGGCAACGCTTCGGCCTCCGTATCCAGCTTCTTTCCGCAGAATATCTGCCTTGGCGATATCCTGAAAAACTCCGGTTACGAAAACTATTTTGTGCAGGGAGCTAACCTGCGCTTTGCTGGCAAAGACGTCTTTCTCAAGTCCCACGGCTTCGATCACCTGTTCGGGGCGGAAGAGCTCAAAACCACGGTAGCGGATCCCGCCTACCGCAACGACTGGGGCTTCTATGACGACACGGTACTCGAGGAGACGTGGAAAAAATTCGAAGAGCTGTCGCAGTCCGGAAAACGCTTTTCGCTGTTCGCCCTGACGGTGGACACCCACCACCCCGACGGCTTTATTTCGCGCACCTGCGAGCGTAAACGCTATGACGTGGACGGCAAGAAAAACCTCTCCTTCAGCGCCGTTAGCTGCAGCCAGGAACATATCGCCGCGCTAATCGAGAAGATCAAAGCCTCTCCCTATTTCAAAAACACGGTCATCGTGGTCTCTTCCGACCACCTGGCCATGAAGAACAGCGCCTGGGATTACCTCAACAAGCACGATCGCAGCAATTTATTCTTTGTCCTGCGCGGCGATCGGCCGCAGCAGGAGACCCTGGCAGTGAAACGCAACACCATGGATAACGGTGCGACGGTGCTGGATATTCTCGGTGGCGATAACTATATCGGCCTCGGGCGCAGCAGCCTCTCTGGCCAGTCGCTCTCCGGTATTTTCATCAATATGAAAGAGAAGATCCTGGCCTGGAAACCCGACGTGATCCGCCTGTGGAACTTCCCGAAAGAGATTAAAAACTTCACCATCGACTCGCAGAAGAACATGATCGCCTTCTCCGGCAGCCATTTCCGTCTGCCGCTGCTGCTCCGGGTGTCGGACCAGCGCGTTGAACCGCTGCCGGAGAGCGAATACTCGGCGCCGCTGCGCTTCCAGCTGGCCGATTTCGCACCGCGGGATAATTTCGTGTGGGTCGATCGCTGCTATAAAATGGGCCAGCTGTGGTCTCCTGAGCTGGCGCTCTCCACCGACTGGTGCGTCTCGCAGGGCCAGCTCGGGGGTGAGCAGAAGGTTCAGCACGTTGATAAGCCACAGTGGAAAGGCAAGACCACCTTCAGGGACACCCTTATCGATATGGAGCGCTATAAGGGCAACGTCGATACGCTGAAAGTTGTCGACAACGATATTCGCTATAAAGCCGACAGCTTCGTGTTTAACGTTGCCGGCGCGCCGGAAGAGGTGAAACAATTTAGCGGCATTTCGCGCCCCGAGTCCTGGGGTCGGTGGTCCAATGCCCAGCTGGGCAGCGACGTGAAGATTGAATATAAAGAGCCGCTGCCGGAGAAATTTGATCTGGTGATCACCGCCAAAGCCTACGGTCCCAATGCCAATAAGCCGATCCCGGTGCGGGTTGGTCAAAGTGAGCAAGTGCTTACTCTGGTCAATGATGTGACCACCACGACGCTGCATTTCGACAACCCGACGCGCAGCAACACGCTGACCATCACTCCGCCGGACCCGCAGTCCACCAACGAGGGCAATATCCTCGGCCACTCCCCGCGTCAGCTGGGGATCGGTATGGTGGAGATCAAAGTGGTGAAAAGCGAAGGTTAAAGCCACCTTGCCCGGCGGGTTTTGGCGCCGGGCAACGGTTTGGGTGGCGGGGTGTTAGCAATACAGCGGCTTGAGCTCGTCAGCCGACAGTCCGGTAATCTTCTGTACCGTCTCTTTGTCGAGGCCATTCTGTAACATGCTGCCGGCAATGCGCAGCGCCTCACGCCGGCTCCCTTCCTGTAAGCCCTCAAGGCGCCCTTCCAGGCGCCCTTCCTGCCGACCTTCCTGTCGACCTTCCTGCTTAAGCTTTTGCGCGATAGACATCAATGTCTCCTCATACTGTGGCAGACGGCGGGCCAGCCGGCGGAGAAACACGCCCGGCTCGGCCGTGTTACCGTACTGCAGCATATAGTGAAACAGCATTCTCAACTGCCGGGGGCTAGTGTATCCCAGCATCACCACGGCCGCCAACGACTCCGTTATGCCGCTGAGATCGCGCTGGCGAATATGCTTTTGCATCAGCTCCAGCAGGGCGACCCGCCGATGCTGCACGATTTCATCGTCCGGCATGACCGTGACGTCGATCAATGGAAACTGACTGCCGTACAGCCTCTTCGCCAGCTGCGGGTCGGCAAATTCATCCAGCCAGTTGAGGGAAAAAGGATACGGACTGGTTGCGCCGTGATAAAACAGCATCGGCACCACCAGCGGCAGCGTTTTGTGCCCGGCGTCGAGGTGTCGCTGCATCGCGGCAATCGCATAGCGCATCAGACGAAAAGCCATATGGTTGTCCGGCGAGCTCTGATGCTCTATCACCACGTAAATATATCCCGCCCCGCAGGTGGTCCGCACCGACCACAGCACGTCCGAATACCAGGCGCGCAGATCCTCATCGATAAAACTCGCCGATTGCAGCCTCAGGGTAGCGAAATCGCACCGCTGGCGGATCGCTTCGGGAAGATAGAGCATGAGGAAATCATTCGCTGTCTCCGGGTGGCGAAGAAATCGTTTAAAGACCGCATCATGCGGCGTTGAGGTCATCCGTTTTTTCATGGCCATCCGCTTGCCTGAAAGAGAAGGAAAGCCGGACTCTACCACCGGTTTTTACCCGGCTGGATTTGACGATGATTTTCTGGGAAGCGCCTCGGAGAATAGCGGAGCGGCCAGTCTGACTGGCCGCCATGGGCAAGATTTAGTAATCAAACTGCCGGTAATAACGGCGGATATTCAGGTCGTGGCCGGTATGGTGCTCAAAGTGGGCCGCCAGCCGGTCCACCAGCAGAGTGGACACCACGCACGGCGCCATAATCCAGCGGAACGCATCATCAATGCCGTTCAGCGGATAGTCGCGTGGGTCGATCACCACCAGATGGTCAGTTATCTTTTCGGCAAAGCGTTCGACGCGCTCGTCCAGCGCCCGGCATTTCCCCTCGCCCTTCACCAGAAACAACGGGACCTCTTTTTCCAGCAGCTCCAGGGTGCCGTGGAAAAATTCAGCCGAGCTTACCGACTTCGTCCGCTTCCACTGCATCTCTTCGAGAATACACATCGAGAACAGGTAGACCTCACCCCACATTTCCGCGCCGCCAATCCACATCATATAGTCGCTATTATGGTATTGCGCGGCAATTTTATCCGCCTGCGGATCGAACTGGCGCTTGGCCTCTAGCAGATTTTCCGGCAGCAATTCCAGCTGGCTGGCAAAACGCGCATATTCAGCAAACTCACCATGACGATAAATGACGCGGAAGAATAACCAGTACAGCAGCATATATTCATATTCCACGCCGTTCTTGTGGCACATCGGAATATGCCAGCTGGCGGCGGCAGCCAATGGCGAATCGGCATGACGGGTAATGGCTACCACGCGTATCCCCTGCGCCTTGCACCATTCAGCAATGGCCACCGACTCTTTGGTATCGCCGGATTTAGAGAGCGTGACAACAACCGCCTCTTTATTTAATTTTTTATGCCCGCGATGAATTAATTCCGCCGCCTGCTCAAGATAAACCGGCACGCTGGTTAATTCTTTGGCAAACTCATTAATAGCCATCATCGGGGCCAGGGAACCGCCAACCGAGGCAAAAAATAATGCGCTGCAGCCGCTGTCATAAATAGCGTCGGCCACGGTTTCAGCCTGTTTACGCGCAGCAATGATCTCGCGAGCACTGGTCAGGTACTCGTCCTGATTAAAACCCAACATAGTTTTCTCCTGAATAATCAGATTTTACTTTTTAATACGCGGTCAAAATCGTCGAAAATACGTTTAGCCAGATCGATGCCTTTCAGTCCTGCGGTATGCCAGGCGAGCATCTGCACTGGGACAATCAGCAACAGCGGCGCCAGGTGATGCTCGCACGGGCAGTTTAGCGCCAGCGTTTGTTCATCCTCTTCGTCGCTCAACGTCAGGGTAAAGGCCCGGGCAATGGACGGCGCCATATAGTCGCGCAGCGCCCGGGTTCGCCCGTCCGGCGTATCTTCAATAAACAGCATCACATGGCGGGCATTGGCTTCCAGATAGGGGCCGTGCATATAGGCTTCCAGCTCAAAGCCGCTGGAAGGCACGCGCACCGTCTCGGTAAATTTGGTTTCGAACTCTTTCGCCACGCCAACCAGCGCGCCATAGCCAGTGGCGACAAAGCGCTCGCCGCGCCGCAGCGTTTCGCTATGCCGATCGATAAAGCGCGAAGTGCGGGCGATAACCTCCGGGATCGCCGCCGCCAGCCGCTGGAATTCGGCAAGATAGTGCTGCTCCTCGGCTTCGCTGGCCTTCCCCTGGCTGCGGGCAATCATCAGCGCCATCAGCAGCAGATTCAGCACCGTCGCGCTAAAGCCGCGGGTGACAAACCCTACGCTCTCGATCCCGGTATTGATATCGAGAACGCCATCGCAAGCGCGGGCTATCGGGCTTTGCGGGTCGGAGGTCAGGGAAAATACCGGCAGTCCTGAGGCCTGTACCTTACGCATCGCCTCCAGCGTCGACGCGCTTTTTCCGCTCTGTGAAATCGCCACCACCAGATTGGTATGCGGGTCGATAGCTTCGTAATGGGTAAAGTTGTACGGCTCTTTAATGTCAACCAGCACGCCGAAGCGTTGTTCAAAGAAATAGCGCGCGCACAGCGCGGCGTTCAGCGACGATCCGGTCGCCAGCAGCAAAATTCGGCGTACCGGGTGCTGGCGGGCAAAGGTCTCAATCGCCGCCAGCTTTTGCCGGTAGTCGCGCAGGATCTGCGCCAGACAGGCCGGCTCTTCGCTGATATAGGTCATCATTGTTGGTTGCATAGCTCACTCCCGTTAAAACAATCCGATCCACGAACCCAGAATGCCCACCACCGCCATTCCGCCGATAATAGAGAGCGGTTTAACCTTGCGCCCAAGCAGCCAGTAGACGATGCCGAAACTCACCAGCGGCAGCATGCAGGGCAGAATGTCGTTGATGATGTCCTGCACCTGGGTTTTGGCCTCCCCGGCGCCAAAGGAGACAGGGATGGTGATATCGATCATTGAGGCGGTCATCGCCCCGACCACCATCAGGCCGATAATCGATGCCCCGTAGGTCAGGCTCTCCATCATTCCGCTCTTCTGGATCCGCTGCAGGACGCCGGTGCCCAGCACGTAGCCCCAGCGGGTAAAGCACCAGCGCGCCAGAATGTGCGGCACGTTAAATACCAGCAGAAACAGGATTGGCCCGAGAATATTGCCTTTTAGCGCCAGGCTGGTGCCGATACCGGTGGCGATCAGGCGCAGCGTCCCCCAGAAAAAGGAATCTCCCAGCCCGGCCAGCGGCCCCATCAGCGAAGCTTTGACGTTATCAATGGCATTGGCATCCATATTTTTCTGCTGGCTATTTTTCTCCTCCATCGCCGTCGTGATCCCCAGCAGCAGGGTGACGATATGCGGCGTGGTATTGAAGAACACCAGATGGCGTTTCAACGCCCCGGCCAGCTCCTCTTTGCACGGATAGAGCTTCTTCAGCACCGGGATCAGCGCGTAAACAAAGGCGAGATTCATCTGTCGCTCATAGTTCCACGAGAACTCCATCTGGAAGGAGCGCCAGAACACCCGGCGTAAATCACGCGGCGTAATTCGCGTTTCTTCCTGCTCCTGCGGCTGCAGGGTCTCTTCAGAAATCATCTTCGTCGTCATCGCTGACTCCTTGTTCTGTCGTGGTACGAGGTGCGCTCAATGCGGTGACGTTAACCATCACCACCGCCACGATGGCGCCGAGAATGGCGATACCGGTCACCGGGATTTTCAAATAGGCCATCAATACAAAGCCGAGGAAAAAGTACGGCGCCACTTTCTTGTTAATCAGCAACCTGGCGAGCATCGCGAAGCCGAGAGCCGGAATGATCCCGGTGGCTACGCTAAGCCCGTGTTTGATAAATTCCGGGATCGCATCGAGCAGAGATTTCACCGCGTTGCTGCCCACCAGGAATGAGACGGTCACCACCGTGGCAAGCATTAGCGACAGGCCGAATCCGGCGATCAAATGCATCCGCTCAATGCCGCGCGTATCCGCCCGTTCCGCATAGCCGTCCGCTTTCTGGCTGAGCAACGGAATGAACATCCCCAGATAAACGTTTTTCAGGATCAGGGTCAGGGTGGCGATAGGCAGGCCGAGCAACAGCGCCGTTTCCGTGCCCGCGCCGGAGGTGATAGCGAACGCCACGCCGAGAATACCGCCGGTCACCACGTCGGGCGGGATCGAGGCGCCAACGGAGAACGAGCCGATAAACGCCAGCTCTAGCGTCGCGCCCATGATGACGCCGGTCTGCACATCCCCCAGCACCAGACCGGTCAGCAGCCCGGTGACGATAGGCCGGGAAATCAGCGACGTCCCTAAGGCATATTCCGATTGCGCGATAAACGCCACCAGACCCAGTAAGAGAGCCTCTACCATAATCTGTCCTCCGGAATTACACGCATTCCGTAAAAAGCTGTTTGCGATCGTTCGGGACCTGGCGAATTTCCACCTCGACGCCTTTGCCCACCAGTTGTTGCAACTGCTCTATTTCCTCCGGCAGTAAATTAATCGCCTTAGAAATATTTTTACTGCCCTCTTTGGCCTTAATCCCACCGAGATTAATACTTTTTATTTCCTCAACGGCGCTGGCAATACGCCAGGCGTCATTGACCGATTCCACAACAATAAATAAATTATATTTATCGGTAACCCCACTTGTTATCGCTTCAATAGAATCATTTATATTTTTAATCACCAGCTTTACCGAGGGTGGTTTAGCAAGCTTAATGGTGGTTTTCCGAAGTTCATCCTCAGGGACACTGTCGTTGGCGATTAAAATACAATCGGCACCGACATATTGGATCCAGGAAAAGGCTACCTGGCCGTGAAGTAATCGATGGTCAACCCTTAATAACGTAATCATCATGCATCCTCATTTCAGAAGTCTTTATCCATAGTCATCGCCCCGGCAATACTCTGATTGCAGTACTGAATGCTCTCTTTGGCGTTGATTAATGCTTCAGAAATTAATTTTTCGGTATTCTCTTCCGCTGCAGAAATAAGCAGGTCAATAATTAACGGTAGATTTAACCCAGATAATAAATGGAAGTGCGGGCGCGATAAAAAACGCACAAACTCATTATTGACGCTACCGGCGAAAATATCCGTAATCACTATCAGCTCATCCTGCGCCGGGAAACGCGCCAGCAGCGCCTCCACCTGCTGCGTCAGATCGACCTCCTCTTCTACATAGGCGCACAGAGTATGAATATCCGGCTGTTTACCGAGGATCAGCTCCACAGAGTTCAACAAACCGTTAGCAAAGGTGCCGTGGCTGGCAAAAATATAGTGTCGTTTCATCCTTACCTCGAAAGCGCATTCCACTGCTTTCTTAATTGCAACCGACGTGCCAGAAACAGTGGCGCGTCGGCTAACGTAAGGATAAAAGGGGGAGAAGCGTTAAAACTCTTGATCTTCCTGAATAAATTCCGTTTCCTGCGTCAGGATGTCGTGAATGTAATAGAGCTCGACAACGGGAATTTTGACACTATATCCGCTCTCTATGACACTAAAGGCCTCGCGCAGCGTAGCCAGCTCGCGATCCGGACACTGCCTTCCCGAATAATGGGTTGGGGAAGCGTGGCGAATTAACCGCTCTATCAGACAGCTGATGTGCACATACAGCGCCACCTTACGTTCGTTGGGCACCTCGTACCCGGCCAGATGCTCATAGCGCAGCAAAAACTGTTCAACCTGGTTAATCACCTTCGCGGTATCAAGGATCGTCACCGACTCAATCACTCTCCGCAGCGAAAAGTTTTTCAGGATCAGGTTGTTGATCTCGCTAACCTGCTCCGCCGTCGCCAGTTCGCCGAAGATACGCATCAGCGGGCGACTTCCTTCGCCGGAAATCAGCGAATCCAGCGAGATCCACGGGAGATCGGCAAGATGCGGATCGAGGGTGCCGACGATCGCCAGCACCTCGTAGCGGCTGAGCATCGGCTCCCGCCGCGCGGGATCGGCAAGGGTCTCCACATCACAGGCCACAATATCAATGCCAAGCGCTTCAGGGATGCTGGCTTTTAACAGCGCCGACAGGTTCGCCGCCGCGCCCAGTCCGGTGGCGCAGGTGGTCAAAATCGCCCGCGGTTTATCGGTCTGCGGGTAATAGAGTTGGTGCTCAACCGCCAGATCATCGCCGATCTCGCGGACGATATCTTCCAGCATATCGCCGTGCAAAATCCGCTCCCCGACGTACATCGCCATGCCGGTGGAGACATTGTTAATAATCGCCACCGGCGTGTTCAGACGACGATTAAAATGGCTGTGAATAGCGTTCAGGGATCCCATATCGACCAAAATGATCAGCCCTGACGCCAGCGCGTGGCGCTCAATGTAGGCCATCACCTGATTAGCGATAGCCTCCGGCGTCACGTCGAGCGGCATGTCGAATGACTCAAACAGCGGGCTTTTCAGCAAGCGGTTCGCCACGCTGGCAATGCTGCTGGCGGTGGCGTAACCGTGAGCGAGAATAATCGCCCGGGTCACCTGCTGCTGGCTAATAGCGCCATTTTTCTGGAACCACAGCACCAGCAACAGCAGGTCAATACGTTGGGGCTCAATATCCAGCTTCAGCGCCAGCGCGTCGAGGATCGCTTCGCAAAAGCGATACAGCAGCGGGAATTTGTTTGCCAGAAAATCCGCCAGCAGACGGATTTTCTCATTGCTCATCGTGGACGGCGCCTGACGGGATCGATGGATCAGGTAGTGGCTCAGGGCGTAAAGACAGTTACCGTTAAACTGGATATTGAAGCGTTTTTCCAGGCGATAATACTCCTCCCGCACCTGATGGGCGATCAGCAGCAACATCTGCGAGCTACTGGCATCCTGGTTATCAAAGATCAGCCGATCGAAGAGGGTTTCAATCTCCTCCCCCATGCTTCTTTGCGCCTCTTCCCAGACCGTTTTTTTATTCAGCACCGCTTCATGCAGCGCCAAAATCCGACACTGAACGTCATAGATCAGCCCCTGAATCGGGTCGCGCGCCCGCAGCAGCCAGACCAGGCTGGTCTGCGGCTCGATTAGCAGCGGCTCCTGCTGGCACATCGCTTCACTGAGCGCCGGCGTCGCCGCCATGATCGTTTCTGGCAGATCGTGCAGCGTCACGGTCAGCATCTCGCTGCCAGGAGACCTGGCCCAGGCTGATGCCACGGCGTACTTCACCACATTCTTCAGTTCGCCGACGTTGCCCCGATAAACGTACTGCGTCAGGACCTGCAAAAGCCGCGGCGTTAGCTGCAGCCGGGCGGCCAGCGTCCGGGCCTCCTGCCAGAAAAACTGCAGCGTTAGCGCCTCCTTCTCCTCTCGGCTGCGGTGTTGAAGATCGGGCAAGCTGACCAGGATCGGAATACGACGAAGAAAGGTGGTCAGAAAAGTGCTGTGAATCTCTTCGGTGGTGGCAAACACCAACCGCAGCGAAATCGGCAGGCCTTGAGCGGTCTCCCCCACCCGGTAGATCTCCTTGCGATCCAGCCAGGTAAACAGCTTCTCCTGCCCCTGAGCATCCAGGCGGTGGACCTCGTCGAGAAACAGCATCCCGCCGTTTGCCGCCTCGAACGCCCCGGCTTTATCGCTCTGCGCGCCGGTAAACGCGCCTTTGACGTAGCCGAACAGGTTGGCGGCCAGCAGCTCCGGATTACTGGCATACTGCGCGCAGTTGAAGCTCACGAAGGGCGCATCGGGCGCCAGCAGGCCCTGGGCGATCGCGAACTCGTGCATCAGCTCCGCCATATAGCTTTTACCGGTCCCGCTGTCGCCGGTGATCAGCAGCGGTAGCCCGCCGTTGGGATAAAACAGCGCGGTTTTCATCTGCTCAATCGGTTTACGCAGGCTGCCGTCATGCCCGGTCAGCAACGAAAAATGGTCCGCCTGTTCCGGCTGGCGGTCACTCTCCGCGAGCAGCTCCGCCATGCTGGCGTACTCGCTGCGGGAAAGGGGGAAGAACTGCTGGCAGAAGGCTTTTTTATGCAGAAAATAGACCGGCCGGGTGTTGATCTTCACCAGCACGTCCTGGGCGACCAGCTGATTGAGATAATGGCTGGCGGTATTTCTTTGCATCGCGAATCGCTGAGCCAGCCAGCTGGCGGTGAACACTTCGCTCAGGTTATCCGGATCGAAAAAATCGGTCTGATTTTGCAAAAAAGCCAACAGTTCCGTTTTACGCATTACATCCCCCTCGTCGCCATTACGAAGAGATATGATGCGGCAAAAGAGAGGCTTATCGGCGCCCCGTGCTGTTTTTTGCGGCCCAGCGCACACTCCCGCTTAAGCGAGCTTCGCTGCGGTCAACTCCATCGTCATTTCATACTGCTGCAGCGATAGCGGTGAATATCCCGCCGCGGCAAACAGCGGCGTAAAGGTTTCCGGGACCGTCACCGAAGTGCCGATACCCGGGAACTGCTGCGCCAGCGCCATCAGCAGCGCCCGTGCCAGCCCCTGGCGACGGGCGGCGGGTTCAACCCATAAAAACTGCAGTACAGGCCGTGAACCCGAGGTGCCCAGTACCGCGAAGGCGCGCTGTTCCAGCGTCACGACGCGGCATGGCAGGGTGGCGAAGGTAAGCGGATCCATCAGCCAGGGGAGCTGACTGTTACTCTCCTCAACGGCGCGTCTAAGCAGCGCCAGGGTGGGATAAGGCTGTAACACGCCTGGCGCCGCAGCCTGAGGCTCTGCGCTCAGGTAGCCGCAGAGCCCATAGCGCCGCGTAAAGCCTAACGACTGATACAGCGCGACGGCCACATGGTTATCGCGGATCACCTCCAGGGAAACCGTCTCGATCCCCTGCTGCTGCAGAAGCATGAGCAGCTCCTGCATCAATTTCCGCGCAAGACCTTTGCCGCGCCAGGCCGGACGCAAAGCAAAGGCCGCCAGGCGAGCCATATTCCCCCGACGCGCGACGATCGCGATCGCCGCCAGTTCATCTCCGGCCAGCCAGACGCGGGAATCGATCAGGCTCATCCCCTCGGCGCTAAAGCGCTGAACAAATCCCTCCACCGACTGGGTCACCGGTACCAGATAGTCTGCAAAACAGGCGTTAAGAATATCCGTTAACTGCACGCTGCTGAACTGCGTGGCGGGAACGGCGGTCAGCTCCATACATTTCTCCCGAAGGCTGCTATGCTGAGGTGATGAAAACTAACACTATAACTGCCGGCGCCGGATTACGCCTGACCGAGGAGAGTGATATCGCCCTTCTGCCGGCCATTGAACGTTCCGCCGCTCAGGCTTTTCGTCAGATCCCCTCTCTCGCCTGGCTGGCGGACAGCGAGGTGATTAGCGTTGCGCGCCATCATGATTATCTGGAAACGGAACATAGTCTGCTGGCGGTGGCCGCCGGGCAACCGGTGGGTTTTATTCTGACCGAACCGCTCGACGATGCCTTATTTATCGTCGAAGTCGCCGTCCACCAGGCCTGGCAGCATCAGGGCATCGGGCGGATGCTGCTGGAGCAGGTTATCGACGGCGCCCGGCAAATGGCTTACCCGGCGGTGACCCTCACCACCTTCCGCGACGTGCCGTGGAATGCGCCGTTTTATACCCGTCTGGGATTCGCCATGCTCGATGAACTGACCCTGCCCGCCGGGCTGGCGGCGAAAAGAGAACAGGAGACCCGGCACGGCCTGCCGCCGGAGACGCGCTGCGCCATGCGCCTGGCGTTGTAGACGCCAGCGCTGAATTTAGCGGCGATATATGGTACAAAGTACCAATCAAAACTTACCTGTTGCTACCCGTATGTCCTGGTCAATCGATATTATTTCCTGTATTACCGATCGCTTTGTGGAACTCACGGCGACCGAAAAACGCATCGCGCAGTTTATTCTTGATGATGTCGCGGCGGCGGCGGAGCTACCCATCGCCGAGATAGCGCGTCTGACTCAGACCAGCCAGGCGTCGGTCACCCGTTTTGCCCGGGCGCTCGGCTGTAAAGACGTCCGTGAGCTGAAGATGAAGCTTGCGCAATCCCTTGCGGTCGGCCAGCGGTTTATCCTCGATGTTCCGGACCTCGAAGGCGTACAGGGGATCTATGAGTCAATCATCAGCGTGCTGGAGACCAATCGGCGGGCGCTGGATATCGAGGCGTTGAAGCGTGCGGTGAGCTGGTTGAGTGAAGCGCGGCAGATCCTCGCCCTTGGAATGGGCGGCGGGTCAACTATCTGCGCTCAGGAGATTCAATATCGCCTGTTTCGTCTCGGTCTTCCGGTCGTCAGCCAGAGCGATGGTCTGCTGGTACGCATGATGAGCTCGGCGGTGACGCCGCAGGATGTGGTGATTGTGCTGTCTCTGGGCGGCTATACCCAGGAGATCATCGAGAGCGCGGCGATTGCCAGCCAGTACGGTGCGAAGGTCATTGCGATTACCCCCGCCGGGACGCCACTGGCGGAGCAGGCGGATCTGGTGCTGCCGCTGCTGGTGCGCGAAAACGACTATATCTTCAAGCCCAGCACTTCGCGTTATGCGATGCTGGCGATGGTCGATGTGCTGGCCACCGAACTGGCGATGGCCAACAAAACGCAGGCAAAAGGCAAATTACGGCGTATTAAGCTGGCCCTCGACAGCCACCGCGGCGGCGTCGATCGCCAGCCTCTTGGCGACTAGCCACCGGCAGCGGCGATAAACCTCTCCGCCTGCAGGCGGGTACGTTCCACGGCCTGTCCGGCGCGATAAAGATCGCTGCCCAGGCCGGCTCCGGCGCACCCAGCCCGCATCCAGGTTGCCAGATTTTCCGGCGTCACGCCGCCCACCGCCAGAACCGGCACCTCCGACGGCAGCACCGCTTTCAACGCCCGAATGTAGTCCGGACCGAAAGCAGAAGACGGAAATATCTTCAGCCACTGCGCCCCGGCATCCAGCGCGTTAAACGCCTCAGTCGCGGTGGCGCATCCGGCACAAACCTGCATTCCGTGCGCCACTGCCTGACGGATCACCGCAGGCTGGGTATTCGGCGTCACGATAAGTTTCGCCCCGGCCTCAGCGAGAAAATCGACCTGTTCCACGCTCAGTACCGTTCCAGCGCCTATCATCGCCTGCTCGCCAAACCGCGCAACCATCTGGGGAATACTCTGCTGCCAGTCTGGCGAATTGAGCGGGATTTCGATATAGCGAAAGCCTGTATTGATTAGCGTCTCAATATGATCTTCCGCCTCAGTGGGTTGAATGCCGCGTAAAATCGCCACCAGCTTAATCTTGTTCATGCATTATCCTCGCCATGCCAGCCAGCAATGCTTCATCGCCACTGCAGCTGTTAACCGTCATTCCGCGTGCCTTCATCGCCCGACCGTAGCGGGCATTCAGCGCCGGTTCGCCAACCAGCGTGATGGCAGAAGTACGGAAACGCTGCCCCAGGGTCGCCACCTCCGCGCCAATCAGCAGCCCGGAGAGGTAATCGCTGACCGAGCTCGCTGCCAGACCTCCCAGCACCCGGGCGGCCCTGGCGACAAACAGTTCGCTAATCAGCGACGGCTGCGCCAGCCCTTTTTCCAGCCCCCGTTCAAACACCGCATCGTCCGGCTGCTGGGCAGGCAGCCCTTTGCCAATCAGCGATTGCGTCATCAGCAGATGATGCAGTTCGCCGGTCATCGCCGTGGCAAAATAACGCACCGCGCCGCCCGCCACCTGTACCCATTTGCAGTGGGTGCCCGGCAGCACGTAACACTCCGCCGGCGCCAGCTGGCAGGCCCCCAGCAGCTGCGTCTCTTCGCCGCGCATCACGTTGAAATCCCCGTCCTGTTCAATCTTGAGGCCGGGAATAATCCACACGCCTTCAGCAACGGCGCATAGCTGCCGCAAAGGCTCGTCGATCGCCGCCGGACAGTCCAGATACGGCACCGCCTGCCAGCCCGCGTCGCTGCCGATCATCCCGGCCATCAGCACCGGCAGCGCCTGTGCGCCGCGCCAGGGGGCCAAATGCTCCGCGAATACATCGGCAGGCGATCGTCCGTTCAGGCGGGTAATACCCAGCGGCAGCTGCTTCGTTTCGACGCACTGGCCGTTGCGAATCAGCCAGCCGCGCAGCTGGGTAGAGCCCCAGTCGACGGCAATATAATCCTTCATTGTGCTTCTCCTGAGACCTGCACCGCCGTCTTCGCCGGGATCGCCTCCCCTTCCCGCTCCTGGGTAATCATTTCCAGCGCCTGCTGACGGCTGATTTTGCTGGCTGGCGTCATGACGGTGACAAAAATAGCGGAAACAAAGCTGCCAACGACCGACGGAATGCACGGATTGCCCCAGTAAGCCAGCCAGTCGGCCTTAACCAGAACCACAATAGACACCAGCATGCCGCTCAGCAGTGCGGTGAGCGCGCCCTGCCAGTTAAAGCGCAGCCAGAAGCGGCCAAGAATGGAACAGACGAAGAGCCCGGACATCAGCATGGAGATCATTTTGGTGATATAGCTGATGATATCGTTCGAGGTCAGGGCGAAGATCATCGCCAGGCCGATGACGAACGCCAGCATCCAGCGAGAGAGCGTTATCGCCTTATGCGCCGGCGGCATTTTTCCGGTAACGAGGGTATAGACATCCCGCATCATGATGGCCACGGCGGCTATCGCATCGGAGCTGGCCGAAGACATGGTGGCCGAAAGTCCGGCAATCAGGACCACCAGCCCGAGGATCGCCGGTAAGAAGCTGGTGGCGAACAGGAAGGCGTAGTTGCTGTTCTCAAGATGGGGGTTCATCGTCCAGGCCGCCATGCCGATAATCGCCGGCAGCACCGAGAAAAACAGATACAGCACGCCGGTATAGACAAACGAGCGCCGCACCGAAGAGACGTCTTTTCCCGAGTAAATACGCTGGCGATAGGAAGGGGTCGCCAGCACGCCGACGCCGATGACCATCGCCAGCGATAGCGCCGGAATGGTCCCCAACTTATCGACCGCAAACAGGCTCATCGCCTTGGGATCCATCGCCTGAACGATGGCATCCCATCCCCCGACGTGAACCACCGCCAGAATCGCCATCAGGATAAAACCGAAAAACAGAATTAATGCCTGAATGGTGTCCGTCCACACCACAGCAGAATAACCGCCGATAATGACGTAAATCGCAAACGCCATGGCAATAATAATTTTTGCCACCGTCAGATTAATTCCTGTCGCCCAGGCTAAATACATACTCCCGCCAAGAATATGTGCCCCTAGCCAGCCAATTGAGGCAATAAATATCATTATCCCGACGAGGTTTTTAATTAAATGGCTGCCTCCTGTGTAATAAGAAAGCTCTTCGCTCATAGTCATAAAGCGCAGCTTTCGCACCGGCGCAAACAGCCAGGCCACCAGTAAAATACCGATGGCGCCGCCCACGCCGTAGAGCATCCCGGCCCATCCATTGCTGTAGCCGAAGCCGACAGCGCCCATGCTTGAACCGGTTCCCACCATGGTCGCCACGGTGGATCCCAGCGTCAGGAACAGCGGCAAAGAACGGCCGCCGAGTAAAAAATCCTCACCGCTTTTTTGATGACGGGACACGTACCAGCCAAGCCAAATCATGGCCAACGCGTAAATAATAAAGCCGACTAAAAAGACATGACTATTCATAATTCACATCCTGCCAGTTAATTTTGTAAAGGTAAAAGGCTACGAAGCGCTGAATTATTTCAGCGCTCAAAATGACTGTTTATATTTCTGGTTACTAACTTTTTATGCGCGAGAAGCGTTATAACAGGTCACATCCACTTCGACTTTACAATCCACCACCAGGTCCGCTACGCAGCAGATACGGGCAGGCGGGTTGTCGCCAAAGAACTCACGGAAGACTTTATTGAAAGACTGAAAATAGCGCGCATCGGTAAGGATCACTTTAACATGCACCACGTCGGCCAGGGTGTAGCCCGCTTCGGTCATGATATCTACGCAGTTCTGAATCGCCAGACGCGACTGGTCGACAATCCCGCCTTCCACCACTTCCCCGTCCTTCATCGGCGTCTGGCCGGAAACGTACAGCCAGCCTCCCGCTTCCACCGCCCGCGCGAACGGCAGGTGCTGCCCGCCGGTACCGGTACCGCCCTCTACGCCATAACGTTTAATACTCATCTTTCACTCCTCAGTTCATTCGGCGGCGCAGGAAACGCCCCGCGCGCCCGATAATCTTTTTGTCGCTGCCGTAGCTCATCACGCCGTTAACCATCACCGCCTCAATACCGTCCGCCGGACGTTTCGGGTCGGAGAAACTGGCGACATCGCGCACCGTCTGCGGGTCAAACAACACCAGATCGGCGTAGTAGCCCACTTTTACCAGCCCACGATCCGCCAGCTGGAAGCGCGCCGACGACAGCCCGGTCATTTTGTGGATCGCGGTAGTCAGCGGAAACAGCCGTTCATCGCGGCAGTAGTGACCCAGGACCCGCGGAAACGCGCCCCACAGCCGCGGATGCGGCATCGGGTCGTTCGGCAGCCCGTCGGAGCCAATCATGGTCACCGGATAACCCAGCACCCGCCGTACGTCCTGCTCGTCCATGTTGTAATAAATAGCGCCTGCCGGCATCAGCCGCGCCGCGGCGTCGTGCAGGCTCATCTGCCATTCATCGGCGATCTGCTGCAGCGTTTTTCCGGCCTGCTCGGGCTGTGCTTCCGACCAGGTGATGACGATATCGAACTCATCGGTGACCTGCTTCATATCCAGCGTCGACGAGCTGGCGGAATAGGGGTAACAGTCACAGGCGATCTCCTGGTGTTGGCGCATCTCATCGAAGAAAGCCAGCGTCTCCTTCGTGCGACCCCAGTTTTTCGCGCCGGCGCACTTATGGTGCGAGACCACCACCGGCACGTTACCGTGGCGACCAATGCGGAACGCCTCGTCGAGCGCCTCCAGAATCGGCTCGAACTCCGAACGCAGGTGGGTGGTGTAAATTCCCCCCTCTGCCGTCAACTCCTCAGCGAGCGCCATCACTTCTTCGGTGGTCGACTGGAAGGCGCTGGCGTAGGCAAGTCCCGTACTCAGTCCTAATGCGCCCTGGCGCAGCGCATCGCGCAACTGTATGCGCATGCCGGCGATTTCCGTCTCGCTCGCCGGGCGGAACAGGTCATCCATATGGTTATTGCGCAGCGCGGTGTGCCCAATCAGCGTCCCGACGTTAAGCGATGGTCGCGCCGCCTCTACCGCATGGGCATAGGCTTCGACGGTGGGATAGATAAAGTGCTGTCGTTCGCCGAGAAGATTCATCGGGTCCGGCACCTCACCGCGCATGGTGGCGGTTGCCGCGCTGATCCCGCAGTTGCCGACGATCACGGTTGTCACCCCCTGGCTGAGCTTAGGCAGATACTCCGGCATGCGGATGACGTTGATATCGTCATGGGTGTGAACATCGATAAAGCCAGGCGCCAGTACCCGCCCCTGACCATCTATTTCCTGCTCCGCCGCGTCGTCCAGCGCCGGAGCGATAGCCATTATTCGGTCGCCCTTCACCGCCACATCGGCACGGTATTGCGGCCCGCCGCTCCCGTCGATCACCGTGACGTTTTTGAAAAGCCAGTCAACTTTCATAGCAATTACTCCCTTTCGACATACCGACAAGTTAACCATTTACAAGTGCAAAAAACAGTGGAAAACTACGCAAAAACCAGATCGTTTTGTGATACTTTTATTCAAAACAAAAAATAATAATTAATTAAAAACATAATTATCAAATAGTTATAACTGATACCCAGCAAATCACCGATTATAAAACCCGAAAGGATAGTGTTATGAAATACCATTCAGCACCGCTCATTCCGCACAAATCCGCCCTCATGTCCGCGCCGGCTAATCTCCTGGCGGAAGAGGGCTGTCTGCCTGCCGCGCTGCTAAAAAAGTCGGCGCTGGAAAAAAATATTTCATGGATGCAGCGCTACGCCGATGCTCGCGGCGTATCGCTGGCGCCGCATGGTAAAACGACAATGACGCCATGGATATTTCAGGCGCAGCAGCGAGCGGGAGCCTGGGGGATCGGCGTGGGCAGCGCCTGGCAGGCCAGCGCGGCGATGGCCAGCGGCATCCAACGCGTCCTGATGGTCAATCAGCTGGTCGGCAAAGCCAATATGCAGGTGGTCGCGCAGCTAAAAGCCCACTATCGGACGGTGGATTTTATCTGCTGCGTCGATAGCGAGGTCAACGTCCGCGCCCTCTCCACGTTCTTCGCAGACCAGGGACAAACGCTGGATGTGCTGATTGAACTTGGCGTGCCGGGCGGGCGCTGCGGCTGTCGTAGCGTGGAGGACGCGCTGGCATTGGCACAGCGGGTCAGCGACCTGCCGGGGCTACGGCTACGCGGTCTGGAATTGTATGAAGGGGTGCTGCACGGCGACGATCCGCAACCGCAGGTGGAAGCGCTATTACAACAGGCCGCGGCGCTTGCCTGCCGCATGGAGCCGCTGGTTGACGGCGAATTTATTCTCACCGGCGCGGGCACCGTCTGGTATGACGTGGTATGCAATATCTGGCTGGCGGCGGCAAAACCGCGCCGCTGCCGTATCGTTATTCGCCCTGGCTGTTATATCACCCACGATCGTGGGATCTACGATCTCGCTCAGCAAGCGCTGATCGCCCGCGATCCGATTGCCTGCGATCTCGCCGGCGATCTCACTTCAGCGCTGGAGCTGATGGCGATGGTGCAATCGGTGCCGGAGGCGGATCGCGCGGTAGTAAATTTCGGCAAGCGCGACTGCGCTTTCGACGCCGGGCTGCCGCAGCCGATCGCCCATTATCGTAACGGCCAGGAGTTAGCGCTGCGCGCGGAGTCGATCGTCAGCACCGGCATCATGGATCAGCATTGTATGCTGCGCCTGGCGCCGGGCAGCGATGTGCAGGTTGGCGATATTCTGCTGTTCGGCACCTCGCACCCGTGTCTGACCTTTGATAAGTGGAAGACGTTGCTGCTGGTCGATGACGACTACAACGTGCTGGACGAGCTCGACACGCTGTTTTGACAGGCATCCCGGGCGGCGGCGCTTCGCGCCTTACCCGGGCTACATAGCTCGCGACGTTCGGCAGCCCGGCTAAGCGTAGCGCAAGTCGGGGAATGCACCGGGGGCTACACAACCCGCGACGTTCGGTAGCCCGGCTAAGCGTAGCGCAAGCCGGGGGATGTACCGGGTGGCGGCGCTCCGCGCCTTACCCGCCCTGGCGCAAGGCGCAAATCTCATCATATAAGGCGCGGCTGATAGCCACTCCCTGCCGCTCACTCTGCTGGCGACAGGCGAACCGCCGCTCGCCCGGTAACCGTGCCCCTTGCTCCTGCATCCCGCTGAACAGGGTTTCGGCGCGCGCCAGCTGCTCTTGTGCCTGCTCGCCGAGAAAGCGCTGCGGATCCAGCGCCAGAATCAGCTCTCCGCCGTAGGGTAAACCGCCCGCGCCGTTATCCCACGCCAGCGATTCGGCGCTGGTCATATCGCCGATAAGCGGCCCGGCCAGCAGCTCAACCATTGCCGCCAGCGCCGAGCCCTTATGGCCGCCGAAGGTTAACATCGCGCCGTTCAGCACCTCTGTGGCATCGGTGGTCGGCTGCCCCTGGCTGTCGATTCCCCACCCTTCCGGTAGCGCTTTGCCGGCGCGCTGATGCAACTGGATCTCGCCGCGCGCCGCGGCGCTGGTCGCCATATCAACAATAAACGGCGGCTTGTCCCGCCGCGGCCAGCCAAAGGCGATAGGGTTGGTGCCGAACAGCGGACGGGTGCCGCCCGCCGGGGCGACCCAGGCGTGGCTTGGCGTACAGGCTAGCCCCACCAGCCCTGCCTCGGTCAACGGCTCAATATCGGCAAACAGCGCGGAAAAATGGACGCAGCGGTTAATCGCCAGCGCCGCAATGCCGCTGTGCCGCGCTTTCTCCAGCAGCTGCGGCAGCGCGCGCTCGTAGGCCAGCAGCGAAAAGGCGCCCCCTGCATCCGCCCGCACAATCGCCGGCGCCTGGTCGTGGATCTGCGGCTCGGCATCAGGCGATACCTTACCTTTACGTAAGGTATCGACAATGCCCAACAGCCGCCACAGGCCGTGGGAAGCGCAGCCGTCGCACTCCCCGGCGGCCACGTTACGGGCGATAGCCGCCGCGTGGTCGTCGCTGAATCCATTGGCGCTGAGCACCGCCAGCGCCAGGTCATAAGCTTCTGGTAACGATAGAGTTACCGACTCCATACTGTTCTCCTTTACTCTTCTTCGTCTCCGCTAAAATTAGCCTGCGGCAGACAGCTGCGCGCGCCCCAGTAATAAATCCCCAGCGACATTGCCGCCACCAGCACCGTATCCCAGGGGTGACCAATCACATTAAGCCCGCCGAAGCTGCCCAGCCAGGAAAAGAGGATAATCAACGCATAAAAAGCGATCAGCCACAGCGAAGACTTCACCTGCTGCGCCAGGCTCACGGTATGTTCCGGCACCTTGCCTTTGCACATCACGTACACCACAAACATCACGATCTGCAGCCCCAGCAGCCACGAGAGCGTATTCCAGCCGGACCAGTAGACGATCAGCGCCGAGACCATAAACGACACTGGGCCGATGATGGCGAAGGCGCGCACGCGGAACGGCCTCGGCAGATCCGGGGCGTTGCGGCGCAGCCCGGCGGCGGTCACCGGGGCGATGGCGTAGCTCAGCACCAGGGCAGCCGACACCACGCTAATTAACTGTTCCCATGAGGGGAATGGCAGCGTCCAGAAAATCGACAGCCCGAAGGTCAGCCACAGCGCCGGGCGCGGAATACCGGACGCTTTATCGATATGGGTAAAGGCTTTAAAAAAGGTGCCCGCCTTCGCCCAGCCGTAGATCACCCGCGGCGTCGCGTTCATGTAGATATTGCCGGTGCCGCTCGGGGAGATGATCGCATCGCTAATGACCATAAAGGCCAGCCAGCCCATGCCGAGGGTAATGGCGATATCGCGATACGGCAGCGAGAACTGTTTGCTCACCTCGGCCCAACCGCCGGTCAGCATCTCGGTGGGTATACTGCCAAGGAACGCCAGCTGCAGCAGCACGTAGATAATCGTTGACAGCACCACTGATAAAATCAACGCAATAGGGATAGTCCGCTGCGGCTTTTGCACTTCGCTGGCCACCGAGATAATCGGCGTCAGTCCCAGATAGGCGAAGATAATTCCTCCGGCGCTGATCGCCGCTTCCACCCCGGACATACCGAACGGCGCAATGCCCTGCGCGTGCAGGTTCTCCGGTTTAAAGAAGGCGAACAGCGTCACCACCACCAGCAGCGGCACCAGAAACTTGAGCACGCTGATGAAGTTGTTCGAGCGGGCGAAGGTCTTGACGCTGTAGTAATTCAGCGCAAAGAAGAAACAGAGCAGCAGGAACTGCACTACCCACCCCAGCAGCGTCGGCGAGCTGGAGCCCGGCTGGGTCAGCGCCGGAAACCAGGCCGCGGCGTATTGCCGGGCGGCGACGATTTCTATCGAGATCAGGCTGGAGAAGGCAATCAGGGTGATGAACCCCAGCAGATAGCCCATCAGCTCGCCGTGGGAAAAGACCGGGTAGCGGATAATGCCGCCGGCGCGCGGCAGCGCCGCCCCCAGCTCACAGTAGACAATCCCCAGCAGCAGTACCGCAAAGCCGCCGATCACCCACGACGCGATCCCGGCCGGACCGGCAATGGATGCGACGTGGCTGGCGGCGAATAACCATCCCGAGCCGAAAATCGCGCCCAGGCCGATAAAGGTGAGGTCGGTCAGGGTCAGCTGTTTTTTAAACTTACCCGACTCAGCAACGCGGGTTTGACTGTTATGCGTAGTGTGAATGGTCATGGTGATGCCCTTGCGTCAATGAGAGGAGGAAATCGCTTCCCGGGTCCACTGGCCGTTGACCAGGCGCAGCAGGTTCAAAGGGTTCGCATCCTGCAGCGCCGGCGGTAACAGGGCGGCCGGCGCATTCTGCAGGCAGACCGGGCGCAGAAAACGCTCAATCGCCCGGCTGCCGACCGACGTCCCGCGCGCATCGGTCGTCGCCGGCCACGGGCCGCCGTGGACCATCGCATCGCACACTTCCACGCCGGTGGGATAACCGTTAAACAGCACCCGTCCGGCCTTCTCGCACAGCAGCGGTAGCAGGTTCGCCGCCAGCGGGCCGTCGTCCGCTTCCGCGTGTAGCGTCGCGGTGAGCTGTCCCTGCAGCGCTTTCACCACCGCCTGTAGCTGGACCGCGTCGTCCACTTCCACCAGCAACGATAGCGGGCCGAAAACTTCGGTCTGCAGCAGCGTATCCTGCGCCAGCAGATCCTCGACCTGAGCCTGCCACAGCTGGGTTTGCGCCTGCCCGGCGCCGGCGGCGAGGCCGCTCGCCAGCCTCTCGATACGCGGGTGCGCCGCCAAGGCCGCCACGCCCTGGCGGTAGTGCTGGAGAGTCGGCGCATTGAGCAACACCTGCGGCGCAGAGCCCGCTACCGCCGCGCACAGCGCCGACTTAAAGCGTTCCAGCCCGGCGCCGCGCAGCGCCAGAATCAGCCCCGGACGGGTACAGAACTGGCCGCCACCGAGGGTGAATGACGCCACCAGCTCGTTCGCCAGCGCCTCGGCCCGCGTCTGCAGCGCCTGCGGTAGAATAATCAGCGGGTTAATCGCCGACATTTCAGCAAACAGCGGGATTGGCTGCGAACGCTGCTGCGCCAGTTGATACAGCGCCTTACCGCCGGCCAGTGAGCCGGTAAAGCCAACGGCCTGAATCGCCGGATGGCGGACTAATTCGGCGCCGATATCAGTCCCGAAAATCATATTGAAGACGCCGCCGGGTAACCCGCATCGCGCGACCGCCCGGACGATCGCTTCAGCGGTCAGCTCGGCGGTGGCCATATGGCCCGGATGGGCCTTCACCACCACCGGGCAGCCCGCCGCCAGCGCCGAGGCGGTATCGCCGCCAGCGGTGGAAAAGGCCAGCGGAAAGTTGCTGGCGCCAAACACTGCCACCGGCCCTAACGCCTGCTGATACTGGCGCAGGTCCGGGCGCGGCAGCGGTTGACGGTCGGCTAAGGCAGTATCAATACGGGCGGCGAAGGTATCCCCGCGCTGGATCACGCCAGCAAACATCCGCAGCTGGCCGCTAGTGCGCGCCCGCTCGCCCTGCAGCCGCGCCAGCGGCAGCGCGGTCTCCTGTTCGGCGAGTGCAAAAAACGCTTCCCCCAGCGCGTCCAGCTCATCGGCAATGGCGCAGAGAAAGCGCGCCCGCTGCTGCGGCGTGGTTTGTGAATAAACGGCAAACGCCTGCTGTGCCGCCTCCGCGGCCTGGGCGGCCTCCTCGCGTGAAGCCGGATAAAAGCGATGGCCGGTGGCTTCCCCATCCACCGCCCGCAGGCTCAATAGCGTCGCCTCGCCGCTGGCAACGCGGCGGCCGGCAATAAACTGCCGTCCCGCCATGGTCTGAGATGCATTCATACTGACTCCTGGGTTCAGAGACCGACGTCCGGCAGGGCTGGACGAGTCGCCAGCGCCTGTTCCACGATCGCCACCACCTGCTGGCGCGTTTCCCCTTCCAGCGCCAGACGCGGCGGACGGGTCACGGCGCTGCCGCATCCGAGTAGCTCTTCGCACAGCTTGATGCACTGCACCAGATCCGGACGCGCATCGAGATGCAGCAGCGGCATGAACCAGCGGTACAGCGCCATCGCCTCTTCGTAACGCTGTTGGCGGGCGAGACGGAATAACGTTTCCCCTTCGCGCGGGAAGGCGTTGGACATTCCGGAGATCCACCCTTCCGCGCCGACGGCGATACTTTCCACCACCACGTCATCCAGCCCGGCAAACAGCACGAAGCGATCGCCAACGGTGTTACGCAGGTCGATAAAGCGGCGGGTATCGCCGGAGGAGTCTTTAAAGCAGACGATGTTGTCGCAATCGGTCAGGGTGGCGAGAATGTCCGGCGTCACGTCGTTTTTGTATATCGGCGGGTTGTTGTAGACCATGATCGGCAGGTCGGTGGCGGTGGCCACGCTGCGGAAGTGGGCGGCGGTTTCATGCGGTTTTGAGGAGTAGACCAGCGCCGGCATCACCATGATCCCGTCGACGCCGACGCGCTCCGCCTCTTTCGCCATCTTCTGGGCAAAGGCGGTGGTGAACTCGGCCACCCCGGCGATCACCGGAATTTTGCCGCCGGCGGCATCCTTCGCCACTTCGATAATCTGCAATTTTTCATCAGTGCTCAGGGAGGTGTTCTCCCCGACGCTGCCGCACACCACCAGCCCGGAAACGCCATCTTTGACCAGGTTTTTCATCACCGCGTGGGTGGCGTCTAAATCGAGGGAGTAATCGCTACGAAACTGCGTGCTAACCGCCGGGAATACGCCGCTCCAGTGAATCGCTTTATTGCTCATGCTCGGTTCCTTGTCGTCATTTTGTTAAGTCGAGGTGAATGATTGGTGAATAGTCACTGACAGATTGACGCGTCGCGGAACCGGCGGCTTGTCGGTTTTCCCTTAATCCGATGACGAAATTAGCACAGTCGACAAAAGTGTGAGTCAGCCGTTATCCCTGCAGCGTCAGGCGAAAATCGCGCGGCGTCGAGCCGGTCATCGCTTTGAACTGGCGGCTGAAGGCGCTGTGATCGGTATAGCCGCACTGCAAGGCGATATCGGTAATCGGCGTATCGCCGGCCAGCAGTTCGGTGGCTTTTTCCAGACGCACTTTGTGGATCATCTGCCGCGGGGTGAGATGAAAGATCCGCTTGCAGTAGCGCTCGATCTGCGCAATCGACATCCCGCTTAGGGCGGTCAACTCTTCCATGGCGATCGGCCGGTGATAGTGGCGCCGGATATGATCGTCGACGATCGCCAGCCGCTGCCACGCCGGATGGCGGGCGTGGGCCTCCTGCAGATCGTGAGAGATCCCGGCCATGCCGATCACCTGACCGCGGACATCGCGCAGCGCCAGCTTCTGCGTCAGGCACCAGCCTCGTTCCCGGCCATTGTAGAGATGCATTTCCAGCTGGTCGCGCAGGGTCACGCCCTCCCGCAATACCCGAAGATCCTGTTCGGTGTACCCCTGCCCCAGCGTGGAAGGAAAGACGTCGGCGGAGGTTTTCCCCAGCAGCGAGGAGACGGTTTTGAAACCGCAGCGGCGGGCCAGCGTCAGGTTCGCCAGCAGATAACGCGCCTCGCGGTCTTTGATAAAAAAGACCACGTTGGGGATGGCATTGAGCAGGGGGGCGATCAGCGCCAGGGCATTGAGCAGCGCCGGCATATTCTCCGGCCGCTGGCGCGCCAGCCCTTCGCAGATCTGGCTCAGCTCATCGACCGCCAGCTCCGGTTGATTAACAGCGCGCGGCGGCGCCGCTTCAGAAACACCGATCATAGGGCTTCCTCATGGTAAGTGACCGAAGGATATTTATTCACTTCCTGTTAACACCTCAAGCGGTAACCGCCGGTTTTGCGATCCTGGATCCGCTTTACGCCTTCCCCTGGTTTATCCACTGGCGCAATCGCCACTTTCGGTTTACCACGCCATTAACCAAATGATTAATAAGAAATAACTATGCAACGTATGCACATCACCCCGGCACGATTATGCCGATTTCGTCATTATCTCTGCCGAAAGTGCTCAAGCCGCCCGCCCCGGGTTGCGCCAGCATGATGAAACATGTTGTTAACTTTCGGAGAGCAGAATGACCGCGCCACGCCCCCCTATTGCGCTGAGAGCCATTGATTCACACACCGGCGGCGAACCCACCCGCCTGATCGTTGACGGCTTCCCCGACCTCGGCGGCGGCAGCATGGCGCAGCGCCGCGACCGTTTCGCCCGTGACTTCGATCGCTGGCGTCAGGCGGTGATTCTCGAACCGCGCGGCAACGATGTGCTGGTCGGCGCGCTGCTGTGCCAGCCAGTCTCGGCGGCGGCCACCGCTGGCGTCATTTTCTTCAACAACGCCGGTTTTCTGAATATGTGCGGCCACGGCACCATCGGGCTTATCGCCTCGCTGGCGTGGCTTGGCCGTATCCAGCCAGGCGTACATCTGATTGAAACCCCGGTCGGCGACGTAAGCGCCACGTTACACGACGATGGCAGCGTATCGGTGCAAAACGTCCCGGCCCGCCGCTGGAAAAAGCAGGTCCGCGTGGAGACCGCGCTCGGCCCCGTCGTCGGCGATATTGCCTGGGGCGGCAACTGGTTTTTCCTGATCAACGATCACCCGTTCGCTATTAGCCCGGCGCACATCCCACAGCTCACCGACTACGCCTGGGCGGTGCGCGAGGGGCTGGAGGCCGCGGGGATCCGCGGCGACGACGGCGGCGTTATCGACCATATCGAGCTGTTCGCCGATGACGATGCCGCCGACAGCCGCAGCTTCGTACTCTGTCCGGGAAAGGCCTGGGATCGTTCGCCGTGCGGCACCGGCACCAGCGCCAAGCTGGCCTGCCTGGCGCAGGATGGCAAACTGCAGCCGGGAGCGATCTGGCGCCAGGCCAGCATCATCGGCAGCCAGTTTACCGCCAGCTACCAGCGCGCCGCCGCAGGCATCATCCCCACGATCCGCGGCGAAGCCTGGGTGTGCGGCGATAATCAGTTGATCCTCAACCCGGACGATCCCTTTTGCTGGGGGATCGCCCCGTGAAGTCGTGCGATGTCATCGTGATCGGCGCCGGGATCATCGGCGCCGCCTGTGCGTGGCAGCTGGCGAAGCGGGGGCAGAGCGTGACGCTTATCGACGACGGTCAGCCCGGCGCGACAGCGGCCGGTATGGGCCATCTGGTGTGCATGGATGACGACCCCGCCGAACTGGCGCTGTCGGCGTGGTCGCTGGCGCGCTGGCGCGCCATCACGCCGCGGATGCCCGACGCTTGCGCCTGGCGCGGCTGCGGCACGCTGTGGCTGGCGGATAGCGAAGAAGAGATGGCCGTCGCGGGCGAAAAACAGCGGCGGCTGGCAGGCTATCAGGTCCACAGCGAGCTGCAGACCCCGCAGCAGATCGCCGGGCGCGAACCGCTGCTGCGCAGCGGGCTGGCCGGCGGGCTATGGGTGCCCGGCGATGGTATCGTCTACGCGCTGAACGTCGCCCGCTGGCTGGTGGCCGATGCCGGAGACCATCTCACCTGCCTGCGCGACAGCGCGCAGGCGATTACCGAACCACAGGTACAGCTCGCCAGCGGCAAACGGCTACAGGCGCGGGCCATCGTGGTGGCCTGCGGACTTGAAGCCAACGCGCTGTTAGCAGAAAACTGGCTGCGGCCGAAAAAAGGCCAACTGGCGATAACCGATCGCTACGGGCCGCGGGTGCATCACCAGCTGGTTGAACTGGGTTACGGCGCCAGCGCCCACGGCGGCGGCACCTCGGTGGCCTTTAACCTGCAGCCGCGGCCCACCGGCCAGCTGCTGATTGGCTCGTCGCGCCAGTTTGATAACCGCGAGCGCCAGCTGGATCTCCCCTTGTTGGGGCAGATGCTCGATCGCGCCCGCCATTTTGTGCCGGCGCTGGCGACGCTGAATATCATCCGCTGCTGGAGCGGCCTGCGCGCCGCCTCACAGGATGGCAATCCGCTGATTGGCCCGCATCCCACGCGCCGCGGTGTATGGCTGGCGCTGGGCCATGAAGGGCTGGGCGTCACCACCGCCCCGGCGACGGCTGAGATGCTGGCGACGCAGATCCTCGGCGAACGCTGCCCGCTGGCGCCTGAGGCCTGGCTCCCGACCCGTCTGTATCATCAGGAGGCGATCGCATGAATAACACGCTCAATATCACCGTCGATGGCGAAGCGCTGACGGTGCCGGAAGGGATCAGCGTGGCGGCGGCGCTGGCGTTGACCGGCGATCCCACCACCCGCCAGGCGGTTAACGGCGATCCCCGCGCGCCGTTTTGCGGCATGGGGATCTGCCAGGAGTGCCGGATCACCGTCGACGGCCGGCGGGTGCTGGCCTGCCAGACCCTGTGCCGGGCCGGCATGCAAATAGAAAGGAGCCGCTATGCACACGCTGCGCTGTGACATTTTAATCCTCGGCGCCGGCCCCGCCGGCATGGCGGCCGCGCTCTCTGCCGCCGCCTGCAATAAGCAGGTCATTATTCTCGACGATAACCCCGCACCCGGCGGGCAAATCTGGCGCGCCGGCCCGCAGACGACGCTGCCCGCCCTGGCCCGGCGCTACCGCGACGCCATCGCCGCGTCTGCCGCCATCCGGATGGTGAACGGCGCGCGGCTGATTGCCCGCCCCTCCGCGCGCAGCGTGCTGTTTGAAACCGCCGACGGCGGGGGCGTGGTTGACTGGCAGAAACTGATCCTCTGCTGCGGTGCGCGCGAGCTGTCGCTGCCCTTTCCCGGCTGGACCTTACCCGGCGTGACCGGCGCGGGCGGCCTGCAGGCGCAGATCAAACAGGGCCTGTCGCTGAAAGGAGAAAAGGTGGTGATTGCCGGCAGCGGCCCGCTGCTGCTGGCGGTGGCGGATACGGTGAATAAGGCCGGAGGCCAGGTAACGAATATCATTGAGCAAGCGGCGCTCCCGGCGCTGCTGCGCTTCGCCAGCGGGCTGTGGCGCTGGCCGCAGAAGCTGCGCCAGTTAGCGACGCTGGCCCCGAAAGGCTATCTTAGCGGCGCCCAGGCGATCCGCGCCCACGGCACAACGCGGCTGGAGGCCGTGACATTGCGCCAGCGCGGCGTCGAGCGGACTATCGCCTGCGATCGGCTGGCCATCGGCTACGGGCTGGTGCCCAATATCGAGACGGGGCTGCTGTTCGGTTGCACCACGGCGCAGGAGGCGATCCAGGTTAACCGCTGGCAGGAGACCAGCATCACGGATGTCTACGCCGCCGGGGAGTGCACCGGTTTCGGCGGGAGCGAGCTGGCGCTGGTGGAGGGCGAAATCGCCGGGTATGCCGCCGCCGGTGCCAGCCAGCAGGCCCAGGCGCGATTTGCCCGTCGCGCCCGCTGGCAGCGCTTCGCCGCGGCTATCAACCGCACCTTCCAGCTGGCAGAGTCGTTGAAAAACGCGGCGACGCCGGAGAGCCTGCTGTGCCGTTGCGAAGATGTGCGCTGCGGCGACGTGGCTGCCGCCGACGACTGGCTGCAGGCCAAACTGACCCAGCGCTGCGGAATGGGCGCCTGTCAAGGGCGCACCTGCGCCGCCAGCGCCCGCTGGCTGTATGGCTGGCCGCTGCCGCAGCCGAGAGAGCCGCTGTCCCCCGCCCGCGCGGAAACGCTTATTGCCCTCGCCAGGCTGAGTGCCGAGCCGTAACCGCTACTCTTCTTCATCACCGCGCCCGGCAGGGACGCCAAGCGCAATAAACTCCTCCAGCAGCGAGGTCAGTTGCTGCAGCTTTTCCGTGGTGAACTGAGCCTCCAGCAGACGATAGGTTTCTTCCACCTCCGCCTGGGCGCTTTCGTACAGCGCGGTTCCGGCAGGCGTCAGCGAGACGTATAGCTTGCGCTGATCGTTGACCGGCTTCAGGCGCAGCACCAGCCCATCCCGCTCCATACGCGTCAAAATACCGGTCAGACTGGGGCGCAGGATACAGGCGCGAAAAGCCAGATCGTGAAAATCCATCGACGGACGTTCGGCGAGGATCCGCACGATCCGCCACTGCTGTTCGGTGAGATTGTGTCGTTTAACGATCGGTCGAAAGTAGGCCATCGCCGCTTCACGCGCCTGCAACAAGGCAATGGTTAATGAATCATGCATAGTTTCCCCTCAACGGCCTCATCTAAAACTTATTAACAAATTAATAATTAGCGTTAATCCTGCCATGTACAACCGGTTTCTGCACCTGAAAAGTACCAGTCTTTCCCTGAAAACAATTCAACTCATTGATTAATAATAAATAAGTTATTGATGTGTAAATATTGTGTTAATCAGATCACAAAACATTCACTTCCAGTTGCTAAACCTCAGCGCAAAGCATAAAAGATGATCATTAATATATTAACGAAATCCCTTTAAACCGAAATCAGTCCCAGAGGAGTGGTGAATGAAAGGTACCATCTTCGCCGTTGCGCTCAATCATCGCAGCCAGCTCGACGCCTGGCGCGAGGCGTTTCAACAGGCCCCCTACAAGACGCCGCCGAAAACCGCGGTCTGGTTTATCAAGCCGCGCAATACCGTGATTGGCGATGGCGAGGCGATCCCCTATCCGCCGGATGAAACCGTGCAAAGCGGCGCCACCGTGGCGCTGATTGTCGGCAAAACCGCGCGCAAGGTGGCGGAAGAAGAGGCGGCGAACTATATCGCCGGCTACGCGCTGGCTAACGACGTCAGCCTGCCGGAAGAGAGTTTTTATCGCCCGGCGATCAAGGCCAAGTGCCGCGATGGCTTCTGCCCCCTCGGCGCGCTGTCGCCGGTACGCAACGTCGATAACCTGACCATCATCACCGAAATCAACGGCCGCGAAGCGGACAGCTGGCATACCGGCGATCTGCAGCGTAACGCCGCGCAGCTGCTGAGCGCCTTGAGCGAGTTCGCCACCCTCAATCCCGGCGACGCGATCCTCATCGGTACGCCCCACTCCCGCGTCACTCTGCGCCCCGGCGACCGGGTACGTATCCTCGCCGACGGTTTCCCGACGCTGGAAAACCCGGTTGTCGCAGAAGGAGAGCTGGCATGAAACAGGCACGCATTGAATGGCAGGGACAGGTACGCGACGTGCTGGTCGATGAACGCGACCAGGTGCGCCTGGACGATGGCACGGTATTAAAAGAAGGTGAATTCCGTTGGCTGCCGCCCGCCGACGGCACGCTGTTCGCGCTGGGGCTGAATTACGCCGACCACGCCAGCGAGCTGGAGTTTAAGCCGCCAACCGAGCCGTTGGTGTTCATCAAAGCGCCAAACACCTTTACTGGCCACCAGCAGCAGTCGGTACGCCCGGATAACGTCGAATACATGCACTACGAAGCCGAACTGGTGGTGGTGATCGGTAAAACCGCCCGCCGCGTCAGCGAAGCCGAGGCCATGGACTATGTCGCCGGCTATACCGTGTGCAACGACTACGCGATCCGCGACTATCTGGAAAACTACTATCGGCCGAACCTGCGGGTGAAAAGCCGCGACACCCTGACGCCGATCGGCCCGTGGATCGTCGGCAAAGAGGCGATCCCGGATCCGCATAATCTGGCGCTGCGCACCTGGGTCAACGGCGAGCTGCGCCAGCAGGGCACCACCGCCGATCTGATCTTCAGCATCCCGTTCCTCATCGCTTACTTAAGCGAATTTATGACCCTGCAACCGGGCGACATGATCGCCACCGGCACGCCGAAGGGGCTGTCCGACGTGGTGCCGGGCGACGAGGTGATCGTTGAAGTCGAGGGCGTGGGCCGCCTGGTCAACCATATCATCAGCCAGCAAGCGTATGAGGAGACACTGTCATGAAAAAAATTAACCATTGGATCAACGGTAAAAACGTTGCCGGCGCAGACTATTTTCATACCACCAACCCGGCCACCGGCGAGGTACTGGCGGAAGTCGCCTCCGGCGGTGAAGCCGAAATCAACCAGGCGGTGGCGGCGGCGAAAGAGGCCTTCCCGAAGTGGGCTAACCTGCCGATGAAAGAGCGCGCGCGCCTGACGCGCCGCCTGGGGGATCTTATCGATCAGAACGTCCCGGAGATCGCGGCGATGGAAACCGCCGATACCGGCCTGCCGATCCACCAGACCAAAAACGTGCTGATCCCGCGCGCCTCCCACAATTTCGAGTTTTTCGCCGAAGTGTGCCAGCAGATGAACGGTAAGACCTATCCGGTCGACGACAAGATGCTGAACTACACCCTGGTGCAGCCGGTGGGCGTCTGCGCGCTGGTGTCGCCGTGGAACGTGCCGTTTATGACCGCCACCTGGAAGGTGGCGCCGTGCCTGGCGCTGGGGAATACCGCGGTGCTGAAAATGTCCGAGCTGTCGCCGCTGACCGCCGATCGTCTGGGCGAGCTGGCGCTGGAAGCCGGGATCCCGGCTGGCGTGCTCAATGTGGTGCAGGGCTACGGCGCCACCGCCGGCGACGCGCTGGTGCGCCATCATGATGTGCGCGCCGTCTCCTTCACCGGCGGCACCGCCACCGGCCGCAATATCATGAAAAACGCCGGTCTGAAAAAGTACTCCATGGAGCTGGGCGGAAAATCGCCGGTGCTGATTTTTGAAGATGCCGATATCGAGCGCGCGCTTGACGCCGCGCTGTTCACCATCTTCTCGATCAACGGCGAACGCTGCACCGCCGGCTCGCGCATCTTTATTCAGCAGAGTATCTACCCCGAGTTCGTTAAACGCTTCGCCGAGCGCGCCAATCGCCTGCGCGTGGGCGATCCGACCGATCCGAATACCCAGGTCGGCGCGCTGATTAGCCAACAGCACTGGGAGAAAGTGTCCGGTTACATTCGCCTCGGCATCGAAGAGGGGGCCACCCTGCTGGCCGGCGGCGCGGATAAGCCGTCCGACCTGCCGGCGCATCTGAAAGCCGGCAACTTCCTGCGCCCGACGGTGCTGGCGGATGTCGACAACCGCATGCGCGTCGCGCAGGAAGAGATTTTTGGCCCGGTCGCCTGCCTGCTGCCGTTCAAAGACGAAGCGGAAGGGCTGCGCCTGGCTAACGATGTGGAATACGGCCTGGCGTCGTATATCTGGACCCAGGACGTCAGCAAAGTGCTGCGTCTGGCGCGCGGTATTGAAGCCGGGATGGTGTTCGTCAACACCCAGAACGTGCGCGACCTGCGTCAGCCGTTCGGCGGCGTGAAGGCCTCCGGCACCGGCCGCGAAGGCGGCGAGTACAGCTTTGAAGTGTTCGCCGAAATGAAAAACGTCTGCATCTCGATGGGCGACCATCCGATCCCGAAATGGGGAGTCTGATATGGGTAAGTTAGCGTTAGCAGCAAAAATCACTCACGTGCCGTCGATGTATCTGTCTGAGCTGCCCGGGAAAAACCACGGCTGCCGCCAGGGCGCTATCGACGGACATAAAGAAATTGGCAAGCGCTGCCGCGAAATGGGCGTCGATACCATCATCGTGTTCGACACCCACTGGCTGGTCAACAGCGCCTACCACATCAACTGCGCCGACCATTTCCAGGGCGTCTACACCAGTAACGAACTGCCGCATTTTATTCGCGACATGACCTACGACTACGACGGCAACCCGGAGCTGGGCCAGCTCATCGCCGACGAGGCGGTGAAGCTCGGGGTACGCGCCAAAGCGCACAATATTCCGAGCCTGAAGCTGGAGTACGGCACCCTGGTGCCGATGCGCTACATGAACAGCGATAAGCACTTCAAGGTGGTATCTATTTCCGCCTTCTGTACCGTTCACGACTTTGCCGACAGCCGCAGGCTGGGCGAAGCGATCCTCAAAGCCATTGAGAAATATGACGGCACCGTGGCGGTGCTGGCCAGCGGCTCGCTGTCGCACCGCTTTATCGACGATCAACGCGCCGAAGAGGGGATGAACAGCTACACCCGCGAGTTCGATCATCAGATGGATGAGCGGGTGGTGAAACTGTGGCGCGAGGGCAAATTTAAAGAGTTCTGCACCATGCTGCCGGAGTACGCCGACTACTGCTACGGCGAAGGCAACATGCACGACACGGTGATGCTGCTCGGCCTGCTGGGCTGGGATAAATATGACGGCAAGGTGGAGTTTATCACCGAGCTGTTCGCCAGCTCCGGTACCGGCCAGGTTAACGCCGTGTTCCCGCTGCCGGCGCAGGCGTAAGGGGGCCCCATGCCGCATTTTATCGCCGAATGTACCGACAACATCCGCGAGCAGGCCGATCTGCCCGGGCTGTTCGCCAAAGTCAACGAGGCGCTGGCCGCCACCGGCATCTTTCCGATCGGCGGGATCCGCAGCCGTGCCCACTGGCTCGATACCTGGCAGATGGCCGACGGCAAGCAGGATTACGCCTTTGTCCATATGACGCTGAAGATCGGCTCCGGGCGCAGCCTGGAGAGCCGTCAGGACGTGGGAGATATGCTGTTCGCGCTGATCAAATCCCATTTCGCGGCGCTGATGGAGAGTCGCTACCTGGCGCTGTCGTTCGCCATGGAAGAGCTCGACCCGACGCTGAACTACAAACAGAACAACGTGCACGCATTATTTAAATAATGTGCAAATTGCCCGGTGGCGCTGCGCTTACCGGGCCTACAACGGCCATGAATTTGTAGGCCAGATAAGCGAAGCGCCATCCGGCAATACAATGCCACAGGAATCTCTATGCTCGATAAACAGACCCGAACCCTGATTGCCCAGCGGCTGAATCAGGCCGAAAAACAGCGTGAACAGATCCGCGCGATCTCGCTGGATTATCCGTCGATCACCATTGAGGACGCATACGCCGTCCAGCGCGAGTGGGTCGAGATGAAGATCGCCGAAGGCCGCGTACTCAAAGGCCACAAGATCGGCCTGACCTCAAAAGCCATGCAGGCCAGCTCGCAGATCAGCGAGCCGGACTACGGCGCGCTGCTTGACGATATGTTCTTCCACGACGGCAGCGATATCCCCACCGACCGCTTTATCGTGCCGCGTATCGAAGTCGAGCTGGCCTTCGTGCTGGCCAAACCGCTGCGCGGCCCGAACTGCACGCTGTTTGATGTCTACAACGCCACCGACTTCGTTATTCCGGCGCTGGAGCTTATTGACGCCCGCTGCCATAACATCGATCCGGAAACCCAGCGCCCGCGCAAAGTGTTCGACACCATTTCCGATAACGCCGCCAACGCCGGGGTGATCCTCGGCGGCCGCCCGATTAAACCCGACGAGCTGGATCTGCGCTGGATCTCCGCCCTGCTGTACCGCAACGGCGTGATTGAGGAGACCGGCGTCGCCGCCGGGGTGCTCAATCACCCGGCCAACGGCGTGGCCTGGCTGGCCAACAAGCTGGCGCCGTACGATGTTCAGCTCGAAGCCGGGCAGATTATTCTCGGCGGCTCCTTTACCCGTCCGGTACCGGCACGCAAGGGCGATACCTTCCATGTCGACTACGGCAACATGGGCGCCATCAGCTGCCGCTTTGTCTGAGGAGAGCAACATGAACAACACTTTTAAAGCGGCGCTCAAGGCCGGGCGTCCGCAAATCGGCCTGTGGCTTGGGCTGTGCAGTAGCTACAGCGCCGAACTGCTGGCCGGCGCCGGCTTCGACTGGCTGCTGATCGACGGCGAACACGCGCCCAACAATGTACAAACGGTGCTAACCCAGCTTCAGGCCATCGCGCCCTACCCTAGCCAGCCGGTGGTCCGCCCATCGTGGAACGACCCGGTGCAGATCAAACAGCTATTGGATATCGGCGCGCAAACCCTGCTGGTGCCGATGGTTCAGAACGCCGACGAAGCGCGGCTGGCGGTCAGAGCCACCCGCTACCCGCCCGCCGGCATGCGCGGCGTCGGCAGCGCGCTGGCCCGTGCCTCGCGCTGGAACCGCGTGCCGGATTATCTCCACCAGGCCAACGACGCCATGTGCGTCCTGGTACAGATTGAGACCCGCGAAGCGCTGAAAAATCTGCCGCAGATCCTCGATGTCGACGGGGTGGACGGGGTGTTTATCGGCCCGGCGGACCTCAGCGCCGATATGGGTCACGGCGGCAATCCGCAGCACCCGGAAGTACAGGCCGCCATTGAAGATGCCATCCAGCAAATCCGTCAGGCCGGTAAAGCGCCGGGGATCCTGATGGCCAATGAACAGCTGGCGAAGCGCTATCTCGAACTGGGCGCGCTGTTCGTCGCCGTCGGCGTCGATACCACCCTGCTGGCCCGCGGCGCAGAAGCGCTGGCGGCCCGGTTTACCCACACCGCAACGACCACAACCGATAACAATAAATCCGTCTATTGAACGGATAATGTGGAGCGCAACATGACTACCTCTACCCTGCAACACAATGATAATAAATCCGTTGAAGTAGAAAACCGGGTGATCAAAAAGCTGTTCCGCCGCCTGATCACCTTCCTGTTCGTTCTCTTTGTTTTCTCATTTTTGGACCGCATTAATATCGGCTTCGCCGGCCTGACGATGGGCAAAGACCTCGGTCTGACCTCCACCATGTTCGGCCTGGCGGCGACGCTGTTCTACGTCACCTACGTGCTGTGCGGGATCCCCAGCAATATCATGCTGGCGAAAGTTGGCGCGCGCCGTTGGATCGCCGGGATCATGGTGGTCTGGGGGATCGCATCGACCTGTACCATGTTCGCCACCAGCCCGCATACGCTGTACATCCTGCGCATGCTGGTCGGCATCGCCGAGGCTGGTTTCCTACCAGGGATCCTCGTCTATCTGACCTGGTGGTTCCCGGCCTACCATCGCGCCCGCGCCAACGCCCTGTTTATGATCGCCATGCCGGTGACCATGATGCTCGGCTCGATACTTTCCGGCTATATTCTGGCGCTCGACGGCCTGTGGAACCTGAAGGGCTGGCAGTGGCTGTTTCTGCTGGAAGGCCTGCCATCGGTGGTGCTTGGCGTCGTCACCTGGTTCTTCCTCAACGACACGCCGGATAAAGCCAACTGGCTGGATAACGAAGAGAAACAGGCGCTGAAGGCGATGATCGATCGCGAACGGGAACATGCGGCGATCGTCCCGGCTTCGCCGCGTTCCACGCTGCGCGAAGTCCTGACGCCAGCGGTGCTGATGTATACCCTGGCCTACTTCTGCCTGACCAATACCCTCAGCGCCATTAATATCTGGACGCCGCAGATCCTGCAGAGCTTCAACACCGGCAGTAGCAACATCATGATTGGCCTGCTGGCGGCGATCCCGCAGTTCTGCACCATTTTCGGCATGATCTGGTGGAGTCGCCGCTCCGACCGGCGCAAAGAGCGCAAGATGCATACCATCCTGCCCTACCTGTTCGCCGCGGCGGGTTGGCTGCTGGCTTCGGCAACGCACCACAGCCTGATCCAGCTGATCGGCATTATTATGGCTTCGGTGGGATCCTTTACCGCGATGGCCATTTTCTGGACCACCCCGGATCGGGTGATCAGCCTGCAGTCGCGCGCGGTGGCGCTGGCGGTGATCAACGCCATCGGCAACGTCGGCTCTGCCGTCAGCCCGCTGTTGATCGGCATTTTGCGTGATACCACCGGCAGCTTTAGCTCCGGGCTGTGGTTTGTCGCCGGACTGCTGATCGTCGGCGCGCTAGTGCTCACCCGCATTCCAATGAGCCAGCGTGAGGACGCCGCCGCCGCGCCGGGCTTAGCGGCGCAAAAAGGCCACTAAGGAGCGGGTATGTGTCAGCATTCCATCGCCAACATCGACATCAATAAAGATTACGACGAGAGCCTGGGTACCGAAGAGGTGCACTATCAGTCGTTTGCCCGTATGGCGGCCTTTTTTGGCCGCGACATGCAGGCGCATCGCCACGACCGCTATTTTCAGATGCACTTTCTTGATACCGGGCAGATTGAGCTGCAGCTTGATGACCATCGCTACTCGGTGCAGGCGCCGCTGTTTGTGATAACGCCGCCTTCGGTGCCGCACGCCTTTATTACCGAGTCCGATAGCGATGGTCACGTGTTGACGGTGCACGAAGAACTCATCTGGCCGCTGCTGGAGGTGCTTTATCCCGGCACGCGGGAGACCTTCGGCCTGCCGGGGATCTGCCTGTCGCTGGCGGATAAACCCGACGAGCTGGCGGCGCTGGCGCACTACTGGCAGCTGATTCGCCGGGAATCTACCGCCCAGTTGCCGGGGCGCGAGCATACCCTGGCGCTGCTGGCGCAGGCGGTCTTTACCCTGCTATTGCGTAACGCAAAGCTCGACGATCACGCTGCCAGCGGCATGCGCGGCGAGCTGAAGCTATTCCAGCGCTTTAACCAGATGATCGACAGCCACTACCATCAGCACTGGACGGTACCGGATTACGCCAGGGAGCTGCACCTGACCGAATCGCGGCTGACCGATATCTGTCGCCGCTTTGCCAACCGTTCGCCGAAGCGGCTGATATTCGACCGCCAGCTACGCGAGGCGAAGCGGCTGCTGTTGTTTTCCGATAGCGCGGTTAATGAGATAGCCTGGCAGCTGGGGTTTAAAGATCCCGCTTATTTTGCGCGCTTTTTTAGCCGCCAGGTCGGCTGCTCGCCCAGCAGCTACCGGGCGCAAAAAGTACCGGTATCGTAAGTCCCCGCTGGCGCTGCGCCTGCCGGACGATGGCCCACAGGTCGGGTCAGCGCCGCGCCAGCCGGCAAAAGCTGCAGAGATCACAAAATTCACTCCCGCCTGAAAAGTACCCGTCGTTGTCGCAAACGTCCCTTCACGACAAGCGCAATAACCGCTTCAATTAAACAACAAAAACAAAACATATATTTAACATTATTTTCCGATAAATACTGAAGAGGCCCCTATGAAACCTGAAGATTTCCGCGCCGACGCGAAACGCCCGTTAACTGGCGAAGAATATTTAAAAAGCCTGCAGGATGGCCGCGAAATTTATATCTACGGCGAGCGCGTGAAGGATGTCACCACCCACCCGGCCTTCCGTAACGCCGCGGCTTCTGTCGCCCAACTGTACGATGCGCTGCACAAACCGGAGATGCAGGATTCCCTGTGCTGGGGCACCGATACCGGCAGCGGCGGCTACACCCATAAATTCTTCCGCGTGGCGAAAAGCGCCGACGATCTGCGCCAGCAGCGCGACGCCATCGCCGAGTGGTCACGCCTAAGCTACGGCTGGATGGGCCGCACCCCGGACTATAAAGCCGCCTTCGGCTGCGCGCTGGGCGCCAACCCGGCGTTTTACGGCCAGTTCGAGCAGAACGCCCGCAACTGGTACACCCGCATTCAGGAAACCGGCCTGTACTTTAACCATGCGATCGTCAACCCGCCGATCGACCGCCACAAGCCGGCTGATGAAGTGAAGGATGTCTACATCAAGCTGGAAAAAGAGACCGATGCCGGGATCATCGTCAGCGGCGCGAAAGTAGTCGCCACCAACTCGGCGCTGACCCACTACAACATGATCGGCTTCGGCTCCGCACAGGTGATGGGCGAGAACCCGGACTTCGCGCTGATGTTCGTCGCGCCGATGGATGCCGAAGGGGTGAAGCTTATCTCCCGCGCCTCCTATGAGATGGTCGCCGGCGCGACCGGGTCCCCGTACGACTATCCGCTCTCCAGCCGTTTCGACGAGAACGACGCGATTTTGGTCATGGATAAAGTGCTGATCCCCTGGGAGAACGTGCTGATTTACCGCGACTTTGACCGCTGCCGTCGCTGGACCATGGAGGGCGGTTTCGCCCGCATGTATCCGCTGCAGGCCTGCGTGCGCCTGGCGGTGAAACTGGACTTTATCACCGCCCTGCTGAAGCGTTCTCTGGAATGTACCGGTACCCTCGAATTCCGCGGCGTGCAGGCCGACCTTGGCGAAGTTGTGGCGTGGCGCAACATGTTCTGGGCGTTAAGCGATTCCATGTGCTCGGAAGCGACGCCGTGGGTCAACGGCGCATGGCTGCCGGATCACGCCGCGCTGCAGACCTATCGCGTGATGGCCCCGATGGCCTACGCCAAGATCAAAAACATCATCGAGCGCAACGTCACCAGCGGCCTGATTTATCTGCCGTCCAGCGCCCGCGATCTGAACAACCCGCAGATCGACCAGTATCTGGCGAAGTACGTGCGCGGCTCCAACGGTATGGATCACGTTGAACGCATCAAGATCCTCAAACTGATGTGGGACGCCATCGGCAGCGAATTCGGCGGCCGCCACGAGCTGTATGAAATCAACTACTCCGGTAGCCAGGATGAGATTCGCCTGCAGTGTCTGCGCCAGGCGCAGAGCTCCGGCAATATGGACAAGATGATGGCGATGGTCGACCGCTGCCTGTCCGAGTACGACCAGAACGGCTGGACGGTGCCGCATCTGCACAATAACGCTGATATCAACATGTTGGATAAGCTGCTGAAGTAATTCGCAGCGGGAGGTCATAATGCAATTAGATGAACAACGCCTGCGTTTTCGCGATGCCATGGCCAGCCTGTCGGCGGCGGTGAATGTGGTCACTACCGCAGGCGAAGCCGGCCGCTGCGGGATTACCGCCACGGCGGTGTGCTCGGTGACGGATACGCCGCCATCGGTGATGGTGTGTATCAACGCAAACAGCGCGATGAACCCGGTGTTTCAGGGCAACGGCAAGTTGTGCATCAACGTGCTGAACCACGAACAGGAAATCATGGCCCGTCATTTCGCCGGGATGACCGGGGTGACGATGGAAGAGCGGTTTGCCCTCAGCGGCTGGCAGCACGGCGCGCTCGGGCAGCCGGTGCTGAAGGGCTCGCTGGCCAGTCTCGAAGGCGAGATTAGCCAGGTGCAAACCATCGGTACCCACCTGGTATATCTGGTGGAGATCCGCAATATTACCCTGAGCCCGCAAGGCCACGGCCTGATTTACTTTAAACGCCGTTTCCACCCGGTGATGATGGACATGGAAGTCGCGGTGTAATGGCCTCGCCTGCTCCTCCCCGGTTGGGGAGGAGCGTTAACCAACAGAGTCGCAGGCCACAATCTCCTGTGATCACAATCACATAATCCAGCCCTGTTCACTTCCTAGCCAACCGCTTACCCCCTCCAGTAACCGCTTAACCCCCTATACAACCACTCACCGATTTACCCAACTTTACGCGCGCGTCGTTCTGGCAAGATCGAAGCCAGCCTAGCTAATCAATACCTCCATTAACCCTTACTTAAAACCAGACGGCTTCGGCCAATTATTCATCTAATTAACGCCAGGTTTTACTATGGATACCAAAAAACTACTCAAGCACATACCCTGGGTGATTCTCGGAATCATCGGGGCATTTTGCCTCTCAGTCGTCGCCCTGCGCCGCGGTGAGCACGTCAGTGCCCTGTGGATCGTCGTGGCGTCGGTTTCCGTGTACCTCGTCGCCTACCGGTATTACAGCCTGTATATCGCGCAGAAGGTGATGAAGCTTGACCCGACGCGCTCGACGCCGGCGGTCATTAATAACGATGGCCTGAACTATGTGCCGACCAACCGCTACGTGCTGTTTGGCCACCACTTCGCCGCCATTGCCGGCGCCGGCCCGCTGGTGGGCCCGGTGCTTGCCGCGCAGATGGGCTATCTGCCTGGCACCCTCTGGCTGCTGGCCGGCGTGGTGCTGGCGGGGGCAGTACAGGACTTTATGGTGCTGTTTATCTCCTCGCGGCGTAACGGCGCCTCGCTGGGCGAGATGATCAAGCAGGAGATGGGGCCGGTTCCGGGCTCTATCGCCCTGTTTGGCTGCTTCCTGATTATGATCATCATCCTCGCGGTACTGGCGCTGATCGTAGTGAAAGCGCTGGCGGAGAGCCCGTGGGGCGTCTTTACCGTCTGCTCGACGGTACCTATCGCGCTGTTCATGGGTATCTACATGCGCTTCCTGCGCCCGGGCCGCGTGGGTGAAGTGTCGGTTATCGGTATCGTGCTGCTGGTGGCCTCCATCTGGTTCGGCGGTATTATTGCTCACGACCCCTACTGGGGCCCGGCGCTGACCTTTAAAGACACCACCATCACCTTTACCCTGATTGGCTACGCGTTTATCTCCGCCCTGCTGCCGGTATGGCTGATTCTGGCGCCGCGTGACTATCTGGCTACTTTCCTGAAAATCGGCGTTATCGTCGGCCTGGCGCTGGGGATCGTTATCCTCAACCCGGACCTGAAAATGCCGGCAGTGACCCAGTACATTGATGGCACCGGCCCGCTGTGGAAAGGCGCCCTGTTCCCGTTCCTGTTTATCACTATCGCCTGCGGCGCGGTCTCCGGCTTCCACGCGCTGATCGCCTCCGGCACCACGCCGAAGCTGCTGGCCAACGAAACCGATGCCCGCTTTATCGGCTATGGCGCGATGCTGATGGAATCTTTCGTGGCCATCATGGCGCTGGTCGCGGCATCGATTATCGAACCGGGTCTCTACTTCGCGATGAACACCCCGCCGGCGGGCCTTGGCATCGTCATGCCGAACCTGCACGAAATGGGCGGTGAAAACGCGGCGATGATCGCCGCGCAGCTGAAAGAAGTGACCGTTCACGCGGCGGCGACCGTCAGCTCCTGGGGCTTCGTGATTTCACCTGAGCAGATCCTGCAGACGGCGAAAGATATCGGCGAACCTTCGGTACTGAACCGCGCCGGCGGCGCGCCGACGCTGGCCGTCGGTATCGCCCACGTGTTCCATAAAATCATCCCGATGGCGGATATGGGCTTCTGGTACCACTTTGGTATCCTGTTTGAAGCGCTGTTTATCCTCACCGCGCTGGATGCCGGTACCCGCGCAGGCCGCTTTATGCTGCAGGATCTGCTGGGTAACTTCGTGCCGTTCCTGAAAAAAACCGACTCGCTGGTCGCCGGGATTATCGGTACCGCGGGCTGCGTCGGGCTGTGGGGCTACCTGCTGTATCAGGGCGTGGTCGACCCGCTGGGCGGCGTGAAGAGCCTGTGGCCGCTGTTCGGTATTTCTAACCAGATGCTGGCCGCCGTGGCGCTGGTGCTTGGCACCGTGGTGCTGGTCAAAATGCAGCGCACCAAATATATCTGGGTCACCGTGATCCCGGCAGCGTGGCTGCTGCTGTGCACCACCTGGGCGCTGGGCCTGAAGCTGTTCAGCACCAACCCGCAGATGGAAGGCTTCTTCTTTATGGCTCAGCAGTATAAAGAGAAGATTGCTGCCGGCGGCGAGCTGACCGCGCAGCAGATTGCCAACATGAATCATATCGTGGTCAACAACTACACCAACGCCGGGCTGAGTATCCTGTTCCTGGTGGTGGTGTACAGCATCATCTTCTACGGCATCAAAACCTGGCTCAACGTGCGCAACAATAAGGTGCGCACCGACAAAGAGACCCCGTACGTGCCGGTACCGGAAGGCGGTGTGAAGACCTCGTCACATCATTAACTCTGATGCCGGATAGCGCTACGTTTATCCGGCCTACAAACAAGCGCATTAACGTAGGCCGGATAAGGCGCGAGTCGCCATCCGGCTTTATTCGTTATCTGGAACTTACAATGTTTGGTAACTTAGGTCAGGCTAAAAAATATCTCGGTCAGGCGGCGAAAATGCTGATTGGCATTCCGGATTACGACAACTACGTCGCCCATATGCAAACCAACCATCCGGATCAGCCGTACATGACTTATGAAGAATTCTTCCGCGAACGCCAGCAGGCCCGCTACGGCGGCGACGGCAAAGGCGGCGTACGCTGCTGTTAATGGAGGCAATAATGGCACCGATTGCAGTCACCCTACTCACAGGTTTTCTCGGCGCAGGAAAAACCACCCTCCTGCGCCATATCCTGAATGAGCAGCACGGTTTCAAAATCGCCGTGATTGAAAATGAATTTGGCGAAGTCTCCGTTGACGATCAGCTGATCGGCGACCGCGCCACGCAGATCAAAACCCTGACCAACGGCTGCATCTGCTGTACGCGCTCCAACGAACTGGAAGACGCCCTGCTCGATCTTCTCGACAGCCGCGATCGCGGCGAAATCGAGTTTGACCGGCTGGTGATTGAGTGCACCGGCATGGCCGACCCGGGGCCGATTATCCAAACCTTTTTCTCCCATGAGGTGCTTTGCGAGCGCTATCTGCTGGATGGCGTGATCGCCCTGGTGGATGCGGTCCATGCCGACCAGCAGATGGATCAGTTCACCATCGCCCAGTCGCAGGTGGGCTACGCGGACCGCATTTTGCTGACCAAAACTGATGTAGCCGGCGATACCGAAAAGCTGCGCGAACGCCTGGCGCGCATCAATGCCCGGGCGCCGATTTATACCGTCATTCGTGGCGATATCGATCTAAGCCAGCTGTTTAACACCAGCGGCTTTATGCTGGAAGAGAAGGTCGTTAACAGCACACCGCGTTTCCACTTTATGGCCGAGAAGCAAAACGACGTGTCATCAATCGTGGTTGAGATGGATTACCCGGTGGATATCAGCGAGGTATCACGGGTAATGGAAAACCTGCTGCTCTCCTTCGCCGATCAATTGATGCGCTATAAAGGGATGCTGTGGATCGACGGCGAGCCGAATCGGCTGCTGTTCCAGGGCGTGCAGCGCCTCTACAGCGCCGACTGGGATCGCCCGTGGGGCGATGAAACGCCGCACAGCACGCTGGTGTTTATCGGCATTCAGTTGCCGGAAGAGGAAATTCGCGCGGCGTTTGCCGGGTTACGACGCTAACCTACCCGCCTGCGCGCTAAGGCGCAGGCCCCCTTCTCTCACCGCACATCGTCAAAGACAGGAACAAAACGTCGTCATCGCGTCGAAAAATGTAAATCAACGTTTTTATAAGTAACAGTAGAAACACTTTTGGAAATAATAAGAAACTAAATGAATAGGATCCTTAATAATTAATGCCCGCCCTGTTCAGTTTCTGTTTAGCTCACCCATTAAACCTCTGCTAAACAGACCAAATTTCATGATTGACCTCGCCGTAACCCAACGTCTTTACAACATTATCAAAACACACCGCTGACAAAACCAGCATAAAAAATCGACGTAAGTCACATTTGCAGAGGTAAACATCGATTGTTAAGGTGCCCTCAGACAAATTTAATGACGAGGAGCAAACCATGAAAAAGCTTAACATCCTGATTGTTGCTGCCCTGACCGCGGTCTCTGGTTCCGCCATGGCAATGGGGTTTACCGTTGAACAAGGTAAGAATTTTACCAACCTGAATATGGAAATGGGTAAATCCTCTTCCGGCCTGTATGCCGAAAGCCACTGGCTGAAGAATACCGATGACGGTAGCCAGACCGGCGGCGTTGGCGCGGGTTACAATCTGGAAGTGGGCCCGGTGATGCTCAACGCTGGCGCGAAAGCTATCTATCTGGGACCGAAAAAAGGCGATAACGGCGTCGCGTTTCCGGTCGGCGGCGGGGTGAACGTGGCCCTGACCGACAGCATCCACGTATTTGGCGAAGGGTATGTCGCGCCCGACGGCCTGAACAACAGCGTGAAAAACTATGTTGAAGCGAACGGCGGCGTGAGCTGGTCCCCGGTTGGTCCATTGACCCTGAAGGTGGGTTACCGTCACGTGAGCGTTGACGGCAAAGAGGGCCGCCCAAACCACACCCTGATTGACGGCGCCTACGTAGGCGGCGGGGTTACCTTCTGATGAAATCACGTCTCGCCGCGCTCTCTGCGCTGAGCCTGGCGTTGCTGCTGACCGGCTGCACTCAGTATACCTGGGTGAAGCCGGGTTTAAGCGATGCCGAGATGCATAAAAAGCTCACCGAATGTGAAGCGCAGGCCCTGGTCGATCTCCCGCCGGATAACGTGGTGACCGGGTCCAGTTCAGAAAAAACGGACAAAAAACAAAAGAAACAGGATGTTGAAACAAGTTATACAGTAGAAGACGCGAATGAATATCAGCGGGAGACCTTAGTCGACAGCTGTATGTTCAAAAGCGGCTGGGATAAAGTCGAAGTGCAATAAATCTATTATAAAAAAACCTGCCAGATGGCAGGTTTTTTTATGACCGGCCTAGCGGCGCACCACCACCAGCTTCTGGTTCACGAACTCTTTGATCCCGAGATCGGAGAGCTCCCGGCCATAACCGGAACGCTTCACGCCGCCAAACGGCAGTTCTGGCGCGGTATCGGTCAGCCAGTTGATATAGACCATCCCGGTTTCAATGGCGGATGCCATCCGTTTGGCGCGTTCGATGTCCTGACTGAACACCGCGCCGCCCAGGCCATAGTGAGAATCATTGGCAAGCGCAATCGCCTCCTCATCGTTTTTCACCACGTAGATCTGCGCCACCGGGCCAAAGAACTCTTCGAAGTACGCCGGGTTGTCACGGGTGATACCGGTCAGGATAGTGGGTTCAAAGAAGTTGCCTTCCCGCGCCACCGCTTTGCCGCCCAGATGCAGCGTGGCGCCGTTTTTGACCGCCTCGTCCACCTGCTTGCTCAAGGTTTCCAGCGCATCTTTAGAGGAGAGCGGCCCCAGCGTGGTGCCTTCATCCAGCGGATCGCCTATTTTTACCTGGCGAAACGCCTCGCTAAATTTCGTCAGAAACGACTCAGCGATGCTCTCATGCAGAATAAACCGCTTGGCGGCAGTACACACCTGGCCGGCGTTATTCAGCCGCGCCTGGACGCCGATTTTCACCGCGCGATCGAGGTCGGCATCGTCGAGCACCACAAACACATCGTTGCCGCCCAGTTCCAGGGTCGATTTCTTAATATGCTTCGCCGCCTGCGCCGCCACCACGCTGCCGGCTTTTTCCGACCCGGTCAGCGCCGCCCCCTGCACACGCTCGTCGGCGATAATCTTCGCCACCTGATCCTGAGAGATAAACAGGTTGGTCCACGCCCCTTCCGGTGCGCCGGCCTCGCGCACCAGATGGGCAAAGGTCTCCGCGCAGTGCGGCACGATGCTGGCGTGTTTGGCGATAACCGGGTTCCCGGCCGCCAGGTTTGGCGCCAGGACGCGCATCAGCTGGTAATAGGGGAAGTTCCACGGCTCCACCGCCAGTAAGACGCCAATGGGGTGGTGCTCAACCCAGGCTTCACCCAGTTCGGAGGGATACTTCACCGGCGCCAGCATCGATTTGGCGTTATCGGCGTAATAGCGGGCGATTTGCGCGCACAGTTTCACTTCGCCGCGGCTCTGCTTAATGAGTTTCCCCATCTCCTGGCTGGCGATTTTCGCCAGATCTTCCACCCGGCTGTCGATCAGATCCGCCAGCTTATGCAGCACCGCCAGGCGCGGTTCAATATCGCCTTTCGCCCAGGCCGAATGATAGAGCGCATCCGCCTGCCGCAGCGCCGCCTCCACGTCCGCATCGCTGTGCGCCGGGTACGTTTTAATAAGCTGATTGTTCGCAGGATTCACCGTCTGATAGGCCATATCGCATGTCTCCTTGTTATCGCTATAAAGGCAGTCAAAAATGCCGTTAAGGATATTAAGGGTAGTCGAGATGGCTGGCGATGCGGGTAAAGTTAGGTATATCCGGAATATTCCATAACGATGGCTAACCGGGGCGACCGTCAGGCCGCCAAGGCGTTATCAATGCGCCAGCGCGGCGACCTCATCGGCGGTCAGGCCGGTGATTTTCACCACCGTCTCGCGGGCAATGCCGTCGGCCAGCATCCTCTGGGCAATGCGCAGCGCCTCGGCATGCTGTCCTTCACGTTTGCCTTTTCTGCGCCACACTTCCTGTAATCGTTCGGCGATGGTCATCAATCTCTCCCTGTGCTGAGGAACCCGTTGTGCCACTTTGTGGATAAACCGGCCAAAGCGGCGCGCGTTGCCAGTGTGCAGCAGATAATTAAACAGCGTTTTTATCTGCCTGTCATTAGCGTCACCGCTAAGTAAAATCGTCGTCAGTTGCTCAACAATCCCCATTAAATCGCGCTGGCGAATATGCTTCTGTATCAGCTCGAGTAATGCCACGCGCCGGTGACGAACGATCTCATCGTCGGGGATCACCGTGATATCCACCAGCGGAAAGGGCGAGGCATAAAGCTCCCACGCCAGCGGTGGATCGGCAAAGCAGTCCAGCCAGTTGAGCGACCACGGGTATGGCGTGGTCGCTCCGTGATAGAACAACATCGGCACCACCAGCGGCAGTCTGGTATGACCGCTATCCAGATGGCGCTGCATCGCGGCGATGGCGTAGCGCATCAGGCGGAAGGCCATCTGCGCATCCGGCGAGCTCTGATGTTCGATAACCACATAAATGTAGCCCTCGCCAGACGCGGTTTTGAGTGACCACAGCACATCGGAGTACCAGGCCCGCAGGCTCTCCTCGATAAAGCTTGCCGACTCCAGCTGTAAGGTATCGAGGTCGCAGCGCTGACGCAGCGCAGGCGGTAGATGGATCGCCAGGAAATCACGCGCGATGTCGGCCTGAGTGAGAAACTGTTTAAACACCGCATCATGCGGCGTCGAGGTGGTGCCCTTTGCCATCGGCTCATCCCTGCCTGCTTATCCTGCAGGGACTCTACCTCCCATGAATGTCGCTGACACCCCGGAAACCGGAGTTTTACGTTCCGCGACGAAAACATATTTCCCCGGACTGCAAGCGCGACATCCTTTTTCGACGCGGTACGCAAATCCCGGCGGGCGACAGCCTCGGCGCAGCATGCTATAAACGATTTATCCCCTCAGCAAAGGTCGATGCGGTGAACCATACCCGAGATATTCCCCAAACCTTCTGGCGAGACGATCGCCTGCCGTGGCTGGAGCTGCGCAGCACCTGGCGCAGCCGTCAGGCCTATAAGCGCCACAGCCACCCGCAGCTCTCGGTGGGGGCGATTATCGACGGTGAAACGCGCTGCCTGTGCAATGGACAGGAATATCTCCTGCAGCCCGGGGATCTGATCGTGATCCCGCCGCACTCGCCGCATAGCTGTAATCCGCTGCGTGACCAGCCGCGCAGCTATCATATGCTGTACCTGGAGGCGGCATGGTGCCATGCGCAGCGTCCGGATATTCCCCCTACCGTCAGCATGGCTTCGTCCCAGCCGCTGCTGCGCGACAGCCCTCTCTTTGCCTGCTTCCAGCAGATTGTCGCCCTGATGAGCCGCGGCCGCATTGAGCAACTGCCAGCCCGGGTGGCGCAGCTCCTGCACGCGCTGCCGCTGTGCGCCGCCGCGCCGCAGGCGCCACATCACGCCAGCGCCCTGCTGTTTCAGCGCCTGGCGACAGATCTGCCGGCGCCGCCATCGCTGGATAAGCTGGCCCACGATAGCGCGCCACGTAAAGAGACCGTTATCCGCGCCGTGAAACAGGATACCGGCCTGACGCCCGCCAGTTTGATCAATATGGCGCGCATCGAATATGCGAAAACGCGCTTACGTGCCGGGGACCCTATCGCCGACGTCGGCTATCAGGCCGGCTTTGCCGATCAGAGCCATTTCCATAAAACCTTCGTCAGCTATACCGCCGCCACGCCGCGGCAGTATGCGCACAGCAGATCAATTTCCGACAATAAGTAATTTTCCACCTGGCGTAGGGTGGCCTCAGCACCATTATCGAGGCCACTATGCATACCTTATCGACTCTCTTCCCCGCCGCCTTCCCGGCGTTAGCCCTGTCCCACTTTGTCGCCCTGCTCAGCCCGGGCCCCGATTTTTTTCTGCTGGTCGGTTACGCTGTACGCTACCGGATCCGCGGCAGCCTCGGACTGTGTCTCGGCATCGCCGCCGGCAATGCGCTGTATATTGTTCTGGCCATCGTTGGCTGGGGACTTCTGCGCCAGGCGCCGCTGCTGTTTTTACTCATCGAGCTGTTGGGCGCGGGCTACTTACTGTGGATTGGCAGCCTGCTGATTCGCAGCCGTCCCGCGGCGCTGGCGGTGGAGAGCGTTCGCGCATCGCGTCCGGGGTTCGGCAAGCAGCTACTGCTGGGGCTGGGGTCATCGCTGCTCAACCCCAAGAATGCGCTGTTTTATCTGGCGCTGATGACCTCCCTGCTGGGGCCGGCGGTCACCCTGCTGCAGCAAACGGTGAGCGGGCTGTGGATGGTCAGCGTGGTGTTCTTCTGGGATTTACTGCTGGTGAGCGCGATTGCGCTGCCGCAGGTGCAGCGCCGCCTGAGCGCTATCGTCTGGCGGGTCGAGCGGGCGGCGGGGGCGATCCTGATGATGTTCGGTCTGTGGATTATCTGGCGATTTTTGCACGACCTCGCCGTCAGGTTATATGCTTAAGTTTATGGAAAAACTCGCTGAACTGAAACGCGCCAAACTGCTGGCGCTGTCGCTGCTGCTGATCGCCGCCGCGCTATTTATCACCACCCTGCTGCTGCCGCCGACGCCGTGGGTCAGCGCACTGAAGGCCATTTCCGAAGCGGCGATGGTCGGAGCGCTGGCCGACTGGTTTGCGGTGGTGGCCCTGTTTCGCCGTATTCCGCTGCCCTTTGTCGCCCGCCATACCGCAATTATCCCGCGCAACAAAGATCGCATCGCCGACAACCTCGGCCGCTTCGTTGAGGAGAAATTCCTCGATACCCCGTCGCTGGTGGCGCTGATCCGCCGCTATCAACCAGCGCTGATGCTCGGCAACTGGTTCAGCCAGCCTGAGAACGCCCGGCGGGTTGGCCAACACCTGCTGCAGGTGATGAGCGGTTTTCTCGAACTGACCGATGACGCCCGCATTCAGCGCCTGCTGCGGCGCGCGGTGCATAAGGCGATCGATAAGGTCGACCTGACGCAGACCAGCGCCATGATGCTGGAGGGGCTGACCCGCGACAACCGCCATCAAAAGCTGCTGGATTCGCTGATAAATCAGCTGATCGCCCTGCTGCAGCGCGACAGCTCCCGCGCTTTTATCGCCCGCGGCATCGTACACTGGCTGGAGACCGAACATCCGCTGAAGGCCAGGCTGTTACCCACCGAGTGGCTCGGCGAGCACAGCGCCGAGATGGTCACCGACGCCGTGAATACCCTGCTGGACGAAGTCACCCACGATCGCACCCACCAGATCCGCCAGACCTTTGACCGCGCGACGCAAAAGCTAATCGATAACCTGAAATCCGACCCGGAACTGGCGCAGAAGGCCGATAACATCAAAACCTGGCTGAAAAACGATGAGACCTTCAACCGCTATCTTGGCGAAGTGTGGGGCGACCTGCGCGGCTGGGTAAAAAACGATATCAGCAGCGACGACTCGCGTATCAAGCAGCGCATCGCCGAGGCCGGCCAGTGGTTCGGTGAAACCTTACTCCGCGACGACGCGCTGCGCGAATCGCTCAACGAACACCTGGAGCAGGCGGCGCATCGGGTGGCGCCGGAGTTCGCCGCCTTCCTCACTCGACATATCAGCGACACGGTGAAGAGCTGGGACGCCCGCGATATGTCGCGGCAGATCGAGCTCAACATCGGTAAAGATCTGCAATTCATCCGCATCAACGGCACCCTGGTGGGGGGAACTATCGGCCTGTTGTTGTGGCTGCTCTCGCAGATCCCCTCGCTGCTGCATCTGCATATTGGTTAGCAATGATACTATCTGAACAATAGCGCTGATAAATATTCCACAGGGAGGGCGAGATAATGCACCGGATGACCCACTGGCTAACCCGGCACGCCGCCGCGCTGTTCTTCCCGGCGGCGCTCATTCTGTATGATTTTTCCGCCTATCTCACCACCGACCTGATCCAGCCGGGGATCCTCCACGTGGTGCGGGATTTCAACGCCGATGTGGCGCTGGCTCCAGCCTCGGTAAGCCTGTATATGGCCGGCGGCATGGCGCTGCAGTGGCTGCTGGGGCCGCTCTCTGACCGAATCGGACGGCGTCCGGTACTGCTCACCGGCGCGCTCATTTTCACCCTCGCCTGCCTGGCGACGCTGTTCACCACCTCCATGACCCAGTTCCTGATTGCCCGCTTCGTGCAGGGCACCAGCATCTGCTTTATCGCCACCGTCGGCTACGTCACCGTGCAGGAAGCCTTTGAGGAAAAAAGGTCGATCAGGCTGATGGCGGTGATCACCTCCGTCGTGCTGGTGGCGCCGATCGTCGGCCCGCTCTCCGGCGCGGCGCTGATGCATTTTATCCACTGGAAAGCGCTGTTCGGCATTATCGCCGCCATGGGGCTGGTGGCCTGGCTGGGGCTGCTGTTGACCATGCCGGAGACGGTGCGCCGGGGCGATGTGCCGTTCAGCCCCCTGGGCGTACTGCGCGATTTTCGCAACGTCTTTCGCAACCGCATCTTTTTGCTCGGCGCCGCCACGTTGTCGCTGAGCTATATTCCGCTGATGAGCTGGGTGGCAGTATCGCCGGTGATTTTAATGGACGCCGGCGGGCTGACCACCAGCGAGTTCGCCTGGAGCCAGGTGCCGGTCTTCAGCGCCGTCATCATCGCCAACCTGTCGGTGGCGCGCTGGGTAAAAGATCCCACCCGCCCGCGCTTTGTGCTGAGCGCGGTGCCGGTACAGATGCTCGGCCTGGCCATCCTGATCGTTGGGAATCTGGTATGGCCGCACGTCTGGCTGTGGTCGGTGCTCGGCACCTGCTTCTTCGCCTTCGGCATCGGGCTAATTTTCCCGACGTTGTTCCGCTTTACCCTCTTTTCCAACGACCTGCCGAAAGGCACGGTCTCCGCCTCGCTGAATATCGTGATCCTCAGCGTCAGCGCCTTATCGATTGAAGGCGCGCGCTGGCTGTGGTTCCATGGCGGGAGACTGCCCTTCCACCTGTTAGCGGTGGCCGCCGGGCTCATCGCCGCCTGCTGCCTCGCCGGACTGTTACGCCACCAGCGTCAGTGTGCGCAAGCGGTCATTGAAGCCCGGCAGTCGTGACCCCTTTTACGGAGAAAGCCCCATCATGAGTGAGATTGAACTCAGCCCGGCGCAGCGCGACCTGCTGCGCGACAGGCTCAGCAAGTACTGCGAAGAGACGTTTAACCTCGAGCTGGAGCAGTTTGACGCCGAATTTTTTGTCGACTTTATCGCCCAGGAGCTGGGGCCGCTGTTTTACAACGCCGGTATCGAAGAGGCCATCCGCACCCATCTGGCATGGAGCGAGCGGATCCAGGAAGAGATGGATTTAAAGAAGGTCTATTAACGCCGCGCGCAGACGCAGGAGATCAATAAAAGCACACAATCAACAGGGTTATAATGGCGACTCTTTCAGCATCTCCCGTGTACGGGGAAGGAAACCATGTCGCTTATCACCGATCTACCCGCCATTTTTGACCAGTTCTCGGAAGCTCGCCAGAAGGGCTTTCTCACCGTCATGGATCTTAAAGAGCAGAACGTGCCGCTGGTAGGCACCTACTGCACCTTTATGCCTCAGGAGATCGCTATGGCGGCGGGGGCCGTGGTGGTCTCGTTGTGCTCCACCTCCGATGAAACCATCGAGGAAGCGGAAAAAGATCTGCCGCGCAACCTCTGCCCGTTAATCAAAAGCAGCTACGGCTTCGGCAAAACCGATAAATGCCCCTACTTCTATTTCTCTGACCTGGTGGTCGGGGAAACCACCTGCGACGGCAAAAAGAAAATGTACGAGTATATGGCCGAGTTCAAGGCGGTCCACGTGATGCAGCTGCCGAACAGCGCCAGCGACGCAGCCTCCCGCGCCCTGTGGAAAGCGGAGATCCTGCGCCTGCAGCAGGTGATTGAGGCGCGGTTTGGCGCGCCGATTAGCGAGGCGGCGCTGCGTGAAGCCATCGTGCTGAAAAACCGTGAACGCCGGGCGCTGGCCCACTTTTATCGTCTCGGGCAGCTCAATCCGCCGGCGCTCAGCGGCGGCGACATCCTGAAAGTGGTGTACGGCGCCACCTTCCGCTTCGACAAAACCGCGCTGATTGACGAGCTCAACGCCATGGCGGAGCGCATCCGTCAGGAGTGGCGGCAGGGTAAACGGCTGGCATCCCGCCCGCGCATTCTGATCACCGGCTGCCCGATCGGCGGCGCGGCGGAGAAAGTGGTTCGCGCCATCGAAGAAAACGGCGGCTGGGTGGTAGGCTATGAAAACTGCACCGGTGCGAAGGCCACCGAGCGCTGCGTGGCGGAAGAGGGCGACGTCTACGACGCCTTAACCGACAAATATCTCGCCATCGGCTGCTCCTGTATTTCCCCCAACGACCAGCGCCTGCAGCTGCTGAGCCAGATGGTGGAGGAGTACCAGGCCGACGGGGTGATCGACGTCATTCTGCAGGCCTGCCATACCTATGCCGTGGAATCGCTGGCCATCAAACGCCATCTCCGCCAGCAGCACGACCTTCCTTATATGGCGATAGAAACCGACTATTCGACAGCGGACCTCGGCCAGCTCAGCACTCGCGTCGCCGCCTTTATCGAAATGCTATAAGGAGCACGCGTGATCTACACGGTTGGTATTGATTCCGGCTCCACTGCCACGAAAGGCATCCTGCTCGCGGACGGGGTGGTTACGCGTCGTTTCCTCTGCCCGACCCCCTTTCGCCCCGCCGACGCCATCCATGAGGCCTGGGAGACGCTGCGCGCTGGCCTCGCGGAAACGCCCTTTTTAACCCTCACCGGCTATGGTCGCCAGCTGGTAGATTTCGCCAATAAACAGGTGACGGAGATTTCCTGTCACGGTCTCGGCGCCCGCCTGCTGGCACCGGACACCCGCACGGTGATTGATATCGGCGGCCAGGACAGCAAGGTTATCCAGCTGGATGCCGGGGGCAACCTCAGCGACTTTCTGATGAATGACAAATGCGCCGCCGGCACCGGCCGCTTTCTGGAGGTCATTTCACGCACCCTCGGCGCCAGCGTCGAACAGCTGGACGCCATTACCGACGGCGTGGAACCGCATGCCATCACCAGCATGTGTACGGTATTCGCCGAATCGGAAGTCATCAGCCTGCGGTCGGCGGGAGTCGCGCCGGAGGCGATTCTGGCGGGGGTGATTAACGCCATGGCCCGGCGCAGCGCGAACTTTATCGGCCGCTTATCAGCGCAGGGGCCGCTGCTGTTTACCGGCGGCGTCAGCCACTGCGCCGCCTTTGCCCGCATGCTGGAAAGCCATGTCGGCATGGCGGTGACAACCCATCCCGACGCCCAGTTCGCCGGGGCGATCGGCGCGGCGCTGATCGGCCAGCGCCAGCGGAGGCGCGGATGACAACGTTTCTGTTTTTATTTCATTCCACGGTGGGAGTGGTGCGAACGCGCAAAGCCCTGCAGGCGGCGGGAATGACCTTCGAGGTCAAAGATATTCCCCGCCAGCTGCGCAGCGGCTGCGGGCTGTGCATCCTGCTTGAGGGGACGGAAGCCGACGCGCGAGCCTGGATCGTCCCGGAACAGACGGCGGCGTTATATCAGCAGGACGGGGAGGCGTGGCGCTGTCTCGCCACCTTCCCACCGGCAGGTTAATCGCTTACCACAAAGCGCGTCGCCGCAAAGCAGTTCAGCAGACGGTGCATAAGAAAAACCAGGGTCAGCGTGACCACCAGCGAGACCGTCACCGAGGTGATGCGGTACAGATCGCTGAACACCAGATCCTGATAGGGATGCAGGTTTTGGCCAAACATAATGCCGATGGTGGTAATGCTGGCGAAGCCCACCCCGGCGCCCACTTTCTCCATCACGTGCAGGCGGGCGCTAAAGGCCAGCCCGAGGCCAATCAGCGGCATCATCAGGATCATGTGATTGCTGAAGTCATAGATAATCAGCTGCACCACCAGAATATAGAGACAGGCCAGCACCACCCCCGCCACGCGCCAGATCGAGCTGATCACCGCCCCGCGATAGTGCATCGGGAACAGGATCAGGATCCCGGCCATCAGCGCCGACAGCGAGTCGCTGAGATCGCAGATCTGAAACACCACGAAGATGATCGTCGCCACCGTGCCGGAGAGCAGCGACTCGTGGCGGATGCGGGCGGCGTCTTTTTCAATGCGCGGCGGCGGCTTGCGCGGTTCGACGTCCGGGATCAGGTAATGCAGCAGCGCGCTCAGCGCCACCGCCAGCACGCACGCTTCCATGTTGGAGAACATCAGGGTGTGCCAGTTGCTGGTCGGGTAGCTCATAAAGTTGAGCATCGTGCTCTGACACACCACCCCCATCGACCCCAGCAGAAACAGCGGCCCCTGGCTCATAAAGCGAAAACGCATCACGTACAGGGCGAACACCACCAGCGTCATGATCACCGGCCATTGCGACAGATAACCGACAATCAGCACCATTTCGACGCAGTTCACCGCCGCGCTGAACACAAACTGGCGGGCGACGTGGCGGTTGAACACCGGCACCAGCGACATCAGCATCAGCGGATACACCACAAAAAATACGCCGTACTGCACGTCGTAGAAGGTGGAGATGCTGAGCGCAATGGTCCCGGCCACGGCGATACGCACCGTCTGGCGAAAATCATTCGCCGTGTAGACGATATTGCCGTGCGGGGTAAAGACGTGCGCCAGGGTATTAATAGACATAGTGCAACCAGCTCACCAGATGGATCTGCAGGCCGGCGAAGGTGCGGGCGAAAGGTCCCTCGCTATTGTACAGCTGCACCGTGGCGCGGGCGCCGGTCGGCAGCGGTTTCGCCAGCGGCTGATCCAGCGCGACGTGAATGCGCATTCGCTGGGCATCACGCACCCAGCGGGTGGACTGTTCCGGCTGCGACAGCTGCCCGTTAACCGCCTCTTGCCCCGCCAGAATCCCGGCATCGCTGCTGGTCACGTGCGCCGGGAAAACTTCCCCCGGCAGGGCGTCAAAAACCACCGCCGCATCGGTGTTTACCGCGGTGTGGCGCAGGCTCTTCTCACGGAAGTCAGCGACGATATCGGTATTGTTGTTGACCAGCGCCAGCACGGCTGTCGCCGCGGTGACGTAGATCCCCGGGTTAAGCTGCAGGTTGCTAACCATGCCGTCAGTTTCCGCACGCACTTTGGTCCAGGCCAGGTTCAGCTGCGCCTCCTCCAGCGCGTTGCGGTATTTCTGCAGGGTGACGTTGCGCTTATCGTCGCGCTCGCCGCGCTGGATCAGCAGGTTCTGGATCTGCGCGTTCAGCGCCGAGACCGACTGCTCGCTGGTCTGCCAGGTGGTCCGCACTTTGTCGAGATCGGACTGCGAGACGTTCTGCATGGTGCTCAGGCGCTGATAGCGATCGAGCGTGACCTTATCGTTACGGGCGGTGTACTGCGCGGTGCGCAGGTTGGCGCGGGCGGCGGCGATTTGCGCGTCCAGCTGCTGGTTGCTCAGCTTCGCCTGTTCAAGGGCGATCTGTGCCGCTTCAACTTTATTAATGAATGGCGTTGGATCGAGCTCATACAGCAGGTCGCCCTTTTTCACCTGGCTATTGTTATGCACGTAGACGTGCGAGACATAGCCGGAGACCCGCGACGAAACCGGGGTCACCACGCGCATGACGGTGGAGTCCGGCGTCAGCGGGATCCAGATATCGGCAACGATAAACCAGGCGAATATTCCCAGAAAAGCGGCAATACTCACCCGTACCCAGCGGGCAAATTTTTGTTCAGGCGTCATCATAGTGTGTTAGATCTTGTTATCTTCTTCGCGGATATTCCGCAAACGGCAGGCGATTTGATTTAACGTGGTGCTGAAGGTGACGAGGTCGGCTTCCGGGATGGTCTGGGTTACGCGCTCCTGATAGGTCTCGATCACGCGGCTCAGTTTTTCCAGAATAGCCCGCCCCTCGGCGGTCAGCGTCAGCAGGCGAATGCGTTTGTCATATGGCGATGTGGAACGCAACAGATAGCCCTGCTTTTCCAGTAATGAGAGGGTGCGCGTCAGCGGCGGCAGTTCAATCCCCTGCACCTCCGCCAGTTCGCTGACCGAGACGTTGTCCCCCAACTGATGCAGTTGCATCAGCACCGTCCAGCTGGACTGGGTGAGTCCCGTATCGGTGATAGCGGAGTCAATAATCGCGCGCCACTGGCGCACCACCATGGCCATCCGCATCCCCAGCGGGCGGCGGGCAAACAGTTCGTCTTCAGTCACAGCTTTTCCTCTCATTGTTGAGAAGAAAATAATACTTATCAGGGTAAGTATCAAGAAACGGAAGGTCACGTCGCATCAATTGATAAATTTCGTGAATGCTTCCCCGGCATCGCCAGCGCTTACCGGGGCAAAGAAGAAGTGATGCCTGAAAAAAAAGCACTTTTTAATTGATCTGATCCCGACGCAGGCCGATATCTTTCAGCTGTTCGTCGCTCATTTTCTGCAAAGCTCTGCGCGTTTGCTCCTGAAGCCACCATTTTTTGACAAACCGTGCCAGCAATACGAAACCGATAAATGGCTGTCTTGCCCTGTTCTCATGAAATTCCATCCTCTACCTCCTCACCTTGCCAGAGACTTTATCTTCACGGATTTGGGGGGGAGGAATACAGATTCACAAAACACTTTTCTTTAACATACAGATTGGCTAAAACGTACAGCAGACCGCAATTTTTCCTGCCATCTGTACTGGTTATTCCATCTGTATGGCGACAATTAAGGATACAGCATGACCCGCTATCAACATCTTGCGACGCTGCTGGCCGAACGCATTGAACAGGGCCTGTATCGCCACGGCGAAAAGCTGCCGTCGGTGCGCAGCCTGAGCCAGGAGCACGGCGTCAGCATCAGCACCGTCCAGCAGGCCTATCAGCTGCTTGAGCAGCAGCAGATGATTGTGCCGCAGCCGCGATCGGGCTATTTCGTCGCCCCCCGCAAGGCCCAGCCGCCGGTGCCGCCGATGTCGCGTCCGGTGCAGCGTCCGGTGGAGATCACCCAGTGGGATCAGGTGCTGACCATGCTCGACGCCCGCTACGATAAAACGATCATCCCCTTCGGCGGCGGCTCGCCGGACGTGACGCAGCCAAGCCTGAAGCCCATCTGGCGCGAACTGAGCCGGGCGATCCAGCACAACCTCACTGAGGTGTTGAACTATGACGAATTGGCCGGGCGCCGCGAGCTGCGGGAGCAGATCGCCCGCCTGATGCTCGACGGCGGATCGGTGGTGACTGCCGACGATCTGGTGCTCACCAGCGGTTGCCACAGCGCGCTGTCGCTGGCCCTGCTGTCGGTGTGCCAGCCAGGGGACATCATCGCCGTGGAATCCCCCTGCTACTACGGCACCATGCAGATGCTGCGCGGACTGGGATTAAAAACGATTGAGATCCCCACCGATCCGGAAACCGGGATCAGCATCGAGGCCCTGGAGTTGGCGCTGGATCAGTGGCCGATCAAAGGGGTGATCCTGGTGCCGAACTGCAACAACCCGCTGGGATTTATCATGCCGGACGCCCGCAAGCGCGCGGTGCTGAACCTGGCCCAGCGCCACGATATCGTTATTTTCGAGGATGATATCTACGGCGAGCTGGCTACCGAATATCCGCGCCCGCGCACGATTCACTCCTGGGATATCGACGGCCGGGTGATGCTCTGCAGCTCCTTTACCAAAACCATCGCCCCCGGCCTGCGCATCGGTTGGATAGCGCCCGGGCGCTACTACGACAAGCTGCTCCAGATGAAGTACGCCGCCAGCGGCACTAACGTCCCTTCAACCCAGCTGGCGGCCTTTAACTTTATTCGCGAAGGCCATTATCACCGCCACGTGCGGCGGATGCGGCAGATCTATCAGCGCAATATCGAGATCTACACCTGCTGGCTGCGGGAGTTTTTCCCCTGCGGGATCTGCGTCACCCGGCCGAAGGGCGGTTTTATGCTGTGGGTGGAGCTCCCGGAGCAGGTGGATATGGTCTGCGTCGCCAAACAGCTGTGCCGGCTGAAGATCCAGGTCGCGCCGGGGTCGCTGTTTTCCGCGGCGGGCAAGTATCGCAACTGCGTCAGGATCAACTGCGCCCTGCCGCCGACTGAGAAACATAAAGCGGTGATGGTGAAGCTGGGGGAAGCGGTGAAGGTGGCGATGGAGTGAGGTTTAGCCTGTTCTCCCCGGTGGCGCTGCGCTTACCGGGGCGACGGGGCCAGTAGCCCGGAAAAGGCGCAGCAAGCGCAGCCTCCGGGATAAACACACTCACCATCAGCCAGGCGAGCAATAGAATGAAATTAAACGAATTTAATGATAGCCGGCCCGCCATTAGCCTTTATAAAATGGCATGATGCCGTACATTGCTTTAGCGAAGGAATTGCCATGCGAAATTACAAAGTCATTACTCCGTTATTCCCGACCTACGACCAGACCCGAGCGATGATGAAAGCCGTAGCAGGATGCTCAGTAAAATCGGTCCGTAATATGATCTCCGCCATTCAGGAACAGACCGGTACCCCGCAAAACCCGGTAGACTGGTCAGAGCCGGACCACTGGATTAAGGAACGACTAAGCGGAGAAGATGCCAAAATAGCCTGGCAAATCTGGAAGACCGATAACCATATACTCAACCCCCGCCACAGCTATGGTTGTTATATGTTTATCAATAACCCGCTATTCGATTTGATGCAGACCGATGAGGATGGCGGCTGGCATCCCAGTGAACAGGGACGTTTATTCCTCGCTCACGATGAAGCGACGCTGCGTAAACTGGACGATATCGAAGGCATGCTGCAGCTACTGGAATTGCTCGCCGGTCGCGAACAGGCCCGGCGCGCCGATCTGCTTCCGGAATGGCAGGCTTTCTTGCATCAGCACTCTAAATTCGCCTCCCCAAGTTCAGTTAAAACAACGCTCTATGCCCGGCTTTACAATCTGGTCGAGCGCGAACTTATTACTCGTGAAGGCATGAGCTACAAAATCACCGAAGCAGGAAGAAAGTGGCTTGGCAAAGCGCTGCCAGAACGCCAAACCGACCCGCGCAAAGAGCTGCTGGATGCGGTTAAACGCTATAACCAGCAGCAAAAGGAATTACTGCGCGAGCAAATATCCACCATGAATCCCTACAAGTTTGAGCATCTGGTCGGCCAGTTGCTGGAAGCAATGGGCTATGAGCAAGTCGAAGTGACCAAAGCCTCCGGCGATAAAGGTGTGGATGTGGTCGGCAAAGTGCAGGTTGGCATCACCACCATTACCGAAGTGGTGCAGGTGAAGCGGATGCAAAACACTATTACCCGCCCGTTTATCGATCAGCTGCGCGGCGCATTGCCCTACCACAAAGCCATTCGCGGCACGCTTATCACCACCGGAAAATTTGCAGCGAAATGTGCAGAGGCGGCACTATTTCCCGGAGCCGCGCCGATTACGCTAATTGATGGCGATCGCCTGCTGGAGCTGCTAATAGAAAACAACGTTGGGATCAGACGCAGCAATGCGGTCGAATTATTAGACGTGGATCTACAGCTGTTTGATGAGCTGGATCTCGACTAAAGGGCGAACTTCACCGCTTTTATCGTTACAATAGCCACCAAATTTTTCCAGAACGAGTTCATCATGGCCAAAGCACCAACCAAAAAAGCCAAAGCAAAGAAAGGCTTTGAAGACACATTATGGGATACCGCGAACCAGCTTCGCGGCAGCGTGGAATCCTCCGAGTACAAGCACGTGGTGCTGAGTCTCGTGTTCCTCAAATTTATCAGCGATAAGTTTGAAGCCCGCCGTCAGAAGATGAAAGACGAAGGTCAGGGCGATTTCCTTGAGATGGAAGTCTTCTATCAGCAGGACAACATCTTCTATCTGCCGGAAGAGGCGCGCTGGTCGTTCATCAAGCAAAATGCCAAGCAGGACGACATTGCGGTACGTATTGATACTGCGCTCTCCACCATTGAGAAGCGCAACCCGACGCTGAAAGGCGCGCTGCCGGACAACTACTTCAGCCGCCAGAATCTGGAAACCAAGAAGCTGGCGTCGCTTATCGACACCATCGATAACATCGAAACGCTGGCCCACGAAACCGACGTCGAAGCGCTGTCGAAAGAAGACCTGGTCGGTCGCGTGTACGAATACTTCCTCGGCAAGTTTGCCGCCACCGAGGGCAAAGGCGGCGGCGAGTTCTATACGCCAAAATGCGTGGTGACGCTGCTGACCGAAATGCTCGAACCGTTCCAGGGCAAAATTTATGACCCCTGCTGTGGCTCGGCGGGGATGTTTGTCCAGTCGGTGAAATTTGTCGAAAGCCATCAGGGGAAAAGCCGCGATATCGCCCTGTACGGTCAGGAGCTGACGGCCACCACCTACAAGCTGGCGAAGATGAACCTCGCGATTCGCGGCCTTTCCGCCAACCTTGGCGAGCGCCCGGCGGACACCTTCTTCAGCGACCAGCACCCGGATCTGAAAGCCGACTATATTCTGGCCAACCCGCCGTTTAACCTGAAAGACTGGCGAAATGACGCCGAGCTGACCAAAGACCCGCGCTTTGCCGGCTACCGCACGCCGCCAACCGGTAACGCTAACTACGGTTGGATTCTGCATATGCTTTCCAAGCTGTCGGCCAACGGCACCGCCGGTTTTGTGCTGGCGAACGGCTCGATGAGCTCCAACACCAGCGGCGAAGGCGAGATCCGCGCGCAGATGATCGAAAACGATCTGATCGACTGCATGATCGCCCTGCCCGGTCAGCTGTTCTTCACCACCCAGATCCCGGTGTGCCTGTGGTTTATGACCAAGTCGAAGACGGCCGATCCGGCCAAAGGCTATCGTAACCGTCAGGGCGAAACGCTGTTTATCGATGCGCGTAACCTCGGCACCATGATCAACCGCACCACCAAAGAGCTGACGGCAGACGATATCGCCACCATCGCCGACACCTACCATGCCTGGCGCAGCACGCCGGAAGAGCTGGCCGAACGAGTTAAGCGCGGCGACAGCAAGCTGGCGCAGTACGAAGACCAGGTCGGGTTCTGCAAGGTTGCGACGATTGCAGAGATCAAGGCAAACGACTATGTGCTGACTCCGGGCCGCTACGTCGGCGCCGCCGAGCAGGAAGACGACGGTGTGGCGTTTGAAACCAAAATGCGCGAGCTGTCGCAGGCGTTGTTTGCGCAGATGAAGCAGGCAGAAGAACTGGATAACGCAATTCGCCAGAACCTGGAGGCGCTGGGTTATGGGGAATAATGAATGGGTGAGTACTACGCTTGGCGAGCTAGTTGACACATTTGGAGGATCTGTTCAAACAGGTCCTTTTGGCAGCCAATTACACGCAGCCGATTATGTAAGTGAAGGCATTCCTTCCGTTATGCCTAAAAACATTAGAATTGAAGAAATTGATGTAGAAGATATTGCAAGAATTAGCTTAAGCGATGCTGAACGATTAAAAAAATATCTGTTAGCAGAAGGTGATATAGTATATAGCCGTCGTGGTGATGTAGAAAAATGTGCGCTAGTAACAAAAAATGAAACCAACTGGTTATGCGGTACCGGTTGCCTTAGGATTAGAATACCAAAAAACAAATCGATAACTCCTTATTTTTTACATGCTCTTTTATCTACACCAGTTACTCGAGAATGGGTTTCTCGTCATGCAATTGGTGCGACAATGCCTAATCTTAATACATCTATATTAAGAGATGTCCCTATAGTTGTACCACCTTTTGATTCAATGAATTTTATTGGGGCAATGTGGATAAAATTAAACAGAAAAATAATATTAAATAGAAAAATTAACCAAACCCTGGAACAAATGTCCCAAACCCTGTACAAATCCTGGTTTGTGGATTTCGACCCGGTGATTGATAACGCGCTGGATGCGGGAAATCCCATTCCGGAAGCGCTGCAATCTCGCGCCGAACTGCGTCAAAAAGTTCGCAATAGTGCAGATTTCAAACCACTTCCGGCGGATATTCGTGTGCTGTTCCCGGCTGAATTTGAAGAAACAGAGTTGGGCTACGCACCAAAAGGTTGGGTGACAAATCGGCTGGAAAATATTTTAGAGTTGGCTTACGGAAAAGCACTTAAAAAGACAGAAAGAACCAACGGTAATTATCCTGTTTATGGTTCTGGCGGTGTCGATGGCACCCATAATGAGTATCTTGTTAAAGGGCCAGGGGTTATTGTTGGGAGGAAAGGTACTGTTGGTTCATTACATTGGGAAAACAAAAATTTTTACCCCATCGATACGGTATTTTTCGTAAAACCCAAAGAATACTACCCCCTTGTTTACTGCTATCAACTGTTGAAAACACTGGGATTAGAGAATATGAATACTGATGCAGCAGTCCCAGGGTTGAACAGAAACAATGCTTATCGTCTTGAGGTCGTTACACCAACACAATCCATCATTGCCAAATTCACAAATATAATCCAGACAATCCAGCATAAAATGGATTCAAATCATAATGAAACAGAGAATCTAACCGCCCTCCGCGACACCCTGCTCCCCAAACTTATCTCCGGCGAGCTGTCCCTGGAGGATCTACCAGATTTAGTAACCCAAACTGAACCCGCTTAATGCATTTTGCCCCTGTTAAATCAGGGGCTTTCTGGTAAGGTTTTCTTTAGTTACAGGAACCTTTAGCAGAAAAACAGCCAGGGCCGGAGCGAGATATGCATCTCTCATTCAGTGAAGCGAAGCTAGAACAAGCCATTATCGAACTGCTACAGGAACAGGGCTATAAGCACCTGATCGGCGATGATGTGCCGCGTTCAAGCCTCGATCAGGTGATTATCGAAGACGATCTTCGCCACTATCTCGCCTCTCGCTATCAGATTGACGGCATCACCGAAGCGGAAATCCAGCGGCTGATTAAGCAGCTCACCACGCTGCCCGCCTCCGATCTTTACGAAAGCAATAAAACCTTCTGCGCCTGGCTGGCGAATGGTTTCTTGTTTAAACGCGACGATCGTCAGCAGAAAGATCTCTATATCGAACTGCTCGATACCCGGCATCTTTCTGCGGCACTACATGAATTATTCAATGCCGAAGACGTGCCGCTGCAACAGGCAGCAGAACCGTCGGCGACCTATCTTGTCAAGCCGCTGAACCGTCTTAAGGTCGTCAATCAACTGACCATCTCCGGCAAAGAAAACCAGCCGCGTATCCCGGACGCCATTCTGTATATTAATGGCCTGCCGCTGGTGGTCTTTGAATTTAAAAGCGCGGTGCGCGAGCAGGAAGCCAATATTGGCGATGCGTATAAACAGCTCTGCACCCGTTATCGCCGCGATATTCCGCAGCTGTTTGTCTATAACGCGCTGTGCATTATCAGCGATGGCGTCAATAACCGCATGGGCAACCTGTTTGCGCCGTATGAGTATTTCTACTCCTGGCGCAAAGTCACCGGCAATGAAAACCGCGAGCAGGACGGCATCCCCTCCCTGCATTCGATGATTCAGGGACTGTTTCACCCGGTCCGTCTGCTGGACGTGATCAAAAACTTTATCTGCTTCCCGGATAAAGCCAAACACGAAGTAAAAATTTGCTGCCGCTACCCGCAGTACTATGCGGCGCGCAAGCTGTACTACAGCATCGAACGGGCGCGTAAACCTTACGGCGACGGCAAGGGCGGCACCTACTTTGGCGCGACCGGCTGCGGCAAGAGCTACACCATGCAGTTCTTAACCCGTCTGCTGATGAAAAGCGTCGAGTTCGCCAGCCCGACGATCGTGCTGATCACCGACCGCACCGATCTGGACGATCAGCTCTCGGCGCAGATGTGCAATGCCAAAAACTATATCGGCGACGAGACCGTGGTGCCCGTAACCAGCCGTGAGGATCTGCGGGAAAAGCTGGCCGGTCGCAACAGCGGCGGCGTCTTCCTGACCACTATCCATAAATTTACCGAAGACACTGAACTGCTCTCCGGGCGCAGCAATATCATCTGTATTTCCGACGAAGCGCACCGCAGCCAGGTCAACCTCGATCAGAAAGTGATCGTCGATAAAGAAAACGGCAAGGTGCGCAAAACTTACGGTTTCGCCAAATATCTGCACGATTCGCTGCCACAGGCCACCTATGTTGGTTTTACCGGTACCCCTATCGACGCCACGATGGAAGTCTTTGGCAACATCGTCGACAGCTACACCATGACCGAATCCGTGCAGGATGAGATCACCGTGCGCATCGTCTATGAAGGCCGCGCCGCGAAGGTCATCCTCGATGCCCGCAAGCTGGAAGAGGTGGAAAAATATTACGAAGAGTGCGCCAATGCGGGCACCAACGAGTGGCAAATCGACGAGAGCAAAAAAGCCAGCGCCACTATGAACGCCATTCTCGGTGATGAAGACCGCCTGAAAGCGCTGGCGGAAGACTTTGCTAAACACTATGAAAAACGTGTCACCGAAGGCTCCACGGTGAAAGGTAAAGCGATGTTTGTCTGCGCCAGCCGGGAAATTGCCTGGGATTTCTATCGTCAATTAAAAGACTTTCGTCCGGCATGGTTTGCGGTGAAACAAGCGCCGGATGGTATAGAGCTTACCGAGCAGGAGCAGAAGGAACTGCCGCCGTCCGAAATGGTCAAGATGGTAATGACCCGCGGCAAAGACGATAGCGTACAACTGTACGATTTGCTGGGCAGTAAAGAGTACCGCAAAGAGCTGGATAAGCAGTTCAAAAATGACAAATCAAATTTCAAAATCGCCATCGTGGTGGACATGTGGCTGACCGGTTTTGACGTACCGGAGCTGGACACTATTTATATCGATAAGCCGCTGCAAAAGCATAACCTGATCCAGACCATCTCCCGCGTTAACCGCAAGCTGGAAGGCAAAAGTAAAGGGCTGGTCGTCGACTATATCGGCATTAAGCGCCAGATGAACCAGGCGCTGGCGATGTATTCCCGCATTGACGCCACTAACTTTGAAGATATTCAGCAGTCAGTGATTGAGGTGAAAAACCATCTCGAACTGCTGGCGCAGGTTTTGCACGACTTCGACAGCCGGGCTTATTTCACCGGCGAACCGCAGGCGCAGCTGGCCTGCCTGAATCAGGCGGCAGAGTTTGTCATGCGCACTCAGAAGACAGAGCGCCGCTTTATGGGGCTGGTGAAGCGCCTGAAAGCGGCCTACGACGTCTGCTGCGGCAGCGAAGCGCTTTCGCAGGCCGAGCGCGACTACATCCACTTTTATATTGCCGTACGCTCCATCGTCTTCAAGCTGACCAAAGGCGACGCACCGGATGTCACGCAGATGAACGCTCGCGTACGCGAGATGATTGCCGATGCGTTAAAGGCCGACGGCGTGGAAGAGTTGTTTTTCCTTGGCGACAAGAAAGCAGAGTCGATCGATATTTTCGACGACGATTATCTGGCGCGCATTAATAAGATAAAACTGCCGGCAACCAAAATTCAGCTGCTGCAAAAGCTGCTGGAAAAAGCCATTAGCGACTTTAAAAAGATCAACCAGCTTCAGGGGATCAATTTCACCCGTCGTTTTCAGTCGATTATGGATAAATATAACGAACGCCGGGAAGATGATGTTCTCAACGGTGAAGAGTTTGATTCTTTCAGTCAGGAGATGACCGATATTATCTACGATATTAAAACCGAAATGGGTACCTACGCCGAAATGGGGATTGATATCGAAGAGAAAGCCTTCTACGACATTCTGGCGCATATGCGCGATAAGTATCAGTTCACCTATGAGGACGACAAGATGCTGGCGCTGGCGAAAGAGATGAAGGCGGTGGTCGATAACACTTCGAAGTATCCGGACTGGAGCAAGCGTGATGACATTAAAGCGAAGCTGAAAGTGGAACTCATTCTGTTACTGCATAAGCATAAGTTCCCACCGGTGGCGAATGATGATGTGTATATGGGCGTACTGGCGCAGGCGGAGAATTTTAAGCAGCATCATATTAACACGCTGCACTAAGTTTACTGCAGGATGGCGGGTGATAAGCCGCTGCTGGCGAAGGTACGCCTGCGACTAAAAATACCTACATCCCCCCTGCATGTGGCGCTGATATCTCTGGTTTCCAGCCTCCGATTCGACGGCAATAGTAATAATCTCAGCCGTCTGATGAACTTGTGCGCGCTGATGGGCTTCCTGGTGTTCAAGCGCAATGTCGAACTAAACCTCGAAGGTTAATACACGACGCTCATCTCCCCGGTGGCGCTGCGCTTACCGGGGCTACAGGTTCCCAGTTACCACTTACTCATCATCAAAAAACACCATCCCCTTATACGGCTGCTCGCGGCAGGCGGCCAGGCGCTGGGCGAGACTGCCGACGTGCAGCTCCAGCTTGTGGCCATCGGGATCGAGGAAGTAGTGCGAGGCGCCTTCACTGCGGTTCAGCTTCCACACCGCCACGCCGGCAACCTCAAGGCGAGCGGCGAAGCGGGCGAAATCCGCTTCGCTGATGCTAAACGCATAATGGGTGTAGTCGCTCTCCTCCGGCGGAGTGACACGCCGCTGCGGATCCAGCGACAGGCACAGCCACAGATCGCCGCAGGAGAGATAGGCGCCGCTGTCCCAGCGGGCGTGCAGCGTCATGCCCAACAGCTGCTGATAAAACGCTACGCTCGGCGCCAGCTGGCTGACCGCCAGGGTCAGGTGATTCAGTCCGCTCAGCATGCCTGTTCCTCCAGTGAATTCACAATGAACTGGCGCAGCCATTGATGCGCCGGGTCGCGGTGCCAGCGTTCGTGCCATAGCATCAGCATCTCAAAGCCGGCGACCGCCAGCGGCGGCTCGACGACTGCCAGCCCGCTCTGCCCGCGCACCAGCCGCTCCGGCAGCACCGCCACCAGATCGCTATTGCGCAGGGTCTCCAGCATAAACAGGAAATGTGGCACGGAAAGGACAACCCGCCGCGTCAGGCCAAGATTCGCCAGCGCGGTATCGGTCGCCGCGCTGAAGCCGCCTCCGTCCGGGGAGACGATCGCTTGCTCCAGCTGACAGAACGTTTCCAGGCTCAACCCTTGCCGCAGCACCGGATGCCCGGCCCGGCCCGCCAGCACGTAGCGCTCGCGAAACAGCAGGCGCTGATGCAGCCCCGGCGGCGCGCCCTCGCGGGTATGGAAAAAGAGATCCACTTCATCGCTGGCCGCCTGCTGCTCCAGCCGCGCCGGCTGGAGTTCGAATACCGCCAGCCGACTGCCGGGAGAGGCCTGCCGTAGCCTGCCCAGCATCGGCATGAGGGTCGCCGAAGCCATATAGTCCGTCGCCGCCACCCGCCAGGTCTCCGCCGCCGCGGCCGGATTAAAAGGCGCTACCGGCGCCACCGCCTGCTCCAGCGCGGCTAACGCAGCGCGCAGCGGCTGGCGAAGCTCATCGGCGCGGGCGGTGGGCTGCATGCCGCGCGGGCCCGGCATCAGCAGCGGGTCGGCAAACATCTCCCGCAGCCTGGCGAGTTGAATGCTGACCGACGGCTGCGACAGATTCAGCCGCTGCGCCGCCCGGGTAACGTTATTTTCACTGAGCAGCACGTCGAGCGTGCGCAGCAGATTGAGATCCAGACGATGTAAATTAATCACAGCTATACCTGGGATTTAAGTAATTAATTTCTACTATAGCGCCAGCTTTCCTACTCTGCAGCTCTTCCCACTTCAGAGGTGATGTTATGAAAGTACTGCTGATTTACGCCCATCCGGAACCGCGCTCCCTCAATGGCGGTTTAAAAAATTTCGCCATCCGTCATCTGCTGCAGGCCGGTCATGAAGTCCAGGTCTCCGATCTCTACGCCATGCGCTGGAAGGCCGGGTATGACGCCGACGACAGCGGCGCGCCGCCGGTCGGCGAGTTCTGGCGTCCTACCCTGGACTCCAGACAGGCCTTTGCCCAAGGTACTCAAAGCGCGGATATCGCCGCCGAGCAGGAAAAGCTGCTGTGGGCCGATACGGTGATTTTTCAGTTTCCGCTGTGGTGGTTCTCGATGCCCGCGATCATGAAAGGCTGGATCGACCGGGTGTACGCCTGGGGCTTTGCCTATGGTGTCGGCGAGCACAGCGACCGCCACTGGGGCGATTGCTATGGGGAAGGCACCTTCGTCGGCAAGCGGGCGATGCTGATCGTCACCGCCGGCGGCTGGGCGGAACACTATTCACCGCGCGGGATCAATGGCCCCATCGACGACATCCTGTTCCCCATTCAGCACGGTATGCTGTTCTATCCCGGCTTCGAGGTGCTTCCGCCGCTGGTGTTCTACCGCACGGACAAAACCGATGCCGCGCAGTTCGCCGACCAGTGCGCCACCCTGGCCGAGCGGCTGGACACGCTGTGGCAAACCGAGCCCATTCCATTCCGCCGGCAGAATCATGGCGACTATCTGATCCCGTCGCTAACGCTGCGCCCGGAGCTGGCGCCGGGGCAAAGCGGCCTGGCGGTGCACCTGGCAACGAAATAAACCTCAACGCGATAGCCCTTCCGGGTTATCGCTTTCATTAATATGACAATTTGTGAGCCTCCACGCATTAACGGCATCGCATCGCGCGAAGCCGCCTCTCATATTGATAGCGATCAAAAATAATCATACCGTCTGGTCGGTATGATTCCGGCCATGAACATGGAAGCCCAGCATCGTAAAAAAGATCCCGTCCGTCTCCACCGTCAGCTGCTTGAATCGGCGGCGATGATTGCCGGCCGGGACGGTATCGCCGCCCTGTCGCTGAACGCTGTCGCCCGCGAGGCTGGGGTCAGCAAAGGCGGCCTCCTGCACCATTTTCCCAATAAGCAGGCGCTGATTTTCGCTCTGTTCGCCAGGCTGCTGGCGATTATGGAAAAGGCGATTAGCGAACTGATGGCCGCCGATAACATCGCTTACGGACGCTTTACCCGGGCCTATTTGCACTATCTGTCCAATCCGCAGTTGACGGACACGCACGAAAGCCGTCAGCTGATGGTGCTGTCGCTGGCGATGCCGGACGAACCGGTGCTGCGAAAATGCTGGCGCGACTGGATGCTGGATCATCTGGCGCAAGGCGATGCGCTGGATAACGGCCCAACCGGTACCCTGGTACGCTACGCCGCCGACGGTATCTGGTTATCTGAGCTGACCGAGGGGCGCACCATGAGCAGCGAACATCGCCAGTCGCTGGTGAACGATCTGACCAAAATGACGCTTCCCGCATGAAGCGAATAGAGTGAGGCCGCGATGCGCTACAACATCAATGCCCGTCTCATTTATGATGCAACAGACGGCACGCTAACCCTGCCCGGCAGCGATGAACCAGATAGCCAGCTATCCATCACCGCCAGCGCGCTGCTCTATTTTTTTCTCCGCCATACCGGCGTGGTCAGTCGCGATGAAGTGTTGAAAAAAGTCTGGGACGATAACGGCTTAACTTCTTCCAATAGCAACCTCAACCAGTATCTGAGCATGCTGCGCAAAACTTTCCGCCACTACGATATCGATAACATTATCGTCACCGTGTCGCGCGGCATGCTGCAGCTGAATCAGGATCTCAGCATCGAACTGCTCGACGCCGGGCCGGCGCTGGCCGATGTCGCCAGCCCGGCCGCGCCGCCTGGCGAACCCGCCGGGGCAGGAAGGGAAACCACACCGCCTGCCGCTTCACCACATGCGCGCGGAATGTGCTGGTATCTGGCCGGCGGCTGCCTGCTGGTCATCGCCCTGCTTCTGGTGGCATTCACGTTTGCCGGAACCCACGTCGCCCGGCCAATTAATCTGACGCTGATGAACCACCGCCAGTGCGAACTGCTCGCCAGCGATGAAATGCTGCGTTCGGTCTCGGCGACGGCCTACGGTAAGAATTTTGATGAGGTGCGTCAGCGGCTGAAGCTCAGCTGCAAGCCGGGGGAGCGTTTTGTTTTCTTCTATGGCGACCGGCTGGAGACCAACGGCCTGGGCCGGGTATTTCTCGCCCACTGCGCGATGCACGAAGACAACCCGTTTAGCTATTGCGATAACTACTTTTACTACTCCTGGAAGCCGCAATGAGACTCGCGCCCCGCACCTTTTTCGCCCTCTCTGCCCTCGCGTTTATCGCCGCCGCCGGGTTTAGCGCCTGGCGCCTGCTGCCGGATGCCAACGACGGCGTGATGAGCTGCTCCACCAAAGCGATCATGCGTTTTGAAAACATGGAAAAAGAGAATGTGAACGGCAATATCCATTTTAATTTTGCCGCCAATGGCAACGGGTCGATGGTAGTGGAAGGCTATACCGATTCTGCCGCCGGCTGGCTCTACCTGCAGCGTTACGTCAAATTCAGCTACACCAGCCAGCGCATCTCGGCGACCGAGCGCCACTACCGCATCAAGAAATGGGAATCCAGCGCCTCGTCCATCGATGAATCGCCGGATGTCATCTTCGACTATTTCATGCGCGAGATGTCCGACAGCCACGACGGCCTGTTCCTCAATGCGCAAAAGCTTAACGACAAAGCTATCCTGCTGAGCTCTATCAACTCACCGCTCTACATCTGCACGCTGAAGTCCGGCAGCACGCTTAATTAACCCGTCCCCCCTGTACCACCGCGAGGAAAATGCGCCCTCGCTCACGCTCCATTAATGCCCCTTTTCCCTGGATGCTAAAAGCGCACGTTTTGCGTTTATCTTCGACGCGAGAACTTGAGCATACCCACAATTATAACGTGGCCATATTACCGATTGCTGGCAAGTAATTAGCATCTTATTAACATTCATCTCCCGCCGATAAATAGCTTAAAAAAACGCCATATCATCATGAAAATCCTCACGCATGAAACAGGATTAAGAGATAAAAAGAAGCCTAAACAAGGCTAAATAGCAGAGTAAAAACCTAAAATATTCATCTACACGGATTTAAATTTCACTTCTCTCCCCATTCCCTATAGTGAACCCCGAACGCCGCTTCCGCGTGTTGATGCCGTTACGCGGACGGTTTTCCCGAATCACAAAACCTGTTCTGGAGGAGATCACGATGGGTGATGCATTGGGGCTTATCGAAACCAAAGGTCTGGTGGCCTGTATTGAAGCAGCGGACTCGATGTGTAAAGCCGCCAACGTCGAACTGATCGGCTATGAAAACGTCGGCTCCGGCCTGGTCACCGTGATGGTGAAGGGCGACGTCGGCGCAGTAAAAGCGGCGGTGGATTCCGGTGTGGAATCGGCGCAGCGCATCGGCGAAGTGGTGACCTCGCTGGTCATCGCGCGTCCGCATAACGACATCAACAAAATCGTCATTAAACACAAGGCCTGAAGGCCAGGAGAACGCAAATGGGTGATGCATTAGGTCTGATTGAAACCAAAGGTCTGGTGGCCTGCATTGAAGCAGCGGATGCGATGTGTAAAGCCGCCAACGTCGAACTGATCGGCTATGAAAACGTCGGTTCCGGCCTCGTCACCGCGATGGTGAAAGGCGATGTCGGCGCGGTGAAAGCGGCGGTGGATTCCGGCGTCGAATCGGCCCAGCGCATTGGCGAAGTGGTGACCTCTCTGGTCATCGCCCGTCCGCATAACGACATCAACAAAATCGTCTCGCATTACAAAATTGCGGACTAACGGAGAAACCTGATGAAAGAAGCGCTTGGTCTTATCGAAACCAAAGGTCTGGTGGCCTGTATTGAAGCCGCGGATGCGATGTGCAAAGCCGCCAACGTCGAACTGATCGGCTATGAAAACGTCGGCTCCGGCCTCGTCACCGCGATGGTGAAAGGCGACGTCGGCGCGGTCAACGCGGCGGTCGACTCCGGCGTGGAAGCGGCGAAACGCATTGGCGAAGTCGTCAGCTCTCGCGTCATCGCGCGTCCCCATAACGACATCGAAAAAATCGCGGCGCAGCACAAAGCATGACCTGACAGGGCACGCCCCGTCCCCACTCTTTTCGTCTGATGAAGGATAGACTCATGATTGAACTGGATAACGATTTGCAGTCCCGGCAGAACGCCCGGGAACTGGTGCGCAACGCCAAAAAAGCGCAGGCAATGCTGGCCACCTTTTCGCAGCAGCAAATCGACGCCATCGTGAAAAACGTGGCCCAGGAAGCAGCGCACCACGCCGAAGCGCTGGCGAAAATGGCCGCGGAAGAGACCGGTTTTGGCAACTGGCAGGACAAAGTGCTGAAAAACCGCTTCGCCTCGCTGCGCGTCTACGACGCCATCAAAGATATGAAGACCGTTGGCATCATTCATGACGACCCGGTAAAAAAAGTGATGGACGTGGGCGTGCCGCTGGGCGTGATTTGCGCGCTGGTCCCCTCAACTAACCCAACCTCTACGGTTATCTATAAAGCGCTGATCGCCCTCAAGGCGGGCAACGCCATTATCTTCTCTCCGCATCCGGGCGCACGTCAGTGCAGCTGGAAGGCGATTGAGATCGTCAAACGCGCGGCAGAAGCGGCCGGCGCGCCGGAGGGCAGCGTCGACGGCATCACCCAGCTGACCCTCGAAGCCACCTCAGAGCTGATGCACAGCAAAGACGTTTCGCTGATCCTCGCCACCGGCGGCGAAGGCATGGTGCGCGCGGCCTACGCGTCCGGCACCCCGACCATCAGCGGCGGTCCGGGCAACGGCCCGGCATTTATCGAACGCAGCGCCGATATCCACCACGCGGTGAAAGATATCATCACCAGCAAAACCTTCGATAATGGCGTGATCTGCGCCTCCGAGCAGTCGATCATCGTCGAAGGCTGCATTTACGATGAGGTTCACCGCGAGCTGGAAGCGCAGGGCGCTTACTTCATGAATGAAGATGAAGCGGCGAAAATGGCGGCGCTGCTGCTGCGCCCGAACGGCACCATCAACCCGAAAGTGGTTGGCAAAACCGCGTTGTACCTCAGCCAGATGGCCGGCTTCTGCGTCCCGGCCAGCACCAAAGTGCTGATCGCCGAGCAGACCACCGTCTCACCGAAAAACCCCTACTCGCGCGAAAAACTGTGCCCGGTACTCGGTCTGTACGTGGCTGAGGACTGGAAAGCCGCCTGCCACCGCGTGGTAGAGCTGCTGACTAATGAAGGGCTCGGCCATACGCTGGTGATCCACACCCGCAACCAGGACGTCATCCGCCAGTTCAGCCTCGAAAAACCGGTCAACCGCATCCTGATCAACACCCCGGCGGCGCTCGGCGGCATCGGCGCCACCACCAATATCTCCCCGGCGCTGACCCTCGGCTGCGGCGCGGTCGGCGGCGGCTCCAGCTCCGACAACGTCGGCCCGATGAACCTGCTCAATATCCGCAAAGTCGGCTACGGCGTGCGGTCGATTGACGAGCTTCGCGCGCCGGGCAGCCGCCCTGAGCCACAGCCGACCATCGTTACGCCGGCGAGCGATCCGCAGCGCAGCATTCTTGATGACGTGCGTTTCAACGCTCCGGCCAGCGCTGCGCCAGCACACCCGGCAGGCAGCGATGACCGCTTCGCCAGCCCAGGCGCCGCAGCGAATGCGGAAGGCGCAATCAACGAGCAAAACGTGGAACGCGTTATCCGCCAGGTGCTGGAGCGCCTTGCTAAGTAACGCACTGATATAAGGCGATATAACGATGATTCTCGCAAAGGTGACCGGCCATGTTGTCGCCACGCAAAAATGCGATGAGCTGCGCGGCAGCAACCTGCTGTTGATCACCCGCTTAGATGACAAACAGCAGCCGATGAAGGACCAGACCTGGGTCGCCGTCGATAACGTCGGCGCCGGTATGCACGACATCGTGCTGGCGGAAGAGTATTTCGCGCTCAATAAAGAGCGCTACAAAGCGATGTCGGTGGTCGCCATTGTTGAGAAGGTGTTTCGGGACGCCGAACAGGAGTGAATAGCCCAATGAGTGAATTTTTACTGAAACCGCGGATTTGCTTCGGTCAGGACGCCCTCTCGGTGCTGAACGAACTTTCCGCCCGCAGCGTGCTGCTGGTGACCGATCAAGCGATGGTGAAGTTTGGCCTCGCCGAGCGCGTCACCGCCCTGCTGCGCCAGCGCGGGATCGCCTGGCAGGTGTGGGACGACGTGGTGGCGGATCCGGATATCACCACCGTGGTGCGCGGTATGAAGCTGATGGATAACCACTACCCGGATCTGGTTATCGCGCTCGGCGGCGGTTCGGTTATCGATGCCGCCAAAGCGGTTATTTTCTCCCTGGCGCAAACCCGTCCGCTGGCAGGCCGTCCCCGTCCGTGCTTCGTCGCCATCCCGACCACCAGCGGTACCGGTTCGGAAGTCACCGCCTTTTCGGTGGTGAAAGCCAACGCGGAAAAGCTGGTGCTGGTGGATGCGTCATTGCTGCCGGATATCGCCATTCTGGACCCGGCGCTGGTGGCTTCGGTGCCGCCGGCAATTACCGCCGACACCGGCATGGACGTGCTGTGTCACGCCCTTGAGGCCTACGTCTCCCGCGCCGCCAGCGACTTTTCCGACGCCCTGGCGGAGAAAGTAGTGCAGCAGGTATTTCGCTATCTGCCAACCTGCTGGCGCAGCGGCGACAACCTGCAGGCGCGCGAAAAGATGCACAACGCCTCCTGCATGGCGGGGATGGCCTTCACCAACGCGTCGCTGGGGATCACCCATAGCCTGGCCCACGCCCTCGGCGGCGTATTCCGCGTGCCCCATGGCCGCGCCAACGCCCTTCTGATGGCGCACGTCGTCGCCTGGAACGCTGATTATCACGGGCTGTGCGATACCGATGCCGCCCGCAAATATGCCCGACTAGCCCATCTGCTGGATCTGCCTGCGGCCACTACCCGCCAGGGCATCACCAGCCTGCTGGTCGCCATTCAGGCGCTTAAAGACGAAATGAGCATGCCGGCAGGCATCCGCGATACCGGCGTCCTTGCAGACGAGTTTGACCAACGGCTGGCGGAGATGATCGGCCAGGCGTTACGCGACAGCTGTACTCCGACGAACCCACGCGCGCCGGATGCTCACGCACTGACCGAACTCTATCGCCGGGCATGGACCGGCAACGCCGTTCAGGGCCACTGATAACAAGATTTGGAGAACCTTACCCATGGCACACTACAGCTTAACGCCGCGCGTCAAAGTGCTGGCAGACCGTTTACTCGCCCAGAAAAGCACGCTGTGCACCGAACATGCCACCACGCTGAACGCCCTGGATGGCGATATCGCGGGCGTTCCCGCCGCCGTTAAACCGGCGCGCCGTTTCTATGAACTGATGCGCCAGCTGCCGCTGACCATCAGCCCCGACGAACTCATTGTCGGCAACCAGAGCCGTAAACCGCACGGGGCGATTTTCCATGACGAAAACGCGACCCGTCGCCCATCGGCTTTCCAGTTCCTCAACCTCAACAGCGATCTGGATTCGCCGGACTACAGGCTGGTGGTCGAAAAAGGGGTGCTGGCGATTAAGCACCAGCTGGAAGAGAAAACCCGCGCACTCGGCAGCGCGGTCAGCCGCAGCGGTATGGATGAAGTCAACGGCTGCCGCGCCGCCATCTACGCCTGCGACGCCCTGCTGGCGCTGGCGCAAAATCTGGCCAACAGCGCCGAGCAGCTGGCGGCGGCGGAGACCAATGCTTATCGCAAAGCCGAGCTGCTCGATAGCGCAGCCATTCTCCACCACGTGCCGGCCCATCCGGCGCGTAATTTCAAAGAAGCCTGCCAGGCGTTCTATCTGTTCCAGCTGGCGCTACAGCTGGATAACGGCAGCTATGCAGTCAACCCGGAAGGGGCGGACAAGGCGCTGCTGCCTTACTTCCAGCGCGATATCAACAGCGGCGCGCTGAATACCCAGCAGGCGTATGAGCTCGTGGAGTGCCTGTGGTTCAAGCTGGCGGAACTGAGCGAAGTCCGCGCCGCCTGCGCCATTGACGGCTATCCGATGCTCGACGCCATGTTGCATGGCGCCGCTTTTGAGCATGCCGAGGTGAACGAACTCTCGGCGATGTTCATCAGCGCCCAGCGTAACCTCAGCGCGCTGAATCTGCCGGTGCGTCTGTTTAGCGGCGCACAACAGGTCAGCCACGCGCCGTTCGCCGCCTGCGCCGACACGCCGGTGATGGAAGGGCTGACCCCGCGTATGCAGCGTCTGCGTAACCACTATCTGACGGTACGCCCGAGCGTCTCTATCTATCGCGCGCTGGCCTTTACCGAAGTGGTGAAAGCCAACCCGGGCATGCCGACCATTCTGCTGCGAGCGAAAGCCTTCCGCCACGCCTGCGAAACTGCGCCGATTCTGATTCAGGACGATGAGCTGATCGTCGGGCACCCGTGCGGCAAGCCGCGCGCGGGCGCCTTCTCGCCGGACATCGCCTGGCGCTGGGTACGCGACGAGCTCGACACGATGAGCACCCGCCCGCAGGATCCGTTTGAGATCAGCGAAGCAGATAAAAAAACCATTCGCGAAGAGATCGTCCCATTCTGGGAAGGCCGTTCGCTGGATGAGATTTGCGAAGCGCAATACCGTGAGGCTGGCGTCTGGGCCTTCAGCGGCGAGACCTTCGTCAGCGACCTCTCCTATCACCAGATTAACGGCGGCGGCGATACCTGCCCGGGCTACGACGTGCTGCTGTTCACCAAAGGGATGAACGGCATTAAAGCCGATGCCGAGGCGCATCTGGCCAGCCTGAGCATGGAAAATCCGGAAGATATCGACCGCATTTACTACTACAAAGCGGCGATTGAAACCTGCGAAGGGGTGGTCAACTACGCTCGCCGCATCGCCGCCCATGCCCGCGAACTGGCGGCTAAAGAGCAAAACGCCCAGCGCCGCGCCGAGCTGCTGACCATCGCCGACGTCAACGAAAACGTGCCGGCCAATCCGCCGAAGACCTTGCAGGAAGCGCTGCAGAGTATCTGGACCGTCGAATCACTGTTTGAAATCGAAGAGAACCAGACCGGGCTGTCGCTGGGGCGCGTCGACCAGTACTGCTATCCAATGTTCGAAGCCGATATCCGCGAAGGCCGCTTGACCCACGACACCGCACTGGAGCTGCTGCAGGCGTTTATCATCAAATGTGCCGAACTGATGTGGATGTCGAGCGAACTGGGAGCGAAATATTTCGCGGGTTATCAGCCGTTTATCAACCTCACCGTTGGCGGCCAGAAACGTAGCGGCGGCGATGCCTGTAACGATCTGACCTATCTGATTATGGACGCCGTGCGCTTCGTGAAGGTTTACCAGCCGTCGCTGGCCTGCCGTATCCACAACCAGTCGCCGCAGAAATACATGGAAAAAATCGTCGACGTGGTGAAAGCGGGAATGGGCTTCCCGGCCTGCCACTTCGATGACTCCCACATCAAGATGATGCTGCGCAAAGGCTTCGATTTTGAAGACGCCCGCGATTACTGCCTGATGGGCTGCGTTGAACCGCAGAAATCCGGGCGCATCTACCAGTGGACCTCCACCGGCTACACCCAGTGGCCTATCGCTATCGAGTTCGTGCTTAACCGCGGGCGGATGGTGCTGTTCGATAGCTATCAGGGGCTGGACACCGGCGACCTGCGCGACCTGCGCACCTTCGAAGCATTCGACGCGGCGGTGAAACAGCAGATCGCCCATATCGTGCGCCTGTCGGCTATCGGCACCGTCATCAGCCAGCGCGTCCACCGCGATGTGGCGCCGAAGCCGCTGATGTCGCTGCTGGTCGAAGGCTGCATGGAAAGCGGCAAAGATGTCGCCGCCGGCGGCGCGATGGTCAACCACGGTCCGGGGCTGATTTTCTCCGGTCTGGCGACCTACGTCGACTCGATGGCGGCGATCCGCAAGCTGGTGTTCGAAGAGAAGAAATACACCCTTGAGCAGATCCGCGATGCGCTGCTGGCCAACTTTGAAGGTTACGAAGCGCTGCGTCGCGACTGCCTGAACGCGCCGAAATACGGTAACGACGATAACTATGTCGACCAGTACGCGCTGGATATTACCGAATGGACCGAGAAAGAGTGCCGTAAGTACAAGATGCTCTACTCGACCCTCAGCCACGGCACCCTGTCTATCTCCAACAACACGCCCATCGGCGAGCTGACCAACGCCACGCCGAACGGCCGCCTGGCGTGGATGCCGCTCTCCGACGGCATCAGCCCGACCCAGGGCGCGGATAAGCAAGGCCCAACGGCGATTATCAAGTCGGTCAGCAAGATGAACGTGGAAACCATGAATATCGGCATGGTGCACAACTTCAAATTCCTCAAAGGGCTGCTGGATACCCCGGAAGGTCGCCATGGCCTGATTACCTTGCTGCGTACCGCCTCGATTCTCGGCAATGGCCAGATGCAGTTCAGCTATGTCGATAACGAAGTGCTGAAGAAGGCGCAGCAGGAGCCGGAGAAATACCGCGACCTGATCGTCCGCGTCGCCGGCTACAGCGCCTACTTCGTTGAGCTGTGCAAAGAGGTCCAGGACGAGATCATCAGCCGTACGGTGATTGAGAAGTTCTAGTTCTCTTAAAGAGAATTAAATGAGCTGTATTTGAGAAATAACCGGAAGTTCTCCGTCCCGTAACGGGACGGAGCGGGAGGCAAGCGTGATCGCAAAACAAGAATTAACGGGCCGAATTTTCAATATCCAGAAATATTCGATCTATGACGGCGATGGCATTCGCACGCTGGTGTTTTTTAAGGGCTGCAACATTCGCTGCCCGTGGTGCGCCAACCCGGAAGGGCTGAACAGCCAGTTCCAGGTGATGTTCTCGCACGACAAATGCATTAACTGCGGCGACTGCGTCAGCGTCTGTCCGGCGGGTATTCATTATCGGGCGGAAGAGAACGGCGAAATGAAGCACTTCGTCGACCGCCATAAAGACTGCATCGGCTGCCGCAAATGCGAAGAGATTTGCACCCAGAACGCGCTGGACATTATGGGCAAGGACGTCACCGTCAGCGAGCTGATGGAGATCATCATGCAGGACTACGACTTCTACATCTCCTCCGGCGGCGGCGTCACCATCGGCGGCGGCGAGATGAGCCTGCAGACCGATTTTGCCGTCGCCTTATTCAGCGAATGCAAAAAGATGATGATTAACACTGCCGTCGAAACCCAGGGCACCACCCCACTTGCCAACTACCAGAAGCTCGCGCCGGTCACCGACACCTTCTTATTCGACATTAAGCAGATTAACAGCGAACACCACAAGGCGATGCTCGGCATCGGCAACGAAGGGATCCGCCGCAATCTCGAATGGCTGGTGGATTCCGGCGCCAACGTCATTGTGCGTATGCCGCTCATTCGCGGCTACAACGACTCATTCGACGCCATTACCGGCGCCATTGATTACGTACAGAAGCTGGCGAAGCGCGGGAATATCCGCCGTATCGACATGCTGCCGTACCACCAGCTGGGACGCAAAAAGTACGAACGCCTGGATATGCCCTACCCGATTAGCCAGGACCCGTCTTATTCGCCGGATGAACTGGACCGGCTGGAAGCCTTCTTCCGGCAATTTGATTTTGATATTCGCTTAGTCCGCCATTAACAGGAGCCGACCATGAAAAGTTTAGGCGTAATTGAAACGCGAGGATGGGTCGCCGCCATTCAGGCCGTCGACGCCGCCTGTAAAGCCGCGGGAGTGACCTGCATTGGCTATCGCAAACCAGGCTCCGGGCTGGTGAGCGTCTGCTTTGAAGGGGAAATCAGCGCCATCCACACCGCTATCGAACGCGGCGTGGCGGTTGCCGGCGCCGAGCACACCGTGAAGTCGCTGGTCATTGCCCGTCCGGAGCGCTGCGTGGTTGAAGCCTTAAGCAACCTCAAAGGCAACCCTCCGCGCGAGGAAAAAACGGACGAACCGGTGGTTATCACCGCCCCGGAACCCTTCGTTCCGCCCGCTATCCCGAACGAAGCGGAAGATAAGCACCCTGCGCTGAAGAAAGGGAAGAAGTCATGATCGACACTTTGCTTCGCGAAAAAATCGTCGCCCGCCTGAGCGCAACGGCGCCGGCGATCCCGGTGGGGATCTCCAACCGCCACGTCCATCTCGCGCAACAGGACGTCGAGGCATTGTTCGGTAAAGGCTACAGCCTGACGCCGTTCAAACCGCTGCGCCAGCCGGGGCAGTTTGCCGCCCAGGAGTGCGTGACCGTCGTCGGGCCGAAGGGCTCGCTGACCAACGTTCGCGTCCTCGGCCCGACCCGCCCGCTATCGCAACTGGAAGTGTCGCGCGCCGACTGCTTCACGCTCGGCATTCAAGCGCCAGTTCGTGAGTCCGGGCAACTGGAGAATGCCGGTAGCGCGCTGCTGATTGGCCCCGCCGGTCACGTTGAGCTCCATTCTCAGGTGATCTGCGCCTGGCGGCATATTCATATGTCGCCGCAGGACGCGCGCCAGCTCAACGTCAGCAATGGCCAGAAGGTCAGCGTGCGCAGCAACGGCGAGCGCCAGCTGACTTTCGATGAAGTGGTGGTGCGGGTGCGCGATGACTTCGCGCTGGAATTTCACATCGACACCGAAGAAGCCAATGCCGCCGGGTTAAAAAACGGCGCGCAGGTGACGCTCATCGGCTAACGGAGGCTCGCCATGACCGACGAACAGATTGAAGGTGTAGTTGCGCGGATTTTGCAGCGCCTGCGGCCGCCGGTACTGGTGATGGTCACCGCCGCTGACGGCTACCGCGCAGCTATCCGCCAACGCCTGGCGGGAAGCGGCTATCCGCTGCGCCTCGCGCTGGAGGAGGGTCTCGCCGACGCCGCCGCCTGGCGAGAGGTGGGCGAGATTATCCCGTCATCGACCTGGCTGGATGTCCTGCCGTCAGCGCCATGGCGGGCGGTACTGCTGCCGTTTCTCGATTATCCGCAAGCCTCGGATCTGCTGAGCGGCACCCTGCGCAATCCGGTTTCCCGCTGCGCGCACGAGGCGCTGCTGGCGGGTATTCCGGTTCTGGCCCTGCGCTACCACTGCGATCCGCACAGCGAGCTCAACCAGCTGCGCGGCGCGCAGGCCGGCAGCGCCTATGCCGGGCATCTGCAGGCCACGCTGGCTCGTCTGGAAGCCTGCGGCGTCTTCCTCGGCACCATGAATGAGCTGCTGGCGAAGCTGGACGCACCCACCGCGCCGGCCGCCGCCAGCAGCGAACCGCGCCGTTATCTTACCGTCACAGACGTGGTGAATAATCCGGCGCTGGCGGCGGCCCCGCGCGCTCAGCTGACCGATGCGGCCATTGATTACTTAAAAAACAGAAAGATATGACCTTACCCAACGAAAAACCTGGAGCTTAACGATGTCTTCGAAAACAAAATGCTGGTTATGGATGCTGCTGGTTATCCTCTCCGAAACCTCGGCAACCTCGACGTTAAAAATGTTCGGTAGCAGCGAAGGCGGCAGCAAAATGCTGCTGCTCGGGTTGCTGATTGCGCTTTACTGCACCTGCTATTACTCGCTCTCAAGGGCGGTGAAAGATATCCCGGTCGGTCTGGCGTACGCCACCTGGTCCGGCACCGGCATTCTGGTGGTCTCGACGCTGGGAATGGCATTCTACGGCCAGCACCCGGATACCGCCGCCATCATCGGCATGGCGGTGATCGCCAGCGGCATCATTATCATGAACCTGTTCTCGAAAATGGGTTCCGAAGCGAGCGAAGAGGCGGCGCCCGCCGCGCCAGCCGCCGCCATGGATAAGAACATCGCTAACTAACAGGAAAGGAATACCCCCTATGTTTAATCTCGGATTTTTATGGCTGGCGCTGTCTATCGGCTCCGAAATCACCGGCACCTCGATGATCAAAAAGACCAACGGTTTCAGCAAACTGGCCCCTTCGGTGCTGGTGGTCTGCGCCTACGGCCTCTGCTACTTCGCCCTCACCCGCGCAATGAGCACCATCCCGGTGGGCGTGGCCTACTCGCTGTGGTGCGGCTTCGGTATCGTCGGCGTCACCATCTGCTCCATGATCCTCTATAAGCAGAAACCGGACCTGGCGGCCATTATCGCCATGGCGCTGATTATCTCCGGCGGCGTGATCATGAACGTCTTCTCGACCATGTAACAGCGGTCGTTTTATCCTGTTACCCGGCCTGTGCGTGCAGTCCGTAGGCCCGCGCCAGCGCAGCGCCGCCGGGCATTTTACCAAACGGGGTTTACCCCACTATGGTTTCGTGGCAGGATAAAAAGATGAACAGAAACGCGATCGTGACCTATCCCCGCCGTTGGTGGCTGCCTGCATAACAGGCGGCACGATATACGTTTCCATTTTCAAAGCCGCCGGAAGGCGGCTTTGGTGTTTTCAGGACGTCTTTCGGCTGAACAGTCTGATAAGGAGTTCCTGATGAACCACCCGCAAACCATTCTCACCGGCGACCGCCCCACCGGCCAGCTACATCTTGGCCATTACGTCGGCTCGCTGCGCCAGCGCGTCGCGCTGCAGCACGACCACCAGCAGTTTATCCTGATCGCCGACCTGCAAGGGCTCACTGACAACGGCAGCAATCCGCAAAAAGTTAGCCACCATATCCTCGAAGTGATGGCCGATTATCTGGCCGTCGGCATTGACCCCAGGCTCACCACGATCTGCCTGCAGTCCGCCCTGCCCGCGCTGGCGGAGCTCAGCGCGCTGTATATGAATATCGTCACCGTCGCCCGCGTGGAACGTAATCCGACGGTCAAGAATGAGATTGCCCAGAAAGGATTCGCCCGTTCGCTGCCGGTGGGCTTTCTTGCCTATCCGATTAGCCAGGCCGCCGATATCACCGCCTTCAAGGCCGAGCTGGTGCCAGTGGGCGACGATCAGCTACCGATGATTGAGCAGACCAACGAGATCGTCCATAAGATGAATAGCCTCACCGGCGCGCCAGTGCTGCGCCACTGCAAGGCGCTCCTCAGCGAAGTGAGCCGCCTGCCGGGCGTCGACGGCAACGCCAAAATGTCGAAATCGCTGGGCAATACGCTGACGTTATCGGCCAGTGAAGAGGAGATTCACCGCGCGGTCAGCGCGATGTATACCGACCCGACGCACCTGAGAGTCAGCGATCCGGGGCATGTCGACGGCAACGTGGTGTTCACCTATCTCGACGCTTTCCATAGCGATAAGGCACTGGTGGCTGAGATGAAAGCCCACTATCAGCGCGGCGGGCTGGGCGATCGCCAGTGTAAAAATGAACTGGAGACCTGCCTGCAGGCGCTACTGGCGCCGATCCGCGAACGGCGAGCCACCTTTATTCAGGATAAAGGGATGCTGCTGGATCTGCTGCGCCAGGGCAGCGAGCGCGCCCACCAGCTGACGCAGCAGACGCTGCATGAGGTGAAACGTGGTCTTGGGCTGCCGGTGCTGTTCTGAGGTAATGAAATGTTGCCGGTAGTGGATATTTTGTTAACACGTCGACAAGACCCTGCCTTTCGTATGGACAAGCCCGCCGCGGATGTTACTATCGCGTTAACGGTAGCTCTCACTATGCGTGTTTCATTAAGGCCAGGATCGCTGATGATGACCACATAAGTAGTACAGCGTTCGGCTGCGCATCGACGCGGTAGAGCGCTGCGTCAGCGGCCCTTCCCCTCTTTATTCGTCCTTCGCAAGAAGGACGCTCCGCCCGCCGGAGGAGACACGCGTATCACTCAGCACAGGGAATCAAGCGAGTCGCGTATGGACAAAATAAAGAAACGTTGGACAGGGTATTTTGTCGGCTTACTGGTGGTACTCGCCGCCGCGGCATGGTGGCTGCTGCGCCCGCCGGGCCTCCCGGAGGGGTTTGCCAGTAGCAACGGACGAATCGAAGCCACCGAAGTGGATATTGCCAGCAAAATCGCCGGGCGTATCGACACCATTCTGGTCAAAGAGGGTCAGTTCGTGCACCAGGGAGAGGTGCTGGCGAGAATGGATACCCGTGTACTGAACGAGCAGCGTCTTGAAGCCGCCGCGCAAATCAAGGAAGCGGAAAGCGCGGTCCTCGCCGCCAGAGCCTTGCTCGATCAGCGGCAAAGTGAAATGCGCGCCAGCGAAGCGGTTGTGAAGCAGCGTCAGGCGGAGCTCGACTCCACAGCGAAACGTCACGTCCGCTCGAATGCCCTGTCGCAGCGCGGCGCCGTCTCCGCCCAGCAGCTGGATGACGATCGCGCCGCGGCAGAGAGCGCCCGCGCGGCGCTGGAGTCGGCGAAAGCCCAGGTCTCCGCCGCCCGCGCCGCCATCGAGGCCGCCCGCACCAGCATTATTCAGGCGCAAACCCGCGTCGAAGCCGCCCAGGCGACCGAGCGGCGGATCCTTGCCGATATTGACGATAGCGAGCTGAAGGCGCCCCGCGACGGCCGTATTCAGTATCGCGTCGCCGAGCCGGGGGAAGTGCTGGCCGCCGGTGGTCGGGTGCTGAACATGGTTGATCTCGCCGACGTCTATATGACTTTCTTTCTGCCCACCGAACAGGCGGGCCTGCTGGCGCTTGGCAGCGAAGCGCGGCTGATCCTTGATGCCGCCCCTGATCTGGTGATCCCGGCCAATATCAGCTTTGTCGCCAGCGTCGCGCAGTTTACGCCGAAAACGGTGGAGACCCGCGACGAGCGTCTCAAACTGATGTTCCGCGTCAAAGCGCGCATCCCGCCGGAGCTGCTGGCGCAGCACCTGGAGTATGTCAAAACCGGCCTGCCCGGCATGGCTTACGTGCGGCTGGATAACCAACACTCCTGGCCTGAAGACCTGACGGTGAGGTTGCCGCAATGATATTGACGCCACTGGATACCGCGCCCCCCATCGCCCGGCTGGACAACGTTGGCCAGCGCTTCGGCGCCACCGTGGCGCTGCGGGATATCAGCCTGGCGATCCCGGCGCGACGCATGGTCGGCCTGATTGGCCCGGACGGCGTCGGCAAATCGAGCCTGCTCTCTCTCATCGCCGGGGCGCGGGCCATTGAGCAGGGTAATGTGATGGTGCTCGGCGGCGATATGCGCGACGTTCATCATCGCCGCGAGGTGTGCCCGAAGATTGCCTGGATGCCGCAGGGACTGGGGAAAAACCTCTATCACACCCTCTCGGTGTATGAAAACGTCGACTTCTTCGCCCGCCTGTTTGGCCATGATAAAGCCGAACGCGAATCACGTATCCACGAGCTGCTGCAGAGCACCGGGCTGGCGCCGTTTCGCGATCGCCCGGCGGGTAAGCTCTCCGGCGGGATGAAGCAAAAGCTGGGTTTATGTTGCGCCCTTATCCACGACCCGCAGCTGCTGATCCTCGATGAACCTACCACCGGCGTCGACCCGCTTTCCCGGGCGCAGTTCTGGGAGCTTATCGACAGCATTCGTCAGCGCCAGCCGGAGATGAGCGTGCTGGTGGCCACCGCCTATATGGAAGAGGCTGAGCGCTTTGACTGGCTGGTGGCGATGAACGCCGGCGAGGTGCTGGCGACCGGTACCGCTGCGGAGCTGAAAGCGCAGACCGGCAGTCAGACGCTGGAGCAGGCGTTTATCGCCCTGCTGCCGGAAGCGCAGCGCCAGGCGCATAAGGCGGTGGTGATCCCGCCGCGCGACGACCGCGAGGAAGAGATCGCCATCGAAGCCCGTGGGCTGACCATGCGCTTTGGCGACTTCGTCGCCGTCGACCACGTTAACTTCCGCATCGCGCGCGGTGAAATCTTCGGCTTCCTCGGCTCCAACGGCTGCGGCAAATCCACCACCATGAAGATGCTCACCGGCCTGCTGCCCGCCAGCGAAGGCGAAGCCTGGTTGTTCGGCCAGCCGGTCGATCCGAAGGATATCGCCACCCGCCAGCGGGTGGGCTATATGTCGCAGGCCTTCTCGCTCTATAGCGAACTGACCGTCCGGCAAAACCTCGAACTGCACGCCCGCCTGTTTCATATTCCGGACGGCGAAATCCCCGGTCGGGTGGCGGAAATGAGCGAGCGCTTCATGCTCAGCGAGGTGGAAGACGCCCTGCCCACCGCCCTGCCGTTGGGCATCCGTCAGCGCCTGTCGCTGGCGGTGGCGGTCATCCATCGCCCGGAAATGCTGATCCTCGACGAACCCACCTCCGGGGTCGATCCAGTGGCACGGGATATGTTCTGGCAGCTGATGGTCGACCTCGCGCGTCAGGATCGGGTGACCATTTTTATCTCCACCCACTTTATGAATGAGGCGGAACGCTGCGACCGCATCTCGCTGATGCACGCCGGCAAGGTGCTGGCCAGCGATACGCCGCAGGCGCTGGTCGAACAGCGCGGTGCCGCCAGCCTCGAAGAGGCGTTTATCGCCTGGCTCCAGGAGGCGCAGCCAACCGCCGCAGTTCCTGAGGAACCTGCGCCTGCTGCAGCATCCCATCCAGAACGCGCGGCCCCGCGCCAGGCCTTCAGTCTGCAACGGCTGTTCAGCTACAGCCGCCGCGAAGCGCTGGAGCTGCGTCGCGATCCGGTACGTTCGACGCTGGCGCTGCTGGGAACGGTGATCCTGATGTTTATCATGGGCTATGGGATCAGCATGGACGTCGAGGATCTGCGCTTTGCGGTACTCGATCGCGATCAAACCCTCAGCAGTCAGGGCTGGTCGCAGAATATCGCCGGCTCACGCTACTTCATCGAACAGGCGCCGCTGCGCAGTTACGATGAGCTCGACCGGCGGATGCGCGACGGCGAACTGGCGGTGGCGATAGAGATCCCGCCGAACTTTGGCCGCGATATCGCCCGCGGCACGCCGGTACAAATCGGCGTCTGGGTGGATGGCGCAATGCCAAACCGCGCGGAGACGGTGCGCGGCTACGTGCAGGCCATGCATCTCGCCTGGCTGCAGGAGATGGCCGGGCAGCAAAGTAGCCCGAATCGTGAGACCTCGCTCATCTCCATCGAGACCCGCTATCGCTATAACCCGGACGTGAAGAGCCTCCCGGCCATCGTCCCGGCGGTGATCCCGCTGCTGCTGATGATGATCCCGGCGATGCTCAGCGCCCTGAGCGTGGTACGTGAGAAGGAGCTCGGGTCGATCATCAACCTGTACGTGACGCCGACCACCCGCAGCGAATTTCTGCTCGGCAAGCAGGTGCCTTACATCATGCTGGGAATGTTTAACTTTTTTCTGCTGTGTGCGCTGTCGGTCTTCGTCTTTGGCGTATCACATAAGGGCAGCTTCCTGACGCTAAGCCTGGCGGCGCTGCTGTATGTCACCATTGCCACCGGACTGGGACTACTGATCTCAACCTTTATGAAGAGTCAAATCGCCGCCATCTTCGGCACAGCCATCATTACGCTAATTCCGGCGACCCAGTTCTCCGGGATGATCGATCCGGTAGCGTCGCTGGAAGGCCCCGGGCGCTGGATTGGGCAAATCTACCCGACCAGCCACTTCCTGTCTATCGCCCGCGGCACCTTCTCCAAGGCGCTGAATCTCGGCGATTTGTGGGGCTCCTTTATTCCACTACTGATTGCAGTGCCGCTGGTGCTCGGGCTGAGCGTGCTGCTGCTGAAGAAACAGGAGGGGTGATGCGCGGATTACGCAATATTTATAATCTTGGCGTCAAAGAGCTGCGTAGCCTGCTGGGTGATAAAGCGATGCTGGCGTTGATCGTGTTTGCTTTTACGGTGTCGGTGTACTCCTCAGCCACGGTGATGCCCGGCTCGCTACACCTGGCGCCGATTGCGGTTGCCGATATGGATAAGTCGCAGCTCTCTTCACGCATTATTAACGCATTCTACCGCCCCTGGTTTCTCGAACCGGAGCTGATTACCGCCGATGAGATGGACGCCGGCCTGGATGCCGGGCGCTACACTTTCGCCATCAATATTCCGCCTAACTTCCAGCGCGATGTGCTGGCCGGCCGCCAGCCGGAAGTGCAGGTCAACGTCGACGCCACGCGCATGAGCCAGGCCTTTACCGGCAACGGCTATATCCAGAATATTATTAGCGGCGAAGTAAACAGCTTCATTGCCCGCTATCGGGACAACAGCGTGCTGCCGGTAGAGCTGGCGATAAGAATGCGCTTTAACCCTAACCTGGAACAGGAGCGCTTTGGCGCGGTGATGGCGATCATCAACAACATCACCATGCTGGCCATTGTCCTCACCGGCTCGGCGCTGATCCGCGAGCGCGAGCACGGTACCATCGAGCATCTGCTGGTGATGCCGGTCACGCCGTTTGAGATCATGATGGCCAAGATCTGGTCGATGGGGCTGGTGGTGCTAGTGGTCTCCGGTTTGTCGCTGGTGCTGATGGTACAGGGGATGTTGCAGGTGCCCATTGAGGGGTCGATTCTACTGTTTATGCTGGGGGTGGCGCTCAGCCTGTTCGCCACTACCTCAATCGGCATTTTTATGGGCACCCTCGCCCGCTCAATGCCGCAGTTGGGGCTGCTAATGATCCTGGTGCTGCTGCCGCTGCAGATGCTCTCCGGCGGCTCCACGCCGCGGGAAAGTATGCCGCAGCTGGTTCAGGATATCATGTTGACCATGCCGACCACCCACTTCGTCAGTCTGGCGCAGGCGATTTTGTACCGCGGTGCCAGCTTCAGTATCGTCTGGCCGCAGTTCTTAACCTTGCTGGCTATCGGAGCGGTGTTCTTTACTATCGCCCTGCTGCGTTTTCGCAAAACGATCGGTCAAATGGCGTAAGGGCTTAAGAAGGGCCGTCGACTTCCGGCGGCCCGAATGGTTTATTTGTGGCGGTTCATAAAGTGGCGCAGACCCCAGGTGAAGGCCATCGCCATGCTGAAGAGAATGAACAGCAACACCACCCAGCTGATGGAGATGCGCAGCAGCGTGCCGGGGGTCATAAACGGCTGCAGATAGACGGTAAAAGACTGGGCGGGTGATTTCCCCAGCAGTTCATACAGGTTATCCGTAAGCCATACGCCGACCCGGCAGAACAGCCAGATTATCGCTGGCCAGCAGAGCAGCACCAGAAAGGTAAAGCGCTCCTGAAGGTAAGTGAAGAGCCGGCGCAACGGCGACCAGTTAAGCAGGATTTTCATTTCTATTCTCATATTGCCAGCCGATAACCAAAGCAGATAACGCAAGGTACGTCGGGCAGCATCCATACAGGCAATCATCCCTCTTTGTATATCAAATTTGCTGTCATATAAACCAGATCAAGTTAACAAAGTGTTAATGATATCGCTCATTAAGCCAAAAAATCGGCGAGAAGCATACCCATTGTCGCCATAAATGGGAGTGATGTATTCAGCGGCGGGAATAATTCCGTAATTTCGCTAACGCGTTAATATATATGAAGAAGATGCAGCGCTATTATTTAGCAGAACACAATATAATAGCGCTGAAATAGAGAGAGGTATTTAATCGTAGCTGCTGATAATTATTTTTCGACTCGTATCATTGGATAAATTCACTGTACGAGTGACCACACCACGCGCGTGATTCGCTATATTTTTCGAGGCAATGAGATAGGTATTTTTTCCGCAGCGCTGCAGAGGTTGTTTATTCACAATATCAGTATTGCAGGTTTCTGACACGACCCGCCCGGAAAGCGTTAGGTTGGCGGTTTCGGCAGCAAACAGAGGTGAGCTTAATCCATAAGCGAAAATCAGAATCCCAATTAGCGGTTTTTTCATTTAATGTTTAACCAGTTAACAGGATGAAAGATAAGCGAGTTGCTTAATATTTTCTCCGTCAGGAGAGCGATGCATTGGTACATCACGCAGGGAAGATAAACCATAGTATTACTAAGGGCAATGTAAAGATAACCTATTAATGTGATAATTATTGCTGATAGTAGCGAACCAGCATAGTGGTCTGCCTGGAGACGGTGCTGCGCACCAGGTTTTGTGGCTCAGGATCCGTAGCCCCGGTAAGCGCAGCGCCACCGGGGGGCATACCCCACACAGCAAAAAACCCCGCACCTTTCGGGACGGGGTTCTTGTTAAAACGCAAAAACAAAAGGCCCAGTCTTTCGACTGAGCCTTCTGCTTTATTTGATGCCTGGCAGTTCCCTACTCTCACATGGGGAGACCCCACACTACCATCGGCGCTACGGCGTTTCACTTCTGAGTTCGGCATGGGGTCAGGTGGGACCACCGCGCTAGTGCCGCCAGGCAAATTCTGTTTTGTCAGCACGTCCTGCGGACGCATCGACTAATCTGTATCAGCTGAAAATCTTCTCAAACCGCCAAAACATCTTCGGCGTTGTAAGGTTAAGCCTCACGGTTCATTAGTACCGG